>ENA-ORKV01000003-ORKV01000003.1-human-gut-metagenome-genome-assembly--contig:-NODE-3-length-399785-cov-30.736215_pt1 | contig 399785 bp, 327 predicted proteins | sample MGYA00243058_ERZ508805 | MGnify/ENA primary metagenome ERZ508805 (study PRJEB26277, sample SAMN04329770) | human gut metagenome | biome: human-associated habitat | host: Homo sapiens | place: USA...
TCCTCACTGCTGCCTCCCGTAGGAGTTTGGACCGTGTCTCAGTTCCAATGTGGGGGACCTTCCTCTCAGAACCCCTACTGATCGTTGCCTTGGTGGGCCGTTACCCCGCCAACAAGCTAATCAGACGCATCCCCATCCATCACCGATAAATCTTTAATCTCTTTCAGATGTCTTCTAGAGATATCATTGGGTATTAGTCTTACTTTCGCAAGGTTATCCCCAAGTGGTGGGCAGGTTGGATACGCGTTACTCACCCGTGCGCCGGTCGACGCCCATCAAAAGCAAGCTTTCGATGTCGTTTCCCCTCGACTTGCATGTGTTAAGCCTGTAGCTAGCGTTCATCCTGAGCCAGGATCAAACTCTCCATTGTAAAATATCATTTTTACCTAGCCTTGCGGCTTGGTTTGTTTGTTGTCTGTACTTAGGACGAATATCCTTTTCGTTTATTGAAGCTTAGTAAACCTGACTTGTCAATTGCTTGACGGTTCGTTTCTTTTACCCAGTCAACTTTCTTATTTCTAAGAAGTTAACCGCTTCTTGTACTACTTGTCTGTTTATGTAAAATCTTTCAAAGAACTCTTTCTTTAATCGCTAAGAGAAAGTGTATTTCTCAAAAGCGAGTGCAAAAGTACTAACTATTTTTCATTCCACCAAATCTTTTCGCAAAAAAGTTTAGATTTTAGTGCATTTTTAACACTTATAAAGACTTTCTAGAGTTTTTCTTACCACTACACTTTATTTTATACATGCACACGACTGCCTGCATGTGCGGGTGCACACCCGCAAGCGCATTAATAATATTGTACTCATATTCCAAGACCGAAAAGAAATCAGGATTCAACTAGAAAAGTATTATCCGGAGAATATATCTATCAAAGAAGAATATTACTATACGAAGAAGAATATTATCGAAGAAAAGGGAGAAACTCAGAAAAACATTTTGCCAATTAAAAAAAATATAGTACCTTTGCACACGTTTTAACGGATAACAAGATTAATTACATATATTTTAAAACTTTCAAATGAAGGCATTAGCAATTAAGTCGAGTTTGTTTTCCTGTTTAAAGACATACAACAAGAAAACATTCATGTCTGACCTCATGGCAGGTATCATCGTTGGTATCGTAGCCCTGCCTCTGGCCATCGCATTCGGTATCGCTTCTGGCGTGACCCCTGAAAAGGGTATCATCACCGCCATTGTAGCAGGTCTCATCATCTCCATCTTCGGTGGAAGCAAAGTGCAGATTGGTGGTCCTACGGGAGCATTCATCGTTATCATCTATGGCATTATCCAGAAATATGGCATGGAAGGTTTGACGATAGCGACACTGATGGCTGGTCTGTTCCTAGTTCTCTTCGGACTTCTCCGTCTTGGAACCATCATCAAGTATATCCCTTACCCTATCGTTGTGGGATTTACCAGTGGTATCGCCGTAACCATCTTCACGACCCAGATCAAGGATCTCTTTGGATTGACGTTGACTTCAAATCCTTCTGATTTTCTGGAGAAATGGGGCGTCTACTTCCAAAGCTTTGACACCATAGATCCTTGGTGTGCCCTTATCGGAGTAGTAAGCGTAGTGGTTATCGCCATCACCCCTAAGTTCAGCAAGAAGATTCCGGGCTCTCTTATTGCCATCATCCTGATGACCGTTGTAGCCTTACTGCTCAAGCAGTTTGCCGGCGTTGAGAGTATCGAGACCATTGGTGACCGCTTTTCTATCAGCAACGAACTGCCTGCAGCTCAGGTACCAGCCATGAATTGGGAGACCATCAAGAGTCTTGTATCACCAGCTATCACCATCGCCATCCTGGGAGCCATTGAGAGTTTGCTTTCAGCAACTGTTGCCGATGGTGTAATCAGCGATCATCACGACAGTAACACCGAGTTGGTAGCTCAGGGTTTGGCCAATATCGCCTCTCCCCTCTTTGGCGGTATTCCTGCAACAGGTGCCATTGCCCGCACAATGACCAATATCAATAATGGCGGTAAGACTCCTATTGCAGGCATCATCCACGCCATAGTTCTGCTGCTCATCTTCCTCTTCCTGATGCCTCTTGCCCAGTACATTCCTATGGCTTGTCTTGCCGGTGTATTGGTAGTTGTATCTTACGGAATGAGCGGATGGAGAAGTTTCCTGGCATTGATGAAGAATCCGAAGAGCGATGTAACCGTACTTCTGATTACCTTCTTCCTCACCATCATCTTCGATTTGACAGTAGCCATTGAAGTGGGTCTGATTATCGCCTGTCTGCTCTTCATGAAGCGAATGAGCGAAACCACCGACGTGACAGCTATTACCGATGATGAGATTGACTTGAACAAGGAGTTTGACTTCCTCTCTACCAACCTGGAGCACTATACGATTCCGAAGGACGTAGAGGTATACGAAATCAATGGTCCTTTCTTCTTCGGAGCTGGTAACAAGTTTGAGGAAGTGATGGCAGCTTTCGGTGACCGTCCACTGGTACGCGTCATCCGTATGCGCAAGGTTCCATTTGTTGATTCAACCGGTATCCATAACCTCACCAACCTCTGCGAGATGAGTCAGAAGGAGGACATTCAGGTTGTACTCTCCGGTGTTTGCGAGAAGGTAAACGCCCAGTTGGAAAAGGCTGGCTTCTACAATATTCTTGGCAAGGATAATATCACAGATCACATCAGCAAGGCTCTGAAACGTGCAGAAGAGATTATAGAGAAGAAAACTGTTAATAGTTAATAGTTTACAGGCTGTAGACCATCAAATAAAAAAGATGCATTGCTGGATATACCAGTAATGCATCTTTTTTTTATTGTCATCAAGTAACTGTTAACTATAAACTGTTAACTATCAACTATTACAGAACCTTTCCCAGAAACTCCTGCAATCTTGGCGATTTCGGATGGTTGAATATTTGCTCAGGAGTTCCGTCTTCCGTGATATAGCCGTCACTGAAGAAGAGTACACGGTTGGCCACTTCTCTTGCAAATCCCATCTCATGGGTCACCACCACCATCGTCATTCCCTCGGCAGCAACATCTTTCATCAGCTGCAGCACCTCTCCCACCATTTCCGGATCAAGAGCCGAAGTCGGCTCATCAAAGAGGATTACCTCAGGATTCATCGCTAAGGCACGGGCGATAGCTACGCGCTGTTTCTGTCCGCCCGACAGACTGTCGGGATAACTGTCGGCCTTATCCAGCAATCCGATACGGGTCAGGAGTTCCGTTGCCTTCTCATCAGCTTCTTCCCTTGTCATCTTACCCAATTCTACCGGAGCCAGCATGATGTTGCGGCGTATGGTCATATTAGGGAAGAGATTGAACTGCTGGAATACCATACCCACCCTCTGGCGCATTCGGTTGATATCAACATCGCTTGATGTAATATCCATATCATCGATAAAGACTTTACCCTCGGTAGGTTCTTCCAGAAGGTTGATGGAACGCAGGAAGGTACTCTTGCCACAACCCGACGGACCGATGATGGCAACCACCTCACCTTTACTCACCGAGGTGGTAATGCCTTTCAGCACCTCGTTGTCGCCGAAGCGTTTACGAAGTCCTTCTATCTTGATTATTTCGTTCATTTTATCCATTGTTTTAAAGCTTTTGCCCTTTCAGGATCCCTCATTTCCTTTCGCTCTTTCTCAGTCTCTTCTCCAGCCTTCTCACTCCAGCGTTCAGTCCGAGAACAAGAACGAGATAGAGGCAGGCTACTACGCCCAACGGCATCATCGCTTCGTAAGTAATGCTTCGGATGATGTCGGAACCCTTGGTCAAGTCTACCAGTCCGATATAACCGCTGATAGAGGTTTCCTTGAGCAGAGTGATAAGCTCGTTACCCATAGCCGGAAGCACATTCTTGAAGGCTTGCGGAAGGATGATGAGACGCATCGTCTTGCCATACGAAAGACCAAGACTTCTACCCGCCTCCATCTGACCATTATCCACCGACATGATGCCCGAGCGGATTACCTCGGCAATATAAGCTGCCGAGTTCAAGCCGAAGGCGATGACAGCCACCAGTATCTTATTGACATCTGCTGATGCAAACACCACATAATAGATAATGAGCAACTGCACCATGGTTGGCGTGCCTCGCATGATGGTAAGGTACAGCTGGCAGAGCATGCTCGGAATCTTCCAGTCGCCCTTACGTTCATGACGTGCTCTGACAATAGCTATCAGCGTTCCGAGTATCACGGAAAGGATGATGGCGAAGAAGGTGATGATGAGTGTATTGCCCAAACCCTGCAACAGATACTGATAACGGTTGTCATCTATGAAGCAGGATTTAAACTTATCTATCACTCCCGGCTGGTTACCAGCTGCTTTCACTTCATTGGAATTCACCATGATAACCTGTCGCACATCGGCATAGGAATCTGTAAATCCGATATTCTTCTTCCGTTCAGGAGTAACCGTGATGCCGGCAATACCCGCATCTGCCTTACCAGCCTGTACAGAGGTGATGATGGCATCAAACTCCATATCGAGAATCTCGACATCCACGCCCAGCACATCGCCGATGGCATTCGCCACATCCACGTCGATGCCCACAATCTTGCCATTCTGGTAATATTCGAAAGGCTCGAAGGTAGCGTTGGTGGCAAAACGGAGACTCGTCTTCAAGCCGAGTTTCTGCAGCGCTTCCGGTCCCACCTTCTTCACCTCAGAAGTCTTTGGCGTATAAGCCACGGCTATGCCCCGTTCCAGATGGCGGTTGACGATGGAATCGATGACGCCATTCTCTTTCAGGATACGGATGGCATGATTGATGGACTGCTGCAACTCAGCATGATCCTTAGCCACGCAGATGGCGAAAGAGGATGCATCGAAGGTTTCGGGCAGGATACGGAGCGATGGGTTCACCCGTTGGAATGCCTTGGCTGGCGCCTCATCGGTCACCATGCAGTCTATCTTACCCTGCAGGAGTGCCTGGATGGCATCGGCTCCCTTGTTATACCGTTCTACCTTGGTACCGCCACCTTCCTTTTCCAGCTCCGTAGCTAGTCCGTCGCTAGTGGTACCGAGCTGCACACCAATCACAGCCCCCTTCAAATCAGTCTTGCTCTTGATTTGCCTGTCAGCATCTGACGCTCCCGAGCCACACGCCACGAAGAGCACACTCAGGAGTAAAGTCAAGAAGCCCAGCTTAAACTTTCCCGTTTTTCTGTATTTCATCATTTCAGGCATTCGTTTATTGTTGTTTCAAATACTCAGCACACATCTCTGCACATCTTTCTCCGTCTACACCAGCCGATACGATTCCGCCTGCATAACCAGCACCTTCGCCACATGGGAAGAGTCCCTGGATGCGGACATGCTGCAAGGTTTCGCGGTCACGGACGATGCGGACAGGCGATGAGGTTCTCGTCTCCATCGCTATCAGCGTAGCCTCGTTGGTCAGGAAACCATGGGCATTCTTGCCGAAGGTCTTGAAGCCTTCCTGCAGTCGCTTGCTCACGAAAGACGGCATCCAGAAATGCAACGGACTCGAAATCAAGCCTGGAGCATAGCTGCTCTTTGGCAGATCATAACTCAATCGATTGTTCACGAAGTCAGCCATGCGCTGTGCCGGAGCAGTCTGCTTCATGTTGCCCTGCTGCCAGCATTGCTTTTCCACGATTTCCTGGAAGTACATCATTTGGAGTGAAGAGTGAGGAGTGAAGAGTGAAGCATTCTCCTGCGCCTTCATTTCCTGCTGTTCGATGACAGACTGATGTTCCTTCACAAACTGCGCCACATCCTCGGGATGAGTTTCCACCACCATGCCCGAGTTGCTCCAGGCAGTACCGCGGTTGCTCGGACTCATACCATTCACCACGAGCTGTTCCGGTCCTGTAGCAGCCGGAATCACAAAACCGCCCGGACACATACAGAAGCTATAGACACCTCTGCCATCTACCTGAGTAACAAAGCTATATTCGGCAGCAGGCAGATATTTTCCTCTACCACTCTTATTGTGATACTGAATCTGGTCAATGAGTTGGGAAGGATGTTCCAGACGCACACCTACGGCGATGCCTTTTGCCTCGATATCTATCTTTGCCGAAGCGAGATAACGGTATACATCGCGGGCACTATGGCCTGTTGCCAGGATAACCGGTCCGCGATAAGTTTCCTCAGCACCCGTAGCCAGATTCACGGCTTCTACGCCTATCACCCTATCGCCAGCTGCAGCATCAGGTGCCGTCAGCTTACCTTCACTCTCAAGGATCAGACGAATCATCTTGGTCTGGAAATGCACTTCGCCGCCACACTTGATGATGGTGTTGCGCATGTTTTCAATGACGCGTGGCAACTTGTCGGTACCGATATGCGGATGGGCATCTGCCAGGATATTGGTATTGGCACCATGCTGGCAGAATACGTTCAGAATCTTATCTACACTTCCCCTTTTCTTGCTTCGTGTATAAAGTTTGCCGTCACTATAAGCACCGGCTCCACCTTCACCGAAACAGTAGTTGCTCTCCCCATCTACCTTCTGAGTCTTGGTAATGTTAGAGAGGTCCTTCTTGCGTTCGCGCACATCCTTGCCTCGCTCCAGCACGATAGGACGATAACCCAGTTCTATCAGGCGCAGGGAAGCAAAGAGACCGCCAGGTCCCTCACCCACAACGATAACACGAGGTCTGCTGCTCACATCCGGATATTCGGTATGGACATACTGGTCGTCCTGCGGAAATTCGTTGATATAAGCACGCACCTTCAGGTTGACGAAGATGGTGCGCTGACGGGCATCGATGCTTCTCTTCAAAACCCTCACCTGGTTGAGCGTTCTTACATCCAATCCCTTTTCTTTGGCGAGATAACGCTTGATGCCTTCCTCGCTTGCTGCCTGTTCGGGCAGAATTCTTATCTGGTATTCTTGAATCATTTACTTTGAGCTTTGAACTTTATGATTAGTTTTATAAAAGTGACAAGTGACCGATTCCATATTACGGATTTCGCATTACATTCACAATTCACTTTTCACTTTCACTTTTTCATGCTTCCATTGTAGCCAGCACTTCGAGCGTATCCAGCTGATACATGGTGAACTTACCATCTTCCAATGTTGCAAAGGTTGGCGGATTGCCACCCTTCGGGAAGGTGATGCTGCCGGTATTTACGATGGCCTGCCCCTTCTCGTTATGAGAGAGTTCCCAGAGATGGGAGTGTCCATAGATCATAGCCTCGTAAGGACCCTTCGGCATGTTCTCTTTATTGTATACATGTCCATGAGTCAGAAGATAGCGCTTGCCTCCGTCTACCAGCAAGGCATAGGTCTCCATGATAGGGAAATCGAGGAGCATCTGGTCTACTTCCGCATCGCAGTTGCCACGCACAGCGACAATCTTATCTGCCAGCGCATTCAGTCTTTCTACGATACCCTTAGGATCGATTCCTTCCGGAATGCGGTTGCGGGGACCATAATTGATGATATCCCCCATGATGCACATCATGTCACAATGTTCAGCCTCGAAGAAATCGAGGACCTTTTCCAGGGCTGGCAAACAGCCGTGGATATCTGAGAATAAAAGATATTTCATTCGTTCCTTCTTATGTTTGTTATGCTTATGTCTTTTATGCATTGAATTGCAAGCGCAAAATTAAGCAAATAATCCGAAACACCCAAACATTTCAACGTTTTTTATATATATAATAAGGTATAAGGGAGAGGAAGAGCCTATAATTATCTACTGAAATAGCTTTTTTATCTACAATATGCTACTTTTTTGTTAAAATCCTTGGCAGTCTGATATATTATTCGTACATTTGCCCTCAAGTTCTGCTTCGGCCCCGGTCGTTTCGGGGGAGGCATTACATTACCAACGTAAAATTCAAGAACATATGAAAGTATTAAAATTCGGCGGAACATCGGTTGGTTCCGTAAAAAGCATCCTCAGCTTGAAACGTATCGTTGAAAACGAGGCTAAGAAACAGAGTGTAGTGGTTGTCGTGAGCGCGCTTGGCGGTATCACGGACAAACTCTTGCAAACCTCTCAACTTGCCCTCAAGGGTGATGAACAGTGGAAAGTAGAATTCGAAGCCATGGTTGATCGCCACCACAAGATGATAGATACCATCATCACCGACACTACAGACAGAGAAAACTTATTCAAATCGGTTGATGCCCTCTTCGAGCAGTTGAAGAGCATCTATTTTGGTGTGTACCTCATCCACGACCTCAGCGAGAAAACGCAGGATGCCATCGTGAGTTATGGTGAAAGACTCAGTTCCAAGATTGTTGCCACTTTGATTCGTGGAGCCAAATGGTTCGACTCCCGCAACTTCATCAAGACTGAGCGCAAGAACGGCAAAGGCAAGCATGTACTCGACAGCGAGCTGACCAACAAACTGGTAAAAGAAGCCTTTGCAGAAATTCCACGCATATCTCTCGTTCCGGGTTTTATCAGTCGTGACAAGAGCACAGATCGCACCACCAACCTTGGCCGTGGCGGTAGCGACTACACAGCTGCCATCATAGCAGCTGCCCTCGATGCAGAAGTGCTCGAAATCTGGACTGATGTAGACGGTTTCATGACCGCTGACCCACGTGTCATCAAATCAGCTTATACCATCAACGAACTGAGTTACGTTGAGGCGATGGAGCTTTGCAACTTTGGCGCAAAGGTCATCTACCCTCCAACCATCTACCCGGTTTGTGTCAAGAATATTCCTATCAAGGTTAAGAACACCTTCAACCCAGATGCTCCGGGCACCATCATCAAGAACAAGATAGATGGCGACCAGAAGCCTATCAAGGGTATCTCTTCCATCAACGGTACAGCGCTCATCACCGTAACCGGTCTTTCCATGGTCGGTGTGATTGGTGTAAACCGCCGTATCTTCACCGCTCTTGCCAACGAGGGCATCTCTGTGTTCATGGTGTCACAGGCATCATCAGAGAACTCAACCTCTATCGGTGTGCGCGAGCAGGATGTAGAAGAGGCTGTAAAGGTATTGAACAATGAGTTCCACAACGAGATTGCCGATGGTGCCATGTTCCCAATGCACGCAGAGAAGGGCTTGGCTACTATCGCCATCGTGGGTGAAAACATGAAGCATGCTGCCGGTATCGCCGGTAAGCTCTTCGGAACCCTCGGCCGTAGCGGTATTTCCGTCATCGCCTGTGCACAGGGTGCTTCAGAGACCAACATCTCGTTCGTAGTGAAGAGCGATTATCTGAGAAAGTCACTCAACGTACTCCACGACAGTTTCTTCCTTTCAGAATACAAGGTGCTGAACCTCTTCATCTGCGGTGTGGGTACCGTGGGCGGAAAGCTTATCGAGCAGATCAAGAACCAGTATGCCGACCTCATGGAGCGCAGCAAACTGAAGCTCAACGTGGTGGGTATCGCTTCTTCCAAGAACGCCATCTTCAACCGCGATGGTATTGATCTAGAGAACTACAGCGAGGAACTGAAGAAATCAGACCCAAGCACTCCAGAGGTTCTGCGCGATACCATCCTGGCGATGAACATCTTCAACAGCGTGTTTGTAGACTGTACTGCCAGCAAGGATGTGGCCGCTCTCTACCAGAGTCTGCTGGAGCACAACGTAAGCATTATCGCAGCCAACAAGATAGCTGCATCAAGCGAATATGAGAACTACGAAAAACTGAAGAAGACTGCCATCCAGCGTGGTGTAGTATTCCGTTTCGAGACCAACGTAGGTGCCGGTCTTCCTATCATTGGAACTATCAACGACCTCCGCAACTCCGGAGATAAAATCCTTAAGATTGAGGCAGTTCTCTCAGGTACACTCAACTTTATCTTTAACGCCATCTCCAGCGTCGTCCCATTCTCTGAGACCGTGAGACTGGCTAAGGAGAAGGGCTACAGCGAGCCTGATCCACGTATAGACCTGAGCGGTATGGACGTGATTCGCAAGCTGGTGATTCTCTCCCGCGAGGCAGGTTACCGCGTAGAGCAGGAAGATGTAGAGAAAAACCTCTTCGTGCCAGACAAATACTTCAAGGGTTCGCTCGACAACTTCTGGAAGAAACTTCCTGAGCTCGATGCCGATTTCGAGGCTAAGCGCAAGGCGCTCGATGTAGAGCACAAACGCTGGCGCTTCGTTGCTACCCTGGATGGCGGCAAGACAAGCGTAGGTTTGCAGGCTGTAGGTCCTGAGCATCCGTTCTACAATCTGGAAGGTTCCAACAACATCGTGCTGCTCACCACCGAGCGTTATAAGGAATACCCTATGATGATTCAGGGCTATGGTGCCGGAGCCAGCGTAACTGCTGCCGGTGTATTCGCCAACATCATGAGTATCGCTAACATTTAACACTTAACATTAAAAGAAGAGATGAAACATATTATCATTCTTGGCGACGGAATGGCTGACCACCCGGTAGAAAGACTGGGTGGAAAGACTCTCCTGCAATACGCCAACAAACCCTATATGGATATGCTTGCCAAGAAGGGCAAGACAGGAAGACTCGTTACCGTGCCAGATGGATTCCATCCGGGTTCTGAGGTAGCCAACAGCTCTATCATGGGCTACGACCAGAACGAGGTTTACGAAGGACGCGGACCGCTCGAGGCTGCCAGCATCGGCTATGAACTGGAGCCTACCGACCTTGCCCTGCGCTGCAACATTATCAATGTGCAGGACGGCAAGATTATCACCCACAACGGTGGTAACCTGGAAACGGAAGATGCGGATGTGCTCATCAAGTATCTCAACGATACCCTCGACAAGAAATATCCTGATGTCAAGTTTGTTACCGGCATCCAGTATCGCCATCTTCTGGTGGTGAAGCACGGAAACAAGCATATCGACTGTGCCCCACCTCATGATCATCCCAACGAGGAATGGCATAAGCTGATGGTGAAACCTATCTTGCCGGAGATTGGAGGCGATGAGGGTCACATCAGCCGTCGTGATACAGCCGACCTTCTGAACCAGCTGATTCTCGAGAGTCAGGAACTCCTGGAGAACCATCCTTTCAATGTGGCGCGCAAGGAGCGTGGCGAACGAATGGCCAATCTTATCTGGCCTTGGGGCGGCGGTTACCGTCCGCACATGCTCACCCTCTCCCAGATGTATCCACAGATCAAGAAGGGTTCTGTGATTTCTGCCGTAGACCTGATTCGAGGCATCGGCCATTACGCCGGTCTGCGCAACATCATCGTTGAGGGCGCTACCGGTCTTGCCAATACCAACTACGAGGGCAAGGCAGCTGCAGCTATCCAGGCATTGAAGGACGGCGACGACTTCGTTTATGTTCACGTAGAGGCGAGCGACGAGGCAGGTCATGATGGCGATCTGGAACTGAAGCTGAAGACTATCGAGAACCTCGATCAGCGACTCATCAAGCCTACCTTCGATGAGGTAAGCACCTGGGACGAGCCGGTATGCATCGCAGTTCTCCCCGACCATCCTACTCCGGTAGAGATTCGTACCCACGTCAAGGAGCCTGTGCCTTTCATCATCTATTACCCTGGCATGGAGCCGGATAGCGTAGAGAAGTATGACGAGGTAAGCTGCGTGAGTGGCGGTTACGGCATGCTGCAGCTGCAGGAATTCATGAATGCCTTCATGGCGATCAATTAAAATCAACGGCTTCATGATAGTCCCCAAAGCTAATCATAAAGTTTAATGTTCAAATCTCAAAGTTAAAAGTAAAAAATGAAATATTATTCAACAAATAAGAAAGCACCTATCGCCGACCTTCACAAGGCGGTAGTTAAAGGTCTGGCAGAAGACCGTGGCCTCTATATGCCAGAAATCATCAAGAAGTTGCCACAGGATTTCTTCGACAACATCGAGAAACTCTCCTTCCAGGAGATTGCCTACAAGGTAGCTGATGCCTTCTTTGGCGAGGACGTTGATGCCGAGTCATTGAAGAAGATTGTATACGATACCCTGGCATTCGACTGCCCTGTAGTCGAGGTAGAGCCAAACATCTACTCTCTCGAGCTGTTCCATGGTCCTACCCTCGCCTTCAAGGATGTGGGTGCGCGCTTCATGGCCCGTCTCCTGCAGTACTTCGTACGTCAGGAGGGCAAGGAAGAGGTGAATGTGCTCGTAGCTACATCGGGCGATACCGGTTCGGCTGTTGCCAACGGTTTCCTCGGCGTTGACGGCATCCATGTTTACGTGCTCTATCCTAAGGGCAAGGTGAGCAAGATTCAGGAGAGCCAGTTCACTACCCTCGGCCAGAACATCACAGCCCTCGAGGTTGATGGCGTATTCGACGACTGCCAGGCACTGGTGAAATCTGCGTTCATGGACGAGGAGCTCAACAAGCACATGAAGCTCACCTCAGCCAACTCTATCAACGTAGCCCGCTTCCTGCCTCAGGCATTCTATTATTTCAATGCCTATGCCCGCATGAAGGAGAAGGGTCTCGCCGACAAGCTGGTTATCTGCGTACCTAGCGGCAACTTCGGCAACATCACAGCCGGACTCTTCGGTCATGAGATGGGATTGCCTATCCACCGCTTCATCGCAGCCAACAACGCCAACGATATCTTCTACGAGTATCTGCAGACAGGCAAGTATAATCCACAGCCTAGCAAGCAGACCATCGCCAATGCCATGGACGTAGGCGACCCATCAAACTTTGCCCGCATCTACGACCTCTACAAGGGCGATCACGATGCCATCGCTGCCTACATCGGTGGTGCTACATACAAGGACGAGCAGATTGCAGAAACCATGAAGCAGTGCTACAATGAAACCAAGTATGTACTTGACCCTCACGGAGCTTGCGGCTATCGCGCCCTCAAGGAGCAGTTGAAGCCAGGTGAGGTTGGCGTGTTCCTCGAGACCGCTCATCCAGCCAAGTTCAAGGAGAAGGTAGACAGCATCCTTGACAGCGACATAGAGATTCCTGCACGCCTTGCAGAATTCATGAAGGGTGAGAAGAAGAGCATCCAGATGACCAAGGATTTCGCATCATTCAAGAACTACTTGATGAACGAATAAACCATACATACGGAAAAGCCTTTCTCTTTCTCAAGGGGAAGGCTTTTCCCATTAAAATAAACTCAGACTCAGATTTGTCAGGACAGATGGGTCTTGAATTTTATAACAACAGAAAACGGGAAAAATTTATGAAGATTGTTATTCTAGACGGCTATGCCGCAAACCCGGGAGATTTGGATTATCATCTTCTGGAGAAACTGGGCGAGGTGGTAGTTTATCCTCGCACATCAGATGCAGAGAAAGTGGAACGTGCCAAGGATGCCGACATCATCCTTCTGAACAAGGTGCAGATAGATGCAGAGACGCTGGCGCAGCTTCCTAAACTGAAATACATCGGTATCCAGGCTACCGGTTTCAACGTGGTAGACATCGAGGCTGCCAGGAAACAGGGCATCATCGTAACCAATATTCCTGCCTACAGCACAGACAGCGTGGCGCAGATGACCTTTGCCCTCATCCTTGCCGTAACCAACCGCGTAGAGCATTATACCCAGGAGAACCGCAACGAGCGCTGGGCTTACAATAAGGATTTCTGTTATTGGGATACCCCACTGATGGAACTTGCCGGCAAGACCCTGGGTATCATGGGACTGGGCAATATCGGCATGAAAGTTGCCAACATCGCCCGCCAGTTTGGCATGAACATCTGTGCCTGCACCAGCAAGAATTCGAGCGATCTGCCTGAGTGGATCCAGAAGGTGAGCAAGGAGGGTTTGCTTGCCACGAGCGATATTCTCTCGCTCCATTGTCCGCTTTCTGATGACACCTATCATTTCATCAATAAGGAGAGTCTGGAGAAGATGAAGGATACCGCCATCCTGGTTAATACGGGTCGCGGTCCGCTGGTAGATGAGGAGGCCGTAGCTGCTGCCCTCCACGAAGGCAGTCTGGGTGCCTACTGTGCCGACGTAATGGCTCAGGAGCCGCCATCAAAGGAGAATCCGCTCTTCGGCGAGCCTAATGCTTACCTCACCCCTCATATTGCCTGGGCCACCTACGAGGCTCGCGAGCGCCTGAATAAGCAGGTTGCCGCCAACGTCAAGGCATTTCTCGAGGGCAATCCGATTAATGTCGTGAATAAGTAACAGAACTTCCGCAAGTAAAACATAGTATAACAAAGAAAGCGTTTCTGGTTCATCTCTTCGAACTAGAAACGCTTTTTTATATGCAATTAGATGCGCTTTTTCACCAACACATAGATGATGACGGGGGCGCCGAACAGCGGGGTGACGGCATTCAGGGGGATGATGCCACCGTCCGACGGAAGGGTGCAGAAGAGATTGCAGAGAAGGGCAATGGCTGCACCCATCAGCATCGTGACGGGCAACAGACGGCGATGATTCTCCGTGCCGATGATGAGGCGGGCGATATGCGGCGTTGCCAGACCGATGAAGGCGATGGGACCGCAGAAGGCGGTAACCACAGCCGTAAGAAGACCGGTGATGATGAGCAGAACGATGCGCAGACGCCTGATGTTGAAGCCCAGATTCTCGGCATACTGTTCGCCTAACAGCATGGCGTTCAGCGGTTTTACAAGGAGCAGAGACGCAGCCAGGGCAATGAGGGCCAACGGGATGAAGAACATCATCTGCTGGCTCGAAACATTGCCAAAGCTGCCCATGCCCCAAACCATATACGATTTCACGCCCTCTGCCGTGCTGAAGAAATTGAGCAAAGAGATGGCGCTGCTGGCAAGATAACCCACCATCAGTCCGATGATGAGCAGTACCGTATGGCTGCGCACAATGGCAGAAAAGAAGGTGATGATGCCCATCACCACCATAGCCCCAATAAAGGCTGCGATGAGGATAGCCAGGAAACCGCCGATGGCATAGTTGCCGGCATCGCCCAGAAAACCTACCCCTAAATCATCCAGGGCAATATTGCCGCCAAAGGCAAGCATCACGATGGCTACCGCCAGTCCGGCTCCGCTGCTGATACCGAATACGTCAGGACCCGCCAGGGGGTTGCGGAAGGCTGTCTGCAGGAGCAAGCCGCTCGTGGCGAGGGCTGCGCCCGAAAGCAAAGCGGCAATCGCCGCCGGCAGTCGCGATTCCAACAGAATATAGCGGTAGGTTTCGTCGGTCTGAGAGCCCGAAATAATCGCCCCCACGTCCTGCCATGGGATGTTTACACTCCCCCATGCCAGGTTGGCAAAAAACAGTATGATAATGGCGATTGCCCCTAAAACGATGGTTTTCATTCACTAAAACTATTTCTTGTAAAATCTCTGATTAAAGCCCTATTTCTTATAGAATTTCAATTTGCCGAACCGTTCGCCATGAGCCAGGATGATGAACTCTCTGAGCAGCAGTTCGGGATGGAAACTCGTAAGTTCGAAATAAGGTACCGTAGAGGTATCTACCTGATAGATATTACCCCGGCTAAAGGCAGCAAGAGCCTTGTAGCCGTCATATTCCTGAAGCAGTTGAGTCTGCGAAAGAGGGGCACCACCGAAATACTTGAACGCCCATACATCCACCTGCTTTCCCTTCGTCAAGATTTGCTCCGGACTCATCGCCAGACTTCCGCTGTGTTCATCGTCCTCGAAGATATAACGGGCGTTGGCATCCTTCAGCAGAATACCGATAGTACTCTGACCTCCAGGAACATACCATACATTTCCCGTCTTTCTTTCGGTCAGGATAGAGAGGCCCTTCGGATACCCGGCTGCCTCAGCTTTCAGCTTCAGATATTCCTTTTCTATCTTCGCAAAGAGCGAATCTGCCTTTGGTTCGCAAGATGCAGCAAGAGCGGTCTTCGGTGCATTCCCGTCTTTTTTAAAGAGCATGCCGTAGAATTTCATCCATTCCGCCCTGCCCAGTGGCGAAGACTCCATATAGTCGGCAGCCTCGATGATGGGCACGTGCAGCTTGTCGAGCTTGCCATATCCTCCGCTGTTTTCGAAAGGCGAAAGGAGGATGGCTTCGGGGTTCAGGGCGATGATGCGCTCGATGTCGGGTGCCATGCTCGAACCGCAATCCTCGATAGGATTCTGAGCAGAAGTATTCCCGGAAAGAGCAGCCCTCTTCTTTACATCCGGAATATTGATGTAATCGAGATCGCAGACACCACGGATGGCCTGCTGGCAGCCCATTTCGTACATCAGCTGGCAATGGGGAGCGATGAAAACGGCACTTCTCTCCACCGGCGTGCGCACGGTATCGGTAGTGCATCTCGCCCCCGTGCTGTGCCTTCTGGCAAGCATCGCCACCGTCTTATCCCCCTCCTCTCCCTTCGGAATCAGGATGTAGCGATGCAGCATCGTTCCCGCCTTCCAGGGGTTGGCGATGATAGCCTCAGCATACTGATAATCAATGCCTTCTGCAGCATCGGAACTCTCTTCCCCATCACCATGCTTCACGATGGTGAGCAACTTGGCGTACTTCATCTCCAGGGTATCGCCAGCCTCCGCATCAGCAGCAGCCGTCTTTCCTCCCTGGCATGCCGCCATCAGCAGAGCCGCCGTTGCCCCACACAAAAGAATATACAGTTTCTTCATAATCTTACAAAATATGTGTGCAAAGATACGAAGAAATCTCCATTTTCCGTTTGTTTTCTCGAATATTCTTTGTACTTTTGCCCTCAAATTTAACTAACACTACAATTTAATAAGTCAAAATGAAGAAGATTATCTGTGGCATAGCCCTTTTTTTCAGTACATCGATGGTCGCCGGTGCGCATACCTGCTGTCATAATCCAGCACAGAAATGTGGCTGCAAGAGAGGTTATCCAGACCATCCGCGTCATCGTGATCAAGGTAGATTATAAGGACTAAGAATAATTGAAAATAATATGATGATTTTTACGCAATGAAACTTCTGGGAAACCGAGAAAATGCAGTTTTTCTTGCCAAGATGTCCCTTACCCCCCCCCATTTTCTATTCTATCACTACCACTACCTCGCTGCCCCTGACCATCGCCTTCTTCACCCGGTCGAAGAGCTGGAGGAAGCGTTCCTGACTCTTGAGTACGAAGCCGGGAGCATGGGCCTCGCCGATGAGGATGCCACCCTGGCGCAGACGGAACGGACCATTGCCCGGCTGCATCATGGGACAAGGAAGGGCATAAAGTTCTTCCAGACACCCGAACTCATGACTCTTGCGCTCCATGCGGCAAAGCTTGCAGGTTTCGGGGAGAGGAAGAGAGGAAGATGAAGAAGAATCATCCCTTATCGGTTCGAGGAAAAGCATCTGGCGGGCGAAGCATTTGCATTTAGCCACCATGAGGTGATATTCACCCGGCTCCAGACAGCCACCCTCGCGCTCCATCGTATCACAAATGTACTGATGGCCTACAACGATACCCTGGCGATTAACCACTTCCTGACTAAGGCGACCAACAATGGCGCCATGATCTCTACGAATACGATTTAAAAACAACTTCATCATAATACGCAACAACTTAAAAACAACAATAGAAAAACATTTGAAATTCACATTCACTTTCACATTTTCTGAACGTAAAACGACTGGTAATAATCAGACAAATCCTTGCAACCTTCCGGCAACTGATGGTACACCAGCTGAGGGAACATTTCCTTCAGTTTCATATAAAGACCGAGGCCCGGTTTGTCCTGATCAGGCCACATGTGAAGATTCCTTCCCGCTAAAAGATTGCGACATTCTTCATTACAAAGCGTAGCACTCGGGATGGCTATTGCCTTGTAACCCATAGACATAGCGCTCCAGCAGTCGGTACATCCCTCGGTAATAACCAATGGCTCTTTTTCTGTCACCTGCGGCAAGATCTGCATCCCATATACCATCGGCTTGCTACCTGGTGCAAACTTAAACCGCGGTTTTTCTTCAGTCTTATCTCCCAGATATCTGCTCTGAACCGTCAGCAGATTGCCATGAACGTCATAATAGGGAATCAACAGGGAAGGACCATCAAAAAACTTTCCACCAAAGCGATAGCCAGCAATGGAGAAATCTGTGCTCACCACTCTACACCAATAGATATATTCCGGGCGCAGCTTTCTCTGATAGAACAGGAAATCCTTGGCTTTATCTGTCAGTTTCTTACCCATGAGCATACGCATCAGATAATCTACGTCAGGCTTATGCTGAAACTCGCCTCTGAGATTGAGTCTGTCCGTATCACATTCAGATTTTCTATGCTCAGCAACAGCTTTATCCCGATGAAGCACATCCTTACGGTTTCCCGCAGAATGATTACCGGTGCTGATATTGAATCTTCTGCACAGCCATTGGCAAGCCTCCGAAAAAGAGAGATTCTCCCGTTTCATCACCAGATCGATATTATCTCCTCCCCACCCGCATGCAAAGCAATGACAAGTGTTGGTAGATGTCCAGAAATGCAAACTCGGATGGGTATCATTATGACTGATACAAAGGGCATTATGATACCGCAAACCCATTCCCAATTCATCAGCAACCTCCAGGATGCTGATAGCTCTAAGCTTAGAGAGCGTATTTGAATCAATATATTCTGCCATCTTCTAATTGTCTTTTTTAATATTACCATCACCAATAGTGCCTTTCTGCTGCGTCTTTCTAAGCACCTTTCTATCCTCGCCCTTTGCTGGTTTTTCGAGCCATCCCCATCTGCGCCAGTTGCACACCATGTTACGGGCAGGGGTCTTGAGTTCCTTCTGCTTCAGAAATTCCTCCAGGAACTGATAAGAGAATTCCTGCGGCAACTCGCTGAAATAGTCTACAGTATGATAAGGCTCTCCTTCGCCCTCGGCAGAAATCTGCTCAAAAGCCTTGCCCCACCGCTGCAACATATTCTGCAAGATGCGGTCGGCACAAGCCAGATAGGTCTGCCTGACCAGTTTCCGGATTTCCTTCTCGCTCTTCTTCCCTTCCACTTTGTAAAGCACTTGCATGAGGGCAGCGATGCGGAAGGCTGAAACCGAACTGCGCTTGTAGAAGACATCCATCGACTTGGACATGGTTTTCACCACCTGCTGGCGGCAGTCGTTACACCATTTTACCACCGTCTTGTAGAGCCAGCTCATATCTTCCTCTATCTCCTGATGGAATTTTCCATCTTCCTCGTAGCACAACCCGAAGAGCTTATCCAATGTATTCTCCAGCTCATTACGCTGCGTATCGGTCAACGCCTGAAACTGTGGCGGATTGTCGCCCAGATGACTGATGAGCGGGCATAAGATGGTTCGGGTTACAGCACCGCCCTCAATGGCAGCTTTGTTCATATATCTGCTCACCGCACTCTGAGTGCCGCAGAAAACGAACGACAGCAAGGCATCTACCATGGCACTATAGCTGGATTCGCTCATGAAATCCTGACCATATACGCTGCCCAGATCGTAAGCTGTCTTGATAACCTGCGAGAGGTCGGCAAACTGGCGCTTGGCAGAATGCACGATGGCAGAAATCTCATCGGCAAATTCGAAGAGCGTCTTCGGAGCACCATAGAGCTTGACTGCTGCATCGCATCGCTTGATAAACATGGTGAGCGATACGGTTTCGGGCAGGATGGTGATGTCGGTCTTCGGTTCAGGTGGTAGCTTGCCATCCTTCTTGCCCTGGCGTCGCTTCAGGGCAGCATACTCCTGCTCCTTGGCTCTCATTTCGCTGTCGCGCTCGATGAAAGGTTTCATCAGGGTACGCATGATGTATCTGGCAAACGACTTTCCGCTCGACTGCTCGCCCTCTACGATGACCTGCAACACGATGGCCGATTTTTCTCCCTGATTATCATACACATACTGTATTCTGACACGTGTAAGATAAACGCTGAGCATGGCAGCAGCCACCACCAGCGTAGGATACTTGAGGTCAGAAGGCGAAGTGATCATCCATTCTCTGATGCCCGACGGATAATCCTTGTCGGCAATCAGGTGATGCATGGGCATCTCTTCATTCTCTTCAGCCTGTTCAGCCAGCTTTTTTCCTATCAACCCAGATGATACCTTGTTATTGATTCCGCCCTTGGTATCCTCAGGCTTTACCACTGGATTAGTCTGAGACGCTTCCTGTGGAGGTATTTTCTTTACTTTTTCCATAATCAACAAATACTGATTTTTTCTGAATGCAAAAGTAAGGAAAAAAAGCCTCCCCGGCAATAGGCATCCTGCCGGTTCGCCTCCTACTAAGCCTCATCGCCGGCAACTAAGCCTTCCGCTAAGCCTCCAGCTCATCTGAAGGCATAAAAAAAGCACTTTCTGCTTGCAAACGAAGCAAAAAGTGCTGATACTGTATTATTTCTAAAAATTCTTCTGTTCAGATATGTTCCTATTCCTTTATAATATCACCCCCACTGACATAAGAAAGAACCAAACGGCGAACCACGGCATGAATGTCTTCGTTAGGGAACTTCTGGCGATATTTCTCCGTAAGGTCTTCGCAGAAATACATCTTGCTATGAAGCAAAGAAGAAGGAATATTTTGCTTTATAAACACATCGTATGTTGCAACAGGCTTGCCATCCTTTGTGTCGACAGGCACAATATCCATCTTATACCAAGCATTTGCAGATGTGGCAGGGAACAATCTATAATTGTCCTTATGCTCCACTTTACCAGCAATGCTCAGCATATATCCGTCAGCAGACTTATCGTCCTCAGGATTCACCGCATATATATATAAAGCAGGAAGCGTCGAGTGTTTTTTTATGATAAACTGATATTTTTTGCTTCCTCCAAAAGGAGGGTTTGCCTTCAAATCCTGCTCTATATCCTCACGAATTTGTGGCGCATCCACCACAAACTCTACTTCGCCAGTATAATTGACGACAGTTTTCGATGACTGTGGATTGGGCGGAATAACTTCACTATTGTCATTGCTGTTATCACACGCACAAAAAGCCAAGACTACCAACAGTAGTAAGACTGATTTTTTTACTAAATACTTCATATCCTAATTTGTTTATTAAACCTATTCTATTGTTAAACGTAGAATATGCCTAAAACTTGCTCTATTTTACGTTTTTAACATTCCATCTAAAACTTGCCACACTCACAAGAAGCAATCATTTCCCCGCTTCCTACTGTCCCTTACGGTAGATGGAAACAAAACGCTTTGCGATATTGTTGAGTTCCTCCCGGGCGTTAGGATCTCTTACATCATCAAAACTCCAGTTGGGAAATTCGCCACGCATTTTGGAGAAACGCTTGGAGATGACACTGGCATTGGTCAGGTCGGAAGGCATTTTCAGCTTCCCTGTAAGATACTTGCAGAAAGATGCGCCATTATCAAATTTGCCATCAAAATCGTTGATTTCAGAGAGCGCCTCCATAATCAGGGCATAGTCTTTCTTCAAAGGAATAGCCTTCTCGTCTATCATCTTCTGCAAGGCTCGCTTTACTCTTTCTCCCTGGCTCAAGTCGCCCCATTCCTTCTCATTATCTTCTTCCGTTTTTTCCTGCCCGCCGTTTTCCTGATGCTCATCGTCTGTCACTTCCAATTCCAATGTCCTCTTCTGTTCAGGCTCGAATCCGTGCAGATAATCTTCATCATTGTTCTGGCGCATCAGTTCATTAATCTGAGATGAAACGAAGAAACCATCCTCGCCATAATAACCGATATTGGCTGCCAGCCGCTCAACCACCTCATGGTTCTTCACGACTGCTCCGAGGCACCGCTGTGAAAACTCCTGAGTTACGTAGCCTCTCCATTGCCCCATAATCATTGAGCAAAATTGAAACACTTTCGACTCCAAAGGCATCATCTGAAGTATCACAGCTGCCATATACAGGATGACAAATACGATTCTCTGCCGCTCGTCCTGAGCTGTAGCATACTCATCCTCGTCAACATAGTTTTTCTCATATTGCCCTATTCCTTCCACAAAGGCAAGGCGGCTCTCCGTATCGGTATGCGAAAACATCATTTTGTCTACGATGCAGAACACCTCATAAAAAACATCCTCGCATGAACATCTGGACGTAGGAAACCACGTCTTATCATTGAAGATATCATGGGTGATGGCTCTGAAAACCTGATAAATCATGTGTTGCGAAAAAGATTTATCTACCATCTGTCTGGTCTTCATCTTAAATAACCTCATCGTCGTAACCATTTAAATCATCAAGAATCACATCAAGAGAATTGATTAAAGCAAACCGAGAATCTCCATGACAATCGCAACAGACAGCATCTCCATTAACCAGAGCAACAATCTCAACATCGGAGATTTTCACCTTGGTTCGTTTCAGCGAACGGGAAGAGGTGCACGGACCTTTCCAATAGTATACCTTGATGCCGTAATCTTCCTTGCTGCACAGGTTCACCATCAAGGCTATGTCTCTGTTTGCCTTGTCTAAGTGCAACTGCTTACCTTTATCTGTACCAAATTTTACCTCATACATACTGGCATTGAGACACTCCATTAATGATTGCTGCATCTGTAATTGCATGACAAAGGAATATGGCGCATCGCTGAGAGACTGATGGCGAGGAAAAGAAAACACCACAGCCCTTGGTCTGCAGCCAGCCTTGATTCTTTCAGCCACGGCATCAAAGAAATCACCAGGTGGCAACTTGGCAGAAATCACCATATTCCAGCCATATTGATTCGCCACCCTGTTGATATTATCACGCAGAAGAGCCACCACCTTGTCCTGTCCCCTTTTGCCGCCGAAGATTCTAGATTCTTCCACAAAAAGGAAACCTCTGTTGGGGCGATTATCAATGATTACCTTACAGAAAGGCTGGTTGTGAATTTCATTCTCCTTAAAGTTACTCCAATAAAATTCTTTTTTGTCTGCGCATACATCCAGCACAGCCACACCTTCGCGAAATCCCAATATTCGGTTGTCGTGAATAACGTCTTCCTCATTCTTCCGTGATTCCACCAAAGTCATTTTCTTGCTTTTCAGCAAACTGTCCATTACCTTCTCGAAACCAGTCTGACATTCCTGATATTTTTCAGGCGATGACATTTCGAGAAAATCCAAGGGTAGAGTACCCTCGATACTTGAAAGATTCCGGCTTTTGCAGAAATCATACTTGAAGACAACAAAAGAAGTCTTTTCTGTGCTGTTTTTAGTTCGTCCAGTCATTGGCTTGCGATTTAAGTTGTACCATGAAAGTTATTTTCCATAGCAACTACAAAAGTAACACTTTTTCCCCGAATAAACAAATAAATTCTAAATTATTTTTACCAAATTGTCTTTTTTTCATAAAACCATCGAAACAAAATGTGAATGTGAATGTGAATTTGAAATGTAAATCAATGTATCGGGTTGTTCCATCCATTCCTTTAATTGGATATTGTGAATGAAATTCAGTCCTCGCGCGTACCTTATTATATATATAATATGAACCTATTATAATGGCTACTATTACTTAAACACGATTATACGCTTCTCCTTCAGGTAACATTGAAAAACATTTCAAATTCACATTCACATTCACATTTTTGCCTTTCCTCCTATCCACCAGCTAACCCACATAGCAAGTAACTGTGCGCCCGATGCTCCCAAAACTGCGTGGCGACGCACCGCCATCTGCGTCCCGACGCAGATGACGATACGTCGGGACGTAGCGCCGACTGCATCGGGGCGCAGTTGGAAAGGCAAAACATGCCATATAATGTTAACGGATTTAACATTTAATTTAATGGCCATTAAATTAATGGCGGTTAAATTAGGCGGAAGAGAATGGGATATGAGGAATGAATGCACGTGATTCGGGACAAGGATGCACGTGATTCGGGACAACTATTGTTTTTCAGAGAAAAATGTTATATCTTTGCATTGTCGTTCAGAGATAGGCTGAATTAACCACTAAAAAAAACAGATTGTTGAACCATTAAAAAAAGAAAGGAAAAAGAAAATGAAAAAGGAAGTTTGGAAAACTATCTTGCAGGTGATTATCGCCGTACTTACTGCCGTAGGCACTACGCTCGGCATTACCAGCTGCATGTAGACTGATTTGTTTAACCATTAAAAAAACGATTTGAATTATGGGTATTAAAGTAAAAGCAATTGAGCGCAACGTAGCGTTCGAAAAAGGTAAGCAAAAGTGGGCATTCGTGATGCAGGCTGAACTCTACAGCCAGCTCAACGCCACGAAGGTGATAGAAGAAGCCGCCGTTCGCAGCGGATTGCCTAAGGCGGTAATCAACGCCGGATGGTCGGCCATCGGCGAAGTGATTGCTGCATGGGCCACCGAGGGCCACAGCGTGGCTGTGCCAGGACTGGGCAGCCTCCGATTCGGTCTTAACTCTACCGCCGTAGAGGATGTGAACAAGGTGAGCGCCAACCTCATCACCCGCCGATACATCATCTTCGTGCCTAACACCGACATCAAGAAGGAACTCGAAGAGACTTCCGTCAACATCACCTGCTACGACCGAAACGGCAAGGTGGTGAAGCAGGTTACCTCTACCGATACGCCTCCTACTACCCCATCCGACGGCGACACCCCAACGGGCGGCGATTCTACTGGCGGAACCGGAAGCGAAAACAGCGGCGATGGACTTGAATAAAAGGTGCTGAGCCTGAAAAAGTAAAACCCTCCCCAGGTCTTAAAAAGTCCTAGGGAGGGTAAACTTTGTCTGGCAGTTAAATTGTTTACGCAATGTACCATACCAGACGTCCCGAACACAACATGCTAACCCACACATAACCCCTTCGAAATCAGCATGTCGCTAACAATCCTTTGTGCCTCAAATAAATAATACATTTTTTCAAACTAAATCCAATCCTAGCCTCTCGGCGAAAACATATTTAAAGCTTTTATCTCATTTCAAAACATGATAGTAACATAGTCTGCAGCGATATCAACCAGCTTCTTGCGGCGAGCTACACCTATTATATAATGAGCCTCCTTCGCCGAACAGTGGAAGTATTTCTTCACAGCTGTTACCAGTTCTTCCTTGCTTATCGAGCCTATACCCTTAGGATAAGCCCCGCGGATAGCCTTCTCAATGTCTGCCATCTTATATTCATGGTGGCGCTTGTGGAAGTACTGCGATACAATGATAGAGAGAACTATCACGAGCAGGATGATGATAAATACTACAGACTTGTTCATTTCCTTATCTCCTTTTAATTGATTAAACAATATTAGGTTTGCTGAATCACCCTTCCGGGTGCTCCAAGTTTTCGGCATCACCGATAGCCGCTATCGGTAAATCCACTGCAAATATAGCATTTTTTCTTGAAACAACAACATTTTTCGGCATTTTTTTCACTATTTCTGCAAAAAAACTTGCTAAATACAAAAAAAACACGTATTTTTGCAAGAAAATAATCCTTAGACAGAAAGATAATGCAAGAAACTGTAAAGAAAGTATTGAATGGCGATTTTAATCGCAAGAAAGCATTGCTGTTTCTCATAACGGCTCTGCTTACCGTTATCGTCTGGAACCTGCCCATCGATAGCTTCGGCATCGAGGGGCTAACCATCGTGCAGCAGCGCGTCATCGCCATCTTCGTCATGGCTGTGATGCTCTGGCTCACCGAGGCCATACCGGCATGGGCTACCAGCGTAGTGATCATCTTCGTGCTGCTGTTCTTCGTCAGCGACTCCGCCTTTAAGATCATGCAAGGCTCGGAGGCAGAGATGGGCAAGCTGCTCGACTATCAGGGTGTGATGGCGTGCTTCGCCGACCCTACCATCATCCTCTTCCTGGGCGGTTTCGTACTTGCCATAGCCGCTACGAAGAGCGGACTCGACGTGATGATGGCGAAGGCCCTGATTGCGCCATTCGGCAAGCGTTCTGAGAACGTGCTGCTGGGTTTCATGCTCATCACCGGCATCTTCTCGATGTTCATCTCAAATACAGCCACCGCCGCCATGATGCTCACCTTTCTCACACCGGTGTTCAAATCATTGCCGCCTTCGGGCAAGGGCCGCGTGGCGCTCACCATGGCCATACCCATCGGAGCCAATCTGGGCGGTATGGGAACCCCTATCGGAACACCGCCTAACGCCTTCGCCTTCAAGGTATTGAACGATCCAGCAGGACTCAACCTGGGCATCAGCTTCGGCGATTGGATGCTGATCATGGTCCCTATGGTGCTCATCATGCTCCTCATGGCATGGATCATCATACGCAAGATGTTCCCGTTCTCTGCCACGACCATCGAGCTCAACATCGAGGGCAACATGCAGCACAACTGGCGCACCACGGTAGTGGCCGTCACCTTCCTTGCAACCATCGTGCTCTGGGTATTCGGCAAGCAGCTGGGCATCAACGCCAACACCGTGGCCATGCTCCCTATCGCCATATTCGCCCTTACGGGAGTGGTTACAGCCAAGGACCTGAAGGAGATTGACTGGGCTGTCATCTGGATGGTGGCAGGCGGATTCGCCCTCGGATTGGCGATGAACGGCACCGGTCTGGCCGAGGCAGCCGTGAAGAGCATTCCGTTTGCAGAATTCAATCCGCTGGTCATCATGATCGTATCCGGACTGGTATGCTTCATCCTGAGTAACTTCATCTCTAACACCGCCACCGCTGCCCTGCTCATCCCAATCCTCACGGTGGTATGCGCCGGCATGGGCGACAAGCTCAATACCATCGGCGGCACCTCTACCATCCTCATCGGAGTAGCGGTATCGGCCAGCTGCGCCATGTCGCTGCCTATCTCAACCCCTCCTAACGCCATCGCCTACTCTACCGGCCTTATCCAGCAGAGCGACATGGTGAAGGCAGGACTCACGGTGGGCATCCTGAGCATACTAGTGGGCTACGCCGTGCTCATCACCTTCTGCAAGATGGGCGTGCTCTAGAGGGGCATCATCTGCGAAAATACACATTATTATATATATAAAGGAATGAAAAAGATTGTTATAGGAATCGACGTAGGCATCTCTACGACCAAGATTGTGGGCATCGATGAAAGCGGCGTGGTGGTAAGCCCCATCCGCATCAAGGCCACCGACCCTATCACCTCGCTCTACGGAGCCTTCGGCAAGTATCTTCACGACAACAAGATTGCGCTGAGCGATGTAGAACAGGTGATGCTCACAGGCGTAGGTTCAGCCTATATCGACGAGCCCATCTACGGACTGCCTACCTCGAAGAGCGAGGAGTTCGTGGCCGACGGACTGGGCGCCCGATATGAGAGCAAGCTCGACCGCATGATCGTGGTGAGCATGGGAACCGGTACATCGCTCGTAAAATGCGATGACAACGAGATAAGGCACATCGGAGGCATCGGCATAGGCGGCGGAACCCTGGCAGGACTGAGCCGCATCATGCTCAAGACCGATGACATCAAGCAGATTATCAACCTCGCCAAGGACGGCGACGTGAGCAAGATAAACCTGCTGATAGGCGACATCAGCGCCAAGCCTCTGCCCGGACTCCCGATGAACGCCACCGCATCGCTCTTCAGCAACGCCAAGGCCAACGCTTCGCGCGAAGACATCGCCATGGGACTCATCTGGATGGTGCTGCAGTCGATAGGTTCGGCTACCATCCTCTCATCGCTCGAATCGGGCATCAAGGATTTCGTGCTCATCGGCAACCTCACCCTGCTGCCGCAATGCCGCGAGGTGTTCCCAGCCATGGAGAAACTCTACGGAGTGAGGTTCAGGATACCGAAATACTCGGAATTCTGCACCGCCATCGGAGCTGCGCTCGACTATAAGCGACAAGCAAAATAATCACCCCCGAATCGCCGCAATGCCCTATACACGGGCGTTGCGGCGATTTTCATTTCCATCCCCTGCACGGCACACAGACAACAAGGGGAAAAACGCACACAAGCGCACAAAATGCGCAACACGCTGATAGATAACAACTTAAACGTTTCGGAAAACAGAAATTTGTCAAAGTTTTCCAAAACATTTTTGTTTCCTACTGATTATCAGTAACTTAATATTTTTTAACGATAAAAAAGTTATCCAAAAGTAATTACTTTCAGAAATATTTTATATCTTTGCAATGTCAAAAGGAGGTACATATCTACCTCTTCAAGTCATAAAGACTTAATACTAAGTAATTTAAACATTAATCGTAAAAGTAATACTAAAATGATCCAGACAGTAGTAAAGCGTGACGGACGCATCGTTGGATTCAACGAACAGAAAATCATGGCAGCCATTCGCAAGGCCATGTTGCACACCGACAAGGGTGAAGATACCACTCTTATCGAGCAGATAACCGACCACATCTCTTATCGCGGCAAGAGCCAGATGAGCGTTGAGGCCATTCAGGACGCCATCGAGCTGGAACTCATGAAGAGTGCCCGCAAAGATGTTGCCCAGAAGTATATCGCATACCGTAACCAGCGTAACATCGCCCGCAAGGCGAAGACACGCGACGTGTTCATGAGCATCGTCAATGCCAAGAACAACGACATTACCCGTGAAAACGCCAACATGAATGCCGACACACCAGCCGGCATGATGATGAAGTTCGCTTCAGAAACCACTAAACCATTCGTCGACGACTACCTCCTCTCAGAGGATGTACGCGACGCCGTCATGCACAACTATATACATATTCACGATAAGGACTATTACCCAACCAAGAGTCTCACCTGCGTGCAGCATCCGCTCGACGTGATTCTGAACCACGGATTCACAGCCGGTCACGGTTCAAGCCGTCCTGCCAAGCGCATCGAGACCGCAGCCGTACTGGCTTGTATCTCTCTCGAAACCTGCCAGAACGAGATGCACGGCGGCCAGGCCATCCCAGCCTTCGACTTCTATCTGGCTCCATACGTACGCATGTCGTACCAGGAAGAGGTGAAGAACCTGGAGAAGCTGACAGGCGAAGACCTGAGCAACCTCTATGATGCGCCTATCGACGACTACATAGAGAAGCCGCTCGACGGACTGCAGGGCCGCGAACGCCTGGAGCAGCACGCCATCAACAAGACCGTGAACCGCGTGCATCAGGCGATGGAGGCATTCATCCACAACATGAATACCATCCACAGCCGCGGCGGTAACCAGGTAGTATTCTCAAGCATCAACTACGGTACCGATACAAGCGCTGAGGGCCGCTGCATCATGCGCGAAATTCTGCAGAGCACCTATCAGGGCGTAGGCAATGGCGAAACAGCCATCTTCCCTATCCAGATATGGAAGAAGAAGAGAGGCGTAAACTATCTGCCTGAGGACAGAAACTACGACCTCTACAAGCTGGCTTGCAAGGTAACAGCCCGCCGTTTCTTCCCTAACTTCCTGAACCTCGACGCCACCTTCAACCAGAACGAGAAGTGGCGTGCTGATGATCCGGAGCGCTACAAGTGGGAGATTGCAACCATGGGCTGCCGCACCCGCGTGTTCGAAGACCGCTGGGGCGAGAAGACCAGCATCGCCCGCGGTAACCTGAGCTTCTCTACCATCAACATCGTGAAGCTCGCCATCGAGTGCATGGGCATCGAAGACGAAAAGCAGCGCATCGACATGTTCTTTGCCAAGCTCGACAATATCCTCGACATCACAGCCAAGCAGCTCGACGAGCGCTTCCAGTTCCAGAAGACGGCGATGGCCAAGCAGTTCCCTCTGCTCATGAAGTATCTCTGGGTAGGCGCAGAAAACCTGAAGCCGGAAGAGACCATCGAGAGCGTCATCAACCACGGAACCCTGGGTATCGGCTTCATCGGATTGGCAGAATGCCTGGTTGCCCTCATCGGCAAGCACCACGGCGAGAGCGAGAAGGCACAGGAGCTGGGACAGAAGATTGTTACCTACATGCGCGACCGTGCCAACGAGTTCAGCGAGCAGTATCATCACAACTACTCTATCCTGGCTACTCCAGCCGAGGGATTGAGCGGTAAGTTCACAAAGAAGGACAGAAAGCAGTTTGGCGTCATCCCTGGCGTTACAGACCGCGACTATTATACCAACTCTAACCACGTGCCTGTATACTATAAGTGTACAGCCCTGAAGAAGGCACAGATCGAGGCTCCATACCACGACCTGACCCGTGGCGGCCACATCTTCTATGTAGAGATTGACGGCGATGCTACCCACAACCCTTCTGTTATCGAGAGCGTGGTAGACATGATGGATAAGTACAACATGGGTTACGGCTCAGTAAACCACAACCGCAACCGCTGTCTCGACTGCGGCTACGAGAATGCTGACGCCCACCTCGATGTTTGTCCTAAGTGCGGCAGCCACCACATAGACAAGCTGCAGCGCATCACCGGTTATCTGGTAGGTACTACAGACCGCTGGAACAGCGGCAAGCTTGCCGAGCTCCACGACCGAGTAACCCATATCGGAGGAGAAAAGTAAAATGATCAGCGTTTTAAGCATCGTACATGATACGATGGTAGACGGTCCGGGCTTCCGCACATCCATTTATTGTGCGGGATGCCCCAACCATTGTCCGGGCTGCCATAATCCGCAGTCGTGGGACATCAGCCACGGCACGATGACCTCTACCGACGAGCTGATGAAGGAAATCATGAGCGACCCCTTCGCCAACGTCACCTTCTCGGGCGGCGACCCTATGTTTCAGGCAAAGGGCTTTGCCGAGCTGGCACGCGCCATCAGGGAGCAGAGCAGCAAGAGCATCTGGTGCTTTACGGGCTATCTCTTCGAAAACCTCGTGAAGAATCCCGAGCAGCTGGAACTCCTCCGCCAAATCGATGTATTGGTAGACGGCCCCTTCGTACAGGCATTGCGCGATGAAGACCTCTTCTTCAGGGGCAGCAGCAACCAGCGCATCATCAACGTGCAGAAGTCGCTGAAAGAAGGAAGAGTGATAGAACTCAATCTTACAACAGAAAACCCGAATCCGGTATTGTAAATCTACATACCAGATTCGGGGTTCCCGTTTATTTTTTCATGCACGGATTACACGGATTTTCTTATCTTAAATATTTCCTATCCCTCTTAGCATCCTTCTCTTCGAGGTAGCTGATAGAACTCTGAATATAATCACGCTCCCACTCGCTCTCGTGCAATTTCTCATCGCCATAGAGCAGAAGGTCGAGATCCAGCGGAACATCTACCTTACGATAAGGACCACGGATTCTGCGTCCGCATCCCTGCTCCACACTCCGCAGCGCGGCAAGCACAGACTTCTTAGAGCAGATGGTCTCCCCCAACATCACCTGATTCAGAAACTTGTCTGAATTCTCCAGTCCGATAGGCTCAGTCCACATGCGCGGACCAAAAAGGCTGTTCCTGAACATACAACTCAGATGTTCATGCGCCTTCAACACATTCTCCTCCTGATTTCTGTTAGAGCCGATAGCTATAATTACTTTTGTACGAGTTTTCATTATTAAAATCATTATTTCTACAAAACAAGTCAGTTTCTCTCAGAAGAGACAGATAGCCCCTGCATTTGTATGTCATATTTTGTGCAAAGATATTAAAAATTTTGTAATAAACCGCGATTTATCCGTTTTTTTTTATATTTTTGCAGAATGAATCATCTAAAAGCAAACATTTTAGGGCTCGCTCTGCTCTGCTGCCTCCCGATGGGCGCACAGCTGAAGTGGAACCAGGCCTATCAGACATATATCAACCAGTATAAGGATCTTGCCATCGAGCAGATGCTCCGTTACCGCATTCCAGCCAGCATCACCCTAGCACAGGGACTGTTTGAGAGTGCGGCAGGAAAGAGCGACCTCGTACGCCAGGGCAACAACCACTTCGGCATAAAATGTCACAACTGGACGGGCCCAACCCAGTACCACGACGATGATGCCCGTGGCGAATGCTTCCGCGTATACCAGGACGCAAGAGACAGCTACGAAGACCACAGCAAGTTTCTGGCGCGCCAGCCACGCTACGCACGCCTCTTCGAACTCTCGCTGCACGACTACAAGGGATGGGCTCGCGGACTGAAAGCCTGCGGCTACGCCACCAACCCGCAGTATGCCAGCAAGCTGATACAGATCATAGAGCTCTACAAACTCAACCAGTATGACAAGGCCAAGCGCTACGACCGCTTCATGGCTACCCACAGCGGTACCGACCAGCCTGTAAACGCCGAAGGATTGCTGCACCCTATCCATATCTTCAACAAGAATTACTATCTCTATGCCCGCGAAGGCGACACCTTCAAGAGCATAGGCAAGGAGGTGGGCATCAGCTGGCGCAAACTGGCTCGCTACAACGAGCGCAACAAGCACGCCGTGCTGCACAAGGGCGACATCATCTATCTGAAGAAGAAACGCTCCAAGGCACCTAAGCAGTATAAGAAGCGCCCTCACGTGATACAGCCGGGCGAAAGCATGTACGCCATCTCGCAGAAGTATGGCATCCGACTGGAGAAACTCTACAAGATGAACCATCTCGACCCTAACATCCCGGTAAGCGTAGGAACACGACTGAGGGTGAGATAAGGGATTAGTAAAATGTGAATGTGAATGTGAATTTTAAATGAAAATACAATGAAGAGAATGATATTATCCCTCGCCACCATGGCGATGCTGATGGCGCCCGGCACAATAAAGGCGCAAAACTTTGACGACTATTTCACAGACAAGACGCTGCGGGTAGACTATACCTTTGCCGGCAACCAGAAGCAGCAGATGATAGCCGTAGACGAACTCAACGTAATGCCACGCTGGTACGGCAAACGGCAGCGACTGGCCGAACTCCCGGTAGAGGGCAACGGACAGATAACCGTACGCGACCACCGCTCGGGCAAAATCATCTACCGCAACTCCTTCTCCACCCTCTTCCAGGAATGGCTCTCCTATCCAGAGGCAGAGAAGAACACGCAGAGTTTCGAGAACGTATTCCTCGTTCCGATGCCGAAAGATACCGTAGACATCACCCTCGACCTGCGCAACAACCGCCGCGAGATAACCACCACGCTCACCCACCAGGTAGCGCCGAAAGACATTCTGATTCATCAGAAAGGCAACAAGCCTACACCATACGTCACCCTGCAGCAGGCTGCCGACACCACCCGATGCATCCACATCGCATACGTGGCTGAAGGCTATACCGATGCAGAGATGCCTGTCTTCCTGAAAGATGCGCAGGAGGCTACAGAGGCCATCTTCGCCCACGAACCCTTCAAGAGCATGAGAGACCGCTTCAACATCGTAGCCGTAAAGTCGCCATCCAAGCAGAGCGGACCTAGCATCCCAGCCCAGGGCATCTGGCACGAGACCGCCCTCAGCTCTCATTTCGACACCTTCTACAGCGACCGCTACCTTACCACCCTGCATCTCAAAGACCTGCACAACTGGCTGGCAGGTACCCCTTACGAGCACATCATCGTGCTGGTAAATTCGGATAAGTATGGCGGTGGCGGCATCCTCAATTCATACAATCTCACCACCTGCCACCAGAAATGGTTCAAGCCGGTAGTGGTGCATGAGTTTGGCCATTCCTTTGCCGGACTTGCCGATGAATACGCCTACGAGCAGGAGCAGATACCGATGTATCCTCACGATGTAGAGCCTTGGGAGAAGAACATCACTACCCTTGCCGATTTCCACGGAAAATGGGAGAACATGATAGACAAGAAGACCAAGATTCCTACTCCGCTCTCAAAGAAAGAGAAGGAGGCGGTGAGCAAGGTGGGTGTCTTCGAAGGTGCCGGATACAGCGTGAAGGGCGTTTACCGCGGTGTGCAGGACTGCCGTATGCGCATCAACGAAACGCCGGAATTCTGTGCAGTATGCAAGAAGGCGCTGCAGGACATCATCGACTTCTACACGAAATAAAGAAATCATAAAAACATTATCTCTATGAAAGAGCAAAACCTAAACATCAGATACATGGTGGCTCAGCTCTCAGAGTTGAGCCAGCAGGAGCAGGAGCTCGTAAACAGGGCGAAGGCTGCCACCAGCAATGCGTATGCTAACTACAGCCACTTCTATGTGGGAGCAGCCCTGCTCTTGGGCGACGGCAGAATAGTGATTGGAGCCAACCAGGAGAACGCCGCTTTCCCGTCGGGACTCTGTGCCGAGCGCAGCGCCATCTTCGGTGCCCAGAGCAACTATCCCGACCAGCCTATCCTGACGCTCGCCATAGCAGCGAGAAACGGGAACGGTTTCCTCAAGTCGCCTATCTCGCCATGCGGAGCCTGCCGCCAGGTGATACTGGAGATGGAAGACCGCTACCAGCGCCCCGTACGCATCCTGCTCTATGGCGAGAACGGCACCTACTGCTTCGACAGCATCAAAGACCTTCTCCCCTTCAGCTTCGTAGATTCGAACATGAAGGAATAAGATTACAGAGCCCACTTTTAAAAAGGGCTCAGGATATAAGAAAAAGCCCTACAGGAAGTTTGCATCATGCAGACTTTCCTGTAGGGCTTTCTTCTTATTCCTCCTTATACTCATTATTCCTCCCTATATTCAAAGCATCCTGCGGCAGGCTGCTCTTTCTTTCTCGGCAAACCATCACGGTCGGTTGCAGGCAGGGTTTCGGCAGCTGCCTTTCCTATTGCTGCCGACTCCTTGCTCAGATGGAAATCATACTTCAGATTATCTGTGTCGAAAAGGCGGAAATGCTTCTCGGCAAACACCGTCGTATCCTTGATGTCCTCATAAACCACATGGGTGAACTTCAGACTGTCGTCCGTCTCCAGCTTCTCCGTGCGCAACACACAATGGTCGAAGAGGAAATTGAAGGCATCCTCCTCTTTCGGAGCCTCCCAGACCACCTCATCATCATGATAGCCCGTTACGAGCGAATTTCTCACCTCGAAACGAGGCAGCGGAGAGGCAAAACCGATGGCAGACTCGCGGCGCCCGTCAAACGGATAGAACTGGGCTATGGTGCAGCCGTTTACCTCAACATCGCCACCCTCAACATAGAGCGGATGGTTTAAGCAATTGGTTATCTGCGAATTGTAAATCTGCACCTTGGCAGAATCAATCCTCACACCGTAGCCCTGACTGTTATGAATCGTGGCATTCTCGATGAGCAGTTTCTGCTTCGTAGCATCGCCCGCTTCTATCATCACAGCATCGTAGGCACTATGAATATCAGCAAACGAAATCCTGCAGTCATGAGCCGAAGACATCAGTCTGATGCCCTGCCATTGTCCCGGTGTGCGGTCATAAGGCAGATAATCGAACATGTGGTCCAGTCGGTCGCCCCGCATCACCACTTCCCTATCCTTTTCGCCCTCAATCTTCAGCGAACCGAACACCTGCAAACCCGCATTCTCGTGGAAATAGAGTTGGGTGCCCGGAGCAATGGTCAGCGTAGCCGCCGAATCAACCCTGATGCCGCCATAAACCACTACCGGCAGCGTGCTCTCCAGCAGCTGGTCCTGCTTCACCTCGAGCGAATTGAGTTTCATCGCATCCCATGAAAACGCCCTCAGGTTCACCTTCTGCTCCACGCCACTTTCCAGCGCAAACACCAGGTTGTCACTCACCAGCTGCGGCTCTTTGCTGTTCTGCATCGCCGAAGTCAGTTCTACGAACACACGTATGCTGTCACCCTTCCTGATCTCCACATTCTGCGTCTGGAATCCCGCTTCGCTGCCCAGGTAAGAGCCGTCAACATTCACCCGGTAGCCCTTCTGGTTACCGTTTTCCAGCCGCACCGACTGGCAGCGCAGAGCCTTGCCCGTACGGTTGTAAACCCAGAAGCTTCGGGTAGGCGTAGGCACATTCGAGAAGGTGGTGTCCATCTTCAGCGTATCTACCGAAAACGAGAGCACATCTCCCCTCGACGTTGAGAAACTCGCATCGTCGGCACAACTGGCAAGCAGGGCACTCATCGCCATCCCTACACCCATTATATACAAAAATCCCTTTTTCCGTTTCATATCTATAAAAACGGAAAAAGGGAAATATTATTGTATCTGCCTCTACATAAACAGAGCAAAGATAGATGATCCTACAACCGTCAGCACACCGCAAACCACGATGCTCAGACTGCTCATGGCTCCCTCTATGGTACCCATTTCCATCGCCTTTGCCGTACCCAGCGCATGGGCAGAACAGCCGATGGCGATACCTTTGGCAATAGGCTCTTTGATGGAGAGAAGCTTCAGGAATTTCTCGGCAAAGATGTTGCCCAGCACACCTGTTACGATGATGACGACCACCGAAACCGAAACATGACCACCCAACTCCTCAGAAACGCCGATACCGATGGCGGTAGTGATGCTCTTAGGCAGGAAGGTAACGTAGGACGCATGGTCGAAATGGAAGATGAGGGCGAGAATGAGCACGGAGCAGAGACTCGCCAGCACGCCCGAAACAATGCCGATCAGCACAGCCCGATAATTCTTCTTCAGAAGCTCAACCTGCTGATAAAGTGGCACAGCCAGACAGATGGTGGCTGGTGTGAGCAGATAGCTGATGCTGTTGGCGCCTGCCGAATAGGTCTTGTAATCTACGCCAGTCAGCAGGAGCGTGATGATGACGAGGATGATGGAGATGAGCAGCGGGTTCATAAGCGACCATCCCGTCTTCAGCTTCAGCAGCATGCCTATGCCGTAGGCTGCCAGACTGATGAGAACGCCGAAGAAGACAGAATCCTGGAACAACTGGTTCATTTCTTCGCCTCCTTTCCTTTTCTGATTACCAACTGCGTAATCCAGCCCGAAGCACCCATCACGACGAAGGTGCTGACCACCGTAACTACGATATACTGGAACCATGCATTGCCGATATCCTGATAAGAATCAATGAGTCCTACGGCAGCCGGAATAAACATCACGGGCATGATGGCAATGAGGAAACTGCTGGTTTCGCGGATATGCTTCACCTTGATCAGTTTTGTTTCCAGCGCAAGAAAGAGCAGGATGATGCCATAGATGCTTGCCGGAATAGGCAATGGCAGCAAAAAATGAAGCAATTCCCCCGCAAAGGAGAAAGCTATGATTATCAAAAATTGAATTAAAAACTTCATGTTGAATTACTTTAAACCTTAAACCTTGGAACTTTGAACCTTTGAATCTAAATCAAGCTAACGTACTGCTCAATGAGGCTTGCCGTCTCTTCTACGCCCAGGCGCACAGTATCCAGGCAGATGTCGTAATCATCGGCATTTCCCCAGGTAAGGCCTGTATAATACTTATGATAAGCCACTCTGCAATCCTCGGTGTGCTCTACAAACTCCTCAGCTTCCTCATACGAAAAGCCCTTCTCCTCCTGAATCTCCTTGATGCGAGCCTCCAGATTGCCGCTCAGGAAAACAGAAATCAGGTCTTTGCGCTCGCGGAAGATATAGTTGCCGCAACGGCCGATGATGATACAGTCTTCATCGCCTATCATATCGGCAAGTGTATGGAGCGGTTTTTCTGTCAGCGCCCTCTGCGTTTCGCCAAGCGACGACATCGAGAAGAGCAGTTCATCTACCGGCCGCTCATCGAAGAAAGCCTCCATCTCGTCGAGCACTCCTCTCTGTTCAGCCATTTCCATCATATTTTTACGGGTATAAAAAGGAATACCATACTTTTCGGCGAGCAGCTTGCCCACGCGAATAGCGCCACATCCACACTGGCGCGCTATCGTTATAATCATGATTCTATAAAATTAAAACGTATATAATAATTACTCAGTTCCGTTATCCCCCTCCAGCCCATCCAGGGCGGGAGTTTTATATAGCAAAAAAGCTAAGAAGATTTGACTCTTCTTAGCTTTCTTGTGTCGGGGCGACAGGATTCGAACCTGCGACCACCTGTTCCCAAAACAGGAGCGCTACCGGGCTGCGCTACACCCCGCTTGTGCTTTGCTAAAGGTTTGTGTGAGAGAAAAATAGAGTCGGGGCGACAGGATTCGAACCTGCGACCACCTGTTCCCAAAACAGGAGCGCTACCGGGCTGCGCTACACCCCGCTTACTCATCTCTACGACACCTCTTAAGCATTGCTTTAAGCATCATTTCTGAATTGCGAGTGCAAAGGTACTACATTTTTTCGATTCCACCAAATTTTTCCCTAACTTTTTTCAAAAAAATATGCATTTTAATGCAAAATGGCTGGGAAACAGGCAAAAAATAAGGGCAACCCCTATCCGGAATTGCCCTTATACCTTATTATATATAGTGGCGGAAAAGAACCGCAACCATACTTGCTGAACTTCTAAATCAGAAACCGACTGCCCGAATCTGTCAAACCGAGAAGACCGGCAAATCTGATTTCAGACCGGCAAATCTGATTTTACTTGATGATTCCCTCTTCTACGAAAATCTTCTTCAAGATCTGGACAGCCTGCTCAACCTGCTCTCTAGTATGAGTAGCCATGAGTGCGAAACGTACCAATGTATCCTGAGGAGCACAAGCTGGAGGAATAACAGGGTTGATGAACACACCTGCATCGTAAGCCATCTTGGTAACAACGAATGTCTTCTCAGCATCGCGTACGTAGAGAGGAATGATAGGACTCTCTGTCTCGCCAATCTCGAAACCTTCCTCGCGGAAACGCTTCAAGGCATAGTTGGTTACATCCCAGAGATTCTCGAAACGCTCTGGCTCATTCTGAATGATGTGGAGAGCCTCGAGAGCTGCTGCTGTGGCAGCTGGAGTGTTAGAGGCGCTGAAGATGTAAGTACGGCAGTTGTGACGGAGGAAGTTGATCGTATCCTTGTCTGATGCGATGAAACCGCCGATAGAAGCCAGACTCTTAGAGAATGTACCCATGATGAGGTCTACCTCATCGGTCAGACCGAAGTGGTCGCAGACACCACGACCCTGCTTGCCGAATACGCCAAGACCATGAGCCTCGTCTACCATGATAGAGCAGTTGTACTTATGCTTGAGCTTAACGATTTCAGGCAAGTTAGCCAGGTCGCCCTCCATAGAGAACACACCGTCAACAACGATGAGCTTGATAGCCTCCTCAGGGAGCTTAGAGAGCACGCGCTCCAAATCTTCCATATCGTTGTGCTTGTAGTGAAGCTGGGTAGCGAATGAGAGGCGGCGGCCATCTACGATACTTGCGTGGTCGCGGTCATCGCAGATAATATAGTCGTTACGACCTACTACGCAAGCCAAGACACCCTGATTTACAGAGAATCCTGTAGAGAAACACAAAGTTTCATCCTTGCCCATAAACTCAGCAAGCTCCTTTTCGAGCTGCACGTGCAAATCGAGCGTACCATTGAGGAAACGGCTTCCTGCACAACCAGAACCATACTTGTCGAGCGCAGCCTTTGCTGCATCAATAACACGCTGGTCGTTAGTCAAACCTTGATAAGCATTAGAACCGAACATCAGGATTTTATGACCATCGATGTCGGTTACCTCTGTCATCTGCTTACTTGTGATCTCGCGGAAATATGGATACACACCGGCAGCCATATACTTCTGAGGTTCACGATAATTCTTGTATCTTTCTTGTAATTGTCCCATTATTAATAGGTGTACTTTATTTTCTTTTTTTATATTTTTCTAACTTTCAGGGTGCAAAGATACAAAAAAGAACTCAATAAATGGCTTTTTTTATAAGAAAGTTTACTTTTATAGTTTTTTTAATCGATATTTCTTGTTATTTTGGGTATTTTTATTACTTTTGCAGCCTAAATTTTACAAACTCTTGACTATATAATGAAGAAAAAGATACTTTTCATCATGAATCCGATTTCAGGAACAGCCAGCAAGGCGGCAGTTCCCAGTCTGATAGATTCTGTTTTGGACAAAGAACTTTTTGAGTACGAGACAAGAATGACTGAAAGAGCTGGGCACGCTTCGGAAATTGCTACCGAAGCGAAGAACAACCATGTAGATGTGGTTGTGGCGGTTGGCGGTGACGGAACCGTCAACGAGGTGGCCCGCTCACTGGTTCACTCCGATACTGCCCTCGGCATTCTGCCTTGCGGTTCGGGCAACGGACTGGCAAGACATCTGCTGCTCCCAATGAACCTGAAGAAATGCATAGAGGTCATCAACCAATGCCAGATTAGAGATCTGGATTATGGTGTCATCAACGACCACCCGTTCTTCTGCACCTGCGGCATGGGCTTTGACGCTTTCGTCAGCATGAAGTTTGCCGAGAGCGGCAAGCGTGGTCCTATCACTTATGCTGAAAATATCCTGCGCGAGGGATTGAAGTATAAGCCTGAGACTTACACGCTGGAGGACGAGACGGGCACCAAGCAGTATAAGGCGTTCCTCATTTCCTGTGCCAACGCATCTCAGTATGGCAACAATGCCTATATTGCCCCTCAAGCATCCATGAGCGACGGTTTGATGGATGTTGTCATCATGGAACCATTCGATGTAATCGAGGCGCCTCAGGTAAGTTTCGATATGTTCAACAAGACGCTGGACAAGAACTCGAAGATCAAGTCGTTCCGCTGCAAGAAGCTCCATATCACCCGCAGTCAGCCAGGCGTAATCCATTATGATGGCGACCCTGTGATGACGGGTGCAGAGATTGATGTTCACCTGGAAGAAAAAGGAATCAAGATGGTGGTGAACCCATTTGCCAACAAGAACGACCGCAAGCCGAACATGATTCAGTCTGCCTTTGCCGATTTCTTCAACGACATCAATGCCGTGCGCGATGATATTCATAAAGACATCCAGCGCCAGAGCAAAAGAGTAGAAGCTATCAGCAAACTGGTACAGAAGAAGCTGAACCTTTAAGTAGTGAGTAGTGATCACTAATCACTACTCACTAAGATAGAATTCTTCCGTTATTTTCCTATACCATTCCGAGCGGTTTCCCTGCGAATCCATCATCGTTTCAACATGCTCTTCATAAGGCGAAATGCGATGCTTGGCAAAACTCAGCATAAAGCGCTTTGGCTGCTTGCGCACTACCGTCTTTACACCACACTTCCGTATAAGATAAAAACCTAATATACAAGACTCTGCAACAAACTGCTCCACTACTTCTACGGGAACAATTGCAGAGAAAATACCGTCATCAGAAAGTAACCGTTTTACACCCGCAAACAAATCGCGGAACGGAAGACTGTCCGTATGTCTCGCCATCGTCCTCTTACTGTCCGGATTTTTCAAGCTATCTACAAAGAACGGAGGATTGCTCACTATCGCATCAAAAACACCGGCAGACTTTAAATCTTCAGCAGTTTCCAAAGCCTCAGCAGCTTCCGAAGTTCCCCCGAAATCCTGCAGTCTGCAGCATTCTATTTCCACCCTGTCGCGAAACGGACTTGCCATCACATTCTCCCTCGCCTGTCCGCAGGCATCAGCATCCATATCAATCCCTATGACCTCAGCTTCAGGAAAACGCTGCGCCATCATGAGCGAAATCAGTCCCGTTCCGGAACCGATGTCCAGAATCCGCCTGCCACCTTGCGCCCATGCACCCAGCAAAACGCCGTCAGTTCCCACTTTCATGGCACAACGGTCTTGCTCTATCTCAAACTGTTTAAATCGAAAATTACCCATAAATTCTTCTGTCTCTTTACAGAAGAAAACGAATGCGCCGCCGATTTATTTTATCGCAAGCAGCAGAAATTGCCACTTCCACCTGCAAAAGCAGCTACTTACATCTATAAAAACGGGTACTAATATATAGAAAAAGCAATTTTATTATTAAATAATCTATCATCTTCCACGATATTTCATAAAAAATGAGTACCTTTGCACGGAAAATAGAAATCATAACAAAATGGATAATAGAAGAACAAGTACCCGAATACAAATGATTGCAGATTACGAGGGCGACCCGAAAACCCTGATCGAAGACCAGGAAGAAGGTTTGTACCCTACCCTCTGCATGCGAGATATTGTAGTTTTCCCTACCAACATGACCCCTATCGTTGTGGGCAGAAAGGAAAGTCTGAATCTCGTCCGGATGCTGGAAAAGAAACCAGACACCATATTCTGCGTATTCTGCCAGAAGAACAAAGATACAGAATCGCCCTACGAAGAAGACCTCTACCCTGTAGGTGTCTTCGCCAAACTCATCAAGGTGATCAAGATGCCTGGCACAGAGCAGATGAGCATCATCATCCAGGGTCTGGGCAGATGTCAGATGAAACATCTCGTTCAAAAAGAGCCTTACACAGTAATTGACGTAAAAAGTCTTCCGGAGAAATGGCCTGACGAGAACAACGATGAACTCTTCAGAATGCTCTACGAGAACTTCCATTACGAAGCGACAGACTATATCAAATCAAACGCCAACTATACTGATGAGGCCATCCAGGCCATCAACGAACTCTCGAGCATTCATATGCAGTGCAACTTCATGTGCTCCCTCCTCCCTTTCTCCATCGAGGATAAAATCAAGATGCTGAAAGAGGAAAATCTCAGCGAGCGCATCATGATTGCCATCAGATCCCTGAACAAGGTGCGCCATCTGCTACGCATCCAGACTGAGATTGAGAACAAAACCCACTACGACCTCGATGAACAGCAGAAGGAATACTTCCTCAAGCAGCAGATCAAGAACATCAGGGAAGAACTGGGAGAAGGCAACGCCAGTCCGGAGAAGAAGGAGATTCTGGAGAAGGCGAAAAAGAAGAACTGGAGCGAGGAAACTGCCAAAATCTTCAAGAAAGAAATTGCCAAGCTCGACACCCTGAACCCACAGAGTCCTGACTATTCGATACAGATAGGATTCCTGCAGACCATGGTAGATTTGCCTTGGAACTCCTACACCCAGGACGACCTCAGTCTGACCCGTGCCAAGCGCATCCTGAACCACGACCACTACGGCATGGAGAATGTGAAGGAACGCATCCTGGAATTCCTCGCCGTAAGAGCACTGAACGGCGGCGGCAAGAGTCCTATCCTCTGCCTCTACGGTCCTCCGGGCGTAGGAAAGACCAGTCTGGGCAAGAGCATCGCAGCAGCCATGAAGCGCAAGTATGTACGCATGTCGCTGGGCGGTCTGCACGATGAAGCCGAAATCCGCGGTCACCGCCGCACCTATGTGGGAGCCATGCCGGGCCGCATCATCAAGAACATGCTGAAGGCAGGCAGCAGCAATCCGGTCTTCATCCTCGACGAGATTGACAAGGTGGCGCAGAGCAATTTCAACGGTGACCCAGCATCAGCCCTGCTCGAAGTGCTGGACCCGGAACAGAACAATGCCTTCCACGACAATTATCTCGATATGGATTACGACCTCTCCAAGGTACTCTTCATCGCCACAGCCAATGACCTGAGCGTCATTCCGCGTCCGCTCCTCGACCGTATGGAGCTGATAGAAGTAGGCGGCTACATCACCGAAGAGAAGACAGAGATTGCCAAGCGCCACCTCGTACCGGAAGAGCTGGAAAGCACCGGACTCGACAAGGTTTCGCCAAAGGTAAGTTTCAACAAGAATGCCCTCGAGTTCATCATCGAGCACTACACCCGGGAGAGCGGCGTAAGACAGCTGAAGAAGCAGATTGACAAGAGTCTGCGCAAGATGGCTTACAAACTTGCCTGCAACCAGGAGCTGAAGAACTACACCATCACCCCTGCCGAAGTAAAAGACCTGCTGGGCAATCCGCCGTTCAACCGCGACATCTACCAGGGCAACGACTATGCAGGAGTGGTAACCGGACTGGCCTGGACCTCAGTGGGCGGCGAAATCCTCTACATCGAAACCTCGCTCAGCAAGGGCAAGGCAGGCAAGCTCACCCTGACCGGAAATCTGGGCGACGTGATGAAGGAATCAGCCATTATCGCACTGGAATACGTCAAGTCGCACATCGACCTGCTCCAGGTAGACTACCGCATCTTCGAGCAGTGGAACATCCACATCCACGTGCCTGAGGGAGCTACCCCGAAAGACGGTCCTTCTGCCGGAATCACCATCGCCACCAGCATCGCCTCAGCCATCACCCAGCGCAAGGTGCGTGCCAACACAGCCATGACCGGCGAGATAACCCTCCGCGGCAAAGTGCTCCCGGTAGGCGGAATCAAGGAGAAGATTCTGGCAGCCAAGCGGGCAGGAATCAAGCACATCGTGATGTGCAGGGAGAACCAGAAGAACGTAGAGGAAATACCGGAGAAATATCTCAAAGGCGTAGACTTCCACTATGTAGAGAATGTGGCTGACGTCTGGCAGTTCGCGCTGACCGACGAGAAGGTGAAAAAACCTACAGACTTCAGCATTGAGGAAAATGATAAAAAAGAATAGAAATGAAATTTGAATTACAAGTAACAGATAAAGCAAGCGATGCGCGTACAGGCATCATCACCACCGACCACGGACAGATCAAGACCCCAATCTTCATGCCCGTAGGAACCGTAGGAAGCGTGAAGGGCGTCCACTTCGAGGAACTCAAGAAGCAGGTCATGGCACAGATTATCCTCGGAAACACCTATCACCTCTACCTGCGCCCAGGTCTTGACGTCATCAGGGCAGCAGGCGGATTGCACAAGTTCAACGGCTGGGACCGTCCTATCCTCACCGACAGCGGCGGCTTCCAGGTCTTCTCGCTCACCGGCATCCGCAAGCTCAAGGAAGAAGGCTGCGAGTTCCGCTCCCACATCGACGGCAGCAAGCACTTCTTCACACCGGAGAATGTAATGGACACCGAGCGCATCATCGGAGCCGACATCATGATGGCCTTCGATGAATGTCCACCGGGACAGAGCGATTACCAGTACGCCAAGAACAGCCTCATGCTCACCCAGCGCTGGCTAGACCGCTGCATCAAGCGGTTCAACGAAACCGAGCCCCTCTACGGCTATCAGCAGAGTCTCTTCCCTATCGTTCAGGGCTGCACCTTCCCGGAACTGCGCCGCGAAGCAGCCAAATACATTGCCGACAAGGGAGCCGACGGAAATGCCATCGGCGGACTTGCCGTAGGAGAGCCTACCGAGGTGATGTATGAGATGATAGAAGTAGTGAACGAAATCCTGCCGAAAGACAAGCCGAGATATCTGATGGGCGTAGGAACCCCGCAGAACATCCTCGAAGCCATCGAGCGCGGCGTAGACATGTTCGACTGCGTAATGCCGACCCGCAACGGCCGCAACGCCATGCTCTTCACCTATCAGGGCACGATGAACATGCGCAACAAGAAGTGGGAGAAAGACTTCAGTCCGATAGATCCAGACGGCTGCGACATCGACCTCGTAACCACGAAGGCCTACCTCCACCACCTCTTCAAGGCCCAGGAGCTGCTGGCGATGCAGATAGCCAGCATCCACAACCTCTCTTTCTATCTGCGCCTCGTGACCGATGCCCGCCATCATATCGAGCAGGGCGATTTCGTGGCATGGAAGAATTCCATCATCGACCAGCTTGGCCGAAGAATTTAAGTAAGCAAGCATCATGAAAGATTTTAAGAAAATAAGAAAACACCGCCGGCTCTACCGCACCGGCCGATGGGCTTCCCGCAAGTTCGGGTGGCTCATCAGGGCTGTGCGCTGGCTGGCTCACAAGCTCCGGTTCCTGCGCATATTCAGGTTTCTCAACCCGTTCAGGTACATCAAGAAGCTCGACTGGTACATTATCAAGAAGTTTCTGGGCTACTATTTCTTCTCCATCGCCCTAATCATCTCCATCGCCATCGTCTTCGACTTCAACGAGAACCTGTCAAAATTCACAGAGCACCATGCACCGGCGCGCGCAATCATCTTCGATTACTACGCCAACTTCGTGCCCTATTTTGCCAACCTCTTCAGTGCGCTGTTCGTGTTCGTGGCGGTCATTCTCTTCACCACCAAGATGGCAAGCAATTCCGAAATCATCGCCATCCTGGCGTCGGGAGTATCCTTCAAGCGTCTCCTTCGCCCATACATGATTACCTGCGTGCTGCTCTCAGCCCTCTCCTTCGGGCTTTCAGCCTACGTCATTCCCCACGGAACCGTCATCAGGCAGAACTTCGAGACGATGTACAAGAACAAGAAGAAGAATACCAGTGCCGAGAATGTACAGCTGCAGGTAGACAAGGGAGTGATTGCCTATATGCAGCATTACGACAACAGCATGAAACGCGGCTACGGATTCTGTCTCGACAAGTTCCAGGACAAGAAACTCGTAAGCCACCTTACAGCGATGGACATCCAGTACGACACCATTTCCGACAGCAAGTATCACTGGAAACTGAGCAACTGGAAAATCCGCAAGCTCCAGGGCATGAAGGAGCATATTACGAGCGGAGCCCAGAAGGACACCATCATCATGATGGAACCTACCGACCTGGTCTATTCCAAGGGTCAGCAGGAAACCTTCACCAGTCCTGAGCTCCGCGATTACATCTCCAAGCAGATTAACCGCGGTTCGGGCAACGTAGTGCAGTACGAGGTAGAATACCACAAGCGCATCGCCTCTTCCTTCGCTTCGTTCATCCTCACCATCATCGGCGTCTCCCTCTCAGCCCGCAAGCGCAAGGGCGGCATGGGAGCAGCATTGGGCGTTGGACTTGCGCTGAGTTTCGGCTACATCATGCTGCAGACGGTTTCTGCCACCTTCGCCATCCAGGCCAACTTCCCGTCTGTTCTGGCAGCGTGGCTTCCAAACTTCCTCTTCGCCATCGTAGCCTACTTCTGCTACCGCAAGGCACCGAGGTAATTATCAATTAATAATTAAGAGTTTATAGTTTATAGCAGCCATGCTCCCCTATAAACTATAAACTGTAAACTATAAACTATAGAAGAATGTATTTCGACGAATTAGATTTAAACGACAATGTGCTCGACGCATTATATGACATGCGCTTCGACACATGCACTCCAGTACAGGAAAAGTGCATTCCAGAGATATTAGAAGGTCACGATGTCTTGGGTGTAGCCCAGACCGGAACCGGCAAAACCGCAGCCTATCTGCTGCCAGTATTGAGCAAGCTCGATGACGGCGGTTATCCGAAAGACGCCATCAACTGCGTCATCATGTCACCAACCCGCGAACTCGCCCAGCAGATAGACCAGGCGATGCAAGGCTTCGGCTATTACCTGCAGGGCGTGAGCAGCGTAGCCGTATACGGCGGCAACGACGGCAACCGTTACGATCAGGAGTTGCGCAGCCTCCGCATGGGCGCCGATGTAGTCATCGCCACCCCGGGCCGCCTCATCTCCCATATCTCTCTGGGCAATGTAGACCTCAGCAAGGTAAGTTTCTTCATTCTTGACGAGGCCGACCGCATGCTCGACATGGGTTTCTCTGACGACATCAAGACCATCGCGTCAAAACTGCCAAAGACCTGCCAGACCATCATGTTCTCGGCAACCATGCCTGAGAAGATAGAAGAACTGGCTAAGACCCTGCTCAAGAATCCGGTAGAAATCAAACTTGCCGTCAGCAAGCCAGCCGAGAAAATCAAGCAGGAAGCATACGTATGCTACGAAACCCAGAAGATGACCATCATCAAGGACATCTTCAAGGCGGGCGACCTGAAACGCGTCATCGTCTTCAGCGGCAGCAAATTCAAGGTGAAGCAACTCGCAGCTTCCCTCCAGCAGATTGGAGTAAACTGCGGAGCCATGCACAGCGACCTGGAACAGGCTGAGCGCGATGATGTGATGTTCAAGTTCAAGAGCGGACAGTATGATGTTCTCGTAGCTACCGATATTGTGGCGCGCGGAATCGACATCGATGATATTGAGATGGTCATCAATTACGATGTTCCTCACGATACAGAAGATTACGTTCACCGCATCGGCCGTACTGCCCGTGCCAACCGCGATGGTAGAGCCATCACCTTCGTGAGCGAAGAAGACCAGTACTGGTTCCAGCAGATAGAGAAGTTCCTGGAGAAGGTGGTAGACAAAATGCCTCTCCCTGAGGGATGCGGCGAAGGTCCTGAATACATCAAGCTTAACAAGCCGAAGAAGAAAGGCGCAAACGGAAGAAACAACAGACGCGGTAACGGCAAAAACGGCGAGGCCGGAAAGAACAGTGCCAAGAACCGCCGACAGAAAGACCGTGACCAGACTTCTCACAAGCGCAAGCCAAACAAGCCAAACGAGCGTCAGGAAAAAGCACCACGCAGCAACGAACAGCAGCCTCAGCAGGGTAACAAGCAGCAGAACGCAAAGCAGCAGCCACAGCAGGGCAACAAGCAGCAGAACGCAAAGCAGCAGAACGCAAAGCAGCAGAACAGAAAGCCAGCCCAGCCAGGCGAGCAGCCAAAGAACAGCAACAGCCAGAAGCGCCGCAATAACAGCAACCAGAAGCGCCCAGGCACCGAGAACAATGTTCGCCCAGGCAGCAACGGCCGTGGCAGAGGCGTAGCCCAGAAAAAGGGCGACAAGCCGGCTGCACACAAGCACACCCCTATCGTAAATCCACAGAAGCAAGAAAACGCTGTGAAGAAATTCATCAAGCGCATCTTCGGATTCAAGAAATAGGAAATAAATTATCTTTTAAAAGAAAAGAGGAATGATGAAAGCGCTACCCCTCACCCCGCTCATGACCATCAGCCTCACACTGACGATCGGAATCATCATAGCCAAATTTGGCTATGATGATTTCAATATGCGCTTCTGGCTCATCATCTCCATCATTTCATGCGCCCTTAGCAGCATCATCTTTTTCCTTACTAAGTTTTTAAGCAAAAAAGCTTACTTCAGCAGGAGCCACCAGTTTCTCATCTACTCCCAATGCGTGATGATTCATTTATGCATTCTGAGCCTTGGGGCTTTTCTTACCTGCAAGCAAATAGCTGATTCCCAAACCTCTACACAACTGAAAAACTGGCAGGAACTGCCTTACCTCACACGGGCAAAAATCAATACCGAACGCTATAAAAGCAATATTGAAAGCAAACTGGTTTCCCTTCACGTAAAACAGCAAGACTATGCAGTCATCGCAGCCATGGCGCTGGGCGACAAGAGCGCACTCGACTCGAACACCCGAAACAGTTACTCCATTTCCGGAGCCAGTCACATCTTGGCAGTAAGCGGACTTCATATAGGCATTATCTTCCAGCTTTTCATCTTTCTGCTAGGCGGCAGAAAGTACTCAGTTTACACCATCATCCTGTCTCTCATCTCCATCTGGACCTACGTTTTTCTCATAGGATTGCCGGCAAGTGCAGTCCGTGCAGCCATCATGCTTTCAGCCTACAGCTTAAGCTTAGCTTTCCATCGTACCGGTCTGCCGCTCAACACTTTATCCTCAGCTTATATATTTATGCTCTTCATCAGTCCGCTCTATCTTTTCGAGTTGAGTTTCCAGCTTTCGTTCCTGGCCGTAGCCTCCATTCTGTTGTTCTTCACACCCCTTTACACCCTCCTCCCCATCCGCAGCCGTTTCATCCGTTGGGCATGGGGACTCCTTTGCGTTTCACTGGCAGCCCAGATAGGAACCCTTCCGGTCATCGTCTACACCTTCGGCAGAATATCGTGCTATTCACTTCTCACCAATTACATCGCCATTCCCGCAGCAACCCTCATCCTATATCTTGGGGCAGCATTAATCCTGTTCTCCCCACTCACGTTATGGGCGCCCATAGCACCGGTTGCCGCCCCACTCATCAGCCTTACATCAGGCGCCCTGACCAGCATCACCCAGTTTTTGAATACAGCCATAAAACTGATCAGCATGCTGCCTGGAGCAAGCATCGAAAACGTAAGAATCAGTCTGCCTCAGGTAATCGGCCTCTACGCTATCATCCTGCTCATTTATGCCCTATGGCGCAGGATAGATAAACAGAAGTCGTCAGAATGCAAGATTCCCTAAAACGGAGATAAAGGCTTAAACCCCGAAAAACGTCTCTTATATAATAAGGTGTGCGTACACAAAAGCGCTACAAATCGAGGTTAAGAATGTTAAAAAATAACTTTTTTCTACTTTTTCTTCATTTTTTCTTTCTTTTTGTTGGTGTTTTCGAGAAAAACATGTATCTTTGCAACCAGAAATAAAAAATAAGAATTTAAACTCAATAAAAGATTAAAGATTATGAAAGCATCAGAAGTCATCGCGAATCTCCAAAGAAGATTCCCAAACGAGCCTGAGTACATTCAGGCAGTTAGTCAGGTTCTCGGTACTATCGAGGAAGAGTACAACAAGCACCCAGAGTTTGAGAAGGCAAACCTCATCGAGCGTCTCTGCATTCCAGACCGCATCATCCAGTTCCGCGTATCTTGGGTAGATGATAAGGGCAACGTACAGACTAACATGGGTTACCGCGTTCAGCACAACAACGCGATTGGCCCTTACAAGGGAGGTCTTCGCTACCACAAGTCAGTAAACTTGGGTATTTTGAAGTTCTTGGCTTTCGAGCAGACATTCAAGAACTCTCTTACTACTCTCCCAATGGGTGGTGCTAAGGGTGGTTCCGACTTCTCTCCACGTGGCAAGAGCAACAACGAGGTAATGCGTTTCTGCCAGGCTTTCATGACAGAACTTTATCGTCACATGGGTCCAGACGAGGATGTTCCAGCTGGTGACATCGGTGTAGGTGGCCGTGAGGTAGGTTACCTCTTCGGAATGTACAAGAAGTTGACACACCAGTTCCAGGGCGTCTTGACCGGTAAGGGTCAGGAGTTCGGCGGTTCATTGATCCGTCCTGAGGCTACAGGTTACGGTAACGTATACTTCCTCTGCAACATGCTCGCTACCAAGGGTATTGACATCAAGGGCAAGACAGTTTTGGTTTCAGGTTCAGGTAATGTAGCCCAGTACACTATGGAGAAGTTGCTCCAGTTGGGTGCTAAGCCTGTTACATGTTCAGATTCAGACGGTTACATCTACGACCCAGACGGAATCGACCGCGAGAAGCTCGATTACATCATGGAGCTCAAGAACGTAGAGCGTGGCCGTATCAAGGAGTATGCAGAGAAGTATGGTGTAAAATATGTTGCAGGTGCTAAGCCTTGGTTTGAGAAGGCAGACATCGCTCTCCCATCAGCTACTCAGAACGAAATCAACGAGGAGGCAGCTAAGGCTCTCATCGCCAACGGCGTAATCGCAGTAAGCGAGGGTGCTAACATGCCTTCTACTCCAGAGGCTATCAAGGTATTCCAGGATGCTAAGATTCTCTACTCTCCAGGTAAGGCAGCCAACGCAGGTGGTGTTGCAGTATCAGGTCTTGAGATGAGCCAGAACTCAGAGCGTCTGAAGTGGTCTCGTGAGGAGGTTGATGCTAAGCTCCACGACATCATGAACGATATTCACGCTAACTGCGTGAAGTATGGTACAGAGCCAGACGGTTACGTAAATTACGTAAAGGGTGCAAACGTAGCCGGCTTCCTGAAGGTAGCTAAGGCTATGATGGCTCAGGGCATTGTATAAGGCTAGAAAATTTTTAAATAAAATTAATACAATAGAAAAATAGGAAATTAGGAAATAGCGGGTCTGTGAAGATCCGCTATTTTTTGTGTCTACTCCTTCCCCCACTCCTTCTTTACATCAAAGCAGGGACAGGCTTTGTTGGCAAATTCATTATGCCCATGAATCGTGGCTAATGGATATATCACAAAGTTGGGCAGGCTGGAAAGCTTTTGCCTTTACAGGCTTATAATGCCTAAAAAGGGTGTTCAGTATTCAGTATTCAGTTTTTTTCGCTGTTGTTACCATCCTCTACATAGAAGGTATATTATATATATAATAATATATAATATAAAATAATTACTTACAATTTGTAACCACAAAATGGGTAACTATCGCGAAAAAAACTGAATACTGAATACTGAACACGTTTCCCCGTAATCGGGTATTACTTTGTAACATGCTGATTTATATCATAATACATAGTTTTCTATGCCGCTAAAACATAGAGATGCGCCCCATAAAACATAGAATTTATTCTTCATAACTAACTTTCAAATCGTAAGTTGCTGAAAATCGCTCCTTATCACATGCTTAAATTTGGCGGTTACCGAAAATCTTCGTACCTTTGCACCGGCAATCGAAAGAACAGCCTTTTGTGCCTTGCTCGGGTCTTCTATTAAGACCAACACGGGCCATAAATGATGGCAGGCGCCGGTCATCAATGAAGACCCCGAAAACGGCAGGAACGGGGCGTTCTGGGGAGTTGCAAAACAAAGGACTCTAAACATACTACAAACGACTATGATTAATTACAGCATCGTAATGCGTAGCGTGAACGCAAATCTTCTGGAAATCAACCAGGCGAAGAAGGAGGGCAAGAATCCTGACCCAAAGGACCTGGAACTCGTGAAGACTGAGAAGCAGAATGCTTTCGCCATCTCACAGTACACTGACATCATGACCATCGAGAAGTTTGCCAAGCACATCACCTCACATGGTAGTGTTTATTCGAGAGCCGACAAGTTCACCGCTCTTCCGGTCATGGTCATTTCCGGTCATTATCATTTTCAGACTGGAGTATCGGTGGCTGAATCCTTCAAGAGGTCATCGGCTGATGGAATCTCATCTTCATCAAACCACTTCTTCAACTTGTCCTGAGCCTTTGCTTTTACATCTTCTGAAACCTCACCCCAAACTTTCTTGAGCACAAACAGCAATACGGCCAGGTCATCACCCAAACCGGCAATAGGAATGGCATCAGGAATCACATCGAGCGGACTGATGAGATAACCCAAGGCTCCTACAATCAGAGCCTTGTCCTTCAGCGAAACCTTGTCACTCTCTAACGTATAATAGAGAATGAGCGCTGTATAAACCATCTTGGCACCGGCACGTTTGGCAACATGCGAAATCTTCTCGACAAATGCACGCTGGGTGAACTTGTCCTTATAGTCCATAAAGTCTGGTAATGTCATACTACTTATAGTTTATAGTTTATTATTTACAGTTTACAGTTACGACCGCTTCTCGTAGAAGAGGACTGCCTTGATGAAGGTCTCCATCTTAGGCTCCTTATGATGGTTCACGCGATAGGCGATGATCATCTGGAGAAGTGCCTTGACAAAACACGCCAGCAGCAGACCGATGATGACGGCTATGACCGTGGCGAGCATCTTGCCGTTGTCGTAGACGGGTGACTTATCCGGGAAACAGGACAGCACCAGTACGGGGAGGACGGTGATGAAACCGCCGATGGTGAGCTGGCTGCGCTTGGAACCACCCATGTCGAGTATCGCCTGCTTATCGAAAAGATAATCATCCAGCTCCATGCGGGTAATGCCATAGTTCTCAAACTTTGGGAAATCGGGCTCATTGCCATATTTCGCTATCTTGCCCGTTACCTTATGTTCGAAATCATCTAATATCTGCTTTTCCGGTTCTCTGAGTTTCATAATCTTGCTAGTTTTTAAAATCGTTTAAAAATGAATGCATCTTATACCTTATTATATATAGCGGCTGCGATGCTGAAAAAAAGAAAGCAGTGCTCCTGTAAGCCGAGTTCTGTGTTCCTATTGAAAATAAGAACGTCTGTCATTTATCTAGTCCCAAAGTCACCCTTGGGCTCAAGCACTCTACCCTCCACAGCAGCCCGAAGGCAATCGGACGAGCCGCCCTCAATCTGCGGTATACATGAGCTTACAGCTCCCAGATGGCACAGCCTGACGATCACCCGCCAGCTGGTGGTCTCTTACACCACCTTCTCACCCTTACTCTCACCACCCCAGACTGGACAAACGGGATAAGTGAAAGCGGTTATTTTCTTCTACCGACACCTACTGTCACCAATAGCTTCTAGTTTCGGAAGTGGGATGCCCTATGCTGCCCGGACTTTCCTCTCGCACCTGAAAGATGCCAGCGACAGACCGGAGCACTGCTTTCGACATGCAAAAGTACAAAAAACTTTTGATACTATCGCACGATTCCTCACTTTTTTATGCATCATTAGTTATTCGCAAGGCTATTTTCACTCTTCCCCCCGGTTAAACCGAGTTTTCGAGCCTCTATCTTTTAACAGATATTCAATAATTAACAAAAGATAGTTTCATATACAAAACTATCTTTTTTATGCTCACATTCAAATATTTGTGAATTTAGGGCATTTCTTGTTTAATAGCCGTTAAAGTGTTAATTTAAAATGTTAAAACGGAATAAATTTATGCAGAGAATGAAGCGTATCTCAAAAAATGACCCTATATTTGCAACCGGAAAACAGAGCGGTGCATGACAAGCTGACTTTTGGCATGATATTAGCTGCTGCAGTTTCAAGGAAAAGAAAAGTAAACAATAAAAAAAATAAGAGACATGAAAAAATTAAGTAATTATGTTGTGGCTGTGCTCTGCGTTAGTTCGCTCGCATTTTCAGCCGGTGCTTTCATGAAAGTAAATGCTACACCTGCAGCTACCGCTGCGCCAGCAGGTCAGCCTGTAGACTTAACCTATGCTGCCGAGAAGGCGCTGCCTGCTGTAGTACATATTAAATACGTACAGAACTCGAAGGTGAAGACGGTAGATGTGCAGGACGACCCATTCGGAGGTTTCTTCGACCCGTTCGGCTTCTTCGGCAACCCGGGACAGGGCTACGGAGGAACACGCAAGCAGAAAGTGCAGACTCCAAAGAGAGAGGCTACAGGTTCGGGCGTCATCATCAGTCAGGACGGTTACATCGTTACCAACAACCACGTGGTAGAAGGTGCTGACGAGCTGACCGTAACACTGAACGACAACCGTGAATTCTCTGCACGCATCATCGGAACCGACAAGACTACCGACCTCGCCCTCATCAAGGTAGACGGCAAGAACCTGCCTACCCTGCCTATCGCCGACAGCGACAAGGTGAAGGTGGGTGAATGGGTCATCGCCGTGGGCAACCCATTCGGACTGAACAATACGGTTACAGCCGGCATTATCTCTGCCAAGGCACGTTCGCTCGGTGCCAACGGTGTAGAGAGTTTCATCCAGACCGATGCTGCCATCAACGCAGGTAACTCGGGCGGTGCACTCGTCAACACCCAGGGCGAACTGGTAGGCATCAACGCCATGCTCTATTCACAGACCGGTTCTTACTCCGGCTACGGTTTCGCCATCCCTACCTCTATCATGAACAAGGTGGTAGACGACCTGAAGAAATACGGCAGCGTACAGCGCGTGATGCTGAGCATACAGGGAAGCGATGTGCTGAACTATATCAACGCCCAGAAGGAGAACGGCAAGGAAGTGAACCTGGGAACCAACGAGGGTGTTTACATTGCCAAGGTTGATGAAGACGGCAACGGTGCTGAGGCAGGACTGAAGGAAGGTGACGTGATTACCAAGGTTGACGGCAAGAAGGTGACCAAGATGGCTGAGCTGCAGGAAATCCTGAACGGCAAGCGCCCTGGCAACAAGATGAGCATCACCTACCTGCGCAACAAGAAGGCAAGCACCAAGACCATCACACTGAAGAATGCCCAGGGTAATACTTCGGTTATCAAGAGTGCCGACCTCGACGTGCTCGGTGGCAGCTTCCGCCCTATTACAGAGAGCCAGAAGAACCAGCTCAACATCAAGTATGGTGTAGAGGTGATGAAGGTGAACAGCGGCGCCCTGAAGGATGGTGGCATTTCACGCGGTTTCATCATCCAGCGCATCAACGACAACAACATCAATACGATTGATGACCTGCAGAAGGCTGTAAAGAGTGCTTCTACCAGCAAGGACCCAGTGCTCTACATTCAGGGTATATGGCCAACAGGCAAGAAGGCTTACTTCGCTGTTCCGCTGCAGAAAGACTAAGGGTAAGAGTTTTAAGAGAAACGTCTCATGATTGAGTAGTGAAAAAGGCATTTTTACTGCCAAAAAACTCAAGAAACAGACAAAAAACAATAAAATAGTAGGTATTTCTGAAAAATATCTACTATTTTTTTTGGTATTTAAACAAAAAAGTGTATTTTTGCAACTACTTAAAATTTGATGCCAGCATGAGACAATTAAAAATTACTCAATCAATTACGAATCGCGCAAGCGCATCGTTAGAAAAATATCTTCAAGATATTGCTCATGAGGAGCTGCTCTCTACAGATGAAGAGGTGGAGCTCGCTCAGCGTATAAGAAAAGGTGACCGTAGGGCATTGGAGAGATTAACAAAAGCCAATCTCCGTTTCGTGGTGTCTGTTGCCAAACAATACCAGAACCACGGAATCAGTTTGCCTGATCTTATCAACGAAGGAAATGTGGGGCTTATCAAAGCCGCACAGAAGTTTGATGAAACCCGAGGCTTTAAGTTCATCTCTTACGCCGTATGGTGGATTCGCCAGAGCATTCTGCAGGCAATAGCCGAGCAGAGTAGAATTGTGCGCCTTCCGCAAAACCAGGTGGGAAGCGTTAACAAAATTAACAGAGAGATGAGTAAGTTTGAACAGGAATTTGAACGCAAACCGAGTGTAGATGAAATGGCTGACCGCGTAGACTTGCCGGAAGACAAGATAGAGAACGCCATGAAGGCTACATCGACAAGTCGCCACCTGAGCGTGGATGCTCCTTTTTCTGATGATGAAGATGGCAGCATGCTCGACCTGATGGCCAATTCGGATGATCCGACCGACAATGAACTGCTGACAGAGTCGCTGAGAGCTGAAATAGAAAGACTGCTCAAGACGCTGCCGGACAAAGACCAGAAAATCATTGCTGCCTTCTATGGCATAGGAACACCTGAACTGACGCTTGAAGAAATCGGAACCAAGTATCATCTCACCAGGGAAAGAGTACGCCAGATCAAGGATAAAACGATAAGGCGACTCCGGAACAGTACGACAGATAAACTGCTGAAGTCCTATCTGGGATAAGGAAAGATCCTGCAGACTGATGGGGCAGACAGCACAAAACAAAATAAGACAGAAAAAGAAATGAAAATTACAAAAATTGCATTAGCATCTATTGCATTAGCATGTTTCAGCTCGCTCTCTGCATCAGCCAAGAACGAAGTTAAGACTGCATACATCTTTGGATTTGCCTCGTCGTTTAATGACTCTACAGTCTATTTCACAGACGTTCAGAAGGTTGATTCTGCCTATTTCACCCGCAAGAACAAGTTTCTGGTAAGCCGCGAGAACTATTCATACCAGTTGCGCGACTATCTGGAGCAGAATGGTGCCGGCAACCGCACGTGTATCGTGATGTTTGACTTCAACCAGAAGAAGGCTGAAAAGAAATGGAACAAACTCTATGCAAGATACGTTCAGAAGCCAAAGGCTAAGAAGGCAAAGAACGGACAGCAGATGAACGATGCGCCTAGCCCTTATCAGGTGAAGACCATCAACTCTACAGATTTTCATTTTTCATCTGTTCAGCCAAACGATGAAGAGGTTGAAGAGGTAAAAGTGAAGAAGGCTAAGAAAGCCAAGAAAGAAGAGCGCAGAAAAGGCGCTAAAACTGAATAAGAAATCAAACTATCCTTACTCTGCAAAGTAATAAGGAGAACATTAAATGAAGAAGCCATTCCCTTTCAGCCGGGAATGGCTTCACTTTTTTATATCATATCATTTTCTACTTCAGGTTCTGCTTGAACCAGTTAGCTATCTGGCGAAGCAGATGGTTGCGGGTATTGCCACCCGAAATGCCGTGATTACGGTTCGTGTACCACAGGGTCTTGAAGTCCTTGTCTGCCTGAACCAACGCCTCAGCATATTCGAAGGTATTCTGCGGATGCACATTGTCATCTGCCAATCCGTGACAGATAAGCAACGCACCATGCTGCTGCTTTACACGCTCGATAGGGTTCACCTTGTAACCCTCTTCGTTCTCCTTAGGAGTGCGCATGTAGCGCTCAGTATAAACCGAATCATAGAAGCGGTAGCAGGTAGGAGGAGCCACAGCCACACCTGCCTTGAACACAGGACGGCCCTCGCTCATACTCATCAGCGTATTGAAACCACCATAGCTCCAGCCCCAAATGCCGATATTATCCTTGTCTACATAAGGCAGAGAACCCATGTAGAGAGCTGTCTCAACCTGGTCTTTCGACTCTAAATCGCCCAGACGGAGATAGGTAGACTTCTCAAACTCAGCTCCTCTACCGCCTGTTCCACGACCATCTACGCAGGCAATGATGAATCCTTCCTGTGCAAGATAATAATCGAAAGCACCGCCATTGCCCATACTGCCCGTGCTCCATGAATCGAGCACCTGCTGGTTGCCCGGACCGGAATACTGGAAGAGGATGACAGGATACTTCTTGCTGGCGTCGAAATCTACAGGCTTCACCATCCAGCCGTCCAGTTTCACACCTTCGGAAGTGGTGAAAGAGAAAGTCTCGCGCTTGCCCCAATTATACTTCCGTGTCTTTTCGAGCAGCTGTTTGTTGTCTTCCAATGTCTTGATAAGCTTGCCCTTGTTGCTGCGTACGGTGAAGACATAAGGATGGCTGTAGCTGCTCCAGGTATTGACGAAATAGCGGTAATCGCCCGAGAAGTTAGCCGAGTTGGAACCAGCCGCATCGGTAAGGCGCTCCACCTTTCCGTTCTTATGAGCCACGTAAACCTGGCGGTCGTGCGCATTGAGCTTGGCAGCCTGGAAATAAACATCGCCCGTCTTCTCATCCATTCCGTAGATAGAGGTAACATCATAGTTGCCCTTCTCTACCTGGCGCAGGAGCTTGCCGTTCATATCATAGAGATAGAGATGCATGAAGCCGTCGCGGTCGCTAGGCAGCAGGATGTTCTTCTTGCCCACGATGCTGTTTTCAATCACCTCTTCCTTTACAAACTTAGGCACACTCTCCTTGATGAGCATCCTGCTCTTGCCGGTGAAAGGATTGACTGCATAGAGGCGCATGTCGTCCTGATGGCGGTTCATCGTATAGACAATCAGACTGTTGGCGTCTGGCGATGTCTTGATGCGTGGATAATAGCCGTCGGAATCTACAGGCACATCGAGCGCCACGGTCTTGCCGTTCTTCATATCATAGCTCCAGAGGCTCACCTTAGAGTTGTCCTGTCCTGCCTTAGGATATTTATAGGAATACTCTCCCGGATAGTCGTGATACTCGCTATGGGTAGGATGAGAACCTTCAAACATCTGCAGAGAATAAGTCTTTACGTGCGATTCGTCGAAGCGTATCCATCCGATGGCAGTTCCATCCGCATTCCATGCAAAGGCGCGGTTGAAGCTGAATTCCTCTTCGTAAACCCAATCAGGAATACCATTGATTACCTCGTTAAACTTACCGTCGCGGGTAATTTGGGTTTCCTTATCTCCATCGGTAACAAAGAGATTGTTATCCTTTACGAAGGCGATGTGGCGTGAATCAGGCGACCAGGTAGCCACCTGCTGGTTAACACCCTGGGAAAGCTTCTTCAAACTCTTCTTAGCAATATCATATACGAAATACTCAGCCTTGAACGAGCGGCGGTAGATAGCCTCGCGATGGGTCATGATAAGCAATTTCTTGCCATCAGGACTGATTACATAACCCTCAATCTGTTCGAAGGGAGCCTTGACTGCGCTCACATCGAAGAGGATGCTCATCTGCTTGCCCGTCTTGAACGAATAACTGATAACCTGCTTGCCATCATTGCTGATAGAAGCGTACAAATCGGTGCCATCAATAGGGTTAATACCGGTAACATAAGAGGCAGCAAACTCGCCGGAAGTAATGGCCTTCAGGTCGAGTTTATCTGCAGCTTGCATTGCTGAAACCATCATGACAGTTGCAATAAAAACTGGAAATCTTTTCATGTGTTAATCTTTATGTAATGCCTCAATAGGCGAATAATCTTCGTCCTTGAGCAGTTGTTCTACTGTTACTTTAGGGTTGCGCTTTACATAAGCGTTGATTGTATTCACATACTTGGTCTTGAAAATCTCCTTGCCCATCGCCTTGTTCACAGCCCACATGATCTTGCCCATGTGCAGATCGCGGTCGAGCTGCGGACGGGTGTCGAACTGATCCATCGGATAGATGCTCAGCAGATAGAAGGTAAGGCAATCTGGCACAATATACTGGCGCGACATGGTGCTGCGCTGCTGCGGCGTATAGAATTTCTTGTAGAGCGGATAGTTTTCGCCCATGTATTTATCAAGCGAAATTCCTACTGAGTGCTGTCCTACTACAATGCTCTGGTCGAGAGCGCCAATCTGGGCATAGAAACAAGGCTGCTGGAGCTCCGGAATCCAACTGTTCAGACGTGAGAAGGCAGATTTCAGCTGCTCGTTGATGTCTTCCATATTGGCAAATTCTGCCTCAGCATCGGCAATAAGTGCCTGCAGGGTAGAATCCTGATAGAACATGAGGAAACGGTTGCTGATATTGGCGTCGGTAATGGTGCCAAGCTGAAGCATTTTCTCTATCAGCGTACGGGTTTCTATCGGGTAATCGGTGTTCATCTGCTGCAGGGCTGAGAAATCACCGGTAGTAAGATATCTGCTTTCCAATCGGTCGTAACGCTGTACTGACAGGGGCACAGCCTCTCCTTCCTCGTTCGGCTTGAACTTAAACTCGCAGGCCGAACTGAGAAGCACTATTGCTAATATGACTATATAATTAAAAAAACTTTTCACGATAATTTACAAATCTTCGAGTTACGACTGCAAAAATACTAAAAATTATTTAAATTACCAAGCTTTTTTGCTAAAAAATCATACGCATTCGCAAAAAAATGGGTTTTTCTCTTAAATTTGTTTGCAAAATAGCCAGCAATGAGCAAAACGTAAGGCTTTTTTGCTCATTGCTGGCTATTTGCGCAGTTTTCTGCTTATCGGATGATGACAGAAACTGAAACCTGAACCGGCTCTTCTATCTGCTTCTTCCAGGCTTTCAACCACTCATACCACTCCTTCTCGCCCTTGAAACCATAGGTTTCGTTGGCACTGGTATAAGCAAGCTTATAACTGAGCTGGCTGCCTGCAGGTTTCACCACCTGAGTATAGCAATCCTTATTGGCTGGCTGCTGACTAACCAGGGCTGACTGTGGCACATAAATGCCCAAGCCTACGGTCTCCAGCTTGTGCTTTCCATCGTCCTTGCCTGTTGGCCAGTCGCTGCCATAACAGCCTCGCAATCCCTTGCCATCAGCAAATTCGCTGGAACCCTTTACGTTGATGAGACCTGTAGCAAACTGATAATCAGAAACATCCTTGTTGAAGAATACATCTACGTCGAAATCGCGATGACCGGCATAGATGGTGTAACGGATGGTGGCATTGACAGGCTGCAAGCCCGGAGCCGGAACCCAACCCTTATCCACTACCTCGACGATGGCACGGAGCGGACCTTCTGAAATGACGCGCTGCTCCTGGTATTTCACGTTGTTGAACAGCACCTGGTCTTTACCGTCCCAGCCACGGAGCGCACCCAGCCCGTAGGTATTGCCTACCCAGAGACAATCATCGCCCGAACCAGCCTGAATCTGCTCATCTGAAGGATAAAACTGCGTATCCTGAACCACCAGTCCCTTGTTGATTTTGCCATAAAGATCGATGGTCTGACGATGATCAAAATAAACACGCATGGCAATCAGTTCACTTTCGAAGCAGATGCCATGAGAATGGACGTAGTGATAAGGATCCTTGGTTTTCTTATCAAACGAGATGCTGCGCAGATAAATATCCTGCCTGTTCTTAGCCAGCTTCCTGTTTCTGCTTGGCAGACAGAGTTCGGCAAAGGTACGAGCCGGATACTGTGCCTGCTCGCCCTCACGATAGAGGTGCACCTGATAGGTCTTGGTTTCTTTCTTGCCCAAATCGGCAAGGAAACAGAGTTCATCGTTGGTACAATCGCGGTTGATGTCGTCGAGCTGTGAAGGAATCTCCTTACCGTCAACGGTTACTACAGCGCGCTGAATGTCACCAATAGCTCCCAACTTGCTGAGATCTACCACCACCGGAGCATCGGTTCTTGCCACCTTGGAAGGATTGGAAACCGACACCTGGAAATTAACCTGCGCCTGGGCTGACAGAACTATCAGCGAAACCAGCGCCATCATCATTTGTTTTTTCTTCATAGATTTTATTTTTAAGTTTGTTTATTAATAGTCTACAACTGCGAGAAGAGTTTCTTGCCCTTGGCGTAATATTGCCAGATGATAGAGAGATTGTAAACCTGCGGAATCTCCTCCTTCACCCTACCCGCCTGTATCTTTCTGCGATCTTCGTCAAACTCATGTTTCCATGCCTTGAAAGCCCTACGCGCCTTGAAGATAGCCTTGAAGTCACCCCAGTTGCGATTCAGAACCAATGTCTCGAAAGCAGCAAGGTAATCCAAGAATCTTCGCATACGCATCACATGAGTCAACTCCGTATCACTCAGATTCTTATAAAGCATGGTTAAATTATTTCTGAAATTCAGATAAGTCTTCATCGGATTGCTTTTCGGCAGGGTTCCACCACCCACATGATAAACCTCACTCTCAGGAATGCAGTAGATTTTTCTGCCCATCAGACGCAAGCGCCAGCAAAGATCTATCTCTTCATTATGAGCAAAGAAACGGCCGTCTAAACCGCCAGCAGTCCAATAATCCTTTGAGCGGATCATCATACAGGCACCCGTAGCCCACAAGATTTCCTGCTGGTAATCATACTGCCCGTTATCGCGCTCTACCGTATCAAAGATGCGGCCGCGACAGAACGGATAGCCGTATTTGTCGAGGAATCCGCCGCAAGCGCCAGCATACTCAAAGCTGTCCTTATCGTATTCGGCAAGCAACTTAGGCTGGCAGGCAGCCACCTGCTGATGCGAATCCATAAACTCGATGAGCGGTGTAAGCCAATGATGCGAAACCTCCACATCGCTATTCAGGAGCACGTAATATTCTGCATCAATCTGCTTCAAGGCACGGTTATAGCCTTCTGCAAAGCCGAAATTCTGCTCCAGCACGATGGTCTTCACCTGAGGAAACTGAGTCTCCAGAAGGTGCATCGAACCATCAGAAGAAGAATTGTCTGCCACCCAGATTTCAGCATCCTGACGGGAATATTCGATGACATTCGGAAGATACTTTGCCAGCATCTTCTGTCCATTCCAGTTTAATATAACGATTGCTACTTTTGCCATATTTATTGTAAACTCTTTAATCTGTTATTCAGGAGATTGGTAAACTCATAGTTCTTGAGTCCCCATTTGGGAGCAACCAGCAGTTCTTTGGGCGACTGACTGACGAAGCGCTCCAGCACCAAATCCTTTCTGAGCAGACGGATGTATTTCACGATGACATCAATATATTCCTCTACCGTGTAAACATGGAAGGGATGCTCAGCATATTCCTGTGCCAGCCGGGTGCCCCTGATAATCTGCATCTGATGAATCTTGAGAATATCAAGCGGCAAGGAAGAGATGAGAGGAGCCTGGCGCAGACTTTCTTCCGCATCTTCTCCCGGCAAGCCGATGATGATGTGGCCGCCCGTAAGGATTCCCCTGGCATGAGTACGCTCTACGGCACTACGGCAACAGGCAAAATCATGTCCGCGGTTGATGCGTTTCAAGGTTTCATCATTGGCACTCTCAATGCCATATTCCACCAGCACGAAGGTTCGGCGGTTCAGTTCTTCCAGATAATCGAGCAATTCATCGCTCACACAATCCGGACGGGTTCCGATAACGATTCCCACCACATCTTCCACCTCAAGAGCCTCTTCATACATCTGCCTCAGTTGCTCCACCCTGGCGTATGTATTGGTATAAGCCTGGAAATAAGCCAGATATTTCATATCAGGATACTTCCTGCTGAAGAAAGCCTTTCCCTCCTCCAGCTGTTCAGTAATCGACTTTTTCCGGTCGCAATAGCTCGGATTGAAGGTGCGGTTGTCGCAATACGTACATCCGCCACTCGAAATCCTTCCATCTCTGTTAGGACAGGAGAATCCCGCGTCTATCGAAATCTTCTGAACACGGAAATCAGGAAACTGCTTCCGGATCCATGTTCCAAAATCGTTGTAATACATTGGACTTTGAACTTTACGATTAACCCTTTTTACTTAGCCCTATTAACTATAAACTATCAATTATAAACTATCAACAAGCCCTATTTACTATAAACTATCAACTAAAGAAGTTCTCCCTTCAGCGCCGTCTTATCGTGATTAAAATCACCCAGGCGAACCTTGATAAGTTGGTTGTCGTATTCTTCCTTGGCGAGAGCCGGCGAAAGTTCTACGCGGATATAGTTCTTGGTGAATCCATGCATTGCCTTGCCTCTTGGCGCCTTTTCGAAGAGAACCTCAGCCTCTGTACCGATGTATTGAGCATAGAATTCCTGCGTCTTCTGATCGCTCAACTCCAACAGTCGCTTGGAGCGTTTCTTCTTCTCCTTCTCGTCAACCACATACGGAATCTTCAAGGCAGCCGTGCCCGGACGCTCAGAATAAGGGAAGACGTGAAGCTGGGTAACAGGCAGACTCTTCAGGAACTCATAGCATTCTTCAAAACACTCCGGAGTTTCGCCGCGACAGCCCACCATCACATCGACACCGATAAACGCATCAGGCATTTTCTCCTTGATAAGATTCACCTTGTGGGCGAAGAGCGCCTTGTCGTAACGGCGGCGCATCAGCTTGAGCACCTCATCGCTTCCGCTCTGCAGAGGAATGTGGAAATGAGGCATAAAGGCACGGCTCTGGGCACAATACTCTATGAGATCATCATCACAGAGATCAGGCTCCAGACTCGAGATGCGGTAACGCTTGATTCCTTCTACCTGATCCATCGCCTTGACAAGGTCGATGAATCGCTCGTGGGTAGTCTGACCGAAATCACCGATATTCACACCGGTAATGACGATTTCCTTACCGCCTTCAGCAGCCGCCTGCTCACATTGAGCCACAAGCGACTGGATGCTTGGGTTGCGCGAATTGCCTCGGGCAAATGGAATGGTGCAATAGGTGCAATAATAATTGCAGCCGTCCTGCACCTTCAGGAAATAACGGGTACGGTTGCCACGCGAGCAAGAAGGCTGGAAGGTCTTGATTTCCTTCGTCTTCACGCTATAATGCTGATGAAGAGCCGCAGCATCGCCGTTCTGAGGAGTTACCGCATCGCCGTTCTGAGGGGCCTGAGCAGTCAATCCGTTTTCCTGGGCAAATTTCTGCGCCCATGCATCGCTGAGATATTGAATCAAGTGCGCCTTCTCGTTAGCACCCAACACGAGATCTACCCCCTCTATCTTGCTGACATTCTCAGATTCGAGCTGCGCATAACAGCCCGTCACGATAACGAATGCACCCGGATTGTTTCTCACCATCCGGTGGATAGCCTGACGGCATTTATGATCGGCAACTTCTGTTACCGAGCAGGTGTTAATCAGACAAATATCAGCTTTCTCCCCCTTTTTAGCAGTAATGACGCCCATATCTTCGAGCATTTTGCCAAAAGTGGAAGTTTCAGAGAAGTTGAGTTTGCAGCCTAGCGTATAGTAAGCTGCCTTTTTACCTTGGAAGGCACTTGAATCTATCATAAATTATCTTTTCTAATATTCTAAAAGGTAACCTAAAAAAATGAAACATAGTCTCTATAAAACGAAAAAGCCGCTAGACCGAAGTCCAGCGGTTGTTTCTCTCATTTTTCGTTCGCAAGTAATTTCAAATTACTTAGCAGAATCAGCAGCAGCTGTATCAGCAGCAGCAGTGTCAGCAGCAGTTGTATCTACCTGAGCTGTGTCAGAATCAGCAGAAGCTGTGTTCTGAGCTGTTTTGTTACCACATGATGCGAAAGAGATAGCTGCGATAGCTACGAACATAAAAACTAATTTCTTCATTTTCTTTGCTTTTTTAAAATCTGTAAAACAATCATTTGTTCTTTTGAACGATGCAAAGGTAAGCATTTTTTTGATACGTTGTTCTTTTTTTTGCGATTTTTTTTTAGGTGATTTTGTAACAAAATTACAAATCGCTAAAAATCAACCACTTACAAAGTGCTAACAAAGGTTAAAGTTTTTAATGTGCTCGGAAACAGCCTAATTTTAACACTTTTCGGTGTTTTTAGCGTAACAAGGGTGCGCGCCAACACCTCTTCAGAGCAGCACTATATACATATAATAAGGTACGCGCGAGAGGGAAAGAACAGAAACTTTTTCTGCATGAGAAAGAAGATTTTCTGCATGAGAGAGAAGATTTTCCCAAGAAATCGTTCCCAAAAACTTTGATTGCCGAGAATTTTTTCGTAACTTTGCACTCAAAACAAAGAAACAAACAGACAGAAAATGATACAGCTAAAAGAAAATCAGGGCATTCCCCGCAGCATTCTTCTGATGATGGCTATCGTCGCAGGACTCACCATAGCCAACTGCTACTACAATCAGCCGCTTCTCGAACTCATCCGCCACGACCTGGATATTACCGAGCAGAAGGCTAACCTCATCACCGTCATTACCCAGATAGGTTATGCGCTGGGCTTATTCTTCCTCATTCCCTTGGGCGACATGCTTTCGCGCAAGAAACTCATCCTTGTCAATATGACCATTGCTGCATTGATGGCTATCGTGATGGCTGCAGCGCAAAACGTTTGGATGCTCTGGGGAGCTTCACTGCTGATTGGCGCCTGTTCGGTGATTCCGCAGTTCTTCATTCCGATAGCCGGACAGTTTTCGGAGCCCAAGAACAAGAGCAGGAATATGGGCATTGTACTCTCCGGACTGCTGACGGGCATTCTTGCCTCACGAGTAATCAGCGGTTACATCGGCGAATGGCTGGGATGGCGGGAGATGTTTATCATAGCTGCTTTCGTGATGGTGTTTTGCATGGGAATCATGCTGCTGATGATGCCTGAAATGAAGCGCAACTATGTAGGAACCTACAGAGGGCTGATGACCACGATAGCAGAAATTTTCTTTTTCCATCCTTCTATCCGCATCTATTCCACCCGTGCAGCCTTCGGGTTCGGCAGTATGATGGCAATATGGGCTTGTCTGGCGTTCCATCTGGCGCAGCCACCTTTCAGCGCAGGAAGTGATATGGTAGGAATGCTCGGACTTTGCGGAATCATGGGAGCCGTTGCTGCCAGTGGTGTGGGAAAACTGGTTCCTAGGTTTGGCATTCGAAAATTCAATCTGTTCGGAGCAGGAATGCAGATCATCGCCTGGGCAATAGCCTTGCTTTTCGGCAACACTTACGCCGGACTCATCGCAGCCATCATCCTGGTTGACATCGGTCTGCAATGTCAGCAGCTCAGCAATCAGAGTGGTTGTCTGCAGGAGATTCCGCAGGCTTCCAACCGCGCCAACACCATTTTCATGACCAGCTATTTCATCGGTGGTTCGCTAGGCACTTTCTGTGCCGGATACGTCTGGACGCAAGCCGACTGGCTAGGTGTCTGCATCGTAGGAATCGCCTTCGCCATGATTTCTCTGCTTATCACGCTAAACTGCAAGAAATAAACATATAAAAGAAAAGAGATTATATTTCCGACTTACAGGAACATAATCTCTTTTCTTATTTTGATAGAGACTGAAGCTGGCATTTCTGCCGAAGCTTCAACTACATCTTTTCATCACCATACATTTCCGTCCACCAGGAAGCATCGTCCTGCAACCACTTGGCAAACCAGGCAAAGATGGTGTTCTGCCATTTCAGTCGCTTCTCGTAGTCGATGATGTGATGATCCTGACCATCTACCAATACCATCGCCGTAGGACGGCCAAGGAGTTTCAGCGCTGTATAGAGCTGGATACTCTCGCCCACAGGCACATTATTATCAGCCGTGCCGTGAACAAACAGCAGCGGAGTATGAATCTTGTCGGCATTATAGAGCGGACTCTGATCTACAAAGAGATGCTTGTTGGTCCAAGGATATTCGTTCGCCATAGAAACTTCGCTGTAGCTGTAGCCCCAATAGCCCTCACCCCAATAGCTGGTGTGGTCGCTGATGCCTGCATGAGAGATGGCAGCAGCAAAGAGGTCGGTCTTGGTCTGAAGATACTGAGTCATGAATCCGCCGTAGCTGGCGCCGATGCAGCCTATCTTCTTACGGTTTACGAAAGCATGCTCATCACAGAAAGCCTGGGTGCTGGAGATGATGTCTTCAGCCACTCCCTCGCCTGCCGTATCTACATGGCGGGCTGAGAATTTCTGACCGAATCCGGTAGCTCCACTAGGATTCACAACCAGCACTACATAGCCCATTGCCGCATAAACATGATGAGGATAACGGCTCTGGAACATGCGGCTCGTAGGACTGCAACCGCCATAATAGTTCACTATCATCGGATACTTCTTAGCAGCATCAAAATGAGGTGGCAGATAGTAACGGCAGCAAAGGGTGTCGCCTCTTGAATTGACAAAATTCCAAGCCTTGCATTCGCCCAGTTCAACATCCTTCAACTCGCGCGCACTCAAATCGTCAACCAATTGCGATTTCAGCGCCTTCGTATTCATCTTATAGAGTCGGTCAGCATTGGATGCACTCTGACCGGAGAAAGCCATTTCTGCTGCAGAAGATGCAAGCGAGAAACTCTTGATGTACTCTTCAGGAGTCTTGAGAAGCGTAAACTTACCCGATTTCGGATTGAGCTGGAAGAGATGCACGCAATCCTTATCTTCTGCCGTGAAGTAGATGTTTCCATCTGCCTTACTCCAATCCACACTCTGCACATTCGGATTGAAATCCTTGGTCAGCGGACGAACCTTCTTATCCGACAAGGTCATCAGATAGAGCTGGGTGTCGATCATGCTAGGTGTCTGTCCTTCTTCCACATTCTTTCCTATGCCGTTGAAAGCTTCCGGCGAAGCGCTCACGAGAATGCTCTTGCCATCCGGCGAGAACTGGGCGCTGTTCAGAAATTCGCCCTTTTCTATCAGGGTTTCTACCTTTGGCGTTGTGGCTGAAGATGCATTCATACTGCCCAAATCCAGGCGGTAGAATGATGTCAGGGTTGTAGGACGCTTAGTGAGTCGCTCCTCTTCCTTTCCTATCAGCAGATAACGCGAATCGGCAGAAATATCCATCAGATAGATGTTGTGGTAACCGAAGGTAAGCGGCTGGAGAATGCCCGATGCAAGATCATATTTGGCGAGATTGCTACGCTCGCGCCAACCAGGCTGTCTGTCTTCCGGTTCTTTTACATCATAAACTTGCGGATCCTTTTTTCTGCCTTCAGTAGTGAGCGTATAGATGAGCGTTTTTTCATCGGGTGTAAACTGGAACCAGCCTTCAGGAAGATGGCTTGCCAGCACTTCGCGCTCCATCGTCAGCGGATTGATGGTAATGAGCTGCAATGTGCCATCCTGCTTTTCTTCTCCGGCAATACTGCTGTCGCTCGCCTTCTGGGTGAAATACAGTTTATTGCTTGCAGGCATCCATTTTACGCTTTCCTCAAATGTAGCCATCACTCTGTTAGTCTGATAGTTGCGCAATTCATTAATGCTATGGTTATTACCTTTTCTATCTACCCAGGTTTTCCGAACTACAATAAACTTTCCGTTTGGTGAGATAGAAACACTCGGATAGTTGGGCGCACAAATCACATCATAGATGTTATAGGCACGCTTTACCGTCGCATCGCCTACAGAAAGCGGAGCACCGTTGGCTGCGGTTACGGTCAACTTGATAGATTTCTTATCAGCAGATGCATTCTTCCGGGTAAGATATTTGATGACAACTGTATGCTGCGAAGGAGTCAGGATGGTTTCAGCCTTATCGCCGTTCACCGCTACCTGTTCGCCGTCTACGAACAGGCGGTATTGCTCCAATCCTTCTACCGCAATGGTTGCTTTAGTGCGCTGGGTGTTAGATACGCAGAAAGAAGCCAGATGGAGCGCATCCTGCTGCTTGTCGGCAAGGAGTTGGGCTGCACTCACCTCCTTGCCCTTATTTAATAAGGTGAAAGACAGTGGCGAATCGAGCAGCTGCTTAAGGTCGAACGCTTCGCCCTTGATGTTCACACTGTCAGCCATCCAAGGCTGTGCTACGGCATAGGGGCCTGCATATTTCAGCGTTTTCACCTCTATAGTTTCGGCACTGGCAGAGATTGAAGCCATCAGGGCAGCTGCCAGCAGTCCGCTTTTTGTTGTTTTCAGAATCAGTTTATTCATAAATGTCCTTATTTTTGATTTTGGCGCGAAATTACAAATAAAATTCGAGATAAACGAATGTTTCTGTTACAATTTGCTTTTTTTGCTGCATTTTTGCCATACAAATGTTATCTCTACGTTAACCGGATGAGCCAGTAGGTTATTGTTGGGTTAAACCCCTCTCCCATTCATTGCTGTTTCAAGAAAACACCTTATCTTTGCACCGCCAATCTACAAAAGAAAGGCGCATGAACTTAAAAAGAATAAGAAAAGGGAAGAATATGAAACAGAAATCATTGATATTGATGAGCACCCTGCTCGTCTGCTCACTCGAAAGTTTCGCACAGAGTGATGTCGAGAAAAACGACTCGATATGGAAGGACTTCGACCTGGCAAGCGTTACCGTGGTTGCCTCGAAACCGCTGGTAAAAATGGAGACCGACAAGATGACCTACAACGTGCAGCAGGATGCTGACGCCAAGGCCTCTACCGTTCTCGACATGCTGCGCAAGGTGCCGATGGTTACGGTAGATGGACAGGACAATATCACCGTGAACGGTTCATCTAGTTTCAAAGTGTATGTGGATGGAAAGCCGAATCCGATGTTCTCTGCCAACCCTTCGCAGATTTTCAAGGCAATGCCGGCAACTATGGTAAAAAACATAGAAGTAATCACCAATCCGGGAGCCAAATATGATGCTGAAGGTACGGGCGGCGTGCTCAACATCGTACTCAACAAGCAAGCAGTGAATGGAGCCGGAGGCAACGACTTCAGCAATGGCTATAATGGCAACATCAGTGCAGCTGCCGGCAACCAGACACAGCGCATCTCCGCCTTCATCAGCGGCCAGCAGGGCAAGCTCACCTATAGTGCCAACGGAATGTACAATCATCAGCGCATGGATGGAACCACCATCTCCTTCGACCGATTCCAGAAGGATGGCAGCACGATGAACTATTACCAGAATTCGGATATGAAGCAGCCTTTCTCTATGGGCAACATCAGTTTGAGCTACGAACTCGACTCGCTGAGCAGCATCAGCGCTACGACAGGACTGACCACCTTCAACCAGAAAATTACAGGCCATCCACTCACAAAGATGACAGGCGGAATCTATGGCAAAGGATTCGAATATGGCAATGAGATGAAACAGAATCTGGGCAATACCTCCTTCAACGGAAGCATCGATTATCAGCGATTTTTCAACAAGGAGCGCACGAACTACCTCATTCTCAGCTATCTCTTCAGCACCAACCCATCTCACACTGACAACTATACGTTCTACGACGACATCAGCCATGTAACGGCGCTCCAGCTCAACGACCTACTCTCGAAGAGCAAGATGCGCGGCACAGAACATACTTTCCAGGCAGATTTTACCCATTCGCTCAGCGCCACCCAGCGCCTGAATTTCGGAGCCAAATACATAGCCCGCATCAACAGAAGCAATTCACGCTACTACGATGTGGCGGCAGATAAAACAGAGACGCTGAACCCTGCCAACAGTATGGAGTATAAGAACACCCAGAACATTCTTGCCGCCTATGCTGAATGGAAGGGAAACTTCGGAAAGATAGGAACCATGCTGGGAACCCGATACGAACAGACCTGGGAGAAAGTGAAGTTTGAACAGGGTAAGGGTGATGATTTTGATAAAGATTACGGCAATCTCGTACCGAGCGCCAGCATCTCTTACGCCATCGCTCCAGGCATGAATCTCGGTGTGAACTACAGCATGCGCATCACCCGTCCGGGAATTACCTACCTCAACCCTTATGTTGACCGCAGTAATCCTACCGCCATTAGCTATGGTAATACAGACCTCGACGTGGTGAAGTCGCATCAGGTGAACATGGTATTTAATTATTACAATCCACGATTCATTCTGAGTACAACTCTGGGCTACGGATTCTGCAACAACCAGATAGAGCAGTATTCGTTCATCGATGCAGACAACCTGCTCAACACCACCTACGGCAATGTTTCGAAAACCCGCAACGCCAGTCTGAATGTCTTTGCCAACTGGCTGGTGTTCAAGAAGACGAGATTGATGCTGAACGAGAGTCTGAGCTACAATGATTTGCGAAGTGAAGTATTGGGATGGAAGAATCATGGCTGGAACAGCAGTACGATGATCAATCTGCAACAGACACTTCCTTGGGAGTTGCAATGGACAATAGGAAGTATCATTCAGAGCAAACAGCACAACCTGCAAGGCTATCAGAGCGGAATGTCATTCTTCTACTCCACCCTCTCCAAATCCATCGTCAAGGATAAGCTGGACTTGAGTCTGATGTTCCTCACACCAACCGATGACAAGCTCAACATCAAGCAGAAAACTGTGGGTTCAGACTATGTACAGAATATGACGGTAAAGGTGCCTCTGCGCCAGATCAGCCTCACACTCACCTGGAAATTCGGCAACACCAAGAAGCAATTCCAAAAGGTGAAATCCAACATCAAAAATGATTTCCAGGAAGAAAAGCAGGGCATTCAGACAGGTGGAATGAACAGCCAGTAGGAAGACAAATAACAGGACATAATCAATAGGAATCCACAGGCTTCCTTCCTCGTATGGCTCAACTGCCGAGACCTGCATCTTTCACACGATGCGCTTCTCGACCTATTCATCGACAAGGCTCATCTGGCATTGAATGATGGGGAGATGTTCGGACCTGGCGAAGAAGGATTCATGCGATTGAATGTGGCTGCACCAAGAAGTGTTATCAAACAGGCTTTACAGCAGTTGGAAAAGGCTGTGAGCCAACTCTAGATTTTTAAGAAAAACAATAGCCGTAACTACTGCAAATATAGTTACGGCTATTATTATAATATGGTGGAAGAAAACCTTTATTCCCCCTCCATCAAATCATGAACCAGTTTGATTTCGTAATAATCAATACCAGCTCCCAAAGCTTCCTTTATTTCACTAAAAAGCTCCAATTCAGGATGAGCCTTCATGAAATCACGGATTTTCTTTTCATGGGCACTTGAAATCAGCGCCCGCAGTCCAATCTTTCCTTCTTTCACATAAGGAGTAAGATGACCAATAATGGTACCTTTGGTATAACCCCGCTTAGCAGCAATCTGATCTACCGTCATTCCCTGCATATAGAAATCATAACTTACCTCCTTCGAAGCGACTTTCGGCACCTTCGGTTCATTCGGTTTCTTCTGTCTCCTTGACTTTCTGCCCGAACCGCTATCTGATGAGGCATCTGCATCCAACAGCAAGAACTGGGCCTTCTTTTTCAGATAATCTGTTACCGTGAATTCTGCACTACATTCATACTTCAAAAGCCGTTCTTTTAATTTTACATCCTCTGAGAAAACAGAGAAGCGGTCTTCAAACTGTTTCCTAGCCACCTTGTTGTCTGTATCAAGATTCGACTTTCTGATTAAATCACTCAGAATGCCGATTTTGTCAAGAAAATACATAGCTCCCTTATGAATACGGTCTTGCAGCTCAGCCTGTCTTACATCAGGATTTCGGGCAAGCATACCCGTATACTGCACACGGAATTTATCCGATACGGCTATCAGACTCTTCAGCACCACCTGCAACTTCTGATACTCGCTTACCACGCGCGGATATTTACCATTAAAAAACTCTACCAGGCAGCGCATCAGATGCTCATAGCTGGCTCTGATGGAACAAAAATCGAAGAGTTCGCTGATGCAATAAATGATGTATTGCAGCTCCAGACTGCTGATTTGCTCCTGACTAGGCGCAGCAAGCTGGCTGGTGAACGCATCCACCGTCTGACTGCTGATAATCGCTCCGCGAGAAAGCGGTTGACTGAGCACCATGCCCTCCAAAGTCTTGCAGCGGCTCAGTGCCACATAAGTCTGACCATGGGTAAAAGAATGAGAAGCATCGATGATGGCATGTTCGAAAGTAAGTCCCTGACTCTTGTGGATAGTTATCGCCCACGCCAGACGCAGAGGATACTGCATGAATTTTCCTTCCACCGTCTCCTCTATCTCCTTGGTTTTCTCGTTCAGCGTATATTTCGCATTGGTCCACTCCATTTTCTCCAGGTCAAACTCCTCGCCCGAATCCTTACTGCGAACGGTAATCTTGCTGCCGTCTTCATCGGTCCTAACCCCTATCACCTCGCCTATCATACCATTATAAAAACGGTGCTGCGGGTCGTTCTTGATGAACATCACCTGGGCTCCCGGCTTCAATGTGAGCTTGAAATCGGCCGGATAAGATGTTTCAGGGAAATCGCCTTCTATATCTGCTGTAAAAGAAAATGACTGAGCAGGCAAGGCAGCAAGCTGCTGTTCGTTGATATACTGGGCAGGTGCATTATGGGTGGTAAGCCTGATATAATTGCCCTCCTTAGGTGGTACAAAATTTGGAATATAGCGCTGGTTCAGAGCCTGCAGCGTAGCTTCAGAAGCCTTGTTCTCCCTAATCTGGTTGAGCAGCGAGATAAACTGTTCATCCTGCTGCCTGTACACCTTTTTAAGTTCGATGGTGAGATAACCCACCTGCTTCAGAGCGTTGCTGCTGAAGAAGAAAGGAGTATCATAATGCTGCCCCAGCAGATGCTCTTCCTGTGGCGTAACCACGGGTGCCAGCTGCTGCAAATCGCCTATCATCAGGAGTTGCACACCACCAAAAGGCAAATCGTGGCGCTTGCGATACTGGCGAAGCACAGAATCTACAGCATCGAGCAGATCGCTGCGCACCATACTGATTTCGTCGATAACGAGCAGGTCGATACTGCGGATGATATTGCGCTTGAGCTTGCTGAACTGATAGCGTTTCTGTTCGCCGCTGCCAAAGGTCGTGCCCGGCACGTATGGCGAGAAGGGAAGCTGGAAGAACGAATGGATGGTCATTCCTCCGGCGTTGATGGCTGCAATGCCCGTAGGAGCAAGCACAATCATTCGTTTTGGCGACAGTTCTTTCAATCGCTTGAGGAAGGTCGTCTTACCTGTGCCCGCCTTTCCGGTAAGGAAGAGGTTGGCATTTGTCTTTTCTATGATATTCCATGCCAGGATGGATTCTTCGTTCATTTCCATACAGCTTCTTTTTTGTACCAGATTTTATATCAGAACTAGATTTCTTCCGTGATTTCGCTCATCTCCTTGCGCTTCTTCTCTGTGCGTGGACAGTCTTCAGCAATATGACCTACAGGAATGATTACCACCGCCTCATAGCCCTCGCGAGCAAAGAACTGCTGCATCTTCGCCGTATCGTAATTGCAGACCCAGCAGGTACCCAATCCCTTTTCGGTGGCAGCCAGACAGAGATGCTCTGCCGCTATCGCCACATCAATATCGCCATGCGGTTTCTCATCATATCTGCGCACCCAGTTCTCATTCACGTTTTTCATACCTATAATATATATAGGAGCCGTCTTGAACCATTCGCGGTCGTAGCACTCCTGCAGTTTCTTCTTCGCCTCTTCCGAACGCACAATGAGCCAGCGCCAAGGCTGCCTGTTCACTGCCGATGGTGCCAGGCGCACACACTCCATGATATAGTCCAGATCCTCCTGGCTCACCGCCTCCGGAGTAAACTTGCGAGCCGAAAAACGCTCCTGGCTCAATGCCAACATGTTATTCTTATCATTCATATCGTTCAGTTTTATAATGTTTCAATACTAGCTTATGACCACAAAGGTAAGAATAAATCACGAAACGACAAAAAAACTTGAATGAAAAACTATCGTTTTCGGATTATTTTTTGTATTTTTGCACATTATACCAGGATTTCTGGTGAGAACAAGAGGTGTTAATGATAAGATATGATAGGACTGGCAGACTGCAACAACTTCTACTGTTCGTGCGAGCGAGTGTTTCGCCCCGACCTGACAGGAAAGCCCGTGGTTGTATTGAGTAACAACGACGGGTGCGTCATCGCACGCTCTGAAGAAGCTAAGGCATTGGGCTATAAGATGGACGACCCCTTCTATCAGGTGAAGGAAAAACTGGAGGCTGAAGGAGTGGCTATCTTCTCGAGCAACTATACGCTCTACGGTTCGCTCTCCAACCGCGTGATGTCGATGCTATCCCATTATTCCCCACGCATCGACCAATACTCTATCGATGAGAGTTTCTTCGAGGCAGACGAATCAATGGCGAAAGTTTTCTTTCGGGAGCATACGGAAGACCATCCTACTTTGTTCAATAAAATAACAATAGACGAGCTGTCAGAAAAGCCCGATAGCCTGCTCTATCGCTATGGCTCCAAAATATCGGCAGATGTACTTCGGGCTGTTGGAATCCCGATATCCGTAGGCATTGCAGAAACGAAGACATTGGCGAAAATCGGCTCTAAATTCGCCAAGAAATACAAGGGTTTCCAAGGCTGCTGCCTCATCGACACGGATGAACGGAGACACAAGGCGCTGTCTCTCTTCCCCGTAGAAGATGTATGGGGAATAGGCAGACAGATAGCCCGAAAGCTCGATTATATGGGCATCAGGACCGCCGCTCAGTTTGCCGACAAGAAAGAAAGTTGGGTCCGCAGCCATTTCAATATCACCACCCTAAGAACATGGAAAGAACTGAATGGCGAAAGCTGCATCAGCATCGAGGAATTGCCGCAGAAGAAGAGCATCTGCACCAGCAGGAGTTTTGCCAACGAGGGCATTACCGACAAAAATGTGATAGAAGAAGCCGTGGCTAATTTCGCTGTACGTTGTACAGAAAAATTAAGGAGACAAGGTAGCCTCACCCGACCATCCTCGCCAGCAAGACCTCTTCGCCCCCATCGACCGAAGCAAGCAAAAAAGCTGATGGAGGCTATCGACGCCATCAACCGGAAGAATGGTTATGGCACCATACGCCAGGCCATACAAGGCACAAATTCAAGATGGATGAGAGCGGCACCTTCGGCTGGCTCATTCCATGGAACAAGAACTTCTCCCCTATCCGGGTAGATGAAACCAACCGCTTCATGATCTGGGGCGTGGTTACCTATGTGATTCATCAGATTGCGGAATGATAAAAAAAGAAAAACTCCCATCATGAACAAGCCCGAAGCCTTGGAAGTATATTCCTTCAAGCCATCCACCGCCAAAGTAAAAATGCTATCTGCATATTACATTTTGTAACATCATTTGCAAGAATATAAAATGAGAACGATTGCAACAAGCTTCAATCCCATATTTCTACCCATCTTCTTTTGCCGCCTCATAAAAAAGTTGTACCTTTGCAATCGAATTTTCTGCGAGTACCAGGCATTGCGCCTTATAAAGAATAGAATTTTCAGCAAATATATGTAATTAATATATAAAAAACAGAAGTAGTTATGAGCATTAATATCAAGAGAAATCAGTTGAAGAGAGTAGTGATTGTAGGTGGCGGACTCGGTGGCCTTCGCTTGGCAGAAGACCTGAGCAAGGCAAACCTGCAGGTGGTGTTGATTGATAAGAATAACTTCCATCAGTTTCCTCCACTTATCTATCAGATTGCCTCAGCAGGTATCGACCCAAGCTCCATCTCCTTCCCTTTCCGCCAGATTTTCCGCAAGCGCAAGAACTTCTACTTCCGCATGGCAGAGGCGAGAGCCGTATTCCCAGACAAGAAGATTCTGCAAACTTCCATCGGTAAGATTGAGTACGATTACCTGGTGTTCGCAGCAGGAACCACTACCAATTTCTATGGCAATGCCAACATCGAGAAGTGGGCTATTCCGATGAAGACCGTTTCAGAGGCAATGGGATTGCGCAACGCTGTGTTGAGCAACCTGGAGCGTGCACTGACTTGTGCCACAGAAGAGGAGCGACAGGAACTCCTGAACGTGGTCATTGTAGGCGGTGGTGCCACAGGTGTAGAGATTGCCGGAGCCCTCTCTGAAATGAAGCGCTACGTGATTCCTTATGATTATCCTGATATGGACTCATCTCTGATGCACATCTATCTTCTGGAAGCGGGCGACAGACTGCTCGCCGGAATGTCACAGGACTCTTCTAAGAAAGCATACGAATTCCTTACCAGTATGGGTGTGGATGTACAGTTTGGCAAAATGGTAACCGACTACAAGGACCACAAGGTCCTGATGAAGGACGGTCAGGAGATTCCTACCCGCACCTTCCTCTGGGTATCAGGTGTAAAGGCACAGCCTATCACGGGTATCGATGGCGACCATCTGGGCCGTGGTTTCCGAATCGTAGTAGATGAATTCAACCGCATCCCTGGCATGGACGGTCTCTTCGCCATCGGCGACCAGTGTATCCAGACCACAGACCCAGCTTATCCTGGCGGTCATCCACAGTTGGCTCAGGTAGCCATTCAGCAGGCAGCACTCCTGGCTAAGAATATCCAGAAGATTGCGAAGGCAGATGAGGAGAATGAGAAGCATCCTGGTTCTTCAGCCCCAAACATCGACCAGCAGCTCAAGCCTTTCCGCTACAAGAACCTGGGTTCTATGGCTACCATCGGAAGACACAAGGCTGTAGTAGAGCTTGGCAAGTTCCACAGTCAGGGCTTCTTTGCCTGGGTATTGTGGCTGGTGGTTCACCTCCGCTCCATCCTCGGAGTAAAGAACAAGGTAATGGTATTGCTCAACTGGCTCTGGAAGTACGTGAGCTACAACGATTCCATCCGAATGATTACCTACGCCACCAAGCCTAAGGAAGTGCGCGACCGATTGAAGCGTGAGCAGACCACCCACCTCGGCACCGACTTGCTAGAGAATGAAGAAGAGTAATATGAAGAAAATAAAAACGATGAAAGTCCAGCTTGGAGCCTTTAAGAGAGAGGCATCCGAGTTGGACTTTCTTTTTACATTTTCCTCAGGAGGAATATGATATGGTTTTCCCAGATACTTCAAGGATATTAATGATGCTCAGGCACAATGGCGAGATACACCAGATCATGATCTGTGAGATTCTCCATATAATGAGCATGGTTCATTGGGCAGTAATGCACCTGTCCCTGGCGAACCTCTTCTACGACATCACCATAATGGAAAGTAGCAGTGCCGCTTACCACATAGATAATCTCGCAGTTGCCCTCGTGAGTATGAAGACCAGTTGATGCACCCGGACGCAAGGTAGAATACATAATCTTCACCTTGTCATCCACATAGTTACGAGTATCAAGTTTACCCTGTCCACCCTTGAAGCCCTCCAAATGAGCCTCAGCAATTTTTTCGAAATCTATTACCATTTTTATAATGTTTAATGTTTATTGTTTAATGTTTACTTTGCTCGAGCAGATGAAGTCCTACAGCTTACTTTGCTTTCGCAAAATACTTCCAAAGCGGAGCCGCCATCAGGCTTTGCCAGATTTCTCCCTTCTCTAGCATATCCATCACTTCATCCCTGGAGAAGAGGCGAACCTCGATATCCTCAGCCTGGTCAAGATGCTGAACATCCATGCGCTCCACATCCGTAGCCAAATAGCAATGGGTAAGATTGGTATGAGTGCTCGGATTAGCCGAAATCGTCATCCACTTCTGCCAGTTTCCGCCACCGAACCCAGTCTCTTCCATCAGCTCTCGCTTGGCAGCCGCCATCGGGTCCTCGCCCTTCTCTATCACTCCTGCGCAGAGTTCATTCACCGTCTTACCTATCGCATAGCGATACTGGCGCACAAATACGAACATTCCGTCCTTCGTAATGGCGATGGTGTTCACCCAATCGGGATATTCCAGCACGTAATATTCATCGATAATGGCTCCCGTAGGCAATTCCACCTTATCCACTCGTGCCGTGAGCCATGGCTTCTCTATCAGATACTTCTGCGAGAGCGTCTTCCATTTCATATCTTTATCAGCCATTTTCTTACTTCACATTTTAAAAACTGGATTTTCTTTATTTTAATTGATGGTGCAAAAGTACGAAAAAAGATTGAAAGGATAGAAATAATTCTATGAAAATGACAGTATTTCAATTATTTTTATTACTTTTGCAGAGATAGAATATCTAAACAGATAATAGACACAGAATTGAAAAGTAAAGACATCATGGCAGAACATCTTATTATAAAAGGAGAAACGAAGGAGGAACTTTACGCCACGCTCCTCCCTCAGCTCAAATCGCTCGTAGAGGGCGAAAGCGACATCATCGCCAATATGGCGAATATTTCAGCATGCATCATGGACACCTTCCACTTCTGGTGGGTGGGCTTCTACCGGGTCATCGACGGAACCCTTGTGCTGGGTCCTTTTCAGGGACCGCTGGCCTGCACCCGCATCAAAAGGGGCAAGGGAGTTTGCGGCACAGCTTGGGACAAGGCGGAAACCATCGTGGTAGAAAATGTTGAGAAATTTCCGGGGCATATTGCCTGCAGCAGCGCCTCCCGTTCGGAGATTGTAGTACCTGTTATCAGGAATGGTGAGGTAATCGCCGTACTGGATATTGACAGCGAACACCTCAGCACCTTCGATGACATTGATAAGAATTGGCTGGGGAAGGTAGCAGAACTGTTCACCTGATTCCTTAATATTCATTTCCCTCTTGCTTGATCACACTCGGACCATCGATGAGTTCAGGCTGAGGGGCATTTCTGTTCACATCACCATATGCTCTGCCCAGATCACTCATCGTAATACTGATGTTGCGGTTCACGGGTCTGTCCTTATCTGAAAGGCTGTGAGAGAAGAGCCACTGATAGGTTTTCTTCAGATAAAACACGCGGGCAGGGGTACCGTGATTGGCACCCTTCCACCAGTCGTATATCAATCGGGTATCCTTGCCATCCTTTTCAAGTTTATCTACCACAACCTTCGATTGCTTGACCGGTACTGCCCTATCTGCTGTGCCATGAATAATCCAGAATGGCAAATCGCCCAATCCACTCACATCCTTATACGAACAGCCGCCACACAGCGCCATACCAGCAGCTATCCTATCGGGATAAGTAGCACAGACATCCATGGTACCATAACCGCCCAAACTCATACCCAGGACATAAACCCTATTAGAATCGCATGGGTAATTCTTCTTCACCCAGTCTAGCATATCCATGATTTTCTTCGGATTCCAGGCTCCTCCCGGATTCTGCGGAACGATGGTCAGCGCATCGATATCGCGCCCCTTGACGATGGCATCAAGCGGTCCGTATCTTCTCACCTTATTCAGATTTCTTCCACAAAGACTGGCACCATGCAGAAAGATGATGACCGGTGTCTGCTCTTGCGAATAGAAATAATCTACCGGCGTATAAACCCAGAAGTTGTAACCTCCCGGAATCTCATCTTTCACAGCTCGCAGAAAGTCGTAAGCCGACATGCTGCATACGGAAAGACAGAATAATATAAACAAAAATATCTTTTTCATTTTCTTCCTTTTTTACCTGTTTAGTATCACGCTCCCTGTTTCATACCATGAACGTTCATCACACAAAAGTAAGTAAATATCAGCATATTACCAAATATCCTCCCTATATTTTTCTTTTTTTATCCAAAAGAAAGATTCGTTTAAACTTCCAGGTAGAAAGATAAACAACGATTATTTGTGTTAAAAATCATAAGAATCACATCGGTTCGCATTATTTTTATTATCTTTGCATCATAACAAGACATATAATAAATAAATATAGTATGAATATAGGAGATAAAATACCAGAGATTCTTGGCATTGACCAGGACGGACGTGAGATCAAGGCAAGCGACTATCGTGGTCGCAAGATTGTGCTCTACAGTTATCCGAAGGCTAACACCAGCGGATGCACTGCCGAGGCCTGCTCACTGCAGGCACATAAGGAGGAACTGGCAGCAGCCGGTTACGAGATTATCGGCGTGAGCAAGGACAAGCAGGCGCTGCAGAAGAAGTTTGCAGAAACCAAGGGTCTGCAGTTCCCTCTTATTGCCGATACCGAGACCACCCTTTTGCAGGAACTCGGCTGCTGGGGCGAGAAGGTAAGCTGCGGCAGAAAGACCATCGGAATCCTCCGCACCACCTATCTTGTCAACGAAGAAGGCGTCATTGAGAAGATCTTCACTCCTAAAGAGATCAAGACCAAGATTCATGCCGAGCAGATTCTGGATTACATCCATCAATAAAGAACAAAACGAACGAAGTGGGAAAAAAATATGTTAGAACACATTGCAGATTTCACAGCGTGGCCAATCCTTACGGGAATTTTCATTGGCTATATTGCCAACCGCATCATGAGCGGAGAAGGCAAAGGATGTTGTATGAACCTATTCATAGGTATTGTGGGCAGTTATGCCGGCGCCATCATCAGCAATCTACTGAACATAGAACTGTTTGGCAAGGGTTATCTTACCAACTTCGTCTTCTGCGTCATTGGCGCCATAGCGGTATTGTGGATTTGGAAGAAGCTCTTCGATTAGTATTCTTTTTATTGGTAAAAAACATAAGATTATGACAAACAAGGAATTGATACTCGCCAATTTGATGAGGGCGATGATAAAATATGATGGTAGCGATGCGCCTCGCATCCAGCATTTCGTAAAGGTACACGACTTTGCCCGTATGATTGCAATAGCAGAAGGAATGAACGAGGAAGACCTCTTCGTGCTCGAAGCAGCAGCCATTCTTCACGATGTAGGCATTCACGTTTCAGAAGCCAGATACGGCAACTGCGATGGCAAGCATCAGGAAGAACTGGGTCCTGACGAGGCAAGAAAAGTACTGTCAGAAGTTGAAGGATTCACAGCCGCACAGATAGAAAGAATCTGCTGGCTCATTGCCCATCATCATACTTATAAGGATGTAACCAGCCTCGACCATCGCATTCTGCTCGAAGCAGATTTCCTGGTGAATTCCTTCGAAGACCATCTTGCTCCCGAAGGCATCATCACCTTCCGCAATCATGTATTCCGCTCGGAATCAGCTATCAGAATGCTGAATGATATGTGGGGGCTGTAACGAAAGTTACTTTCTTGGAAAGAGCATCATAGAGGGAAGGTGAAAGTACAACAAACTGCTGTTATGTGTTTTAATTAAAATAATACCTTTATTCTATTTCACTTCTGTCAGTTTGCCCGTCTGTGAGTCAATGATATAGCCATGAAGATTGACGTCTTTTGGTACGAGAGGGTGTGTACGGATCGTATTGATGGTATTCCTTACAGAATCCTCTGTGTCGTGGAATCCCTCCAGCCAATGGTCGAGGTCGATGCCGCAAAGCCCGATGGTATCGATAACATTCTGATGGATGCCACGTTTGAGCATCAATTTCTTCATCTGCTGTCCGTTCATGTGGCATGCACCGCAGTTGGAGTGGGCGATGACCATGATTTCCTCTACACCCAATTCGTAGATGGCTACAAGGAGACTACGCATGGCAGAGTCGAAAGGACTGATAACCAGTCCACCGGCGTTCTTGATGAGTTTGGCATCTCCGTTCTTCAGGCCCAAAGCTGCTGGCAGAAGCTCAGTGAGGCGGGTGTCCATACAGGAAAGAATGGCAAGTTTCTTGTCTGGATATTTACTCGTAATATACTTTTCGTAACCCTTACTGGCTACGAAGTTTTCATTATACTTGATGATTTCTTCTATAATCATAGTCGTGTAAATTGAAATGTGAAACTAAATTTTCCTATTTCTCTGGGGTTGGCTTGAGGTAAGCCATGAATTTCTCTGGCTGATAGTTGAGAACCAGCTCATCCGGGAACTCTGCTTTTTCTACCAGTGGCATAATGTTGCTGTAGTCGGCAATCATCGCAGAGAAGTGGGCATCACTTCCGAAGATGACTGGAGTTTCATACTTCTTGGCAAGTTGCAGCAGTTCCAGATTATTGGGAGCAGCCACAGTCTTGTGGCGGATGGGAGCCATAGAATGGTTGTTGATTTCAAGCAAGGTATGCGTCTCCCTGGAAACTTTCATGAGTTCCTCGAAATCCAGTTCTGCCGTACCATCGCCGGGATGAGAGATAATCTGCACAAAGGGATTGCGCATGGCATTGATGACACCCTGCGTATTCTCCTCCTTACTTCCTCCCTGCCAGCAAAGGCTATGGATGCCTGCTATTCGGATATCCAGCATACGCCAGTAATCCTCGTCGAGATCGATATCTCCCTTCGTATTGAGGATGTTGAGTTCTACTCCAAGCATCAGTTTGATTCCATAGAGCTGGCGTGGAACACAATGAAGGTTTCTGAAATAGATAGGATCACAGGTACCCGGGATATTGGGACCGTGCTCTGTGATTCCCAAGATATCCAACCCTTTCTCCTTTGCTGCCAAGGTCATTTCCTGCAAACTGCTGAAGGCATGACCTGATGCTATTGTATGTGTATGAACGTCTAATAATGTTTTCATGGGGCAAAGGTAACAAATATTTATAGATTACACAAGAAAAAGTACTATATAATGCTCGTTTTATAAAAAATTTTAATTTTATGGGATTTTTTCTTGGCTATTTAGCATTGTATATTGATTTTTTCTTATCTTTGCAAGTACAATTCAAAAGATTGATTATTATGCAGATATTATTGGCTAATGCCAAAATTATGTTTGAGAAGGCAGACAGGAAGCCTATCTCCGTGCCACTATTCCAATCAGTTGCCAATGACTTGGCCAAAGAAATGGCAATGATGAATGTAGAGGAATTGGCTAAGCAACTGGATTGCAGCAGCAAGATTGCAATGACGAACTGGAAGCGATATCATGATTTTATGGCAACCGAAAAGATGCCTGCTATCCTGGCTTACAATGGTCAGGCATACAAACATTTGCGTGCCAGTTCTTTGAGCGAGGAGTCGTTAGAGTATGCCCAGAAACATCTCTGGATTACCTGCTTCCTTTATGGATTGCTTCGACCGTTGGATGGCATCGTACCTTATCGTATGGAGCATTGCGTATCGCTCGAAGCTACAAACGACAAGCCTATCAATCAGTTCTGGAAAGACAAACTGACAGATGTTCTCATCGATAGTGTGAAAGCTGATGATGGTATACTCATCCATCTTTCTACAGAGGAATATGAACATCTGTTCGATTGGAAGAGAGTATGTAAGGAGATAAAGGTCATTCAGCCACTCTTTTATGTTCGCCAGAAAGACGGCAGATTGAAGATGCAGGCTGTATGGGCTAAATCTTGCCGTGGAGCCATGGTGAGATATATCCTGAATAATCAGCTTCTTACTCCAGAGGAACTGGCAGGCTTCAGTTACGAAGGTTTTGAATATGAGCCAGAATTAGGAGAAGCTGCTTTTCCTCATTTCGTTCGTTGAATAGAACAAAAGCAAACGAACGTTATAAAAGGAAGATACTATATGTTTGAATTGAATGAAAGCACCCAATATATCTCATAGAAGTATCATCATTTTACGATTGTACAACTAAAGAGGTTATAGTTGTACGACTATAGGGTATACAGTTGTACAACTAAACAGGTTATAGCTATACGACTAAAAGGTGTTGTCACTAGGCTCAGCAGAGGTGCTGACTGCAGTCAGCAGACCTGCTGACTAGGCTCGGCAGAGCTGCTGAGCCTAGTGGCAATGTCTGAGAAGGTATATGCTTGTACTCTAAAAGACGCTTGTTCTGACTCCAGGAAACGCTTCTTTTAACTCTCGGAGACGCATCCTTCAACGAGAAGAGACGCTTTATTCAAGTTAAGGAAACGATTCCGTCAACCTAAAGAGCCGTTTCAACAACTACGTCTTAGTTACTCCTTCTTCCACAAACGATAGAGCGTTATAGGACCTTCCTTGGTAGCATACATTCTGGCAGCCGGTTCCTCACAGAGATCATTCAACACCTTATTGGCATGATAGCGGGTGACACCGAATTCACGAATCATATCCTTCACCGTGATATAACCCTGCTGCTGACAAATCTCTACAATATCAGCAAACTCCTTATCCGCCTCTTTTGGAGTAGATTTCACACTCCAATACTGTCGGCTGCAGCCATTAGAGTGGCGCTTTAGCCTCTCCAGAAACTCCTTCGTGGGCTGAATTTCCAAGCCGCAGATATCCACCTCATTGGCTGGAATCAGATCCCCCTCATGATAAGTCCTTTTCCATTCGATTCCATTCTTGTCCTTATGCTTCACCATCCCCAGCTTAGGCTTGACGATAAACATATCGCCTACCCTCACCTCGTTGCCATCCGCCAAGGCGTAAAGCGTTTCATCCTCCAGCGTTTCCAATGCGGAGATAAAGGACGAAACGTTCATCGCACAATGATCGCGAACACGCTTTTCCATCTTCTCCCTGTCAACGACATCCTGTTTCACGAACATCGGATGTATCTGATACTTACCGCTTTCGTCCTTCAAGGGCGTGCGATGCTCCAAATAATTGATTGAACCTGTTGCTCTAGCCATATTCTCAGTTTTTTTAATCCTTTAAAAGATTATGCGCAAATATACTGATTATTAGCGAGATAAGCAATTATTTTATGTTAACTTTGCTAAAATATAGAGTTATAAAGACATGTTTTGTGATAAAAGATAGAGTTATCAGACTCATACGAGCCATTCTAATCAAGATTATCTGTGTTAAAATTCACAAGAACACCACATTTTCATCATGCAATGAAATTTAACCAGTTTACATGTGCAAAGTTACGGCTTTATTTTTGAAACAACCAAAGTTTTCACGGCTTTTTTGTTCAAATAAAAATCCCTGCCATAGGAAGCCTTTCCTACAGCAGGGATTTTTCTATTGGGAATCATCAAGAATGACTTAACTGTCAATTCTTAACTATTAACTATTAACTATCAACTATTTATACTCTCCCCAAGCCTTGATATCGATATCCTCGAGCTTGGTGGTGCAGAATGCATAGATGAAGGCACTCGCCAGACGGCTGTTGGTAATCAATGGCACGTTCAGGTCGATGGCTGCACGACGAATCTTGTAACCATTGCTCAACTCGCTGCTGGTCAAGTTCTTTGGAATATTCACTACCATATCAATCTCATGGTTGTGGAGCATCTCCAAAGCCTTAGGCGCACCGCCTTCTGCCTCCTCTGATGGCCAAAGCACACGGGTGTTCTCAATGCCATTCTCGGTGAGGAACTTGCTACTACCACCGGTTGCATACAGCTTGTAGCCATGCTTAACCAACATCTGGGCTGCATCGAGCAAATCTACCTTCTGCTTGGCAGAACCTGTAGAAAGCAGGATGTTCTTGGCTGGAATGCGATGACCCACAGAAAGCATACTCTTCAGAAGTGCGGTAGATGTATCGTCGCCCAAGCAACCTACCTCACCGGTACTGCTCATGTCCACACCCAATACTGGGTCTGCCTTCTGCAAACGATTGAAGCTGAACTGAGATGCCTTAATACCTACATAATCGAGATCGAAGAGATTCTTGTGTGGCTTCTCTACTGGCAAACCGAGCATTACGCGGGTAGCCAACTCGATGAGGTTGATCTTCAATACCTTGCTCACGAATGGGAACGAACGGCTGGCACGAAGGTTACACTCGATAACGAGAATATCATTGTCACGAGCCATGAACTGAATGTTGAACGGACCATTGATGTGCAACTCCTTGGCAATCTGACGACCAACTCGCTTTACACGACGAACTGTCTCAACATACAACTTCTGAGGAGGGAACTGGATGGTAGCATCACCTGAGTGAACACCGGCAAACTCGATGTGCTCGGAAATCGCATAGGCAATCACCTCGCCATTCTTTGCCACTGCATCCATCTCAATCTCCTTGGCATGTTCGATAAACTTACTTACTACCACTGGGTGATCCTCACTTACATTGGCAGCCAACTGCAGGAATCGCTTCAGCTCATCCTCGTTAGAACATACGTTCATCGCAGCACCAGAAAGCACGTAGCTAGGACGAACCAATACTGGGAAACCTACACGCTCGATGAAGTTGTCGATATCCTCCATAGAGGTCAGGGCGCTCCACTCTGGCTGGTTGATGCCGTTGTTGGTCAACATCTGAGAGAACTTGGCACGGTCCTCAGCGTTATCGATGTCCTTGGCAGCAGTACCCAGGATTGGCACGTTCTGTGCATCGAGGTGCATAGCCAGGTTGTTTGGAATCTGACCACCGGTAGATACGATGACACCATGAGGCTGCTCCATCTCGATGATATCCATCACACGCTCGAAGGTCAACTCGTCGAAGTAGAGACGGTCGCACATATCGTAGTCGGTAGATACGGTCTCTGGGTTGTAGTTGATCATCACAGAACGCCAGCCTTCCTTGCGGATGGTGTTCAATGCCTGAACGCCACACCAGTCGAACTCTACAGAAGAACCGATGCGGTAAGCACCTGAACCGAGTACGATGATAGAACGGTGGTCGTTCTCAAAGGTGATGTCGCTCTTCACGCCAGCGTAAGTTACATAGAGGTAGTTGGTCTGAGCAGGATACTCTGCTGCCAGGGTATCAATCTGCTTTACTACAGGCAGGATGCCATAGCTCTTGCGCTTGTTGCGAACCAGGAGGGCTGCCTTGTGCATGTTGCCCAACTCCTGCTCCAAGCCCACGGCACGGGCTACCTGGAAGTCGGTAAAACCGTAAACCTTAGCGGTGCGGAGCAAATCCTGGTCAAGAGTATTGATGTTGCACTTCTTCATCGCCTCGTCGATGTCGATGATGTGCTTCAACTTCTCAAGGAACCACTTGTCAATCTTGGTCAAGTCGTGAATCTGATCTACGGTATAGCCCTTGTGCATAGCCTTTGAAATCACGAACACACGCTTATCTGTTGGCTCGCGCAAAGCTGCATCGATATCGTCGATTTCAAGTTCCTTGTTCTCTACGAAACCGTGCATGCCCTGACCAATCATACGAAGACCCTTCTGGATGGCCTCCTCGAAGTTGCGGCCGATGGCCATTACCTCACCTACTGACTTCATAGATGAACCCAACTCCTTATCTACGCCACGGAACTTAGACAAGTCCCAACGAGGAATCTTACATACCACGTAGTCCAATGCTGGCTCGAAGAAGGCAGATGTAGTCTTGGTTACCGAGTTCTTCAACTCGAACAGACCATAGCCCATACCGAGCTTGGCTGCAACGAAGGCAAGAGGATAACCAGTAGCCTTAGATGCCAAGGCAGAAGAACGGCTCAAACGGGCATTCACCTCGATTACACGATAATCCTCGCTCTTAGGGTCGAAGGCATACTGCACGTTACACTCACCCACGATTCCGATGTGACGGATAATCTTGATGGCGAGGGCACGGAGCTTATGATACTCAGAATTGCTCAGGGTCTGAGATGGAGCGATGACGATACTCTCACCAGTATGGATTCCCAGTGGGTCGAAGTTCTCCATGTTACAAACTGTGATACAGTTGTCGTAACGGTCGCGAACTACCTCATACTCAATCTCTTTCCAGCCCTTCAAACTCTTCTCTACCAATACCTGTGGAGAGAAAGAGAAAGCCTTCTCTGCGAGTTTGTTCAGCTCCTCCTCGTTGTCTGCGAAACCAGAACCGAGACCACCCAAGGCGTAAGCAGCACGGATGATGACAGGATAGCCGAGCTCGGCAGCAGCCTTGCGGGCCTGCTCGATGTTCTCGCAAGCCTCACTCTTGATGGTCTTCACATTGATTTCATCCAACTTCTCTACGAAGAGTTCACGGTCCTCAGTGTCCATGATAGCCTGAACTGGAGTACCCAATACCTTGACATTATATTTCTCCAGGATGCCCTGGCGATAGAGTTCCACACCACAGTTGAGGGCAGTCTGACCACCGAAGCTGAGGAGGATACCGTCTGGATTCTCCTTCTGGATGACACGCTCTACGAAGTAAGGCTGCACTGGCAGGAAGTAAATCTGGTCGGCAACACCTTCTGATGTCTGTACGGTTGCGATATTCGGGTTGATGAGCACAGTCTCGATACCTTCCTCGCGCAATGCCTTCAGGGCCTGCGAACCTGAGTAGTCGAACTCACCTGCTTCACCGATCTTCAAGGCTCCAGAACCTAAGAGGAGCACCTTCTTTATATTTTCGTCTTTCATTATTTTCCTAATTATTTTAGTGTTTCTACAAACTTATCAAACATGAACTCTGTATCCACAGGGCCTGAGCAAGCCTCTGGGTGGAACTGGCTTGAGAACCAAGGGTTCACCTTGTGGCGGATACCCTCGTTAGAGCCATCATTCATATTTACAAAGAGTTCCTCCCAATCGTTGCCCAATGTCTTGGCATCAACGGCATAACCGTGGTTCTGAGAGGTGATGTAGCAATTGTTGGTTCCTACCATGCGCACTGGCTGGTTGTGTGAACGGTGACCATACTTCAACTTGTAGATAGTAGCACCGGCTGCCTTAGAAAGCAACTGGTTACCCATACAGATACCGCAGATAGGTTTGCGGCTCTGGCTAATCTGCTTGCGAATAATGTTTACTGCATCCTCGCACATATCTGGGTCACCAGGACCATTGGCCAGGAACAATCCGTCGAAGTCCATATCGGTGTAATCGTAATTCCATGGCACACGGATCACCTCTACGCCTCTGTTGATGAGGCAACGGATGATGTTTGCCTTCACACCGCAGTCAACGAGAACCACCTTCTTGCCGGCACCCTCGTTGTAACGGATAATTTCCTTGCAGCTTACCTGGTCAACGAAGTTTACACCCTCATAGTTAGCCTCAGGAATGTTGTCAGGCTCATCATCAAAGAGAATCTTACCCATCATCACACCATGCTCACGAAGCACCTTAGTCAACTCACGGGTGTCGATGCCTGTGATTCCTGGCACCTTTTCGCGCTTCAACCAGTCGGCAAGACTCTCCACTGCATTCCAGTGGCTGTACTGCTCGCTGTAATCATTCACGATGATGGCAGAAGCATAAATCTTGTCACTCTCCATGAAGGTTGGCAAACCATTCTCCTCAAAAGTAAATGGTGGCACACCATAGTTGCCCACGAGAGGGAATGTAAGTGTCATCAACTGACCGGCGTAAGAAGGGTCGGTCAAACTCTCTGGATATCCCATCATGGCTGTGTTGAACACAACCTCGCCCGCTACAGGAGCGTCATATCCAAAAGATTTGCCATGGAACTTAGTTCCATCGCTCAAAACTAAGGTTACTTTTTTCATATCTGACATTTGATTCTTTTATTTCATACTTATAAGAGCAAATGAATTCTTCACTCTTCGTTCTTCTCTATTCACTTATTTATGATAAACGTTTTCGATGTAGTTTACAAACGACTGGTTACAGAGCTTCGTGCCGCCTGGGGTTGGATAATGACCGGTGAAATACCAGTCGCCCTTGTGGTTTGGAATCGCCTCGCGCAAGCCCTCGATGCTCTGGAATACAAGCTGGATAGGAGTGGTCATGCCCTCTGGGCGAAGCATCTCAACAATCTTCTCGTTGATTTCCTCGGTGCTGAATGGCTTGTAGATGGAGCGTACCGGATTGATCTGCTCCTCCTTTGGCTTTGCCAATTCTGCCTTGCAAGCCTCATAGGTCTGCTCGATAAGGTCTTCCATCTTGCGCTCTTTCAAAAGCTGGATGGCAGCACGGAACACGCAGAACTCTTCCAGTCTTGCCATATCGATGCCGTAGTAATCCGGATATCGGATCTGAGGGGCACTGGAAACCACTACAATCTTCTTAGGATGCAGACGGTCGAGGATGCGGAGAATACTCTCCTTCAGGGTAGTACCACGCACAATACTATCATCGATAATGACAAGATTATCCACATTCGGCTCGATGCTTCCGTAGGTTACATCATACACGTGGCTCGCCAGGTCGTTACGGCTGTTGCCCTCAGTAATGAAGGTACGGAGTTTGATATCCTTCCATGCTATCTTTTCTGAGCGGACGAAGTCGCCGAGGATTTCGTATAATTCTTCTTTTGATGGAACATGGTCGAGGTTGGCAATCTGCTCAATCTTGGTCTCATTAAGATACTTCTTGAAACCGCTCAACATGCCATAGTAAGCCACCTCGGCAGTGTTCGGGATATAGCTGAACACGGTGTGGTCTACATCATAATCCACAGCCTTCAGGATAGGCTGGGTCAACTGCTCGCCCAACTGCTTACGCTCCTTATAGATATCCTTGTCGGAACCACGACTGAAGTAGATGCGCTCGAATGAGCAGGCTGAATCGCCCTTCTGCTCCATGATGCGCTCGATGCTGCACTCTCCGTTCTTCTTCACAAGAAGCGCCGTGCCCGGCATCAGTTCCTGCACTTCCTCTGCCTCCAGGTCGAAGGTGGTCTGAAGTACAGGGCGCTCGCTGGCTACTACCACGATTTCATCGTTCTTGTAATAGAATGCAGGACGGATGCCCCAAGGGTCGCGCATAGAGAACATCTCGCCCGAACCGGTGATACCGCAAACCACATAACCGCCATCAAAGTTCTTCATCGTGGTCTTGAGTACATTGCTCATCTTCACGTGGTCTTCTATATAGTTGGTGATATCGGTATTCTGCATCTCCATCGCCTTTGCAGCTACGAAGTTGCGCTCCACCTCTCTGTCCAGACGGTGGCCCATCAGTTCAAGCATGATGTAGGTGTCGCTGTAGATGCGAGGACTCTGGCCCTGCTTGGTAAGTTCCTCGAAGATTTCATCTACGTTGGTCATGTTGAAGTTACCACAAAGGCAGAGGTTCTTCGCCTTCCAGTTGTTACGTCGCAGGAATGGGTGCACATACTGAATGCCACTCTTTCCGGTGGTACTGTAGCGCAGGTGTCCCATATAAAGTTCGCCTGCAAAAGGCAGTTCCTCTTTAGCGAACTTTGCATCAGCAAGCTGCTCGGGAGTCAGGCTCTTGAAGTTGGCATTCGCCTTGCCGAAGATTTCGGTCACGGCATTCTTGCCCTCTGCACGCTCACGGAACATATACTCATGACCAGGCTTACCGCCCAGTTTGACACAAGCCATACCAGCACCCTCCTGGCCACGGTTGTGCTGCTTCTCCATCATCAGATAGAGTTTGTTGAGTGCGTACATCCAAGTACCATACTTCTGCTGGTAATACTCCAGTGGCTTGAGCAATCTGATCATTGCTACACCACACTCATGTTTCAATGGTTCCATCTCTCTATTATCCTTATCTTATTTAGTTTAATTTGAATATACCTATCCGAGGGATCCCCCTCCAAAAAAAGGGAAACGTCAAGAAATGACGAATCCCTTTATATATTATTCTACAGTAACTGACTTGGCCAAGTTTCTAGGTTGGTCAACGTCCTTGCCCTTACATACAGCTACATGGTAAGCCAAGAGCTGCAAAGGAATGGTAGCCAATAATGGCTCCAGGCACTCCAAGGTCTCAGGGAGTTCTATCACTTCGTCGGCAATCTTGGAAATGGTTTCATCGCCATTGCTGACAATAGCAATAACACGACCCTGACGGGCTTTAATCTCCTGGATATTAGACAAGACCTTCTCGTACATGAAGTTGTGGGTAGCAATAACTACCACTGGCATATCGCTGTCAATCAATGCGATAGGGCCATGCTTCATCTCCGCTGCAGGATAACCCTCAGCGTGGATGTAGCTAATCTCCTTCAACTTCAATGCACCCTCAAGGGCCACAGGATACTGGAATCCACGACCCAGATAGATGAAATTGCGAGCGTATGTAAACGTACGGCTCAAGTCAGCTATCTTATTGTTGAGCTTCAACACTTCCTTCATCTTGGCAGGAATGTTCCAAAGCTGTTCTGTAATCTTCTGATATTCATTTTCGCTGATGATTCCCCTCTCCTTACCGATGGCAAGTGCCAGGAGGATAAGGACGGTAACCTGACCAGTGAACGCCTTGGTAGAGGCAACACCAATCTCCGGACCTACGTGAATATAGGTACCTGTATCTGTCTCTCGTGCGATGGAAGAACCGATGGAGTTACAGATACCATAGATAAACGCACCGCTCTCCTTGGCAAGCTTGATGGCAGCCAGGGTATCAGCGGTTTCACCACTCTGGGAAATGGCGATGACAACATCGTCCTTCGTTACCACAGGATTGCGATAACGGAACTCTGATGCATATTCTACTTCTACAGGGATGCGGCAATAGTTCTCTATCATCTGCTTGCCGATAAGTCCGGCATGCCATGATGTACCACAAGCCACGATGATGATTCGCTTGGCATTGAGAAGCTGCTGGCGATGGTCGGTAATGGAGCTGAGCACGACACCCATCTCAGTCTCCTTCTTGCTGGTTGTATCGTCGCCATCAGTCATTACGCGAGTTTCCACTGTGCGGCTAACTACACGGCCACGCATACAGTTACGAAGGCACTCTGGCTGCTCAAAAATTTCCTTCAACATAAAGTGAGGGAAACCGCCCTTCTCTATCTGACCGAGATCAATGTCTACGGTCTGTACCTCAGGGTTGAGTTTAACGTTCTGGATGTTCACCACCTGCAATTCCTCACCGAGGCGCATCACAGCGATGTTACCATCCTCCAGATAAACCACCTTATCTGTATATTCGATGATAGGACTGGCATCAGAACCGAGATAAAACTCTCCATCCTTTCCGATACCTACAACCAATGGACTCTGTTTACGGGCAGCAATGATCTGATTAGGGTTACGCTTATCAAGAATTGCGATAGCGTAAGCTCCGATTACCTGCCGGAGAGCCACCTGAACGGCAGTCAGCAGGTCAAGTTTTTTCTTAACCTGAATATATTCAATCAGCTGGACAAGAACCTCTGTATCTGTCTCGCTTCTGAACTCTACTCCCTTGGCAATGAGATTCTTCTTGATATCGGCATAGTTTTCAATGATTCCATTATGAATCATGGCAAGGTTCTTGCTAGAAGAATAATGCGGGTGAGCATTCACAGCAGAAGGCTCTCCATGGGTAGCCCAACGAGTATGAGCAATACCCACATGTCCCGAAATATCCTTATCAGAGCAGAACGCTTCGAGATCTGCCACTTTACCCTTTGCTTTGTAAACGTTCAAAGCTCCATCATTACTGATTAGAGCCACGCCTGCACTATCGTATCCACGATATTCCAAGCGCTTTAAACCCTTGATAAGAGCGGGATAAGCCTCGCCCTTACCTAAATATCCTACTATGCCACACATATATATACTTTAATTTTATTATATAGTATCCTGATTTTATCCTCTTCGATGATCTGTTATCGCAAGATATTGACAATCAACGATGCGATAGAAATCAATGTACCAACGGCAGAGAACCACAATGTGGTAGATGAACCGATGGCTGAGTTTTGAGCTTTCACCTTATTTGGCTCTACATAGATGATATCATTCTGCTGCAGATAATAGAAAGGTGAATTAATGATATTTGCATCATTCAAGTTCATACGATAGGTATGCTTCTCTCCTGCAGCATCCTGACGAATCAGCAACACATTGTCGCGCTTACCATAGATAGTAAGGTCGCCTGCCTGAGCCAAAGCCTCGAGAATACTCATTTTCTCCTGAGGTACTGAAATGATGCCCGGCTTGGTAACTTCACCTAATACAGAAACATGATAACTTGCCATACGAACTGTAACGATTGGATTTTCCTTTGCAGCCAAGTAAGGCTTTACCTTTTTCTTGATAAGATCTTCTGCCTGTTTCTTGGTCAAACCACCTACATGCAATGTTCCAACAACAGGAAACTCGATGTTACCGGAATTGTCAACCAAATAACCTTGCAAAGAACCAGTACCAGAACTCAACTGCCCGCTGTTTCCCAAAGTTTGAGAAACAGAAAGGTTGAAAGGCATGGCAGCCTTTGGATCTGTCGTAATCACGGTAATGGTAAGTTCGTCCTTAGGCATAATCTTAGCTTCATAAAGCATTCTTGAAGCAGCCAAACTGATAGAATCTGCATTTTGGAAATAAGCTACATTCTTAGTACTTCCACAACTGCCAAGTACTAAGAGCATAGTCAAAGCGACTAAAACTGAACTAACGAGTTTTTTCATTTTCTAAAATTTTCGTTTTAAAATATTGGTGCAAAATTACGGTATTTTTTTGAATACTGCAAATTTTTGCACCAATAATTCTATTTACGTCTATTTTTTTTTGAAATAATAGCCTTTTTTACTTATCTTCGATGCCATTTGATGGCAAATTAAAGCTATAACTGTTATCGAAAATCTTCTTCACTTTATTAATCTCAACGAAGGTTGTGCCTCCCCCCTCTCCAAAGCTACCGCTCAGATAAGCAATCTTATCCTCCTCACCTAAGTAGCCTTTCTGGCGAAGCATACGTACCGCTGCGGTAAACATAGCCTTGGTAGAAACCTGATCCTTCTGATGAATTGGAATAATACCATAGCTCAGATTCAACCAGCGCTGGAGTTTCTCCTTATAGCAGATTGCCAATACCGGATTTGGACCACGGAAGGCTGCCAGGTCGCGTGCAGTCTGACCGGTCTCGCCATCGGTAATAATACCAGCAACACCCAACTTTTTTGTAGCCTCAATGGCAGCATGAGCCAGGAAGAGCTTCTGGTCAATCTTACCATCTTCCATTGGATCAATATCATTCAGTGGAGACTTATCCTTCTCTGCCTGCTCAGCAATACGGGCCATGGTCTGCACAGCCTCTACAGGATACTTTCCGCTTGCTGTCTCACCAGAAAGCATCAGCGCATCGGTGCGATAGAAGATAGCATTGGCAATATCAGTTACCTCAGCACGGGTAGGACGTGGATTTTTAATCATGGTATGCAACATCTGTGTTGCTACGATTACCGGTTTCTGCGCCTTCACACACTTAGAGATGATGCGGCGCTGGATGCCTGGAATTCTCTCGATTGGCACCTCGATACCCAGGTCACCACGGGCAACCATGATACCATAGCAGGCATCAATAATCTCGTCAATATTATCAACACCTTCCTGATTTTCAATCTTAGAGATAATCTTGATATCACTGTTGTGAGCGTCCAAGATATCCTGAACTGCCTTCACATCGGCTGCATTGCGCACAAAAGAGTGAGCGATGAAATCAATATCCAACTCGATAGCGAGTTCAATATTTCGGCGGTCTTTCTCTGTCAGTGCAGGCAGGTCGATATGCTCTCCCGGCACATTCACGCTCTTGTGAGCCCCGAGCACTCCCTCGTTCTGAACCTCGGCAACCAGCATAGGACCCTGGCTGTCGATAATCTTCATATCGAGTTCACCATCATCGAAGAGCAAATCATCACCTACCTTTACATCGGCTGCGATGTCAGGATAACTCACATTCACAATATCATGAGAAGACTCCATTTCCGGACGTCCAAAGATTTTCACTACATCACCAACATTGTAGTGGATAGGTTCCTTCACACCTGTAGTTCGCACCTCAGGACCTTTGGTATCAATCATAATACCAATATGTGGAGACACGGCTCTTACATTCTTTACGATGGTGCGTATACCCTCTTCTGTGGCATGAGCAGTATTCATACGAACAACGTTCATACCGGCGAAAAACAGTTTTCGGATAAAATCCTGATCACATCTACGATCACTGATGGAAGCGACAATCTTTGTTTGTTTCATATTTGTAATTTACCTTATTGAAATTTCAATGTTTGCGGTATTTCTACCATATTTCTTAAATTGCGTGCAAAGATACAAAGAATTTCTGAAATAAAAAACATCTGAAATACAAAATATATATAAAATATTGAGTAACTTTCAAATTGAAAGCGCATAAAACAGAAAATCTAGCCAATGGGACACTTCTCGTTCCCATTGACTAGATAACAAATCTATTAATCCCATTGAAAAACAGGATTCTTAATGATCAATTCTAAATTAGATATCCAAATCTGGCGCCTTCTCTGCTCCTGCTGCTGCCTCAAACTTAGGCATCACATTGAAATTGAAGAGGCCGGCGATAAGGGCACTAGGCATTTTTCTAACCGTCTGGTTATAGTTCTGAACGGCTTCATTATACTTGCGGCGTGCCTCGCTGATACGGTTTTCCGTACCCTCTTCCTGAACCTGAAGAGCCTTGAAGTTCTCGCTGGCTTTCAACTCAGGATATTTCTCGGCTACTACCATCAGTTTGGAGAATGCATTCGCCAACTCGCCCTGTGCAGCAGTATATTTCTTCAGGCTAGCCTCAGTAAGATTATTGGCATCCAGTTTTACCTGACCTACAGCAGCACGAGCCTTGGTCACCTCGGCGAAGGTTTCTTTCTCATGCTTGGCATAAGCCTTTACAATCTTAGCCAACTGTGGCATCATATCAGCACGACGCTGATACTGAGTCTGAACATTAGCCAACTCTGTGGTAGCCAACTCCTGTTTCTCTACCAATCCGTTATAACCACTGAACATCCATAGTATCAGCACAACTACGATGCCCAGAATAATCCAGCTTTTCTTTATACCTCTCTTTGCCGGTTGCATGTTTGAATTCATTGTCTGTTCCATTGTCATTATTATTAATTATTAATTCTAAACTATAAACTATTAACTATCAAAGGCATCACCATCCTCCGCCAGAGCCACCTCCGCTAAAGGTACCTCCGCCAAAAGAACCGCCCGAGAAACCGCCGCCGGAAGAACCGCCACCTCCCATAAAGAAAGGAGGTATCCAGTCATCGTCATTGTTTCTCCTACGAGACTGGTTTCTCTGATTGCTCTTCGGTCTTGGCTTCACAATGCCGAGCATCTCCAGAATATACCTGATAAACAGATAGATAGGAATACCGAAGAAGATAAGGAACAGGATAATGACCAGGAACCAGTCCTCTTCGTCATTAACCGAACCTTCATCAACATCCGCAATTCCCGTCCGTCCACTTTTCACCTTATTATATATAGCACGGCTTACAGATGCTACTGCCTCGCCCGGATTGCCTTCGCGCATATACTTCACGATGCAAGCTCGGGCAATATCATCGCAGTCTACATCGGTCAACTCACCCTCCAGTCCGCTTCCTGGAGCAATAAAGTACTTATGGTCCTCCACCGCGATGACAATAACCAGTCCTCTCCGACTCTTCTTGTAACCGATACCATATTGGTTGCCCACATCCTGCGCCATCCGGAAGGCATCCTGGTTATCAACCTTTCCCACAATGATGAGCACATTCTGTACGCCACACTCCAACTTCAGTTTCTGAAGATAGAAATTGGCAGAATCCTTCTGAGCCTTATCAACATATCCATCCGGGTCGGAAACATATTGCGTAGAATCCCTGAGGAAAGGAATCGGTACATTTTTCGCCGTCCAGACCTCCCCAGCCGTCAACGCCAATGCATGAAAGGCAACCATCATCAAAGCCAAAAAATATCTCTTAAATCTCATAATTTCTCTATTTTGGTGCAAAAATACGCAATAAAAACCTTATATGCAAATACTTAGAGCATTATTTTTGCAAAAAAAGCCTTAAGTATTTTGTTATATCATAAAAAACTTGTATCTTTGCACACCGAAATAAAGATTAACAAGTAAAATTAGTAAAAAATAAAGAAATGACCAAAGCAGATATCATTAATGAGGTAGCTATCGCTACTGGTATGCCTAAGAAAGAAGTAGGTACTGTAGTAGAGGCTTTTATGGAAGAGGTTAAGAAGTGCCTCATCGAAAAGAAGGACAATGTATACTTGCGTGGCTTCGGCAGCTTCAACATCAAGCATCGTGCTGCTAAGACTGCCCGTAACATCTCTAAGAATACAACCATCACCATTCCAGCTCACGACTTACCAAGCTTCAAGCCATCAAAGAGCTTCATCGAGGAGATGCAGAACGCTCAGTAATACTGCTGGACAGGAAGAGAGAAATATCATTTTTTATAATAACAATATTTTAAAATTTTAAAATCATGCCAAACGGAAAGAAAAAGAAGGGCCACAAGATGGCTACTCACAAGCGTAAAAAAAGATTACGTAAGAACAGACATAAGAGCAAGTAAGCTAGCAGTGTAGCTAGTTTACTATAGCTCTCGGTCAGTTCGTGACTGAGGGGGTGTGTCAGTTCTGATATGGAATGACATACCCTTTTTTTGTATTAATTTAAAGTTAAAAGATTATTGAAGATATGACAAGCGAAGTTGTAATTGATGTCCAACAGAAAGACATCTCTATCGCACTCATGGAGGACAAGCAGCTGGTGGAATACCAGAACGAACCTCGTGAGGCATCGTTCTCTGTGGGCAACATCTACATCGCAAAGGTAAAAAAACTGATGCCGGGTCTTAACGCCTGCTTCGTGGATGTAGGTTATGAACGCGACGCCTTTCTTCATTATCTTGACCTAGGAAGTCATTTTAATTCCTACCAGAAGTATCTTAAACAAGTACAGAGCGACAGAAAGAAACTTTTCCCATTCTCTAAAGCCAGCAAAATGCCTGAATTGGAAAAGGACGGCAGCATACAGAATGTACTCAAAGCAGGACAGGAAGTGCTGGTACAAATCGTAAAGGAACCAATCTCTACCAAGGGACCTCGACTCACAGGCGAAATCTCATTCGCGGGCCGATACCTGGTACTCATGCCATTCGGTGATAAAGTTTCTGTCTCGTCGAAAATTAAAAGCGGTGAAGAACGCTCCCGACTCAAACAACTCATTCACAGCATCAAACCAAAGAATTGCGGCGTTATCGTCCGCACTGTGGCTGAGGGTAAGAAGGTCGCTGAGCTCGATGCTGAGCTGAAAGTCCTGGTGAAGCGATGGGAGGATGCTATCGCCAAGGTACAGAAGACCCAGCAGCGCCCGCAACTTGCATTCGAGGAGACCGGAAGAGCCGTTGCTCTCTTGCGTGACTTGTTTAACCCATCTTATGAGAACATCTACGTGAACAACGAAGATGTGATGAACGAGGTGAAGAACTATGTTTCTCTAATAGCCCCTGAAAAGGCGGGCATAGTTAAGCTCTACACCGGTAAGGTGCCTATCTTCGACAATTTCAGCATTACCAAGCAGATTAAAGCTGGCTTTGGTCGTGTTGTTAACTACAAGCACGGTGCTTATCTCATCATCGAGCACACCGAGGCCTTGCACGTTGTCGATGTAAATAGTGGTAACAGAACTCGTGAGAAAGGTCAGGAAGCAAATGCACTGGATGTTAACCTCGGCGCTGCTGATGAGTTGGCAAGACAATTGCGCCTCCGAGATATGGGAGGTATCATTGTTGTCGACTTCATCGACATGAATCTTGCCGAAGACCGACAGTTGCTCTATGAACGCATGTGCAAGAACATGCAGAAGGACCGTGCCAAGCACAACATCCTGCCATTGAGCAAGTTCGGACTGATGCAGATTACACGCCAGCGTGTACGTCCGGCTATGGATGTGAATGTAGATGAAACCTGCCCTACCTGTTTCGGTACGGGCAAGATTAAGTCTAGCATCCTCTTTACCGACCAGTTGGAAAGAAAAATCGACCGCCTAGTCAACAAGATTGGCGTCAAGAAATTCACTTTGTATGTGAATCCTTACGTGGCTGCCTTCATCAACAAGGGTTTCATTTCCCTGAAGCGCAGATGGCAGTTTAAGTATGGTTTCGGCTTCAATGTGATTCCTTCACAGAAACTGGCGTTCCTCCAGTACGAATTCTACGACAAGGACAACCAGTTTCTGGACATGCAGGAAGAACAGGAAACAAAGTAAGTTTTTAATTATCAGAAAAAAAGCTCCATTCGCATCTGATTGCGAATGGAGCTTTTTTATTTTGTTTTTCTACACCTTATTATATATAGGGCATTTCAGTACTCTATCTCATTATTCACCATCTTCTCTGTATCCCAAGGTGCAGGAGCACCGCCGAGATAACGATGGAACCAGTCGAGGTGCGCGTTGTAATAGAGCGGCATCGACTTCAGGTTGCTTGGCCAGTGACCATCATACTTCAAGACTATCAGTCGAGAAGGAATGTTCAGGGTCTGCAAAGCTGTGAAATACTGCAAACTCTGGGTATACGGTACACGATAGTCTAGCTCGCCCGTCATCACGAGGGTTGGTGTTGAGAAATTCTTGATGTATGAGGATGGTGACCACTTCTCGTAGAGATCGGAATTATAAGGCTGTCCCTCTAACTCAAAGTTAGGAAACCATACTTCCTCTGTACTGCCCCACATAGAGCGCAAGTCATATACGCCCATCATGGAAGCCAGACACTTGAATCGCTTGGTATGTCCCTGCAGCCAGTTCATCATGTAACCGCCATACGACCATCCCATCGCTCCCATCCTCGTGGAGTCAACATATTCCAGGGTTGCCAATTTATCGGTAACCTTCATCACATCCTCAAATACCTTTCCGCCCCAATCACCGGAAATGGCACGGGTAAAGGCCTGACCATATCCCGTAGAGCCATGAGGATTAGGATAAGCCACCACATAACCGGCTGCAGGATAAACCTGCCAGTCGCCACGGAAGGAATTCATCCATTGCATCTGTGGTCCGCCATGCACATTGATGATAAGCGGATATTTCTTGCTGGCATCAAAGTTGTGTGGCTTCACGATGAATACCTGTACCTTGTCGCCACCAGCGCCATCTACCCAGATACTCTCAGATGGACGGATATCCACCTCATTCTCCAACTTCTGGTTAAGGAAGGTAATCTGCTGTTCCTTGCCGCTTGCTACAGGAGTTCCATTCCACTTTTTCATCTGCTGGCGATAGAGAGCCGATGGCTTGCCTGTCGTGCTATAGGTATAATATACCATACCCTTATTGTCGAAATCAAACTCCGAGATGGCCTTGCCCGTCAATACCGGCGAGATGGTTTTTCTGGCTATACCGAGCTTGTAGAGCGGCTGAGCGCCCTGTACCTGACCGAGGAAGAAGATACTCTTGCTGTCGGGAGCCCATTTGTAATCATCTACCCAGTTGTCAAACTTCTCTGTCAGGACGGTAGACTTCTTTGCAGCCCGGTCGTAGATAGCAAGACGGAAGCGATCAGACTCATAACCAGGCACTTGCTGCAAGCGGTAAGCGATATACTTGCCGTCAGGCGAATAAGCAGGAGTACCATCCCAAGCCTTGTTCTCCTTCGTGATGCAGACCGGTTCTCCCCCATTCACAGATACCGTCCACAGGTCGGCATTGGTGCTAGCCTCCTGATGCTCATCATGATTGGATACGAAACAGATCTCCTTGCTGTCAGGAGAGAATTGATAGGTGATTCCACCCCCAACCACGAATATCAGCGAATAATTGCCCGGAGTCAGATCCTTGTAAGTCTTCGTCTGTGTATCGAAAAGGATAAGGTGATTGCATCTGCCATCATTATAGCTCGTCCAATGACGGTAGAGCAACTTGTCGGCGATATGCGCCTGTACAGGTCCCTGCTCCTTTTTCTCCATCCGGGCCTTGTTAGCCTTGGCATCAGCTCCCAGGTCGGGATATACTTCTGCGGTAAAGGCAATGTATCGCTCATCCGGAGAGATGACAGGACTACCGATACCCAACTCATAATCAGTTACCTATTCCGTCTCGCAGGTAGTCAGATCCATGCGAAAGATCTGAGCTGTCCCTTTCTCATTATTAGTAAAGAAGATACTCTTTCCATCCTTGCTCCACACGGCAGAACTGCTCTTTCCATCCTCGGTAAGAGCCTTGGTGTGAGAGCCATCCGCATTCATGATGTAGATGTCGGAGCCAGACTTCTGGCTCTTCAGGGCAGAAGAACTGGCGGTATAGCAAACCGTCTTACCATCAGGCGAAAGGCTCACCGAAGATAGGCCCTTCACCCTGTACAAATCCTCGATGGTAAACGCCCTTTTCTGAGCGTTTGCCGAAAGCAGCGCCATCACGAGTGCTGCCGAAAACATCAATCTCTTGTTCATATAACCTATAAATATTTATATTTCAGATGCAAAAGTAACAATTATTTTTGGATTTTCTGCAACCTTTTCTCTACTTTTATCGTCTAAGCTATAAATAACATTGATAATAACATAAAAAAGAAAGGAAAAGATTATGATTTTAAGTACCACTCCAACCATAGAAGGCCACCCTATCCGTGAATACCGTGGCGTAGTAACCGGCGAAACCATCATCGGCACCAACTTTGTAAAGGATTTCTTTGCCAGTGTCCGTGATGTAATCGGCGGCAGAAGCGGTTCTTACGAAAGCACACTCCGCGAGGCTAAGGATACAGCCCTCAGAGAGATGGCCGACCGTGCCGCATCCCTGGGCTGCAACGCCATCGTGGGCATCGACCTGGATTACGAAACCGTGGGCAACAGCGGTTCCATGCTGATGGTAACATGCAGCGGAACGGCGGTGATTATCTAAGTTCTGCGACTGTACAAAAGAACAAAATATGCATGAAATGGGGCGGTAACTACCTAAAAAATCGAGTTACCGCCCCTGTTCAAGCATATTTTTATCTATATTGTGTGGTGACATACACCTGATAAAGGTCACCAACTTTCTTCTATTTCATTTATTCTATCACCCAATCCTCTATACTTCGCTGGTTTTCCGAGAAGTTAATACCCACTTTCACAATCTTTCGCCCATCATCGGCAAAAGCCTTGGCATAGTTCTTATCGCTGATTTGCGCCATGGCGATGTCGGCAGACTTCTTATATTTCAACTCAAAGATAAAGATACTCTTATCCGTCTTGAGCACAAGGTCTATTCTTCCATCCGAAGTGGTATGCTCCACCTTCACATCTTCGCCAAGCATGGTGAAGATGGTGAATATCACGGCTTGATAGTGACGCTCATTATTGTTGATAATCGTATATGGGAACTTATCATAGAATGCCTTCAAATGAGGCATAAAGGCTTCCATGTCATCATTGATGAGCACATTCTTGGAATAAGCATACACGATGGCATCATATCTGTTCATGTCTTACGCAGAATAATACCAGACGAGACTTTCCGAGAAACCTTGTCTTACTTCTTGATTTGGGAAACAGAGATGATACAACTTGCCTTTCTTCTCATATCCTTTAATGGTAAGGTAGCCACTTTGGAAAAGGACAGGAATAGGATCAGCAAGCCTTTCCGTAGGTGTATCAAAACGTGATGCCTGTATCCACAGATCGTCCAGATTGAGCATATCCAAATTCTTCTGCTGCATCAGTTCTATCAAGAAAGTAGGCGTACCAGATGTAAACCAATAGCTATTAAACTCCTTATCGTCCAAAGCATTGATAATGCTGTAAGGATTGAAGATATCCTCGCTATTGATACTGAAGTGGTAGCCATCATAATGCTGCTTGAGTTGCTGCAAGGTCTCCTCATAAGTGAGTCCATTATGCTCAGCCATCTCCTCGATTCCCTCATGGAAATACTGAGTCAATTCACTCTTGGTAATACCACAACAGCTACTGTATTCATCCTTCAACGTGAGAATCTTGAGATTATTCAACTCGCTAAAGATGCTGAGCTGGCTAAACTTGGAGATGCCTGTGATGAATACAAAGCGGATGTTTCCCTCTTGCTGCTTCAAGGGGCTGAAGAAATCTCGCATGATGTTGCGGATGGTCTTCTGTAAGTCTTCGTCACTTACAGAATCATGCATAGGTGCGTCATATTCGTCGATGAGAACGACAACTTGTTTACCTGTTTGAGCAGTAGCTGCAAGCAAGATGTTCTTAAGACGACCTCCAAAAGACTTCTCATCTATTGGATTAACTTTTAAACCATATTTTTTCTCTTCTACTTCTAGTATTCCGTTTAGAATTGAATATGTATTCTCCAAACTATAATATTTACCGCAGCTCAGATCCAAGTGGATGACAGGATATGCCGTCCATTCCTTCTCCATCTGTTCGATGGCAAGGCCCTTGAACAGTTCTTTCTTACCCTCGAAATAAGCCTGGAGGGTAGATACAAACAAGGATTTTCCGAATCGACGTGGGCGACTCAGAAAATGAAATTTGGCATAATGAGCCAACTGATAGACGATAGCCGTCTTGTCAGCATAGAAGTAATTCCCCTTCACGATTTCGGAGAACGTTTGTATTCCCAAAGGATATCTCTTTGAAGCCATAATCTTACTCTTAATAATTAATGTACAAAGATACAGATAATATTTCAGAAAACAAGCATTTTTCTGATTATTAACAATGTATCACTGCAAAAACAGAACTGCAATTCAACAAAACATGCTTGAAACGGGGCGGTAACGGCCTTAAAAAACGACCCGCACATTTGAGCATCGTTGAGAGGCTTGGCGGGTTCTCGTGCTGCAAAGATACGAATAATTATTGATAATACAAACTTTTGAGCAAGAAAAAACAGCCAACCTTCAATAGCATATTTGAAAGTTGGCTGTTTTTCATTTATAATGCATTCTATAAATATTTTATTTTGCTAATTATATAGGTAAAGTATAACTTTTTTCATTTACCTTGTTTTCCGTGGCAGAGTATAGGATTTCCATCATTTCGTTAGCTATTTTGTAGTCAGCTATTCGCATGACATTATTTGTTTCCGAGTTATAGCCAAAGAAATTGATATTTCCATACCAAACAATAGATTTGTCTATGATGGCACATTGTAGAGTTTGTTTCTTGTTGCACACCACATCCATTCCAGCATTTGACAGTTCTAACTCATTAGCCCCTTCCTCTTTAACATGTACAACCACAGGAACCCCATCATGAAGAAGGTTTGCGAGTGCAGACATGATAGAGGGTTTATATTTGAACTTCACTTTTGGCACTGCGATAACAACAGAATGTTTGGCTTTTGCCAAATCTTTTCGGAATGCCGCTTCGTAATTGTTTTGCTCATATATCAATTCTTGGGATTTTTTATCTGGTGCTGGTGATGTCACATTCTTTCCATATCCAGCTCTAGCATATCCTTTCAGTCGTTTACGATACATAGAGTCGCAAAGTGGAACACGAATATCCACATAATCATAAATGCACACTTCGCTCTTTCCTTCATATTCTCTATGTAAACGCCCTGCATATTGCTCCACGTTTCCTTTCCAGGCTATAGGCATAGTAAGGAACAGGGTATCAAGGCGAGGATAATCGAAGCCCTCCCCTACATACTTTCCTGTAGCCACAATCACAAGTGATTCTGATGTAGGTATTGACTGTAGGTTTTGTAATGCAAGACGTTTTTCTTTAGCAGAATCCGCACCAATGAGTTGTATAACATGATCAGCAAAAGGCATTAGCATTTGTGCCAACACCTTGACATGAGCTGTACGAGTTGTCAGCACTAAAGGTGTTCGTCCTTTTTGAATCGCAGCCTTGACATCCTCCATAACAAACTCATTTCTAACCTTATCCTCGGATAACTCTTGCGTTATTTGAACATAAGTCTTGCGGTCTGATGTAATGCTTCGGAACGAGGTAAACCTTGGAATCAGCAGGCGTTTGAATCCTTGATTTTCCATTTGGCTCTTGGCATCAGATGTGAATCTTATCTTTCCGCATTGCATAAAGATAATAGGTTGATGCCCATCTTTTCTGATTGGAGTTGCGGTCAAACCATAAACAAAAGTAGCAGTCACTTGTCGAAGAACCTGCTCGAAACTGACTGAAGATACATGGTGACATTCATCGACTATCACCATACCGTAATCCTTGACAAAAGGCTTTACTTCGCCTTCACTCAAACAAGATTGTATCAAAGCAATATCAATTATGCCATGCAGCGAGTTCTTGCCTGCGTATAAGCAACCAATGGCGGAAGTTTTCTTTTTCCTGCCTCGTTTTGTTTCAGGCTCTTCTATTGTTTCATCAATCTTAAGAAACGATTCCAATCGCTCCTTCCATTGCTCAAGCAATGCCTTGTTGTGAACAAGTATAAGTGTATTGACCTTTCTCTTTGCTATCATTCCGATGGCAAACACGGTCTTTCCAAACGCAGTTGTTGCTGATAGTGTTCCGACATTATGCCCAGCAAAAGCTTCCATTGCCTTTTGCTGTTCTTCTCGAAGACCTCCTCTGAATGTAACCTTTATACTACGCCCATGGTTAGTCTTGTCTGAAATCAAAACCTTAACATTATGCTGGGTTAGGATGGCACGAACCGCATCCTCACAACCACGAGGAAGAACAAGATAGTCGTCAGTTATTTCCGAACACGAAATGATACGTGGAATATTATACGTAGACAGGCGCATCCCTTGCTTCTCATAAAATTCAGGATTACGGAAAGCAGCCATGCGCTTGAAAACGTTCACGCATTTGGCAGACAGACTTGTCAAAGGTATATATAGCATGTTAGCTCTTGTCAGCACTATTTCCTTTGGATAACAGTCTGTTTGCATCATATCCATTTTAGGTGTTTCCCAAGGCTTTTCCTCACTAGTCTTCGAGAGTTCGCCCAATGTTGGCACAGTATGCAGCCGTAACAACATATCAAGTTCTACCTCCGACAACTTACGAATTTGTGATAACAATTCCCATTGGTCAGCATACGCATTGAAATCTTCATCAACGAATACACTGTTTCCTTTGCGCCGAGCCATCCCCTGTAATGGTAAGGCTACAAGATTGCCAAGACCACCTTCGGGCAAGGAGTCTTGGTTAGGAAAAAACCGGTCGTATGACTTGAAAGAAAGATGGACATCACTATTCATCGCCTCTGTAAGAATGGCATTTCCTAACTTTCGTGCCTTGAAAGCTGTTATTGGCGTATCAAAGAATATCCACACATGAGCTCCAGTGCCAGAACGTGAGCGTTCGATGTAACAAGGCACATTCCAAGTTTTGCAAACATTTACAAAAGAAAGCACATCATTCTTGTAGCCATGTTCACAGCTTTTGTCATCAAAGTCTGTGCAAAGAAAACTGCAAGTATTGTCCTTTCGTATTGGATAAAGTCCAATAACATCACGTCCCCATACATCCTTTCCTGCAAGATGATTGAAAACGTCATTGTATGTCAAAGGAGCGAACTGCCTGTTGGGACAATCCGCACACTTATATTTTCTTTTATCGCAAAATTCTCGATTCCATTCTCTCGTGCATACAGGTTGATAGCCAGACTTTTGGGTCGTACTACTATACCAACGCTTAGCAAAAACATCATCACGACCTTGGAATACACTTTGAAATATAGAAACCTTTTCTTGTAAAGAGAATTGGCATATAGAAACTGATGCTGCTTCTATACGATTAGAGTTATAAGTCTTTGATTCTAAACTTTCATATTCTATCCCATTCTTGTCAAGAATCGCTTTAAGTCTGGCATTTTCTTTTTCCAATTCTTGAATTCTTAGGGCAAGAGCACTTACATCCCTTGCGTCCATAAAGGTTCGCTCTCCCACCCATTCGGAAATCCAAGAGCTGCCAGATTTATCTCCGGATAATTGGAAAATAGCGTTTGCATCTTGACTAACATATCATTGTTAGGCGATATAATATCAAGGAAATACTTGATGATGCAGATATCAAAGTACACTTTCAATGGGTCTGTTGGCAAAGAAATCCAAGGACGTGACATTCTGATAGGCATGGTTGCACGAATAGAGAATGTTCTATTCCATACACGTGCATGATGACAACATGAGTTTCTTGTTACTGTGATAATGGTAAGCCAAGACTCAAAAGGAGCAACTTGCAAGCCAAATGACTGTGCGATACGTTTCTTTATCTTCTTATTCTTGATGTTAGAATAAATATTGGTGATTACACCAAATGGCAATATTTCGGTCAGCATCCATGAAGGTGGGTACTGATTAGTATATGTTTCTTTGAAATGGTTGATGAAATCCTCTTTTGTATGGTTCAGTTCATCTTCTATAAGATGTATAGAGCGATTGAACTTGGACGGATTTAAGAAATTGTTGGCATCAGTCATCCAAAAAGGGTTGCCTATCATTTCCGTTCCAAAGTTGATGATAGCGCAACGCACAGCGACCTCTATTTTTTCAATTTCATTGAATAGAAGTAAACGCAGTTTCTTGTCAAAGCGATACAGCATCATAACCTTGCTGAAAGTTACACCTTGCTTAAATAGATTTTGCTCCTTGGGAATTGAAAGCAATGGATACATATAGGCAGACAAACGATAGTAACCGATGTGTGAAAGATAATGCTGAGCCTTTTCCTCATCGGTTATTTCCATACCTCTTGTCTTGAGTAGCTGCACCAGCTCTTGGGGTGTGGAATATGTTTTTATAAACGGAATTTTTGTTGCCATATACCTATAAAAACAAAAACGACCCGCACATTTGAGCATCGTTGAGAGGCTTGGCGGGTTCTCGTGCTGCAAAGATACGAATAATCTTTGATAATACAAACTTTTTAGCAAGAAAAATCACGCAAAAGTAAATTTCTTTGATATATTTGTATTTAATAGTGTTAAATCAGACCACAAAAACACATTTTGTCTATAAAAAAAGAAAGAATATGAGATAAAAGTGTTATCTTTGTAACGTCTATACCCATACCGGAAGCCCCGATGGGCAGAGATTGGGCAGACATATATACATATAAGGCGTAACTGTACGCTTTGGTTTTGACGCAGTAAGAATCTGGCAGTTCGAGCAAAGTTGTCAAGAACAAAGCAACGGGAACGCCTCATGAGGTGTATTGTATACAGCCCTCATTGGCTTCGAGCGATTTTGTCGTTCGTTGTCAAGAGTGCTTTCTATATACGTACACAGGCGTGGGGCTTTCGGCGTTGCTCGTTTCGACAACTTGGGCGATGCCAGAGCCTTTACTGCGTGGAACGAGTGACAGGATTGGCTCCACGTTTTCATGTATATATACCAACCATTTATTAATCATGCCAATATGGTAGCCGTTGGCAAAAAAGAAGAATAGTTGGTATGAGTAGTATAAAAGTTCCAATCACAAAGACAGACAAAGGCGGTTTCCAAGTAGCCATTGACTTGAACTTATATAGTGAAAAGGCTATCACTGCTACAATTTACAGATACACAGACAAGTTCTTTGTTTATCAGAACACGATGCCAAGTAATGATAAACAAGTCTGTGTGATTTTTGAATCAAAAGACGGTGGACTTGACGAAAATATCGTTAAACAATTCTGCAACGACTTGATTGACCAACAACTTCGTGAGATTACAACGGAGAAGTATGGGTATATTCGGGATTTAATCGTTGAGGAAGCATTTAAGCCAGTCAGCCGATGAGACATTCTTTTATTTTCTTCGTGACATTCCTGCTAACGTCACTCTCTTACGATGACAATTCTGATATAGTACAGATAGAGAAAAGCGAACAAGATATAATAGAAATGGCAAAACGCCCTTTGGTACTTCAAAAAGCCTCATTTTCTTTTGCGCCATTATTGAAGTCATGCCACTCTTCTCACTACTCTCATCGGTCGCATAGTTCACATGTGTCACACAGATCTCACTATTCTTCAAGATAGAACAATGAATAATACTTATACAATACTTCCATTTCGCTTCGCTCGATTTAACGAAGAAGAATATCTTCTCTCGAATGATGTAGGAGAATATATTTTCCTAAAGAATGACGAATTTCACAAATTCGTCAATGGAGAACTTGACCCTACAAGTGACTTATTCTATGATATAGAGTCAAAGCAAATAGCCACAACAGACAAGGTTGAAGATGTTGTAAAAATGTTAGCAACCAAATTCCGCACAAAGAAGAGTATCTTGGAAGATTTCACTTCTTTGCACATGGTTGTGCCAACTTTGCGCTGCAATTCAAGTTGTATCTATTGTCAGGTAAAAAGACATGAAAGTACTGACCATTCTGCCGATATGACCAAGAAAACGGCAAAGAATATTGTCAAAACTATCTTCATGTCTCCTTCTCCATGTATCAAAATTGAATTCCAAGGTGGTGACCCTTCGACCGATTTTGAAATGGTGAAGTATATCATAGAAGAGGCTGAATGGCAAAACCTATTCAAGAAACGTGAATTGGAATTTGTCATCTGTACAAATCTTACTTTACTCAACGAGAAGATGGTCAAGTATCTAAAGAAACATAATTGTATGATTTCTACATCTTTGGATGGTCCTAAGGATTTGCATGACACTAACAGACCTCTCCAAAACAAGAACCTTGACCACCACGCTATCTTTGAGAAAAATCTACAGATGATTCGTGGTATTTGGGGCGACGATGAATGTGCATCCGCTTTAATGACAACCTCAAAGTATAGCCTTGGAAGATTCAAGGACATCATAGACGAATACATCAGATTAGGTTTCCATAACATCTTCTTAAGAGCACTGAACCCTTACGGTTTTGCAAAGCAGCATAAGGATAAGATTGCCTATCCGATTGAAGATTTCGTAAAGAACTACAAAGAGGGATTGGACTATATCATTGAACTCAACAAGAAAGGGACATTCTTTGTTGAAGGATATGCAGCCCTACTTCTTCGCAGGATTCTGACTCCTTTTGCGACAGGCTTTGTTGACTTGCAATCTCCTGCAGGTGTTGGCATAGCTGGAGCAATATATGATTATGATGGTAGCGTGTACGTTGCTGACGAAGGAAGAATGATGGCTCGATTCAAAAACTATTATTTCAGACTTGGCAATGTGAACGAAGATTCGTATCAAACCATGTTCAATGGAGAAAAGTTGCATGAGATTATAAGCAATGCTTGCAATGAATGCTTGCCCGAATGCGCAGAATGTGTATTCCAACCTTACTGTGGTGCAGACCCTGTAAGAAACATGTCAGAGCAAGGAGATATGGTTGGTCATCGTCCTACAAACGAGATGTGCAAGAAGAACAAAGCTATCATGCATTATCTTTTTGAACTTCTCCAAAGGCACGACCCTGAGATAAACAGAATATTTTGGTCTTGGATAAAATAGCGAGGTATGAAACAAGTTAAATCATTATACAACTCTAACGCAGAGGAACTTCTTGGACGAGTAACACTTAGCGGTAAAAATATATTTAACCGTTCAGCATATATCCTTGTGACCAATGAGCAGAATACGCCTAAAGGTTACAAGGCTATCATTTCAGCACATGATTTCTCAGACAAGATATCTACACCATGCATAAAAGTTGACAATATTTCTGACTTTAATGAAGGTGATGTGATAAACATATCCCCTAATGGAGAGGTGTGTTTTCTATATGAAATCAATTCTGCATCCAATGCAATCTTTACTACGGCTCGTTGTAATCATCGCTGTATCATGTGTCCTCAACCTCCAGTACAGCAAGAGAAGGACAGAACAGATTTTAATCTGGATTTGATTAAACTGTTCGATAAGAATACGCAAGAAGTCGGAATTACTGGTGGTGAGCCAACTATGATTGGTGACAGATTATTTGATATAATACACCAAATAAAGAAATCATGTTCTAAAGCAGCCATAAGCATTCTGTCCAACGGAGTAAAATTCGCAGATATTGACTATGCTGCAAAATTGGCAGCTTGCAATCATCATGATTTACAAATAGACATTCCGATATTTTCGGACATTGCATCCATTCATAATCATATCGTCGGTGCCAAGACTTTTTACAAGACAGTACAAGGCTTATATAATTTAGCACAATTTGGGCAACAGATTGGTTTGAGGGTGGTTATCCACAAACAGACCTATAAGAGATTGCCACAGTTGGCAGATTATATATATCATAATTTTCCATTTGTCACACAGGTTGCCTTCATGCAGATGGAGACTACAGGTTTGGCAGAAACAAACTTGAAGGATCTATGGATAGACCCTTACGACTATAACAAAGAGTTAAGAGAGGCCGTACTTTTGTTAAGCAACAGAGGTATTACCACATATATATACAATGCTCAATTATGCGTACTTCCACCCGAATTGCGTCCATTTGCCAAACAATCAATCAGTGAATGGAAAGATGTTTATCTTCCTGTTTGTGATGGATGTGTACTCAAAGGTGAATGTGGAGGTTTCTTCTCGACAAACAACAATAACATAAGTACGCATATCCACAAAATCGAATGTACAGATTCATGTACAGAGTGAATTGTTAACTATATTGTCAAACTTTAAAACGGAGGTATCAATGAAGAGACTAATGTTTTTACTTGTTTCGGCATTTATCGCAACAACGAGTTATTGCGCCAACGTTTCTGATAATATCATGAACGTATTGGGCAATAATGACGAAACAACACAAATTGAGAAGCAGAAGAACCAGCCTTTGGTTTTGCAGAAAGCCATTGACATGGTAAAGAGTTCTCTTGCGGGTCACTATTCGCATAGTTCTCATTCTTCACACAGCTCGCATAGTTCACACTCGTCTCACTATTCAAGTCGTTACTAAGGAATAGTGATTCGCGAGATCATTGCGAGTTGTAAAATAATTTGGGAGGGGCGTGTTCGAAATGCGCTCCTCCCTTAATATTTTATCTACTCAAGCCTTTTCTCGTCATTGGCTTCATCATCTTTGTCGCCTGTCGCAAACATCGTCTTATCCATTCTATCTCATCTTCGTCCTTCTCACGTCCCCAGTCTTTGGTGTCGCTACCGCCACCACCTAGGCTTTCAGCAAAGTTTGTTGATTCGTTGATATAGCTGATATACAAAAAGTACATTGCACAATGGATGATTTTATTCCCATAATTAATAAAGCTCATGGTAAAGCTATCATCAAAGAGACGGCTGTTATTCCCAACATATTTACCATAACCAGTTATTGTTTAGTATGCCGAATTCTCTGTGCCTTCTTCTCATCCTTTCTCATCAGATAAGGTGATGGAGGAAGTTCTGGAAGCACATCATTGATGGTATCAATCTGCCCCACCACCTTCAGCAAGAGAAGAAAAGTGGAAAGCGAAAGATTGCCCGCTGTACCATTCTCAAACTTGTGGATGGTGGTCAAACCAAGCCCCGTAAGCTCGGCAACCTCCTTCTGGGTGAGAGCCGCTTACAAATGACGCAGATTCACCCATCCCTTCATCACTCGCACATAAATGTTTTTCTTGAAAAAAGTCTCAAAGTATCATTATTTACAAGTATATCACTGATACATAACGGATTACAAAATGACACTTCCAAATATATTTACAAAGAAGTATCATAAAAGTATCATGATTTCAATAGAAGTATCATTAAATCACCATGATGCATCATAAAAAAAACACGAAATTATAGTCAACTAAATATAGAAAACTACAATTTGCTTGCTCAAAATAGTGCCCAAGAATCACCCCATGAAATGGGTATTCAATGCCCGCAGTACGGGCAATGAGTACCCAACACTTGGTCTATCGATGCCCGTCACTTGATCCCTTAGTGACCGTGTGACGGGCACTAAGAGACCAGCCAATGTGCTTACTTTCCTAACTACTCTATAAAACTGAAATACTAGACATTTCTTAGTTTTTGTGCCTGTATTTCTAGACATAAATCCTCAAAAAAGGCTTTTTTGCAAGCAACTTACCTGAGTTTTATGATACTTCTATTGAATTTATGATACTTCTATGATACTTTTTATAAAATAAACAGAAAAGTATCATTTTTATAAACCACTATATATCAACCATATATAGCATTTTTAAACATGAATAATGAGACTTTGAGACTTTTTCAAGAAAAAAAACTTTTTATGTGCGCGAAAGAAAGAAGAAAGGAAGCGATGATGATACAAGAAAAAAGCAGCAATGGCTACTACTCCATTGCTGCTTATTTTATATTTTACTGAACAATCTTGAAGCGGATACGCAAAGAATGCGCATGCTCATCCCAATTGGTACCCAACAATACGAACTTGCCAATCTGGGCGGTAGAACGGACATGCTTGCCGATACATGGACAAACATCATAATCACCGATACGAACCAGACGCAAGGTCTCGCTCGCATCATCCGGCAGACGGTCTAACTTGACGTTAGCCGGAATGTGGTCACGATCCACAAACTCGTAAGTAACAGGCATATCAAGCTCTATCAGGCGATTCATCTCCGTCTCAATCTCCTTCTCCTCCTGGCGGGTAGGCTTGTGATCGACGACGAAGGTCATCTTACTCTTCTTGCGCTCAATATGTGCATTGCGGCTGCGCTCACAGCCAAACAGGCGAACCATCAACTGATTGAGCAGATGCTCAGCCGTATGAGCAGGAGGGAATTCCTCCTTATGATGCTCATTCAATATGATATCACTTTCCTCCATCTTGACATTGAATTTATAGATTCTTACTCCGTTAGCATCCATTGATATCGGGAATACGCCATCCTTCTTCAACTCAACCTTCTTCTTACCACCCGAGAACAGTTCTGTTACCAGCACCTCCTCTTCAGCAATATGGAAGAAATCGAAAGCATGACCAGGGATACAAACCTGCAACTGGCGCGCCTCCTGGGCAAAATTGAGCACTATCAGCATAGCTTCATCATCCTTCTTGCGAAGGAAGGCGAAATTGGTACGGGGATCGAAATTCTCAGAACCCGGATTCACATACATCAAATCGAAGGTCTCACCCTCGCGGATGGCTTTCTCTTCATTGGCGAAGCGAAGAAGCTGACGATAAGTGGCTGCCAGATATTTCTGCTCCTGACTCAATGCCGAGTCAGATGAATCCTGATAGGCATGCGCCAGAGTTTCCGGACTCCAATAGTCGAATATCGTGGTACGGCCATCCGTGCCGCTGAATCCTTCCTCATCCATTCCCTTCTCGCCGAATTCCTGACCGCTGTAAAGCATGAAAGGATTCTTCTGGAAGAAGAGACTCATGGCTGCAGCAGGAATCGCCTTCATGGCTGAGCCACAGAAGAAATCGCTGGCGATGCGCTGCTCATCATGATTCTCAAGGAAATAGAGCATGTGATCGCGGATATCATCCACTACCTGCCACTCGTGAGTGATACTGGCTGCCGGACGCTCACCACGAACCACGCCACGCAGGCAATCATACATTCCTACCTTGTCATAAAGATAATCGAAACCAGCCTTTACATAGTTGCGGTACTGGTTAGGATCATAAACCTCGCCGATAATCACGATGTGAGGATACTTCGCCTTCAATATTCCGGTAGCGTATGACCAGAATGCCGTTGGCACCATTTCTGCCATATCACAGCGGAAGCCATCTACACCCTTGCTTGCCCAAAAGAGGAGGATATCTGTCATCTTGCCCCATGTGTTTGGCACTGGTTCATAATGATAGCTTCTGCCTCCTGCATCACAGTAATCTACACCGTAATTGAGTTTCACGGTCTCATACCAGTCGTTACAGCCAGGATGGTTATCAAACCGGTCGTTTCCTGTAGCTCTGGCTGGGCTCTCGGTATAAGGTTCATAAATCTTGGCATCTTTCGCAGAGAAAGCCTTGAACTCTGGTTTGGACTGACGGATTTCATTCAAATCCAAATCGCCCCATGCATAATAGAAATTATTCCTGGTAGAGAAGTGCATGTTCGGATCATCATCTTCTCCCAAATCCCGTACACCTGTTGGTTTGCAAATGGAATGATACTCTCGGGCTACATGGTTCGGAACGAAATCCATGATTACTTTCATACCAGCCTTGTGAGTACGCTCTATCAGCTGCTCCCACTCTTTCATTCTCATACTGACATTCACAGCCAAGTCTGGATCGATATCATAGTAGTCGGTAATAGCATATGGCGAACCTGCTTTTCCCTTCACTACCTCTGCATGCTGAGTAGGAATTCTATAAGAAGAGTAGTTTGTCTGAGTGGCATGACGAATCACACCCGTATACCAAATATGTGTAAATCCCATATCGTGGATGCGTGCCAGAACTTCATCTGAGAAATTATTCAGCTTTCCGCAACCATTTTCTTCGATGGTACCATTTTCCTTACAGGTTGTATTCTGGTTTCCGAAGAGTCGTGGGAGAACCTGGTATATAATAACTTTTTCCTTCATTTAGCGGCTTTACTAAAAAAAATGAAACGTTTTACCTTTTCAACAACGCCTTTGCTGAAAAGATAAAACGTTGAATAGTTTTATTGTTGATTAAGCAATACCATGAGCGGCAACATTCTTGTCGATGCGGCCAATCATGCCCTGCAATGCCTTGCCAGGACCACACTCTGTGAAGTCATCAGCACCATCAGCAATCATAGTCTGTACAGATGAAGTCCAACGTACAGAGCTTGTAAGCTGTGCGATGAGGTTCTGCTGAATCTCAGCTGGATCAGTATGAGGCTTACCGTCTACATTCTGGTAAACCGGGCACTTAGGAGCAGAGAATGTAGTCTTCTCGATAGCAGCCTGAAGTTCATCCTTAGCTGGCTGCATCAATGGAGAGTGGAAAGCACCACCAACCTTCAAAGGCAATGCACGCTTAGCACCAGCAGCCTTCAGCTTCTCGCAAGCAGCATTGATAGCATCTACGTTACCTGAGATAACGAGCTGACCAGGGCAGTTGTAGTTAGCAGCAACTACCACGTTGCCTTCTGTGCTTACCTCAGCGCAGATTTCCTCAACCTTCTCATCTGGCAAACCGATGATGGCAGCCATGGTACCAGGGTTAGCCTCGCAAGCCTTCTGCATGGCATTGGCACGGGCAGCAACGAGTTTCAAACCATCCTCGAAAGCCATAGCACCGGCAGCAACCAATGCAGAGAACTCACCGAGAGAGTGACCTGCAACCATAGCTGGCTTGAACTCCTCACCCAGGCAAAGAGCAGAGATAACAGAATGGAGGAATACAGCAGGCTGGGTAACCTTGGTTTCCTTCAACTGATCGTCGGTTCCGGCGAACATGATATCAGTAATCTTGAAGCCGAGAATCTCGTCGGCCTTATCGAAAAGTTCTTTTGCCAATGCGTTGTTATCGTAGAGGTCCTTACCCATACCTACGAACTGAGAACCCTGTCCAGGGAAAACAAATGCTTTCATTTTATCCTATTATTTTTTAAGTTTATAATAAATATTCCTGCAATATACATGAATTCTTTGAATCCGGCTGCAAAGGTACAATAAAATTCTGAGAATCAGCAGAGAATATTAAAAAATAAAGTTATATATTCTAAATTACTACAAGAATGGTAAAAACTTTCCATTCTGAATGCGGAACAGGCATAAAAAAAATCCCTAATGCCTTGCGGCAAAAGGGATCTTTATATTAATTTGCTTTACAGTGCGAAAAATATCGTACTTCATACAAATTGATTGAGCTAGGATTATTCAGCTGCTGGAGCCTCTTCCTCAGCTGCAGCCTCAGCAGGTGCCTCAACTGGAGCCTCCTCAGCAGCAGGAGCTGCAACAGGAGCGTTCTCAGCAACAACATTAACTGGAACCTTAACCTCAACCTCCTTGTGGTAGTGTACAGTAGCCTCGTACTCACCAACCTTCTTAGCATCCTTCATAGTGATGATCTTGCGATCAACCTCGATGCCCTTCTTAGCGAGTTCCTCAGCAACAGTTGCAGCGTTAACTGAGCCATAGAGCTGACCAGTAGCGCTCACCTTAGCAGCAATAGTAAGAACAATGCCCTCGAGAGCCTCGCCCTTCTTAACAGCCTCAGCCTTGATAGCCTCAAGCTTGTGAGCCTGCTGCTTCAAATCCTCAGCCAACTGCTTCTTAGCAGATGGAGATGCGATAACAGCCTTACCTGTAGGGATAAGGAAGTTACGACCATAACCACTCTTTACATTTACGATATCGTTCTTATATCCAAGACCGATAATATCTTGCTTCAAAATAATTTCCATTCTTCTTTATCCTCCTTAAATTACTTCATCAAATCGGTTACGTAAGGAAGCAAAGCGATCTGGCGAGCACGCTTTACAGCCTGTGCTACACGGCGCTGATACTTCAAAGATGTACCTGTAATACGACGTGGAAGGATTTTACCCTGCTCGTTTAAGAACTTCTTCAAGAACTCTGGATCCTTGTAGTCAATGTACTTAATACCGCTCTTCTTGAAACGGCAATACTTCTTCTTCTTTGTGTCGATAGAAGGAGCAGTCAAATAACGGATTTCTGATTTCTGATCTGCCATGATTAAGCCTCCTCTTTTTTACCAAGCTTTGCACGACGCTTCTCTGCGTAAGCGGCAGCATACTTGTCAAGTTTAACAGTCATGTAACGAATTACTTTCTCGTCGCGGCGATAAGCTGTTTCGAGCTTAGCGATAACAGTTGGCTCAGCCTTGAACTCAACCAAACTGTAGAAGCCTGATGTCTTCTTCTCGATGTTGTAAGCCAACTTCTTCAAACCCCAAGCCTCTTTGTTCAGAATCTCAGCACCATTATCGGTGAGTACCTTCTCGAACTTAGCGACCGTTTCCTTCATCTGTTCATCAGACAAAACGGGAGTCAAAATGAAAACGGTTTCGTATTGATTCATACTACTTTAAATGATTAAATATTAATATAAAAATTCTCATGCAAACCGGAAAATGTGTGCGGGAACACAGCCTTTTCACGAATTGCGGTGCAAAATTACGACTTTTTCTTGAATTAACCAAATATTTTTCGTACTTTTGCACAAAATAATTGTTAATAGTATAAAAACAACCTCTAAATTGTAAAGAATATGGCAAAAATGAACAAGAAACTGATTACTCTGCTCCATACCCTACCATCTATGGGCATGGCTTTCATCGTTTTAGGCGTCCTGCTGATGGTGGCCAGCTTTGCGTTTTCCATTCAGGGAAACAGCGTACTCTTCGCTGGCCTCTTTTTCATTCTGGCGGGAGTAGCCGGATTTGTATATTCATTAAAAAAAGGATAAGCCGGTCATCGACTTATCCTTTTTATATCTTTGGGAATCTTTTCCTAATTACAGAATCATTTAATCTTCGTTAGGAACTATCAGTTTGTATCCCTTACCATGGATATTGATGATTTCAATCTGAGGATCGTCCTTCAAATGCTTACGGAGTTTGGTGATATAAACATCCATTGAGCGTGCATTGAAGTAATTGTCATCAATCCAGATGGTCTTCAGAGCAAAATCGCGCTGCAGAATTTCATTAGAGTGAGCACAGAGCAAAGCAAGAAGTTCATTCTCCTTGGTGGTAAGCTTGGTCTGCTTTTCACCAATGGTAAGAAGCTGCTTCTGTGTATCGAAGGTAAAGTCACCAATGTGATACATGGTAGACTCCTTGCTCTTCTTGCCACGTACGCGGCGGAGAATAGCCTCTACACGGAATACCAATTCTTCCATAGAGAATGGCTTGGTGATATAATCATCAGCACCAATCTTGAAACCTTCAAGGATATCTTCCTTCAATGTCTTGGCAGTAAGGAAGATGATTGGGAGATCGGCATTGGTCTGACGAATTTCCTGTGCCAGGGTAAAGCCGTCCTTCTTTGGCATCATCACGTCGAGTACTGCAATATCAAACTTATTCTTATTGAATTCCTTATAACCTACCTCGCCATCAGGGCACAGAACTGTGGTAAATCCCTTTGCCTGCAAATATTCGCGAAGCAACATACCTAAATTTTCATCGTCCTCGCAAAGCAAGATTTTAATTTTCTCTTCCATATCTTTATTCTTTAAAATTATTAATATTCTTTTAATTCTTTATTCTGTTTCTTCAAGTCTTAACTGTGAATCACCGGCAACTTGATGGTAAAGGTTGTGCCCTTTCCCAATTCGCTGTCTACCTTGATTTCACCATCATGAAGATCTACTATCTTCTTGACATAAGCCAGTCCCAGTCCGAATCCCTTCACATCATGGACATTGCCTGTATGTACGCGGTAGAACTTGTCGAATATCTTCTTCAGATTCTCCTTCTTCATACCCAGACCGGTATCCGTGATTGAGAGATACAGATGCTCTTCATCATTCCAGGTCTTCATCGTAATGTTAAGCGGCTCGTCCGGCTTACGGTATTTCACGGCATTGTCCATCAGATTGAAGATGACATTCTGGAAATGTACCTCATCAACATAGAGTCCCGAATCGATAGCCTCAATATCGGTATAGACCTTTCCGCCAGTATGCTCAACGCGGAGCGAGAAGGAATTGGCAATATTCTCAACCATCTCGTTCAGATCGAGTTCTTTCTTCTTGAACACCGCCTTCTTGCGGTCGAACATACTCATCTGCAATACCTTTTCTACCAGGAAACGAAGACGCTTCGATTCATCGTTGATCACGTTACCCAGATGTTTCTGCATCTGTTCACTCTTTGCTACCGAGGTATCATTGAGCATCTGCGCTGCCAGACTGATACTGGCTATCGGCGTCTTCAGTTCGTGGGTCATATTATTGATGAAGTCGTTCTTTATCTCAGTATATCTCTTTTGTCTGAAGATAACCACAATGGTAAAGATGAAGGTAATCAGCAGTACCAGCGTGAAGATGACACTAGGTATCATGAAGCGCACACTGGAGAAGATATAGCTGTTCATATCCGGGAAATGCACCCTTACTACCCCCATCTTCGACTGTGGGTCGTTGCGGAAGAGCACCTGTGAGTAGCTGTATTCCTCACCCTCGTCCGTATAGTCAGGACAGCGGTAAACCTCTCGTCCATCCTGGGTAGTCACGGTGAAATGATAAGGTATGTTGATACCATTATTCATCATCTCAGCCTTGAGGTCCTGATCGAGCTGCTTGAAGTTGATTCTCTCCTTCAGCGGCTTGTCTGATGCCGAATAAAGGATAGAATATACCACCTCATCCAGCAACGCTTTCTGATAGACATAGCGGTTCTTCACGATTTCCTGAAGCGACTTCTGTGTTTCTGTCAGCGAATTCTTATCGCTACGCAGTATCATCGCCTTCGGCATATTGCCAGGATGTGTGGCATTTGTTTTCAACTCGAAAGTTGAATAAACTGCCGTTCCCTTGTTCTTATCTTTATTGGCCTTACGTTCTGTCTCGTTGACATTCTTTTCGAGATAGCGCAGAGTTTCATTAAGCTCCAAATTTCTTGAAGCTTGATACAGGGCTCTGTTGACCGACTCGTCAAACTGTTCCTTCTTCATGTTTACCATCTCCTGGATGTAACTGAGCTGCAAGTACAGCAGCGCAAGGAACGAAAAGCCCATGATAATGGCTATGGTCCAAATCGTTTTCTTCTTCATGGGGGCAAAGATAAGAAATTTCTTAATCAGTTAACTTAAAATCGTTAATTAATTATTCATCCTTTCTAGTTTTTAACATTTTTCTGTATTTTTAGTTTCGTATATAAAACTAAACTTCCGTTTTTCATAAAAAAAGAGAGGAAGTATACATATCACATGCACACTTCCCCATATTGGTCATATCAACATAAAATTTTAATTTATATAAGAGAGATTTTTCTCTAACCTAACAATTGCTATTCAGCATCCTTCTCCAATTCAGCCTCATGATCCGCAATCAGCTTACTCTGAATGTCGGAAGGAACCAACTCGTAGCTGGCAAACTTGGTAGTGAATGAAGCACGTCCACCTGTCAATGAACTCAGAGAGATGGAATAGCTGGCAAGTTCCTTCAGAGGAATCTTGGCACTCAGCTTCTGATAACCAGCCTCGCTGTCCATACCCATAATGAGAGCACGACGTCCCTGGAGATCACTCATCACATCACCCATGAAATCAGCAGGCACATAAACCTCAAGATCATAGATAGGCTCCAGAATCTTCGGACCAGCCTGTTTGAAGGCATCGCTGAACGCATGGCGGGCAGCAAGCATGAACGAAAGTTCATTACTATCTACTGGGTGCATCTTACCATCATAAACGATGACACGTACATCACGTGCATAACTGCCCGTCAACGGACCATGTTCCATACAGTCCATAATACCCTTCAGAATAGCTGGCATGAAGCGGGCATCAATGGCACCACCAACCACAGAGTTGAGGAATACCAGTTTACCACCCCATGGCAAACTAACCTCTTCACGGCTCTTGATATTCATCTTGAATTCCTGGCCGTTGAAGGTGAATGATGTAGGATCAGGCATACCTTCTGCGTATGGTTCAACAATGAGATGAACCTCACCAAACTGACCGGATCCACCACTCTGTTTCTTATGGCGGTAGTCAGCACGAGCCTTCTTGGTAATAGTCTCACGATAAGGAATACGTGGCTCTTCGAAAGTCACATTGAGTTTTTCGTTGTTTTCCAGACGCCACTTCAGTGTGCGGAGATGGAACTCACCCTGACCTCTTACGATTACCTGGCGCAATTCCTTGCTCTGATCAACAATCCAAGTAGGGTCTTCCTGGCGCATCTTCAGGAGTGCAGCCATCAGTTTCTCTGTATCCTGAACATTGGCAGCCTTGATAGCACGTGAATACTTAGGGTTAGGATATTTAATGAAGTCGAAACGCCACTCAGCCCCCTTACCATTAAGGGTATTGCCGGTCTTCACGTCCTTCATCTTCACGGTACAGCCAATATCACCGGCATTCAACTGCTCTACAGGCACACGGTTGGCACCCGCACAGGCATAAATCTGTCCGATACGCTCCTTGGAGCCACGATCTGCATTAGTCAGATCGTCACCATTCTTGATAGAGCCGCTCATCACCTTGAAGTAGCTTACCTCACCAATATGAGGTTCCATACCTGTCTTGAAGAAGTAAACACTCTCAGGACCATTGCTGTCTGGCGTAATTTCCTCACCACGTGTATTATGCAGTTTCGGCATCTCGCTTACGAAAGGAACCACATTGCCCAGGAACTCCATCAGGCGGTGAACGCCCATCGACTTACCTGCACAAACGCAGAACACAGGGAAGATGCTACGGGTAACCAATCCCTTGCGGATGCCCTCGCGAAGTTCATCTTCTGTCAGACTCTCGCTCTCGAAGAACTTCTCCATCAGTCCTTCATCGTTCTCGGCTGCAGCCTCTACAAGAGCCGTATGAAGTTCCATGGCTTTCTCCATTTCTTCTTCTGGAATATCTTCAATAATAGGAGCACCGCCCTCAGGCTTCCAGGAATATTTTTTCATCAATAAGACGTCAATGAGAGCATTGAAGCCTGAACCGGTCTCGATAGGATATTGTATCTGCACACACTTAGAACCGTAAATGTCCTTCATGGTGGCTATGATATTATCAAAGTCGCACTTGTCTGAGTCGAGCTGGTTTACCAGGAAGATAACAGGTTTACCCAACTTCTCTGTATAACGGAAGTTGTTCTGTGTACCTACTTCTGGACCATACTGACCATTAATAAGGATAACTGCCTGATCGGTAACATTGAGTGAAGTAATGGCGCCTCCCACGAAATCATCGCTACCTGGGCAATCTATAATGTTAAGCTTCTTGTTGTTCCACTCTACATGAAAAACTGTAGGGAACACAGAGTAGCCGTATTCCAACTCAACTGGGAAGTAGTCGCTCACCGTATTTTTCGCTTCTACAGAGCCTTTACGCTTGATAACGCCTGCTTCAAATAACATACTCTCGGCAAGTGTAGTCTTGCCGCTACCCGCACTGCCCAACAGCGCAATGTTTTTAATCTCATTTGTCTGATAAACTCTCATGACGCTTATAGATTTTTAAGGGTTATACTTAAATTTGCTAGTTGCAATCCACAGTCAAACCATCGGTTTTTCTGTTTCATGCTACTAAAGTACAAAAAAATCGCACATTGCCAAAAGTTTTGGGCAAAAAACTTCTGTTTTTTAAAACATATTAGTACTTTTGCACTTTGTTTAGACATGTTTTTGTCTTTACACCTTATTATATATAGAAAAAGAAGTTCAGAAATATGGCAGGACTATACATACATATCCCCTTTTGTGAAAGCCGGTGCATCTACTGCGGTTTTTACAGTACCACCTCCCTCAAGTTAAGGGATGATTACACTGATGCTCTCTGCCGGGAGATGCAGATGCGCCCGGCAAAAGCCGCTCTCGGAAGCAATGAAACTATCGAAACCATCTATCTGGGCGGTGGAACCCCGAGTCAGCTCAACGGCTCCCAACTCAACCAGATTTTCTCTGCTATCAGAAAAAACTATACGCTGGCAGAGAATATGGAGATCACGATGGAATGCAATCCGGACGATGTAACCGGCGATTTCTGTGAAACGCTGAAGCAACTCCCCATCAACCGCATCAGCATGGGGGCACAGACCTTCTGTAACGAGCGTTTACGCTTTCTGCATCGCCGTCATAATGCCGGAGAGGTAGAAGAAGCCGTCACCCGACTCCGTAACATCGGCATCCGCAATATCAGTATCGACCTGATGTTCGGATTCCCCGAAGAATCTCTTTCCCAATGGATGAGCGATATCAGGCACGCCATACAGCTGGATGTGGAACACATATCTGCCTACAGTCTGATGTACGAAGAGGGAACGCCCCTCTACCATATGCTGAAACAGGGAAAGATTAGCGAAATAGATGAAGAAACCAGTCGCAAGATGTATGAAACCCTGATAGACCAGCTTACTGGAGCAGGCTACGAACATTATGAAATCAGCAATTTTGCCCGTCCGGGCTTCCGTTCACGCCACAACAGCAGTTACTGGCACGAGGTACCATATATCGGAATAGGAGCGGCCGCCCACTCCTACAATAGGAAGCAGCGCAGCTGGAATATCGAAAATATCCAGACTTATATTCGAAGCATCGGCGATGGCATTCTGCCTTCTGAGAGTGAACAGCTAGATATTTCCACCCGATACAACGATCTGATAACAACCGCCTTGCGAACAAGCGACGGAATAAACCTCATGAAGATGGAGCAGGAATTCGGAAAAGAACTGGCAGACAGACTGCTCCAGGAAGCCCAGTCGCATATCAGCCGGGGACTGATGAAAATAAAGAACGGCAAGCTCTCCCTCACGCGGGAAGGTCTTTACATATCGGATGATGTGATGAGTGATTTCATGATTATATAATGGTTTCAATAAACAAAAAAGCCTTGGAATCTAATTCCAAGGCTCTAATTTCTTTAAACCATTTTTCTTGTATACTTCATAATAAAAAGCTTTAATGCTCTTGACCACTTGTATGGTAGATTTCTTTTTCTGCAACATAGGCTTAACCAGCTGCATCACAGCAAAACAAACTACCACAATAAGCAATACTACTGCCCAAGAGAGAATCTCACTCTGAATATCCAAAATTGGCTGGAGGCCAATGCCCAAAGCCACAGGCAGGATAAAACAGACCCAATCTATCGGGCTGTCAAGCTTGGTTGATTCGATATATTCATCGCGTAGTGCTTTTGGAGCATTCAAGATTAATCTTTTCTGGTGCTTATTCCAGTAATCTTCAAATTCTTTTTCCATGCAATCCATTTACTGTTTTGTCTTAAAACTAGACGGTTAAAACTTCAATACTTATACTTTTCTTTATACTTTTCGGCTACAAAGATAAGAATAATTATTCATTTCTCCAAAATTACAACATACTACTTTGAATATTTAACGTATATTAATTCTAATGGTCAAAACAAAAACTTGCCCTTCACTGCATCACTTGACAATAGCCTGCTTGTATATAGACAGGAAAAGGCAACACCCAACGACGGGCATTGCCTTTCTTGTATAATAACAAAGAGGAATTTTATCTCTCATTAAGTAGCTTATACTCCAGTTCGCCAAGAATATTCTTATATGCAGGACGGATAATACGACGGCCTTCGAAATTGAGTTCTTCAATACGATGGGCTGTCCAACCCACGATACGTGCCATGGCGAAAATAGGTGTATAGATTTCCTGTGGCAAACCAATCATTTCATAGATAAAGCCACTGTAGAAATCAAGATTCGCACACGCTGGCTTGCTGCCTCCACGGTGTTCCTGCAGACATTTGATACCTTCCTGCTCTATCAGCTTCAGGAAATTATACTCGTCTTCTCTACCCTTTTCCTTGGCAAGTTCACCTGCCAGGCGCTTCAGTTCAACGGCACGTGGGTCACTCAAAGTATAGACCGCATGACCGATACCATAAATGAGACCTGTCTTGTCATAAGCCTCCTTGTTGAGCATTCGCTTAAGGTAAGTATCAAGTTCAGTTACATTACCCCAATCCTTGATAGCTTCTTTCAAGTGGTGGAACATATTGATAACCTTGATATTGGCACCACCATGCAAAGGACCCTTTAAACTACCGATACCAGCAGCAATAGAACTGTAAGTATCTGTACGGGTAGAAGATGTTACACGTACTGTAAAGGTTGAGTTGTTACCACCACCATGTTCTGCCTGGATAATCAGGAGAAGGTCGAGCATACGGGCATCCAGTTCGGAATAGTTTTCATGCTTCATCATATAAAGAAAGTTCTCTGCAATAGAGAGATTCTCACGAGGATGACGAATATGTAGACTTCTACCCTGAACAGAGTGACGGTAGATATTGTATGCATAAGCAATGATGGTTGGGAACTTGGCAATCAACTCAATACTCTGGCGCATCAGATTGTCACGGCTGATGTCATCCGGATTCGGATCGAAGGTGTACATTTCGAGCACACAACGGGCCAGGATGTTCATGATGTTGCTGCCTTCCAGCTCGATGATATGGGTGATCGTACGATGATCAAGCGGCATATTATCGTTCAAAAGTTCCTTGAAAGCATCCAATTCCTCCTTATCAGGCAACTGGCCCGAGAGCAGCAGGAAGGCTACTTCCTCGAATCCGAAGCGCTTCTCCTTCAAGAGAGGAGTTACCAGGTCATCAAGTTCATAACCACGATAATAAAGTTTACCTTCTGTAGGAGTCAACTTACCTTCTGCATCGCGCTCATAACCCACTACATTACCGATATTGGTCAGTCCGACCAACACACCAGAGCCATCCTCATTACGAAGTCCACGCTTCACATTGAACTTCTTGAATGCATCCTTATCAATCTTGCATGAGTTTTTTACCTCATCGCTTAATTTATATATTAAATATTCTTTATTCATAACTATTACTTTTTTAGCTGCATGGCTACAACTATTATTTCTTTGCAGCAAAGTTCAATGCAGAACCAGCCTTAAACCATGCAATCTGTGTATCATTATAAGTATGCTCAACCTCGAAATTATCCTCAGAACCATCCTTGTGCTTCAGGGTGACGGTGAGTTTAGAACCTGGAGTAAACTCCTTCAAACCTGTCAAAGAGATGCGGTCGTCCTCCTGCACCTTATTATAATCATCCTTGTTACAGAATGTGAGGGCAAGCATACCCTGTTTTTTCAAGTTGGTTTCGTGGATGCGGGCGAAACTCTTGGCGAGAATCACCTTCACGTTGAGGAAACGAGGCTCCATAGCTGCATGCTCACGGGAAGAACCTTCACCATAGTTATCCTCTGCCACCACGATGCTGCTGATGCCTTTTGCCTTGTAAGCCTTGGCAGCGGTAGAAACCTCGACATAAGCACCATCCAACTGGTTCTTCACCTTATTGCTCTCACCGTTAAAGGCATTAACGGCACCCATTAAAAGGTTGTCGGAGATGTTCTGCAAATGTCCACGGAACTTCAGCCAAGGACCCGCCATAGAGATGTGGTCGGTGGTACATTTGCCCTCGGTTTTGATAAGAAGCGGCATATCTGTCAGGTCTTTTCCATCCCATGGAGCAAACGGAGCAAGTTTCTGGAGTCGGTTGCTGTCAGGCGAAATGACTACCTCTACATTGGCATTTTCTTCGCTTGGGGCAATGAATCCCTTATCCTCTACGGCAAAGCCCTTAGGTGGGAAGGTGAAACCTGTAGGCGCATCGAGCATCACGCTGTTGCCATCCTTATCCAGCAAGGTATCTGTAGCCGGATTGAAATCGAGACGGCCCGCAATGGTGAGAGCCACGGTGAGCTCTGGACTGCCGATGAAAGCAAACGTATTAGGGTTACCATCAGCACGGCGGCGGAAGTTTCGGTTGAAAGAGGTAACGATGGCATTCTTGCGCGTATTATCGTCGGTATGACGCTTCCACTGTCCGATGCAAGGACCGCAAGCATTGGTCATGATGAGGGCTCCAATCTTCTTGAAATCATCAAGGATGCCATCACGCTCGGCTGTATAGCGAATCTGCTCTGAACCCGGGTTGATGATAAGCTGTCCTTTCACCTCAATACCTTTCTCATAAGCCTGACGGGCAATGCTGGCAGCACGGGCCAAGTCCTGATAAGAAGAGTTGGTACAGCTACCTACCAATCCTACTTCTACTACCATCGGATAATCGTTGGCAAGACCTTTTGCCTTCATGTGAGAGATTGGTGTGGCTGCATCTGGAGTGAACGGACCATTAAGATGAGGTTCAACCTTAGAAAGGTCGATTTCAACAATCTGGTCGTAGAAAGCAGACGGATCTGCCAACACCTCATCATCAGCACGGAGTTCGGCTGCATTCATCTGTGCGAGAGATGCAATTTCTTCACGGCCTGTCTTGCGGAGATACTCGCTGGCATTCTGGTCGAATGGGAAGATAGAGCATGTGGCACCCAATTCGGCTCCCATGTTACAGATGGTAGCCTTGCCGGTGGTAGAGATGCTGTCCAATCCCTCGCCGAAGTATTCGAGGATGGCATTGGTTCCGCCCTTTACGGTAAGGATGCCGAGGATTTCGAGAATCACATCCTTAGGAGTGGCCCAGCCAGAGAGTTTACCTGTGAGATGCACACCAATGAGACGTGGCATCTTGAGTTCCCAAGGCTGACCGGTCAACACATCTACGGCATCAGCACCACCTACACCTACTGCCACCATGCCGAGACCGCCGGCATTAGGAGTATGAGAATCGGTACCCACCATCATACCTCCAGGGAATGCATAGTTTTCGAGCACTACCTGATGGATGATTCCGGCACCAGGTCCCCAGAATCCGATATGGTATTTCTGAGAAACAGACTTCAGGAAGTCGTAAACCTCCTTATTGGTTTTGCAAGCCTCAGGAAGATCTTGTGTTGCGCCCACATCAGCACGAATCAAGTGATCACAATGTACGGAAGCAGGTACGGCCACCTTGTCCTTACCCGCATTCATGAACTGCAAGAGTGCCATTTGCGCAGTCGCATCCTGCATCGCCACGCGATTAGGTCGGAAGTCAACATATTCCACACCTCTTTTATATGATCGCAACTGTGTTGGGCCGAAAAGATGTGCAAAGAGCACCTTCTCGGCATAAGTAAGAGGTCGTTTCACCGTAGCCTTAGCCTGGGCTACACTTTCCGAATACGAAGCGTAAAAGCTTCTCAGCATTTCAATGTCCAATATCATCTTGTTCACAATTTTAATTAATTATACACTCTTTCGAGCAATTCTGTTTGCAAAAATACAACTTTTTCTACAAATAGTAGCATGTTTTATCGAAAATTTATCATTTTGATATGATTTTTCTATTTTTTGATAATTTTGTTGCATATTTATACGTTAATCACTCTCTTTTTCCGGAAAAATAGGATTATGATATAAAAAGACAAGAATGGCTACGGAAAGGCAGGAAAACAGAGAAAAAAAGAAAGGAAAGTGAAGAAAAGAGGAGTTAAAATGAAAGAAAAAGCAAAAATTTTTGGTACTCTCCGCATTATTTATTATTTTTGCAGATGTTATGAGAATAGACATTATTACAGTATTACCAGAGATGCTGGAGGGATTCTTCAATGAGTCCATTCTGGCACGTGCGCAGAAGAAGGGTCTAGCGGAGATTCATCTGCACAATCTGCGTGACTACACATTAGATAAATGGAAGCGTGTGGACGACTATCCATACGGCGGAAGTGCCGGCATGGTGATGCAATGTGAACCAATAGACCGCTGTATTGCTGCACTGAAGGCAGAGCGCGAGTATGATGACGTGATTTACGTTTCGCCAGATGGTGAAACTTTCAACCAGAAGATAGCCAACGAAATGTCGATGCAGGGTAACCTCATCATCCTCTGCGGTCACTACAAGGGTATTGACCAGCGTGTGCGCGACCATCTCATTACCCGAGAAATCAGTGTAGGTGATTATGTGCTGACGGGTGGCGAACTTGCTGCAGCCATCATCTCAGATGCCGTCATCCGACTGGTTCCGGGTGTTATCAGCGACGAACAGAGCGCACTTTCCGACTGTTTCCAGGACGACATTCTTGCCGCCCCTATCTACACCCGTCCTGCCGACTACAAGGGATGGAAGGTTCCGGAGATTCTGCTCAGTGGCAACGAAGCCAAGATTCGCCAGTGGGAATTCGACCAGGCCATGGAAAGAACCAAGCGCCTGCGCCCTGACCTACTGAAATAAGAAGAAATCATTGCTGATTACTATCATACCCAGAACGGTGATTTTTAGGCACGGTGTAATCCGTTCCTAAAAAATCACCGTTCTACTCATTCTCAAGCCATATACTAAAACTCTACACCTTATTTATCAACTACACCTTATTAATATTATTCTTTTTCTACGCATTTTTCGCAGAAAGCCTCACCCAGCATGAAACCTTCTTCGTAGAGGCGTTCCAGTTTATCGGTATCCTTCTCTATTCTGCCAACTTCCAACGGACGGATTGGACGGATACAGGTAATCTTACCCGCAGCCTCCAGATCATCTACAAGCTGGATCTGTTCGTTATAAGCCCGATGACGGTGACTCAGAGCCACACGCAGGCGAGGATAGTTCTTATATAAATAAGGTATCTTATGGTCTTTGCCCATATCACGCCATCCTTTGTTGCGAGTCAGGACAACCACATTGTGTTGCCACCCCATGTCAATGGCGTGCTGTACCGGAATACTGTCCGCAATACCACCATCCAACATCGGAATGCCATCCACTTCCACTATCTTGCTCACAAATGGCAAACTGCTAGAAGCACGCACAACATCCAGTGCACGCTGCCTGTCATGATTCTCGGAAAGATACATAGCCTTGCCCGTAAGACAATTGGTAGTAACCATCTCGAAACCATCGGCATACTTAAAATAGGTATCAAAATCGAAAGGTAAGAGCTGGTTCGGAAACTTATCGTAGAGCAATTTGCGGTCGAAGATACACCCCTGAGTCACCAGATGGCGAATACCGATATACTGGTATCGGGCCAGATAATCGATGTTAGAGATACGGGCACGCCGAGGCTGGCGGCTCATATACGACATGCCATTACATGCCCCAGCCGATACAGCCACCGTATAAGGGAAATGAACATCATGCTTCATGAAGGCATCCAGTACCCCACTGGTGAAGACCCCTCGCATGCCTCCTCCCTCAAGAACCAAACCTGTTGTTTTCAAATTCAATTTCATAACACACTCTCTGCTTTTAAAATTCTGAAAATAATTATATTTTGCTCGCAGTATAGACAATTTTCTTACATTTTGTCTAGCAAAAAAGCCGTTTTTATATTAATTATTTATAAATTTACGCGTTTTATTCAATTTTGCTTGCAAAGATACGTATTTTTTGGGAAATAATTGCTAACTTTGCAAGCAAAATAATGTAAAATACTAAAAATATGTTCAGCAAAGAGACTTACATCTGCCGCAGACAGGAGTTGAAGAAGCTTGTGAAAAGCGGCGTAATTATACTTTTCGGAAACAACAACTCACCATGTAATTTCCCTAATAACGGATATTACCCTTTCCGTCAGGACTCGACATTTCTCTATTATTTCGGATTGCAGCGCGACGGTCTGGTAGGTGTGATAGATATAGACAACGATATTGAAACCCTGATTGGCGACGACATCGACCTCGTAGACATCGTATGGTACGGAAGCGTTGACAGTGTTCACGATCTTGCAGCGCAGGTAGGCGTTCACAACTCAGCACCTATGAAAACGCTCAAGACTATCTGCAACGACGCCATGTCGAAGAAGCGCAAGATTCATTTCCTGCCACCTTACCGCTACGACATCAAACTGCAGATATTCGACCTTCTGGGCATCCATCCTAACCAGCAGAAAGAAGAGGCCAGCATGGACCTCATCAAGGCTGTTGTGAAGATGCGTTCAACTAAGACCCAGGAAGAAATCGAGGAATTGGAGCGTGCTGCTGTCATCGGATACAAGATGCATACCACAGCGATGAAGCTCGTACGTCCGGGTGTGACAGAAAAATATGTTGCAGGTCAGGTAAGCGGCATTGCCCACTCTTACGGAGCCATGGTCAGTTTCCCAACCATCTTCAGTCAGCACGGTGAAATTCAGCATGGTTATCCATCTATGAATGTACTGGAAGAAGGCAGACTGGCACTCTGTGATGCAGGTGCAGAAACTATGAACAACTACTGTTCAGACAACACCCGCACCATGCCGGTGAGCGGAAAGTTCAGCCAGCGCCAGTTGGAAATCTACTCTATTGTAGAAGAATGCCACGACCATGCACTGGATGTAGCCAAGCCAGGCGTAAAATGGGCTGACGTACACTTCTCTGTTTGCCGCCTGCTCTTCGACCGCATGAAGGAGCTCGGACTTGCAAAGGGTGATACAGAAGAGGCTGTAAAGGCTGGAGCACACGCCATGTTCCTGCCTCATGGTTTGGGCCACATGATGGGAATGGATGTTCACGACATGGAGAACCTCGACCAGATTAACGTTGGTTTCGACGAAGAGGTACGCCCTAATCTGGAGCAATTCGGTACCAACTGCCTGCGTATGGGTCGCCGTCTGCAGGAAGGTTTCGTGGTAACCGACGAGCCGGGAGTTTACTTCATCCCTGCCCTCATCGACGACTGGAAGGCATCCGGTCACTGTGCAGAATTCCTCAACTTCGACAAGATTGAGACCTATAAAGATTTCGGTGGTATCCGAATTGAGGACGATGTACTCATCACCAAAGATGGTTGCAGATTCCTGGGCAAAGACCGCATACCTTATCATCCAAAAGATGTTGAGGAGTTCATGGCAGCCAACAAGGAATAAAATTCCTGAAAGAGAAATCATTTCAGAAAAAGGAATCAGAGAGAAGATATAACAAGAACATTAATATAAAGAGAAAAGAATTCATGAAGAAAACTATGATTGTTGCAGCCTTGATGGCTTTGGTAGCCACAGGAGCAAATGCGAAGAAAGCTGCAGACTCTGCAGAAGTAGCAAAGAACAAACCTGTATTTACTGTAGTAAAGCAGAATCCTATCACTAGCATCAAGGACCAGAACCGCAGTGGTACGTGCTGGGCTTACTCTACCCTCAGCTACTTCGAGAGCGAAATCTTGAAGAAGACAGGCAAGACCTACGACCTCAGCGAAATGTTCGTAGCCAACAAGACTTATATGGACCGCGCCACAGTGGCTGTAAGAATGCACGGCGACGTGAGCTTCTCTGAGGGTGGTAGCGCCTACGATGTACTCTATGCTTTGCAGCACTATGGTATTGTACCTGAGTCTGCCATGCCTGCACCAGGTTCATTGACAGGTGACTCTTTGGCTAACTTCGGTGAGTTCTTCAATGTAATGACTCCATACGTAGAGGCAGTAGCAAAGAGCACAGCTAAGAAGCTTTCTCCAGCCTGGAAGAGCGGTCTTCAGGGCATCATCGACTCTTACATCGGTAAGGCTCCTGAGAAGTTTACATACGAGGGCAAGCAGTATACTCCACAGAGCTTCTGCCAAAGCCTCGGTTTGAATCTTGATGATTATGTAACCATTACCAGCTACACCCACCACCCAATGTGGAGCAAGTTTGCTGTTGAGGTACAGGATAACTGGCGCTGGCCTTTGAGTTACAACGTTCCTATGGAAGACATCTGCAAGATCATCGACAACGCAGTAAACAACGGTTACACAGTAGCTTGGGGCGGTGACGTAACAGAAGATGGTTTCACTCGCAAGGGTCTCGGCATCGCTTACGACGTAAAGAAGGTTCGCTCTATGGCCGGTACAGATGCTGACCATTGGTTCAAGCTCTCTAAGGACGAGAAGAAGGAGAAGTTTGATTCTCTCGGCGTAAATGCTCCTGAGATTGTTCCTACCCAGGCTATGCGTCAGGAAGCATTCGACAATTGGGAGACAACTGACGACCACGGTATGCACATCTACGGTATCGCTAAGGATCAGAACGGCAAGGAGTACTACATGGTTAAGAACTCTTGGGGCGAGTATGGTGACTACAAGGGAACCTGGTACATGACCAAGGCTTTCGTAGCTTACAAGACTATGGACTTCATGGTTAACAAGAACGCCCTTCCTAAGGACATCCGCAAGAAGCTCGGAATCTAGGAGAGTTTTAATAGTTAAAAGTTTATAGTTAACAGTCTATAGGTTTTCTATGGACATTCTCCTAAACAAAAATATTCAAGGGGCAGCAAACCGATGAGTTTGCTGCCTTTTTTGTTGCCAAGAAAATCTCTTATTTACTTATTTTGGGTTGCCAACAAGTCTTATTTTTACTTATTTCTAGGTAATTTAGTAAAATTCCTCCCTAAACATTTCCTTTTGTCATTTTATTTTCGTAACTTTGGGGGCAGAAATAAAAAATAATTAAAATGCATTTTAAATGGAATTACGAATCACCAACACCTGAACAGCAAAAAGCAGCTGAAGAATTAGGCGCCAAGCTAAATATGAGCCCAGTTCTTGCCCATTTGCTCATCAAGCGCGAGATTACGACAGAGTCTGCAGCCAAACGGTTCTTCCGTCCACAACTCTCAGATCTCATCAATCCATTCCTGATGAAAGACATGGATATTGCCGTAGACCGCCTGAACGATGCTATGGGTAGAAAGGAACGTATCCTTGTTTACGGAGACTATGACGTAGACGGATGCACCGCCGTTGCCCTGGTGTACAAATTCTTGCAGCAATTCTATTCAAACATCGACTACTACATTCCCGACCGCTACGACGAAGGTTACGGAGTGAGTAAGAAAGGAATTGATTTTGCTCATCAGACTGGTGTAAAACTGATTATTATTCTAGACTGCGGAATCAAGGCTATTCAGGAGATAGAATATGCCAAGAGTCTGGGAATAGACTTCATCATCTGCGACCATCACGTTCCTGACGATGTGATGCCACCTGCTGTGGCCATACTCAATCCGAAGCGTCCTGACGATCCATTCCCATTCAAGCATCTCTGCGGATGCGGTGTAGGATTCAAGTTTATGCAGGCTTTTGCCAAGAACAACAACATTCCATTCTCCAGGCTCATTCCTCTGCTCGACTTCTGCGCCGTGAGTATTGCTGCCGACATTGTGCCGGTAGTAGATGAGAACAGAATACTCGCCTTCCATGGTCTTAAGTTGCTGAATACCAATCCAAGTATCGGTCTGAAATCCATCATCGACATCTGCGGACTGAACGGACGCGAGCTCTCTATGAGCGATATTGTGTTCAAGATTGGTCCCCGCATCAATGCTTCAGGCAGAATGGAGAACGGCAAGCTGAGCGTAGATCTGCTGGTAGAAAGAGACTATTCCTCAGCCCTGCGCATGGCCAGACACATCAATGAGTACAATGAGCAGCGCAAAGACATAGACAAGCAGATGACTGAAGAAGCCAACGGCATCGTATCGCGTCTGGAAAGCATGAAACACAACTCCAGCATCGTGCTCTATGATGAAGGCTGGAAAAAGGGAGTCATTGGCATTGTTGCTTCCCGACTCACCGAAATCTACTTCCGCCCTACCATTGTTCTGACCCGGGATGGTGATATGGCTACAGGTTCAGCACGTAGCGTAACGGGATTTGACATCTACTCAGCCATCAAGAGTTGCCGCGACCTCCTGCTCAATTTCGGTGGTCATACCTATGCTGCCGGACTTACCTTGAAGTGGGATAAGGTTAGAGAGTTCAGAGACAGGTTCCAGCATTATGTAGAAGAGCATATTTCGCCTCAACAGACAGAACCGATGCTCAACATAGATGCTGAAATTGACTTTAAAGACATTACCAAGCATCTGCAGGCCGACTTGAAGCGCTTCTCTCCTTTCGGTCCATGTAACCAGAAACCTATTTTCTGCACCAACCGGGTATATGATTATGGCACCAGCAAGGTGGTGGGCAGAGAACAGGAGCACATCAAGTTGGAACTGGTAGACTCAAAATCGAGCACGGTCTTAAACGGCATCGCTTTCGGTCAGAGTGCAGCTGCCCGCTACATCAAGAGTAAGCGAAGTTTCGATATAGCCTTCACCATAGAAGAGAATATTTTTAAGAAAAACCAAGTTCAACTTCAGATAGAAGACATCCGTCCAAACGAAGGATGAGGTACTTAGCCTTATGCATGGATTAGGCACTGATTACTCGGATTACACGGATTTGTAGAGCAAATCCGTCAGGACGCGCAAAAGCATCGAAATCTGTAAGGGCAAAAGTTTCAAAAAATGGCAGATAAATATCAAGAAATACTACGTACATATTGGGGGTATCCTGACTTTCGCGGCATACAACGAGACATCATCGAGAGTATAGCCCGAGGTGAGGATACCCTCGGTCTTATGCCTACGGGTGGCGGTAAATCCATCACCTTCCAGGTTCCAGCCCTTGCCCAAAAGGGCGTCTGCATTGTGGTAACTCCACTCATTGCGCTAATGAAGGATCAGGTACAGCATCTCAAGGCCCGCAACATCCTGGCTGAAGCCATCTACACAGGATTGTCGCGCCAAGAGATTCTCCGAATATTGGAAAATTGTATTTTCGGTGAAATCAAGTTTCTGTATGTTTCACCAGAACGTCTTTCTTCAGAATTGTTCCAAACTAAACTGCGCCACATTCCGGTGAGTTTCATCACGGTAGATGAAGCTCACTGCATCAGCCAGTGGGGTTACGATTTCCGCCCGTCTTATCTCGAAATTGCAAAAATAAGAGATATGAAGCCCGGTGTACCAGTCCTTGCTCTTACGGCTACGGCCACTCCCGATGTAGTAGAAGATATCCAGAACCAGCTTCACTTCAAGAAGCAAAACGTATTTAAAATGAGTTTTGCCCGCAAGAATCTTGCCTATGTGGTGCGCACCACCAACGACAAGTTGACCGAAATGATTCATATCCTGCAGTGTACCCAAGGCTCAGCAATCATTTACGCGAGAAGCCGAAAACGAACCAAGGAGATGGCAGAACTTCTGAACAAACAAGGTATTTCTGCTACATTTTACCATGCCGGACTGGATTCCGACGTGAAGGATATCCGACAGAAAAACTGGCAAAATGACGAGATAAGGGTAATGGTAGCAACCAATGCTTTCGGCATGGGAATAGACAAGTCAGATGTGAGAATGGTAATTCATATAGATTGTCCAGACTCACTGGAAGCCTATTTTCAAGAGGCGGGACGAGGCGGAAGAGACGGCGAAAAGGCTTATGCTGTGCTGCTCTACAACCAGAGCGATGAAAACAAACTCATGAAACGCATAGACGAAACCTTCCCAGACAAAGAATTCATCAAAGACGTTTACGAGCATCTTGCTTACTTTTTCCAGGTGGCAGTTGGAAGCGGAATGGGACAGACTTTCATGTTCGAGATAGAGAAGTTCTGCTTCACCTACAAGTACTTCCCTACTCGCGTAGACTCGGCTCTGCGCATTCTGGAGCGCTCAGGCTATATCCACTACGAGGACAATCCTGACGGAAAAGCAAGAATCAGATTTAACATCAGCCGAAATGATCTCTATCTGCTAGAGAATGTTTCGGAGAAGGAAGAGTCTGTCATTACGGGGCTTCTGCGTAATTACGGCGGTCTGTTTACCGACTATGTTTACATTGATGAATCGCTGATAGAGCGTGTAAGCGAACTAAACCGTCAGCAGGTATACATGATTCTGAAAAATCTGAGTGCCCGCCACATCATCGACTTCATTCCCCGCCGCAAGACACCTTATATCAGCTACACGCGTCCTAGGGAAGATGGTTTCAGAGTTATCATCCCTGAGGAGGTATGGGAAGTACGCAAGAAACAGTTTACTGCCCACATCAAGAGCATTATCAGTTATGCAAAGAACGACAGCATTTGCCGTTCGCGCCAGCTTCTGAGTTATTTTGGCGAAAAAACGAAAATGAAGGACGACTGCGGGATATGTGATGTCTGCATAGACCACAAAATACCCCAGAAGCAAACCATTATATCAGAAATTCTAGACTTGCTGAAAGACGGAAAGCCACATGACATTACAGAATTAAACCAACTGAAATATGATTCAGAAGATATGGCTGCAGTTCTTGAAGAAATGGTTGCAGAGAATATGTTTTATGTCGAGGGAGACAAAATCGTTCATGACCCATAAATGAAATAGTAGAAAGGTGTATCATAAGTTATACTTTATGAGCCCGCTCCCAAATGAAATCACTAAAGCCCCTTATAAACAGAAAAAAGGGAACGACACCTCTCGGGCCATTCCCTTTTCAACATTATGTACGAGAAAAAAATTAGTTATTCTCAGGGCGAAGTTTACGAACTGTAACACCAGCCTGCCACATTTCCTTGTTGCGCATAGCCTCGAGTTCAGCGTTCAACTTCTCGCGGTAATCAGCTTGAGAGTTCTTGTCGATAGAAATCTGAGCCTCGTTACCAGTCTTTACAGAGTAGTACAACCACTCCATTACAGGCTTGATAGCCTCACGGAAACGAGGAGCCCAGTCAAGAGCACCACGCTGAGCTGTTGTTGAACAGTTAGCATACATCCAATCCATACCCTTAGCACCGAAGAGAGGACCAAGGCTCTGTGTGAGCTCCTCAACAGTCTCGTTGAAAGCCTCAGATGGTGAGTGACCATTCTCGCGGAGCACGTCATACTGTGCCTCCAACAATCCCTCAATTGCACCCATCAATGAGCCACGCTCACCTGTGAGGTCAGAAGTAGCCTCACGCTGGAATGTAGTCTTAAACAAATAACCGGCACCGATACCGATACCGAAGGCAATAGTCTTATCCTCTGCCTTGCCAGATGCATTCTGGTATACAGCGTAAGAGCAGTTCAAACCACGACCCTCACAGAACATAGTGCGGAGAGAAGTACCAGAACCCTTAGGAGCAACCATGATTACATCAATATCCTTTGGTGGAACAACGCCTGTACGGTCGCTCCAGTTGATAGCGAAACCATGTGAATAATACAAAGTCTTACCTGGTGTGAGGTATGGCTTAATCTTTGGCCAGCATGCAATCTGACCGGCATCAGAAAGCAACATACAGATGATAGTACCCTTTTCAGCAGCTTCCTCGATAGAGAACAGAGTCTTACCAGGAACCCAACCATCCTTCAGACACTTCTCGTAGGTCTTACCCTGACGCTGTCCGACGATGACGTTGAAACCATTATCGCGAAGGTTACAAGCCTGACCAGGACCCTGGATACCATAACCGATAACTGCGATAGTTTCGTTCTTCAATACTTCACGTGCTTTCTCCAATGAAAATTCATGACTGGTGACAACAGTTTCCATTACGCCACCGAAATTCATTTCTGCCATAATTTTTATTTTTTTGTGCGGCTTGCCGTTTGTGGAGCCGCGGGTTATACTTGTCCATACGGATGCGAGCTGTATTCTTATCCAAAGATAGCCTGTTTGATCCGTCCACCCCCTATCCAAGAAGGCGGCTCTGGGTTTATTTTTATTTTCTGAGTGCAAAGATAAGCAATTAAAATGAAACCACCAAATTTTTCTTTCAATTTTTAATAAATTTAGCCTTACTTCTTACAACTTCCACCTCATTTACGTCATTTTTGCCGGTTTTTGTTATCTTTATGCAGTATTCTTGCATTTTTTCTGCCTCACTTGTTTCTTCCAAATAGAAATGAAGTTGGTCTCCCTGGTGACTTTCTGCTACGTAAGCTATCTCAAATCTTTGCAAAAAGTGATTTTTGTAATAATCCAGATCAAAGAGGTCGAGGATATGTTCGATGTATTTTACCGAGTTGATGTGTCCGTTAACATCTACATCATGATAATAGGTGTCAATGGTTCTCACCAGCTTGGCATCCTTGCCCATTTTCACTCTCGAACTTGCCTGGATAGGACAAGGTTTTTCCGAATCAATATATTCTTTGATGAGTCCGTCGTGAATTTCAAAAATATCAACAGGCTGTCGGGTCTCCGTATCAATCATTGCCCACACGCTCTTGCCGTAACCGTAAACCTTGGCTTCTTCTGATGATGATGTCTTGCCGCAGATTTTGAAATCTCGGGATGTGAAATATTTCATGGCACTCTCGCACCAGGTTTCTACCACAAAGCGGTCGTAAGACTTCGGCATCTCTGTCATCTCAATAGCCAGTCGGCTGAGAACCCATGTCTTGTGTCGGGGCATGAGGTAGTTCATACCGAACCCGCGGTCGTTGCTGTGAAAATCGGCAGCATTGAGCAGATGATTTCCGAGATGCCCCATAAAGAGGTGGCTGCTGAAATCGCAGTGGAAAGGCTCCGAAAGAAATTCGTAACGCCCTACCTTATCTAATATTTTCTGTTCCATAATATCTGTCTCGTCCTTTTATCTTGTTGTTTGTCTTGTTGTTTTAAACCGAAAAAGCCCCCTGCTCCGCTAGTTTGAAGCCAGGGGAACAAAGGGCATCAAAATATGAAAGAAATCTAATCTTCTGAATTCTGCTTGAGATAATCAGAGATGGGTTCGTCAAAACTTCTCGTTACAGCGATTCTGCCGCTTCGGGTATACTGAAGCAGGCAGTTGTAGCTGTTGAGCTGCTGGAAGAGGTCGGCGATGTCTTCGGTAAGTCCTGCCAGAAGCACGGTGCTGTAGGTAGGATTCACCTCCATCATGCGGGCATCATGCTTGCGGATGGTGCGCGAAACCTCTGGATTTTCGAGCAATACCGGAGTGGAAATCTTGAAGAGAGCCACTTCATGGATGAAGATCTGGTCGTCGGAGTAGTAATCGCTCTTCACCACGTCAATCTTCTTCTCTATTGCCTTGTTGATTTTCTCAATCTGCTCTTCATCACTCCAAACCGTGATGGTATACTTGTGTATATTCTTGATACTGCTGGCCGAAACATTCAAGCTCTCGATGTTTACCTGTCTGCGAGTAAACACGGCGGTAATCTGATTCAGGATACCGGCAATGTTTTCTGAGTAAACAAGCAATGTATATAATTTCTTTTCGTTGTTATTCTCCATTTTTCCAAATTTTAAAATAATCGGTTACTTTTCGGAGTCTTTCCTTTTCGGAGGATGCTCCCTCTTGAAGGAATTTACACCTTATTATATATATAGCCGAGAACTTTTAATAATTCAACTCGAGTTGCATCTCATCTACACTCTTGCCCGGCAGCGTCATCGGAACGATGTCTTCATTCTCCTTGATGGCGCACTCCAGCAGGTAAGGACCCTTGGTGCTGATCATCTTCTCCACCTTAGCCTGAAGGTCCTTGCGGTCTATTACCACATCGTATGGTATGCCGTAGGCCTTGGCAATCTCTACATAATGAGGATTCATCATGTGGGTGAAGGAGTGACGGCCGCCGAACATCAGGTCTTGCCACTGGCGAACGTTGCCCAGATAGTTGTTGTTCAGCAGAATCATCTTTACCGGTGCCTGCTGCTCCATGATGGTGCCTAGTTCCTGGATGTTCATCTGGAAACCGCCGTCGCCGAAGAAACAGCAGATGGTGCGGTCGGGAGCTCCGAAGGTGGCACCGATGGCTGCCGGAAGGCCGAAGCCCATGGTTCCGAAACCACCACTGGTTACGATGCTCAGCTTCTTGGTAAACTTGAAGTAGCGGCTACTGATCATCTGGTTCTGACCTACGTCGTTTACGAGAACAGCCTCATTATGAGTAGCTTCCGTTACCACGTTGGTCACCTCGCCCATGAGCAGCGGTCCCTCTGTAGGATGGATATCCTTCTCTATTACCTTTTCCTGTTCCTGCTGGCGGTATTCCTCGAAGGAATCTCTCCACTCGCGGTGAACATTCTTGTTCAGCAGACGGGTAATGGCTGGCAGACTCTGCTTGCAGTCGCCCACAACAGCCACATCGGTCTTGATAACCTTATCAATCTCAGCCTTGTCAATGTCCAGGTGGATAATCTTTGCCTGAGGAGCATACTTAGAAGGCACGCCTGTGATACGGTCGCTGAAACGCATACCGATGGCGATGAGCACATCACACTCCTGGGTCTTCATGTTGGTAGCATAAGAACCGTGCATGCCGAGCATACCCATGTTGAGCGGGTGGTTGCTAGGCAGGGCAGAAAGGCCGAGCAGGGTTCTGCCGGCAGGGATATCTGCCTTCTCGAGGAATTCGATGAGTTCATTATGTGCACCGCCAAGCTCTACTCCATGACCCACGAGGGCGAATGGTTTCTTGGCATTGTTGATGAGTTCGGCAGCTTCAGCCACCGCCTTTTCATCTATCGTAGGATAAGGGTTGTAAGATGTAACCTTCTCACATTTCACTGGTTCCCACTCGCATGTAGCCACCTGCGCATTCTTTGTAAAGTCGAGCACCACAGGTCCCGGGCGTCCGCTGCGGGCGATGTAGAAAGCACGGCTCACAGCCCATGCCACATCCTCGGCACGGCGTATCTGGTAAGACCACTTGGAGATTGGCTGGGTAACACCCACGAGGTCTACCTCCTGGAAGGCATCGGTACCCAGGGCACCTACGCCTACCTGTCCGGCGATGACTACAATTGGTGTAGAATCCATCATGGCATCAGCGATGCCGGTTAATGTATTAGTAGCTCCAGGACCACTAGTGACAAGAGCGACGCCCACTTCGCCGCTGACTCGGGCATAACCCTGTGCAGCGTGAGCAGCAGCCTGCTCGTGACGTACCAAGATGTGGTCAAACATCTTCTTTTCACCTCTCGTGTAACCGTACAGTGCATCAAACACTGGCATGATGCTGCCGCCCGGATATCCGAAGATGGTTTTAACATCCTCGTTTTTCAGGGAGCGCATCAGTGCTTCGGCTCCTGTTATTACTTCTTTTGCCATTTATATGTTATTATTCTGAATAATTCAAAAACTTTTCTTTTCTCAAAGACTCTAAAAACTGTCTTTTCAAAGACTCTTGAAGACTAGTCGATGATTCTCACACCGCCCTTATCTGCCGAACTTACGCTCTGGGCATAAGCGCGCAGTGCCTTGCTAACCAAGCGGTTGCGCTTCAGCGGCTGCTGTGGGCGTGCAGCGAGTTCCTCGTCAGAGAGCTTCACATTGATGGAGCGGCTAGGGATATCAATGACGATGATGTCGCCATCCTTAATCTTGCCGATGTTACCACCTGCTGCAGCCTCAGGACTGATGTGACCGATGCTCAAGCCTGATGTACCGCCTGAGAAGCGGCCGTCGGTGATGAGGGCACATTCCTTGCCCAGGTGACGGCTCTTGATGTAAGAGGTTGGGTAGAGCATCTCCTGCATGCCAGGGCCACCCTTCGGACCCTCGTGGGTGATGACTACGCAGTCGCCTGAGTTAACCTTTCCGCTGAGGATGCCTTCGCATGCATCTTCCTGAGAATCAAAGCATACGGCTGGCCCCTCAAAATGCCAGAGCACTGGGTCTACGCCGGCTGTCTTTACTACGCAACCATTCTGGGCGATGTTACCGAAGAGCACTGCCAGTCCGCCATCCTTGGTGTAGGCATGCTCGAGGTCGCGAATACAACCCTCGGCGCGGTCGATGTCAAGACTCTCCCACTGAGCGTCCTGGCTACCCATCTGGGTAGAGAACTTTCTGCCCGGTGCTGAGTGGTAGATTCTGTCAGCCTCGGCATCAATCTCTGTGTCGGTAATGTCGTATTTCTTCATCTGCTCATCGAGTGTCTTGCCGTCAACACGCTTTACGGCGCCGTTGATCAGACCGCCCTTGTTCAGCTCGTTCAGGATACCGAGGATACCACCTGCGCGGTTGCACTCCTGTACACTGTATTTCTGGGTGTTAGGGCTCAACTTGCAGAGGCAAGGCACCTTGCGACTCAATTGGTCGATGTCTTCCATCTTGAAGTCTGCGCCAGCTTCCTGAGCTACTGCCAGCAAGTGGAGCACGGTGTTGGTGCTTCCGCCCATGGCGATGTCCAGGGTCATGGCGTTGAGGAATGCGTCGCGGGTAGCTATATTGCGTGGCAATACGCTCTCGTCGCCGTCCTCATAATATGCATAAGCGTTCTTAACTATCTGGCGTGCTGCATCTTTAAAAAGTTGGATACGGTTTTTGTGGGTAGCAAGAATGGTTCCGTTGCCTGGCAAACTCAGACCGATGGCCTCGGTGAGTGAGTTCATTGAGTTGGCGGTAAACATACCTGAGCAGCTACCGCAACCTGGGCAGGCGCACTGCTCAATCTGCGTCATCTCCTCGTCAGAAACGCTTGTATCAGCACCCTTAATCATAGCTGTAATCAAGTCGGCGTTCTCACCCTTCCAGCGTCCAGCTTCCATAGGTCCACCTGAGCAGAACACGGTAGGAATGTTCAGTCGCATAGATGCCATGAGCATACCTGGGGTTACCTTGTCGCAGTTTGAGATGCAGATCATGGCGTCGGCCTTGTGAGCATTGACCATGTATTCTACAGAGTCGGCAATGATGTCACGGCTTGGGAGGGAATAGAGCATTCCGTCGTGTCCCATTGCGATACCGTCGTCAACGGCAATGGTATTGAATTCGGCTGCGTAGCACCCCATAGCTTCAATTTCCTTCTTGACGATCTGACCGATTTCATGAAGATGGGTATGACCTGGCACAAACTGAGTAAAGCTGTTCACGATAGCAATGATTGGTTTACCAAACTGCTCGTGTTTCATACCTGCAGCGACCCAGAGTGCTCGGGCACCTGCCATTCTTCTGCCTTCAGTGCAGACGCTACTTCTTAATGGATGTTTCATATCTTTTTTCTTTTATTTCCTTGCTTAAAAGGACTCTTTCGAACCCATTTGTTATAATTTGCCTGCAAAGATACAGAGAATTTATGTAATAGCCAACTAATTTCGCATAAAATTTCACAAAACTTCGTTTTTTTGTTAGAAAAACAAATAAAATGCTTACAATTTATCACAACAGATACTCATTTCTGCTGATTTTGTGCAAAAAAAACAAGAAAGAGCTTATTAACCACACTGAACTCTTATCTTATTAAGATTACCTGACGAAAAAGTATAAAGCGAGGTGGCCAGACATGTAAGAAAGGCAAGAAGAAAAAAATCCCCCTAAACCGAAGTTTAGGAGGACCTGGTCACAAGACCAAATATCTGAACTACTTATTTCTTTATTCAGCTGCATTGTTATCATTGAATGTAGCAACACGGTTGAACTCAACCTGCTTGAAGAGCTTGTCAGTAGCACCCATACCCTTAGCCTGAAGACGTTTTGCGCTAATCTTGTAAGTCTTAACGAGAATGTTCTTTACAGCATTGGCACGAGCCTCAGAAAGTTTCTGGTTAAGTTCCTTAGAACCCTCTGGAGATGCATAACCCTTAATTTCAACCTTAGCATCTGGATGATTCTTCATATACTGAGCAATCATCTCGATGTTTGGCATCTGGCTACGCTCTACTTTTGACTTACCTACAGTAAACAATACTGTTGGCTGCAAATTGGTAGCAGTAGCTGGCTTTACATACTTAGGAGTCTTCTGGCACTCATTGAGCGCATTCTGGAGATCCTTGATCTGCTTGTCCTTAGCTGCGAGTTCAGAATCCTTGCTATTCAAGTCGTTGCGGAGGTTGTTGATCTGACCATTCAAACCATCAATCTCGTTCTGGTCGCGTGGAGTTACGATAGTGAAGTTGTGAGAGTTGTTAGACCCCTTGAACTTGTAGTTAACACCCACCTTAACCTGGAAAGCAGATTTGTTAACATCAAACTGGCAACCATTGCAAGCACTCTTGTTGTCGTGAAGGAACCAATTCATAGATGGCTCTACATATACCTGCCAAGCCTTGTTTGCGCCAAGGTTGAATGCGAAGTCAACACCTGCGTTAGCTGTGAGGGCATTGAGGTTGCCATTATGAAGATTGAAAGAGTGGTAAGCGCCGATGCCTGCCAATGGGATGATTTCGAATTTACGTGGCTCACCCTTGTAACCCAAGAAGAGGTTTGTTGCATTGATAGTACCGATGAACTTACCGCTTGCACCACGAACCAAAGTCTTATGTGTATAAGGCAGGTTGCGATTACGAGCATAGAGGTCAGCCTCTACAGCAGCACCCCAAACTGGAGTAAACCACTTTCCGAGACGTACACCTACTGAAGGATTTACGTTCTTGAACCATGCATTGTGAGTAGTCTTTGTAGCAGCTCCAACGTTTACACCAAGATACCAATTGTCAAAGAACTTGCTCTCCTGTGTAGTCTGAGCAGATGCAGATACTGCCATTACGGCAGCAGCAAACATTAATACTAACTTTTTCATTTTCTCTCTAAAATTTGATTGTATATAAATTACTTAAAACTTCATTTTCAAGGTGCAAAATAATAAAAAAAATTATTAACTGCCAAATTTTTGGCCATATTTCATGCTGTAAAACATGAAATATGGAGAAAAAGAACATTTTAATATCCTATTTCTCTATTCTATTTTACTCAAAATGAATAATCTGAGCCATTATTGGTTCTATCCGTTTCTATCAGAAAACATCTTCTGAAGAAAGCTAAAGTTCGAAAACCTGAGCGCTTCTGCCTGCGATGGTTACCTGCTTGTTGCCCAAGCCAGAAACCGAGAGTTTCAGCGTGCGAGGCAAGGCATTCACCACTTTAAGCCAGGTTTTGCCCGATTTAGAATCCTTCACCACACTGGTGCCCACATATTTCTTCAGCGCATCCGGCAGACTGAGCACGGATGAGATGTAAAGGTCACCGGCATGCTGACCGAACATCTTCTGCATCTTGTAGCTCTCGCTCGCGCGTACATTATTATCATCAAAGTAAATCATGTCCGGCTGCCAGTTACTGTATCCGTCCTTACACAAGAGAGGAGCATAAGATGTCATTTCTACCACATCGCCGTTGCGCTCCACATTGCAGAGGTGGATGCCCTCAGCCAGCGCATTGTCTACCGCATTGGCACCGCGAGATGCATATTCGCCCAGATAAACCTTAGGAGCCTTGCGGTCGTAATGGTCGTAATAATCCTGATGGTTCAGGAACCAGCCCGGCTGCTCATAATAATGCTCGTCTACGGCAGCAATCCAGCGCTTGTTTTCGCGGGCAATCTTCCAACCCTCAATATAATCGGAAGACGGGAAGTGGAACGGACCTACGGTACCCACCACCTCTATCTGAGGATACTTCTGCTTCACTGCCTTGCAGATCATCAGGTAGCGCTGCTCGAAATCGGTAGAGATAAGGTCTTCGTTGCCGATGCCTATCATCTTGAGGTTGAACGGAGCCGGATGACCCGCATCGGCTCTCATCTTAGCCCACTTAGAGGTGGCAGGGTCGCCATTCGCCCATTCTACCAGGTCTAGCACGTCCTGAATATACTGCGGCATCTCGCTCATCGGGATTCCGCCCTGCTGACCAGCCACTCCGCGCTCATCTGCCACAGAGTTCTGACAAGGAACACCTGCCGCCAATACAGGCAGCGGCTCGGCTCCCATATCCTCGCACCACTGGAAATACTCATAGAAACCCAGCTGGCGGGTCTGATGGTATCCCCAGATGTTGTAGGCTGGCTTGCGATCTTTCTGCGGACCCACGCTCTCCTTCCAGTGATAAATGTTCTTGAGCCCCTGACCGTGGAGCATGCAGCCGCCCGGGAAGCGCACGAAGCGAGGCTTCAGGTCGGCAATGGCCTCGGCAAGGTCTTTACGCAGTCCATGCCCCTTGTAAGTATCTTGTGGATTGAGACTTACCAAATCTACCGCCACTTTCTGCTCGCCCTTAGGCAAGATGGCGAACCGGATGTTCTTGCCCAGTTTGCCTTCCTTGGTGATGGCTTCGCTGGCGAGTTCGCCCTCATATTTATCGGTAACGATGAGCTGCGCCTTATATTCCTTCCAGTCAGTTCCCTGCACCTTAATCTTAGCCTGGCATACCGGCAATCCCTCCTGGTTTACGAGCGCCAGGGTGAGATTTTTCTTCTTGGCATCGAAACAGCGGGCGTGCAGGCTCACCTCGTAGATGGCCGGCTGATGCTTACCCTCCTTGCCCTCAACGGCAGCTCCGCGACGTATGGCGATGCCGTCCCAACCTATATTATAAATAGGTGTGGCGCCCAAAACGGCATAATGGGGATTGTTCTGGCTCACCCCGTTTTCGGTGGCGATGCCCTCTTTCTCTACCCCCACCCATGCCGTGGTGGCATTCCACTGGTGGCGGTGGTCTTCCTTGTTATACTCAAAGTCGCCGTTCTGCAACATTTCTGCAGAGAGTCCTCCGTCGGCAGCGCGGCTGATGTCTTCGAAGAAGATACCCATCAGCTTGTTGGAGATGCGGTGGGATTTCTGTGGATTGATGCTGAGGTTAGCAGGGATTTCCGAATCTTTCGGCAGGTCGATGTGGTTGTCCTTGACATAAGCTGCGAGGTCGGCATCGGTCTTCGGTATCGGCTGGGCGTTGAGTTTTGCCTCTTCAGAGAGGGCGTGGAACCAGGAGCGAATGTAGTTGAGATGTACAGCCGGCACCTCGAAATCGCAGCCCTGGAAGAGTTTTCCGTCTATGGTTGCGGTGTCGCGCTGCCAGAGTATCTCATCGGCAGAAGCTTCCAGCGTATCTTCCTTGAAGGTACGGAAATCGTTGCTTGCCTGTACGTATCGCTTGCCTTTGGATGTCTTGAGATAGATGTCGAAGTTACCGTCATCCATCTGATAGGCAGCCACATCCTTCACGCCTTTTTCGCGGATGATGGGATAATCCTGCGGGCGCCAGGTGATGAGGTCTTCTGAATAGGCTACGGCAAACTGCGGCGCATGCTGGTTCACGCTCCAGAGTGCGCGCCATGTGCCGTCGTTGGCTTTTACCACGAAGGGGTTATACATCTTCTTTTCAGCTCCCCACGGACCATAGTCGCTGGCGCAGAGCTGTCCTACATCCACCCAACGCTCATCGTCGGTGAAATAAGCCAGATGCAACCCCTGATTGGGTGCTGGCGAATAGATGAATATCTGGCAGATGGAATCCTTGCCCTGTATGGTGTATGCAGGGGCATCCTTGCCTATTTGCGTCTGCATCTGCTGCCTGCTGACAGCCTGACTGGCACTGGCAGCTGCCACGAGTAGCGCTGATGTAAATATGTACTTTAGTTTTATCATGTTTCTATATTTTTAGATTAATATTGTTTGTTTATTTTACACTCTTTCTCTCGGCTTGATAAAAAGGCAGAGTGCATCACTGCACCCTGCCCCCACAAATTAGAGAGTTATAAAAAATCAAGTATGCAGTGACTTAAACACTGCTTCTTTCTGAAATAATTATCTTCTTTCTAGCTGTAATATTCCTTCTTGCCGGCAGCCAGCGTATTCTTCATCAGCGAGCAGATGGTCATCGGACCAACGCCTCCCGGAACAGGAGTGATGAAGGAACACTTCTCTGCCACCTCGTCGAATTTCACATCACCATTCAGGCGGAAACCGCTTTTCTTCGTAGCATCAGGCACGCGGGTGGTACCCACATCAATGACTACGGCTCCCGGCTTCACCATATCAGCTGTCACGAAATCAGGACGACCGATGGCTGCGATGATGATATCTGCCTCCTGACACTCTTTCTTCAAATTTTTGGAATGGGAGTGGCATACGGTGACGGTAGCATCGCCATACTGCTTCTGCATCATCAGCTGAGCCATTGGCTTGCCTACGATGTTGCTTCTGCCCAGAATGACGCATTTCTTGCCACTGGTCTCAATATTGTAATGCTGCAGCAGGGTGAGGATACCGAGCGGAGTGGCAGAAATGAAACAAGCCATGCCGAGCGACATTCTGCCCACATTTACCGGGTGGAATCCGTCTACATCCTTACGGTAATCTATTGCCATGGTCACCTTCTGCTCATCGATGTGCTTAGGCAGAGGAAGTTGAACGATGAATCCGTCAACATCATCATCCTGGTTCAGCTTGTCTACGCACTGCAGGAGCTCTTCTTCGGTAACATCCTCCTCATAACGGATGAGGGTCGACTTGAATCCACACTTCTCGCAGGCCAGCACCTTGTTTTTCACATAGGTTTCACTGCCCCCGTCGTGCCCTACGAGCACGGCTACCAGGTGTGGCTGCTTGCCACCGGCGGCTACGATCTGTGCCACCTCCTGGGCTATCTGTTCCTTGATGGCGGCTGCCGTCGCCTTTCCGTCTATAAGCTGCATTTTTATTCTATATTAATATTAAATGTTCAATGTTAAGTTGCAAAGCATACGAATTCTTCACTCTTCGTTCTTCACTTCTTACATTCCCGGCATCTTAGGCATGCCTGGCATACCCTTCATGCGGCTCATCATCTGCGCCATTTTGTTGCCGGTCATCATCTGCATCATCTTTCGGGTCTGGTCAAACTGCTTGATGAGTTTGTTCACCTCCTGGATGTTGGTGCCCGAACCCTTAGCGATGCGCTGGCGGCGTGATGTATTGAGGATGGCTGGGTTGGTGCGCTCCTTAGGAGTCATACTCTGGATAATGGCCTCTACGCCCTTGAATGCATCCTCTGGGATATCTACGTCGCGGATGGCCTTGCCAACACCCGGAATCATCGCTGCCAGATCCTTGATGTTACCCATCTTCTTAATCTGCTGGATCTGGTTGTAGAAATCGTTGAAGTCGAACTGGTTCTTTCTGATCTTCTTCTCCAGTTTCTTGGCCTCTTCCAGGTCGAACTGCTCCTGTGCGCGCTCTACGAGGGATACCACATCACCCATGCCGAGGATTCGGTCTGCCATACGAGCTGGGTGGAACACGTCAATGGCGTCCATTTTCTCGCCGGTACCTATAAACTTGATTGGCTTGGTTACCACGGTACGGATACTGAGGGCTGCACCACCGCGGGTATCACCATCGAGCTTGGTGAGAACAACGCCGTTAAAGTCAAGGCGGTCGTTGAATTCCTTGGCTGTGTTTACGGCATCCTGACCGGTCATGGAGTCAACCACGAAAAGGGTTTCGTCTGGACGGAGATGATTCTTGAGATTGCTGATCTCGTTCATCATCTGCTCATCAATGGCAAGACGTCCGGCTGTATCGACGATTACCACATCGTTGCCGTTGGTCTTAGCCTGCTGGATAGCATGGTCGGCGATACTGAGCACATCCTTGTTCTCTGGCTCGCTGTATACCGGAACACCCACCTGCTCACCCACAACATGGAGCTGCTGGATAGCTGCCGGACGGTAAACGTCGCAGGCCACGAGCAATGGCTTCTTGCCTTTCTTGGTCTTGAGCATATTGGCAAGCTTGCCACTGAAGGTAGTCTTACCCGAACCCTGCAGACCGCTCATGAGGATGACGGCCGGATGACTTTCGAGCTTCAATGGAGCTTCTTCGCCGCCCATGAGTTCTTCCAGTTCATCGTGCACCAACTTGATCATCAACTGTCCCGGCTTTACGGCAGTAAGTACATTCATGCCGAGTGCTTTCTCCTTCACCTTGTTGGTGAATTCCTTAGCCACTTTATAGTTTACGTCGGCGTCGAGGAGTGCACGGCGCACATCCTTCATGGTTTCCGCCACGTTGATTTCTGTAATTTTTCCCTCGCCCTTCAAGATTTTGAACGAGCGTTCCAGTCTATCACTTAAATTTTCAAACATTTTTCTTTCTTTATATTTTTGGCTACAAAGATACGACTTTTTTTCGAGAAAGCCAACTTGTTTATGTTTTTTTTTATCCCGTCGGCTAAAATAGCTGTCGCTCTGCCTTTCCCGAGTTCATTTCTTCAGTTTACTCTTGTGCTTATTTTTCAGGATTCTCCTTCTTATTCGATTTTGATTCAGCATCAGAAGTTGCTTTTTTCTCTTCTGTAACCATTTCAGAAGAAGGATCTTTCTTAAAAGCCGAGACATCATACGGATTAGTCAATTCATACTTTTTCCCCGTTGCTTTTTCATAAGCAGCTACCACAGGATCCTTATGTTCCATTTTTTCAAATACCTTTTTAGCCTGTTGCAGATGCTTCTTATCACGTTTCCCCTGTTTATCCATCCATCCGAAAGCATCAAACCCGATGCCAGCAGATGAAGTTGGCAAAGAGTTTATCTTCTCCTGAATATCCTCTTCCATGTTTTTGATGCCTTCCTGATTCTTGCCCCAAACTGTCACTTCGCCTAACTGTTTGGCATCCGGCAAGAGAAACAGAGTATCCGGCAGTTCCTTGTACCGGATAGTTGCCTTCATAAAACCAGGTTTCGATACGGTTGCTGAATCAAACTGATAGCGCATCGTCCAATAGCCCCGATAATCTGTTCTTGCCCAATGATTGTTATTGGTATGAATAAGTGCTTCACGAATAGGCACATGATTTTCTGCCGATGCGATGACACACGTTTTCTGCGCATAGGTTACCTGCCCTAACATAGCAAGCAATACTGTTAAAATCAATATGATACGCTTCATGCTTTTTCTCTGATTTATATCTTTTCTTTGTACCAGACAAATTACTTCTTCTTAATATGAATCTGATACAAAAGTAATGATTAAATCTGATATTTCATTAAATTCCCCAAGAAGTTTAAGTTCATTTAAAGAGTAATGTAAAAAAATTAAGCGTCTATAACAGTTGGTCTATTTATATAGTATCATTCAAAGGTATATAGTATCATTCAAAGGAAAGATATGGTGTTTTCAACACTAAGAAATATTTTTAGTAAGTAAAAGCATATAGTTTTTAGAGTTCTTGCATATAGTCTTTTAAGTCAAAACACATAGCTTCCCAGATATTATCACTAGGCTCAGCAGCTCTGCCGAGCCTAGTGACAACTCTCTGTTAAACCAGTTCCGTAACTGCAGAAATAATTCACTTATATTCTATTGAGTTCATTTGATTATTCTACTATTCCACGTTGCTCGATTCTCTTAGCCTCTTCAAGAAGCTTGATGGCATCTACATACTGAGCGATGCCCTGAGCCACCTCCTTGGCAGCCTTCATTGCCAGGACTACAGTCTGCGGACGGTGTACCACATCACCTCCGGCAAACACACCGCGACGGGTGGTCATACCGAACGGACGTTCAACAACTTTTACATATCCCTTCTCATCCACCTCGATTCCGGCAGTGGTAGAAACGATACGGTTGGCTGGTCTTGAACCGATGGCGAGATAGATTCTGTCGAATTTTTCTACCCTTTCACCCTCAGGAGTGTTCAGCACACAGCTTCCCAGACGGCCGTTTTTGCCCTTCAGAAAGGCCTCGATGGTAGTTTTCCACTCAAATTTCACGCCTTCCTTCACAGCATCTTCATATTCGCTCTGGATGGCAGGCATCTCTTCCTGGGTCTTACGGTACAGCACAGTTACATCGGCACCCAGACGGATAGCAGTACGGGCAGCATCCATGGCCACGTTTCCGCCGCCAATGACACCCACCTTCTCGCCGTCGCGCAGTGGAACCATGTCGCGGGTCAACGCGCCTTCGTTATAGGCATTCACGTTATGCAGAAAGTATGTACTCTGGCTCACACCGTGGAGCTTTGAGCCCGGTGTAGAGTCCATGTTCTGAGGCACGCTGGTACCTGTGCCCATAAAGATGGCGTCGTAGCCTGCACGGAACAGACTGTCGATGGTTACATTGTTCTCGCCCACCATGCAGTTGGTGATAAACTGCACGCCGAGGGCAGCTATCTTAGCCACCTCATCGCGCACTACCGACTTAGGTAAGCGATACTCAGGAATACCGTACATCAACACGCCTCCCGGCTCAGCCTGGCCCTCGAAAATGGTGACGTTGAAGCCCTGACGCGCCAGATCGCCGGCTACGGTCAAGCCCGCTGGACCCGAACCGATGACTGCCACACGGCCACGTGTTTTCTGTGGCAACATCTCGCGCGAAAGGTTCATCTTGGTATCAAAATCGGCAATAAACTGCTCCAGTTTGCCGATCTGTACCGGTTTGCCTTTCTTTCCGAGCACGCAGTTGCCTTGACACTGTTTCTCGTGAGGGCATACACGGCCGCAGATGGCCGGCAAGTTGCTCTTGGCATTGATGATGCTCATCGCTGCACCCATGTTACCCATAGAGAGTTCGTGTACGAAATCAGGTATGTCGTTGCCTATCGGGCATCCCTTCTTGCACTGCGGAATCTTGCAGTGTAGGCAGCGTTTTGCCTCTTCAATGGCTTCGTGGGTTGAAAAGCCCTCGTTCACTACCTGGAAGGCAGCAGCATCCGCCTGCTGTTCTGTTGTATCAGCCTGCTTAGCATCATCATTCTGCTTAGCTGCTGGTTCTGTTGTATTCTGCTCAGGGGCCTGTGCCTCTGCAGCATTCTTCATATTCTTTGTTTCTTTCTGTTCGCTCATAATAGAACTGCTCTTCTTTTTACTGATTCTACAATCTGTTTTATTGATTCTACAATCCTTTTTACTGATTCTACAATCTATCCTTTGATTTGTGGGTGCAAAGGTACAAATAATATTTCAGAAATCGCCCCTATCTCCTTACATATTTTCATTTTGCCCCCTTTTTCCTTATTATCCACCTGCTGGCGCCTTACCGGGGACGCACACCTGCCTAATCATTAATCACTAATCGGGGGTGGTCATTAAGGTCATTAAGGTCATTAAGCTTTTCCGCTTCCGGCAACACATAAAAAAAGACCCTACATTCACATGCAAGGCCTTAAAAAAACTTGACTGGTTCTACATTCACATGCAAAACACCAATAACCTGAAGGGGGAAATAATATAAGGGCTCCCCCTCGTAACAACAATTTTATTTTTCTTTAATCTCAATATCTTCCTTCACATGATTACGTATCTTGGTGAGAAAGAGTTTCATACGCTTCGCATCCTTGTGGTCAATGATGTCGATGAGCTCAGCAAGCTCCTCTCTGATCTGTGCCACCTGCCCCGATGTGTATGGGTTGAAGAGAATTTCCTGCAGCAGGTAATCATCTTCGTTGAGCACGCCCTTGGCTATCTGCATGTGGCGCTTGAAGGTGGTGCCCGGAGCATCCTGGTGCTTCATCACTGCCGCAAAGGCAAAGGTGCTCACGAAAGGAATACTCAGCGAGTAGGCCACCGTCTGGTCGTGCTCATCAAATGTATACTCATGCAGACTCAACCCCAACTTCTGGTAGAGGTCCTTGAAGAATATCTTGCCCATGTAGTCACCCTCCTTGATGATGACTGCATTCTCCTCTGAAAGCTGGTTCAGATTGGCAAAGGTTGGGCCGAACATAGGGTGCGTGCTCACGAAGCGGAAACCGCTCTTCTCGTAAAATTCCTGCAGTCCGGTCTTTACCGAAGCTATGTCGCTGATAATGCAGTCGTGAGAGAGATGTGGCAACACCTCTTCAAAGGCTGGCAGCGTATATTTTACCGTCACCGCATTGATGGCCAGTTCGGGGCGGAACATCTCTATCTCTTCCATCTTAGTGAAGCGGTAACAGTTGTAGGTGAAGCGCAGGCGCTTGGCATCCTTCTCGTAAACCGCCACCTCGTGGTCGAAGCTGAGCAGGTCGATGAAGAAACTTCCCATCTTACCTGCTCCCATAATTAATATTCTCATATTTTTCAAGTGAAGAGTGAAGAGTGAAGAACGAAGAATTCTACAGCATCATTTGTTTAAACGAAAAACTACAGCAAAGAACCCTAGCCCTCAAAGCATTTGAATTCTTCACTCTTCGTTCTTCACTCTTCACTTAATTTACTTCTGGTTTAGGATTTCCAACTGCTGGCGGACACTCTCCTCATGGATGTGCTCGAAAATCTGAGCGGCAAACTCAGGGCTCATGCCGCAGAGGGCTGCCTGGGCTCCACGCTTGTCGAGAATCTCGTTGTAACGGTTGGTCTGAACGATGGTCATGTTGTGCTCCTTCTTGTAGGTACCAATCTCGCGGCAAACGCGCATACGTTTAGCCAGAAGATCCATCAGCTGGTTGTCGCACTCGTCAATCTGACCGCGCAGCTGGTGCAGACCCTCTGTAGAATAATGCTCATCGCGCACTACGAGGAGGCTGAGGATGTAATCCAGCACCTCTGGGGTAACCTGCTGCTTAGCATCGCTCCATGCATCGTCTGGGCTGCAGTGGCTCTCAACGATTAGGCCGTCGAAACCTAAGTCCATTGCCTGCTGACAGAGAGGGGCGATGAGGTCGCGTCGGCCACCGATGTGGCTAGGGTCGCAGATGATTGGCAACTGTGGTATGCGGCGGTGCAACTCGATAGGAATCTGCCACATAGGAAGGTTGCGGTAAATCTTCTTGTCGAAGCTGGAGAATCCGCGGTGGATGGCACCGAGTTTCTTGATGCCTGCCTGGTTGATGCGCTGCAGGGCACCGATCCAAAGCTCGAGGTCTGGGTTTACCGGGTTCTTAACGAGCACTGGCACGTCTACGCCCTGAAGACTGTCGGCAAGTGCCTGCATGGCGAATGGGTTGGCAGATGTACGTGCGCCTACCCAGAGAATGTCGATTCCATATTTCAGTGCGAGCTCTACATGCTCTGGGGTAGCCACCTCAGTAGCTGTCAGCATGCCTGTTTCTTCCTTCACCTGCTTCATCCAAGGCAAGGCTGTTTCACCGTTACCCTCGAAGCCTCCCGGTTTGGTGCGTGGCTTCCACACACCTGCGCGGAACATGTGGCAACCTTTGGCAGCCAACTGCTTAGCGGTAGTCATAACCTGCTCTTCTGTCTCTGCCGAGCAAGGGCCGGCAATGACGCAAGGGCGTTCCTGATCACTAGGAAAATTCAATGGTTCTAATTCTAATTCCATAGTCGAATATTTTTATTTTTTTACTTTTTTCTTTGGGGACCAGCGATGGAATCGCTGGGAACGGGGGCGGAAAGGGGAAAGGCTCTTTTTACCTTTTTACCCTTTTACCTTTTTACCTTTCAAAGGCCTTTTACCTTTCAAAAACCTTCTTGATTCTTTCCAGAGCCTCTTTCATCTTCTCATCCTTGGCACAGAGGCTGATACGGATGTAACGCTTGCCGTTGGTTCCGAAGATGAAGCCAGGGGTGAGGAAGACGCGTGCCTCATGCAGAATCTTCTCTGTCAGGTCTTCTACATCGGCATATTTCTCAGGTATCTTGCCCCAGAGGAACATGCCTACCTGGTTAGGGTCAAACTGGCAGTCGAGCACCTTCATGATCTCCTCAGCAATGTCGCGCCGGCGGCGGTAGTTCTGGATGTTGTTCTCGCGATGCCATTCATCCGTGTTGTTAAGCATCGCCTCGGCAGCTGCCAGCTGTATGCCTCGGAAGCTTCCGTTGTCGATGTTGCTCTTCACCTTCAGAATCCATGAGATGAAAGTCTTGTTGCTCGAAATCATCGCCACACGCCAGCCTGGCATGTTGTGGCTCTTGCTCAGGGAATTGAACTCGATGCAGCAGTCCTTAGCTCCCGGCACCTGCATGATGCTCATAGGGTGCTCGTTGAGGATGAGCGAATATGGGTTGTCGTTCACCACCACGATGTTGTGCTTCTGGGCGAATGCCACCAGCTTTTCGTAGGTTTCGCGCTTTGCCACACCGCCTGTCGGCATGTTAGGATAGTTGGTCCACATCAGTTTTACGTGACTCAGGTCCATCTTCTCCAGGGCGTCGAAATCGGGCTGCCATCCGTTATCCTCTCTCAGATCGTAGTAGGTAATCTTGGTACCCAGAATCTTGTTGATGGCGGTATAGGTAGGGTATCCAGGGTTCGGGATAAGCACCTCATCGCCAGGATTGCAGAAGGCGAGCGTTACGTGCAGAATGCCTTCCTTGCTACCTATGAGGGGTTGGATTTCTGTAGCCCAGTCGAGGTCTACATCATACCAGCGCTTATAGAAACCAGCCATTGCTTTGCGCAACTCTGGTATGCCCACCGTAGGCTGATATCCGTGTGCGTTGGGATTGTTGGCTACCTCGCAGAGCTTGTCAATGGTCTGCTTAGAAGGCGGCATGTCTGGACTTCCGATGGCCAGACTGATAATGTCTTTGCCCTCGGCATTAAGCTTAGCCACTTCCTTCAGCTTGCGGCTGAAGTAGTATTCCTGTATTTCCGTTACTCTATTGGCTGGTTGTATCATAATTCTTATTTTCAACTATTAACTGTTAACTATCAACTATTCTTTCTCCTCATATTCTCCCAACACCTTTATTTTCTTCACGAGCGGCGTAATGGCGTCGATGCTCTGGCGGTATCGGGTCAGGTTGTCGAAGGTGAGGTCTACGTAGAAAAGGTATTCCCACTCATGTCCGATGTTTGGCAGCGACTGGATCTTGGTGAGATTGATGTCGTAGAAACTCAGGATGGTGAGCACCTTGGAAAGCGATCCCTTATCGTGAGCCAGACTGAAGACGATGCTCGCCTTGTTGGCCTTTTCGATGGGACGGAGCAGGGCTGCCTTCTGGGGATTGCAGACCACGAGAAACCGGGTGTAGTTGTGCGGATTGTCGTGGATGTCTTCCTGCAGCACCTTCATGCCGTGCATGTGGGCAGCGTAAGAAGAGCAGATGGCTGCCCATCCCCTCACCTTGTGCTGGGCGATGTAGGCTGCCGAGCCTGCGGTATCTTCTGCCTCCACCGCCTTGAGATCGGGATGGTTGGCTAGGAACTTGCCGCACTGCATGAGGGCTACCGGATGGGAGTGAATCTCCTGCAGGGTGCTCCAGTCGTCTTCTGGCAGACAGCAGATGCTGTGCTCTATATGGAGCTTGTGTTCGCCTACCACGGTGGTTCCGCTCTGCCGGAGCAGTTCGTAATTGTGGAGCAGGCTGCCCGCAATGGTGTTTTCTATGGCGCAGATGCCTACTACTGTAGGGTCGCGCTTGATGTTTTCGAACACCTCTTCGAAGGTAGCACAACAGATGATTTCAATCTGTTCGCCCTCGAAATACTGGTGGGCGGTAATGTCGTGGAAAGATCCCAGCTCTCCTTGAATTGCTATTCTCTTCATGTTTCTTTTATCTTGTCTAATGTTACGAAAAACGGTCCTACTCAATAAGAGCGGGACCGTTTCGATGATTTCAAGAATCTAATATCCTAAGTTGAAATTTACACGCAACTTCCCGCTTTACAATTATTTGCAAAGTAAAAGTAATAGCTAAAAAAGAATGCGTTAAACTTCTTCATTGTCTTTACATTTTATATGTTACTCACTTTTGTTCTTTCCGAGCCCGTTTCTCCTTTATTATATAAGGAACTTATCTGTGCTCAGATTTTCCCGAGTTCTTTCCTACACCTCTTTATTATATAAGGAGCAGGGAGTGCTCAGATTTCGAGTCTCGACTTGCTAAAATCTCAACTCGACTGCAAAAGTAACATTTTTCTTTGATATTGCCAAACAATTTGATATATTTTTCTTCATTTTCCTTATATTTTATGCTAAAAAACATATTTTCGCCCGATTTTTATCATCAGAATACGGAAAAATGCAGAAAAATGTACTCAAAAGCTAGGCGCTAGGGAGAGACGCAACACCGGAATCCGTGAGGCAAGCCCCTTCCTTTATCTGCAATGTTCTCTGCCTTCAGCCTTGAATTCTCCTGTCAGCTCCCCTACTTTCTCGGGGTTCAGCTCCAGGTAGCGCTTCATGTCCTTTCCGGCACCATCCTTGTCGCCCATCTGCATCAACAGATTGCCGCGCTTCAGGAGATTCGCGCTCAGAGAGGCTTTTACAGACGAGTGTTCCGCAGAATCCTTCTGTTCTGCCAATTCTTTCTCCTGCTCTACAATCTGCTGCGTCAGCGTAGCAAGCAACAGAACAGGGTTTATCTGATTTAAATCCATAACCTTATATTTTTACAAAAAGTATTCTGTTGTATATCAAGGAGTTAACCCACTTGACACTCTAAAACAGGGTGTCAAGGTATGAGCCACTCCTTATTATAATAAGGTGTCATTTACTTGATGGCCCCGATAATCTCAGTCACACTCTTGCATCCGTGAGCATCAAGCCACTCGTTGATTCCATCCTTCACCTTCTTCGTAACCGCAGGATCAATGAAGTTGGCTGTACCAATCTCAATGGCCGTAGCACCGCACATCAGGAACTCAATGGCATCCTTGGCAGAAGAAATGCCGCCCAGACCAACAACCGGAATGTTTACGGCATGAGCCACATCCCAAACCATGCGCAGGGCAACAGGCTTAACGCAAGGACCGCTCAAACCACCCGTACGGATGCTCAAGAGAGGCTGGCGCTTCTCAATGTCCACCGCCATACCCATCAGCGTGTTGATGAGCGAAACAGAATCGGCACCCTCAGCCTCCACGGCACGAGCGATATCGGCAATGCTGGTAACATTAGGCGAAAGTTTCACGATGAGGGTCTTCTTATAAACCTTTCTCACCGCCTTCACCACGCTGGCTGCACCCTCGCAGGTTACACCGAAGGCCATGCCGCCATCCTTCACGTTAGGACAGGAGATGTTCAGTTCTATAGCCGGAATTTTATCCAGCTCGTTGATGCGCGCCGCACACTCGGCATAACTCTCAGGCGAATGTCCGCTCACGTTGACAATCATATTGGTATCAATGTCCTTGATCTGAGGATAAATGTGAGAGCAGAAATACTCCACACCCTTGTTCTGCAAACCTACGCAGTTGAGCATGCCCTGAGGCGTTTCAGCCATACGCGGATAGTCGTTTCCCTCGCGCGGTTCCAGGGTAGTGCCCTTCACGATAATACCGCCAATCTCCTCCAGAGGAACGAAATCGGCAAATTCCAATCCGTAGCCGAAAGTACCCGATGCAGTCATCACAGGGTTCTTCAACTCCAAATCCTTTATCTTTACACTTAAATCAGCCATAATCTTCTGTTTTACTTAAAAATGTTTTTACAAACAAAGGCAAAAGAATTCTTCGTTCTTCACTCTTCGTTCTTCGTTTCCAACGAATTCTTCACTCTTCACTTCCAAACGAATTCTTCACTCTTCGTTCTTCACTCTTCACTTAAATTTCCCAAGTAAGTTTCTTGATGTTGATGACAGGTCCATCCTTGCAGACGCACTGGTTACCCTCGGTAGTTTTCTCTACGCAGCAGAGGCAGGCGCCCACACCGCACGCCATCTTGTTCTCAAGAGAAACCTCACACTCCACACCAGCCTTCTTGGCAAAGCGAGCCACGCTCACCATCATCGGCTTAGGTCCGCAGGTAGAAATCATATCAAACTTCTCGTTCTCCAGAACAGAGTGGTTGGTAACGAAACCTACCTCGCCAGCCGAGCCATCCTCAGTAGTGATGCATACCTTTCCGATCTTGGCAAACTCATCCAGTTCGAGCAGATCTGTAGCCTTGCGTGCACCCAGCAGGAAGGTAACTTCAGCCCCGAAATCCTTGATGAGTTTTCCGAAATAGAGGAGCGGAGCCACACCTACGCCACCACCTACGAGCAGATATTTTTGGCTCTTCCCGGTAGGCATGGTGAAGCCGTTGCCGAGAGGCAGCATACAGTTGAGCACATCGCCCTCCTTGAGCTGTCCGAGCTGACGAGTACCGTCGCCCACCATTGCAACGAGCAACCAGAGCTGATTATTTTCACGATCCACGAAATTGATGGAAATAGGACGGCGAAGCATGGTAGTAGGCGAATGGTCTACTCTTACTTCTACGAATTGGCCAGGCAAGATTTCAGGCAAAGGTTTCTCATCGGTAAGCTTAATCAAAACGTGCTTATCGCTAAGCGCCTCTACAGAAACCACCTTGAGGTCGAGAACATATTTTTTCATCTTATTGCTAATTTTTAATATGCTTATTATATAATATACGTATATCATAATAGGTACGCGTAGCTTCCGGTTACGACCACCTACGTTTTCTACGATGCAAAGGTACATCAAAAATCCGAATTTACGAAAAGAAAAGAGATATTTTTTCTTTATCGCCGCTCCTATGTGTTTGTTTTAGGGTTCCCCAATCCCTACTTTATTTCTTAGGAACGAAGGTTTCCCAGGTCTGATCATCGTAGAAAATACGGATTTCGGTAATCTTTCTTTGCGGTTTGTCTACAATTTTTACCGCCGCTTGGGCTATATTTTTAGGTGTACGATTTACACCCTGCATTTGAGGCTGGTCAAAGAGCGAGGGAGAAGTAGGGGAGGCTGTGGCTCCTTCGGCTCCAAAATCAAGCATAGGCTCGGCAGAGGCGGCTCCAGAAGGCTGACTGCCCTGCTTCATCCCCTCAGCACCACCGGCTGCCCCATCCGTAATGCCTTGATGCATATCAGCAGCACCCTCTTCACTGCCACCCTGGGAAGCCTGGTTCTGATACATAGGAGGAGTACCGTAGAGTACCCAATAAACGTTTACCTGAGGAAAACTCTTATGGATGCCATCCACAATGCTGAGCGATGGATTGGTCTTCCCGTTGAAAATATTGCTCAGCGTAGCGGTCGAGATTCCGATCATCTGAGCGAAATTTTGCTGAGTGAGGTGCTGGTCCTCCATCAGCTGTCTGATTCTATCTTTCATGCTCTAAAATTTTTAGTGTTCATTTTTCTACTGATACGATGTTTTATTTCCGAACAAGCCACTTTTAGACCCTTTTTCGGTTGATTTTACAAAGATAAAGCAAAAATTTAGAATAACCAAACATTTCTGAATAAATTTAGATTTTTAAACTTTAGGTTTCTGTTTGTAAATTTGAATTCTACCCACTCCAGTGTTCGGTTTTTATGTTTAGTTTTATAAATATAAACCTATCAATCAAAATATATGACTAACCTTTTCTTTATAGATTTAGGCTAAATCACTGGTTATTCATACTATAAACATCCTAAATAACGGCATATAGAGCGATTTATGCAATATTTCCACCACACCTATGTAAAAAACTATGGTTTATAAAACAACTAAAATACATAACCAACTGAGTTTCCAGTACTTACAAATTCAGAATACGACATGAATATTTATTCATTCACAATCATAAACGCCCTGTTTTATCTTTATTTTTATAAATACAGAACATAAATTCGTGCATTTAGTTTTCTTGTATTTATGTTTATAAATCAAAACCGCACGTTTTGATTTGTAAATTTAAAAACATAAACTTAGGAATCGTAAACCTTAATAAATGCAAACGACCGATTTCAGACTACAGGAAATGGCAATTTTTTCCATTTCTAGCGTATTCCAGCCCATCGGCAAGGAAACGGGCAAATTCGCGAGTAATGAAGAGGGTTAATTTATGTAAGTTACTGATAACCAATAAAGTTAAGTCTATTTTCAGGCGAAAACGAAAAATGGGCATCTAGCTCGAAAAATCGCTTAAATCCCCCATTTTTGCCAAAAAATCGCCCAAAATGAGCCCAGATAAACGCTCCAAAAAGAGCTGAAAATCCCCTATTTGGGGCAAATTTATAATGCTAAACGCTAGTTGGCTGCTTTCTGGAAACAGGCGGCAAAGAAGGTAGAAAACGAAAACGAGCTCCTGCCGAGAGAAAACTCTCAGCAGGAGCTCGCCTACTCTCCCCCACCTCGCTCTTCAGCATCAGTGAAGGATAAAAAAGATGAGTTCTTTCATCAGTTCACCCACCGGAGTGGATGGATTATCCAGTCCCTTTATCTTCGCATCCACCTCCTTAAACTTCTCAATAATCGCCATCACTTTCACGCCCGTATAGTTCCTCATTCCTGTAATATATTCGCGCGCCGCCCAAGCTCCGCGCAAATCCAGGAATTTTGCGAGCTCATTTTCGTTCTGCCTGTTGGGTGCATAATAAGCAATCATCAGGTTTTGGAAATAAGTAAAGAGCATCGGGAGAAGCGTGAAGAGAGAACCACTCTTCGGATTGCTGTCAAAATAATTTATTATCTGATTTGCCTTGAACACATCGCGGCTGATGATGGCACTTCTCAGCTCGAAGGCATTGAAGTCTTTGCTCACCCCTATTTCTCGCTCCACAATCTCCGGAGTAACACGCCGGTCGTTCTCTGGAAGAGAAATGAGCAGTTTGTCGAGCTCGGAAGTGAGTCGGTGCAAATCTGCTCCCACATGATCTGCCACCATCTGGGTAGCCTTGGGTTCAATGGTTGCCTTACGGGTCTTGAGATAAGTCTCGATGAAGCCCGGCAGATTTCGGTCGTAAAGCTTCTTGCTTTCAAAAACCACACCCGCCTTGGCAGCGAGGGCAGAAAACTTTTTACGACTGTCGAGCTTGCCGTTTTTATGACAGAAAACAAGGATGGTTGTTTTTACCGGATTTTCGAGGTACTTCTCGAGCGCTTCCAAATTCCGCAAATTCTGAGCCTCTTTCACAACCACTACTCTATACTCCGCCATCATCGGGTAGCCCTTACACAAATCTGCCACTTGCGCACCCGTAACATCAGCTCCGAAAACCACCGTCTGATTGAAGTCACGCTCCTCGGGCTGGAGCACATTTTCTGAAATGTAGTCGCAGATCTTATCTATATAAAAAGGTTCCTCACCCATCAGAACATAGACGGGAGAATACTTCCGAGCCTTCAAATCTTTCATGATTGACTCGTAACTTATTGCACTTTTCTTTTCTACCATTGGATTATTTTTTGTAACTTTGCACCCAGCAAACTCCGGGGGCGCGGACAAGCATTTGCTCCGCCTCCAAGTTCGCAGTTTTCTGAGGTGCAGTTTTCAGCTGCACTTCGACTGCAAAGTTACAAAAAATAAATTGAACTTCCTATATAAAAGAGGTAGTTTTTGAAAATGAGGTATGGTTAAAAGAAGAAAAGAAACCATATCGAAAACAGAAAAGAAAGAAATATAACCCTATATATAATAAGGTACAGAAAAATGATTCGCTTAAATTTGCCATCTTTCGACATCAAGGTTTCGGGCTCAAAACAGCATCCCCAGATACTGGATGTGCTGCGCCGGAAGTTCATCACGCTCACTCCCGAAGAGTGGGTGCGCCAGCATTTCGTTCATTTTCTCATCGAGCACAAGGGGTATCCTGCCTCGTTGCTCGCCAACGAAATCCAGCTGAAATGTGGCGACAAGGTGCTGCGCGCCGACAGTGTGCTCTACTCCCGTGAATTGCAGCCCCGCATGATCATCGAGTACAAAGCCCCTCACATCCCCATCACACAGAAAGTATTCGACCAGATTTCGGTTTACAATCTTCTGCTCCATGTCGACTTTCTGGTGGTGAGCAACGGGCTGGAGCATTACATCTGCAAGATGGATTATGAAAGTAAAAAATATGTATTTTTTGAGACCATTCCCGATTATTCCGATTTATTGACATTATGAGAGCGTCGGAGGATAGTCCGGAAGTTTTTAAACAGAGCTTCCCCAGCCTTCAAAATTTGCGAATTTCCGCCCAACCGGCCATCCGTTTTAGAATTCGCGAATTTTGGAGGCCTTTTTCTGCCCCTTTTCCTCTCCCTTTTTGAGCACTCCTTTTCCTCCCATCCCCCTTCTCGCGTTATTTTTTAATAAAAAAAACATTTTCATTTTGTAGTCTCCTCCTTTTATACTATCTTTGCATCTAATATATATATTAAGGTATAGACTGCCTAAAAGAACAGAAAGAAATGGAGAATAAAAAGATAAAAATCGCCGTAGCCGGAACAGGATATGTAGGCCTGAGCATCGCTACCCTGCTGAGCCAGCATCATGAGGTGGTGGCAGTAGACGTGGTACCCGAAAAGGTGGAGCTCATCAACTCGCGCCGCTCGCCTATCCAGGACGAATACATAGAGAAATATCTGGCTGAAAAGGAACTCAACCTCAAAGCCACAACCGATGGAGAAGAAGCCTATAAGGATGCCAACTTCGTAGTGATTGCCACACCAACCAACTATGATCCGGTGAAAAACTACTTCGACACCTCGCACGTAGAAGAAGTCATCCGTCTGGTGATGCAGGTGAATCCCGATGCCATCATGGTCATCAAGAGCACCATTCCGGTAGGCTACACCGAAAGCATCCGCCAGAAGACGGGCAGCAAGAACATCATCTTCGCTCCTGAATTCCTGCGCGAGAGCAAGGCACTCTACGACAACCTCTACCCGAGCCGCATCATCGTAGGCAGACCGAATGGTGACGAGCGACTGGACCAGGCAGCCCGCACCTTTGCAGAACTGCTGAAAGAGGGAGCCATCAAGCAAGACATAGAAACCCTGTTCATGGGACTTACCGAGGCAGAGGCGGTGAAACTCTTCGCCAACACCTACCTCGCCCTGCGCGTGAGCTACTTCAACGAGCTGGATACCTACGCCGAAATGAAGGGCCTCGACTCTAAGGCAATTATCGACGGAGTGGGTTTGGACCCTCGCATCGGCACCTTCTACAACAACCCTTCCTTCGGATACGGCGGCTACTGTCTGCCGAAAGATACCAAGCAGCTGCTCGCCAACTATGCTGATGTGCCTGAGAACCTGATTCAGGCGATTGTGGAGAGCAACCGCACCCGCAAGGATTTCATCGCCGACCGCGTGCTGAACATGGCTGGCTACTACGATTATGCCAACCAGAACAACTTCAGCGAGGAGGAAGAGAAGCCTTGCACCATCGGCGTATACCGGCTCACGATGAAGAGCAACAGCGACAACTTCCGCCAGAGCAGCATACAGGGCGTAATGAAGCGCATCAAGGCAAAGGGCGCGCAGGTTATCATCTACGAGCCTACGCTGAAAGACGGAACCACCTTCTTCGGAAGCCGCATCGTAAACAACCTGGATGCCTTCAAGCAGCAGAGCCAGGCCATCATCGCCAACCGGTATGACAAGTGTCTGGATGATGTGGCAGAAAAGGTTTACACCCGCGATATTTTCAGAAGAGACTGAATTGAGTTGAATTGAGTTAAAAGTTTATAGTTAAAAGTTAATAGTTGGAAGCTGGAAGCTGAAGACGGAAAATAGGAAAACAATAATATTTATAATAAAGAGAAAAATAAGAAATGGCAAAATTAGTAATCAATTCCTACGAGGAATTTGCATCTCACCTCGGTGAGAAGTTAGGAGAATCAGACTGGTTGCAGATTGACCAGGACCGTATCAACAAGTTCGCAGACGCTACACTCGACCCACAGTGGATCCACGTAGACGTAGAGCGCGCCAAGGTAGAGAGCCCTTACCACAGCACCATCGCTCACGGTTACCTCACCCTCTCAGTACTCCCATACCTCTGGCAGCAGATTATCGAGGTAAACAACCTCAAGATGCTCGTAAACTACGGCATGGACAAGATGAAGTTCGGTCAGCCAGTCATCACCGGTTCACGCGTGCGCCTGGTAGCCACTCTACACGACATCCAGAACATCCGTGGCATCTGCAAGACCAGCATCAAGTTTGACATCGAAATAGAAGGTCAGCGCAAGCCAGCCCTCTCAGGCATCGCTTCTTTCCTCTACTATTTCAACAACTAAAAGATGGCAGCAGGTAAATGGATAGGTGGTGTGCTCGGTTTCATCACAGCCGGTCCGCTGGGAGCCCTGGCAGGCTATGCCCTCGGTTCCCTCTTTGAGCACGGACTGGATGCGGTAAACCGCGACGGCGACCACCATTACAACAACGCCTACGATGCCTACAGCGGCCAGCAGCACAACGGCCGCCAGGGTTTCGGCAACCAGGGCTACAGCCGCCAACAGAGCTATGAGGGAGAGCGAAACTCCTTCATGTTCTCGCTGCTGGTGCTCAGTTCCTACATCATCAATGCAGATGGCAAAATCATGCATTCCGAGATGGAGATGGTGCGCCGCTTCCTGCGTCAGAATTTCGGCGAGGCAGCCAGTCAGCAGGGCGAGGAAATTCTCCTCAAACTCTTCGAACAGCAGAAGCAGATGGGCATGCAGCAGTACCGTTCGGTGATACAGGACAGCTGTCATCAGATACGTGCCAACATGATGTATGAGCAGCGCCTGCAGTTGCTCAATTTCCTCGTCATGATTGCCCAGGCCGATGGAATTGTGAATCCTCAGGAGATTCAGGCGCTCAAGGAGATGGCCATCCACATGGGGCTTTCTGCCGAGGATGTAGACCAGATGCTGAACCTGGAGAGCGGGGCTTCTTCAACAGGCAGTCTGGATAATGCCTACCGTGTTCTGGGCATCAGTCCTGACGCCTCAAACGATGAGGTGAAGGCCGCTTACCGCAAGATGGCGCTCAAGCATCATCCTGACAAGGTAGCAGCACTGGGCGAAGATGTGCGCCGTGCAGCCGAGAAGAAATTCCAGGAAATCAACGACGCCAAAGACCGCATTTACAAGGCTAGAGGACTCTAGGTTCCAGATTAGCATTAAAAGTTCCAGATTAGGATTAAAAGTTCCAGATTAGGATTAAAGGAGTTAAGACAGATTGTCCTAGCTGCCTGAAAACGAAAAAAATAAAGGCTCGCCAAGCAATTTTGGCGAGCCTTCATTGTATCTTATCGTATCTTTATCAGAAGATTATCATCCGAAAAGAGCGGAGAGAGGAGTAAGATTAATCCTCATCCTCAGTCTTTCTTCTGCGGATAGCGCGCTTGCGCTTTGGCTTCTCCTCTGTCTTAGGAGCCTCAATCTTAACACCAGCCAATTCCGGGTCGATGAGGATACGGCCGCAATACTCACAAGGGATAATCTTCTTGTGCATCTTGATGTCGAGCTGGCGCTGAGGTGGAATCTTGTTGAAGCAACCGCCACATGCATCACGCTGCACGTAAACGATACCCAAACCGTTGCGGGCACCATTACGGATGCGCTTGAAGCTCTGGAGCAAACGTGGTTCAATCTTCTTCTCGAGCTCGAATGCCTTCTCCTTCAAATTCTCCTCTTCCTCACGGGTTTCAGCCATGATTGACTCGAGCTCAGAACGCTTCATTACCAAGCCCTTCTCGCGGTCTGCCTTCTGGTCCTCAGCCTTGTGAAGGTCGTACAGGCGCTCGTTGATCGTCTGCTGCGCCTCGCGGATTTTCTTGCTGCAAAGTTCGATTTCCAACTCCTGGAACTCGATTTCCTTGCTCAAAGTATCATACTCGCGGTTGTTGCTAACCATTTCGAGCTGCTTCTTATAACGCTCCACGCTAGCCTGAGCCTCCTCAATCTCGTGCTGCTTCTGATCGATGGCGCGGTCAAACTGCTCAATATCGGTCTGGATTTTCTCGATACGGGTGGTAAGACCAGCAATATCGTCTTCCAAATCCTGAACTTCGAGAGGCAACTCACCTCTCAACGCACGCTTTTCATCAATTGCAGACAAGGTGGTCTGAAGCTGATAGAGAGCCTTCAACTTCTCTTCCACTGTCAAATCTGTAGGATCTTTCTTTGCCATAATTCCTTATTTAAATATTAAATGTTTAATGTTAAATGTTAAATTGGGCTTGCGCCCTTCCAGCCATCTTATAAACTGAAGTTATAAATACAATATCGGATTCGTATTTATCTCCGAGATGCAGCATTTGGCATCAGGGAAATTCTCCTGGATGATGCTGCGGAAGATTTCGCCCGTAAACTGCTCACTCTGATAGTGGCCGATGACGCAGATCTGAATCTCCTGTTCGTGGCCGAAATACTCGTGATAGCTCATCTCGCCCGTGATGAAGGCATCGGCACCTGCCTTGATGGCTGCGTCGAGCAAGAAAGCACCTGCTCCACCGCAGAGTGCCACCTTCCTGATAGGACGTCGAAGCAACTGGTTGCACTGCACGCACTCCACGCCAAACCGTTCCTTGAGCATCAGCACCAAGTCGTCGGCTGCCAGGTCCTCAGCCACCTCTCCGATGACGCCCTCGCCGCCCTTCACGCCGTCCACTTCCTTCTCGCCAGCAAAGAACTGCACGTTTCGCAGCCCCAGTTTCTCGGCAATCTTGAAGTTCACGCCGCCCGCAGCCGCATCCATGTTGGTATGCATCGCCACGATGGTAATATCATTCTTAATCGCCTTGCGCACGGTACACTGCACGTAGTTCTCGTCCGAGATTCTCGCCAGTTTGCGGAATATCAGCGGATGATGGCTCACGATGAGGTTACATCCCTTCCGGATGGCCTCGTCTACCACGGCTTCAGTAACGTCAAGACACAACAATGCCCCTGACATTTCTACCGCCTCTGTCAATCCAACTTGCAGGCCGGCATTATCATATCCTTCCTGCAAGGGCAGAGGCGCGTAATGTTCAAGGGCATCAACTACCTGTTTTATTTTCACGCTCCTATTCAATATTTTATTTTTAGACTGCAAAGTTACTCATTTTTCCCCGATTTTATCTCCATACAGCCCTCCGTTTAAACTTTTTTAATACAAAGTTTCGCTTTTGCGCAAAATATTTCACAAAAACAGCCGATAGTTGTAGATTTTTTATTAATTTTGCAAGCATACTTCATAAAAGCAGAACGGAGCCCGTCCCCCAAGGAAAGGTTCCCGATGAAGAACAGAGTATAATAAATTGGTTTAGAACATCGTATCATAAAAATAGTATAGCTTATGCTTCAATCTACATTACCCTGCGATTTCGCACTCCCTGCCGAATGGGAGCCACAGAGCGCCATCATGCTCACCTGGCCACATGCCGGCACCGACTGGAAGCCGTATCTGCCTGAAATTACAGATACTTATCTCGAACTGGCAGATATCATCACGCGCTACGAGCAGCTGCTTGTGGCTACACCCGATGTGCCCGCCACCCGATACCAGCTCAAGAAAAAGCTCTCTGCCGAACAGATGAGCCGCGTGCTGCTCTACGAGGTAGAAAGCAATGATACCTGGGTGCGCGACCACGGACCCCTCACGATGGTGCTGCGCAGAAAGCAGAACACCTGGATGGTGCCTTACCGCATACTCGACTTCAAGTTCAACGGCTGGGGCGAAAAGTTCAGATGGGAGAAGGATAATGCCATCACCCTGCAACTATACTATCAGGCAGCCTTCAATGCCGATATAGAGAACCACCAGGGCTTCGTGCTCGAAGGAGGCAGCATCGAGAGTGACGGAAAGGGTACACTCTTCACCACTTCACAGTGCCTGCTGGCGCCTCACCGCAACCAGCCGCTCGACCACGACAGCATCGCCCATCTGCTGCAGACTTTCTTCCAGCTCAAGAGAGTCGTCTGGCTGGATCACGGCAATCTGATAGGCGATGATACCGACGGCCATATCGACACCATCGTGAGAGTGGCTCCACACGACACCTTATTATATGTAGGCTGCGATAATCCGGAAGATAAGCAGTATGAAGACTTCCAGGCGCTGGAGAAGCAGCTCAAGGGCCTCTTCACCTGGGAGGGATACCCTTACCGCTTGCTCAAACTGCCGATGCCCGACCCTATCTATGATGAGGGCGACTGCCTCACCACCAACCCTGAGAGCGAGGGTGACCGCCTGCCTGCCACCTATGCCAACTTCCTGATACTGAACAAGGCGGTGATTTATCCCACCTACAATCAGCCGGAAAAGGACGAGAAGGCACGCAAGCAGATTCAGCTCGCCTTCCCCGACCGCGAAATCATCGGCGTAGATTCGCAGACCATCATCCGCCAGCATGGCAGCATCCACTGCATCACCATGCAGTTGCCCGAGGGAGCCCTCAGAGACTCAACATTCCACATTTAACATTCAACATTTAACATTAAAAGTAAAAAATGAACGTCGGTTTATTACAACTTCATAATACGGCAGATATCGCCAACAACAAGCAGCGCCTGGCAGAAGGCATCATCGACCTCGCCCATCGCGGCGCAGAGCTCATCGTGCTTCAGGAGCTTCATAACTCCCTCTATTTCTGTCAGGTAGAGGATGTTGACCTCTTCGACCTGGCAGAGCCTATTCCGGGCCCTTCGACCGATTTCTACGGCAAGCTTGCCAAGGATCTCGGCGTTGTCATCGTCACCTCCCTCTTCGAGCGCCGCGCTCCGGGGCTCTACCACAATACGGCGGTAGTGATGGAGAAGGATGGAAGCATAGCCGGAAAATACCGCAAGATGCACATCCCCGACGATCCTGCCTACTACGAGAAGTTCTATTTCACTCCGGGCGACCTCGGTTTCCACCCTATCCAGACCTCTGTAGGCAAGCTCGGCGTGCTGGTTTGCTGGGACCAGTGGTATCCCGAAGCAGCCCGTCTGATGGCGCTGCAGGGAGCCGAAATGCTCATCTATCCTACCGCCATCGGCTACGCTACCTATGATACCGAGGAAGAGCAGCAGCGCCAGCGCGAGGCGTGGACTACCGTGATGCGGGGCCATGCCGTAGCCAACGGATTGCCGGTCATCGCCGTAAACCGCGTAGGTTTCGAGCCTGATCCTAGCGGTCAGACCGAGGGCATCCAGTTCTGGGGCAGCAGTTTCGTAGCCGGTCCTCAGGGCGAGCTCTACTACCGCGCCAGCGATCAGGAAGAAGAGAGCCTGGTAGTAGATATCGACCTGAAGCACAGCGAGAATGTGCGCCGCTGGTGGCCATTCCTCCGCGACCGCCGCATCGAGAACTACGGAGATATTACCAGGCGATTTATCGATTAACCCAAGTTTGCCGGAAATTCCGAGAGAATATCGGGATTCCGGCATACATATATATATAAGGTATAGATTTTCAGGATAAATGGAGAATTTGGAAGTGATGGTGATACTTTTCATCATCGTGATTTTAGGTTACGTCGCCTGCAAGTTGGGATATATGGGCGACAAGTTTGACAAGAAGCTATCCAGCATGGTGGTAGATATCACCTGTCCCCTGCTGGTGCTCTCGTCAGTAATGGGCGATGAGCTGCCCGACCGCACGCTCATCCTTCCCCTCCTGGGCGTAGGTTTCCTTACCTACATCCTTTTGCTGGTATTCGGTTTCTGGGTGCCGCGTCTCATCACTCGCAATCATGATGACCAGGGCATGATAGGTTTTGCGCTGATGTTTGCCAACGTAGGTTTCATTGGCTACCCTATTGTTTCAAGCATATTCGGTCCGAAGGCCATTTTTTATGCCGCGCTGCTCAACATGCCGAACACCTTTTTTATTTTTACGGCAGGTGTCATGCTCATCAAGGGCGAGTACAGCGTCAAGCAGTTCAATCCTAAGGTGCTGTTTTCTCCGGCTCTTCTTGGTGCCTTTGTTGCCGCCCTCCTGGTAGCCTTCGGGGTTCATACGCCCGATATCATTGCGCGTCCGGTAACGATGGTGGGCAACATAACGGTTCCGGCAGCCCTGATGATTATCGGTTCCTCGATGGCTAAGTTGCCGGTGAAGGAGATTATCGGCAGTCCTAAGGTATACCTCTCCTCGTTCTTGCGTCTTGTGGTAGTACCTCTGAGCATTTATTTCCTGTTCAAGGTATGTGGTGTAAGCGATCAGGTCAACGACATCAATACGGTTGTCATTGCGATGCCCGTAGCGAGTTTCGGCACGATGTTCTGTCTGAAATACGGCCGCAATCCTTCGCTCATCACCGAGATGACGTTCATCACCACGGTTGGCAGCATCATTACCATCCCGCTCATCACCCTCCTCTTTTCGTAATGCAGGAAGGGTGAAATGCCTGGCGTACTTGCGTATCTTACTGCAATGACATCTTTTTTACGCATTGAACGATAAAAAAATCTCCATTTTTTCGTTATTACCCGTTTTTTGCTTATCTTTGCAAATAAATTTGGCACGAAGAAATCCTTTTTACCAATAATATAAATTAGAAAAAAATGAAGATAAACAACAGTACGAAGAAAAGCCTGCTCATCATCGCACTCGCGATGGCCAGCACTACTTACCAGACACAGGCCGCTCCGATAGAACATATCGGCGACAGATACATCATGCATATTCCAGAAATGGAACTCACAGGCGAAGAATCACTCCTCGATGTGCTCATGATGTGCCCGGAAGTCATCTCACTCGACGGCAACAACATCATCGGCGGAGATCCATTCGCCAACCTCTACGGCAAGTTCGTCATCCGTATCGACAACCAGGAATACGGACTCGATTACGCCACCTTCCTCCACCATTTCAAGGCTCGGGAGATAGAAACCATCAAGGTGTGCCAGAACGCCGAAGTGATGAAGGGATGCAGCAGTCTGAAGAAAGTCATCGACATCACACTGCGCAAGAAGGAGAACGGAACCACCGGCAGATGGGGACTCTTCGGTGATACCTACGGCGGCGCAAAAGGCATCGTCAGCGTCATCAGCCAGCAGGATAAACTCCGCGTGCTCAGTCATGTAGAAGGCAACTTCCAGCGCACCTCCAGCAGCGATAAGGACGCCTACCAGGGCATCTCAGGCACCACCGTGAACCACTACTCCCACGAGGGCGCCAAGCTCAATCTGCTCTGGACGCCTACCGCGAAGGATGTGCTCGAAATAGATGCGATGCAGACCTACACCCGCAACCATTTCACCCACACCCCGGCCGATTACGTGCGTGCCTATCATCTGCAGGCCGACTATACCCGCACGCTCGCCGACAACGGCTCCAGCATCCTCTTTACCCTCGGTGCCGAGCATATCAGCGACAACGGACGTACGCTGGAAGAAACCCATACTGCGCCCTACCAGAACCACTCCACCTACCCCTTCATGGTGGTAGAATACGCCACTCCGGTCATCACCCCTGATCTCTGGATTACGGCAGGTTTCGAGGGCGGACTCTCCATCGAGAAGAACTGCGTCGCCGGTTACACCAACCATTCCAACTATCAGGATTTCTACGCCCAGCTGGATTACAACATCGGCAAGTGGGGATTCATGGCAGGCGACCGTTTCCGCATCATCAACTTCCGTCCTAAGCAGATTGCGCCGGAAGAGCACTGGAAGCATACCACGCGCAACCATATCTACTCGGCGAGCGCCTATTACCGCTTCACGCCGGGTCATACCCTGCAGGCTACCTACTGCCGCCGCATCTTCAATCCCGAGTTTGGCGATTTCGTAACCGCGGGCGATATGGAGGACTCCTGGCAGCCGGTTTATACCGCCGATATCGGCAACAGCATGGCGAATGTGGTAGAGCTCAAGCATACCTACAGCCGCCCAGCCTTCGTGCTCAGCACCTCGGTGAAGAACATCCACCAGCACCTGTTCAGTGCCATCCACGACAATACGCTCGGCATCGGCTCCACCGCCTTCTGGCACAAGGGCATCCTTCGCCTCACAGCCGGAGTCAACTACTTCTGGCAGCGCAGCGAAACCCCTTCAGAGGAGGCTCAGCAGCGCAATGCGGAGTATAATCATTTTGCCGTGTTCAAGTTGGCACCGCAGCTCACAATGTCCGATGGCTGGCGCTTTACGGGCAACCTCATCTGGTGTACCCGTCGCCGCAGCGATCCCTACACCCCGGCTAATCTCTATGCCGAGGTAGGGGTATACAAGAATCTGGGCAAGCACTGGACGCTCGAGGGCCGCTTCCACGATATGGCGAGTCAGCACTTCGGCAATCGCGCTGCCACCATCGGCTGCACGTATTATTTTTAACTTGAGCTTTAACAATCTTTTTCTAAATCAGAAGCAAGATTTCTGTTCCTTTCTTATTTTCTTATCAGAAAGAAGAAAAATTTTAAAAAGAAAGGAACAGTATATATGAGAAAAATTGATTTCAAGAAGATTGGGCTGGCAGCGATGATGCTCCTGTCGGGCCTCACATTCCAGTCGTGCGATAACGATAACGATACCGATTGGGACCGCGTTTTTCCTAACGCACTGGTAACCGTGAAGAAGAGTGGCGATGCCTGCTATCTGCAGCTCGACGACAACACCACGCTGCTCGCCAAGAACCTGAAACCAACCATCTTTGACGGTAAGGAGGTTCGCGCCCTGGTCAACTACTCCCAGACCTCGGAGAACAGCGAGAAGTATAACCAGGTGATTCACGTCAACTGGATAGACAGCATCCTGACCAAGAAGCCAGTTCCTTCGCTCGGTTCTGATACCGAGAACCGCGAGAAGTATGGCGACGACATGGTCGACATCGTGCGCGACTGGGTAACGGTGGCAGAAGATGGCTATCTCACCCTCCGTTTCCGTGCTCTCTGGGGCGGTCAGAAGGTGCATTACATCAACCTCGTTAGGGGTGTGAATCCAGATAATCCTTACGAGGTAGAGCTGCGCCACAATGCTAATGGCGACCCTCAGAACTACTGGCGCGATGCCCTCGTAGCGTTCAATCTGAACGGAGTCGTGCCTGATACCGAAGGCAAGACGGTGAAGCTTACCATCCGCTGGCATTCCAGCCAGGGCTACAAGAAGGTAGATTTCGACTACTGTTCGCGCAAGCCTATCAGCAGCCCGAAGATGCTCGAAGGATACAGCCAGGAAGGAAGAGATATCCGATAAACGAAGAAAAAGCAGATAAAGCAAAAGCCCCGATGCATGATGCACCGGGGCTTTTTACTTTTTTACCTTTTTACTTTTTTACCTTTAAATTCCGCTGCAGCTTGTTATGCCGAGGGTGGTAGCGATGGCTGTAAGGAAGGAGATTGCAATCTGCAAAATTGTTTTCCAGGTACTTGCTTTCATAATCTTTAATTTTTAATGTTGAATGTTGAGTGTTGAATGTTGACTTGGTTGGGGGTTGCCCTCAGGCGAGGGCTTTATTCAAGCCCGTCGCCGCCTTCCTGAGAGCCGCCTGGCTGCGTACCGCCGCCTTGTTCAGTGCCGCCTGAGGTACCACCAGAGGTGCCACCCTCGTCGGTGCCGGTATAGCCGCCGTACTCCTGAATCTTGCACTTCTTGCGCAGCTCAGAGTTGCTCCAGCTTTTTGTGTTTCTCACAATCAGGTGTACACCCTCTACGCTGGCAGCCGTTACCTTCTCCTTGGTATCCTCCGCCTTCGAAGTCATACCGATGGAGAACAGGCCGAGGTCAGAGAGACGCACACTCTTACCGTCGAGAATCAACTCCTGCAGATGGTCGAGTGCATCCATCAGCACACCGTGGATAGTACCTCGGGAGTAAGGCGAACCATGGTCAGAGATGTGGGATACGAATCCCTCGAAATCCACCTCGCGGTCGGTTACCGCAGTGGCATACCACTTTTTCTTACCAGCGTTCTCGCCGCTCTGTGGTGTACGCTGCAACTTACGATACTTCAATGTTCCTTTCTGTTCCATGATATTAAAATATTAAAGGGTTAATATAAATGTTACTTGAATTAATGTTAATTGTCTACTTGCTGGTTGGGGGTGCAGCCTTTCTTGAATCACGATGCAAAGGTACGGCAATTTTCTGATACTACCAAATTTCACCCTGCAGAGTTATGTTAAACGAATTTAGCACTTCGGACACATCCGGTTAATCTTGCCAACTCATAATTTATCGTGCGAGAAAACTATGTAATGTAAAAAGTTTCTCTATGCTTTCTTACTCCGAAAACAGCAGGAAGCAAGAAGTCATCCATCAATGCTTCCACCTTCCTCAACCTCCAAAGCGTGACAGTTGTGACAGTTGTGACAGTTTTCAGCGCCTACCCCCACCTTCCTCTCTTTAGAGGTAACTTATAATATATATAAATATATATATAATAAGTTAAATATAATAATAACAATTTGAAAGCAGCCCGAATTCATATACCCCTCCCCTGAAAACTGTCACAACTGTCACAACTGTCACAACTGTAACGCCTCTCTTCTTCTTCTCCCTTCTCTCCTCCTTCATCCATCTTTGTAAAGAAATCACCTACCCATCTCCATCCCCCCGCCCCATCAGTTTGCGGAGATTATCTGGCTTATTCTCCGCAAATTTGCGGAGAATAGACAATAAATCCCCCAAAAACTTGCATGAAAGAGAAATATTTCATATATTTGCAGAAGAAAAGCTGCACTCGGCAATTTGAAAGCAAGCTTTCATTGCGCTCGTTTGCATTTTCTTTGCAAAAGAAAAGAAGAAGAAAAAGAAAAAATATGAAACAAGAAAACAACAGAATACAATTACCCCTAGAAGAAATCAAGCTCGCATTCGCTGCTTCATGCGTTGAGGGAGCTGCAAGAAAGCTCGGGGTACCATATATTGAAATATACGAAAGAATGAGAAAGGTTGATTTAATCAACAAGTTCATTCTGCCCCACTACGATACGCTCCACACCGAAAGTCGAGAGTATCTTATAGAAGATGTCATTGAGTGTCTAACTAATTGGGAGAAGAAAGCTTCTCATCAATAAATACTTAGTATATAATGGAACAGAAAAAATATAAACAGATCAACACAAAGACGCCTGAGATTCAAGAAATGATTCTCAGCTATCAGATAGGAGGCGTGGCATACGAACTGTCACAGCGCCTGGAAATATCTCCAGCTCTGGCTCTTGATCTTTTCTATCGCAGCAAGACCTGTGCCCAACTCCACGATAAGCGCACCGGCCTATATCTCATGAGCAATGGCTACATCGCCGATGATTTCATTTACGAGAAGCAGAGAGGGTACTAAGCCGCAGTTTTATATACCAGAGATACCTTGCCCCCCACACGCCCTGAAGGGGCAGAAGCTACTAGCCCAGGGTAGCACCCTGGGTATAAGCGCAATCAGCCCTGCGCCCTGTAAGGGCAAAAGCCTTAAAAATTTTCGTGAAATCCCTGCCTATTCCTCTCGTCTTTCCGCCTCCGGCTCCGCCACCATTTCCGGCTCTTCTTCCGGCAATTCATATCTTCTGATATGATGATCTTCCAGATAGATATGGTTCAGCGTAAAGGCGAGCGACTCCAGCGTCTTCTCCCTTACCGCCGGCTTCAGTTCACATTCCCATATCACGATGGTATGCCATCCCATTTCAGCCAGCCGGTGCAGCACCTCATGGTCCCTCTCCCGGTTCCTCCTGATTTTCTCCATCCAGAACCCGGTGTTCGATTTCGGCACCACATAATACTTGCACCCCTCATGTCCGTGCCAGAAGCATCCGTTTACCAGAATACAGGTGCGATATTTCCTCAGCACGATGTCCGGCTTGCCCGGCAACCGCGGGTGATTGAGCCGATACCTGAATCCCCTACTCCACAGAAATTTCCTGACAAGAATCTCCGGTTTGGTATCCCTGCCCCTTATTGCCGCCATGTTGTTGTGGCGCTGTTCTATGGTCAAACGGTCCGACATCTTTAATTTATCATCAACATCTGTTTAACATTGCAACATCGCAGCAGGCGTTATGTTCAGAACCTTGCATAGCAATCTAGCTATTTTTAGAGTAGGCTCAGAGCGCCCTGTTACATAATCGTTAATACGTGAAGGACTTACTCCAATTTCTGAAGCCAGTTGTTTTTGAGTCATTTTCTTTTCATTTAAAGAAAGTTCGATAAGTTCAGAAACAGAAGGCTTTCCGATAGGAAAATGTTTCTTTTCGTATGACTCAACAATGTCCGACATTAATGTCAGTTCTATGGCATTCTTATCGTTGGCAGGCGTATCGTCCGTTACCAATGGCAGGAGATCTTCTATTCTGTTGAGTGCAAACTCATATTGTTCTTTCGTAATTCTATCCATAATTGTTTTTATTAAATGGTGGAACAATCTATTTTGTCATATTCACTATGTGTTCCGACAAATCTTACGAAGAGTCGGCCTATTGTAAATTTAATTACCACTACCAACCTATACCTGTTTCCTCGAATGTTGAATACGTAATGTTGATTACCTACGTAGTCAGCATCAGGAAAGTCAGTTCTTATATCAGAAAAGTTGCGCCATTCTGCTTCTTCCGCAATCTGGTACCATCTTTCCAGAGCTACTTTTGAGTCTTCTCGCCCAGGGGTCTCGTAAAACTCTTTTAGTTTCCTATGCGAAATAATTCTCATAATTCCATGATTTAAATTTTCATTGCAAAGATATATAGAAATATTGAAATACAATAGTTTCTTTCATAAATATTTTGTTTTTTAGGATTATTTATATAATTAAGCTTGTTTTTCTACTATTTAGCTTCCACCTTTCCCCCTTACGGGCTGAAGGCCCAGAAGCTCCTAGCCCAGGGTAACACCCTGGGTATAAGCGCATTTTGCCTTAATTCTTAATAATTCTTCTTCTGAAAGCCCTGTATATCTTGCGATTTTATCAATAGGCTCGTTTTCCATCAGCATATTCTTAGCTACTTCAATTTTAGCCTCTATGATAGCTCCTTTATAAGCTGCAATATGGTCACGCATCACCTTGATTGCATCATCATATTTCTCTTGATCTTCCTTGCAGAGTGCAGTAATGTCCTCTATCGCAGCAAGTTTCTGGAAGAGTTCATTTTCTGCCAAAGAAGGTATTTTGTCCAATATACTCATATTATTTAATTCTATTAAAAGAAACAATTCTTATATCAATAAACCCATTCATTGGCAAAATTAATCTTTTCTCACGAAAACACAAAAGAAAAAGCCCAAAAACTTGCAGAAAAGAGAAATATTTCATATATTTGCAGGCAGATTTAAAACATAACTTGTTTGAATTCCCATCATGTGACTTATCCAAAACATTTAAACTAGAGGAGGGAAAATTATGAAAACAATAAAAGGTATTTGCATAAAGAAGCGCAACTTCGACAAATTCAAGAAAGTGGCCGATCTTATATATTTCGATGGACCATTGTTGTCACACTACGTTACCAACAAGGGTGACAACTATCTCTTCTATTGGATAGACCAAGATGATACAAACAATCGCTGGATGTTCATCAGAACCGATTACGACAATATACAAAAGTACACGAATAAAAAGCAAACATTGCGTAACGTATTAAGTTCGCCATTAGACGACATAGTATATACTGTCGATATTGATGAAGAAGGCAATCATCACAACTTCCAGGCCCACTCCATAGAAGATCTTCCAGAGGATTATCTCCCTACCGAAGATTCTTATTATGAATTTGAGCCAGAAGATGTGAACAAAGAGAACTTATCCATAGCAGAAATGAGCGGCAAGAAACTCGACTGGTTCCGCAAGGTCTGTGCAGCGGTACTGTAGTCACTTTTTCCGATTGTCTGCAATTCGTCCGCAACTTGCGGACAAATTCACTGATAGCACAATAACCATTGATATTCAACAAGTTGCAGCCAATAAACGAAATCGTCTACAGCCTGTTGACGATTTCAATTTATTGGTTCCTAACTCTAGTTCCGCATGTGGTTCAGGCACGGGCTGAAGGCCCAGAAGCTCCTAGCCCAGGGCATCACCCTGGGTATAAGCGCAATCCGCCTTGCGCCCTGTAGGGGCAAAAGCCTTTTTAAAAAGGATATTAAGAATGAAAACAAGGGAAGGCGAGAAACCAGCACCATGATGGCAGCGATGTAGATATCTATGTAGAAATGCCCCCTAAGTTTTTCCTGATAGTCCGTCTGAAAGCATACCTTGAAGCCCTTCTGGGTTGCCCTGTCGATATTATCCGAAAGCACCAGCACCTCAACCCCTTCCTGCTCAAGGAAATTGAGAGAGAGGGGATTGAAGTAATAGCGGAGCGATAGATGCGATAAACTACCTTATCCTATATTCATCAAATTACGCAATGAGACGATAGTTTTCGTCTCGCACTCAGCAACTTCCTTGAAACCGAATTCAAAGCTATGGTAATCAGTTAGCGAGAGGACTAAAATCAGTTTATCATCCTTTATCCTCAGTCTTGAATTTGTCACCCGATAATATCCTTCAGATGCATTCTCAACTATAAACATAAAATAGTCGATAGAATCTATCTTGAACATACCTTTATTGATGTCCAGAGGGATTTCCATAGAAAGCCTATTATGCTCAAAATCATCATAAGCATCCCTATCGACAGCTAATACAAATACATTCTCGACCTTATATACCTGTCCCTTTTGAGGGATAACATCCTTAACATGCTCATAAACACCTTCTTTAGGCAAAACTTCATGCGGGTCGGTACCCAGACTGCACTCCTTTACAGTAAAATTCTTCCTAAGCTCTGCAAGCAATGCTTCATTGTTTTTTTCGTCTTTTTTATCGAGAGCAAGAGAGAAGATATTTTCTTCCTCAAATGGGGTATACACCTTACCCAGAACCTGCCTGAAATGTGTTTCTACATATTCTTTTGCATTCACAGACGGAAGCGGACGCATGGCATAGAAGCTGAAATCCTGCTGGAGCCAGTTTCTTATCTCTGAACAGAATTTAGCCCTGATATTCTCCTTCCATTGCTGCTGTTCTCCCCTATTATTTCTTGCATAGAGCGAGAGAACAAACAGGAAGTTTACATCGTAATGGAACAGGAGCAACGTATCACGGTCAAACAATCTGTTCTGAAACTGCTTGGAAATGTATCTGTTGTTCTTTCTGTCAGTTTCCTTAATACCGTCTATGGCATAGCGAAACTTTTCGTCCATAGTAGCAGAAATGAAGAAGTTAGGAATGATGTTATATCCTTCTGTTTCATCATCACGAAGCTTAATGCCGGATTCAGGCTTTCTGCCGCTGTTGAAGATATCCAGGTTCCACTGTATCACGTTTCTCGCATAGGTGTATTGCTTATAAATGGACTCCTTTCCGAGTTCGTTGCCCATCTTATAATACTTGCTGTCACCGATATAATAAGTATTACTTGATTCGTCATTAATCAAGCTCTTCGCCGTAAAGAGGTGGTCCACTATCTTACCGTCTTCCTGTTTCTTGTCCATTCCGTCAGGCAGCGGATTATCGCCCACCAAGGCATCAATAATCGCCTCAAACACGATATGAAAACTCTTGACAAGCAGATACTCTTTCTGACTGGTATTTACATATATATGATGTGACTTGTCGAAGAAAGCATAGCAGAGCTTCCAAAGTTGCAACGCCTTGTCTGAGAAATACTTATACTTTATCTGATTCAAGCGTACTTTGCCATATCCGTTTCTGTATTTCTCAAACTGTTTGCCCTTTATCAGGTCAAAATTGCAGTTAATTTCTTTAGGAAATCCGTATGTATCGCCAATATAATTGAGAATCGAGAAGAAGATGACAAGCAGTTCTTCATCGAAGTTAATCTTGCGTTTCTTGTTGACAGGGTTTAAGTAGATAGCATCCCCTCCCTGGATGATAGCAGAAGTAGTACTGATAGTGCGGGTCCAGTTTATCTTGTTTAAGCCTGAATGGAGGTTCTTCAACACAAAGAAGAAGAAACTCTTATTATCCTTATTAAACTGGATCAGCGACAGAAGAATATCAAGGAATGTATTGCTCTTTCGCTTGCTGCTACCACCCACCTGATTAATCATTTTCTGATAAACAATAGTCGAGTCGTTGCTCTTGTCGTTCTTATATACAACGATGGCCCTATATATCCATACAGCAAAGCCATAGAGGAAATTACGCTCCTCTTTTGTCAGTTTTTCCTGACCTTCAGGGTTGATAATATCGTATGGCTGGTACTTGCCAAAAGCAAGTTCCTTGCCATCCACATCACGCAGCAATACTTTAGGAAGAATAAACACACAGTCTCCTAATAGGGGATTATAATAATACCCTACATAATGGATGGACACCTTGCCCTCTACGTTCTCCATTGGATCGATGCCGTATAATACATCGTGCACATCAGATACATTGTATTGATATTCTTCTATCAGGATTCTCATTTTCCTACTTTTTAAATCGATTATTTGCAGACAAAAGTCTTATTCATAACATACTTTCAGCTGCAAGTCTAAGCGGTTATCCAACAGCATTACCATATTATACATCGTAATGGCATCTATGCCTTTGACTATATAATAATCGCCCTCTTGAACATAACTATAGACAGCGTCATTCAAAATCTCCTCATGTTGGCTTTTTGTTACCAGAGGCGTATTACGGCGTTGATATTTCATTTCTTCCGCAATTTTTTCAACCTGTTCTATTCCGATTTTAGAAAGCACCTTAAGATAGGTTTCAAACCTGTTCTTCTCGTTTATGACGGTTCCGTCAGGGAATTCAACAGTAAATACCTTAGGAGTTTTTGGAAGTTTCTTACCGCTCTCGGTCTCAACCCCCTCTTCACTGTTGTCTTCATCAGCTTCAGAATCAGGACTCAAATTTAAGTTACTCAGGAATTTTACTATTTTTGTCCCATTCACTTTGACCTGATTGTTTTCTACAGAGTAGAACTTGTCGAATGAGAGTTTTTCTCCATCCTCATCTTTAAAGGTATCTCCCTCAAATTCAGAGTCTTTAAACACATCGTTCCAAAGATAGAAGATAACCTTACTGACAAATTTATCGGCACTTATTACACCATCTTTAGCCTTGCAGAAGAAATAGCCTAGCTTCTTGTCTTCAGAATAGGTTGCATGGTAAACTTTGTCATTAATAGCCTCAAGGAATTTCCACCAATCATACTGAGCACCATTCACTTCAATCATCCATTTCTTACCTGCATCACTTATTGGCACATAATTCCAGTCCCAACGGCGCTTGAAGGCAGAATCTATCGGGAAGAGAGACTGGTCGCTGGTATTCATGGTTGCCCAAATATAGAGGTTGTTAGGAAGCAGCAGGACGTCACCAGCCAACACTTCGGCTACAATGTCCTTGCCACCATTAAACAGAGCGTTAATACCCTCCTTATTCTTGATTTCCAGTCCTTCAAATTCTTTTTCGAGCAGTTTCTTCATGTCAGAATCAGCCTTGATAGGATACTCAGAGAATCCTTCATCGCCACGGTCGAGTAACTGGAAGAGATCACCGAAAATCTGGGCGCAGTTGCCTCGGTTAATCTCTTCTATAACCAGAAATTCGTCCATAGGCTCTTCGCCCTCTTGTACGTCACAATACTTCCTCCATGCCGCAACGTATGCCTGTAGGAAGGCCTGACTAACATACTCGTAGACGATTTTATCCTCCATCATTTCCTTGCCGTTTTTATCCCTTACAGGAACGGCTTCAGTACCAATAACAGTTATTACCGGCACAGGCTTAGTGGTAGGCTTATATGCGCCTACAAAAGTGGAATAGTCGGTATCAGGATGGAATGTTGTTCTGATGACATCCTTGCCCGCTGTAAGCTCGTTTATAGCGTGGCTCTTGCCGGTGCCAGGGGCACCATAGAAGATTTGCTGGAGAGATTTTTCACCAGTATAATTTACTATTTCGTTTTTTTCCTCTTCATCGTTAGAAAAAGAAACAACATTGTATGGAGTATCTGCCATATTCATATAACTTATATATTCTTTAATCGACAAATCGAATTTTTCTTTATTAGATGGAACCCAAAAGAAATTGTATTTAACAATTTTATCTATAAAATCATCCTCCTCTGGAACGTGCGAATATTCTAAAACGCCTTTTGACAAATGAAATGATTCGGAGCATTTACATAAGACCATCATCATCTCACGTATTTGTCTATCATACTGTTTCCAGATAATATTACTCTTAATAAAGTCTGAAAGGTTTTTATTTTCTTTTCTGTTTTTGCATATCAATTCTGCGATTTTCATGCAATTTACAGATGGGTTCTTGCATACACGGGAATCTGCAAAAATATAATACAGAACCTCCTCCAAGGTTAAATATGAACTACCCGTATTATTGACTTTTTCTAATGCCAATAAAAGAGAAATCGTCATTCTGTAGGGCGCCAAATATACCTTTTCGGACATTGTATCACATAAAGACTCTTGTGTTCGAGGATTAGGGTACTGAAATTTTAGCACAAAGTTACGGATAACCTCTTTTGGTGAGGTTATCGCAACTTGAGTATTTTCAGTATTTGGGTATAAGTTATAGTAAAATTCAAGAGTTGCAGCATTATTATTGTCTGACTTATCAGGAATATCCTTCAGTTTTTTCCCTGATAACACATAGTCTGCAACCCATTGAATCCTATCAGCTAATACCGAAATCCGTTGATCATTACTGAACAAATATCTAGGCATACTTATCTGATTTATATTTAAGTAATAATTCTACGATAGATTCTGCCAATGCTTTAGCCAACTGTGGCGGAACGGCATTACCGATCATCTCGTATACGTTACCTCTTGATCCCAAGAACTCAAAATCTTTATCAAAGCTTTGTAATAACCCTGCTTCCCTCGGAGTAATAGTTCTTGCTTGCTTGGAATCATAATGAATAAAACGATTACCATCTTTATGCAAATGAGCGATGATAGTCGTACTAGGCTCATCAGGATTCAATACATGATATCGATGTATCGGCGACTTAGAGCCTACTTTTTGTTCATACAATTCAGCAATTTTTTTACTATCATACTCCTTCTTACCTGATTCTAAATCTTCCGCAAGAAGCTTGAATGTCCCCATATCACGCAGATTATTATATCGCGGTACGTGCCATGTCAAACTACACGTAGGTACACTGTGAGATTCACGTTTTGCGTGGTGCTCAGCATCCCAATAAGGTTCAAGTTTTGGAAGACCACCGATAGCATCTTTGACTGTCTTTTTTTTCTTTCCCTTGTGTGAGGGCAATATCTGAAAATAGAACTCTTCCAACATTTTTTGAATGTCAATACCTTCGAATGATTTTCTACGCACACCAACAAGAATCACACGTTTCCTGTTTTGTGGGACATTATAATCTGCTGCATTTACTACAGCCACCTTCAAATCACGAGTTATTTCATATCCTTTCCGAGAGAACTCTTTTGGTATGATTTCAGAAACTTTCTTTCCATGAGGCGCAGCACTTAATATACCTGGTACATTTTCGAAAATAAACAAATCGGGTTGATACCGATCTACAATAGACAGGTAATGTTCAAACAAGAAATTTCTATAATCATCCGCCATTCCGTTTTCATCGCGGACACGCCCGGCCACAGAATACGCCTGACATGGTGGTCCTCCGATAATAATATCGATTCCGCTTGCTTTTTTCACATAATAATCCAACCCCTTACTACTACCATAATCAGGATCATCAGACCATCCATTAAATAGTTCTGTTTCTTTTTGGACATCGTAATGTAAAACTCTTTCATCTGCATCGTTTTCTCCCCATTTTGTTTTAAGGCGATGTCTCAGAGTTCTTACTTGCGGCTTTTTCCACTCTACAGCGGCTATATCATCAAAACATTTAGTTTGCATGAAGCCGTCAGTCAATCCTCCGCAACCAGCGAAGAGATCCAACATTTTTATTTTTTTATTTAGCTTCATTTTTATCTAACCATTTTTTTATTTCTATTGCAATTGCTTTACCTAGTAATGGAGGAACAGCATTTCCTACTTGCCTATACTGCTGCGTCTTATTACCATAAAAAATAAAGTCGTCTGTAAAAGACTGGAGCCTAGCACTTTCTCTAACTGTTGGGATCCGATTCCATTTATAATGAAAATGAGACCTGTGACCAGTATTTATTGTTGGCGAAGGCTTTTGGCTATGATATCTCGTTAATGCTTCATGATACTTATATATCCCAGCATATTGAGGAGGCAAAGACTTATAATTTTTACCCTCAGGAACCATAGCGATAAACTTTTTTGTTTTTGGGTCATGTATCGTTCCCTCGTGATTGTATATTTTGCCAGAGCCATTACGCATTTGTTTCTGATAATCACTTTGCGCTTCTATCGGGTAATTTTGAACCTTATCACCGACAATATCTATCAAAGCTGGCAAATCACCTATAGCCTGTTCGCAAGTAATATACTTGTCAGGAGTTAAAATAGGTTTTGGATAAATGTATTCGTTTGGTGAATGTAACAAGCCAACAAATACAACACGTTTACGTATCTGAGGAATTCCATAATCCGGTGCGTAAAGTATCTGTGGCTCTCCCATTGTATATCCTAACCCTGTAAAATCACGTATAATTTTATCTTTTACAAGACCGCCATGTAACTGAATCATGCCTGGTACATTTTCAAGAACAACCACTTTAGGTTTTAAATCCTTGGCTGTTTTTACCATTGCACGATAAAGAACATTTCTAGAATCATCTATTTGACGCGGTCCGGCTAGGGAAAAGCCCTGACAAGGTGGACCGCCGACAAGCACGTCCGGAGAATATTTTTTTTCGTCAAAAAAAGCTTTTATTTTGTCAACATTGCTCAAATCAAAAAGGTCAAGTTTCATCGCAACGGCTCCTTCATGATTATTCGCAAAAGTTTTCAATGCCATATCATCGAAATCGACACCTAACTTTACTGCGAATCCGGCATCAATGAATCCCCTAGAGAGTCCTCCAGCTCCGCAAAACAAATCGAGTACGTTATATCTTTCTTTTTTCATTTTATATTCCTACTTTTTCCTTGACAAGCAAATTCACTTGTGAACTACTATCTTTTAACAGTATAGAGCCCCAAAGCGATTAAGTTGACTTTTTCTTCATTACTTTATAGCCCATAATTTTTATACCAGGTCATAATCCGTGACCACATAATTCTGTAGCTATTTTGAACCTATCTCGAACTCTTGTGCATATTACTTAATATACCCATAGTTCTTTTTTTAGCTTATTTTAATCATTCATTTTTCTTCCTTGCTCAGTATATCCCTTTCGACTTCGGCAACAAAGTCTACGAATGAGATACCCAAAACTTGGCAAATCTGCCGAAGCTCTATAAGATCCAAGCGGCGGTCGCAGGTTTCAATCCGGCTCACGAAAGTTTGATTAACTTTCAGTAATTCAGCGAGTTGAATCTGCGTAATCCCCAATTTCTCACGCTTACCGCGCAAGCGTCCTATGACTTGATGATATAAATGTGAATGTATGCTCTTGTCCATCTTCTCATAATTTTTGGGCACAAATATATATTCTTTTTTCGAATATACAAAAAGTGCATAGTCCGGTTTACGTGGCAGAATTCCATAGCCAATTCAAGGATGGATTGAGAAGCGAAGCCTGAGGTTCGGTTGCCATACAAAGCTTTTGCCCCTACAGGGCGCCAGGCGTGCGGACATGAATACCTAGGGCGGATGCCCTGGGCTAGGAGCTTCTGCCCCTTCAGGGCGTGAGGGGAATGGCCTTACCTTTTAAAAAGCTCTTTTTGCGTATATTTTTCAGCTATAATTTGGCGCTTTCAGAGAAAAAGTGTAATTTTGTGGGAGATATTTAATTAAAGGAAAAGATTATGGCAACATTAACAGATGTAGATGCAGAAGCAATGAGACAGAGACTGGTAGTGAAGGAAAGTCTGACACAGGCTTTTAAAGAACTCCGTGCGGCAGAAGCTTCAGAAGCCGAACTTCCTGATGCCCGAAAATTATTCAAATAACGGAGGATACATTTATAGGTCATGAATGTTAAGGAACATATTTTGGCGGCTATCCGCAAATGCCTGGCGAAAAACTTGCCGGCTAGCGGAAAGGCGATACTTTTCGGCTCGCAAGCCAGAGGTACCGCCAGAGAGGATAGTGACTGGGATATCCTTATCATATTGGATAAGAAGAAACTCATGGCTGACGATTATGACAACATCACCTACCCACTGACCGAACTCGGATGGGAACTGGGCGAGGAAATCAACCCCGTGATGTATACTACCCAGGAATGGGAAAAGTATAGGAATACACCCTTCGTCAGGAACGTGGAAAAGGAAGGGGTAAAAATATGAATATAAAGGAGTAATTACAAATGATACCGCTTCATTAGCGTGGTTACAGGTATCGCTTTTCACGTGGTTGGCAATACTTGTTTAAGGAGTGATAGTCACGTGGTCATAAAATGACATGAACCGTGACGCTGACATCGGGTTTTACGTTGTCAAGCCATAACCCAAAGTACTCGATTATCGCTTTCTTCTCTGACGCGATAGATGTTTTTTGCCCCCAAATGTTAAAGTTTAGTTAACGTAGCGGAAAAGCTACCTAAATATTTGGTATTTTGTAGCTTTTTAGCTACCTTTGCAGTGTCATTCAGACAAAGAGTTCTTTTACATGTTTAATTACAACAATGAAACACAATCAATTGTACAATGAGTTGACTAAAGCGGGATGCTTTATCACTCGACATGGTGCCGAGCACGATGAATGGTTCAATCCCAAGAATGGGATGAAAATCAGAATTCCAAGACATGGTAGCCATGAGGTTAAGACAGGGTTGCTTAGACGCATTAAAAAGACGTTGCTCGGACAATAGTCCGGGCAACTGCCCTTAACCTTGCAATTGAGCGTGTTGTGGTGATAGACGTGTGGAGAACTCTTTTTATGGGAATTTTAAACAAATAAGATATATGGCAAAGAATGTAGTGCTGATTTTAGAATATGGTAATGGCGGATACTCTTGTTACAATGATGAGCCATTGGGTAATTATGGTGTCATAGATGGCGATGGTGCGACCGCTGAGGAAGCCAAGGCCGACTTCATGAAGGCTCTTCAGGAATGTAGGGAAGATGACCCTAACAACAAGGCCTTGCAAGACTTGACGTTTACATATAAGTACGACGTGCAAGCTTTCTTCAAGGAGTTCTCCTTTCTCAACGCTACCGAGATTGCCAGACGTGCAGGCATCAACCCATCGCTCATGCGCCAGTATGTAAGTGGGGTCAAGACCGCTGGAGAGAAAACATACCAACGACTCAACGCCTGTATGGACAATATTAAAGCGGATTTACAAGCAGCCGTCTTTTGATGGTTGTGTTTTCATAAAGTAATTAAATGAACTCTTTAAGCCCCTGGTGCGTGACGCATCGGGGGCTTTTTGTGCCCAAATGTTGTCACAATAGTTCGTTAATAATTCAATAATGTGCTAAGCAGCTATACGCTGTAAGCACGAGAGATCTTTGAAAATCTTGCTAATTAAAGTTCGGTTCGGGGTGTACCCGCTTGCTTTAAAAATTCGTTTCACCAGATAAATGTTGGTCATCAGTGACTTGAATGAAGACATAGAATATTCCATTCCCATCTCCTTCATAGTTACCTTGGCAACATTTAGTGATGTGAACGAAGCATTGAAAGCAAAATCGAGTTTCCACTTATCGCGAGCCTGGCAGTCCATAAGACCAGTATAGCCTTTGGCGTCACGAAAGCAAAATTCGATATGGAACCTGGTTCTATAATAAAGAAGTACCTCTTCACCCGAAAGTGAGGGGTCTGTAGAGAAGAATAGTTTCTTCTTGCCATTCGGCATCTGCCAGATGACAAGTCTAACTTTACACCTGAGTGCCTTGGAATAGGCTATCAAAGTATAAGCTGTTCCTTCTATATCTTTCATCTCCATCTTCCCTGTTTACCAAAGAAGCGCTTGGCAAGTGAGACATTAAGTTTGAGCCAGTCAATGCTTTTCGACTTTTTTAAGCCGAATGCGTTGCGATAGGTTTGCTCAACATGCGAGCCATACCTCCCCATTTGGGTGAAATTTATCTTTCTTGGTATTACCATGAACAAAATTATCACCTCGATGAGTATTTTCTCGAAACTTTTTGTTAACTTTGCAGCCGAATCTTCAACTGCATCTTTAAAGATATCCATATATTGGTCAAGTCCTGTATTCATATAATTTTGCGTTTGTCGTGATTTGCAAAGTTACTGAAAATCAGCGACTTGACCAACTTTTTACAGTTAAGTTTTCATAAGCATTTCTTAATATAAGTTATTGATTTACAGACGATTAAATGTTAATTTAACGCAGCATTGTAGAATAATAATGTATAAAAAACAAAATAAAAAAAAGAGGAAGACTTTCCGTCTCCCTCTTTTCATTTATTTCTTTACATAGAGCTTGAATGCCTTCACGCTGCCTGGAGCACCCTGCTCGGCACGTGGCAAGTACTCGAAGGCAGAGATGGTAACTTCCTTGCCCATATCCACGATGCCGAGGTGTGGGAAGTTGGCACCCTTCTCGGTCTGCCAGTAAGTGCTCTCCTGCAAGTCAAACATCTTGTCGAGTGTTGAGTTGCCCTTCTCGCTGTCGGCATAGAAGGCTACCCAGTTGTTGCGGTCGATGCGGTTGCCCTGTGCATCCTGCAGATAAACCTCGGCGATGGCAATCTGGCTGTCACCGCTCTGGCTGCTTTCTGCCTGGATGGCGAAGTAGCGACCGGTTACAGGCTTGTCGAGCTTGATGGTCTGCCAGCCGTTGCCAGCCTTGAACTCGCCCTTCAATACAGGAGTCTCTGAATTGAGATCCATGCGATGACCTGGCTCGTTATGCTTGTTGCTCTTTTCGAGATTCAGCTTGTCGAGCTCCGGATGATCCTGGCAGAAAGCGGTAGGAGCCACGGTAGAACCTGGCTTTCCTGCTTCACCCTTAGGACCTACAACGTCGAGAACAATCACCTCGTTCTTGCCCTTCTTCAACCAGCAGCCTGGAAGATATAAGGTCTGCTGAGGACCAATCTGCCAGAAGCGACCGAGGGCATGTCCGTTGACGTAAACCTGACCCTTGCCGAATGCCTCCATATTAATAAAGGTGTCGCCCACCTTCTTCAGGTTGAAGTAGCCGCGATAGTAACCCGCCTTGGTCTGGAGACCGCGCATCTTGTTGGTTGGCATGGTGAGTGCCTTGACTGCAGTCTGGTAATCATCAGCGATGCTGCTGTTGTTCCAACGGGTAGGGGTGAGGGCAAGTTCGCAATCCTCTTTCTGTGTAGTGAGGGTTACGTTGCCGATGATACCCTTGTAGTCTTTGATGGCACGACCGAAGTTGATTCTTCCCATACCTTCTACCACGATGGTGAGCTGTGCACCCTGTGGCATGGCTGGCAATTCGAGTGATTTCTCATTCTTCACACGGTCTATCTTGCCTACATATTTTCCGTTCACATATACCTGGGCAAAGTCGTGGAACTCGCCAGTCAGGGTTGATGTACTTTCGATGGCTGGAACCTGGGTTTCGTAAACCATGGTTCCCCATCCCATATCCATATCCTCGAAGCACTGAGGAGCGTTGCTTTCTTTCTCCTTTCCGATACCATAGCTCAATGGCTTGTATTCGGTAAACTTGAACTCTGGTACCTTGATGATCTGCATCGGAGCCTTAGGTACGGCTGGCAACTTCTTGCCGTCGTTGTATTTTGCCATCATCTTCTGCAGTTCATAGAACTTAGGCGTAGCCAATCCCCATTCGTTGATAGGGGCATCGTAATCATAGCTGGTTACGTCTGGCTGGAAACCAGGAGAGTTGGCACCTGCCCAATGGCCGAAGCTGGTTCCGCCGTGGGTCATATAGAGAGAGAAGCTGATGCCTTTGCTCAGCATCTCGTCCATTCCTTCTACCATATCCTTGGCAGGGCGGGTTTCGTGGCGGGCTCCCCACTTGTCGAACCAGCCGCTCCAGAACTCTGAACACATCTTGGGAGCATTCGGACGAACCTCGCCGAGACGCTTAAACTGCTGGTCGATGTTGGCACCCGTACCGAAGTTCATGGTCCAAGTCAGGTCATCGAGACCATTGTTCAGGAAGTTGGATGACCAGTCGCATTGGAAGAGGCTTACCTTATCAAATCCGCTCTTGCGGACGATGTCGCGGATGGCACTTACGTATGGCTTGTCCTTGCCGTAAGAACCATATTCGTTCTCCACCTGAACCATGATGATAGGACCACCATTCTGGATGGTGAGTGGAGCCAGCTGCTTGCCCACTTCCTTCTCGAAGATTTCTACTCGCTGCATGAAGTAAGGATCCTGCTCACGCAGACGGATATCCTTCTTCTTGAGGAGCCACCAAGGCAGACCACCCATTTCCCATTCTGCACAAACGTATGGACCCGGGCGAACGATGACATACATGCCGTTCTTCTGGGCGAGGCGGCAGAAAGCAGCCACATCGTTATTGCCAGTGAAGTCGAATTTGCCTTCCTCCTGCTCATGGATATTCCAGAACACATAGAGGCAAACGGTATTCATGCCAAGAGCCTTGCACATCTTGATGCGATGCTCCCAGTAGGCACGAGGAATACGAGGGTAGTGCAACTCGGCAGCCTTAACCACGAAAGGTTTGCCATTGAGAAGGAATGTCTTGTCGCCGGTAGTGAAGGTGCCACCTTTTTGTGCCGCCATCATCTGAGCCGGTGCCAGTGCCAATAGTGAGGCAAAGGCTAATGTCTTGATTGAAGTTGTTACTGTCATTATACTTATTTTTTAGTATTCTTGATAAAACATTTGCAAAGATAACGGAAAATCTCCTTTATGAAGGATAAAAATCGTTCAATAAAGGGGATTTTTCGTTAAAAAGGGACTATTTCAATCATTTTTGCATAAAAGTCGTAATGCTTCGTGGAGCCAACTGCGTGGTTCCATCGCAACTTCCAATAGGCGCTAAACTCTCGGAAGAGATGTCACTGGTACGATACATCTGCCAGTTTTTCTGCTCATGATTATCGAGTTGGAAGTTGACAGGCTTCACATCCTCAGAATAGTTGATTGCCACAATCACCCATTTGCCGTTGGCATTCTGATAGGCAGAACACATTACTCCGTAAGGGTCGTTGTAGCCTTCCTCTATCTGCTTTCCGTCGGCAGAAGTTGTAGCGATATCGAAGCGCTGGGCACCTGGACGGATAAAGCGGGAATAGTTGCCGAGTACCCACATCAACTTGGAATCTACTGCCCAGCCGCTCTTCCATCCATCCTTGCTGTATATGCGGATGAGTCCATCGCGGTAGTCACCGCCTGCAGAACGCCACCAGCTCCAGCTCTCGGCATTGGCATATACCAGGTCATGATGGATGACACGAGCCACATAGAGGGCTGTCTTCATCGAGAAGTCGTAAGGAGTTCCGCCGCCAATCTCCTCGTCGTTGCCCATGATGCAGAGTTCTGTTTGCCAGAACTTGATGTTCTTCTGCTTACATGCTTCCCTAATCTTCATTCTGATTTCTCTCATGTATGGGATAGGGGTATTGGTCCAGTAGCTATGAGCACCGATGAGAGGGAGGAGTTGCTTGGTCTTGCCCAGATAGGTCTGCGTACTGTCCTTGGTGAAGAAGGAGTTGATTTCGTAGCCTCGCTGCCAGTCGGCCATGTGGGTGCCAAGCATGCAGCGATAGTCGCTCGACTCATTGATGAGAATCTCGGTGTTGAGCTTGTTTTTTACCAATGCTTTGCTTACCTCCTTTGCCACCTTGGCAAACTCGCGGTTGGTGGCTGGGGTTCCTTCCTGCTTCGGTCCTGTCCAGTTCCAATGTCCATCCGGCTCGTTGATAGGGCTGATGTAGTTGAAGTGGATGCCATCGTGCTCTTCGATGCCTTTGAGAGATGTGGCGATGAACTTTCCGAATTTGCCGTAGCAATCATCCTTCAGATTGATGGTGCCGCCGCGCCCTGTGTTGGTTGCGAGTCCGTTCTTGGTATAGAACACGGGTGCTGAGTTGCAGAAGGCGAGGAAATAAGGCACACCTCTCTGCTTGGCGAGCTTGAGAAACTTGCGCTGTCCAGCCTGTTTGCTCCAGTCGTAGGTGCCGTCAGCATTGAGAAAGCATTGGGTTCTTGTGCCCGGCTGAATCTGCGAAGCCTCTCCCTGTTCCTCGCTTCCGGCTCCCAGATTGAATCGCCAGATAGACAAGCCGATGCCTTTAGGTTTGCCTAAGGCATCATTCTCGGTAGAGAAGAGCCAGTCGGCAATCTGCTCCTGCTGTTTCTCTGACCATAGACCGAGAAACTGCATACTCCATGCATCGCTGGCACCGAAGTGCTGGATGTGCTGCTCCGGGCTTTGGGTAAGGATGGTATAACGGGTTGTTCCTTCCTGTGCTGCCTGCATGTTGATGCTGGCGATGAGCAATGCAGATAAAGCACCGTATTTCATATAATTATGTGCCATAATAGAATTTTATGTTTGATGAGTTGTTCAAAAGCAGATGGATGCCCTTGCTGTTATTTTATCACGAATTTCTTTCCGTTTTGGATATAGATACCCTTGGCGAGTCCTTCTGTAGAATCTGCATGTTTGCGAACCAATTTGCCCTCGATGCTGTAGATGTCATTGCTACCGGCCTTATCTGCCTTGATATGGCTAATGCCAGTATTGATGGCATCTTCGAAATCAATCACGATGGTTACAACGCTCTTGGTTGGGATGGCAATCAGCTTATCCAGACTGAAACTGCTCTTGATGTGCTTCAGGTTTTCTTTCGCAGATGTGCGGTAAACGTTGATATCCTTGGCTGCCTTCTGTCCCTCAATGTTGATGCGTACACTGTTTTGTGATGCCATCATGTTTACATATACTAAAACGATTCGTTTGCCATCTGGAGAAAGATAGGCAGATCCCAGAAGCTTATTGAGATTTTCTTCCTTATTGGTGATATGGTCGATACGCTTGTAACCAGGGCGGATGAAACGGCTGTAGTTGCCGAGTACCCAGAGGTTACTGTTGTCGGTGATGGTACCGCCGTTCTGGATATCACCATAGCTCTCGTTGTTGTTATCGCCCTGGGTATTCATTCGCAAGAGATAGAAGCGGTTCTTCTGTCCCCATTTCTCTTGTGCGAAAGAGGTCCAGTAGCTCCATGATGCCATATTGCCGTAGGTGAGATCGCAGTGGATAAGCTTACCCATATAGAGCGAGATGTCCATATAGCTGGCTGCATCGTAACTGGAAGGGAAACCTGCTGAAGTGGATGGCTCCTTATCGAGCATGCTCCATTCGGTTTGATATACATCGAGATTGTATTCCTGAGCCTTGTTCCATACGTTCTGACGGATGTCCTTCAGGTCGGCATTCGTGCCGAAGGTCCAGTAGCTATGACCAGCGATGGCTCTTTTCAGGTTTTTCAAGTCGCCGATGTAGGTGCTGCTGTTGCTGGTATTGAAGAAAGCCTCTATCTGGTTGTTGGCTCTCTTCTCGGTTCCGTCTTGATAGAGTGCCTTCCATTGGCAGGCTTCCGGCAGGAGTATCTGGGCAGAGAGTCCCTGGTCGGTAATGCTTTTGTCCAACTCTCGGGCGAGCTTGGCGATGCACTCGTTGGTCCATGGTGAACCTTCCTGACCTTCAGTCCAATCGTATTGTGGCTCGTTGACCGGATCAATGAGGGTTATGTTGTAGCCTTTGTCGGTGAAGTGTTTGGTTGTTGTCGTGAGGAATTTGGCAAAGTCGGCATAGTGATTGTCTGCGAGATTGCTTCCGCTCACACCCTTGTTGGCGCATGCCTTGCCGTTTTTGGTAAACTGTACTGGGGCTGAATTGGAGAAGAGCAGAAAATGATCTACTCCATATTTCTTGGCTTGCTGCATGAAGTATTGTTGACCTGCCGACTTGGTCCAGTCGTAGTTGCCATTGGCATCTAGATAGCAGTAGCCACGTCGGGTGATGTCTTCGATGCCGCTTTGGCTGCCTTGTTCTGCTGAACCGGCACCCAGGTTTACGCGCCACATTGAGAGACCGATGCCTTCTGGGTTACCATCGGCATCCATTTCCTGGCTGAAGAGCCATTTCGCCGATTTCTCTTTTTCTGCATCACTGAAATATTTGCCCACAAAATCGGCTGTCCAACAGTCGCTTGATCCGAAGTCTGCTATGGTCTGATAGCAGATGTTGGGGTTTACGGTGACCTTATATGATGATTGCGCATATAAGTTGGCAGTCATCATCAAGGCAGCTGTGAGGCTGAAGATGGATGTTTTTTTCATTTGCTGAGACTTTATATATAATTAAGGTGTATGGATAACAATATTTTTATGAAAGAAAAGGGGCAGGACAAGAGATTTGTCCTGCCCCTTTGATATTTTAGTTGTAACCTTCGTTCTGCTTGATGGTTCCGTTACTCATGGTAATTTCTGAGTTAGGGATGGCGAAGAGAAGGTCGCGAGGTGCCTGGAAGTTGATACCCTCGTTGCTGTTCTCCTGCTGGTTGGTGGTCTCGTATGGGTCGGTAGATTCCTCCATGTTGTACTTCACGAAAGTACCGTTAGGACCGAATACGTGTTCCATCATTGTCTTTCCATCATCCATCTTCCAGCGGCGCAGGTCGTCGAGGCGGGTCCCCTCAAGTGCCAGCTCCAGACGGCGCTCGGTGCGGATAGCATCACGAAGGGCTGTACCTGTGGCGGTAACTTCTGGAAGTTGAACACGCTGGCGTACCTTGTTGAGTGCCCACTGTGCCTCACTGTCGTGATTGAGAGCATTCTCTGTCTCTGCATACATCAGCAATACCTCTGCATAGCGGAGCAAGCGGATGTTCAATGGATTGTGAGGTGCATCGTATGGACTAGGGCGCCTGTTCACTGGGATGAAGAGCTTCATGTTGCAACGGCCAGACTTATGCTTGCTGGCTGAAATCACGTATGGGTTGTCCTCATTCCATGTTGGGTCACCAGGAACTTCTGTCTGTCCATCGTGAAGGATGGTATAGCGAAGTCGAATCTCGTCTCCTTCATCCTTGAAAGCCTTTTCCAGGTTGCTGGTAGGAAGACCCCATGCCCAACCAGCGTCGTCACGTGAACCAACCAAGACAGAGTAGCGCTCACCCAGAGAATACTGGGTATCATCACTGGTCTGAATCTCGAAGAGACTCTCCTTGCCATTGTTGTAGTCGATGTTCCAAACCTGGCTAAAGTCATCCATCAGTTCATATTCCGGTGTTCCGCTGGCATGAGAGCCACGGCAGGTGAGTTCCTGCAGGATAGGCTCAGCTTCAGCATACTTACCCTGGTAGAGATATGCCTTTGCCAACATACCCTTAGCAGCACCGCTGGTAGCACGACCGATGTCGTTGGCAGATAACTCTGCCTTCTTTGGAAGATCGGCGAGGGCATCCTTGAAGTCCTGCTCAATCTGAGCGTAGTTTTCTGCGCTGGTAGCTCGGGTGATACCCTGAACCTCAGAAGGCATCTTGAGTGACATTACCAATGGTACACCGCCAAAGTTCTTCACCAGTTCGAAGTAGTAGAAACCGCGGAGGAACTTAGCCTCGGCAATCAGTCGCTTCTGATACTTCTCGTCGTTGAATTTCAGTTGTGCAATTTTTTCGATGGCGATGTTGCACTGGGTGATACCCTTGTAGCGATACTGCCAGAAGTTCTGTACGGCATTACCCAAGTCGATGGTGTTGCCGGTAAACATGGCTGCTGCTCTATATTCACCAGGGTCTTGTGTGGTGTTACCCATCCAGCAATCATCGGTGGTAATGTTGCAGAGGTTGTAGAATTTGTAAATCTGCCACCAGTCATCACATGCGATGAAGTTGTAGCAACCGGTAATCTGCTTTTCACATTCTTCCTCGGTGGTGAAGTAGTTCTCCATATCCTGCTGACCGCGGATAGGCTCCTCAAGGAAGTCGGAGCAAGATGTCAAGCCCATAGTCAAGGCAGAAGCCAAGGTCAAACCTATGATATATCTTTTCATAATCTTGTTTCTTATTTTAATGATTACATATATTATAATAATGTATATTCCCTGCGATTAGAAGCTCATGTTCAAACCAAAGAGGAAGGTACGTGGGTTAGGATAACCTGTGTAGTCGATACCTGCCTCTGTTACACTGCTACCCATTGATGCTGCTTCTGGATCTGCACCAGAGTAGTTGGTGATGGTAAAGAGGTTCTGAGCTGAGAATGACAGACGCAAGTTCAGCTTGTTGTTGAACCACTGCTTAGGCAAGGTGTAACCAATCTGGAGCAACTTGCAGCGGAAGTAAGAACCATCCTCTACGAAGAAGTCGCTTACTCGCCTGTAGTTCATGTTGGAATCGTTGACAGAGAGGCGAGGAAATTCTGCCCCTGTGTTGTCGGCTCTCCAGGTTTTGTCGTATGTGCCGGCATATACATTCTGACCGTCGGTTCCTGCATAACGACCGATGTTCTTGTTGAAGATGTCGTTGCCGATGGTTCCGTAGAAGTTGGCTACGAGGTCGAAGCCCTTGTATGCCGCATTCAGGTTCAAACCTACCATGAGGTCTGGGAAAGGATTACCGATATGAGTCTTATCGTTGCTGTCGATGACGCCATCATTATTCAAATCCACGAAGCGGAGGTCACCTGGCTTGGCATTTGGCTGCAATGACTCGCCATGCTCGTTGGTGTATGACTTCACCTCTGTCTCGTTCTGGAAGATACCTGCTGTCTTGTAACCCCAGAACTGGCTGAGAGATTCGCCCTCGGCATTGCGAACGATGTAGTCGCCACTGAATCCACCTGTCCAGATGTAGTCACCATTCAGTTTCACTGCCTTGTTCTTTACCTGAGAAAGATTCAGACCTACGCCGTAGGTGAAGTCCTGGATATGGTCGTTCCAGTTGATGCCAAGTTCCCAACCTGTAGCCTTCATCTTACCTGCGTTTTCCCACATCTGTCCGTTCCACATTGGGTAACCGAGGATGAGGAGGTTGTCTTTCCTCATCAGCATATCGTGAGATGTCTTCTCGAAGTAATCCGCTGTAATCTTCAGGCGGCTCTGGAGAAGAGCGAGGTCAAGACCCACGTTCCAGTCCTCCACGGTTTCCCACTTCAGGTTAGTGTTTCCGATACCGCTCACAGTAGAACCGATGATGCGGTTTGGAGTTTCACCGAATACATAGGTTGTTGTACCGATAGAGCTGAGGTATGCCGAGTTGTCGATGTTCTGGTTACCAACCTTACCCCAACCAGCACGGATCTTGATGTCATCAAACACCTTCTGGTTCTTCATGAACTCCTCGCCGGTAAGGCGATAAGCTCCAGATACAGATGGGAAGGTAGCCCATTTGTTGTCCTTGGAGAACTTGGAAGAACCATCCACACGGATAGATGCTGTGAGGTAGTACTTCTCTGCGTAGTTGTACATCACACGTCCCAGGTAAGATACCAGCGAAGTGAATCTGTCGGTACCCGTAGCTGCTGGGTTCTTGGTTCCTGAGCTAGGGTAGCGCAGAGACTCATCATTATTTGGAATGTTCTCTGAGTAAGCATTAGCCCAGTAGTCCTGGAAGCGCTCCATAGTGTAACCACCCATCAAGTTGATGTTGTGTTTCTTGTTGATGGTTGTCATGTAGTTCACGGTGTTGGTCCAGTTCCAGTCCACCCAGTTCTCCATCTTTCTGGTAGCATTGTTGTTCTGGTTCTGCTCCAGGTTGTCGATGAAGAAGTTAACGTTGAACGAATCGGTTCTGCGGAAGCGGGCGTTCAAGCCGAATGCTGATTTGATGGTCAATCCCTTGATTGGGGTGAGACTTACGTATGGAGTTGCGAGCAATCCATATTCGCTAGCACCAGAGTCCATACGTGCCATAGAAGCCACTGGGTTCCATTCCTGGTTGTTGTGCGAACGGTCATAGTTGCTGTATGGATTGCTGGTCCATTCGCTTTTTGGTCGCATCACTGGAGTAGTTGGATCCATCGCCATGATGGCACTCATCAGTCCTGGGGTGTCATCCCACTGCTCGTAGCGAGGAGTGAAGTCAACACCAGCCTTGACAATCTTATTGAAATTGTATTCGGTAGAGAAACGTGCAGAGAGTTTCTGCCACTGACCTACCTTGTACTGAGAGTCCTGCTTGTAGTAACCGATGCTTCCAGAGTAAATCATCTTGTCGTTACCGCCAGAGAATGAAAGGTCATAGTTCTGCTGTACGGCTACATCATTGATACATTCTTTCCACCAGTCGGTATAGGTGTCAGCGCTTCCCTTGAAAGGAGAAACGTTGCCATCGTTGGTATAACGAGTATCAAACACTTTCTTGTATTCCTGAGAGTCTGCCATATTCTGCTTCTTCAATGTTTGGAGACCTACGGTGGCTGTGACATTGAATTTGGCATCTCCCTTCTTGCCTTTTTTGGTGGTGATCAAAATCACACCATTCGAAGCACGGGTACCATAGATAGCTGATGCAGAGGCATCCTTCAATACCTGCATGCTCTCGATGTCGTTCTGGTTGAGGAAGTTGATGTTGGTACCTACAGGCATACCATCTACAACGTAGAGAGGATCAGAACCATTCACGGTAGTGACACCACGGATGATGACACGAGGAGAAGCACCAGGACCACCGGCGCCACTGATCTGTACACCGTTCACCTGACCCTGAAGGGCGTTCATCACGTTACCGGTAGAGAGCTTTTCCAGCTTGTCGCCCTTGATGGCTGAGATAGAACTGGTGAGGTCGCCCTTCTTTACCTGACCGTAACCGATGACAACCACCTCGTTCAAATCGTTGGCATCGTCCTTCAGCACAAAGTTGATCTGTGAACGGTTGCCAACCTTTTCTTCCTGGTTTGCCATACCTACGTATGAGATAACGAGGGTAGCGTTCTTGTCGGCATCGATGGTATAATGACCATCCAGGTCGGTAACAGCACCTCTGTTGCTACCTTTCACCTTGATGTATGCTCCAATAACTGGTTCGTTGTTGCTGTCCACGACATTACCCGTCACTTTCACGCTCTGAGCGTTCATATTGAGGGCGAAACTGGTTGCCATGGCTGCTATGATATATTTCTTGTTCATATTACAATGTTTCTAATATTCTAGATGACTGTTCTTTCACACGTGTTATACTATTTGATAGGGATGATGCGAGAACGCAAGAGAGCGTAGTCGAACTCGAAGAGGTACTTTCCTGTAGCAGGAACCCTTACCGCTTTCATGTTGTCACCGCCGTTGAGCTTGTTGGCCTCGTTCTCATCCGAACCATCGAAGCGCCAGTAAGGCTCTGGCCACCAACCCCACCAGTGAGTCTGGCTGATGGTGAATTCAATTTCATCACCTGCCTTGAGGTTCATTTCGCGATAGAGGCGATATGGGTTGTTCTCGTCCTGATTCAAGATGAATGCACCTGCGTTCTGATTGGTTGTCCATTCGCCGGCTCCCTCTGGCAAGTAACCCTTACCTGCTAGACAAATCTGTGCAGGCTGTGCGCCAGAACCGTCGTTGAAGTCAATCGTGGTAGAACCGTTGAGGGTCATCTTCTTGGTTGTAGGAGTATATTCCTCTACCTTGTATTCACCTGTGATGATGTTGAAGTTGATTTCGTAGTAACCCACCTTTTCCAAGATGATAGGCTTTGCATCGCTAGCCTTGCGGGTGAGCAAACCTGTCTTCTCGTCAACACCGAAGCAGAGAGGAACGAAATCAGTCTTCTGTGGAATGAAGCGTATGCCTGTGCCTGGCTTCTGGTTGTAGTAGCGGGCACGATACTGGAATTCGCCTACGTGATCAACCAGCATTGGTACACCATAAACATCGCTTGTCAGTTCTGCTGCTGAGTTGACATCTGCAAGATACATCTTCTCAAAGTCAACCAAGTCGCTGACGATGATGGTGCTCTTCTGCTCGGTCATGTTGTCCATACTGTCATACACCTTGATGCTCATCTCGTAATCGGCATCTTCTGATGGGAATGTATATTCCTCGCTGTATTCGTACTCGGTACCAGAGAGTGTTACCTCGTCGTGCTTGTTGATGCCAGGAATATCAATGACCAACTTCTTCAACGACTTGTTGTCGGATACGGCAACATTGAGCAGGAATATTGGGTCTTCCTTCATCACGTTCACCTTATTAGATGGTGCTACTGTGAATACCGGGAAGGTAAAGTCGCCGTCACCCTTGATGGTGATGTTGGCTGTTGATACTTTTCCCACCACGTCTTCAACGGTCACTTCCAATGGAAAGCTGGAGTTGTCGGTCCAGTCGTCTGCAGGAGTATAAGCATAGTCAAGGTTATACTCATGGAGCAGGGAATCTTTGTAGATGTCGAGCAGGTTGATGGTCTTGTCGAGGAGCATTCCCTCGTTCTTGAGTCGGATAGACTTGATACCGTCGGCATCGCTAATCTTACCTGTGATGTTGAAGGTACGTCCTGGTTCTGCATGAATCAGGTCTGATGTTAATGAAATCGTTGGATTCTGACCATCCACTGTAGGATAATCATCATCGTTACTGCATGCCTGGAATGTGAATCCACCCAAAGCAATTGCAGCCCATAAAAGGACATTCTTTAGATTAAATGGTTGATGTGCCATAAGACATTCTTTTTAGTTATTTATATTTGTTGTTTTGTTTATTATGCGTTAGTTGAGTAACTTTGTGTTAGTTGAACAACTTGCGTGTTGTTTATTTGGTTGCAAATGTACGGCGATTATTAGGAATTAATGGAGAAAAATCATTCAAAAGGGGGCATAAATCGTGCAGTGAAGGATTTGTGCCTCTGTTTTTCTCGTTTTTTGCTTGTTTTTGCCCGATTTTTGGCGTTTTTTTGTTAATTTTGCAGCAAATTGAAAATTAAAAACCATATACCTTCGATGAATATGATAGAAATAAAAAAGACACTTTGGGTGGTCTTCATCTGTTTGATGGGGCATATTGTTGCCTTGGCTCAGAAGTATCAGGTAAGACCATTGGACTTGGAGCAGGGCTTATCGTGCAATTATGTTGTAAGCATAGCGCAAGATAAATATGGCTTTCTTTGGTTTGCTACCGAAGAAGGATTGAATCGGTTTGATGGTAATAGCTTCTTTACCTATTACAAGCAAAGAGACAGAAAGGGCATATCCAGTAGTGAGTTGAACTGTGTGATTGATGATGCCAAGAAACCTGTTGTCTGGATTGGAACCAAGAATGATGGTCTCAATTCCTTTAACTATCAAACAGAAGAATGGCATAGCTATAAGCATGACGGCAAGAATCCTTCCAGCATCGCAACGAATGATATTACGCATATCACACCCTCTGCCAATGGTAAACTCTGGATTACCACCTATTGGAAAGGTGTAGAACTGTTTGATCCCGAAACCGGCAGGTTTGTGCATTTTGATAAAGATAGAGTGCAAGGTTTGCCTGATAACCAATTGTGGTGTGTGCTCGATTTGGGAAATGGCAATCTTTTGGTGGGACATGTCAAGAGTGGATTATCCATCATGGATACCCAACATTTAACTGCCCGGAATTTTAAGCACAACGCCCAAGACATCTACTCTATTTCGGGTAATGAGGTAATTTGTCTGTATCGCGACAAAAAAGGAACGATATGGATCGGTACTAATATGGGTATAGATATTTACGACCCACTTAGCCAGCGATTTCTGCATGTGGCGGATCAAACCATCAAGAATCATCGTATTTTTGATTTCTGTGAATTGCCGAATGGTAATATGCTTGTAGCAACCGAGCAGATGGGTATAGCTGTATTGGATGTTGCCAACAAATCATTTACTGCAAGTACTCAAATTCCATGTTCTTTCATCAGCGAGGGGTTGGAAGAATTTAATCTTACGGGTAATAGTGTGCGAAGCCTATTGCTAGATAAATATAATAATGTATGGGCAGGATTTTATGGTAGCGGCATCAATTTCCTGACTCAATCTGTTGCACCATTCAGTACCATTCGGGCTGGTGTTCCTGATCAGCTGGAACGACTTACGGAGAAATCTGTGATGGGATTGGTTTTCGATAAGAATGGGCAGCTATGGGTAGGTACTGATGGTAAAGGACTGAATGTCTTCTCGCCAGAAAAAAAACGATTGGCTACCTATGAACATGAAGGTGGCAGTATCGTGGCAGCTGCAACTCGAGATAGCAATGGTAATTTGTGGTTTGGATCTTTCTTTCAGGGTGCTACCGTAAAGATGGCGGGGGGGGGAGGTTTCCGCAAGGTTTTGCCAGATGCGCATGAAGATGTCAGATGTTTCTATGAAGATGACAAGCAGCAGATGTGGATAGGTACCGCTCATGGCATCTATGTGGTTGATATCAAGCGGATGAAGGTGGTAAATAATTATCATCTTGGCAATGATATGGTACGTGCCATCTGTATGGATGCACAGCATAGAGTCTGGGTGGGCTATTTCGGCATTGGCATTGAGGTGTTTTCGCCTCAAATGAAGCGGATCAAGTCGTTTAATTCAACTAAGGGTGAAAAGGAATATATTCCTTCCAACGCAGTGAATCAACTGATGCGTGATTCCCAAGGTCGTATTTGGGCAGCTACCAACGAGGGAGCCATCTGCTTTGATGTAAAGCATCAGGATAGACACGTGATTTATGACCAGAGACAGGGAATGAGCAATATCCATGTGCGTGCCATTATAGAAGATGAGATGCACAACATTTGGATGAGCACCAATCGTGGTATCAGTTGCTTAAAGGCAGGACAAGCTGGTAGGTTTATCAATTTTAATGAGAAAGATAATGTCGTTAAGGCTAATTTTAACGATGGCAGTGTGGCTCGTTCCGAGCAAGGTGTTATCTATTTTGGTTCGGCTCAGGGATTATGCTGTTTCCTGCCAAGACAAGTCTTGTCTGTCAACCGAGCGCCTAAAACGATTATAACTTCGTTGCGGCTGATTCGTGGAATAGAGCAGACTGATAGTGTCATCAATCTTGCCATACGCAACCATATCTCGTTGGCGTATGATGAAAATTCCTTTGCGATAAATTTTACCGTGAAGAACTTTGCCATGGAGAACTATGTGGAGTATAGCTATATGCTTTCTGGTTTGCAGAATGATTGGATTACAGCACAGAATGGAACCATTACTTTACGTGATATTCCATCAGGAACCTATCAGTTGCAGGTACGAGCTCGCTTTCATAACCAGCCATGGTCTTCTGAAATAGCCGAGTTTACCATCATCGTTCGGCCTCCGTTCTGGCTTTCATGGTGGGCTAAGTTGTGCTATACCTTATTCGTTTTGGCGATAGTGTATCTGGCTTTGAGAATATATCAGCGTCATCTCCGCTTGAAATTCGAGTTGAAAGCAGAAAAGGTGAACCATGAGAAGGAACAGAAACTCAACGAGGAACGCCTGCGCTTCTTTACTAATATCACTCACGAACTTCGCACGCCACTTACGCTGATTCTCGGTCCGCTCGATGACATCTCGCATTCGTCGGATATTACGAAGGCCGTGAAGCATAAGCTGGCGGTGATATATCAGAGTGCGGTGAGATTGAACGAACTGATTACGCAGATATTGGAATTCAGAAAGACGGAGACCGACAACCGTCAGCTTCGTGTAGTGAAGGCAAACGTGGTGGATGCCGTGCATGAGGTTTCTTTGAAGTACGAGGAATTGGCACAGAAGCCTGACGTAGCCATCAAGTTTGTGGCTCCAGAGAATCCGATTATGATGTATATCGACAAGGAGGTCATCGCCATTATCTTGGATAATCTGGTATCGAATGCCATCAAATATACCGATCAGGGTAATATTGATATCTGTGTGGAGCGTCGTCGCAGCGGGGAACGTCATCTGGTAGATATCACGGTGAGTGATACGGGCCATGGCATCTCTGCAACGGCATTGCCGCATATTTTCGATCGCTATTATCAGGAGAATGGACCCCATCAGGCTTCCGGCACAGGTATCGGTCTCTCGATGGTCAAGAAGTTGGTGACCCTGCATCATGGTGAAGTGAAGGTAGAAAGCAATCTGGAGCAGGGTACCAGTTTCATCGTCACTCTGGATGAGAATGAAATTTATCCCGATGCCTTGCGAGGTGATGAGAATGCTTCTGCTAAATTGCAGGGTAATGATACTGCATCTGGTGTCCTCAATTTGGAGGAAGCTGTGCTCAGTGTGGAGAATGGCAAACCGTTGCTCCTCGTGGTAGAGGACAATAGGGAGATACTCGACTATGTGGCAGAATCGTTTATTGACGAGTTTGATGTGTTGAAGGCTGGTGATGGTCGGGAAGGATTGGCTTTGGCATTGAATAAGGTGCCTGATGTAATCATTTCAGATGTCATGATGCCAAATATGGATGGCAATGCCATGTGCAGGGCCTTGAAGAAAGATATACGCACGAGTCATATTCCTATCATTCTTCTTACGGCGAAGGATTCTTTCGAAGCCAAGGAGAAGGGCTATGATTCGGGTGCCGATTCGTATATCACCAAACCTTTCACGCATTTGCTCTTGCGTAGCCGAATCCTTAACCTCTTGCAGCAGCGTCGGCGTGACAAGATGCTGATACAGGAATCGAAGGAAACCAATTTGGCACGGAAGAAAGAGCAGTTGAGGGAATCGCTCAATAAGGTAGATCAGGAATTCTTTGACAAGTTGAATAAGCTGATAGAAGAGAATATCAGTGGTGATGTGGATGTTAACTTGATTGCCAGTAACTTGGCGGTAAGTACCAGTACGCTCTATCGCAAGATGAAGGCGCTCACGGGTATATCTACCAACGAATATATCCGCAAGTATAAGATGCAGTATGCCGAGCATTTGCTTCTGGAGGGTAAGTATAGCATCAGTGAGATCTCCTTTATGGTAGGTATGAATAGCGTGGCTTATTTCCGTCGGTGTTTCAAGGCTGAATATGGGGAGATTCCTTCTGAATATCTCAAAAAATTGCAGAAAATGTAATATTGGTATAATAAACATTAAATTAAAGTGAGCGTCATAACGCTCACTTTTTATTTGGTTATTTGAATGTTTTTTATTACCTTTGCACGAAATTTTGAAATTATGAAAAAAATGAAGCATATGAACAGCAATCACCTCGACTTTATGAAGAAAAGGTGTTTCGGAAGCTTAGGAGAACTCCTAAGCGAGCTGTGGCATGCTGTAATTACTAATAATCGGTCGAGATGCCAGGTATCTGCGACCAAGTATCAACTTAATGCCATATCAACAACCAGAAAGTAAACACAACCTTACCCGCCCCCACACCTTACGATAGTAGGCGCTCGGCAGTTCTCCAGCGGCTTACGCTAAAAACGTTAGCGCAAACACACGTCCTCTACTAAAATGAGGCAGAAACAGTTAATCAACCTAAAGACAGCAAAAGAAGATGAAACTATTTTTTTATAGAAAATTTATTCGCTTCGTAATAAAGCACTTTACCATCGTTATCAACAATACCATCCAGATGAATGGTGGACAATACATCGAGCACATGAACAACTATCAGGGAAAGGAGGATGAGAAATGTCTGGACAAAGAATGATCATCATGAACGCTGGTAGCTCGTACTTCGAGCATGTAGAGAACTATTATGGCAGCAATGCCTGTGAGCAAAACTCATGCAGAAATGCTGAGATGCCGGAAGAGCTGAAAACGGAAAAGGCTCAGAGGATAAAGAACAACCTGATAGAGATAGGCTTGGTAACCGAAAATTTCATGCCATCAGGACTGTCTTCATCCGAAGCTGCCATCCTTGCCAACCAGATAGGTACAGAGTTGAAAATCGATAATATATGGAGCGTATTCGGCAATTATTGGGGTCCTAATCCGAACTCGATGAGAGCCGCCTACAACCGAGGAATGGATCAGAAGAAAACGATTCCCTTCCTCGAAAAAGTGATGCCTGCTATCAGAGGCTAATCTGGCAGGTAGTACTAGTACGCGTACATAGTACGTACTAGGTAGAAGTGAGAAATTTGCCCTATCTTTGCCCCCGGAATTCAGAACCAATGTGGTCTGAGTTTCGGGGGCTTTTGTGTATCTGCACATCAACCGTGGTGGGAGCCCCCAATCTTCTAAATTATTTAAAATGATGGAAGTGAAAGCGTATGTGTTCAGTCCTCCTCCTTACAGACGGCTGAGAGTAGTGAAAACGGAAGAGGGGATTACCCCACAAACCAATCTTTTATTAACGAAATAACATGACAGAAACACAACATGTAATTGCACTGAACCCTTATCGCAAGGGCAATAAGGGGAAGGTGTTTTCCAACAGTATGGCGGTGTATGACAAGGTGATTACATCGCCGGAAATCAGGAAGATGATTCAGCAGATCAGGGGCGAACTGCCTATCCCGAAGGTGAATGCCAACGATGAGGAGGCGGTGAAGAAGGCGCAGGACAGGCTGAAGAGCGAACTGCCTTTCTTCTGTCCCCACTACGGCATTTTCAAGAACAATGTGCGCAGACAGGAGAATGCCCAGCCCGAGAGCTTCATGTTCCAGACTATCATCGACGTGGACGACAGGGAGTATGTAGACAAGGCTATCGAGAAGGCAAGGGAGCTGAACTGCTCTGACAGCATCTGGAACGGCTCGCTGCTGCACCTCTGCTACAGTGCCCGGAAGAAGCTGCACATCGGTATCAGACTGCCGGTGGGAATGACCATCGAGGAGACGCAGAAGGCGTATTGCGAGGCGCTGGGGGTGCCGTATGACGAGAGCTGCATCACACCCGAGAGAATGATTTATCTTACGGATAAGGACTCGGAAATCTACAGGTCGAAGATGTGGTGCGCCGTGCTGAGCGAGAAGGAGATTCTGATGCGAAGGCAGGCGTATCTGGACCGCGGACTGACCGTGGACGGAAGAGGGAAAGTTAATAGTTTACAGTTAAAAGTTAATAGCAATGGAAAGAATAATGAAAATAATAGACTATCGGGCAACGACGGCAATCCTGCTGTTTCTGCTGGCTCTGCTGTTCAGCCTGCCCAACCTGGTAATAGCCATGGTGCTGATGCTCCTCATATCGGGGATTCTGGAGGCAATCAGAATGCTGGCGGACTGGGAGCCAGGGAGAAGAATCTGATTGCGTTTGACCTCTTTACGCAGGCTGCCGGACTCGGGGGTATGGAGATTGATACCGTGGGATCGAGACACTCTTCGCTGCTGGCTATCATGAGCGCCGGTGCTTCGAGGGTGATGGAGGAAGAGGAACTGATGAAGGTGGTGAGGGTGAAAATGCCGAGCTACTATCAGGAGAACGACTGCCATCAGCTGATTCACGACTTCTATGCGAAATATGCTGACAATACGAAGCCGATGTCGAGGGAAGTGATGAGGGTGAATGCGCTTGCAGAACAGAAGGCGAATGAAGTGAAGAGTGAAGAACGAAGAGTGAATAATTCGAATGCTGTGACTAATTATGCAGTTCAAAGTTCGAATCTCAAAGTTCAAAGTACCGGGGAGGATTATCCTGACCCGCCGGAGATGCCGAAGAAACTGCCGAAGCTGGTGGAGCTGCTGATATCGAGGACACCGGAAATTTATAAGCCGGCTGTGGCGCACGCTATCTTCCCGCCGCTGGCTACGCATCTCTGGAAGACGAGGTTCCGGTATATTGACAACGTGGAGCACGAGGCGAGACTGATGACGCTGCTGCTTGCGGGTACCGGAGCGGGTAAGAGTAGCGTGAACAGGCCCATCGATTTCATTATGGAGGATATCAGGCTGAGGGATGCTGAAAACCTGAAGCGCGAAAAGGCGTGGAAGGATGAGATGCTGCGCAAGGGTGCCAACAAGGATAAGCGCAAGAGACCTGAAAACCTGATTATCCAGGAGATTGATGCGGATATGACAAACCCGGCTTTCGTGATGAGAACGGCCGAAGCGCAGGAACATTTCCTCTATACTTCGCTCAATGAGCTCGACCAGTTTGATGCGCTCAAGGGTAGCGGAAGCCAGCAGTTCCGCATCATGTGTCTGGCAGCAGACCCGGGTAATAAATATGGACAAACTCGCGTAGGAACAATGAGTGTCACGGAGCGTGTTACCATCCGGTTCAACTGGAATGCATCTACCACCATCCAGAAGGGTCAGCGTTACTTCTCTAAAGTTCTTACCGATGGTCCTATCAGCCGTATCAACTTCTGCACCATCCCCGAAAGGGAAATCGGCGAAGATATGCCTGTTTACGGAACTTATGATGAATCGTACCGTGAGGCGCTACGACCTTACATCGAAAATCTGAACAAAGTAACGGGCCTGATTGAGTGTAAGGAGGCGTTTCAGCTTGCCCTCAAACTGAAGGATGAGAATGCTGAGTTTGCCCGGCTGTCGCAGGACAGGACGTTTGAGAATCTCTCGTTCCGTGCCAACGTCATCGCTTACCTGAAGGCGTGCGTGCTGTATGTAGCCAATGGTTGCAAGTGGGAACCGGAGATTGATGAGTTTATCCGCTGGAGCGAGCAGTATGACCTGTACTGCAAGATGCGGTTCTTCGGCGACATGATTGCGAAGGAGAACTGTACGGCGGAGAAGAGTTCGAAGCGTGGCCCTCAGAATCTTTTACAGATACTGCCCGATAGCTTTACGGCTGCGCAGTTGCTTGCCATCCGGCTGGAGCATGGACTGGATGCGAAGGGTACCGATATGATGATCAGGCAGTGGCTGCACCGGAATTACATCAGGAGGGCGTATCAGTATACGGGCAAGCGTGACAGTTGTGACAGTTGTGACAGTTTTGAGAAGCTTAAGTACCGCCACGACGGTATGGTTATTAAATCTTAAATTTATTTTTACTTATGCAGATAGTTTTAAAACGTATAGCAAAGAAGAAGACCTACACGATAGGTCGCCTTTACATCCTGAAGGATGAGGACGTGAAGAAGCGCACGATTGAGAGTGTGAACAAGTGCAGGGGGCTGAAGACGGTGTGCGAGGTGCCTGCGGAGAAGCTGAATGCAGACTCGTATTTCTGTGATACGATGGAGCCGTGCTGGCGCAACCTTCTGGGTGTGGAGCTAAGTCCTGCCGAGGAGAATGTGCGGTTGGGGCGTGTATCGGGCAAGAAGGCGCAGAAGATGAAGGGCACGACGGCGATACCTGAGGGCACTTATCCGGTGGTGATCAGTAAGTCGCCGAGTTTTAAGATGTGGTTGCCGCTGCTGTTGGGTGTCCCCAATTTTAAGGGCATCCGCATCCATGCCGGCAATTATCCCGATGATACGCAGGGCTGCATCCTGGTGGGTGAGAACCGAGTAAAAGGCATGGTTGTGAACTCCCGAATCTGGCTCCACCGCCTCATCAATGCCATCACCGCTGCGAGAGACAGGGATGAGAGCATTTGGATTACCATTGGGTAGTGATTAGTGTTTAATTTTAATACCATTTTTAACATGAAAACAGAAGAAAATACAAAAAAGGAAGAGATGAAGAAGGAAAAGACTGTGGGATATACAGCTGTGTTTGAAAACCCTGAATTCGGTAAGATTCGTATTCAAACCGATGAAAACGGGGAGCCTTTGTTCTGCGCGAAAGATGTATGTAATGCGCTGGGGTACAAAAAATCGTATGATGCTGTAAAACAGCTTGTTAACCGACTTGATACCGCAAAACGCGGTAGCAAGGTTCCGGGAAGTCTCCGTAAGGATGGAACCTCATCAGAGCGATTCCAGCAGATGCTCTTCGTCAACGAGAGCGGATTCTATGCTTTGGTTCTCGGCTCCAAGCTTCCAACGGCGGTGAAGTTCAAAAACTGGGTTACTTCCGAGGTGCTGCCACAGATTCGCAAGACGGGCGGTTATATTCCGGTAAAGCAGGGCGAGAGTGATGAGGAGACGATTCGGCATGCTGAAGAGATTCTCAGAGCTACACTCAAGGAGAAGGAGAATCTGCTGAAAAACCAGCAGGTGCAGATTGATCAGCAGAAGAAACTCATCGGAGAACAGGATATGGAGATTCGTCGGCTGAACGGTGTGGTGGACGAACAGGTGGTTTGCATCGCCAAGAACGGTGAGAACATCATCCAGTTGGAAAATCAGGTGGATCATCTTCTGCCGAAGGCGCTCTACACCGACAATGTGCTCAACTCTGTTTCCTGCTATACCACCACGCAGATAGCGAAGGAGCTGGGTATCACGGCACAGGAGTTGAACCGCCAGCTCTGCGCCCTTCATATCCAGTACTACCAGAGCGGCCAGTATCTGCTCTATGCTGATTATGCCCACATGGGCCTGGCGAAGAGCCGCACCCGCTACTCTACCCTCCCCGACCCTCACTGCGATGGGGCACAGGAGAAACTGGGCACCGCCTATACCCACACCTACCTCGTATGGACAGAAAGAGGAAGGAAGTTCATACATTTAAAGGTAAAAGGGTAAAAAGGTAAAAAAGTAAAAAGAAGCTTTAGCCCCTTCCTGTCTCCGTTCCCAGCGATTCCATCGCTGGTCCCCTAAAAAAGGTAAAAAGAGCCCCCTAGCTAGCTTGCCCCCGCTAGGCTCTTTTTACCTTTTTACTTTTTTACTTTTTTACCTTTTTAAATTTGGTAGTTAGTGAATAAAGCCGTAACTTTGCATGCTCTTAAGCAGAATAAAGGAAATAGATTAGTAATTAAAAGCAAATATGAATAATCATACGACATCAATAACGACAAACAAGAAACATCACTACCGGGAACTGCTAGCTATCGGCATTCCTATCATCATAGGACAGCTGGGTACCATCATCCTGGGATTTGCTGATACGCTGATGATAGGCCATCACAGTACACCCGAACTGGCGGCTGCCGGACTGGTGAACAATATCTTCGGTCTCGTTTTCGTATCCTATATGGGATTCACCTACGGACTCACTCCTATCATCGGACGGCTCTACGGCGAGGAACGGACCGACTGCATCGGACAGAAAGTGCGCAATGCCTTCTGTGCCAACATGCTGACGGGCATCATCTTCACCCTCGCCCTCGTTGTGCTCTACCTGAATCTGGGGCGCATCGGACAGCCTGAAGAGCTGCTCTCGCTCATCCGCCCTTACTTTCTGGTAAACCTCGCCTCGGTGCTCTTCATGGGCATCTTCTTCACGATGAAGCAATTTCTCGACGGACTCGGACAGACCAAGGTGGCGATGTGGGCGATGATTGGCGGCAACGTAATCAATATCCTGGGCAACTGGGTACTGATTTACGGTGTGGCGGGGTTCCCGGAACTGGGTTTGCTGGGAGCCGGTATTTCGACGCTGGTGAGCCGCATTCTGATGGCGCTGGCGATGGTGTGCATGCTGATGACGGGCAAGAATCTTGGGGAATACAGACGCGATATTCTGCACAGTTCTCTGACCAAGGCTGACTTCAGGGAGATGAACCGGTTGGGCTGGCCTGTGGCGCTGCAGCTGGGCATGGAATCGGCTGCCTTCACGCTGAGTTGTGTGATGGTGGGCTGGCTGGGAACCATTCCGCTGGCGGCTCATCAGGTGATGATTACCCTCTCGCAGCTCTTCTATCTCGTGCTTTCGGGCATGGCGGCTGCGCTGGCTATCCGCGTGAGCCATTTTATGGGACAGAAGGACTACGGGGCAGTTCGCCGCAATGCCTACGACGGGTTCCGGCTGAACCTGCTGTTCTCGCTGTGTATGGGTTTGCCGGTGTTCCTGCTTCGCCATCAGATAGGTGGCTGGTTTAATGATAATGTGGAGGTGCAGGCGTATGTGGCTACGCTGATTATCCTGATGATGGTATATCAGTTTGGCGACGGACTGCAGTATACCTTTGCCAATGCGCTGCGTGGCATCGCCTGTGTAAAGCCGATGGTGCTCTATGCCTTCATCGCCTATTTCGTCATCTCCTTGCCGCTGGGCTACACCCTGGGTTTCCCTTGCGGCTTGGGCATTCTGGGCATCTGGATTGCCTTCCCGTTTGGTCTGACCATAGCGGGAGAAATGTATCGCAGAAGATTTGAGAAGGAACTGAAGAAGATTGAGGAATAAGAATCAGGCACGGATTTATAGACTGAAGGAAAAAAACAGGCACGGATTACACGGATTACACGGGTTTATAGAGACATGCTCGAAACGAGTTATTATCTCGAAAAAAAAATCCGTGTAATCCGTGAAATCCGTGCCTAAAAAATCTGACGGAATTTACTCAGCAACCTGCTCAGCACGATCATCTACGTTCTCACCCTCTGTAGGAGCGAGAGTAGCCTTGAAATCGGTGATGCCGTACTTAGCAAGAATGTTGTACCACTGGAGGAGCTTCTTGATATCGCTGTCATGAACACGGTCGCGATCGTAGTTAGGAAGAACCTCAGCAAAATAAGCGTGGAGCTCAGCAACAGGCGCCTTCTTGTAGTTGAAAGTGCTAGGCTTGCCCTCTTCCTTCTTGCTTACGCTGTCGAGCACTTCCCAGAGTGGCACCTCATCAGCGTCTGTATACATAGCGATGTCACCAAGGCTTGTTACGCGGTCGGTAGCGAAAGCTGGGATACGCTTGTGAGTCTCATCGAGTGTTTCTACGATGAGGTTTCTGTTACCTCTTGATACCAATTTATAAAGGCCTGGTTTGCCTGCAATTGAAAGGATTGTTTCCATTGTCTTTTCTATTATTCTTTATTATTAATGATATCCAATAATTTTCTTACCTGTGCTTCGATATCCTGCTCGCCATCGTTCACGATTTCGAAATCGGAGCGGGCTGCAAGCTCTTCCTGCGGCATGACGGCATCTATCCACTGCTGCGCCTTCTCTGCCGGGATATGGTCGCGCTGCATGATGCGCTGGATGCGGACCGGAACGGGAGCCGTTACGCAGACCACGAAATCGAGGTGGATACGGCGGTAGAAACCGCTATCGAAAAGGATGGCACTCTCCATCCACTCATAGCTGCTCTGCTCGAAATCGCGCGCCACAGCCGGATGAACCACATCGTTGACAGCCTGCTTGTTAGCCTCGCCAGCCAGCAGAAACTGAGCCAGCACGGGCTTCTGCAAAACGCCCTCTGCACTGTAAACCTGTTCGCCCACCAGCTTCTTCAAGCCAGCCTGCAAGCGGGCATCGGTGCGCATGAGCCGCTTAGCCTCATCATCACAGTCGTAAACCCGGATGCTCTGTTTCTCCAATATCCGGCACACATAGCTCTTTCCGCTACCTATACCGCCCGTTATCGCTATCTTCATCACGATGAATTATTAACTGTAAATTATAAATTACTAATCATCATTTCATCATTGCTGTTCCAGCAGATAATCTACCGTTTCCAGTTCGAGATGCGCCTTGCTCACCGAGCGCGGCACGCTGCGCAACTGGAGTTGGCACTTGTCAGAAGGGTTGTTAACCAGATCGTTATAATCTACTACCACCTTAAACTGGCTCGGTTTGATGGTTCTGAAGAGGCTGGCTCCGATGGTGAATCTTACCGCCACTTTAGATGGAAAGGTACGGAGCACCATGTTATCAGGCATGTTGATGGCCGTAACAGGCACATCGACCGACTCTTCGGTAAGCACATCAGGATATACCGCCAGACGCACCATCTGAGGCACAATCTTCATGCCACGTATCTTCTTGATAGGTACGCTGCGATGAATGGTATCCTGCAGGTTGCGCATGTTGAACGGCTCGATTTCTACCGATTGCAACTCATCGAGCTGCTTCTTGTTGGCATAAACCGTAACCTTAGACGGCAGAAATTCGGTATGCGCCAGATAATAGCTCTTGCTGGTTGTAATCTTACCTCTGAACACCACAGGCACCCGCTTGGAAGAGCCGTAGGTGAAGAAGAAATCGAATTTTGCCGGCTTGATGGAGAGCAGTTTGGTAGAGCCATAGAGCTGGGATGCCACCTGTTTCTGCACATCAGCCATCGGAATCTGTCCCGTTCCCGCTTCCTCGTCGGCATAATTGGCAAACCGGAATGTGAGCGGATGAATCTTGCCTCCGTAAGCATAGGTAACGAGTGTGAATCCCTTATCGCGCACCGTAATATGCACGGTATCAGCGAGTTCGCCGGTTATCACCGCATTGCGGGGCACGCCCGTTAACTGCACAGGAATATTGAATTCTCTCTCTGTAGTCTCATTGAGCGTCATCATCAGCCAGAAGATGCCGCTGAGAGCGAGAAAGAACAAAAAAATCAGAAACTCCTTATTCAGACCACTGAACAGGAAGTTTCTGACAGCTTTTAATATGCTCTTGAAACTACGCATTAGGTGTCTGACTAGCTGCATCAGCAAACACGTAGCCCTTAGCTACAGTGATTACCACGCCACGAGCTATCTCAACATCAACGGTATTAGCCTCGAGGTTAACACGCTTAACTGTGCCGTAAACACCGCCGCCTGTAACCACCTTGGTACCCTCTGCCAAAGCATTCTGGAACTTGCGGATTTCCTTCTGCTTCTTCTGCTGAGGACGGATCATAAAGAACCACATGATAGCGAAGATAGCTACCATCATGATGAGAAAACTCATGCTGCTACCACCGGCAGCTGCTTGCAATACTAAATTTGTCATGTCGTTAAAAGTATTATCTATTATTATTTATGTTCTACATATAAAAAGGTGTGACCAGCAAGAAAGGCCTCCGTTATTTACTCACCCACGCCCGGAGCGCGATGAATGCGCGGACGACGGCCGGCTGGGTGCTGGTTGTCTGGGCGCTGTTTGCCGGCATGTTCGCCGTGCTGTGCGTGCTGCTTGCGCTCAGGCATCTCCTTCTGGATGAGGTTGCGGCTGATGAGCTCGCGGCAGATGTTGTCGATCATACCGTTAACATAACCGCCGCTTCGAGGAGTGCTGTATGCCTTGGCAAGTTCTACATACTCGTTGATAGTGACGGTAGCCGGGATGCCAGGGAAGTTCATAACCTCAGCGATGGCAATCTGCATGATAATTACATCCATATAGGCAAGACGTGAGAAATCCCAGTTGCGCAAAGCCTCGCTCATATAGCGCTGGTAGGTATCGCAGTTGAGGATGGTAGCACGGAAGAGCTTGCGTGCAAACTCTCTGTCTTCAGCATCCTTGAATTCTGGCAGCAATTCCTGCTTGGCCTTAGCATCCGGGTTGAAACGCTTGATAGTCTTCAATACGAAAGTATCTATGATATCCTTGTCATCGTTCCAGTAGAGGCTCTTCTCCTCAAGGAATGCATCAAGATCTTCATTATTCTGAATGAACAGCTTGTAGATGCGGCGCCATACCTCGCGGTCGCGGCTGTACTCGTCGAGATCGGCGAGTTCCTCATCAATAGCACCGCTGATATAATCAGCATAGAGATCGCTAGACGTAATCGCAGTATACAGTTTGCGCACCATTTCGATATCCTCATCCCAGTTGGAATGCTTTACATCTATCCATTCGAGCAGCATCTTGTTCTCTTCGAGCTGCAGAGCGAACTTATTGAATGCGAAACGTGGTGAAGGTTCCTGCTCACCCTCTCTCTTGGCACGAGCTACATCTACATCGTAGCGCTTGCGTGCCTCCTGGGTGATGGCAACGATGAGCTGCAACATGTAGTTGTACAAATCGTATGACTTGGAGAGACTAAACATCAGCTCCTTCTCAGCGTTATCCATGTTATGATCGCTGTTTTGATAGTATGCGTAGGTTAACTGCACAATCTTACGTCTTATCAAATCCCTATTAATCATTCTCTAATGTTTTTAAAAGATTCATTTATTAAATTACCTAATACGCTTGCAAAAATACACATTAAATAGGTAATAGACAAGAAAACGGGCAAAAATTTCAGTTTATTTAAGCAAAAAATTGTATTTTCAATATTTTTTCTGCATGTAGAACATGTTTTTCGGCAAAAAGTTTGCTCATTCCAAATAATTTTCGTAATTTTGCACCCGCTTTAAGCAAAGCTAATCCGTGTGATGGCGAGTTAAGGCACATTTTTATTAATAACTTAATTTAGAGTAACACAAAATGAAAGAGATTAATGTAACAGGTCAGAAGCGCACAGACCTTGGCAAGAAAGCTTCTAAGACATTGCGTAAGGAAGGTTTGATTCCATGTAACCTTTATGGTGAGAAAAGGGGCGAGAACGGTGCTCCTGAGGCTTTGTCATTCGCAGTTCCATTCGCTGAGTTGCGTAAAATCATCTACACTCCTCATGTATACGTTATCAACCTCATCATCGACGGTGAGAGCCACACTGCTATCATGAAGGAGATCCAGTTCCACCCAACAACAGACGCTCCTCTGCACGTTGACTTCTACGAGGTTAACGACCAGAAGCCTATCACTATCGGTATTCCAGTTAAGTTGACAGGTCTTGCACAGGGTGTACGTGATGGTGGTCGTATGAACCTCTCTATCCGTAAGATCAACGTTACAGCTCCTTACCAGGTTATTCCTGAGCACCTCGATATCGACGTTACTGAGTTGAAGATCGGTAAGAGCATCAAGGTAGGTGACCTCTCATTCGAGGGTCTCGAGTTGGCTACAAGCAAGGCTGTTGTAGTTTGCTCTATCAAGATGACACGTAACGCTCAGCTCGCAGCTCAGGCTGCTGATGATGCAGAGGCTTAATCACTGAGTCATCTAGAGATTTTACGAACCTGAGTAAAGCATTATCAAACATTGGATAAATATTTGATTTGTGGGCTTGGTAACCCTGGCGATGAATACGCCGGCACCAGGCACAACACAGGATTTATGGTATTGGACGCTTTTGCTAAAGCGTCCAATATTCATTTTGAGGATAAGCGATATGGCTTCGTAGCCGAAACTACGCTCAAGGGAAGAAAGATTTTCCTGCTCAAACCTACCACATTCATGAACCTCAGCGGTAATGCGGTAAGATATTGGCTGAATCAGGAAAAGATTGACCAGAGCCGACTGCTGGTTATCAGCGATGAGCTAGCCCTGCCTCTGGGTGCTTTCCGACTGAAGGCGAACGGCAGCAACGGCGGCCATAACGGATTGGGACATATCCAGCAGCTTATCGGTCAGAACTATGCCCGCCTGCGCATGGGCATCGGCAACGATTATCCACGTGGCGGCCAGATAGACTGGGTGCTGGGCAAATATACTGAGGAAGACATGAAGCAGCTGCAGCCGGCCATCGACCTGGGTGTAGACATCATCAAGAGCTTCGTATTGGCTGGTATCGACATCACCATGAACCAATACAATAAGCTAGGAAAGAAATAATCATGAAGGAATCAGCAAGAATAGACAAGTGGCTCTGGGCTGCCCGCATTTACAAGACCCGCAGCATTGCTGCCGATGCCTGTAAGAATGGCCGCGTCATGGTGGGAGGCGTAAACAGAAAGCCTTCCTTCATCATCAAGCGTGGCGATGTGGTGAGCGTAAAGAAAGCCCCTATCACCTACTCTTTCGAGGTTCTCGACTGCATAGAGCAGCGCGTAGGCGCCAAGATGCTGTATGGTGTCTATAAAAACGTAACCGACCCTAAGCAATATGAGCTTCTGGAGATGAGTCGCATCAGCGGATTCGTAGATAGAGCCCGAGGCACAGGTCGCCCAACCAAGAAGGAACGCCGTGCCCTGGACGCCTTCGTAGATCCAGCCATGTTCGGATTTGACGAAGAAGACTGGGACGAAGATGAAGAATAAAATAAAACTCCCCCTACACTTCGAAGAGTATAGGGGGAGTTTTATTGTGTAGTCATAATTATTTTCCTTTCTTTCTTACTTTGCAAAGATACAACATTTTAAGATACGATGCAAGAATATTGGGATAATTATTGCTAAAAACATACGAAATAGAAACTTATATGTGATATTTGGCTGCTTATTTTAAAATAAAGCTTAAAATATTTGGAGCGAATAGAGAAAAAGTATACCTTTGCACCTAGTAAAAATGATGGAATCAGCACACACACTGATAACCAATCATACTCTATATGAGCATTATATACTATTAATTTAAAATATTAGAGATTATGAAAAAATTATTCGTTATGGCAGCTATGGTGCTGTCTTCAGTAGGTGCTTTCGCACAGCAGGCTGCAGGTACAACAACTATTCAGCCTAAGGTTGGTTTGAACGTTTCAACAATTGGTGATAATGACTGGAAAGCCGGTTTCGCTGCCGGTGCAGAATTGCAGTATCAGGCTACCAGCAACTTTGGTGTTGCTGTAGGCGCTCTCTACTCTGTACAGGGAAGGATATTGAAATCGATACTCCAATCGTAGACGGAACTATCAAGAATGACTATAAGTGGAATCCAGGCTATATCAATGTGCCTATCACTTTGAACTACTACCCAGTAGCTGGTCTTGCTCTCAAGGCAGGTTTGCAGCCAGGTTTCTTGGTAAATAAGGACGATATGGACGATGCTAAGACTGTAGATCTCTCTATCCCAGTAGGTCTCTCTTACGAGTATCGGGGCATTGTATTCGATGCTCGTTACAACATCGGTGTAACTAAGATTGCAGATAACGTTGATCACTACAACAACGTAATTCAGATTACTGTAGGCTACAAGTTCTCTCTCTAATCAATGAACTTTTAGTAATCCCAAATAAAGAAATCCCCGTTCTTCATTACGAAGAGCGGGGATTTTTTTTCTCGTCATATCTGTTTGAAATAAGCCTCACGTAAACATTGAGTGAGGCTTACTATCGTTTTAAATGAAGTCTTTCTAGAACATTCTGCCGCCTGGACGACCACCGCCAAAACCGCCATGGAATGGACGGCCATGGAAGTTTGGACGGGCACCAGGACCTTCAGGTCCACCCTTGCGGGCATCCTTGCCTCCGAAGAGATTCAGGCGGTAAATCACGTGCAGCATCGCATAGCTGTTGATGGCATTATACTCCGTATCCGTACGGGATGTAGCAGAAATGGCACGAGAGAAGGTGCTCTGCTGGCGGAGAATATCGTAGAACTGCAGCATGATGGTAAGAGGCTTGCCCTTCAGGAAACCCTGAGAGAGCTGCGCATTCCATACAAACTCATCCGTATTCATGCTGCTGTCGCTATAACCGCGGCGGCTGCTGATAGAGAGGCTTGAGTTCAGACTGGTGCCCCAAGGCGCTGTAAGCGTCATGCTTGGTCCATAAGAGAACTGCCAGGTATTGAGGTTGCTGTTTGGCTGCAACTTGTTTGTAGCATGGTTATAATTCAATGTTCCATCGAGCGAAAGCTCCAGCCAGTTGTTGCGATAGCTGAAAGAGAGGCGCTCTCTCCAAGTAGTACTGCGGGTGGTATTCTTCTGGGAATCAGACTGCTTGTCGAGACTCAGATAACTCACGTAGTTGTTGTAACCCAAGTAGGTGTCGGTATTCAAGTTCCATACACCGGCACTATCGATAGAGCAGTTGAACATAAAGGCTCCCATCACATTCCAGTTGCCATTGATATTCTCAGGTCGGGTGATTCTACCACCAGTCTTCTCATCGTAGGTCACCTTGTTGCTGATGCTATTGTTGGTGGTAGAGAAGTTGATGAAGGTCATGACACCCTTGTTATGGTTCTGCACGAAATTGTTGTAGAACAATCGGAAGTTCTGGGTGAACGATGGCTTCAAGCCAGGGTTACCCTTCGAGATGTTCAGCGGGTCGCTGTTATCTGTGATATCAAGCAACTGAGAGATGCTTGGCTGAGAAGTGGTACCACGGTAGTTCACACGCAGGTTGCTCATCTTTGAGAAGCGATAACGGAAATCGAGGGTTGGACTGATATTCGTCACCGTGCGGACGGTATCCTTATGATTGCCCATATAATCGTAGATGAAGTTGGAGCGCTGTGGCTGAATCATTACACCGAAGTTGAGATTATATTTGCTTCGGATGAATCGCATCATCACCTGGATATCATGAGTATAGTTCTTATACTCAGAATACTTACTCAAATCCTCATCCTTGTAATTGCCAAGCTGACCGGCAAACGGATTCAGGTAACTATCCCAACCACGATATTCATGATCTCCTGTCATCGCATACTTGCTGAAATCGTAGGTGCTTCGGTCGCTCTTGGAGTAGCTGTAAGTAAACTTATAGCTGAACTGCAGGAAGGTAGCCTTCCAGAGTGGCTCACTATAGGTCAACTGGCCCGCATAACTGTAATTCTTCGAAGGAGTCAGGTTATAGCGGTTGGTCTGATAAGTAGAATCCTTACCCTCCGCTGTCTGTACGAGATAGAGCTTGGCATTGTTGAGCGAGATGCTCTTGCTGTCATTATCCGTATATTTGGCATCCATACGCAAGGTGATGTTGCGTCCCTTGTTGCCCAACTTGCGGTTCACCTGCAGCATACCCCTGATATTGTTATTATCAGAATAGGTGATTCCGTTAGTCAACTGACTGTTCACCATTGCCCCAGCCTTGTCCAATTCATCAATACCTTCCTCAGAAAGAGGGTCTTTGGTGGTAATGGTATAAGGATCCTTGTTGTAAGAAGCCGACTGGCTGCCACTCAATCCATCGCTGGTACTCCAGGAGATGGAAGGACGGAAGAGGATATTGGTCATAGAGTCTGGCATCCACTCCAAGCGGATGTTGCCGTTCCAGCTGTTGTTGCGGGAGAAATTCTGAGTCAAGCTGTTGCTGAACGAAGAGCTGCTACCCATGAAGTTCTCGCTGGAACGACGGCTCCAAATATCGCCATCGCTGTGATTCCAGCGAAGTGAAGTATTGAACTTGAATTTATCTTTCAGTTCATAATTATAGTTAGCACCTATCATCTTGCTGGCATTCAAACCGTTAGCACCTCCGAAACCTCTACCGGGGCCACCGCCTCCAAAACCACGGTCGCTGGTGTTATTGGCATTGGCAAAGAGCATGAATCGGCTGTTATTAGAGAAATAACCGCCCATACCACGCATGTTATAGCGGCTCTTGTTGCCCACGCCCAGGTCGATATTGGAAATCAGACCCTTATTCATACCCTTCTTGACACCGAAGTCGAGCACGGTCTGCTCCTCACCATCATCAATACCGGTCACCTTAGAGAGATCACTCTTCTCATCGTATGCCTTGATTTTCTCGATGATGCTGGTAGGCAGGTTCTTCAGGGCAGTCTTGGTATCACCGGTCATAAACTCCTTGCCGTCTACCAGAATCTTCTTTACCTCCTTACCATTAATCTTGATGGTACCGTCATCGCTCACCTCTGCACCTGGCAGACGCTTTACGAGTTCCTCAACTACCGAGCCTTCCGGTGTGCGATAGGCAGAAGAATTGTACACGAAAGTATCCTCCTTCAGAGTTACCTTCTGAGCCATAGCTGTTACCACTGCGCCTTTCAGCATGATAGCCTCAGCACCCAGCACAATCTTACCCATAGCCAGATCCTTGTTATCAAAAATTTGGATACGCTTCATGGTAGACTTGTATCCTACGCTCGAAATCTTGAGCAGATACTTACCATTAGCCGGAGCGGTGACGTGAAAGAGTCCGTTCTCATTACTGATGGCACCAGCCACATACGTGCTGTCGCTCTTAAGCAATTGAATAGTTACCTGCTCAATGGCCTCCTTGGTATCGCGGTCGGTAATCTGACCGGATATCAGTCGCTGCTGAGCAAAGGATGCTATTGCCATCAACAGCAGCAGCATCGTCAGAATCGATTTTTTCATTCTTATTTTTATTTGTTATTATTTTCAACTATGAGTGTTTTCACACATAATCGCTATGATATTCTATTATCATTTTTTTGTTACTCGATTGTTTTGACGCGTTAAATACACCAAGGTTTAATGCATTCTGAGATAAAAAACGCAAATTTAGCAACTTTTTTTTTGTATTGTCTCCATTTTAGTGTATCTTTGCACAAAAATTAATACGTTAGAATGTTATGGAACAAAGAGTAATCATATCAACCCAACTGGAAAGCGAACTGGTAAGTGCACTTTCTGAGTGTGAGCACGACAAGCTTTTTGTGCTTACAGATACTACGACATTGGAACTATGCATGCCTGTATTGCAGAGTTTTTACTGCATGAAGGAAGCCCATATCATCACTATTCCGGCTACCGACAGCCATAAAGACATCGACAGTCTGATGATGGTATGGAAAGGACTGCAGGAGGGAGGAGCTTCACGCCACTCCTGTATGATTAATCTGGGCGGCGGCATGATAACCGACCTTGGTGGCTTTGCTGCCAGCACTTTTAAGAGAGGTATCAACTTTATCAATATCCCTACCACCCTGCTGGCTATGGTAGACGCATCGGTAGGTGGAAAGACAGGCATCAACTTCGGCGGACTGAAGAACGAAGTAGGTGTGTTTAACGATTCTAAGTTCGTTATTCTCGATACAGAGTTCCTGAAGACGCTCGATGCAGAAAACATCTGTTCGGGCTATGCAGAGATGCTGAAACACGGTCTGATTTCTACAGAAGCAATGTGGGAAGAACTGGTCTGTTTCGACCTCGACAAGCCTGATTTGAAGCAGTTGCAGCGCATGGTAGGCGACAGCGTGAAGGTAAAGGAGCGCATTGTAGAGCAGGATCCTCACGAGCAGGGCATCCGCAAAGCACTGAACCTGGGTCATACTTTCGGTCATGCATTCGAGAGTTGGGCTTTGAAGCGCAAGCCTATCCTGCATGGTTATGCTGTGGCATTCGGCCTGATTCCAGAACTCTATCTGAGTGTTGCCAAGACCGGATTCCCTACAGAGAAAATGCGCCAGACCGTAAACTTCATCAAGGAATTCTATGGTTCACTGGATATTACCTGCGATGACTATGATGAGCTCATCGAGCTGATGCACCATGACAAGAAGAACCAAAATGGCATCATCAACTTCACGATGCTGGGCGGCATAGGCGATATCCGTATCAACCAGACAGCTACGACAGAAGAGATCAAGGAAGCACTTGACTTCTTCAGAGAAGGATAATTCAGCTAAAGAATCTTTCTTCAGAGAATCCCTTTAAAGAAAGATAGAGCGCTTCGGCTTTCCGGTTTCGGTAAGTGGGAGTTGGTTTACATGAAGATATTCCCTTGGAATCCAATATTTATGATCAGATAAGAGGCGGCGAACAGTCGCCTCTACTTTTTTCATATCCTCATCTTCCGTCAAGAGGATAGCAATTTCTCCAAATTTCCCGTCTTTCTTCTTGACAATCATGAAAGGTTTTTCAAGATAAGGCTTCAACAGAGCCTCAACCTCTTCTATCTGTATCTTGATGCCTCCGCTGCAAATCACATTGTCTTTTCTGCCTTTGATGCGAAAACGGAGTTTTTCCACCTTATTATATATATAGGATTCTATTTCCACTATATCGTTCGTTACCAGGGGCTCTGCACAGACCTGCGGAGCATCTATTACCAGACATCCTTCATCGGTCTGACTGATTTTCACACTATCGAAAGGCTGGTACCATTCGCTGGCCTTATCACCATTAATTCTTCTCAGGGCAATATGCGAGAGCGTTTCGGTCATTCCGTAGGTACTCCAGATGGCAATATCGCCGGGAAGAGCCTTCAGTTTCTGTTCGAGAGCCTCATCTATGGCCCCACCACCGATAATAAGATGACTGATGCGGCAGAGACGAGCCCACTCTTCAGGAACCTGCAGGGTGTTATAAACCTGCATCGGGACCATCGCAGCGAAGGTAATCTCTTCATTTACATCTTTCAAAGGATGCCCACTTGGGTAAACTGAAATAAGATGGAGATGGCGCTCTATACTCCGCACCACCACCATCTTACCTGCAATATAATCGAGCGACATACAGAGCAGGGCGCTATCACCAGGTTTCAATCCCAGGAAATCACAAGTGATGCGGGCCGAGTTGAGCATCCGCTTTTTCTCAACCAACATCGGTTTAGGCTTGCCTGTAGAACCACTTGTATGAACAAGCATCCGGTCGCTACCGTTATTCCATTCTGAAAGGAATTCTTCTAAAGTCATTTTACTACAAACAGTTTGTCACCACGAATCTCCAAAGGCATCGGTATATTATCAGTAAAGAGCTGACCGGTGCCCAAGCCTTGCGGCATCTTGACATTAGGACCATATACTTTAGCTGCATAATGAGCAATAGCATTCAGACCGATATTACTCTCAAGAGCAGAAGTAATCCAGCTGCCGATACCACGCTGGTTAGCCAGTTCTATCCACTCGTTGCATCCATAGATTCCACCATGAAGTGAAGGCTTCAAGATGATATATTGTGGACGAATGGTATCGAGCAAAGCCTGCTTCATACTCCGGACATTCACACCAATCAACTCCTCGTCTAGGGCGATAGGAAGCGGTGTTTCGCGACAGAGCTGGGCCATCTTAGGCCACTGGTGCTGCTTGATAGGCTGCTCTATCGAATGAATGTCATATTTAGCCAAAGCCTCCAGCTGACTCATTGCATTCTCCGGCAAAAAGCCACCATTGGCATCTACACGCAACTCAACCTGCTCCTTGGTATACACATCACGGATGCGCTTGATGAGATCGAGTTCCTTGAAAAAATCGATGGCACCGATCTTCAGTTTCACGCAATGGAAACCCGCCTGGAGCTTCTCCTCCAGTCGTGCCAGCATCTCCTCGTAGGTTCCCATCCACACCAATCCGTTGATGGTGATGCCCTCTTCTCCCCTACCGAAAGGAGAGTCGAAAAGTTCTGTCAGGTTCTCCATTCCGGCAGGAACAGAAACCCCTTTCTGCTTCAACATTTCTGAAGAAGATGCTCCTTCAGCAGGAACAATCTCCAAAAACTTCTTCGCTGCATCGAAGAACGAAGCGAAGGCAGTTTCCAAACCGAAGGTGATGCTAGGATAAGCACGAATCATATCGTATGGAATGCGTCCCATCTGCTCCACCATCTGACAAACCTGTCGCAGGGTCATTTCATATTCCGGTTTGGCATCGCAACTGAGATCAGGGAGCGTAGCACACTCTCCCACTCCCTCTACTCCCGGCAATTCATCCGATGTAAGGGTGAGATAATAACTGTGTCTCGTGGTATATACGCCACGAGACGTGCCTGCCGGCTGCTTGAAGTGGAGCGTGCGCTCCGAGATTTCTATCTTATACATTCTTTATATATCTATATATCAATACAATTGAATTCTTCACTCTTCGTTCTTCACTTCCCCTACTTTTTCTGTTTCAATTCGTAGAGATCCTTGCGGCGGTCGCGAAGATTTCTTACAGCACCGTAGGTATGAAGCTCATTCAAGAGATTCAGGTCAACATCTGATACGAGAATCATCTCGGTATTAGGTGTTGCCTCTGAACGCTTGCCATCGTTAGGGAAAGCAAAGTCGCAAGGGGTGAACACGGCGCTCTGGGCATACTGGATATCCATGTTGTGAACACGTGGCAGGTTGCCCACACTACCCGCAATGGCTACATAGCACTCGTTCTCGATGGCACGCGCCTGTGCACAGACTCTTACTCGGGAGTAAGCATTCTGGGTATCGGTCATGAATGGCACGAAGAGAATCTGCATGCCATCCTCAGCCATTAATCTTGACAACTCAGGGAACTCCACATCATAGCAGATGACGATACCAATCTTACCGCAATCGGTATCAAAGGTCTGGATATGGCTACCACCACTCAATCCCCAGCACTTCTGCTCATCTGGTGTAACATGAATCTTCTCGTACATGTCTACGCTACCATCTCTGCGGCAGAGGAAGCCCACATTATAGAGGGAATCGTCCTTAAGATAAGGCATACTACCCGTGATGATATTGATGTTGTAACTGATGGCCAACTCGCGGAAACGGTCACGGATTTCTTCGGTATACTGCGCCATCTTTCGGATGCTCTGCGCCTCACCCAAATCATTGAAACGAGCCATCAAAGGCGCATTGAAATACTCTGGAAAGAGAATGAAATCGCTCTTGTAATCGCTCACAGAATCAACGAAGAACTCAACCTGTTCGAAGAGGTCATCCACCGAAGCGTATGGGCGCATCTGCCACTGTACCAATCCGATTCTTACGGTTGGCTTGCGGTCTACATAAGAATCCGTAGGTGGCTGATAATAGATGTTATCCCACTGCAAGAGGGTGGCGCAGTGTTCGCTCTCCTCATCACTAGGAAGATAGTTGCGGATTACGCGGCGCACGTGGAAATCATTGGAAAGCTGGAAGGTAAGAACCGGGTCATAGATTTCACGGTTTCTTACATGCTCGATATACTCCTTAGGGCGCATCTTATCGGCATACTTGTGATAGTTTGGTATACGACCGCCAAACATGATAGCCTTCAAGTTGAGCTTCTCGCAGAGTTCCTTACGATACTCATACATACGGCGAGCCAGGCGCAAACCACGATAATCAGGGTGGATAAATACCTCGATGCCGTAAAGAATGTTTCCATTAGGATCGTGGGTATTGAAGGTTTCATTACCCGTAACCTGAGCATAGGTATGATCGCCCTTCACCATATTATAATTGACGATGATAGAGAGCGCACAGCCCACAATCTTATCATCAACGATAATAACCACCTGACCCTCAGGGAAGATAGTAATGAGTTTCTTAATCTGTTCTTTTGTCCAAAATACATCTGAGTCTGCGTAAATACGCCTAAATGACTTGGCAAGCTGATCATAATCCTCCATACGGAGGTTGCGCATGCCTACCTTTTCGATTTTTCGAGTTGGTTCCATAACAACTGTATTTTTATTATTATCTAAATCCGGGTGCAAAGATACAGCAAATTATAGATACGACAAAGAGTTTTCGCAAATAATTGACATTTACGAAAACTCTTTTCATGTATTTTACACAAAGAGCGCGTTTACGCTTAAAATCAGATGCTAATATTTGGCATTTTCCTGTGGAATTGCTTTATCATGATCATCCAGATAAAACAACTTCACAGGATGATACTTCTCACTTGCCACAGAATATTTATCCTGGCGATAACGGGTCAGGATGCCTCCTATCCCCAACATCGTATGAAAAGCCGAAAGACTCGTCTGTACCTGTTGGGTACGATGACCAGACAAAGTTTTCAGTATTCCCGGATATTGTTTTCCATAACCAGATGATGTCCAGATGATGAAAGGAACATGCAGCTCATAATCAGATGCCTTCGGGGCGGCGTGCAGAAAGAGGCGACGGTCATCATCAAAGATATTCTCTCCATGGTCGCTGGTATAGAGCATCGCCGATGTAGGTTGGCTATATACCCCATCCGTCTTTGCCTGAGTCTTCTCCCATTTCTGCAGACGTTCTACGATACCATGCAGAATATAATCGGTATACCGGATGGTATTATCGTATGCATTCAGCAGGTCACGCCGGTTCTCTGGCTTCGCTTCGCTCTTACAGTCAGGTTTAAAGAAAGCGAAATTACGGGGATAGCGCTCCTGGTAATTAAAGTGAGAACCATAAGTATGAAGTACCACGAAGAGTTTCCGATAACGGTATTGCTTGGATGAAGAAGCATCTGCCGCAGGCAATATCCCATCCAACTTCTGCAACAAATCACTATCATAATGATTATCTTTTGCAGAAGCACCTTCCTTCAGGAAGTAATGTTCATCAGCCTGTTCGCCAAGGAAATCAATAAAAGAATGATTAGGCAGCTGATTGCTGATAAATACGGTATGAAATCCCGCCTCCCTGAAAGCAGCCAGGATACCTTTCTCATGAAAGAGACGTTCGAAATCCTCTGCTGATGCAGCCGACAGGAGCATAGGAACACTCTTATGCGTAGTATTACTCTGGGTTGTAGCATCGGGAAAAGCTATGATTCCAGGAGTCTTGGAAAGCAAAGGATTGGTATCGCGCGGATAGCCATAGAGACTGAAATTGTGGGCTCTCGCCGTCTCTCCCACCACCATCACATACACCTCGGGAGCCTCAGCAGCATGCTCGCTCCTGGCATCAAACCTGAAATTTCGGCTTGCCTCCCTGTAATTCTCTGAAGCCGCATCACGTTCGAAAGCAAGATAGAGATTATAGCAAACGTTAACAGGATAAAGCTGGTTGCGTAAGCGATAATCATCTACAGCCACATAGCAAGCCAGCAGACAGAATAAACCGACAGCAGCTATCTCCAAAGCCCAACGACGCACTCGATGCTGGAGTTGAACCACTATCATCCCTTTCTTGCTGATATTGACAATGGCCAGAACCAGCAAAGGAAGATAAACCACAAAAACACCCACCACGGCAGGCAACAGATTATCAAGCAGTTCCTTCACCTCGCCAGGATTGGTAGTTACAAGATTCAGAAACATATCTACCGCTATCACTCCCGTCCCGAAGAGATAAAGCAATACCAGTTGGAAGGCAGCGAAAAAAACAAAAAGAAAAGCCCACCAGATCATCTTACCCGGGCATCTGGTTAACGAAAAGAACCACATGTAGAGTGCCAAAGGCAGCAACACATTGGCACCACAAGCCCAAGGAGCCAGACATTCAGTATAGCACAGAGCTATATTAGGCAACAACAATGCTACCACAGCATACCCGTAAAGGAATGCGCCCGATGACACCTTATTATATATATCCGTAAAACTGTTCATTCTACTTTTTCATTAACACTTTAAAGAGCATTATCAAACTACATAAAGAGCATTATTACTAAAACGCTTCATTGATATTGAAGAGAAAACCAGACTGCCCCGACTTACCGAATCCATAATCCAGACGTACATTCACATTCTTCTTAAATTCCCAGCGATAACCTACACCGGCATTCGGCAAAATCTGTTTAGAGCGCAATGCCGAGAATTTCGGGAAGATGGTTCCTGCTCCAACCCACACTACGATGCCATTACGCTTCCATACATGTTGGCGCAACTCAACCGTAGCTTCCAGAGAATGTTTATCGCGATAACGGCCTTCATAATAGCCACGCATGGAATGAGTACCACCCAATTCAGCCATCATTCCCCACGAAGGATTGCCAAAGTTGAGGTTAGCCCCAATGTCCTCGGCAAGAACCGTTCCCTTACCCAGTTGCTGATAGGCATCAAAACGAAATGCCGTCGTACTGAAAGCATAATCATTTCCCATAAATCCAGGTCTGAACATCTGATTGATATTCAGAAAGATACCACGATGTGGATTCGTAAGATTATCTCTGTTATCATATACCAGAGAAACGCCAGCTCCTACATTCCAAGTATGCTGATCCATGCCTTGCAGTAATTCCGGACGCTCAATATGTTTACCTATTACATAGTCATAACTCGCCATCGGTCCGATATAGAAATTATCTGCTACACGAAACAGGAAGCTAACTTCAGCCTGAGCCTGCCAGCGCTTCATGTCACTCTTATTGGCATCGTTATCGCCCATCTCATAGCCTATTCCCCAAAAATCAGCGGGAAAAGAATAGAAATAAAGGTGATAATCGATGCGATATCTTCCTTTAGGAGCAATATGGTTACCACGGACACCCAACATATAGAAACCTACAGAACTGACATCACCATAAAGCGAGACATTAGAAGGAGGAAGAATACTGTCGTTCGGATCAGTACGGTATAGTCCTGCTGCCACCAATCCCAATCCAAACTTGGTATCAGAGGCATAATGAGGACCACCTATCACACTAAAATCGAAACGCTTATGCTTCTTGTTTTTGTTGGAATCATTAAAGTAGTCAAGAATCCGGTTCACCCATGATTTCCCGGCACGTAAAGCCATCGTATCCACCTTCTCTGCAGATGAGATACTATCGGTTACAGAAAGCTCAGAGGCATAGCTGCCCAATGCCAACATCATAATAAGTATTGTCAGAATATGCTTCATTTTGTTGATTTTATTATTTTAATACACTAATGCTACATTATCAATCCACAAGGTATTGCCTGGAGTTCCGATATAGGCTCCACCATCGGATGAGGAGAACTGAAGAATCAGATGAGTAGGTGTTTCGTTAGCACTCGCCCATCCTACTTCTTTTACCGGCACACTCTTACCCTTGCTGTTACGGGCATAGTCAGTGGATCGCAGTCCCATAGTAGCAGCCTGATAACCTGCCATGTGGCGGATATCGCCATAATGGATTGTATAGGTAGCATCTTCCACCCATCTATTGGTACTCTTTCCGAATCTGACTACCATCGTACCCACACGTTTAGCTGTTATATTTCCCTTAGCATCTTCATGCCGTTTCTGCAGATAGAGCACAGCTATAGCATGATCTCGACCTGCAACCGTAGAGGCTCCGCTAAATCCATTCTGCTTGATACGATTGGCTGCATTAGGAAAAGAAGTCTTATAATCAAAGCGCAAAGCCTTAGGACGTGCGGTGAATGGTATACCCCAGTTGATGGCTTTAGGACCATCCTTGGTACTTGTTATCGGTTCACGAACATTACCCAGAAAGAGAGAACCGGCAGCCAATACCTTGATATTGATGAGTCCCAGCACTTTTACTTTCTCAATATGGGTTACCAGTTTGGCACAATATCCACTACCATGTTTATCACGAAACACAGAGTTATTCGTCTTATAGATGCCCGATACATGTGCCAGGACATTAGAGGACCCCCAAGGCGAACCACCCTTATTGGTATAAGGAATATTACCATTGACAGTCATATTAGGTCCAACGGCATAAACTGTTTTCTGATTTCCTCCGATAATGCCTGATTCTTTGATATTCCTGACTACCCAGTGGTCCATATTACCATATTTAAAAGGAACCACCTTTCCCTGTCCCTTAACGGGAAGGCACGGCAAGGTAGCAACCGCCATAACGATGCCTGATATTATTATTTTCTTCATATCTGTTTCTTTTATATATCATTAAGGCTGCAAAGATAGAAAAATATTTTCTAGTTTTCAGTTTTCTTCGACATAAAGCATAAAAAATTAAGAAATAATAATATATTTACTGTATTTTAATTGCCATAAAACAAAAAAGTCCTGCATTTGCTGTTATAAACAAATACAGGACTCCTGATTCAATATACAAAACAGAATCTCTTGCACCGGTTACAATAGAGACATGCACCGGTTACAATAGAAACATGTTCCGATTACTCCAAAAGCTATTATCGGTTTGAATACATATTATCATAATACTTCTGATAATCACCAGAGGTTACATTGTCCATCCATTCCTGGTTCTCGAGATACCATTTCACGGTTTCCTCGATACCCTCCTCAAACTGGAGAGATGGCTCCCAGCCGAGTTCCTTCTGCAACTTTCTAGAGTCAATAGCATAACGCATATCGTGACCCTTTCTGTCTGTTACATAAGTGATGAGATCCAAATCCTCGCCTTCCTTTCTGCCGAGCAATCTGTCAACGGTCTTGATTACCACCTTGATGATATCGATATTCTTCCACTCGTTGAAACCACCGATGTTATAGGTCTCGGCTATCTTACCCTTATGGAAAATCATATCGATGGCACGGGCATGATCTACTACATACAACCAGTCGCGCACGTTCTCACCCTTACCATATACTGGCAATGGCTTGCGATGACGGATATTGTTGATAAACAGCGGAATCAACTTCTCAGGGAACTGGTATGGACCGTAGTTGTTAGAGCAGTTGGTTACGATGGTAGGCATACCGTATGTATCGTGGAAAGCACGGACGAAATGGTCTGAGCTTGCCTTGGATGCAGAGTATGGAGAGTGAGGATTATACTTGGTAGTCTCTACGAAGAACTCCTCGCCGTAAGCCTCGTGGTTCTTACCGCTGGATGCCTTGGTGGTGAAAGGAGCAGGAATGCCCTCAGGGTGAGTCATCTGCAATGCACCGTATACCTCATCGGTAGAGATGTGGTAGAAGCGCTTACCCTCGTATCCCTCAGGAAGACTTTCCCAGTAAATCTTTGCCGCCTGGAGCAGAGACAAGGTTCCCATCACGTTGGTCTGAGCGAAAGTGAATGGATCCTTGATACTTCTATCTACATGGCTCTCGGCAGCGAGATGGATGATGCCATCCACCTTGTAGTCCTGCATCAGCTTCAGCATCAGATCGAAATCACATATATCACCCTTAACGAAAGTATAGTTAGGCTTGTCCTCGATGTCCTTGAGGTTAGCCAGGTTGCCTGCGTATGTCAACTTGTCGAGGTTGATGATGTGATACTCAGGGTATTTGTTCACGAAAAGTCTTACTACGTGTGAGCCGATGAAACCAGCACCGCCCGTGATAATGATATTCTTCATTTCAATTAATAATTTATAATTAATAATTATTTTGCTGCCGCCAATTCAGCGATGCACTTCTTCAAACTGTCAGTCCAGTATGGCACCTTAAATCCGAAAGTCTGCTTCAGCTTACTCTTGTCAAGTACAGAGAAGTGAGGACGCTTCACTGGGCTTGGGAACTCCTCGCTGTAGCAAGGCTGTATATCGCAAGTATTTCCGCTCAGTTCGCAGATAATCTTAGCGAAATCAAACCAAGAGCAGACACCCTCATTAGAGAAGTGGTAGATGCCCGTCTTATCCAACTGGTCAGTTTCGATGATATGTGAGATGACAGCAGCCAGGTCGCCAGCATAAGTTGGAGTACCCACCTGGTCGAAGACCACCTTCAGGGTGTCATGGCTTGCCGTGAGACTCTGCATAGTCTTCACGAAGTTCTTACCCCACTGCGAGTAGAGCCATGCTGTACGGATGATGATATGCTTGCATCCTGTAGCTTCAATACTCTTTTCGCCTGCAAGTTTCGTTTTACCATATACCCCCAAAGGATTCGTTTCCCAATCTTCACGGCAAGGTATATTCTTATCGCCCTGAAAAACATAGTCGGTAGATACATGAATCAAAGCACCATCTACCTCCTTCATAGCCTGTGCCAAATTTCCCGCAGCAGTATTGTTGAGCAGATTAACCAGATCGTAATCTGTTTCAGCCTTATCTACGTTGGTATAAGCAGCGCAGTTAACAATTACCTGAATATCATTCTCCCTCACCTTTTCTCGGATAGCGTCAAGATTGGTGATATCCAGTTTTTCATAGCCTTCAGCCACATCGGTGAAGACAAACTTGTGATTGCTTTTTTGGGCACAGATTTGCATTTCATGTCCCAATTGACCATTAGCGCCTGTTACTAATATATTCATTGTTTTAATATTTTATTCAATATAATATTTTAAAGTCTACTTACCATTTCCCTCTACACATGAAGAAAACTGATTTTTTCTCTCGAAATCTATTTCCTACTACCTACATATATAAATCCATTCATCTATATATAAATATGTGGCAAAGGTAAAAAAAAAAATTGAGTTGACCAAAAAAAAGAAAAGAAAAGAGAAGAAACTAACATATATTAAACAAAGACCGCCACACTTTTTCACAAAAGCATGGCGGTTTTCCCTAAAACATAATAGATAAGCTTTGCCTTTAAGGGCAAACTTGAATCATCAAGTAGCCTAGTCTATTACCAATCCTTTTTTCCCTAATATAAACTAAACCTGTTTTCCTATTTAAATCAACATACTAAATCAACAAAAGGAATTTTCTTTATCATTAAATACTTTTAGAAGACTTGAAGTGGTAATTAAACCATAAAAACTACTGTTTTCTGATTTCGGTTGCAAAATTATATCATTTTTTTCAAAGTTGTATACCTAAGTAGTATTTGGGTAAAAAATTAGCCTACTGAAGAAATAGATAACTCCCTAAAAATCAGAGATTTCAATATATTAACTATTTTTATCTAAAGTAAATGGTATTATATGAAAGGAAATTTGTATCTTTGCACCACAAAACGGACAAAAGGACGAAAATAACATTTAAAAGACGATTTTGTTATAATTATAAAGAAGCATTAAAGATGAAACTACTTATATATTTACTTCTTTTGCTTACTATGCCATTGGCTGCTCAAGGCAAAACGGACGAGAAGACTTTATTGGATTGTATTGACAAGATGATTGAAAACGACCAATATTATCAGGGAATCAAGGAAAAGGAATTGAAACATCTGAAGCGGCAAGCTTATGAAGCTGAAGACGACCAAACCCGACTACTGTTTCTTGACAGCATATATCATGCCTATAGTACTTACCGCTACGACTCAGCATACGCATATATGAAACAGGGGCTTGAATTGGCAGAAAAATGTCATAACACCTATTATATATTACGTAACCAGATAAACCGGGCGTCCATACTCTCGGTGAGGGGATTTTATGGCAAAGCAGAAAGCTTACTCCAATCGCTCAATCCTGATGAGATGCCATACCAGCTGAAGCAATACTATTACTTCACATACGCCTGGCTCTACAACTATTGGGAATCATACGCCAAGAACTCAGATTATGCCGAAGAATTCCGTGCCCAGAAGAAACATTATATGACCCTTCTGATACAGAGTTTCAACGAAAACAATAAGCATAACGTCTTCTATCAGTATCTCATGGGCGAATACGCCTATCTCCACAACCCTACCAGCAAGGAATCGCTCAACTATTATCTGAAGGCACTGAAGATGTCGCCAGCCAAATCCCGCATACATGCCATGTCGGCTTATGGTATAGCCAGATATTACAAACATATAGGCAAATTCGACCATTACGAGAAATATCTTGTAGAGGCATCCGTGAGCGATGGATTGTGCCAGCTCAAAGAAACGATTGCGCTTCAAAAGCTAGCCTACTACATCTTTAAAAAGGATGCGAGTAACAGTAAGAGAGCTGCCAAATATATCCAGCACACGATGGAAGATGCACAGTTCTTCAACAACCAACTGCGCATAATGGAGATTTCCAACATCCTTCCAGTCATCGCTTCAGCCAACCAGCAGGCTGCCGAGCGCTCTCGTACCCGCTTTCTTTGGGGGTTCATTGGTGTAAGCATGGCGCTGGTCATCATTCTCATCCTCTCATTCGTCAATAACCGACAGAAGAACAGACTGAAGAAAAACAAGGCTGAGATTGAAGAACAGAAAGAGAAGCAGAAAGAAATGAATGCACAGCTCACCGAACTGAACCAGCAGCTGATAGAGACCAATATCAAGCGAGAGACCTACATGCGCCTCTTTATGGACATCAGTGCGGCTTATATCAGCAAGTTATCAGATTACCGCAAACTGGTAAGCCGTAAGATCAAGGCAAACCAGACCGCCGATTTGCTGAAGAATCTCCACACCCATAAATTGGAAGAAGAGGAATCACAGATGTTCTACAACCGGTTCGATAAGGCATTCATGGAGTTGTATCCGGGTTTCGTTACAGAATTGAACAAGCTTCTGCTGCCAGAATGTCAACTGGAAGTTCCTACTACGCACGACCTGACCACTGAGATTCGCATCTTTGCCCTGATGCGACTGGGTGTAACCGACAGCCAGGAGATTGCCACTCTGCTGCATTACTCCACCCAGACCATCTACAACTACAAGTCTGGAATGCGAGCAAAGGCGATTAATCGAGATACATTCGAATCAGATATCAATCAGCTTTGCCACATCATTAATAGTTAATAATTAATAGTTTATAGCATAAACCGCTTTGACAATCTTACTCAACGGCGCAGCCTCTATAAACTATTAACTGTAAACTATTAACTAGCTTCTGTGTATCACGGTTCCGTTAGCCTGATGCGTAGCAAGAACCTGCACCTCAGCTATTTGCACGTGTTCTGGAGCACTTGCAGCATAGAAGGCAACATCTGCCACGTCATCCCCGTTCAGAGGCTCTATGCCGCGGTAAACGTTGTCTGCGCGGTTCTGGTCACCATGGAAACGGATGTTAGAGAAGTTTGTTTCAACCAAACCCGGTTTCACATTAGTAACACGCACTTTCGTATGTGCCACATCAATACGCAAGCCGTCTGTAATAGCCTTTACAGCCGCTTTGGTAGCACAATATACATTACCTCCCGCATAAGCAGCATCACCCGCCACACTACCTATATTGATTACATGACCATGATTACGCTCCACCATACCAGGTACTATCAGGCGAGTCATGGTTAAGAGACCCTTGATATTGGTATCAATCATCTGGTCCCAATCTTCAAAATCGCCCTCATATTCAGGTTCCAGTCCACGTGCGAGTCCTGCATTATTGATAAGCACATCCACATTGCGCCACTCCTCAGGGATGTAATCCACCGCTTTCTTGGCAGCTTCACGGTTACGCACATCGAAAGCCAAGGCAAGCACCTCAACGCCCTCAGCCTCGAGTTCTTTCTTCAGGATTTCCAACTTTCCCGTGTTTCTACCTGTAAGAATCAGGTTATAGCCGCCACGGGCAAAACGACGTGCACAACCTTCGCCAATACCGCTTGTTGCGCCTGTAATAAGAGCAATTTTATTCATATTCTTTGATACTTTGAATTATACTTAGAACTTTTGATACTTTGAACTTTTATGATTAGCGAAGCAATTGAATTCTTCACTTAAAGAATAAGGACTCTGACCTCAGCATTCGCCATTTTCTCTATCTGGTTCATCGGACGTTTATAATAAACACTCTGGATAGCCTTGTTGATGATGCCATGCCCCACAGCAAGAACGGTCTGATCAGGATAAGTAACCTTGAGCCAGGTAAGGAAATTCTGGGCTCTTGATTTCATCTTTTCCAGCGTCTCTATGTTGTCCGGCCAATCCTTTGGGTCCTTCGGCAGGTCAGGGATGAATTTACCCGTAAAATCGCCCCAATCGCGCTCTCTGAGCAAGGGAGTGGTGACAACGGGATGCGAGCCGGCAATAATTTCACAGGTCTGTATACTGCGATTGAGATCGCTCGATACGAAAACATCGATAGGTGTACCGGCCATTTTCCTGGCCACTTCCTCAGCTTGCTCAATACCTTTCATATTGAGTTTTCCCGGTGTTTGTCCCTGCATAATTTGCGCCTTGTTATCCACCGTTTCACCATGGCGCACCAAATATAATTTTGTCATTGTCTTTACTTTTTCCGTCTATATCAAAAATGAGTTTTTACTTTTCCTAAGTCTATACTCCAGACATAGTTTTTACTTTCACTAAGTCTCTTTCCAAGACATCATGATTCTGATTTTGCTTACAAAATTACGGCTTTCTATCGAGACAAACAAATAATTTGCGTTAAATATAGCAATAATTCGCGTTAAATATAGCAATAATTTAAGTTTATATAAAAAACTTCTTGCTAGTTTCGGATTTCTTTCGTAACTTTGCCCCGAAATAACAAAATCAGTTTTAGTATGAAGGTAATACACAGTTCAATATTCCGCGCAGTATGCGCCATCATCGTAGGAGTCCTGCTCATCCAATATCGTGAGCAGACCGTCACCTGGATAACCATCGCCATCGGTGTTTTGTTTTTCCTTTCAGGTGTCATCTCCCTTGCCAGTTATTGGGCAGCCAAGCGCAATGCAGAGAAGATGCAGGGCCAGATTCTGTCTGATTCCAATGGTAAGCCTATCATGGGCATGATACCTAAATTCCCGCTTGTGAGTGTAGGCAGTCTTATCCTGGGATTGCTGCTTGCCCTGATGCCTCAGGTGTTTATCGCCTGGCTGATGTTCATCCTGGCATTCATCCTGATTCTGGGTGCTCTGACCCAGTTTGCCAACCTGGCTTCAGCAGCTAAGATGGGACGCGTAGGCATTCTCTTCTGGCTCTTCCCTTCAGCCCTTCTTCTGCTGGGTCTGCTCGCCATCATTAAGCCTTCAGCCATCGCCTCTGCTCCTCTTTTCATCATCGGTTGGGGTATGCTCATCTATGGAGTAGTAGAGCTTCTCAACGCCTTTAAAGTCTCCAACAACAAGAGAATCTGGCTGAAGAACCAGCAGCAGAAACAGAATTCAAAGGAGATTTATGTGGATGTAGAGGAAGTGAAGAACGAAGAGTAAAGCACGAAGAAGTCTACAGTATTTACTATCGAAGAAGTTCTGAGTAAAACAACGAAATCATTATATCATCATATATGAATAAAATTAAGTCTCTCTTTGCCTGGTTATGGCAAAAGTTTCGCGCATTCTGTACCTGGTACAAAGGATTGTATCAGGGCAGAGCGTGGTATACCAAGACCCTCGTTGCCTTGGCAAGTTGTATAGTCGCCTTCATCTTGTATCTGGGCGCAGTAGATATCAACTTCTTATGGCTCTTCGGCAAGTCACCTGGCTATTTCTCAGGCATCCTGGACCCACAGACCTCAGAGGCCTCTGAAATCTATTCGGCTGATGGAAAGCTCATCGGCAAGTATTTCAACGAAAATCGTACTCCGGTAGAATATGATGAGGTAACACCTGATTTCTTCAAGGCACTGGTAGATACCGAGGATGAACGATTCTACAAGCACATCGGTATCGATCCTATCGGTGTGTTTGCTGCTGCCAAGGATGCACTCCTCCATCATAACGGGCGCGGTGCTTCTACCATCACACAGCAGCTGGCGAAGAACATGTTCCGTGTACGTTCGCAATATTCTACCGGTTTGCTGGGCAAGATTCCTGTACTCCGCCTGCTCATCATCAAGAGCAAGGAGTGGATCATCGCGGTTAAACTCGAAACGGTGTTCAGCAAGAAGGAAATCATCACCATGTATGCCAATACTGTAGATTTCGGTAGCAATTCCTATGGTATCAAAACCGCTGCGAAGACCTACTTCAACACCACCCCTAAGGAGTTGACCACCGGTCAGGCTGCCGTGCTCGTGGGCATGCTCAAAGCTACCACCTACTACAACCCACGCACCAACCCGGAGAACAGTCTTGCACGCCGCAACACCGTATTATATAATATGGTGACACATGGCGATCTCTCAAAAGACAGATACAATGAACTGAAAGATGAGCCTATCAAGCTCGATTTCAAGGTAGAAGAAAACTACGACGGACAGGCTAAATACTTCCGTGAGGCAGTAGCCAACTACCTGAAAGACTGGTGTAAAGACGAAGGTTACGACCTCTATACCAGCGGTTTGAAGATTTATACCACCATCGATACCCGCATGCAGAAGTATGCAGAAGATGCAGCTCGCAAGCAGATGAAACAGGTACAGCAGAACTTCAACAACCACTGGAGCATCCGCCGTACCCAGGCAGGCAAAGGCAACTGGATGGGTCAGGATCCTTGGCAGGATGAGAACCACAACGTGATACCAAACTTCATCCAGGGCATCGCCGAGCGCCAGCCATTCTACAAGGCATTGGTAGCCCGCTTCCCTAACAATCCCGACTCAGTAAACTATTACTATAAGGAGTGGGTTCACCCGGTTAAGGTATTCGATTATGACAAGGGCAGCATCACGATGAACATGACATCAGAAGACTCCATCAAGTATATGACCACCTTCATGCACTGCGCCTTTGTAGCCATGGAGCCACAGACCGGAGCAGTAAAGGCATGGGTGGGCGATATCGACTTCGACCACTGGAAGTATGACAAGGTAACAGCCGAGCGCCAGCCTGGTTCTACCTTCAAACTCTTTGTTTATACCGAGGCGATGAATCAGGGTTTAACCCCTTGTGACAAGCGTCGCGACGAATATATCTCTATGGAGGTATACGATAAGAAGAAGCACGAAATGACCATCTGGCGTCCATCCAATGCCAACGGTTCGTTCTCGGGCGACAGCATCCCATTGAAGAGTGCCTTTGCCAAGAGTATCAACTCTGTGGCTGTAAGATTAGGACAGGAGATGGGCATCAAGCGCATCATCGAGACAGCCAAGAAGATGGGTATCAACAGTCCGCTGGATGACACCCCTTCTCTCGCCCTCGGTTCCAGCGATGTCAACCTCCTGGAGATGACATGCGCCTACAGCACCATTGCCAACAATGGCAAGCACCACGACCCGGTATTGGTTACCAAGATTGTAGACCACGATGGTAAGGTGGTTTACAAGGGCCCTACCGATTCCGAGCAGGTGATACCTTACAAGAGTGCCTTCCTCATGCAGCAGCTCTTACAGGGCGGTATGAAGGAGCCGGGAGGTACATCCCAGAGTCTCTGGGGCTATGTAGGCAACTACCGTGATACAGAGTTCGGTGGCAAGACAGGTACCACCAATAACCACTCCGATGCCTGGTTCATGTGTGTGAGCCCTAAGCTCGTAGTTGGTGCCTGGGTAGGAGGCGAATACCGCTGTCTCCACTTCCGCACCGGAGCCTTGGGTCAGGGTTCGAGAACCGCTCTTCCTGTGTGCGGTTACTTCCTTCAGAGTGTCTTTGGCGACCCAGCCTTCCAGCAGTATCACGGCAAGTTTGACAAGCCACATGACAGCGATATCACCCGCGATATGTACATCTGTGCAAGTTATGCACCAAAGCCAAAGGTAGATACCACCAAGGTAGACAGTACCGTCTTCCAGGAAGAGATCGTTCTCGATGACGAAGGCAACCCTATCATCCGCGAGGTTCCTGCCAAGAAGGCGGAAGACGAATCTGCCACCGGTACTGCCACTACAGAAGAAAAGAAAGAGAAGAAGAAGGCTAAGCCAACCGAGCAGCCTATCAACTTCGATGATCTTTAAATTTAGTTTATAGTTTATAGTTTATAGCGGCTACGCCGTTTAGCAAGAAGGCGATTTAATGTGGCTTATGCTATAAACTATAAATTATAAACTATAAATTAAATACAATGATTGATCTCGACAACCCAGAGTTGCAGAATGCACTCCAAATCATACAGTTTACCCGTCGTTCGCTTTTCCTTACCGGAAAGGCGGGGACGGGTAAATCTACTTTTTTACGTTATATAGCCGCCAATACCAAGAAGAAACATATCATTCTTGCTCCAACAGGCATTGCGGCCATCAACGCCGGAGGAAGCACGCTCCACAGCTTTTTCAAGCTTCCTTTCCACCCGCTGCTGCCCAACGACAGCATGTATTCCGTCCGCAACATCCGCAACACCCTGAAGTATAATTCAGAGAAGATAAAGATTATCCGCGAGGTAGAGCTCATCATCATCGATGAGATCAGTATGGTCCGTGCCGATATCATCGATTTCCTGGACAAGATATTGCGGGTATATTGCCGCAACATGCGAGAGCCTTTCGGGGGCAAGCAGCTGCTTCTGGTGGGCGATATCTTCCAGCTGGAGCCTGTGGTAAGAGAGGACGACCGCCGTCTGCTCAGTCCCTTCTACCGCAGCAGTTTCTTCTTCGATGCCAAGGTGTTCGAATACTTCAAGCTCGTGAGCATCGAACTCAAGAAGGTATACCGTCAGAGCGATCCCGTTTTCATCAGCATCCTCGACCATATCCGCACGTCTCAGGTGCCCATGCAGGATCTCCAGCGCCTCAACCAGCGCGTGGGAGCCCAGCTCGATGAGAGCGATTCCAAACTTGCCATCACCCTCTCTACACGCCGCGATACGGTAGATTACATCAACGACAGCCAGCTCCAGTGCCTTCCGGGAGAGCCTTGCCTCTTCCGTGGCCACATACAGGGCGAGTTTCCGGAGAGCAGTCTCCCTACCCCTATCGAGCTTTACCTCAAGACGGGGGCTCAGGTTATCTTCATCAAGAATGATATCGAGCATCAGTGGGTGAATGGCACGCTGGGCACCATCATCGGTTTTGATGAGGATGAGGATGCCAAGATTTATGTGCGCACCGAGGAAGGCAAGGATGTGATGGTGGAGCCTGCGGCATGGAGCAACATGAGATACCATTTCAATGAGGTTGAGAAAAAGATTGAGGAGGAAGAGATTGGCAGATACGAGCAGTACCCCATCCGTCTGGCTTGGGCGATAACGGTTCATAAGAGCCAGGGCCTCACCTTCAACCAGGTGAAGATTGATTTCACGGGTGGTGTCTTTGCGGGCGGACAGACGTATGTTGCCTTGTCCCGCTGCACCAGTCTCGAGGGCATCAGTCTTCAGGAGCCGTTGCGTCAGAGTGATGTTTTCGTGCGCAATGATGTCAAGCAGTTTGCCCGTCATTATAACGACCAGAGCACCATCAACACAGCGCTTACCCAGAGTAAGGCCGACAAGCAGTATCATGATGCCGTCAAGGCCTTTGACAGGGGCGATATGCAGTCGGCTCTCGACAACTTCTTCCTTGCCATCCACAGCCGTTATGATATCGAGCAGCCGCTTGCCAAGCGTTTCATCCGCAGAAAGCTGAACAGGGTGAACGAGCTTCAGGCAGAGAACGAGCGGTTGCGCGAAGAAATAAGAAAGAAGGATGAAGAGAAGGAGAAGCAGCAGAAGTTCCTCAAGCGCCTTGCCACGGAGTATGTGATTATGGGGAAGGAGTGCGAAAAAGAGGGAATGAAAGAGGCTGCCATCATGAATTACCGCAAGGCCCTTACCCTTTATCCTGAGCACCCGGAGGCGAAAAAAAGGCTTTTAAAAGTAAAAAGGTAAAAAGCAATATAGATAAAACAAAAAAACAGGCAAAATCACTTGCCTGTTTTTTTGTTTTATCTATAAGCTGAAAAGCTTTATCAACTGGAAACTTTCAACTATAAGCTATCATCTAGTACCATTGTACAGCGTTCGAATAACCGCTGCGCTTGTCGTATTTCAGCGCATCTGTCAGGGTGGCTGCGTTACAACGGAAGGTGAAGTTGTAGCTCGTATATGGAGCGAGAACCACAGAACAGCTCATGTTAAAACAGTGAAGATCACGAGTCAGACTGGCGGTGGTCATACTGATCTTGTGGTTGTCAAAATCATAACCGGATGAGAAACTGATGTTCCAGCCATCACTGATTCTTACGTTACCACTCATGTTTAGAGTCTGGGTAAACTTATATGCATAGCGCATCGTCTTCTCATTGAACTTTTCTCTTCGCGTATCCTCGCTCATTGTTACACCATAACCGAAGGTCAGCGACCATGGCATCTTAAACGCCATATAACCATCTGAATCCGTTTCAGCCTTGCCGCCCTTCTTGGCTGCCGTCTTACCCTTCTCCATGCTGTCGTCTACGTTGCTCTCGATGTCGGTATCCAGACCTTCATCGTCATCATCATTGCGCTGGCTGTCCTTCTTGTCGTCCTCATCATCGCCCCCGCCAAAGAGTTTCTTCAGCTTCTCCGGGTTCAGTGTGAACGAGAAGTTTTGCGACATACCCTGGAATCGTCCGAACCTGCCCTTGCCCCACTCCGTATGGGTACCCACATAAACATTGTTCTGGTCGTCCAGCTCGTAGGCATAGGTGGCAAACACAGCGTTCATGTTGAAGGTATAGTTCTTCCACCACTTCAGTCTGAGGTTGATATTCATATCGCTCCAAGGGCGAACCTTGGCTGCGGTATTGTAACCCATGTTGATGTCGAACGCATCGATGATACTGAGTTTCTTGTATCCGGTAGAGTCCTTATCGCTCTTCACCTTCATCTCGATGTTGTTGCCCAGGGTAAACGAGATATTACCACTCTTACCCTTGTCTGGCGCACCGTAAAGGGCATTGGCATACTTCGAGTAGCTCACCAGTGATACGTTTCCGTCGGCATCGGTCTTCTGGTAGGTGTCCCAGTAGCCGTAGCGTGAAGCTCCGAAGTCTGGGGCATAACTGAAGCTCACCGTAGGCGTAAACACGTGGCGCACAGCCTGTATTTTATCTCCGAAGAGCTTGCGGCTTGGTATGTAGAAACCATAGAGTTTGGTAGAGAGACCTACGCTCATGTTCCAGTTATATACGTTGTTGAAACCGTAGATGGTATCACATTTCTCCGTTTGGCTGGCTTCATCCCATGATCTCTCCACCTTGTTGGTATACATACGGTCAGTGAATTTGAACGATGGGTTCACATTGAGATATTTGAAGAGCGTGAATGTAGCGCTCACCGGTATCTGATGCTGCCATCCGTTGCGCCAGTCCTTGATGAGTGAACTGTGCATCAGCTTATTCTCTTTGGTATTGATGCTGTTAGAGATGTGTCCCGTATAGCTCATGGCTATCTTCTCGTACCATTTCTCATCGCCCACCATCTTCTTTCTTCTGAACGGATAGAAGCGGGAGATGCTGATGTTGAGGTCGGGCAGCGTCATGGCGATGGATGAATCGCGCATGTTCTGCGAGAGGTTGGCGGTGGAACTGAGCGTCATACCGATGCTTGAGAACGAGGTGCTCCAGTTAACAGATGAGGTTCGCGTACTCTGCGTCATCGTCTGCGGATTGTAGAGCGAATTGAGGTTGTTGCGTTCGTAGCTCGATGTGGCGAAGTTCACACTTGCCGAAAGCGAACTGTATGGGTTTGCCTTGCTGTCCTGGCGGTGGCTCCATTGCAGTTTGAAGCTCTCCTGCTCGGTAAAGTCTGGCATTCCCTTGTCGCCGTTCTTCGTATCCTGGTAACTGAAGAAGAAGGAACCCGAGTATTTGTATCTCTTTCGGTAGTTGCTGGCTGCCGAGAGTCCCCACGATCCCTTGGTATAAATCTCGCCCAGCAGCTTCAGGTCCCATTTATCGTTCATGGCGAAATAATATCCGCCATCTCTGAGATAGAATCCTCGTGCCGTTTCATCGCCGTAGGTTGGCATGATGAAACCGCTGCTGTAGCTCTTGGTGAACGGGAAGAAGCCGTAAGGGATGGCAAGCGGCATAGGCACATCGCACACCACGAGATAGGCTGGTCCGAATACCACATCCTTGCCCGGCCTTACCTTGGCTCGGGAGAGCGAGATGTAGAAGTCGGGATGCGGATCATCGCAGGTGGTATACCTTCCGTGCTGCAGATAGATGACTCCCGATGAGTCGCGTTTCGACTTCATACCGGTCAGGAATCCGTCTTGCTGTTCTGTATATACATTATTAATAAGGGCCTTCTTGCTCTTGAAGTTGAATTTGATGGTGTCGGTATCATAGGTATCGCTACCCATCTTGAAGACAGGTTTGCCCTTGATGCCTCCCTCCGCCGTACTGTCGGGTGTACCCATCGCCTTCACATTGCTCTTGTCCATATCCATGGAGATGCGGTCGGAACTGAGGTCCATGTTGGTATACTTCACGTTGGAGTTTCCGTAGAGATATGCCACCTTGTTCTTGGCATCGTATACGAGAGAGTCGTCCGCCTGATAGTTAACCGGTGCGTCTACTCCACCCTGTTTCTTTCTGGCGATACTGTCGAGGCGGATACTGTCATCCACCACTTTATTATGTTTCCATATAGCTTTCTGCAGCGAGTCCATCTGCGTGGTGTCGTCAGCCTGTTTCAGCTTGGGCTTTATTTCGTTACCCAGCGAGTCTACGAACACACTGTCCCCCACGCTGTCAACGGTTTCCGTTTTCTCCGTTTTCTTCTTTTTCTTTTTCGAATCGGGCGTACCTGGGTTAGCCACCATCATACACGAGATGGCAGCGAGCAGCAGCATAGCTATCGTCGATTGTTTTCTCATTCAATAAATTAGAATTCTATTCAAACATGCGTTCCCATTGCTGGAAGCGTTTTACTCCTTCCTCTCCGAACTTCATGAGACTTTTTTCTGCTTTCTCAATTGTTTTTTCCCGGTCGAGGTGAGTTTTGCTGAAGAATTTATCAGCGTAGCAAATCACCTTCTCCTCCATGGTTTCCGGCAGGAAATCCTGATGTGGCAGGGGCAGGTTCTGTGCTATGATCTGTGCCTCTGTGATGCCTGCACCGGTATGGCGCTCACATACGCGGGCATGTCGCTCATATCCTTCCTTGCGCAGGATTTCTGCTCCCAGTCGTCCATGGCAGATGTAGGGCTGCGAGCCGAAACACTGTATGCCTGGGGCATCGGTCATGAAGATGCCGAGGTCGTGGAGCATAGCTGCTTCTTCGATAAACTGGGCATCGAGTTGCAATTCGGGATGATACGAAACAATCTGTAGCGCTTTTCGCGCTACAGATTGGCTATGTGTAATGAGGATATGCCGAAGCTCATTATCCTCAGGATAATACTTATCAATAATAGCTTGATAATTCATTTCTATTATATTTACTCAGCATCGCGCTCGATGTAAGCGATAACATCGCCCTTGCGCACCTTGCTGCCCTGCTTGGCATTGATTTCTACGAGCTTGCCGCCCAATGCAGCTGGGATGGTTTCAAACTCGCCCCAAGGAGCCTGGATATAGCAGAAGGCATCACCTTCTTTATATTCCTTGCCGATGTATGGCTCTACAGCTGGCTGACACTCGCCCTCGCCCTGGAATTCCCAGAAGAGCTGGCCGGCTACTGGTGCCACTATGGCATCTGCCTTGGCGTGCTTGAACTCTGCAAGCTGTGCAGGAGTAAGGGTTGTACCGAGCTTAGCATCCTTTGCCTTCTGAAGGTCGGCCAGGAAGTTCTTCTTTGCCTGTCCGCTCTTGTAGTTGCGATACTGCTCTGGGTGCATAGCGAGCTCAAAGAGTTCCTCGTCGTCCTGACCGTAATCCCAACCGTTCTCGTCCATCTCCTTCTTGAAGTCGTCGAGGGCGTTGGTGAGCAATGTGTGTGCATCAACATCTGTAAACTCGCGGCCCTGCTTCTTGGCGAGCTCTACGAGTTCTGGGTCGATAGTTCCAGGAATCTTACCGCTCTTACCGAGAATCATACCCCACATAGAGTCGTCCATCATTACGAAGCGCCCCTTGCCCTGCTCCATGGTGAGGAGGTTCATCAGTGAGATGTTCTTTACATACTGGCTGAATGGGGTTACCAATGGAGGATAACCTACGCGTGGCCATACATACTCTACCTCGTCGAAGAGCTTGATGAGCAAGTCGTCCATAGACAATTCTTCCTCACCCTTCTTCTTGCGGATATTGTTGATGGTCTGACGCATACCGCCGAGGTCTGCCATCATAGAACCCATCATACCGCCAGGGAGACCGCAACCGAGCAACAATGAAGACATGATCTTGTTACCTGGGTTGATGAAGTAGCCGAGCCACTCGTCGATGAACTCCTGAGTCATAGCACGAGCCTTCATATAAGCGCTCATGTTGATTTCAGGCACCTCGAAGCCCTCGTTCTTCAGCATGCTGATAACTGAGATTACGTCTGGGTGAACCTTACCCCATGACAATGGCTCAATAGCTGTATCGATGATGTCGGCACCATTGTTGCAGACCTCGAGGATAGAAGCCATAGAGAGACCAGGACCAGAGTGGCCGTGATACTGGATGATGATCTCAGGATACTTGTCCTTAATCATCTTGGTGAGTTTGCCGAGGAATGCTGGCTGGCCGATACCTGCCATATCCTTCAAACAGATTTCCTCTGCACCGGCAGCGATGAGCTGGTCGGCGATGTTCATGTAATATTCCAGGGTATGAACAGGAGAGTTGGTGATACAGAGTGCACACTGTGGAGTCATGCCACCCTCCTTTGCCCACTTGATAGAAGGAATGATGTTGCGCACATCGTTCAGTCCGTCGAAAATACGTGTGATGTTGGTACCCTGCTTAGCCTTTACCTTATACATAAGGGCGCGCACGTCGTCAGGCACAGGATACATACGAAGAGCGTTCAATCCGCGGTCGAGCATGTGAGTCTTGATACCCACCTCGTTGAAAGGTTTGCAGAATGCGCGTACGGCATCGTTAGGGTTTTCACCTGCCAGGAGGTTAACCTGTTCAAAGGCACCGCCGTTAGTCTCTACACGGCTAAAGCATCCCATTTCGATGATAACTGGGGCAATTTTAGCCAACTGATCCTTGCGTGGCTGGAACTTACCAGAGCTCTGCCACATGTCTCGATAAACGAGACTGAACTGAATTTTCTTCTTCATTATTCTTGTTCTTTTTCTTTATATTCGATGTATGAATTAAATTCCAAGGTGCAAAATTAGACAAAAAAATCGAGAAATCGTCCTATTCGCCTCTTTTTTTATATTTATTATGTAATTTACTTCAATATTTCCTTCTTCATCTTGCTGTTCAGCTTCTCGGCTGCAGCATGGGCCTTAGCGTTGGCCTTCATCGCATTGAGCGAGCGGTGGAAACCCTGGATGCGACCCTCACGATCAGAGAGAGCCAGACTGTCACCCTTCATATATACAAAGGTGAAGGTATCGCGCTTCGTCTTTCCGTTGATCACCACGCCCTCCAACTCGCGGCGGCCCTGCACCAGAATCAGTTTGCCGTTATAGGCATGCCATTCCGTATACTGAGGCACATCAGGATATTCTACCGGGCTGTCGTCGTCCACATCTTTGTTTATCATCACCCTGCCCACGGCCATCGCCTCGCTCATGCGCTTCAGGGTGAAGCCATACTGGCGCGGCACCATATAGGTTTCTACGATGCTGTCGGGCATATTGGCAAGGATTCTCGCCTGCTGGCGCTTGCTCAGATGCGATACATCGCGCAGCTTCGGCATCACCGGATAGGTCCAGGTGGCCTTCAGCTGGTCCAGGTCTATCACCATGTCGGCACGGTTCTTCTCATCCTTCTCCTCGCATGGCATCACGCAAACCCAGTCGCCCACCTCTATATCTCCAAACACCTGATGGTTGCGAGTGGCATCCAGAATGTTGTATCTCACGGGGTCACCGCCTCCGTTGGGCAGCAGCACCAGCGCGGTATCCGAGCAGCCCAGGCAGGCAAGTCCGTAGATAGCCCTGTCGCCCTTAGCCGGTTTCGAGAGGCTGATGGCGAGTTTCGAATTGTCCATACGTGGTGGTTTCTTTCCCCTGTGACATGCTGCGAGGGTTGTGGCGGCTAGCGCCAGTGTGAGTATTGTCTTGACTTTCATCTTTCTATTCATTATTTCAGATGCAAAACTACAACTATTTTTTGGAAGCACCAAATATTGAATCGTAAAATAATTAAAAAAATAGGTGATATATTTTGTAGTGTCTCGATTTTGCATTACCTTTGCAACCGTTTTTTGGGATCAACATCCCCCTCGTCCTGCCACACACGCCGGATGATGAAAAGAAATAGGACCAACTCAAGAATTATATGCAACAAGAGAATATGACAGACAAGACAAATACACACGCTCTCCCGGCATGGACCGAGGTAGAGTATACCGCATTATGCAAAAACCCGTACCTGTTAACCCCATTCTTCATCCCTAAGGAGGCGAAGTGCTTCACGTGCCGCGAAGATGGCACGAGGGAAGAAGAAAGAATGGTTTTCCTCGTTTTCAAATCTACTGCAGCCCCTGCTGATGCCGAATGGGAAGATGATCCTGTTCCGGGCGAGATGTGGGTGCGAGCGCTGGGCGATGACGATGAGGAGATTGAGCCTGCCAAGGTGATTTACCTGGGTCAGGACATCGAGGATTTCATCCGTGTAGCCGCTGAGGACGACCAGACCATCACCTTCGATTTCTGGTGGCGCCACGGCGAGGTGAAGGTGGAGAAGGCTGAGAAGACGGATGACGGATTCGTATGCCGCAAGGATGATTTCGGCGATGACGGACTGGCTGTTACCCTGATTCCTGAGGACGGCGGCAATCCGGTTGTCCTCCGTCTTCAGATTCCTTACATCGGTTTCTCGCTCTACGATGCCGAGGGCAACAAGGTGCATGGCGAGCTGAGCATTCCGCAGGATAAGGTGGATGACTACACCTACGAATTTGTGGGCGATGACAACAACGACCGTTTCACCCTTCAGCTCGACAGCAACAGGCTGGTTTACATGTGTGTATTGCGCCATGAGGACCATCAGCTGGTGGTTCGCAACCAGCGCGACCGTCTTTCGGTAGTAGATCAGATTCCTACCGAGGGCAAGCTTTCTGAGTTGCTCATGAACACGAATTCTGCGCTCATCAAGAATAGGAATCACCGTTGGCGCATTCAGATTGAGGGCACCACGCTGTCTCACGAGGTTGAGTTGAATGTAGATGCGGCATCTCTGGTAGCATTTGCTGAGGAGCAGATGCAGAAGGGCATGGAGATTGACGAGCTGGGGCAGCATCTGATGGCATTGGAACAGAAGTATCATTTCCAGTGGTTCTGGCTGAGTGAGGACGACTGGAGTCATGACAATCCAGTGTTCGACATGTTCATGAAGCAACTTTGTGCCTTTTCGTATGTCAGTCAGAATCCTGTTCAGGCAGATGCGTTGATGGCAAGGAACTACAAGCGTAAGATTCGCCGTTACAGCAGTATGCTGAAGGCTCACAAGCGTGGTGAGTTGAATCTTTTTGAGGAGAGTGATGAGGTGCGAGCCGAGTATCTCCGCATCTTCCAGGGTTTCCATCAGCCTTTCGTAGAGGCTTTTGAGAAGGAGGAAGAGGAATAATCTTTTAAGTTTTATCCCTCACATCCCTCATTTTTTCTCTTTTCAAAATATTAATCACCTGATAATAAGAGAATTATCTATTTAGGAAAGCGTGATGGATGGACAAAATGTTTACAATATCCATCACGCTATCCATCACTAATAGCCTTCATCTATCACGTTTTTCAGCTTATCTTCTTGCAAAAAGCAAGAAGATCTTTGCAGAATATGGTTATGGGACCTGGCGAAAACGGACCACACGTTGTGCTGCGCTGGCTCACGGATATTACTGCATCGGGGTACGGATATTACTGCGTCGGGTTACAGATATTACTGCGTCGGGATACAGATATTACTGCGTCGGGATACAGATATTACTGCGTCGGGGTACGGATATTACTGCGTCGGGGTACGGATATTACTGCGTCGGCTAACGCAGACGTATCCGTAGGCTTATTGAGACGGCTGAATCAGCTAACTGAGACGGCTGAATTCGCTGACAGAACTACTTGAATTAGCAAACTGAACTACTTGAATAGCCCGACCGGGATAAAAACAAAGCGGGCGGACCTCTTTTCACGAAGAAGCCCGCCCTGTTTCCTAATTAAACTTTGTTTTGCATTAAAGAAATGCAATGCTTGAGCAAAAATATTTTTATTTCTCTATCAGTCCCTCTACATACTTGCAGAGGATACCGATGCCCTTGAGGTTTTCGCCACCCTGAGGAATGATGATGTCAGCATAGCGCTTGGTCGGTTCGATAAACTGCTCGTGCATCGGCTTCAGGACCTTGAGGTATCGGTCTACCACCATCGATACGGTGCGACCCCTGTCGATGGTATCACGCTGAATGTTGCGTATCAGGCGCTCATCAGCATCGGTATCCACGAACACCTTCAGGTCCATCAGGTCTCTCAACTTCTTGTCCACCAGCGTCATGATGCCTTCGATAATCACAACCGGCTTGGGGTCAACGTGAATCGTTTCCGGTTCACGGTTGCATTTGATATAACTATAGGTGGGTTGCTCTATCGCCTTGCCAGCACGCAGATCAGCGAGCTGCTGGTGCAAAAGCTTCCAATCGAATGCCGACGGGTGGTCGAAGTTGATCCGATGACGTTCTTCCTCGGTCATCTGCGAGGTATCGTTATAATATGAATCGAGGGGCACCACAGCCACATAATGAGGCGGCAGCACTTCTACGAGTTTCTTCACCACAGTAGTCTTGCCGGAGCCTGTGCCTCCCGCAATGCCAATAACGGTCACTTTATCTTTCATATTCTTTCTATAAGATTTCATCAAACATCTTGCGGTAGAATTCAGCCTTCTTCTCCACTGCCATAGGATAGGCACGGGAACTGGATGGCATGCGGTACAGACGGAGTCTGCGGCCCTCGAACTGGAATTCTGCATAGCCTCCCATCTCAGGCTTTTCCTTGATGCCGAAGTGTTCTGAAAATACCTTCGTGGCAAGCTGACCGGCTGTAAGCACCGCCCTGCAATGGGGCAGCTGGCGGAGCATGCCGTCGAGATCGGCGGGCTGCACGATCTGCAGGTCCTTGTCGGATGCCGTATTCTTGGTGCGTATCACCTGCTGTGCGGTATCATAGATGGCGACGCCCTTCTCCCTGAGAAATTCCTTAATAGCATAGAGGCGGTAGGTCTTCTTCTCTACATCCACGAAATGGAACTTATCCTGGAAGTAGATAATCCCGAATATCCTCCACATATCATTCTGGAAGTTGGGATAATACCAGGGCATGCACCACCGCTTCGCTGCAGGCGGAAACGTGCCGAGCATCAGCAGCCGCGCATTCTCGGGCAGCCACGGCTCAAAAGGATGATTCTCTACCATTTTCTACTTTTTTCCTTCACCAGGTACATCACTACCGGCAGGTGATCGCTGTAGCCGTTAAGCCATCTGCCGCCTGCCTTGGTACGCAAAGGAGCACCCTTGTACTGACCTTCCTGCTGGATGAGGTAATCGCGGCGGAAGATGTGGTTCTTCCAGAACTTCAGAGAACTGTAGTCCTTGTTCTTACTATCCCTGTTCAGGAGATTAGGCGTAATGACAATCTGGTCGAAGAGATTCCATGAACCGCTGTAGAACAGGGTTCCCTTGCCCTCCTTGGCCAGGATGTTATACCATGGGTTATACATTTCATCGGCACCCACCTCGCTGATTTCAGCCTTCGCCTTCAGCACCTTATGCATGCTGGCGTTGGTAGGATCATCGTTCATATCACCCATCACGAACACCTTCATCTCAGGGTTCAGACGGAGCAAACTGTCTTTTACCACCTTAGCCTGGCGCGCTCCGCTCTCGCGATAGAACGAACCGGAGAAACGGCTTGGCCAGTGGCATACGATAACCGCCACATCCTCGCCCGCCAACTCACCACGTACGGTGAGGAAACCACGGGTCTTGTAGGCAGAATCCTTGGCAAGTTCCTGTACGTAAGGCACCAATCGGGTATTCTTCACCGTGAAGAGTGCCGGATTATAGAGCAGCGCACAATCGATGCCTCGCTTATCGGGACCCTCGATATGGCAGAACTGCATGTTTCTTGCCTTGAGAGGCGGCTGCGCGGTGAGATCTTTCAGCACGTTGGCATTCTCAACCTCAGCCAGACCAATGAAGGCACAACCCACGTTAGGCAGCACATCGGTACCCATGTCGGCAAGTGCACGCGACATATTCTTGAGTTTATTGGTATATTTCATACCATTCCATCCCTTAGCAGGGAGATACTCGTAATCATTCTTACCGGCATCATGGCAGGTATCAAAGAGGTTCTCCTGGTTATAGAAACCCACAGCATACACCTGATACTGCTTGTTACCGGAAGTCTGCGACTTCTTTTTCTGTGCCGTAGCGCCCAACCCAATCATGAGGAGGGCAGCCAGCAAGAGCAAATGTTTTCTCATACTAATATTAAATATTAATGTATACCTAATTATATATGTTCACCTTAACGCGGTGAGGTAACAGGCAGCAAAGATACCTAAAAAACCGGAAATATCTCCATAAAAACGAATATTTTTTCAGTTTTCATACATTTTTAACATAAATAAATTCATTTTTCAAAAAATTTTTTGTTACTTTGCAGCATTAAACACATTGAATCGGAACAGAAGAACACAAGACCAGGGACACAGTAAGTCCCCTTATCGCCCAAACAAGACCTAGCGGGACATATATCATCACTGCTCAAAGAGACTACTGTTGCCGGTTTATTAATACTTAATACATATAAACTATGCAGAAGAAAGTAAACTTAGCAATGTTAGCACTCTTCTCATGTTCATTGGCTATGGCTCAGAACGAAAAGACTGACCAGAACATAGCACAGGGACTTGATGAGAATGCTTTCACCTTCTCCGAGGCACAGTTGGGCGAGGACGATGACATGTCATCCAATGTCACCATCCTCAATTCTACCAGCAACGTATACGCGAGCCAGGCAGGTTACCTGTTCTCGCCAGCACGTTTCCGCTATCGTGCCTTCAACCAGAAGTACAACGATGTCTATATCAACGGTGCTTCCATGAACGATATGGAGACCGGACAGTTCCGTTTCTCCAACATCGGCGGTTTGAACCGATTCTCCAGAAACGTAGACTTTGCCCTGCCTTTCGAAGCCAACGGCTATTCGATGACCGGCATGGCAGGCTCCAACAACTATGATTTCCGTGCCGGAAGCATGCAGGAAGGACAGTATGCCAGCGTAGGTGTTGCCAACCGCAACTATACCCTGCGCGGACTCTACTCCTACTCCAGCGGCTTCAACGAGAAGGGATGGGCAATAACAGCCGGTCTCACCTACCGTTGGGCTAACCGGGGATACGTAGAGGGAACCTTCTACAACGCCCTCTCCTATTTTTTCGGTGTACAGAAGAAGTGGATGAACGGCCACTCGCTGAGCTTCTCCACATGGGGTAACCCGACAGAAAGAAGTACCCAGGGAGCATCTACCGACGAGGCTTACTGGCTGGCAAACGACTACCAGTATAACCCATACTGGGGATACCAGAACGGACACAAGAGAAACTCACGCGTAGTGAACGACTTTGCCCCTTCGGCTATCGCTACATGGGACTGGGAAATCAACGACCAGATGAAGCTCACCACATCGGTGTTCGGAAAATACTCTATGTACAAGAGCACCAAGCTCAACTACAACAACGCAGAGAATCCACAGCCAGACTACTGGAAGAACATGCCATCAGCCAACTACTATGTATGGGGCGACTACAAGAACGGCAACAACATGTATACCTGGGAAAACTGGAACAACGCCGTAAACTACTGGCAGGCAAGCAAGCAGAACCGACAGATTAACTGGAACCGCCTGTACTATGCCAACCAGCAGGCAGCCAAGAACGGACAGGATCTGCTATACTATGTTCAGGCTAAGCACAACGACAACCTGACCCTGAGCCTGTCATCCGTTCTGAACACCAAGCTGACCAAGAAATCGAACCTGGCTACGGGTATCATGCTCGGAAAGAGTACCAACCAGCACTATCAGACACTGGAAGACATGCTGGGCGGTGCCATCTTCCACAACATCAACACATATGCCCTGGGAGATTATCCTAAGACCGACCCACGTGTGCAGTACGATCTGAACACAGCCGGTCCTAACAACACAGGCAAGCTGGTTTACGAGGGCGACAAGTTCGGTTACGACTATCGCATCGACGTGAACAAGGCAAACGCATGGAGCACCTATACAGCCGAATTCTACAACATGAAGGCGATGCTGAGCGGACGTATCGGATATACCGGAATGAACCGCCGAGGCTACATGCGCAACGGTATGGCACCGAACAACAGCCAGGGCAAGAGCGGCACAGCCAACTTCCTGGACGGTGGCGTAAAGGGAAGTCTGAACGTGGATATGGGCAGAGGTCATGCCTTCAGCATAGGAGCCGGATACGAGCTGCGTGCACCGATGGCAAACACAGCCTTCATCTCGCCTGAAATCAGCAACGACTTCGTGACTAACCTCAAGAACGAGCGCATCTTCAGCTCTGAATTCAGTTACCAGTATCGCAACGCATGGCTGAGTGCCAACGTGAGCGGATACTACAGCCGACTGGAGAACGTTACGGAATGGCAGAACTTCTACAACGATGATGAGAACTCATTCACCTACGTGAGCATGACCGGACTGAAGAAGGAATACTATGGTGTAGAGGTGGGCGCTAAGATCAAGCTCACATCATGGCTCGACCTGAAGACCCTGGGCGCTATGAGCGAGGCGAAGAACATCAACAATGTAAACGCCGTATACATGCTCTCAAAGAGTGCTGAGGTTTACCAGGACAAGGCTTACGTGATGAATATGCGCGAGAGTGGCACACCGCTCACAGTGGGAAGCATCGGTCTCGATGCCCACGTAAACGGATGGTTCGTCAACCTCAATGCCAACTATTACGACCGCATCTACCTCTCTTATTCTCCAAGCTACAGATATGAGAAGGTGCTGACCAACCGCCAGGCTGCCCACAAGGCATTCCCTGAAATCTTTGCTCCTACTACACTCGACGGTATGAGCTGGACTGAGGATGCTGTAGCCCAGGAGAAGGGTCACGGAGGATGGATGGTTGACCTGAGCATAGGCAAGAGCGTGAGACTGAAGAAGGGTTCTCTCAACTTCAACCTCATGATTACCAACCTGCTGAACAACCAGACCATCGTAACAGGCGGATATGAGCAGAACTCACGTTCAAGCTATACAGTGGATGCTAACGGCAACGTGAAGAATCCACGCCTCTACCAGTTCTCCAAGAATCCTAAGAAGTATTACACCTGGGGTACCAACGGCATGTTCCAGGTATCTTACAGATTCTAAAGAGCAGTTTCTCTTTAACATAAAGAACAGGGAGCAATCCCGTTTCTCTATAACAATAAAAAGAAAGAACAATGAAAAAGATAAAATTCATAGCATTGGCATTCCTGGCACTGACTCTGGGGTCGTGTATGGGCGACGGTTATGCTGACCCAGACCTGACCGAGAAGGTGCCTGCATCTCCATGGGGCAACAACAGCCTGAGGGAGAAGAATGTGATCAGCATAGCAGATTTGAAGACCCAGTTTGCTACGATTATCAACAGCGACAATGGCTACAAGCTGATTGAGAAGGACATGATGATCAAGGCGGTAGTGACGGGCAATGATGTCAGTGGCAATATCTACAACCAGGTGAGCGTACAGGATGCATCCGGCGCAATCATCATTGCCATCAACGGAAGTGGCCTGTCAGGTTATCTTCCTGTTGGTCAGGAGATTCTCGTAAACCTGAAGGGTCTCTATATCGGAAGTTACAAGAAGTTGCCTCAGATTGGCGGTGTGAATACCAAGCTCTCAGATGGAAGTCTGGGTATAGGAAAGATAGAGCGTGCCATCTGGAACGAGCACTTCAAGATTCTGAACCCTGGCGAGGCGGATGCAAGCACGGTAGTGCCAGAGGAGTTTGACCTGACAAAGCTTACTGATGCAGCCTATATGGAGGCTAACGTGTGCAAGTTGATGACCCTGAAGAAAGTGAAGTTTGCTTCTGCCAACGGTACAAACGTATGGGCGCCAGATGATACCAATACGAGTCTGGAACTGATTGATGCCGAAACGGGCAAGAGAATCAACAAAAACAACCTGGTAGTGCGCAACTCGGGTTATTCTAAGTTTGCCAACGAGGTGGTTCCACAGGGCGTATTCGATATCACCGGTATCTTCACCCGATTCGGCAACACCTGGCAGATTGTACTTCGCAACACGGATGATCTGAAGGCATCAGAAACAGGCGGTACATTGGAGAAGCCTTATACCGTGGCTCAGGCACTGGAGAAGATCAATGCCGGTACAGCAGGCGATGCTAAGGTTTATGCTACCGGTATCATCGTAAAGGTGAAAGATGTAGATACTGGCACGTATGGTAACGGTACATTCGTTATCTCTGACGACGGTAAGGATACAGAAGGCAAGACTCTCGAGGTATTCCGTTGCTTCAACATCGATGGTGCAAAGTGGACAGAGGAAACCAAGGGTATCCTTGTACCAGGCAAGAAGGTGGTTGTATCAGGCACCCTGCTTGATTATAACGGCACCAAAGAGATCAAGGGTGGCAATCTCATCTCTATCAAGTAATTACTGATTATCAAAATAGTAACAATATTTAAAAAGACAATAATATGAAAAAGTATATATTTTCAGTTTTGATGGCGGCAATGGCTGCCTTCACATTCAGCAGCTGCGAGGATGTGCCAGAACCTTACACACAGCCTACCAAGCCTGAGACTCCAGGAAACACAGATCCTAACCAAAAGGGTTCTGAAAGCAATCCATATACTGTAACAGAAGCCATCGCCCTCATCAAGACAGGTACAGCACCTTCTACAGCTGTATGCGTAAAGGGTAAGATTACAGCCGTAACTTTCTTCAACGCAACCTATAGCAGTTTGTCATATAACATCGCAGACGAGGGCTCTTCAGATGTTATCGAAGTATACTCTGGCAAAGGCAAGGATGGTGCAAACTTCTCTTCCAAGGATGACTTGAAAGTTGGTCAGACCGTAGTAGTAAAAGGAATCGTCAAGGCATTCACGAAGAATGATGGCACTATTGTCAATGAAATCGACAAGAACAGCACCATCATCTCTATCGAGAACACAGGAACTACATCTCCTGATACTCCAACAACTGGTAAGGGTTCTCTCAGTGACCCATACAACGTGGCAGAAGCTATCGCAGCCATCAAGGCTGGCACAGCGCCTACTACACAGGTTTACCTGACAGGTATCATCTCAGATGTTGCTTTCTACAATGAGACATACAAGAGCATCACCTATTACATCTCAGACGATGGCAAGAGTAAGGACATGCAGGTTTACTCTGGTAAGGGACTGAACGGCGCAGACTTCGCTTCTAAGGAAGATTTGAAGGTGGGTCAGAAGGTTACTATCCTGGGTAAGATCATGAAGTTCGTTGATAAGAATAATAACGAAATCATGGAGGTTGATAAGACCAGCTCTATCGTTAAGATTGAAGGTGAAGGTACAGGCGGCGGTGAGGTTAAGCCAGACCCAGCCCCAGGAACAAACGCAGGTATTACTATCAACGACCTGACCGTAACGTTGGCTAACAGCGGTGTAACAGCCGGCGAAAGCCTTAAGATTGACGACATCAGCGCATTGAAACCTGATGATACTCTTACAGAGATCAAATTGTCTGACGGCACAGTTATCGCATTTGACAAAAACAGCGGTACAACCCCTCCTGCTTACAACGCAAAGTTTAAAGAGTTGCGTATCTATGCAAACAACAAGATGACTTTCACGGCCAGCAAGCCTATCGCAAAGATCATCTTTACTTGCACATACGATACAAACAAGAAGTGGAATGCTGTAGGTAACAAAACTGCTACAGTAGTATTCTCAGGAAATACAGCAACCTATACAAATACCTTCGATGGTACAGGCGGTGGCGTTCAGCTCCGTATTGCCAAGATGGAAATCGTATACGCAAAGTAATTCCCCTAGTAGATATTATATATTAGAAAAAATACTGATCCCCATCGTCCTCTACCCAAACAGAGGCGATGGGGATTTTTTCTTAAACACCTAACAGAACACATCGCCTGTCATAACTTGAGAACCTACGTAATATGCTCTTTTCCAAAATATTTCTTAAAAAGAAGAAGAAATATTTGGTGGTTTCAGGAAAAAAGCGTAACTTTGCAGCCTGAAATTGATAACAGGCTATAATGGGCATGCCCCGATAAGGGACACGAAATGATGCAACAAGCATCCCCATGACGTCTAATTTTAATAACCCAATAAAAATAAAAAAGAAAAATGAAAAAAGGTATTCATCCAGAGAATTATCGTCCTGTAGTATTCAAGGATATGTCTAACGGCGATATGTTCCTCTCTCAGTCTACATGCAAGACTAACGACACTGTTGAGTTCGAAGGCGAGACTTATCCAGTTGTTAAGATTGAAATCTCTAGCACATCTCACCCATTCTACACAGGTAAGAGCAAGCTCGTTGATACAGCGGGTCGCGTAGACCGCTTCATGAACCGTTACGGCAAATTGAAGAAGTAATAATATACCTTTTTTATAAGGATATATTTATTATCGCAAAGATACTGAGTGCATTCCAGCGTAGTTGCATATACGTAGGAATGCACTTTTTTTCTCTATTCTATCCTCATGCAATCAATTTCTACATACATTATTATATAGAAAGTACTTAATCTTTAACTTCAAAACATTATCGAGAATTATGAAGCATACTAAGTTTTTAATCTTCGCACTCCTTGCTGCGATGACGTTCTCTGCCTGCGGCACTGACGATACCCTGCAGTTCTATTATCCTGAAAACGGTGGTACTACCGGTGGCGGTAATACGGGTGGCAATACCGGTGGTGAGTCAACCGATAAGAACAATACAAACAAGAATGTGGCTACTGCCAACATGCCACAAGTGGTAAGAAACGCTATCGGCGGTCTGGAGTTCCCAAAGCTCAAGAACAATGGTACCAGCTATGCCATCGTTCACATGGATAATACAACAGGTATGTTGAACTATTCTACAGAATGGGATGACAACATGAAGAGCCAGAGATGGAGCTGCTATACTTTCCACACAGGAAACACGGCATCTAACGTTGACAGATGGAAACCTGGTCAAGGCGAGCGCCAGTATCCATGGGATACGGATCTGAAAGAACAATGGGGAATTACAGATTTTACAGAAGACCCTACTCCTACAGCTCAAGGCTTTAACCATGGTCATATCTGCCCTTCTGCTGACCGTAAGCTGAACCTTACCCAGCAGAAGCAGACTTTCTTCATGACCAACATGCAACCACAGTACAGCAACTTCAACCAGCGTGGCACCTGGTATAAGATGGAGGAAGATCTTCGTAATAAAGCTCCAAAGATTGATTCTGATACCCTGTTTATCGTGAAGGGCGGTACCATCGACCCAGTTGGCAGCGAGAGTAATCTCCTTGGCTGGAAGAAGAATGGTGCTTCTAGCGAAACAAAGAAGCCAGGCTATATCCCAATACCAAAGTATTTCTTTGTAGCTGTTTTGAAAAAGGAGTTTAATAAGAGCAAAAACCAGTATACCTACAGTGCCTTCGGCTACTGGTTCCTTCACGAGAACAAGGCATTTGAAAAGGGCGATAAGCTCGGCAAATATGTCGTAAACATCAAGACGCTGGAAGACAAAACCGGCATCGACTTCTTCTGTAATCTCCCGGATGAAATAGAGAAGGATGTGGAAAACGAAGATGCAGAAGCTCTCAAGAAACTTTGGGGCTTTAAATAAAAGGCTATATACAAACAAAGAAGAGGGTGTGTCATAAGTTTATGATTCACCCTCTTCTTGTTGTTGAAGTTGTTGAAAGAGATAGGATATGTTGTTGGAAAAGATAGGATATGTAGTTGAGATAGTTAGTATCTTCGGTCGCACAACAGCTGTTGTGCGCTTGCATAACAGCTGATATGCGCATGCACAACACCTGTTGTGCAAGCGGTGGTCAACTGTTATGCACCAACTATTATCCAGACTTATGACACACCCCGTTTCTTGGTTTATATCATCATCTTCTCGGCAACTTCTTGATAGCATGTGGCATGAATGCCCTGCCGGTAGCCTTACCGAAGCCAGGAGCTACAGAATCGGTTGCAGCAGAACGGGTCTTCTTACGGGCTCCACTCGGATCGTAGCGCACTAAATCGATTTGCATCACATCACCCTTAGCCTTACCTGTTCCTATCATATAACCATAGAACACATCCTGGCCCCTTTCATCACCCAGATAGAAACCATACTGCTTAGCACCTGCATCCATCACATAGGTAGCACCAGAATCATTATAACGGATATAAATATCACCATTCTTATCGATGTACCAGGCAAACTTCAGGGTCTGGGTTTCATTGCTTCCATCATCGGCATAATCCACTTCTACACCATTACCACTGAGCGAGTTAACCTTACCACCCGCCTGATAGAACGTCATCTCGGCATTGAAACTGTAATTATTGCGAGACTGGCCGTCCTCTGCAAGTTCAGAGAGCATCACAGAGCCTCTCCAGTCGCCTGTAAGAGTCTTAGCCTCCGACAGCAGGTAATCATCCTGAGAGCCGTTAGAACCGTTGTTCCAGTCGCCCTGATTCCATCCCCAGCCACCATGATTATAGTCATCATACCAGTAATAATCATCATGCCAATAATCATCATCATCACATGAGGTAAATGAGAAAGATGCTGTAGCTATCGCCATCCACATCCATATCCGATTAAACTTTTTCATATCTTGTTTCCTTTCTTCAAACTAAATTCCTTATTGCCTTACTTCACTACAAAGCGGCGAACAGGCTTCTGATTATCATCTGCCACCTTAACATACTCTACAGAATCCTTAGCTCCGCGAGAAACAATCTGGGTGTTCTCCAAGCCCGAATGCTGCTTGCTGTAGCCCCAACCGTCATCGTAGTCCCAATCGTAGCCCCAGTCATAATCGCCCCAGTTATAGCTGTAAGAATCGCGATAAAGCTCGAAATAAGCACGGTTGCCGTTATCAGCATCTACATATCCAGAGAACTTGCGGTCGCCCAGAGCATAGTCGTAAATCACAACATCGCTACCCTCATCAAGAAGAGTGATATAGATGTTTCTGTTACGTACTGTCCAGGTAATATGGTTTGCTATATAATTGTTGCCATGCCAGTAATTTCCCTTAAAGTAATCGATCCAATAGCCTGTACCGGAATAGAAACCATCATTCTGGTCGAATCGGATTACCGAGTAGAGGGCATTGCGATTACCATATTCTACCAACATATTACCCTTCCATGTACCATCGAGGGTGTATGCAATATCAGAATCATCATCACATGAGGTGAATGAGATACTCATCAAAGCTATGAAAGCCATTGTGAGAAGAGTAGTAAACTTTTTCATATCAATTTATCAGTTAAGTTATTTATATTCTTATATCTTCTATACTTTTGAGTTCTCGAAGAACAGCATTCTTTCTTGAACCCGATGCAAAGGTAGTGGATTTTTCGTCTGCATCAAAGGGGAAAAGGATACAAACTGAGGGGGAAATCCCTATTCTTTCAAAAACAACCGCCTTTTTGATAATATTGTATCAAAGTTTTAACATTTTCTTAACACATCGTATCGATATTTTTCGTATCTTTGCATCATAAATAAGTAATTATTCAAAGAACATGCTTTTAGCACAAAGTAAATTCTAAGAATGCGCTCAAAAAAATGAGTTTCAACAGTTTATTAATTATACGTAAACCTTTAAAATTATTAAGTTATGAACAAATTTTTACGCTATTCATTATCATTGGTTCTGGCATTCGTAGCTAGCGTTACTTTTGCAGGAACAACTCCTTACAAAGTATTGACTTTCCCTGACGAAGGTACTGAAGGCAAGACAATCAGTGCTTATAACAAAACATGGAAAGCTAGAATAGGAGAAGATGTCTGGACTATTGCAAATTTCAACTCAAACAGGTGGGATAAAAATTGGAAATACATCAAATGCGGAAGCAATAAATTTGAATCTGTTGCTTCAATCACTTCACCTGCCATTGATCAGCCTATCAGCAATATTGTCCTGACCATCAACAAGATTACTAAAAGTAGCATTAATTCTATCAAGTTGCAGGTAGCAACTGATGCAGATTGCAAGAATGTAACTGAAGAAATCCCTGCCAAGATTGAAGATGGAGATCTGATCTTCAAGCCAACCAAGTCTGCAGCTAACAATTACTATAAGTTTGTCTTTGATTGCCAAAAAGGATCAAGTAATGGTTTGATTGAGGTTTCTAAGATTGCATACTATAAGGTAGGCGATGCTCCTGAAATCGTAGACATTACAAACACAGCAGAAACCGCTTATACCATTGCTAAGGCTAAGGAACTGATTGATGCAGGTAAAGGCTTGAGCGAAAGTGTATATGTTAAGGGTATTGTATCTCAGGCTAGTGAAAGCTTAAATGATACATACGGCAGCCTTTCTTACTACATTTCTGACGATGGTAAGAAAGAAAATGAATTGCAGGTTTACGGTGGTCTTTCTTTCGATGGTAAGAAATTCACTTCTATAGATGACATCAAGGTGGGCGACGTAGTTGTTGTTTATGGTAAGCTTAAGAAGTTTGGTACTACTTATGAGCTTGATAAAGACAACATTCTCATCTCTCTGAATGGCACAACTACCGGCATCACTAACATAACAACAGATGAAGCTGCAAAGAACGCTCCTGTTTACAACCTCGCAGGCCAGAAGGTAACCAAGGCTTACAAGGGTGTAGTCATCAAGAACGGAAAGAAGATGATTCAGAAGTAATCAAATTCAAAACAACATATCCCTACTGCTCCTCCGATATTCATTTATCGGGGGAGTTTTTTTGTTAGGCATAACATAAGAAGGAACCACAAGCAAATCAATCAAATTTTACCCCTATAACATGAAAAGTGGAATAATTTAATGCAATAACATAAAAAAATACACCTAAAACTACGATATCTCATTTATTTTCACTACCTTTGTTGCGATTTATAAACGTATACGAATAAAAAATGATGAAAAGAAAATTATATATCACCCTATTAGGACTGCTCTCTACCATCATAATGGCAGCTGTACCCTACTGCGATGTGAGAAAATTCTCTATCACAGACGGACTCGCTGCCAATACCATCTCAGACCTCAAACAAGGTAAAGACAACCTCATGTGGTTCAGTACATGGAACGGACTGTCGTTCTATGACGGCTACAAGTTTCATACTTTCAGAGACAACCCGGATGATATTGACGTTCTGTCAACCAACCGTATACTGAAAATAGAACCATCCTATAACAACAACGTGTGGTGTATCACATACGACCACAAGCTCTACGTATACGATACCCACTTCTGCCAGTTCTTTGCCGTAGGACAGAAATTCAACGAACTGTTCAACATCGACCTGCGCGTGAGCCAGGTATACCCATTGAAAAACGGAGCTACATGGTTTACTTCAGAAGATGGAAAATACATCATCCGATCAATAGGAAAAACCTTTGATGAGCGGAACATAGAACTCATCAAAGTAGGAGAAAAGGGACTCAGAAGCGGAAATGTATGGTACATCCATCAAGATATACACGGAAGAGAATGGGTGCTTACTGACAAAGGCGCATACATATATCATTCGAAAATTCCAAGCAAACTGCCTTTCAAATGGCTCAGAGGGGTGGGAGAAGATGAGTTCCTGGCAACTGAAGACGGTAAACTGGCAAAATATGACCTGCAGAACCGACTCACCATGATACCAATGCCAGAAGGCGTAACCCGTATCAACGGACTGAAAAATACAGGTTACCAGCTTCTGATGGCAACCAACCTGGGTGTAGTAATCTACAACCCGCGCACCTTCAAGTTTGATATCATCAACGTACAGAGCCCGAGTCAGCCTCTGGCAGAGGTAAAGAAGATTTATATCGATGATTTCGGTATGATATGGGCATTTACAGACGGTATAGGAGTAACCCTTGTCAATCCGAAGACCGGACAGACACAGTGGCTCTTTGCCGACCAGGACGACCCGATGGACCGCACAACCTGCGAAAGCAATTTCATCACACAAGATGAACACAAGACCCTCTGGGTAGTGCCAAGAGGAGGAACCTTCAGTTATTTTGACCGCAAGGCAGGAAAACTGGTGCCTTATCTGCTGAGAAGCAATTCATCGGGCAACTACCGCATACCGAAGATTACGAAATATGTACTCTCAGACCAGGGAATACTCTGGCTGACAGGCTCTCACGACCTGACACAGGTAGTCTTCAAATATCACCCTTACATTATCAACAAGCTGGATGTGGGCGAAGACGAAGTGTTCTCGGTGAATGCATCGCCAGACGGACATATCTGGGTTGGTTATTACAATGGTATAATCCAGGTGCTCAACGCATCCTACCAAAGCATCGGATACCTGTCGCCAAGCGGACAGATTGTGCCACAGCAAGTAAACTTCGCCGAGAAGAGCATCATGTCTATCCACTTCGATATCAAGGGAAGAGCATGGATAGGAACCAACGGAAATGGTGTCTATCTGATAGATAAAATGCAGGTAAGACACTTTGTTTATGATGCCAACAACCCGTCATCGCTGCCGTTCGACAAGATACAAGACATTGTAGCCGACCGCACCGGACGCATCTGGATAGGTACCTACGGAGGTGGGCTGGCACTTGTTAACGAGGCGGCAGACGGCAGTATCAGCTTCATCAGTAAACGAAACGGACTGCCTTGGGAGAAACAGCACTACGACCGCATACGCCGCATCTGCTGCACCACTACGGGAACCATTCTCGTAGGAACTACAGATGGTCTCATCACCTTCAGTGATGCCTTTACAAACGCAAGAAAGATCAATTACCACAAGACCTACTACATACCGAACGATACAACTAGTCTGGCTGCAAACGATATGAACAATATCATGGAGCACACCAGCGGCAAGATGTATATCTCGCAACAGGGCGGTTTGATGGAAGAGATTGTGAGCAAATCGCTCCTGCAAGACAACCTGAAGATGAAATACTTCCATGCCATCGATGTTAACGAAGGCATCGTACAGGGCATGGTAGAAGACAACCAGGGAAGAATCTGGGTAATCAGAGAATCGAGTATCGACTGCGTAAACCCGAAAACGGGCCAGTGCAATGTGTTCGGACCTAACGACTTCGACTTCAACATGTCGTTCTCGCAAAGCCGTCCTTACCACGATCCGGCAAGCAACAACATCTCGGTAGGTACCCCGATGGGACTGATTACCTTCAATCCGGCTACGCTGAAGAAGAGCAACTACCAGCCTAAAGTCATCTTCTGTTTCCTCCATTATAGCGGAGAGAAGAAGTCGGAACCTATCCTGCACAAGGATAAAGTGGTGATTCCTGCCAACAAGCGAAATCTGACCATCAACTTCGCATCGCTCGACTATCAGCGTAAGTATCAGACCAGATATCTCTATCGCATAGATGGTTTTACAGCTCCAGGCGTGTGGATATCAAACGGAAGCAGCAATAGCATCGGCTTCAACCGTATCAGTCATGGCGATTACGTACTCAAGGTGAGAGCCACCAACTCTCACGGTGTATGGAGCAAGTATGTGGCAGAACTGCCTATCGAAGTGCGCCCTACCTTCTGGGAGAGCATCTGGGGCAAATTTCTGATGCTGCTTCTGCTCTTCGGTATCGTAGGCGCAATCTTCTATACCTACAACCAGCGCCAGCGCGAGAACGTAACCCACGAGATGAGCGTGATGAAGAACGAGTTCTACAACGATGCAGCCAACCGTCTGAGAACCCCTCTAACGCTCATCGGAGCCCCGGTAAAAACCGTTTTGGATACCGAACCGGGTATCACCCGAAAGGGCAAGGAACTGCTGAAAATGGTGGCAGACAATGCCAACGAGATGCTGGTAATACTGGACAAGGTTCAGAGATATGGCAACAAGGCAGACTTCCATACGAACAGCAGTCTGAGCGAGGAAGATTACGACCTGGCAGAAAGGGAGAAAGAGAACGGACAGATTGACGACCGCAATGCATCCGACTATCTAGAAGAAGTAAACAAACAGAAAGAAGAAAAGGATGAAGAGGCTGAACGACTGGAAGAAATGGGCAAGGAACAGAAAGAAGCACAAGAAGAAGCGGAACACAAAAACCAGACGGTACTGGTAGTTGAAGACAATGCCGACCTGCGCAAGTTCCTCTACAGTATCCTCTCGCCTACCTATAACGTGCTGCTCGCAGAGAACGGAAAGGCTGGCTTGGTAATGGCGCGCAAGGAGACGCCCGACTTTATCCTTACAGACGTTACCATGCCTGTAATGGATGGTTTGTCGATGATTCACGAGATTAAGCAGGATACCACCCTCAACAACATCCCAGTGATGATTCTCTCGGCCAAGGCAAGCGTAGAAGACCAGCAGCGAGGCTTTGATGAAGGTGTTGATGCCTATATCACCAAGCCATTCTCTACCCCTTATCTGCTCGGCCGAATAGAGGCTATCCTCACCCAGCGCCGCAACATTCAGATGGATGTCATCAGAAAACTGAAGGAAACTGGCGATAAAGATGCCATAGCAGCCCTGAGAATACAGCCTGCAGCAGCTCCTCTGCCTGCTCTTAACCAGGCTGAAACTAGTGCCGAGAACGAAGCGGTTGACCCAAACAGCGAGCTGGCATTTATGGCGGCACAGATTCAAGACAGAACCATGATGCGTATCTTCAGGTTTGTTGTTGAAAATGCAGGCAACCCGGAACTCAAGATTGATGACATCTCGAACGAAATCGGTATGAGCCGAAGCGTACTATATAATAAGGTGAAAGCAACGACCGGAATGACACCGGTAGACTTCGTTCGCCATATACGTATCAAGAAGGCATGCGAGATATTGCGCAATACAGACGATACACTGACCAGTATCGCCTTCGCAGTAGGTTTTACTGACCCTAAGTATTTCTCAAAGGTATTCAAGAAAGAAACGGGTATCGTGCCTACTGAATACCGAAACAGAACGCAGGGATAGCCCGCATCATTACAGATGAAAGCAGTCATCATTACTGATGGCTGCTTTTATCTGTATTGACAAAAAAGTAATACATATTATAGGACATATCTTCAGTTGTTGCCGGACACAGCCTTCTTCGTTATCGTACACAGCAAAACGTTCAAACAAGGAAAAAAGCAGAATAGTCATAAAATTGAGCCGTTTTGCTTTGTTTTTTGACCGAATATTGCAAAAAAGTATAAAAATGGGGGGGGGTATTTGATTAATTTTCCCTTTTTACTGAAAAAAAACTGAGAAAAAGTTTGGTGTTACAAGAAAATGTAGTATCTTTGCAACAAGTTCTTAGAAAAGTTAAATGATAGATTAATCGTAAACCTCTTTTTCTTTGTTTTTTGAGGAAAAAGAGGTAAAGAAAAAAAGAATGCAGGGTTTGTGAAAATCCTGCATTTTTTTATACTGTTTCATACTGATATTGTGTAGTTATATCGTCTACATATTTCATTCTTCTATATTCTATAGTCTAACCGATATCTATATACTCAGCTATATGGTATCTGTTTACCCAGATATACAATATCTATCTACATTATATATATTACGCTTATTCCTTCATCTATGATTTTGTTCGATTTTTAGAATTTTTAAAAAAACTCTTGAAGTATTCTAAGAGAAAAGTAGTATCTTTGCACTCTAGATTATATAAGTTGAGATCGGAAATATAGATAATACATAAAGATAAAAAAAATGAGAACTGTTTACGAATTTTCTGTTAAAGACAGAAAGGGAAAGGATGTTTCCCTCAAGGAGTATGCCAACGAAGTGCTGCTCATCGTTAACACCGCTACAAAGTGTGGTTTCACCCCTCAGTATGAGGAACTGGAGAAACTTTATGAGACCTATCATTCTCAAGGTTTCGAAATACTTGATTTTCCTTGCAACCAGTTTGGTCAGCAAGCCCCTGGTACAGATGAAAGCATTCATCAGTTCTGCAAGCTTACATACGGCACAGAGTTCCAGCGCTACAAGAAGATCAAGGTAAACGGAGACGATGCTGCCCCTCTCTTCAAATTTCTGAAAGAATGTAAGGGCTTTGCTGGTTGGGACGAGAGCCACCCTCTCTACCCTGTTCTCGACAAGATGTTGAGCGAGGCTGATCCTAACTACAAGGAGAGTGCCGATATCAAGTGGAACTTCACCAAGTTCCTCGTTAACAAGAAGGGTCAGGTTGTAGCCCGCTTCGAGCCTACCACAAGCTTCGATGTCATCGCTAAGGCTATCGAAGAGTGGTTGAACTTCTAATGAAAGATAGAAGTCTCGCACTGAGAATAGAATTTCTAAATAAAAGAAAATAGAATCTCTAAATAAAAAGCCAGGTTGCTTTTCGCAGCCTGGCTTCTTTTATAATGTGATATTGTTATTTCAATATATCTCAAAGAATAATTGTCAACTGTTTGCTATATACTGTTAACTATAATTTAGTCAACCTTTGGCACATCCTTGAGGAACTGCTGGATTTCTTCATCACTCACAGAATAATCGTGCAAATCGCCATTGATAAAGCTATCGTAAGACGGCATATCGATAAGACCATGACCTGAGAGACAGAACAGGATAACCTTCTCCTTGCCCTCTTCCTTAGCCTTCAGAGCCTCACGTATAGTGGCTGCAATCGCATGACAGCTCTCTGGAGCAGGAATGATACCCTCGGTCTGAGCGAAGAGCATACCTGACTTGAATGACTCCAGCTGAGGGATATCTACACCATGCAGATAACCATCCTTCAGAAGTTGGGAGATAATCATACCAGCACCATGATAACGGAGACCACCTGCATGAATGTTGGCAGGCTTGAAATCATGACCCAGAGTAAACATTGGCAGCAATGGAGTGTAACCTGCCTCATCACCGAAATCATACTCGAACTTACCGCGAGTCAGCTTAGGACAGCTCTCCGGCTCTGCTGCTATAAACTCAGTATGGCGCTCGCCTGTGAAGTTGTGACGGAGGAATGGGAAAGCAATACCACCAAAGTTACTACCACCACCGAAACAAGCAATCACCTGATCAGGATACTCACCTGCCATCGCCATCTGCTTCTCTGCCTCTAGACCGATAATGGTCTGGTGAAGTGCCACATGATTGAGCACAGAACCCAGCGTATACTTACAGCCCGGTGTGGTTGTAGCCAGCTCAACAGCCTCACTGATGGCAGTACCGAGCGAACCAGGATGATGAGGATCACGAGTGATAATGTTCTTACCTGCGCGTGTACTCATGGAAGGAGAACCCTCTACAGTGGCTCCAAACGTACGCATGATGCTGGAACGGTATGGTTTCTGCTGCATGGTAATCTTTACCTGATAAACTGCTGCCTCCAGGCCGTAGAGTTTTGCTGCATAAGAGAGGGCTGCACCCCACTGACCTGCACCTGTCTCTGTAGTGACATTGGTATCACCCTCCTGCTTACAGTAGTAGCACTGAGGAATGGCTGAATTGATTTTATGAGAGCCTAACGGATTGATACTCTCATTCTTGAAATAGATATGCGCCGGAGTACCGAGTGCCTCCTCAAGGGCGTAAGCACGTACAAGAGGGGTTGAACGGTAGAAGGTGTACTTCTCCAGCACATCTTCCGGAATATCAATCCAAGCGTGCTCTGTATCAAGTTCCTGCTTTGAGCACTCCTTATTAAATACATGTGACAAATCATCAGCATTCATTGGCTGGTGTGTCTGAGGGTTCAACGGTGGCAATGGCTTGTTAGGCATATCTGCCTGAATGTTGTACCACTGAGTAGGAAGTTCCTGCTCGCTTAAGATGTACTTTTTCTGTCTCATATTTATATATATGTTTAAAATTGTTGTATGCCTGAACAAAGGTACAAATAAAAAAATGAAATAAAGAACTTTTTTATGTGTTTTTCCACTATTTTTTTATTTTTATGCAATAAAATAGTTCATTCTACAGGTATTATTTGTTGAATAAGTGTATTTTCAGTGTCATTTTTATAAATTTAATCAAATATTACCCCATAAAATACCAAATATTACACCCTATATTATAATGGAAAATAGTATCTTTGCAACAGAAAATTCAAAATGCGTTGTGAAACGCTTATCATCATCTTTTACTTATACAAAAAAAATAAAACATTGGAGTTCAATAGGGATATTGAGATTCCAATGTTTTTTTATACACTAAACTGAAACATATTATCATGTAAAGTTGACATATCATCATGTAACGTTGTCTGATTTATAACCTTTCAGTATAAATCAATAGTCTATTTTATTGTCTACTTCCACAATTGATAGAGGATTTTACCCATAGACTGTAGACACAGATTATTTCTTTTCATTACCTAAATCTATCTGCGATATCTGATTCAACAGATTTACAGCCTGCCCTACAGTCTTCACATCATTGATGCGAAGCATTCGCTTGTTGAATTTTTCCTTCAGAACACAATCTTGAATATGACTGGTAACGTAAGCGAGTATGCGGTTAAACATCTGACTTCTGTAGAACGGACTGTTTACATTGCTCACAAACTGCATCTGCATATAGCTCTGCTTGAGAATAATCTTCTCGCAACCTAGCTTCTTGCCTACCCTACGCAGACCTACCACATGCATCAGTTCGTCTGCTTCATGAGGCACAGGACCAAAACGGTCTATCATACGCTTGCGGTAAGCCTCTACTTCCTCATCGCTCTCCAGACGGTCCAGTTCACGATAAAGGAGCATGCGCTCACTGTCACCCGGCACATAAGTCTGAGGAAAATACATCTCCAGATCGCTCTCTATGCCACAATCGTCAACGAAATCATCACCCGTAAGCTGGGCACCTTCATCCATCTTCTCCTGATAAAGATCACAGAACTCCTCGTTCTTCAACTCTGTGACAGCCTGAGAGAGAATCTTCTGGTAGGTTTCATAACCCAGATCTTCCATAAAACCGCTCTGCTCAGAGCCCAGCAGATTACCCGCACCGCGGATATCCAGGTCCTGCATGGCGAGATTGAAGCCGCTACCCAGTTCACTGAACGTCTCCAGAGCCTCCAGACGGCGACGCGCCTCAGGAGTAAGTGCACTCTTAGGTGGCGCCATCAGATAGCAGAAAGCCTTCTTGTTGCTTCTTCCTACGCGTCCACGCATCTGATGCAGGTCACTCAATCCGAAGTGATGAGCATCGCTCACGATAATCGTATTGGCATTGGAAATGTCGATACCGTTCTCTACAATAGTGGTAGAAAGCAGTACATCATAATCGTAATTGATAAAGCCCATGATGATTTTCTCCAAATCCTCAGGCTTCATCTGTCCGTGACCGATTGCTACCCTACAGTCTGGAATATGCTTCTCTATGAGCATATTGAGCTCCGGAAGCTTGGATATTCTGTCGCATACGAAATAAACCTGTCCGTTTCGGCTCATCTCGAAATTGATGGCATCGCAGATAACTTCACTACTAAACGTTACCAGTTCGGTATGAATCGGATAACGGTTAGGTGGCGGAGTGCGCATGATACTCATATCCCGGGCGCCCATCAGAGAGAACTGGAGGGTTCGCGGAATCGGAGTGGCACTCATCGTGAGTGTATCGACATTTACCTTGAGCTGACGGAGTTTCTCTTTGGTAGACACACCGAACTTCTGCTCTTCATCGATGACGAGCAGCCCCAGGTCATGCCATTTCACGGTCTTTGATATCAGCTTATGCGTACCTATGAGGATATCAATCTTACCCTCTTTCAGGGCGTCAAGCACCTCTCTGGTTTCCTTCGTTGTACGGGCTCTACTGAGATAGTCTACCCTTACAGGCATGCCTTCCAAACGCTTTTTGAAAGTCTGATAGTGCTGGAAAGCCAGAACGGTAGTAGGCACCAGCACCGCAACCTGCTTGCTGTCGCACGCTGCCTTGAAGGCTGCACGGATGGCAACCTCAGTCTTGCCGAAGCCCACATCGCCACAAACCAGACGGTCCATCGGTCTGCCACTCTCCATATCCTTCTTCACCTCCTGAGTAGCCTTATTCTGGTCTGGCGTATCTTCATACAGGAAGGAAGCCTCCAGCGTATGCTGCAGATAATTGTCGGCACTGAAGGCGAATCCCTTCTCCCGTCGGCGCTGGGCATAGAGTTTGATCAGGTCGCGCGCAATGTCCTTGATTCGCTTCTTAGCTTTGTCCTTGAGTTTATCCCAGGCACCTGTACCCAGTGTAGACAGGCGAGGCGGAGTACCGGTATCGCTGCGGCGATATTTGCTGATTTTATAAAGCGAGTGGATAGAAACATCCACCTTGTCATTGTTCGTATAGACGATTCGGATCATTTCCTGATAGCTGTTGCCCGTAGGAACCCTAACCAGACCGCCAAACTTGCCGATACCGAAGTCTACATGCACGATAAAATCTCCCACTTCCATCTCCTGCAGTTCCTTCATGGTGAGTGCCATCTTGCCGGCTCTCGCTTTATCTGAGCGCAGGTTATATTTATGAAAACGGTCAAAAATCTGATGATCGGTAAAGAAACAGCACTTCTTGTCATGGTCAGTAAAGCCTTCATGAAGCGTCTTGTCTACCGGTGTAAAACGGATGGCGTAGCGCTTCAGCTCTTCGCTTTCAAAGATATCCTTCAGGCGCTGTTGCTGCTTCTGGCTATCTGCCAATATATATAAGGTGTAACCCTGGAGCAGGAAATCCTCCAGAGTTTGACAAAGTAAATTGAAATTCTTATGGAAAAGAGGCTGTGGAGCAATATTGAAAGGTATCACAGCCGAACTCTCTGACGGAGCGACCTTGCCGAACTCGATACGGAGATGAGCCGCTACTGCCTTCTTGAAATCGAGCGGAGAAACGAGGTTGAGCTCGGTCTTCATGTCGTGTCTGATGCGCTCAGCCTCTACCTCAGTAGCTCCCTCCAGCTGCTCGGTAAGGCTCTGCGATGAGAAGCCTTCGGTATAGATCTGACCGATGCGGTCGCAAACGAAAGAAAGGTCTTTTGCAACGACTGGCGTACTTTCGGAGAGGAAATTGAGGAAACACTGCTTGTTGCTCTCGATATGGGCGAGTTCGGGCACGATTTCTATCTCTGTGCGCTTTGCCTGCGAGAGCTGGGTCTCAACATCAAAGGTACGGATGGTGTCAATCTCATCGCCGAAGAAGTCGATACGGAACGGATATTCGCAGCTGTAGGAATAGACATCGAGGATGCTTCCACGCACGGCAAACTGGCCCGGTTCATAAACATAATCGGTTTCTTTGAGTTCGAAATCGCGCAAGGTATGAACCACATCGGTCTGAGCAATCTGCTGGCCTACAGTCAGTTTCAGAATCCGTTCATCCAGATTCTGCTTAGCCACAACGAGTTCTGCCAGTGCATCGGGATAAGTGACTACCGGGAAATGTCCTCCCGAAGAGAGGCGCGCTAGCACCTCTGTACGTAGGATTTCGTTCGCTGCATCACGCTGCCCGTATTTCACGGCACGCCGATAGCTGGAAGGAAAGAAGAAGACCTTCTCCTGCCCCATCATCTGAGTGAGATCGTGATAAAAATAGCCTGCTTCATCGGCATCATCCAGTACGAAGAGTACCGAACGCCTCATCTTCCCCTGCAGAGAAGCAAAAAACATCGGAGCCGAAGAGCACAGCAAACCCTGGAGAAAAATGGAATGAACCGACTTCTTCCCCATCAAATCAAAGAGGGCATCCGCCTGTGGCGAACGCCCGTATGTTTTTTCTATCTTTTGGATTTCCATCCAAGTACTGATTAGTGATTACTGATTACTGAGTAGTGATTACTGAGTATTAATCCTTCTTCGGATATTTCTTGAACCAGCCATCCAGGCGCAGTCGCATCACGCCAAAGAAAGCCTCACCAAAGATGCCACCACTCATCTTGCTCACACCTTCACGACGGTTAACAAAGATGACAGGCACCTCCTTGATCTTGAAACCTATTCGATGAGCCGTATATTTCATCTCTATCTGGAAAGCATAGCCCTTGAAGCGGATAGCATCCAAATCTATGGTTTCCAATACCTTACGTCGGTAGCAGACGAATCCAGCTGTGGTATCATTCACCTTAAATCCGGTTACGATACGTACGTATTTAGAAGCGAAATAGCTCATCAATACGCGTCCGATAGGCCAGTTGACCACGTTCACACCCGAAATATATCTTGAGCCTACAGCCACATCATACCCCTCATCGTGAGTTGCCGCATAGAGACGAGGCAAATCATTAGGATCATGACTGAAGTCGGCATCCATCTCGAAGATGAAGTCATAGCCCTGCTCCAATGACCATTTGAAGCCCATGATATAGGCAGTACCCAAACCGAGTTTACCCGAACGCTCCAGGATATGCAGACGACCGGCAAACTCATTAGCCATCAAGCCCTTAACAATGGCAGCAGTACCGTCAGGACTTCCGTCATCGATAACGAGGATATCAAACTGCTTTTCGAGACCGAAGACAGCACGGATGATTTTCTCGATATTTTCCTTCTCATTATATGTAGGAATGATTACTATGCTATCACTCATAACTTCTTCTAATTTTAATGATTCTGATACTAAATAATGTAATACAGATGCAAAATTACAACTTATTTTTGAAATAACAAGCGAAAAACCGAAATTATTGGTCCGGATTCTCTACAAAACCCTGATATTTCTTGTCAAGTCCGTTCATGATCGCCTCATAGCTCTTGTTCATCTGGTTCTTGATATTGTCAGCTCCCTTGCCTATCGGCTCGATAGGCTCATGAATGGTGAGCTTCAGAGGATGCCAGAAAGCCCAGTAGATGTCCTTCATGCGAGGCTTCACATCAAAACTGCCATTGATGGTAAGCGGACATACCGGCAACTGCAGTTCATCGGCAAGCATGAAAGCACCGCGGCGGAACACACCCATGTGCCCCGTAAACGAACGGGCACCCTCTGGGAATACCACCAGCGACATGCCCTCTTTAAGCACCTCGCGAGCACGGTCATAAGAAGCACGGATCTTAGAAGGTCCGCTTTTGTCTACAAAGATGTGGTGCGCATACTCACAGGCGATACCGATGAGAGGCACTTTGCGCAAGCCCTTCTTCATCATCCACTTGAAGTTTCTGCCCAGAAAACCGTATATCAGGAAGATATCGAAAGCGCCCTGATGATTGGCCACGAAAACATAACTCTGGTTCTTCTTGAGATGCTCACGTCCCTCCACCTTTACAGGCAGGAGGAGGATGCGGACCCAAAGCCAGGACCAATACTTGCCGGGATAATAGCCCCAGAAATGGCCATTGCCCAGCATACATCCCAAAACGGTAGACAAACTGGTTAAAACACTAGCTACCAATAAGATAGGCAAGCATATCACAAGTTGATACAGACGATATAAGTACTTCATTTTTTATTTAAGAATGAATAATTTAACACTCAACATTTAACATTCAACACTCAACACTCCTCATTTTCTTTTGAGTGTGATGACCACGATTTCTGCCGTAGCCCCTATGCGGATTGGAACGGTACCGCCCAGACCTGATGTGGTATAGAGCTGGCAACCCTCCTCCTCGAAGAGGCCGTAATCATAAGGAGTAAACATCGACGGACGCAAGCCCAGGATACTGATCTGCCCCGCATGCGTATGACCGCTCAGCGTAAGCTGCGGTGCTACGACCAGCGAATCCTTCCTGTCAGGTCCTATCACATCGCCATCCTCATCCTTCTCCTTATTAATAGTAGAAGGCCAGGTCTCGCGCCATTGCTTCGGAATATGCTGCAGCATCAGCACGAAAGAGCCCGGTCTGATGCCATACAGCGCCTTTCTTACATTGGTTCGCTTTGGATTGCCATAGTTCTCTGTACCAGCTACATAGATGCTGTCAGCGCCTCTATGCACCGCCACATGCTCATTCATCAGCAGGCGCCATCCGCAACTCCGCTGGAAGTCCTGCATCCGCTTCTCGAGCGCAGCTATCTCCTGCTCATCATCTACATCCATATAATAGGTGTAATCGTGATTGCCCAGCACACTCATCACGCCATCTCTGGCTTTCAGACTGCTGAGCAGCGCCTGATACTCAGGCAGTTCATCGGGCGTAACATTCTGTAAATCACCCGTAAAGCAAATCAGATCAGGTTTTTCGGCATTAATGCTGTCGATATCGCGCTGAGGCAGATGACCACGCCAGCCATAGTATGACCCGAGATGGATATCGCTGAACTGAACGATGCGATAGCCCTCGAAAGACTTCGGCAGATTAGGTACATAGATGGTGATACGCTTGACTTGCATCTTAGGAAAACCTTCGGTAAATCCGTAGATAAAGCAGAAGAACGCCACCGCTCCCACTACCAGTCCGAGGAGCTTGCCCCAGTTGCGATGGCCGTGAAGGAGCCGCATACAGCACCAACCGAAGACACTGAACAGGCTGAAGACAAACTGCGGCACCGCACATACTGCCATTATCACAAACCAGATGTCGATGAGCACCGGATTGCGTGGCAGGAAGTTGGGCAGCATCGTGATATATGCACTGTAGGCGATAACCACGAAAGCCGGCAACCAGAAGAGCACCCGCTGCCAGAGACTCTTCAGCCATAACTTGCCATACCTTTTATATATCCACAGATACGGCAACAGGGTGAATACCACTACGGGTATCAATATTCTTGCTATCATTTTTTGATCAAACTTGATTGAAGATACGTTTTCATTGCCTGCACGGGCACTCCTCTGCGCTGTGCATAGTCGCGAAGCTGGTCGTCTCCTATCCGTCCCAGTTCGAAATACCGCGACTTGGGATGTGCAAACATCAGCCCCGAGACACTGGCATGAGGCGTCATCATTCCGCTTGTGGTGAGCCGGATGCCCACCTGACTCATATCGATGAGCTGGTCGATGATGAAGTTGGCACTGGTATCGGGCAACGAAGGATATCCTATAGCCGGACGGATGCCCTGATAGCGCTCCAGATGCTGGTCTTCGATGCTCAGCTGCTCGCCGGGAGCATAGCCCCAGATGCTGCGTCTCACCTCTTCGTGCAACTTCTCTGCCGTGGCTTCAGCCAACCGGTCGCAGAGTGTCTGTGCCATCATATTGAGGTAGTCGTCCGAGCGATATTTCTTCTCCAGACCGCCATCTACCGTCGTGCAGAAGATACCCAGCCGGTCTGTTATTCCACTGTCCAGAGGACGGATGAAATCAGCCAGACAGAGATTGGGTTCTCCCTGAGCCGCCGGATGCTGCTGACGGAGCATCGGGAAGCGGACTTTCTGCCCTTCCAGCCAGATATCATCCCCCTCGCTGTTCGCCTCGAAGAGTCCGAAGACGGCATAGGTATGATATTCGCCTTCCCATGAATGGAGCATATCGAGCGCCTCAGCCTTCAGTTTTTCCTTTTCCTCTCGAGGTTTGCCGCTCAATCCCCAGGCATGATAAAAGTATAGCCAGTTGATATATGGCTCAATTTCGCTTACATTGTATACTATTCTTCGCATCCGATACGATATTTTATTTTACAATTCCCGTAAAATTTTCCTTTTTCAGGAATTGTTTCTGAACTCCAGTTCCTCTCCTCTGCAAGCGGCATCAAACACGCCTTTGTCGTAGATAAGACTACCGTTACAGAAAGTCTGTTCCACTTTCCATGCAAACTCATCACCCGCTACAGGGCTCCATTTACACTTGCTCTGAATCACCTCTGCGGTCACCTTCCAAGGCTCTCCCTTGCGCACCACAACGACATCTGCCTTATACCCCGGACGCAGGAAGCCGCGCTGACTGATATGGAACAGACGGGCTGGATTATGGCACATCAGTTCAACCAGGCGCTCGATACTGATTACCTTTTCGTCAACAAGTTTCAGCATGCTTACCAGCGAGAACTGTACCATTGGCATACCTGATGCAGCCTTGGCACAACCGCCCTGTTTATCCTTTAACTGATGAGGAGCATGATCGGTACCCACTACAGTTATCTTACCATTACTCAGCGCCTTACGCAAAGCATCGCGGTCAGCAGCGGTCTTTACTGCAGGGTTGCATTTAATGCGTGCGCCCTTCACAGCGTAATCTTTATCCGAGAACATGAGATGAGCCACAACAGCCTCGCCTGTAATATTTTCATCCTTACCAAAGAACTCCAGTTCCTTAGCCGTAGTAACGTGAGCGATATGGAGATGCGCCCCGCTTTCCTTAGCCAGCAGCACCGCCAGACGGCTGCTTTCATAGCAAGCCTCCTCGCTGCGTATTTCCGGATGATGTTCTACGGCAGGGTCTTCACCCCATTTCTGCTTAGCCAGCTGCATGTTGCGGTTAATGATTTCGGTATCCTCACAGTGGGTCATCACCGGCAAATCCAGCTCTTTCGCCTTCTTGAAGATAGCCTGCAGCGCCTCATATTTATCCACCAGCATATTGCCCGTACTGGAGCCCATAAAGAGCTTGACGCCCGGTACACGATGCGTATCGAGCTGCTCAAAATCATTTACATTATCATTGGTAGCACCAAAGAAGAAACTGTAGTTCACATGACTCTTCTCAGCGCCCAGCTGCCGCTTTGCCTGCCAGGCCTCCAGAGTGGTAGTCTGAGGTATCGTGTTAGGCATCTCAAAATAACTGGTCACACCACCAAAGGCAGCAGCGCGGCTTTCGCTCTCGATGTCAGCCTTCTGCGTAAGTCCCGGCTCACGGAAGTGAACATGATCATCAATCACACCCGGCAAAACAAAACACCCCGAGGCATCGATGACTTCATCGTAATTGCCACGGGGTGCCTCGCCTTCATATATCTCCTTGATAAATTCACCATCCAACAAGAGGTCGCCCACAAAAGAGCGACCCTCATTTATAATGGTTCCATTCTTGATTAATTTCATATTACTAAACTTATAAAATGAAGAGTTTTACAAGATGTTAATGCCCAAGACCTTGAAAGAGCCCTGTTTCTACTCCTTACCTTCCTGTTTTTCAGGAATCGTAGGCGCAGCCAGTTCGTTGGCTGTAGGTGCCGGAGCCGCATCAGGATTTACCTGTGGAGCCGCTTCCATCTCTGGCTGCATGCCGCTCTGCGCATCTCGTGTACCGTTCATAATCTCCTGATTCTCTTGAGCTTTCTTATAATAGTCCTTTACATAAGGATCATTCTTGAAATAGTCGGTAGCCTTGCTCATGATATCCTCAATCCAAGGAGAGAGCATCGGATACTGGTTGCCCATTGTAACGAGGAAGAAGACGCCCGGTCCCAGCACATTGTTGAAGTTGTCGGTAACAAACGAAGTGATGAGCTTGTCTTCCTGCTCAGAAAGGCGGATGGATTCCTCGTTCAGCTGCTTGTTGACAGCCACCATATCGCTACCGTTCATGATAGCCTGGTCGTGCTTGTGTACCAGTTCACGCAACTGATTCTGAATCTGCTGGTATTTCTTGAAGAATCCGAAGAGTTTATCGTTCATAGGAGTACCGCTTACCACCTGCTGTGTATCATCGAGCTTCACCGTAATGCTTCCACTCTCCAGCACCAGCGGCAGCACAGGGTCATCATCCATGAAGATATTCGCCATCTTCATAGAGTCGACAGAACCCTGAAAATGGAACTGTCCATGCACTACATCGCAAGAATCCACGTTCTTGAAATCGTTGTTTTCCAGTATCTTAAGGTACAGCATGCGTCCGTCCAGAGTACTTACGTTAGAAGTACCCGAGATATCGTAACTGTTGGCACAAGATGCAAGTGCCATCAAGGCAATGAATGCGTAAAATATTCTATTCATAAGCTATCTATATCACTTTCGGTGAACAAAAATACAATCTTAATTTGAACTGACGAAATAAATTGCTGCAATTTAATTCATTCTTACAAGATTTATGTTTTGTTTGCACTCCTATTGACCACCGAAAGCTTTTTTCTCGTCCTTCTATATTACTGATTGTTTTCCTTCTTCAGTTCATGAGAGATGCGATGCGTGGTATACAGTTCCAGCAGGGCTGCGATGAGGAGGAAGACTACCCACTTATTATAGAAATAGGTGATATAGGTCTCATAATTCTCAAACCAGCGGCGCAGGAAAGCATACACCGTATCTACCATCGAGATGCCTGAGAGCACGAAGAAGATGTCTGCTACATACTGCATGCGCTTCAGGCGGTGGATAACCAGCGAAGGTCCCTCATAGAACTGCATCGCCTGCATTACACTGAACAGTATGGTGCCCAGCAGGAACCCCCAGCTCGTTACCTGCACCAGCTGCGGATGTGAAAAACCAAATGCGAAGCAAGCCGCACCGACAACCATCAGCACGCCGCCCAGCAAGAAAATAGCACTTTCCTGTTTACTCAATTGTTTCATTTTCGTCTTGTTCGTTAGTTTTTTCCGGAATATCCGAACTCAATACAAAGATGTCTTCATCATCAGCCTTCATGAAATAACGCTGGCGGGCTATCTTCTCAAATGCCCGCGCACCATGCTGCATATCGCGCAAGGTATGCTTGTCGTTTTCATACTGCTCACGATACTTTTCTATCTCCGAACGGAGCGTAGCTATCTCTATCTGGTACTTAATGTGCTGCCTTACACTGTTGTCGTCAACTACACCAACTACCAGAACACCCGTTACAATCACTATAAGATACTTATAATGAGCGAGATAATTCCATATAATACCAAGTTTTTTACTCATTTCTTCCGAATTTGTTTGCAAAGATAATATTTTTTTGTTATCTTTGCATCATCAATTAAGAAAAAATAATGGAAGAGTATATAGTTTCTGCAAGAAAGTACCGTCCGATGACCTTCGATTCGGTTGTCGGACAGAGTGCATTGACCACCACTTTGAAGAATGCAGTGAAGAGCGGCAAGCTGGCGCACGCCTATCTTTTCTGCGGTCCGAGAGGTGTGGGAAAAACCACTTGTGCCCGCATTTTTGCGAAGGCAATCAACTGCGAGCATCCTCGTGAAGACGGCGAGGCGTGCAACGAATGTGAGAGCTGCCGTGCCTTCAACGAGCAGCGTTCCTACAACATCTTCGAGCTGGATGCCGCCAGCAACAACGGTGTTGACCAGATTAAGGTTCTGATGGAGCAGACCCGCATTCCGCCTCAGGTGGGCAAGTATAAAGTGTTTATCATCGATGAGGTCCACATGCTCTCTACAGCAGCCTTCAACGCCTTTCTCAAGACGCTGGAAGAACCACCTCAGCATGTCATCTTCATCCTCGCCACTACCGAGAAGCATAAGATTCTGCCTACCATCCTGAGCCGATGCCAGATTTACGACTTCGAGCGAATGACGGTAGCCAACACCATCAACCACCTGAAGATGGTGGCTGAGAAGGAAGGCATACAATATGAAGAGCAGGCGCTCGCCGTGATAGCCGAAAAGGCTGACGGAGGTATGCGCGATGCCCTCTCTATCTTCGACCAGGCTGCCAGTTTCTGCATGGGCAACATCACTTACCAGAAGGTGATCGAGGACCTGAACGTGCTCGACAGCGACAACTATTTCCGTCTGGTAGACCTGGCTTTGGAGAATAAGGTGGCCGAGATGATGGTAACACTCGACGGCATTCTGAGCCGCGGTTTCGATGGCGGCAACATGATACAGGGGCTTGCCCAGCATGTGCGCAATGTGATGATGGCGAAGGATCCTCAGACCCTGCCTCTGCTCGAGACCAGCGACGACCAGAAAGCCAAGTTCCAGGCTCAGGCCCAGAAGGCACCTACACCTTTCTTATATAAGGCGCTGGAACTGATGAACCAGTGCGATATCCATTACCGCGCCAGCAGCAACAAGCGATTACTGGTAGAGCTCACCCTGATACAGATAGGCCAGATTACGCAGCCCGAGGATCAGGATGTGCCTAGTGCGGGGCGTACGCCCAATAGATTAAAATCCCTGTTTCAGAAACTCCTGGCTCAGTCTAAGCTTGCCTCTCAGGGTGCAGGTTCTGAGCCTTCTGGCAGCAGCGAAAACCGGTCATCACAGCCGGGAACGTCTGCTGCTACAGCTACTGCTGTGCCTTCGTCAGGGGCACCGGCAGCCGCTTCTGCAGCCTCCAATGCTGCATCTTATTCTGCATATTATCCTGCATCTGCCACCGCAGCCGCATCAGCCTCTCCAGAAGGCTCAGCCGCTGCCGGAGCTGTTACTGATGCTGCATCGCCTCACAAGCCACGACTCAAGAATATCAAGCTGGGCGGCATAGGCATGACTTTCTCTAACCTGAAGAAGAGGGAGGAGAACCAGCGCCGCCTGCACAGTCCGTATGATGATACCAATGAGGAAAAAGCGACCATCACGGGCGACCAGAACGAGTTCACCCAGGAGCAGGTGGAAGCAACATGGTTCAGTATGTGCATGAGAATGCAGAACAAGCTGGATTTCATAGGCTTAGCCAACCGCATGAAGAGTATTGTACCGAAGATAACCAACTATCCGCAGATAGAGGTTATCATCAACAACCAGCTCTTACTAGACGACGTTTTGAACATCAAGAACCGCATTCTCAAGACTTTCGTCTTAGGTCTTCACAACAGCGAACTGAGCATCAGCTACCGCCTTGCCGACCAGGAAGAGGTAGGCAAGGTTCTGACCAAGAATGAAGTTCTGGAACTTCTTATGGAGAAGAACCCTGCGATGAAAAAACTCACAAAGGACCTGGATCTGGTCATGACATAGAAGATACTCCACACGATACGAAATTCTCCACTCCATGTAGGACAACCTATACGGAGTGGAGAAAATTGTTTTTACAAATATCGAAACTTGGTGCTATAAGAGATACATAAGAGTGAAAGAGCAAAGGGCATTACAGCGTGACAGTTGTGACAGTTGTGACAGTTTTCAGCGGAGGGGGTATATTGCGAGTTTGCAGCTATCAAATTATAAGTATATATATTTAAATTATTATATATATATAATAATTTACCTCTAAAGAAAGGGAAGGAGGGGTAGGCGCTGAAAACTGTCACAACTGTCACAACTGTCACACTGTAACGCTTTCTGGGCAAAAAGGAAGTAGTCAGAAGAAATGGCTTTTTTCATAGCATCTCATTGTTTTCTTGCTCAAAACGCACAGAGAAACATTTTACAAAATATAGTTTTCTCCCCCGCAACTCTACGACTTTTTTTGTTTAACTACGGAAGCCGGAATGTTAAAATCGGTTTAACATAACTCTGCAGGGTGAAATTTGGCGGTTCAGAAGATTTGTTGTACTTTTGCACCATCGTTAAAAGATTCCCATGAAGCGCAGACCTTGATATCGCGAAACGCGATACCAAGGTTTTACACCAAATGAAATGCAAGGGTTGACGCTGTAAAACACAGCCTCAAGGTATAAAACAAAAAAGCCCCCGATGCAGAAAAGCACCGGGAGCCTTCGTAAGCAAATTATTATTATCTTAAAAAGATCAACTGAATATGCAGCACATCACAGTATACACCATGACGCACCGACAGAAAGGCTTAGATGAGGTTCATGCCCGCTTTCACAGCCTCCTTGCGCATCTCCTCAGGCCAGATGCTAGCCTGGATCTCACCAATGTGAGCCTTATGAAGCAATACCATACACAGACGGCTCTGGCCGATACCGCCACCAATGCTCAGAGGCAACTTGTCGTTCAGGAGCTGCTGATGGAAGTAAAGCTTCTCTCTATCCTCCTTGCCCTCCAGCTTAAGCTGACGCAGCAGACTCTCCTTGTCGACACGGATACCCATAGAACTGAGCTCGAAACTGCGACCCAGAACAGGATACCAGATGAGGATATCACCATTCAGTCCCATCTTGCCGTTCTCAGCCACGGTGCTCCAATCATCATAGTCAGGAGCTCGGCCATCATGCTTCTTGCCATCGCTCAACTTGCCTCCGATGCCCTCAACAAATACAGCGCCATACTTCTTGCAGATAGCATCCTCACGCTCCTTAGGAGAAAGGTCTGGATACATATCGAGCAAATCCTGCGCATGAATAAAATGAATATCCTTAGGCAGGAAAGGCTTCAGCTGAGGATAATGCTCGCAAGCCAGGAACTCGGTACGCAAGATGGCACCATAGATGCGGCGCACGATATTCTCGAGGAAGGCGATGGTACGGTCTTCCTTGGTAATCACAGCCTCCCAGTCCCACTGGTCAACATAGAGCGAATGAAGATTATCCAGCTCCTCGTCAGCACGGATGGCGTTCATATCTGTATATACGCCATAAGCAGGCTCAATCTCATACTCGGCAAGCGTCAGTCGCTTCCACTTGGCAAGAGAATGAACCACCTCAGCCTGGGCTTCGCCCAAATCCTTGATAGGGAAACTTACAGGGCGCTCTACGCCGTTCAGGTCATCATTGATACCAAGACCCTTCAATACGAAGAGTGGAGCGGTAACGCGACGCAGACGGAGCTCGGTGCTCAGGTTTTGCTGGAAGAATTCTTTTATCATTTTAATACCCATTTCGGTCTGGCGCATATCCAGCAGCGCCTTGTACCCTTCAGGTTTTATCAAATTGCTCATTTTTATTTCATATTTAGTATTTGCGCTGCAAAGGTACAAAATAATAATTAATCTGCAAGCATTTTTCCGTATTTTTTCGCAAAATGATAGCATTTTTAAGTTTTTTAGTAGCATTTTGTAGAACAATTTGCAAATACACATTATATATATGAAAAAATCTGCCCCAAATATTTGGTTATTTCAAATAAAAGCAGTAATTTTGCAGTCGACTTCCCGATTCTAGTCATTCAGGCGGAGAAACGGGCGGCAGAAAGAAGGTCTCGTAGCTTAGCTGAATAGAGCGTCAGATTCCGGTTCTGAAGGTCGTGGGTTTGAATCCCACCGAGATCACCCGAAACAACAGAAATGATTAATAATTGAAAACATGGATTTAGTAGAACGATTTATAAACTATACGAAATTCGACACACAGTCGAGCGAAGAATCGACCAGCGTGCCTAGTACGGCAAAACAGCTCGAATTTGCCAAGTACCTGAAGAAGGAACTTGAGAACGAAGGACTGAGCGATGTCGAAATGGATGACATGGGCTATATCTATGCCACTCTGAAGAGCAATACCAAGAAAAAGACTCCTACCATCGGATTTATTTCACACATGGATACATCGCCTGATGCCAGCGGAAAGGATGTAAAGGCGCGCGTCATCAAGAACTATGACGGCAACGACATCGAGCTGAGCCCGGGCATCATCTCAAGCGTTGAGACTTTCCCAGAGCTGAAGGCTCACAAGGGAGAGGATATCATCGTGACAGACGGTACTACCCTGCTGGGTGCTGACGACAAGGCGGGCATCGCTGAAATCGTACAGGCTATGTGCTATCTGCGCGACCACGACGAAATCAAGCACGGCGACATCCGAGTAGGCTTCAATCCTGACGAGGAAATCGGTATGGGTGCACATCATTTCGACGTAGAGAAGTTTGGCTGCGACTGGGCTTACACCGTAGATGGCGGCGACCTGGGCGACCTGGAATACGAGAACTTCAATGCTGCCGGAGCTAAAATCATCATCAAGGGCGTGAGCGTTCATACAGGCTATGCCAAGGGAAAGATGGTGAATGCAAGCCGACTGGCTGTGGAATTCCAGAACATGATTCCTGAGAACGAGACTCCTGAGCAGACTGAAGGCTACCAGGGTTTCTACCACCTCATCGGCATCGAGAGCCGCTGCGAGGAGGCAAAGCTCAGCTACATCATCCGAGATCACGACCGCAACAGGTTTGAAAGCCGCAAGGATTTCATCGAGGACTGCGTAAACAAGATGAACGAGAAGTATGGCGACGGAACCGTAAAGGCGGTTATCTACGACCAGTACTATAACATGAAGGAGAAGATTGATCCTAACATGCACGTCATCGACATCGTGCTCAGAGCGATGCAGGAGAGCGGCGTTTCACCTCGCGTAGAACCTATCCGCGGCGGTACCGACGGAGCCCAGCTGAGCTTCAAGGGTCTGCCTTGCCCTAACATCTTCGCCGGCGGTGTCAACTTCCACGGCCCTCACGAGTTTGTGAGCATCCAGGTAATGGAGAAGGTAGTGAAGACCATCGTGAAGATAGCGGAAATCACAGAAGAATACAACGACTAATACAGATATGGGGAATTTAGACACATCTAAATTCCCCTTTTTCATAAACAGAAAAATATGGCTGAAATTCCATTCTTAATAAAAGACCTTGCCCTCATCCTGATGGTGGCAGGCATCGTAACCCTCATCTTCAAGAGGCTCAAGCAGCCGCTGGTGCTGGGATACATCATGGCGGGATTCCTGGTTTCGCCACATATGCCCTACACCATGTCGGTAGTCGACGAGACGGATATCCAGACCTGGGCCGACATCGGTGTCATCTTCACCCTCTTCTCGCTCGGTCTCGACTTCTCGTTCAAGAAAATCGTGAAGATGGGTGCCTCTCCCATCATCGCCACCGTGGTTATCGTGTTCTGCATGATGATGCTGGGCATCAGCGTAGGCCACGGCTTCGGCTGGGGCAGGATGGACTGCATCTTCCTGGGCGGTATGCTCGCCATGAGCTCCACCACTATTATATATAAGGCATTCGATGATATGCGACTGCGCACCCAGAAGTTTGCCTCGATGGTGATGAGCGTGCTGATACTGGAAGATATCCTGGCTATCGTGATGATGGTGATGCTGTCGGCGATAGCGAGCGGAAGCAGTCCCGACGGCGGGCAGATGCTTGCCTCTATCGTGAAGATAGGCTTCTTCCTGGGCGTATGGTTTATCGTGGGCATCTTCGCCATTCCGTGGTTCCTGCGTTCGGTGAGGAAACTTATCAATGCCGAAACCCTGCTCATCGTTTCGCTGGGTCTGTGCTGCGGCATGGCGGTACTGAGCACCAAGGTGGGGTTCAGCAGCGCCTTCGGAGCCTTCGTTATGGGCAGCATCCTGGCAGAAACCATTGAGGCAGAGAAGATTATCAAGCTTGTAGAACCGGTAAAGAATCTCTTCGGAGCCATCTTCTTCGTATCGGTAGGTATGCTGGTAGACCCGAAGATTCTGGTAGAATATGCCGTTCCTATCCTCGCCCTGGTGGGCACGATACTGGTAGGTCAGGCGATATTCGGCACCTTCGGCTTCATGCTCGGAGGCGAGTCGCTGAAGTCGGCGATGCGCTGCGGTTTCTCGATGGCTCAGATTGGTGAGTTCTCTTTCATCATCGCCTCGCTGGGTCTGTCGCTCGGCGTCATCAGCAAGTTCCTCTATCCGGTAGTGGTAGCGGTGAGCGTCATCACCACCTTCCTTACACCTTATATGATCCGTCTTGCCACACCTACTTATCAGGTGATGGAGAAACATCTGCCCGACAAGCTCATCCACATTCTGAACCATTTCGCGATGAGTCATCCCCAGACGCAGCAGCAGAGCAAGTGGAAATCGCTGATCCGCCAGATGCTGGTCAACACCACCGCCTACTCCATCCTTTCGGCAGCCGTCATCGCCCTGATGTTCACCTTCGTACTGCCGCTGATGCGCAATCTGCTGCCAGGCTGGCATCTCCACTGGTATGCCAACGCCATCACCGGTCTGCTCACCGTCCTATTCATCTCGCCGTTCCTGCGCGCCATCGTGATGAAGAAGAACCACAGTGCCGAGTGGAAACGCCTCTGGGTAGAGAGCAGCATCAACCGCGTGCCGCTGCTCTTTACGGTGTTCGTGCGCTTTATGATAGCACTGGCTTTCATCTTCTACATCATCAATTTCCTCTCGCGCTTTACCAATGCTCTGATTGTCTGCATCGGTGCAGCAGTAGTGATGCTGATGATAACCTCCCGCCGCATCAAGAAGCGTAGCATCGTGATGGAGCGCGTCTTCGTTCACAACCTCCGCTCGCGCGATATTGCGGCTCAGGTGAATGGCGAAAAGCGGCCGCTCTACGAGGGCAGACTGCTAGACCGGGATATCCACATCAGCGAATTTGAAGTGCCTGAAGATAGCAGTTGGACTGGCAAATCACTGCGAGAACTGCATCTGCGCCAGCGGTTCGGTGTAGACCTGAGCAGCATTCACCGCGGCTCTCACCGGCTGAACATCCCGAACGGCAACATGATCATCTTCCCGGGCGACAAACTGCAGGTAATCGGCAACGACGACCAGCTGCAGAAATTCAACACCGCCCTGCAGAGCGACCTGCTGCCTGAGGAGGCTGAAATAGAAAAGCGCGAGATGAAACTTAGCCAGCTCATCATCAGCGGCGGCAGCGAATTCCTGGGAAAGACACTGATAGAAAGCGGAATAAGGGATAAATACAACTGTATGGTGGTAGGACTGGAAGAGGGCCGGGAGAACCTGACCCGTGTTCTGCCTACCCGAGTATTCGAAAAAGGCGATATCATCTGGCTGGTAGGCGAAGAGGCAGACCTTCAGAAGATTCAGGAAAAGAGCTAATAAACTTGAGTTTTTTTTAGGCACGGATTACACGGATTTATAGCGCTCATGTAAATTAAGCGATTTACCATCTCATAAAAAATCCGCGTAATCCATGCCTTATTTATACCCCTGGGCGTGTGGGGACATTTTCCAAGGATTTATCTCACGGTGATATGGAAGCACCCCTGCTTCACCTCATATTTGATATAGCAGCGGTTCTTGTTGCGGAAATCGCGGAGCACCTCGGAGAACACCCATTTCAGGGTATCATTCTGCACCTGTCGGCGAGGCTGTTCACGGGTCTGAATCTGCTTGTAGCGGTTGTAGCAGATATCGAAGGTAGTACCATAGAGATGACACGAATTCTCGGTAGCATTGCCGTTTCGGGTACGCAGTTTCGCCACATCATCCTTGGTACGCAGAATGCTCGTCACGATAATCTTATGCAGCGGAATGCCCTTGATCTGCAGCGAATCGAAATAGGCACGGCCGATATCCTGGAGCAGCACAGAGGCACGAGGCACCAGGTAAGGAATACTGTTGTTCAGCTTGTCGACATAAAAGAAAGGGTTGCTGCCCACATACACCAGCTTGCCCTTGCTGTTCTCCGCCTCCAGACGGTTCTGTACCGGTTTCACACCATGCTTAGTAGCCGCCAGAATCTGCACATCCTGCTGGTCGGGGAAAGTATTGCCGAAATGAGGCACCGAGAAGATGCGATGCTTCACCTCCTTGCCATCCTTGTCGAAGAAGATAGAAGGCTTGCCGCTCTGTACCGTATCAGGCATAACAGAGAGTTCATCCTCCTTCAGGTCCTCAGCCACATTCCCTTCAGCATCAGCCGATGCATCAGAAATCTCAGCAGAAGAAGCATCAGAAGCAGCCGAATCCTTCGCTGCCACGAGCGTAGAATCAGCCGCACCAGCAGCCGCAATCTTCGGTTTTGCTACTCCCGGAAAGATGACTCTTACCAGCGCCAGAAGCAAAACCACAATACCAAAACCCTGTAAATATCTGTTCTTACTAATCTTCATAATTATCTTATTTTCACGAAATAATATTCTATATTCTTCAGGCAAAACGGGAACCGCATCGCCAAATTTAGCTGCAAAGGTAACAAAATCTCTCGAAAAAATAGCTTTTTTAATATTTAAAGAATGTTTTATTCGCCGAAATTTGCTCATTTCATGGAAAAGTAGTAATTTTGCAGCGTTATATAACAAAATATTAGATAGGATAGTTTAAACTTTATAGAATTAAGACATTTTGATAGAGAAACATATTGTACTTGAAGATATCGATCCAGTGATGTTCTACGGTGTGAACAATGCCCACCTGCAGATGATTAAATCGCTGTATCCTAAGTTGCGTATCGTAGCACGCGACAACGTGATTCGTGTGCTCGGCGACGAAGAGGAAATGGCAAAGGTGGAAGAGGATATTGAGCAGATGCGCAAGCACTTGCTTAAATACAACATGCTCAATGATGAGGACATTCTGGATATCGTGAAAGGAAAACAGACCAAGGCGGACAGCGTGAAAGGTGTGCTGGTATACAGTATCAGTGGCCGACCTATCAAGAGCCGCAGCGAAAACCAGCAGCAACTGATAGATGCTTACGAGAAGAACGACATGGTATTTGCCGTGGGACCAGCCGGTACCGGTAAGACCTATCTCAGCATCGCCCTTGCCGTAAAGGCCCTCAAGGAAAAAGCCATCAAGAAAATCATCCTCTCACGACCAGCCGTAGAAGCCGGCGAAAAGCTCGGTTTCCTGCCTGGCGATATGAAAGACAAAATTGACCCATACCTCCAGCCGCTCTACGATGCGCTGGAAGACATGATACCTGCCGTAAAGCTGCAGGATATGATGGAAAAGCACATTATCCAGATTGCTCCGCTCGCCTTTATGCGCGGACGCACACTCAGCGATGCCGTCGTCATCCTCGACGAGGCGCAGAACACAACCTCCCAACAGATTCGCATGTTCCTAACCCGTATGGGCATGAACACCAAGATGATTATCACCGGCGACCTGACACAGATTGACCTGCCACGCGAACAGCGAAGCGGACTGAAGGAGGCGCTCAAGATTCTGGACGGAGTGGAAGGCATCGGAGTGGTGAAGCTGGGACAGAAGGATATCGTGCGCCACAAACTCGTAACCCGCATCGTTAACGCATACGACAAGTATGACAAGGAGAGAGCGGAAGAAAAGAAAACAATTAAAAATTAATAATTGATAATTAATAATTAACAGTACTGCTCTAGGGGCAGGCTCAATTATAAATTGTAAATTATAAATTATAAATTAAATAAAATGAAAGCATTAACAAAGACAGATTTCCATTTTGATGGACAGAAGAGTGTTTACCACGGTAAAGTACGTGATGTGTATGACATTAACGACGACCTCCTCGTGATGGTCGCTACCGACAGAATCTCAGCGTTCGACGTTGTTCTGCCTAAGGGTATCCCTTTCAAAGGACAGGTGCTCAATCAGATTGCAGCTAAGTTCCTGGACACAACTACAGACATCTGTCCAAACTGGAAGTTGGCTACTCCAGACCCAATGGTTACCGTAGGTTTGAAGTGCGAAGGTTTCCGCGTGGAGATGATCATCCGTTCTATCCTCACCGGTAGTGCATGGCGCGAGTATCAGAAGGGCTGCCGCGAGATCTGCGGTGTGAAGTTGCCAGACGGTATGCGCGAGAACCAGCGTTTCCCAGAGCCTATCATCACCCCTACTACAAAGGCCGACGAGGGTCACGACATGAATATCTCTAAGGAAGAGATCATCGCCCAGGGTATTGTTAGTGCAGAGGATTACGCTGTGATGGAGGACTACACACGCCGCATCTTCGCCCGCGGTCAGGAAATCGCTGCCAAGCAGGGCTTGATCCTCGTAGATACCAAGTACGAGTTCGGCAAGCGCGACGGCAAGGTTTACCTCATCGACGAGATCCACACTCCAGACTCTAGCCGCTACTTCTATGCTGACGGTTACGAGGAGAAGTTTGAGAAGGGTGAACCACAGCGCCAGCTCTCTAAGGAGTTCGTTCGCCAGTGGCTCATCGAGCACAACTTCATGAACGAGCCAGGCCAGACCATGCCAGAGATTACCGACGAGTATGCAGAGAGCGTATCCGACCGCTACATCGAACTCTACGAGCACATCACCGGCGAGAAGTTTGACAAGGCTGCTGAGGAAGGCGACATCGCTGCCCGCATCGAGAAGAACGTAAGCGAGTGGCTTGCTGCACACAAGTAGTTTTTAGTTAATAGTTAATAGTTAAAAGTTTATAGCATGAACCACTTTGGCAATCTTGCTAAACGGCGAAGCCGCTATAAATTATAAACTATATATAAATGTATAAGCAAGAACAGATAAAGCCCTACGAGGGCACAGGAGACAAGGGCAAGCTGGTAGAGGAGATGTTCGACAACATCGCCCCTACCTACGATACCCTGAACCACCGTCTCTCGTGGGATATCGATAAGGGATGGCGCAAGAAGGCAATCAGGCGTCTTGCGCCCTTCTCTCCTAAAAAGATGCTCGACATCGCTACCGGTACCGGCGATTTCGCCATCCTAGCCGCACAGATGCTACATCCCGACCAACTAATCGGAGCAGACATCTCGGAAGGCATGATGGAGATAGGCAGACAGAAGGTAAAGCAGCAGGGACTGGAAAACACCATCTCCTTTGCCAAGGAAGACTGCCTCAACCTCTCGTTCCAGGACGAGAGCTTCGACGCAGTAACCGCAGCCTTCGGTATCAGGAACTTCCAGAACCTGGACCAGGGACTGAAGGAAATGTGCCGGGTACTGAAAAAAGGCGGACATCTCTGCATCGTAGAACTCACCACGCCGGTCAGTTTCCCGATGAAGCAGCTGTTCAGTATCTACAGCAACACTGTCTTGCCGATGTATGGCAAACTCATCAGCAAAGACCAGAGCGCCTACAGTTATCTCAACAAGACCATCGAGGCATTCCCTCAGGGCGAGGTCATGATGGAGGTGTTCAAAAAGGCAGGATTCGCAAAGGCAGAGTTCAAGCGACTCACCTTCGGCATCTGCACACTCTATTTCGCAACCAAATAAAACAAAAATATTATGGACAAGTATGGACTCATAGGTTACCCTTTGGGGCATTCGTTCTCAAAGAACTATTTCAACGAAAAGTTTGAGAACGAGGGCATCGATGCCCAATACATCAACTTTGAGATACCTTCTATCGAAAATCTTACCGAGATTCTCGACTCAAATCCTGAACTAAAGGGGCTCAACGTCACAATACCTTATAAGGAGAAAGTGATCAGCTATCTCGACGTGGTAAGCCCTGAGGCGAATGCTATCGGAGCCGTCAACGTGATCAAGGTGGAGCACAGAGGCGAAGATGTTTATCTGAAAGGATATAACAGCGATGTAATCGGTTTTACCAAGAGCATCGAACCTTATATCGAGCCTTATCACAAGAAGGCTCTCATCCTGGGTACAGGCGGAGCTTCAAAGGCTATCAACTTCGGTCTGAAATCGCTCGGACTGGAAACAGCCTTCGTGAGTCGATACGAGCGTCCGGGTACTATTCAGTACGAAAAAATCACCCCTGAGGTTATCAAGGAGTATAACGTCATCGTAAACTGTACCCCAGTGGGCATGTACCCACACGTAGACGAGTGTCCTGCGCTGCCTTACGAGGCAATGGACAGCCACACCCTGCTCTACGACCTCATCTACAATCCCGACGAAACCCTCTTCATGAAGAAGGGCAAAGAACACGGAGCCACAGTAAAGAATGGCTTGGAAATGCTCTTGTTGCAAGCCTTTGCATCATGGGATTTCTGGCACCAGGAAAAATAAGCATATCATAAAGTTCAAAGATCAAAGTTCAAAAGTAAGAATATGAGTAACAATAGATATATGATGCGCGGTGTTAGCGCAGCAAAGGAAGATGTTCACAACGCTATCAAGAACATCGACAAGGGTATCTTCCCACAGGCTTTCTGCAAGATCATACCTGATATCTTGGGCGGCGACCCAGAGTATTGTAACATTATGCATGCCGACGGTGCAGGTACCAAGTCGAGCTTGGCTTACATGTACTGGAAGGAGACGGGCGACCTCTCTGTATGGAAAGGTATCGCTCAAGATGCTATCGTGATGAATACCGACGACCTGCTCTGCGTAGGCGCCGTAGACAACATCCTCGTAAGCTCTACCATCGGACGCAACAAGATGCTCATCCCAGGCGAGGTAATCTCAGCTATCATCAACGGTACTGACGACCTGCTCCACGAGATGCGTGAGATGGGTATCGGCATCTATCCTACCGGCGGTGAGACTGCTGACGTAGGCGACCTGGTTCGTACTATCATCGTTGACTCTACCGTTACCTGCCGCATGAAGCGCAGCGATGTCATCAACAACGCCAACATCCGTCCAGGCGATGTCATCGTAGGTCTTTCTTCTACAGGTCAGGCTACTTACGAGAAGAAGTACAACGGCGGTATGGGCAGCAACGGACTTACTTCTGCCCGCCACGATGTATTCGCCAAGTATCTCGCAGAGAACTATCCTGAGAGCTACGACCACGCCGTGCCAGACGAGTTGGTTTACAGCGGTAAGTATAAGTTGACTGATGAGGTAGAGGGTTCACCTATCAATGCCGGCGAGTTGGTTCTCTCTCCTACCCGCACCTACGCTCCTGTCATCAAGAAGATTCTCGACGAACTCCGCCCAGAGGTTCACGGTATGGTTCACTGCACCGGTGGTGCCCAGACCAAGGTTCTTCACTTCGTAGGCGAGAACTGCAAGGTAGTGAAGGACAACATGTTCCCAGTACCTCCACTCTTCAAGGCGATCCACGACTGCTCAGAGACCGACTGGAAGGAAATGTATCAGGTATTCAACATGGGTCACCGCATGGAGATCTACGTACGTCCTGAGGTTGCCGAGAAGGTTATCGCCATCAGCAAGAGCTTCAACATCGATGCCCAGATTGTGGGTCACATCGAAGAAGGCAAGCGCAGCCTGACCATCAAGAGCGAATTCGGAACATTCGAATACTAAAAATAGAATTAAGATTAATGGATAATAACAACATATTACAGAAGCTAGAAGGCTTAGAGAGCCGATACGAGGAAGTAAGCACCCTCATTACCGACCCAGATGTCATCGCCGACCAGCCACGCTACGTGAAGCTCACCAAGGAATGGAAAGACCTGGGTGACATCATGAACGCACGCAAGCGATACATCAACTGTCTGAATAGCATCAAGGAGGCAAAGGACATCCTTGCCAACGAGAGCGATCCGGAAATGAAGGAGATGGCTCGCGAAGAACTCAACGAGAACGAGGCGCTGCAGCCTAAACTTGAAGAAGAAATCAAGATTGCGCTGGTACCTAAGGACCCAGAAGACGCCAAGAACGTACAGATGGAAATCCGAGGCGGTGCCGGAGGCGACGAGGCAGCCCTCTTTGCAGGCGACCTATTTAATATGTATAAGAAATACTGCGAATCGAAGGGATGGACCGTCAGCGTGACTTCTGTTTCTGAAGGCGCAGTAGGTGGATACAAGGAAATCGACTTCGCTGTAAGCGGTACTGACGTTTACGGTACATTGAAGTACGAATCAGGTGTTCACCGAGTTCAACGTGTGCCTGCTACTGAAACACAGGGCCGTATGCACACCTCAGCTGCTACCGTGGCCGTATTGCCAGAGGCAGACAAGTTTGAAGTGAACATCAACGAAGGCGATATCAAGTGGGATACCTTCCGAAGTTCAGGTGCCGGTGGTCAGAACGTGAACAAGGTGGAGTCTGGTGTACGTCTCCGCTACCCTTGGAAAAACCCTAACACAGGCGAGGTAGAGGAAATCCTCATCGAGTGTACCGAAACCCGTGACCAGCCAAAGAACAAGGAGCGTGCCTTGAGCCGCCTCTATACATTCATCCACGACCGTGAGCACCAGAAGTATGTTGACGATATCGCCAGCCGCCGCAAGAGCCTCGTTTCTACCGGCGACCGCAGTGCGAAGATCCGTACCTACAACTTCCCACAGGGCCGTGTTACCGACCATCGTATCGGTTATACCACTCACGATCTCAACGGTTTCCTGGCAGGTGATATTCAGGACATGATTGATGCCCTGACTGTAGCCGAGAACGCAGAGAAGCTGAAAGAAACAGAATTGTAAAACCCCGATTCATCGTTCCGTACTTCGGGGCGATGAATCATCATATCAATCCATTATGAATAGAAAAGAACTCGTAGAGCAGATTTTCGCCAAGAAGAGTTTCTTGTGCGTAGGTCTTGACACAGATATCAACAAGTTGCCTAAGTGCATCACCGAGAGTGAAGACATCCAGGGCGCAGAAGCCGAAATGATATTCAGATTCAACCAGGCTATCATCGATGCAACAGCCCCATACTGTGTGGCTTACAAGCCAAACCTGGCTTTCTATGAGAGCCGTGGCATCGATGGCATGATTGCCTTTGAAAACACCATCAAGTATCTCCACAGTCACTATCCAAACCATTTCATCATCGCAGATGCCAAGCGCGGCGATATCGGCAACACCAGCAAGATGTATGCCCAGACATTCTTCGAGGAGTACAATATCGACTCTGTAACCGTAGCACCTTATATGGGTGAGGATTCAGTCAAGCCATTCCTCGAGTATGACGGCAAGTGGGTTATCCTCCTGGCACTTACCAGCAACAAGGGTAGCCACGACTTCCAGCTCACCGAGGATAAGGAGGGCGAGCGCCTCTTCGAGAAGGTTCTCAAGAAGAGCCAGGAATGGGGCAACGATGAGAACATGATGTATGTAGTAGGCGCTACACAGGGCAAGATGTTCGAAGATATCCGCAAGGTGGCTCCTAACCACTTCCTCCTCGTACCGGGCGTAGGTGCACAGGGTGGTAGCCTGCAGGAGGTTTGCAAGTATGGCATCATCAAGGACTGCGGCTTGCTCGTCAACTCTTCCCGCGGCATCATCTATGCCAGCAACGGCGATGACTTTGCTGAGGTAGCAGGGCAGAAAGCTAAGGAATTGCAGGCAGAAATGGCAGCAGAACTTGCTAAGTTATAAAAACTCGATTTAGGCGCAAAGTATCTTGAAAAAGAGGCTTTGCGCCTAAAAAATACCTTTTTATGGGGAGAAAAAGCAAAATATTACAAAATAAAGTCGAGAATCTAAATCTTTTTTGCTATTTTTGCAAACAAATTGCGGTTACCTAAAGGTAATGATGCCTTGGGAACCTAAATAAAACAAACTAGAAGTCAGATAAATTATGGAATTTACCGCTCAACAAATAGCCCAGTTCGTTCAGGGCCGTGTGGAAGGTGATGAGAACGCAACAGTCAACACCTTCGCAAAAATCGAAGAAGGTAAGGAAGGCGCCATCTCGTTCCTTTCTAACCCTAAATACACTCATTATGTTTACGAAACTAAGTCAAGCATCGTACTCATTGATGAGAACGTAGAATTGGAACACCCTGTCAGCACAACCCTCATCCGTGTGAAGAATGCATACGAGTGTGTGGCTAAGCTCCTGCAGATGTACGAATCCATGAAGCCTAGGAAGACCGGCATCGATCCGCTGGCTTTCGTATCTCCAAAGGCTAAGGTGGCTGAAGGCGTATATGTAGGTGCTTTCGCATATATCAGCGATGGTGCAGAGGTAGGCGAAGGTAGCCAGATTTATCCTCATGCCTACATCGGAGAGGGTGTGAAGATTGGTAAGAATGCACTCATCTATCCGAACGTTACCGTATATCACGGCTGTAAATTAGGCAATAACGTTACGCTTCATGCCGGTTGTGTAATCGGTGCCGACGGATTTGGATTCGCTCCAGGTCCTGAAGGTTACGACAAGATTCCTCAGATTGGTATAGTTACCATCGAAGACGATGTAGAGATTGGTGCCAACACTTGTGTAGACCGTTCTACAATGGGTTCTACCTATGTTCGCAAGGGCGTAAAGCTCGACAACCTCGTACAGATTGCCCACAATACCGATATCGGTGCCAACACCGTGATGTCTTCTCAGGTAGGTATAGCAGGCAGTACAAAGGTAGGCGAATGGTGTATGTTTGGCGGTCAGGTGGGTCTTGCCGGCCACATCACTATCGGCGATAAGGTGTTCCTCGGTGCCCAGAGCGGTGTTCCGGGCAGCCTCAAGAGCGGCCAGCAGCTCATCGGAACTCCTCCTATGGAGCAGCGCGCTTACTTCAAGTCTCAGGCCATCTTCCGTCGTTTACCTGACATGTACAAGGAACTCAACGACCTGAAGAAGCAGATTGAAGAATTAAAGAAAAACAATTAAAAATAATATGACACGGATGACGCGGAGGCTAACGCCACTAAGTAATCCGAAGAAAACGCAGAGAAAAAATCCGTGTTATCCGTGCCTAAAAAATGAATATAATTATGTCAAAACAGAAGACACTGAAAGGTAGTTTCTCTCTTTGCGGAAAGGGTTTGCATACAGGCTTGAGCCTCACCGTAACTTTCAATCCTGCACCAGAGAACACCGGTTATAAAATACAGCGCATCGACCTCGAAGGCGAGCCTGTTATCCAGGCTGTAGCTGAGAACGTTGTTGAAACACAGCGCGGTACCGTACTCGGTAAGGGCGATATCCGTGTTTCTACCATCGAGCATGGTATGTCAGCACTCTATGCCCTCGGCATCGACAACTGTCTCATCCAGGTAAACGGTCCTGAGTTCCCTATCCTCGACGGTTCTGCTGCTCCGTATGTAGAGAAGATCCAGAGCATAGGCATCCAGGAGCAGAATGCTGAGAAAGACTACTACATCATCCGTCATAAGATTGAGGTGAAAGATGATAATGGGTCTGTCATCACCATCCTTCCTGACGAGGACTTCAGCATCACAGCCATGTGTTCTTTCGAGAGCAAATTCATCAACAGCCAGTTTGCTACCCTCGAAAAGATGGAGACATACGCAGAGGAGATTGCATCAGCCCGTACCTTCGTTTTCGTACGCGACATCATGCCTCTGCTTCAGGCTAACCTCATTAAGGGTGGTGACCTGGACAATGCCATCGTTATCTACGAGCGCCAGGTAGAACAGACTCAGCTCGACCAGCTCGCCGACCATCTCAAGGTGCCTCACATGGATGCAAACAAGTTGGGTTACATCCAGCACCGCCCATTGCAGTGGGAGAACGAATGTACACGTCATAAACTGCTCGATATCATCGGCGATATGGCACTCATCGGCAAGCCTATCAAGGGTCGCATCATCGCTACGCGTCCAGGCCATACCGTAAACAACAAGTTCGCCCGCCTCATGCGCAAGGAGATTCGCAAGCACGAGATTCAGGCTCCTATCTACGATCCTAACGAGGAGCCAATCATGGATAATATCCGCATCCGTCAGCTCCTGCCCCACCGCTACCCTATGCAGCTGGTCGATAAGGTCATTGCTATGGGTCCTAACAGCATCGTGGGCGTAAAGAATGTAACCAGCAACGAGCCTTTCTTCACCGGTCACTTCCCTGAAGAGCCAGTGATGCCAGGCGTTCTCCAGGTAGAGGCGATGGCACAGTGTGGCGGTCTGCTCGTATTGAACCAGCTGGAGGAGCCTGAGCGCTGGAGTACTTACTTCATGAAGCTCGATGATGTGAAGTTCCGCAAGAAGGTGGTTCCGGGCGATACTCTCCTCTTCCGTGTAGAACTCCTCGCACCCGTGCGTCATGGCATCAGCTCTATGAAAGGCTATATGTTCGTAGGCGACCAGGTGGTGGCAGAGGCTACTTTCACAGCACAGATTGTTAAGAACAAGTAATAATAAAATAGAAATATGAATCAGATTAGTCCATTAGCGTTCGTTCACCCAGAGGCAAAACTCGGTGACAACAACATTATCGGTCCTTTCTGCTATATCGACAAGGACACCGTTTTGGGCGATAACAACGTATTGCAGAACAGCGTTACCATCCACGTGGGCGCTCGCATCGGCAACAATAATGAATTTTTCCCAGGCGCCAGCATCTCTACCAAGCCTCAGGACTTGAAGTTCAAGGGCGAGCAGACAACCTGCGAGGTTGGCGATAACAACAGCATCCGTGAGAACGTTACTATCTCTCGTGGTACAGCCTCTAAAGGCAAGACCGTAGTAGGCAGCAACAACCTCCTGATGGAGACCGTTCACGTGGCTCACGACTGCGTGCTCGGCAGCGGCTTGATTATCGGCAACTCTACCAAGTTTGCCGGTGAGGTGGTAATAGACGACAACGCCATCGTCAGCGCCAACGTTCTCGTTCACCAGTTCTGCCATATCGCAGGCTACGTAATGATCCAGGGCGGTTGCCGTTTCTCTCAGGATATTCCTCCATACATCATTGCCGGCAAGGAGCCAACCCGCTACTGCAGCATCAACCTCATCGGTCTGCGCCGTCGCGGTTTCAGTAATGAGACCATCCAGAACATTCATGAGGCTTACCGCCTGCTCTACAGCAAGGGTATATTGAAGGAAGGTATCGAGGAAATCAAGAAGAATCTTGAGGTTACCAAGGAGATTCAGTATATTATCGACTTCGTAGAGAGTTCTCAGCGAGGCATTATCCGATAAAAGTAAAAGGGTAAAAAAGTAAAAAGGTAAAAAGAGCATCCTTGCATAGGTTTATGAAACGAGCAAGGATGCTTTTTTCTTGAATATAAAAAATGATATATGAAAACATTGATTGTGGTCTTAGGTCCTACCGGTGTAGGTAAAACGGAGCTTTGCCTTTCACTGGCAGAGCATCTCGCTATACCTATCATCAATGCCGACTCCCGCCAGATCTTCGCCGAACTTCCTATCGGAACTGCAGCCCCTACTGCCGAACAGCAGCAACGGGTAAAGCATTATTTCGTAGGAAACCACCACATCGAAGATTATTACAGCGCTGCCCAATATGAGGCTGATGTGATGAATCTCCTGCAGGAAGACATCTTCAAGAATCACGATGTGGCTCTGCTTACAGGCGGCAGCATGATGTATATCGATGCTGTATGCAAAGGAATCGACGACATCCCTACTGTTCGTGACGACATACGCACTTGGATGAAACAGCGGCAGGAAGAGGAAGGGCTGGAGGCGCTGGTAGAAGAACTCCACAAGATGGATCCGGAGCACTGGTCGATAGTAGACAGGAAGAATCCACGCCGCGTGGTTCATGCACTTGAAATCTGTCATCAGACCGGCAAGACTTATACTTCTTTCCGCACAGCCGAAAAGAAGCAGCGCCCTTTCCGCATCATCAAGATAGGTCTGAACCGCGACAGAACAGAACTCTACGACCGCATCAACCAGCGTGTATTGATGATGATGGACGAAGGTCTGGAGGCAGAAGCACGCAGCGTATATCCGCAGAAGGGACTCACCTCGTTGAGAACCGTAGGCTACAAAGAAATGTTCTCCTACTTTGACGGCGAGATAGACCGCGATGAAGCTATCAGACAAATCCAATCGCACAGCCGTGAATACATGCGCAAGCAACTTACCTGGTTTAAGCGGGATACCACTATCCAATGGTTCCATCCAGACCAGCAAGAAGAAATCCTTGCGTACATTGATAAAGAAATAGGATAACTCTTAGTCGCTTTTTACTAAGAGTTATCCTAAAGTAAGGCTTGCCCCCTTATTTTAGGGGCAAGCGAATAAACTTATTGACTTTCAAGCACTTATATACACAATACAGAAAAAAAAAACACCATAGATGGGACCAGCAGAAAAAGAGGAAAGATCTATATTCTCTCCCTTTATATCCAATCAAGAATTTCCTTGAAATATGAGATGCGGCGGAGTTTCGGGTGTTCATACTCTTCAGTCTTCTCATGCGCCCAAATAGATTGGGCAGGAATATGGATGGCAGAACAGCCGATGCTCAGCGCAGGAGCAATATCACTCTTGAAACTGTTACCCACCATGACGAGTTCTGAAGGCTGGACATCCAGTTCCCTGCAGAGGCGGCGGTAAGCTTCAGGCTTTTTATCGCTCACGATACTTACCACATCAAAATAACGCTGCAAACCCGAGCGCCATAATTTATTCTCCTGATCCTGCAACTCTCCCTTCGTAAAGACGGCAAGTTTCAATCCCCTGCCCTCTTTCTTCTTTTCATGCAGCAGAGCCAGCGTCTCCTCTACCCCCTCCAGCGGTTTGGCATCAAGATGCAGCAGACTCTTTCCCAGCCCTATAATCTGAGCAATCACATAGGCAGAAACCTTGCCCTTACTCACCTTCACGGCATTCTCTACCAGCGAAATGGTGAAAGCCTTGCAGCCATACCCCAAGTCAGCCATATTACCACTTTCCGTCTCCAGAAGAGCGGCAGAAATTTCTTTCTCTTTTCCGTACTCAGAAAGAAGTTCGCAATATTCATGCTCCACCTCTTCGAAATATTCCTGTAATGCCCAGAGCGTATCATCGGCATCGAAGGCTATCGCCCTGATATCTTTAAATCTATCCATTTTCATGTTTGTTATGTTTTACACCTTATTAAATATAGGAGTTCTGACTGCAAAGATAACTACTTTCTTTCAGAAAAACAGAAGAAAAATCGTTTTTAACAAGAATGTAACATCTGTTTAAATAGCCTGTAACATTTCCTACGTACTTTTGCAGCCGAAAAGAAGGAGAAAATGGATAACTCCCGCAAATAAGGGAAAGAAATATCCCCCACAAAGTAAATAATAACAATAAACATTAAGATAATAATGGGTACAATTTATTTATGTATTGTGATCTTCCTGCTCTGTTTAGCAGTGTTCGATCTCTTCGTAGGAGTCAGCAACGATGCTGTCAACTTCCTGCAATCTGCCATCGGAGCTAAGGTGGCTAAGTTTCGCACGGTGCTGATTATCGCATCCTGCGGTGTAGTTCTCGGAGCCATCATGTCATCGGGAATGATGGATATCGCCCGCCATGGTATCATGAGTCCTGACCACTTTACATTCGAAGAGATAATGACGCTCTTCCTGGCGGTCATGGTGACTGATGTCATCATCCTGGATGTGTTCAACACCTTAGGTATGCCGACCTCTACTACCGTCTCTCTGGTATTCGAGTTGCTGGGTGGTGCTTTCATCCTCGCTACATTGAAGATGTATGGCGATGACAGCCTCAACTATGGCGTATTGCTCAATAGCAACAAGGCGTTGGAGGTAATTATGGGTATCTTCTCATCTGTCATCATCGCCTTCGTGTTTGGTGCCTTTGTGATGTGGCTTTCCCGTATCATTTTCACCTTCAACTACCGCAAGCACAGCCGCTACAGCATCGCTATCTTCGGCGGTATCGCCTTTACAGCCCTCTCTTACTTCATCTTCATGAAGGGTTTGGGCAAGAGTCCTTACCTGCCTGCTGAGGTGCGCGATTACATCGACCAGAATCTCGGTTTCCTCATCTGCATCACCTTCGTGGTATCTGCTGTTGTAATGGAATTCCTGCACCTCTGCCGTGTCAACATCTTTAAGTTTACGGTACTGATGGGTACTTTCGCCCTGGCTATGGCTTTCGCTGGTAATGACCTGGTAAACTTCATCGGTGTACCTCTGGCTGGTCTCTCTTCTTATCAGGACTATATGGCAAATGCCAACGGTGCAGCGCCAGACCAGTTTATGATGACTTCATTGATGGAGAGTGCCAAGACTACTCCAGGCTTCCTGCTTGCTGCCGGTGCCGTGATGATTATCGCCATGGCGACATCCAAGAAAGCACAGAACGTAATCAAGACTTCTGTTGACTTGAGCCGTCAGGACGAGGGCGATGAGATGTTCGGCAGTTCTTCTGCAGCCCGCGTGATTGTACGCAACTGCCAGGCTACAGATTCATGGTTGAAGCAGTTTATGCCAAAGGCGCTGATGAACTGGATCAACAGCCGTTTCGACAAGAATGATGTTGAACTCGAGGAGAGTGCTGCTTTCGACGTGGTTCGTGCAGCCGTAAACCTGGTACTTGCTTCTATGCTGATCACCATCGGTACCAACCTGAAGTTGCCTCTCTCTACCACCTACGTTACCTTCATGGTAGCTATGGGTTCTTCACTTGCTGATAGAGCATGGAGCCGTGAAAGTGCCGTATTCCGTGTAACAGGTGTATTGAGTGTAATCGGTGGTTGGTTCATCACAGCCGGTGTAGCTTTCGCAGCCTGCGCCATTGTTTGTATCATCATGCACTTCGGTGGTGTGGGCATCCAGGCTTGCTTCATGGGCTTGGTTATCTACCTGCTCATCCGCAGCAACATCAAGTATAACAAGAAGGCTAAGGAAGAGGGCAAGAGTAGTACCTTCCAGCTGATGATGCGTTCCCGCGACCCAGAGATTGTATGGGATTTGCTTCGCCGTCAGGTTTCACGCACCCAGTCTTACGTCTGCCACTTCGCCCTGAACGAGTTCAACCAGATTATGGATGGTCTTGCTAACGAGAATACCCGCAACCTTCGTCATGCCAACAAGGATCTGAAGAAGGAACAGGATATGCTAAAGAAGTTCCGCCGTCAGGAGATGCTCGGTTTGAAGAAATCGCCTATCGAGATTGCCATCGAGCGCAACACCTGGTTCCATCTGGGTGCCAACAGCAACCAGCAGTTTATCTACTCTCTGCGCCGTATGCTCGACCCAATCAAGGAACATGTTGACAACAACTTCAATCCGCTTCCTGCTGAATACATCAAGGAGTTTGCTCCTGTACGCCAGAAGATCAACGACCTGATGCGCATGAGCTGCGAACTGATTGAAACTGGCAGATATGACAGCTATCGCGAGATACTTGCCGAGGCAGATGCCTGCAAAGACGAGCTTTCAGTTCTCCGCAAGAAGCATATCGACCGCATCCAGCACATGACTGACAATACGCTGATGCAGATTTCTCTGGTTTATCTCAACGTACTGCAGGAGAGTCAGGAATTCCTGAGTGTGATGAGGCATCAGTTAAGAGCTGCAAAGAAGTTTATGGAAAAGTAAATTTTCTCTGACATCTTGTCATGAAACTACTTTTTGGTATATCTGTTGCTTGTTGACAGATGACAGCGGATAACAAGAGTGTTATTTCGCTATCACAATATAATCTGAAAAGGTTAGTTTCTCATAGGTTAAGATTGTTAGGTTTAGTTTTTAGAAAAAAGTTTTAGGTTTTTAGTTAGATAAGGGCTCCAAGTGCTAGTGATTAGTATTTGGAGCCATTTTTTTGCCCAAATATTTGGCTATTAAGAAGAAATGTTGTAATTTTGCAGCCGATTTCTGAAAAGAATCATCATATTCAATAACCCGAGTGCTTGGTAAACCTCGTAAAAAACAAGAAAATGGACAAGAAAAAAACTCAAGTGAGCGTGCTGTTTATGCTTTTCAGCATCCTCTTCTGCGTTTGCCTGATTGCAGCAAACGTACTCGAAACAAAGCAAATCGCCTTCGGGCCAATTTCCCTTACCGGTGGACTCATCGTATTCCCTGTAAGCTACATTATCAACGATGTGATATGTGAAGTATGGGGCTATCAGAAAGCGCGTCTGTTGATCTGGACCGGCTTTGCGATGAACTTCTTCTTCGTGGCACTGGGTGCTATCTGCGATGTAATTCCAGCAGCGCCTTATTGGACCAACGATGCCGGTTTTCATGCCATCTTCGGTCTGGCACCCCGCATTGCAGCAGCCTCTTTCGTAGCCTTCATCATCGGTTCGTTTGCCAATGCTTATGTAATGAGCGTGATGAAAATCCGCGATGGCGGCAAGCATTTCTCTGCCCGTGCCATCCTCAGTACCATTGCAGGTGAGAGTTGCGACAGTCTTATCTTCTTCCCACTTGCCCTGGGCGGTGTGGTGCCTGCATCAGAATTGCCTTGGCTCATGCTCTGGCAGGTGATACTGAAGACAGCCTACGAGATTGTGGTATTGCCTCTGACCATCCGTGTAGTGAAATACGTAAAGAAGCATGAAGGTGAAGATGCATACGACAATAACATCTCCTACAATGTATTCAAGATCTTCAGCCTCGGCTAAAAGACATCAGTAAATATCAAACATTAAAACATTACCAAGCGTGGATAGAAAAGAAGACGGTCTTCAGGCATTAGGTGCCAAGACTACATATAGAATGGATTATGCGCCAGAGGTGCTCGAAACTTTCGTGAACAAGCATCCTGGCAACGATTACTGGGTACGTTTCAACTGCCCTGAGTTTACATCGCTCTGCCCTATTACGGGACAGCCAGATTTCGCAGAGATTCGCATCAGCTATATTCCTGACGTAAAGATGGTAGAGAGCAAGAGTCTGAAACTTTATCTCTTCAGTTTCCGCAACCATGGCGATTTCCATGAAGACTGCGTAAACATCATCATGAAGGATCTCATCAAACTGATGGACCCTAAATATATAGAGGTAACAGGCATCTTTACTCCTCGTGGCGGCATCAGTATCTGGCCGTATGCCAACTATGGCAAGCCAGGCACCAAATACGAGAAACTGGCAGAGCAGAGATTCGCTACTCACGAATAAAAAAAAACAAGAAACCTCGGAAGATTGGCAGATTGCTTTTCTTCCGAGGTTTTTTATTGTTTATTGCTGATGAAATTATGGGAACTGAGGATAATCCTCGAAGCGAGGCTTGCGCTTCTCAAGGAACGCCTTGCCACCTTCCTGAGCCTCATCCATCGTATAATAGAGCATCGTGGCATCGCCAGCCAACTCCTGAATACCAGCCTGACCATCCAGTTCGGCATTCAAGCCAGCCTTGATCATACGGAGTGCCAGAGGCGAACGCTCCATCATGATTTCAGCCCACTCTACACAGGTATCTTCCAACTTTTCGAGAGGCACCACCTTGTTCACCATTCCCATCTCTTCAGCCTCCTTGGCAGAATACTGCTTGCAGAGGAACCAAATTTCGCGAGCCTTCTTCTGACCCACCATTCTTGCCAGATAAGAAGAACCGAAACCGGCATCGAAGCTTCCTACCTTAGGACCAGTCTGTCCAAAGATGGCATTCTCTGAAGCGATGGTCAGGTCGCACATCACATGAAGCACATGTCCGCCACCGATGGCATAACCATTCACCATAGCGATGACCGGCTTTGGCAGACGGCGAATCTGCATCTGTACATCGAGCACATTCAGACGAGGTACACCGTCATTACCTACATAACCGCCTCGGCCCTTCACATGCATGTCACCTCCTGCACAGAACGCCTTATCGCCGGCACCCGTCAGAATGACCACACGGATATCCAAACAGTCGCGGCAATAGTTGAATGCCTGTGCCATCTCCCAAGTGGTCAACGGCGTGAAGGCATTACGGTAGCGCTCACGGTTGATGGTAATCTTAGCGATATGATTATACTCCTCGAAGATGATTTCCTTGAAATCAAAACCTTCTATCTTTTTCCATTCTCTCATTTTACTTTGAACTTTATGATTACTATTTATCTTATTCTTTTGAAAGAACTATCAGGCAAGTTCCTTACAGATCCTCTATCAGCACTTCTGGATAGCTTCCAGCATCTCGTTATCTACATCCATATCGGTGAAAACCTCCAGGAGCATCGGGCGCTCGCTCTCGGCATGAATCAATTGGCTGATGCCCTGTTCCATCTCTTCCATCGTATGAGCTGCGAGATATTTTACCTCATTCTGACTACAGATTCCTTCAGCCGTTACATGATGCTTTGCCATTATCATTTCTTCACGAGCCTGACTCTCCTTTAATCCCTGAAACTTGCCAAAGATGGCACCGCCACCATTATTGAGCACGATGATACGGAGCTTGCCGTTCAGATTTCTATTCCAGAGCGCATTCTGGTCATAGAAGAAACTCAGGTCGCCGAGAACGCTGTATACATGCTTATCAGACTTGTTCTTGCACATCGAGAAGCCAACAGCCGTAGAAAGAGAACCTTCTATGCCGTTCACTCCACGATTGCAGTAAACATGGCGGTCGGCATACAGATTCATCAACCGGATGGCAGAACTGTTGCCGGAGATGACGCTGCTCATCAGACCAGGAAGGAATGTATCGAATTTGCGGTCATAGATACCATCGTCCTGAGCATCTTTACCGCCTAAGGTGAACGCTTTGAAATCCTGAGGCTCAACCTTCTGAAGCTGGCTGAAGAATTCCTTTACGGTAGCCAGACTGCTGAACTCAGGCTTGAAGTTCTCTTTGCGTTCATAGCTTTTAGCCAACGCATCCATCCACAATTTGCGATAATCCTCCCAGTGGTTGTGCCAGCCAAAATTATCCAACCATGACATAGCATCACTGTTTGGCAAATCCATCACTTTAGTAAGATGCATGAACGTATCTTCGATATCAGCCTCTTGCGAGATTCTTATCTGCTCAACTCCTTTAAGCGAACGCAGATAAGATTTCAGCTTCTTGCTCACAATATGTCCACCTATATAAACCACCAGGTCAGGACGGAATCTTTCATCGTCCTTTATTTCATCCAGCAAATTCTCGAAAGCGCCATACAAGGTGGTTTTATTCCAATCTTCTCCCAGTTCTTCCTGAACCTTATATAGATAAGGTGGCATTGCCAGAGATTCCCATAATATAGGCATCCGGTCAATATAAGCCAACAAGTCTACATATTTTTCGGTATTGTCCAACTGGCCTATTACCACCAATGGACGTTTGGCTTTTAACACACATTCAAAAGGGGTCCCATCAAATGTGTCAATATTTGCCCTGCAGTAAGCAACCTCTATCTTGCGCTCTACGGGCAAAATTTCTTTCGTAAACGAATAGAAAGGCTCAGAGATAGGTACATTGATGTGTACAGGTCCCTTTATCCGTCCCATGCTTTTCAACAGCGCTTCGTTGACCAGCCGGTTGCAATACCAATGCATCTCTTCCTGCTGCTCACCTGCGAACACTTCTGGCAGAGATACCGCTTTTCTTACCATCTGCCCCAAAGCATCAGGCTGAGGAAGCGTCTGACCATCCAGCTGGTTGATCCACTGTGCCGGTCTGTCGGCAGAAATCACTATGAGCGGGATTTGCTGATAATAAGCCTCAGCTACTGCCGGATAAAGATTGAGCAATGCAGAACCCGAAGTCACACACACTACAACAGGCTGATAACCTTCAGCCATAGAAAGTCCAAGAGCTTGGAAGCCGGCGCTACGTTCGTCGGTTACAGGATAGCAAGTGATGTCTTCACACTCGTTGAGATTATGAACTATGGCTGCATTTCTGCTGCCCGGACACACTACAGCATGGCGAACACCATGCGCTACCAGTAAACTTGTCAAAATATTGACGTATTCTTTATTGCTATACATTTCACCTTATTTTTCAGGTTATTTTTATGTTTTCAGATTCTTGAAGACCCTTTGTCTTTTAGCATTATAAAATCAGAATGAATCCCTATCATTTTCTCTGCAAGACCTTTACAGGACCGACAGGATGGTCTGCATCTTAGCTTCAGTTTCCTTCCACTCCTTCTCCATCTCGCTCTCCTTCAGCAATCCGCCTCCGGCATAGAGTTCGCAGGAGCCGTCATCCAGAATGTTCATGCAGCGCAGGGAAACATAGAGATGCGTCTTTCCTTTCGGCGAAATCGGTCCCACAAAACCACTGTAGTATTTGCGCGACTGATGTTCATGCTGCAGGATAAACCGGCGAGCTTCATCCTTCGGTATTCCGCAGACGGCAGGCGTAGGATATAAGGCATCGAGCACATCGCCCAAACGCCCCGTATCATGCAGACGGAAAGCGATGTCGGTACGGAGATGATAGAGATTGGCAGCCATCGTGGTATAAGGTCCCTTCTTCTGATATTCATCCGAAAAGGCCTTGATGCAATCCTCGATATAATCGGTTACATACTGCTGTTCCTCTCTGTTCTTCTCCGACCATTCTATCCCTTCTACCGGATAATCGGCTATGGTCTTGGAAGGTTCAGCCTTTTGGGTGCCTGCCAGCGACATGGTTGCCATCTGATTCTGTTCACCTTTGAGCAGAATTTCAGGTGTAGCCATCAGCCATAAACCCGATTGGGGTGTATAAACCAAGGCTACAAAAAGACGGGGATACATCCGGCAGGTCTTCAGAAACAGAGCCTTTAAAGAGTCTGCATCCTGCACAACAGAAGCATTGGCTGTATTCTGCACATCTGAAGTCTTGCCGGCATCTTGCGCTGCTGAAGTATGGACTGATTCTAAAGGCTGCCGATTGCTCTGAATACGCAGTTTTCTTGCCAGAACAATCTTGCTGAATTTACCTTCAGAGAGCTGCCGGTGAAAGCATTCAAACTCCCTTGTATAGGCTTCAAAATTACGTCCCGACGTAGATTCTGCTACGTCACGACGTAAATCCTGCAGCGTCACGACGTAGGAAGTGCCGCATCGCGATGCATTTTCAGCCCCCTCGGCAGAAATCAGTTTGCTTTCATCCGGATGCATCAACACCACGGGACATTCGCTGGATGGCGCGAAAGGAGCTATCACGAAACCTTCCTTGCCATTCAGTTCTGCCACAGAAGAGAGTACCTCAGGTTCGCCCTCATGCTGAGCCACATAGATAGCATGGTGCAGATAAGGCAGACGATAATACGCAAAAGCTATCATACCTTTGTTTCTGCCCCCTTTTTCTGATTATCTTTCTTTGGGGTGAACACATAGTTGGTTACCTGTACGGTACAGATTACCTCACCAGCCGTATTCTTGATATCCACCTGCCAGGTATGCAAGGTTCTGCCCTTGTGCACAATCTTGGCAAAGGCAGTAACCGTATCGCCCTCGCTGACCGCCTGGACATGAGTACCGCTCACGTTGATGCCCACGGCAATCTGTCCCGGACAGAGCGCCAGGGAACCAATACCCGCCACATTCTCGGCAAGAGCCAGAGAAGCACCTCCACTCAAGAAACCGAAAGGTTGGCGATTACGCTCATCTACCTTCATCGTTGCCTGAAGCGTATCAGGCTCAGGGGTAGAAATGAAATGCATTCCGAGCGTCTTGGATAATCCATCAGTCTTGCTGATTCTTTTTACTAATTCATCTATGTTCATCTTATTATCTCCTATTTTTCGTATTTTGTTATTGATTCAGAGCTATTCGTTTTCTCTTCGCTCCAAAGTATGTTTCTGATAAACTCAACGCAAAGGTAAGACTTTCTTTAGAGAAAACAAAATTTATCGCACTTTTTATTTGATGAAGGGCAAACTTTACATACCTTTTCCTTTCTTTAATAATAAAAAACATAAAAAACGGCATATAGTTCAGATTTATTTTGTATTTTTGCACCAAAAATAAGAAAATAAAAGATATATCTGAATAGAATATGAACATTTTAGAGCTAAGCGAACAGGAAATCGTTCGCAGACAGAGTCTTCAGACATTGCGCGAGATGGGTATTGACCCATACCCAGCAGCAGAGTTTCCAACCAATGCATTCAGCACAGATATCAAAGCTGAATTCAAGGACGAGGACGAGCCACGCCAGGTAGTTATCGCCGGACGTATGATGGGTCGCCGCGTAATGGGTAAAGCTAGCTTCGCTGAGTTGCAGGACTCAAAGGGAAGAATCCAGGTTTATATCGCCCGCGACGAGATTTGTCCAGACGAGAACAAGGACCTTTATAATACTGTTTTCAAGAAACTCCTCGATATCGGTGACTTCATCGGTGTAAAGGGTTTCGTATTCCGCACACAGACTGGCGAGATTTCTGTTCACGCCAAGGAACTGTGCCTGCTCTCTAAGAGCTTGAAGCCACTCCCTATCGTGAAGTATAAGGATGGCGTGGCTTACGACAAGTTCGATGATCCAGAGTTGCGTTACCGCCAGCGCTACGTTGACCTCATCGTTAATGATGGCGTAAAGGATACTTTCCTGCAGCGTGCTACCGTACTCCGCACACTCCGCAGCGTACTCGACAACGCAGGTTATACTGAGGTAGAGACTCCTACCCTGCAGAGCATTGCCGGTGGTGCTTCTGCCCGCCCATTCATCACCCACTTCAATGCGCTCGATCAGGATATGTACATGCGTATCGCTACCGAGCTCTACCTGAAGCGCCTCATTGTAGGTGGTTTCGAGGGTGTTTATGAAATCGGCAAGAACTTCCGCAACGAGGGTATGGACCGCAACCACAACCCTGAGTTTACCTGTATGGAGCTTTATGTTCAGTACAAGGACTACAACTGGATGATGGCTTTCACAGAGAAGTTGCTCGAAACGATTTGTATCGCAGTAAACGGCAAGCCAGAGCGCGAGATTGATGGCAACATCATCAGTTTCAAGGCTCCATATCGCCGTCTGCCTATCCTCGATGCCATCAAGGAAAAGACCGGTTTCGACTGCAACGGCAAGACCGAGGAAGAGATCCGCGCATTCTGCAAGGAGAAGGGCATGGATGTAGATGAGACCATGGGTAAGGGTAAGTTGATTGACGAGCTCTTCGGTGAGTTCTGCGAGGGAACCTTCCTCCAGCCGACCTTCATCACCGACTATCCTGTAGAGATGTCTCCATTGACCAAGATGCACCGTTCTAAGCCAGGCTTGACCGAGCGTTTCGAGTTGATGGTAAACGGTAAGGAGCTTGCCAATGCATACTCTGAGCTCAACGACCCAATTGACCAGGAAGAGCGTTTCATCGACCAGATGAAGCTTGCTGACAAGGGTGATGACGAGGCAATGATTATCGATCAGGACTTCCTCCGTTCCCTCCAGTACGGTATGCCTCCAACATCAGGTATCGGTATCGGTATCGACCGCTTGGTCATGTTGATGACAGGCAAGACCTTCATCCAAGAGGTATTGTTCTTCCCACAGATGAAGCCAGAGAAGAAGATGCCACAGAGCACCATCAAGGAATGGGCAGAGATTGGCGTGCCAGAGAATTGGGCATACGTGCTCCGCAAGGCAGGCTTCAACCTCATCTCTGATATCCGTGAAGAAAAAGCACAAGGCTTGCAGCAGAAGATTGGAGAAATCAACAAGAAGTACAAGCTCGGCTACGAGAAGCCTTCTGTTGACAATATCCAGGGCTGGATTAATGCAGCAAATGCTTAATTGATAATGCATAATTAATTATAAATTCATTCGAAGTGTTCAACTGCGGTAAAATAGCGATAATTGGCGGCGGTAGCTGGGCTACGGCAATAGCCAAGATTGTGGTGGGTCATACTCATCACATAGGCTGGTATATGCGTCGCGATGACCGCATCGAGGACTTCAAGCGCATGGGGCACAACCCTGCCTATCTGATGTCGGCACGATTCAATGTAGATGAGATTTTCTTCTCTTCCGACATCAACAAGATAGTGCAGAATTACGATACCCTCGTGTTCGTCACCCCGTCGCCTTATCTGAAGAATCATCTCAAAAAACTCAAGACGCGACTAAGCGACAAGTTCATCATCACAGCCATCAAAGGTATTGTGCCTGATGAAAACCTCGTTTGCTCAGAGTATTTCCATCAGGTTTACGATGTGCCTTACGAGAACCTCGCCTGCATCGGAGGTCCTTCTCATGCCGAGGAAGTGGCACTGGAGCGACTGAGCTATCTCACCGTGGGCTGTAGCGATACCGAAAAGGCGCATGCCTTCGCCAACGATTGTCTGGCGAGTGAATTCATCAAGACCAAGACTTCGAGCGATGTCATCGGTATCGAATATTCTTCGGTTCTGAAGAACGTATACGCCATCGCAGCAGGTATCTGTGGCGGTCTGAAGTATGGTGACAACTTCCAGGCGGTACTCATGTCAAATGCCGTTCAGGAGATGCACCGCTTCCTGACAGCCGTCCACCCTATCGACCGAAGCATGTACGACTCAGTTTATCTGGGCGACTTGCTTGTAACAGGTTACAGCAACTTTTCCCGCAACCGCACCTTCGGAACCATGATAGGCAAGGGCTACAGCGTGAAGAGTGCGCAGATAGAGATGGAGATGATTGCAGAAGGATATTTCGGCACCAAGTGTATGAAGGAAATCAATCGCCACATGCACGTCAACATGCCGATTCTCGATGCTGTATATAATATATTGTACGAGCGCATCAGTCCGCAAATCGAAATCAAGCTCTTGACCGACTCGTTCAGATAGACACATCCTATCCTTCGATTTCGGCAGAAGAGTTTGTCTTCAAGTAGTAACATTAACACATTCATTTAGATATTAAAAGAAAAATGAAAAGTATCAGCTTAAACATTACAAAGGCTGCATCATTCCTTGCAGAAGATGCAGTAAAGGCTTACGAGCCTAAGGTTAAGGCCGCTCAGGAAGCTCTTGAGAACGGCACTTGTGAAGGTAACGATTTCTTGGGATGGTTGCATTTGCCATCTTCTATCACTCCTGAGTTCCTCAATGAGATTCAGGCTGTTGCCAATACTTTGCGCGAAAAGTGTGAGGTAGTTGTTGTAGCAGGTATCGGTGGTAGCTACCTCGGTGCACGCGCCGTTATCGAAGGCCTCGGCAACTCTTTCGCTTGGCTCGTAAACGACAAGAAGAACCCTACTATCCTCTTCGCAGGTAACAATATCGGTGAGGACTACCTCTTCGAGTTGACTTCTTTCTTGAAGGACAAGAAGTTTGGTGTCATCAATATCTCTAAGTCTGGTACCACTACTGAGACTGCTCTCGCTTTCCGTCTTTTAAAGAAGCAATGCGAGGATCAGCGCGGTAAAGAAGAGGCTAAGGATGTTATCGTAGCTGTAACCGACGCCAAGAAGGGTGCAGCACGTACTTGTGCTGACAAGGAAGGTTACAAGAGCTTCATCATCCCTGATAATGTAGGTGGCCGCTTCTCTGTTTTGACCCCAGTAGGTTTGTTGCCTATCGCAGTAGCAGGTTTCGATGTAAAGCAGCTCGTAGCTGGTGCGGCTGACATGGAGAAGGCTTGCGGCAAGGACGTAGCTTTCGAGGAGAATCCTGCAGCTATCTATGCAGCTACACGTCAGGCTCTCTATACTCAGGCAGGCAAGAAGATTGAGATTGTATGCAACTTCCAGCCTAAACTTCACTACTTCGCTGAGTGGTGGAAGCAGCTCTATGGTGAGAGCGAGGGTAAGGACCAGAAGGGTATCTTCCCAGCAGCTTGCGACTTCACTACCGACCTTCACTCTATGGGCCAGTGGATTCAGCAGGGCGAGCGCTCTATCTTCGAGACTGTTATCAGCGTAGAGACTCCTAACGAGAAGTTGCTCTTCCCTCACGATGATGAGAACCTCGACGGTTTGAACTTCCTCGAGGGCAAGCGTGTTGACGAGGTGAACAAGATGGCAGAGCTCGGTACACGTCTGGCTCACGTTGACGGTGGTGTTCCTAACATCCTGGTTAACGTACCAGAGTTGAACGCTTACTACCTCGGTCAGCTGATCTACTTCTTCGAGAAGGCTTGCGGTATCAGCGGTCTCTTGGAAGAGGTGAACCCATTCAACCAGCCTGGTGTTGAGGCATACAAGAAGAATATGTTCGCATTGCTCAACAAGCCAGGTTATGAGGCAGAGAGCAAAGCTATCCAGGAGCGCTTGAAGAATGAATAATGTGTAGTGTTTAATGTTTAGTTGAGGCATACGCCATGCAAAGCATTAAACACTAAACATTAAACACAAAACATTAAATAATTGATGAAGGAAATTATTTTTAAATATATGAAAGAACACGGTTTTGGGGAATTCAACCCTAAAGCCGTGCTTTTTGATATGGACGGCGTGCTGTACAACAGTATGCCAAATCATGCTGTGGCATGGCAGGAATCGATGAAACAGTTTGATATCCACATGACTGCAGCCGATGCTTATGCCACCGAAGGAGCCCGAGGCATTGACACCATCCAGATGATGGTGAAGAAGCAGAAGGGCATCGACATCACGCTGGACGAAGCACAGAAGATGTATGATGTGAAGACCGAAATATTCCACTCGATGCCTACTGCCGAAATATTTCCTGGCGTAAAGGAAATCATGCAGAAGGTTAAAGATGCCGGCATGCAGGTAGGAGTGGTAACAGGAAGCGGACAGCGCCCGCTCATCATGCGACTGCTCAACGACTTCGGCGATTTTCTGGATGAAGCACATATCGTAACCGCCTATGATGTAAAGCGCGGCAAACCAAATCCTGACCCATATCTCATGGGATTACAGAAGGCAGGAAACCTGAAACCCTGGGAAGGCATCGTGGTAGAGAATGCTCCATTGGGCGTCCGTGCCGGCGTGGCAGCCAACATTTTTACGGTAGCAATTAACAGCGGTCCGCTACCAGATGAAGAATTATCCAATAAGGGTTGCAATCTACTCTATCACCAGATGACTGAATTCTGTGATGACTTTGAAAACCTGGTTGCTAAGGCTTAATCCGGTTCACCCACAGATATTCTGACTTATTCAATAAAAAGACATCATTAAAAACATATAATGACATGAATAGAAAAGTAGCTTTAATTACAGGTATTACAGGCCAGGATGGTTCATACTTGGCTGAATTATTGTTGGAAAAAGGGTATGATGTTCACGGAACTATCCGCCGATCATCTACCGACTACCGCGAAAGAATTGCTCATTTGGAGGGTACACCTAACTTCCATCTTCACTATGCTGACCTCGGTGACTCTATGAGTATCATCCAGGTAATGAACAAGGTGAAACCTACAGAGGTTTACAACCTTGCGGCTCAGAGCCACGTACAGGTGAGCTTCGACTCCCCTGAGTTTACAGCAGATGTAGATGCTACCGGTGTGCTCCGTATTCTGGAGGCTATCCGCCAATGCGGTTTGGAGAAGACCTGCCGCATGTATCAGGCTTCAACATCTGAGCTCTACGGTAAGGTAGAAGAGGTTCCTCAGAACGAGAACACTCCATTCCACCCTTATTCTCCATACGCTGTTGCCAAGCAGTATGGTTTCTGGATTGTCAAGGAGTATCGTGAGGCTTATGATATGTTCTGCTGCTCTGGTATCCTCTTCAATCATGAAAGTGAGCGCCGTGGTGAGACTTTCGTAACCCGCAAGATTACTTTGGCTGCAGCCCGCATCAAGCAGGGCAAGCAAGACAAGCTCTATCTCGGTAACCTGGATTCGCTCCGCGACTGGGGTTATGCCAAGGATTATGTAGAGTGTATGTGGCTGATTCTCCAGGCTGAGAAGCCAGAGGACTTCGTGATTGCAACAGGTAAGCAGCATTCTGTTCGTGAGTTCGCCCAGCTGGCGTTCCACTATGTAGGAATCGAACTGAAATGGGAAGGCAAGGATGAGAACGAGAAGGGCATCTGCGTTGAGGGTCCTGAGGAACTCATCGGCAAGACACTCGTTGAGGTTTCTCCTGATTTCTACCGTCCTACCGACGTGGTGAACCTTTGGGGTGACCCAACAAAGGCTAAAGCTAAGCTCAACTGGAATCCTAACACCACCTCTTTCGAGGATCTCGTAAAGATCATGGTAGAGAGCGATATGGCTAAGGTAGCTGCTGAGGATGCCGGTCAGAAGGTTCGCTGCAATCTTGCAGAATATCTTGAGAAAGGTATTGTAAAGTAACTATTGATAGTTTATAGTAAATAAACAATGTTATCAAAAGATTCTAAAATTTATATAGCAGGACACCACGGACTCGTGGGTTCTGCTATCTGGAATAACCTCAAGAAGAGAGGTTATAACAACCTGGTAGGTCGTTCTCACAAAGAACTCGACTTGACCGACCAGTATGCAGTAGAGAAGTTCTTTGATGAGGAAAAGCCTGATGCAGTAGTATTGGCTGCTGCCTTCGTAGGCGGTATCATGGCGAATTCATTGTATCGTGCAGACTTCATCATGCAGAACATGAAGATGCAATGCAACGTAATCAGCAACGCTTATTCTCATGGCGTGAAGAAGCTCCTCTTCCTGGGCTCTACCTGCATCTATCCTAAGAATGCACCGCAGCCTATGAGCGAAGATGTGCTCCTTACTTCTCCGCTGGAATATACCAACGAGGAATATGCCATCGCCAAGATTGCCGGACTGAAGATGTGCGAGAGCTACAACCTTCAGTATGGTACCAACTATATCGCTGTGATGCCAACCAATCTCTATGGCCCTAACGATAACTTCCATCTGGAGAACAGCCACGTAATGCCTGCGATGATGCGCAAGATTTATCTTGCCAAACTCATCCACGATGGCGACTGGCACAGCATCGAGGTGGATATGAACAAGCGCCCTATCAACCCTACTGATAAGCTCCGCGAAATCATCGGCGAGGGTAACGTAGACGGCAGCAACTCTCACGAGCGCATTCTGAAGGCGCTGGAGTTCTATGGCATCTACGACAACAAGGTAGTGCTTTGGGGAACAGGCAAACCATTGCGTGAATTCCTCTGGAGCGAGGATATGGCAGATGCCAGCGTTCACGTGCTACTGAATGTAGATTTCAAGGACATCATCGGTATCGAGAAGTACAGTTCTGTATTCTATGGTGCCAAGGTAGATGGTGCTGTGGATAGAAACAACTCTGAGGGCCGTGGTGGCGCTATCCCTTCTCTCGGTGAGATTCGCAACTGCCACATCAACGTGGGTACCGGCAAGGAGCTCACCATCCGTGAACTTTCTGAGCTTGTAGTAAAGGCAGTAGGTTTCGAAGGCGAGGTAGAGTTTGACGCCAGCAAGCCAGATGGAACCATGCGCAAGCTCATCTCTGTAGATAAGCTCCACAGCCTCGGCTGGACGCATAAGGTAGAGATTGAGGATGGTGTGAAGAAACTCTTCGACTGGTATCAGGAGAGTCTGAAAGGCTAATAAAGAATATCGACTATGGATACAGAACAACTTTCTATGACCAAGAAAACCCTTGTGGGAGTACAGTTTCTGTTTGTGGCTTTCGGTGCAACGGTTCTGGTGCCTCTTCTAATAGGCATCGAGCCGGCAACGGCTCTCTTCACCGCTGGTGTAGGAACCTTTCTTTTTCACTTCATCACCAAGGGCAAGGTGCCTATTTTCCTGGGCAGTTCCTTCGCCTTTATCGCCCCTATCATCGCTGCAACCAAGCAATGGGGACTGCCGGGAACAATCGCCGGACTAACCAGCGTTTCTCTGGTGTATTTCGCCATGAGCGCCCTAGTGAAATGGCAGGGCAAGAAACTGCTGGACAGGATTTTTCCTCCGGTAGTCATCGGTCCCGCCATCATCCTCATCGGTCTCTCCCTTTCGGGCAGCGCTGTGGATATGGCAAAGACCAACTGGATTCTCTCCTTTGCATCGCTCATCACCGCTATCCTGGTGCTTACCTTCTGCAAGGGCTTGATGAAGCTGGTTCCTATCATTTCGGGGGTTATCGTGGGCTATGTCATCGCCATCTGCATGGGCGAGGTAGATTTCTCGGGCGTGGCAGCGGCATCATGGTTCTCCTGTCCTGTATCCTTCGATACCATCACCCATTTCTCCTGGGCTCCATTCCTCTATATGTTGCCCGTGGCAATAGCTCCGGTGCTGGAGCATATCGGCGATGTATATGTGGTGAGTGCCGTAGCCAAGAAGGATTTCGTGGCAGATCCGGGATTGCATCGCACGATGTTGGGCGATGGACTGGCATGTCTCTGTTCAGCCTTTCTGGGCGGACCTCCTGAGACCACTTATTCAGAGGTAACAGGTGCGATGTCTATCACCAAGGTAACGAGTCCTGCCGTGATTCGCATATCCGCAGCCACCGCTATCTGTTTCTCCATCGTGGGCAAGTTGAGTGCTTTGTTACAGAGCATTCCTCAGGCGGTTTTAGGTGGCATCATGCTGCTGCTTTTTGGAACCATCGCAAGTGTGGGCGTTCAGAATCTGATACAGAACAAGGTAGACATGAATGAAACCCGCAATGTTATCATCATCTCTGTGATGCTGACGATGGGCTTGGGTGGCGCCGTTCTCTCATCCGGTTCCTTCGCCATTTCCGGCATCGGTCTTTCCGCCGTCATCGGCGTAGTTCTCAACCTCGTTCTTCCTAAGACGAAGAAGAAAGAGGCATAAATAAGGAAAAAGCTTTGAAAACGAGATTGTTTTCAAAGCTTTTTCTTTTTTATTAGAACAAAAAGAGGGGTAAAACAAGGATTTTAACCTACTAAAACAGTTCTTTCAACTAAGAAAAAAAGCATTTATACCTAGATAAAATCTCCGTTCATAGACGTTGAATGTCCGTTCAAAGACGTTGAACCGCCGTTCAAAGACGCTGAACCGCCATTCAACGTCTATGAACGGAGATTTCAATAGGGTTAAAGAACATTTTATCCTATAATCAACCAAAACTTTTCCTGAGATTAACACATTATTAATACAGAAAGAAGGAAGAAAGGAGATAAGAGAGATGAAGAAAAGACGTTGTTTCTATCTTGAACTAAACCGATTATACTAGAAAAGCGTGCAAGCTACATCTCTGTCGTCTGCACGCATCCTCTTTTTATTTAATCGCGCTATGATATATAATAGCTTTTTACAATCTCGCTCCGAATCTTGCGCTTGGCAATGGAGCGGTAAAGTAATAGTTCTGGTCGTTATTCTTATCCAGGAAATTCACCTGCTTCATACCGAAGAAAGGCAGACCACTAGGGAAGAGCGGAGTAAAATCGGTTACACCACCAGAGAGAGCAGGACTGTTATCCTGATAATCGAAATTCCAAGTCTTATCGAATGCCAATGGAGCACCATTCTCCACTTTATCAATCTCGCAGTTGATATTCATCTTGTCGCTCTGAGTGAAACTCTTGAAGAGAGGGTTGAACTGACCAGCCACGCTGCTCTTGATATCAGTATCAAACCAGATGCCCAAAGCTGCATCCTTCGCCATCTGCTCTACTCCTGTCTCTGTAGATGCAAAGTAGTAGTTTGGAGTAAGACGGCTGTGCTCCATATCAGCACCATCCTTCTTTGGCTGCTTCAGGCCGAAACGTGAATCATAGATGAGGTTGTTCACAAAGATTGGCTTCGCAGCCTTCTCTACCCATACAGAACCACCCTTCTTGTTCTTGGCACGGCGCCATCCGCAATTAACTACAGTATTGTTGTAAGCAGTCATCTCGGTAAGCGGAATCACCTCACTATTGCCGGCATTAGAGAGTTTGAAGGCGTTGGTGCAGGCGTTGTAGATGATGTTGTTGGCTACATCGAGCTTGCAACCCGCCTTTACGTTGATAGCCTCACCGCCATCGGCTGCATTTCCGCTATCAGCAAATATATTGTTGATAATCAAGCCGTTACCACCAGTAAAGTAAGTCTGATCGTTGTAGTTATCGTGGAAGAAACTGTTTGCCATCACGAACTTACCATTCACATTACAGAAGTGGAAGGCTGGCACACCACCATCAATGGTAGTCTTGAAAAGCTTGTTCTGGAAAGAAGCAGAACTCTCGGTAGGAGTAGCTCCGGCATAGGCCACATCCACGTGGTTGAGTACCACTTCTTCTGAATTGTAGCCACAGATGATGCCGCCCCAATCGGCTGGTTTCTTGGTATCAGAAGTGATGGTAACTGGCTTCTCGGCGGTTCCCAGACAATAGAGATTGCCCAATACCACGATTTCTACCGGTACCTGAACCTCTGATTTGCAGGTAACAGTTACGCCCGGCTCGATGTAGAGCGATGTTCCTACAGGAATCTCCACGCTCTCGCTGAGGGTAGTATCCTTGCTCCAAACCAGAGAGCCTTTAGGATATTCTGCCACCTTAGTTGTAATGACATCTTTAGAACCCTGGTTCTGGTTGCCATCACTTCCATTAGCGCCATTATTCACGTAACCGTATGGATTTATATTATCGTTCTCGCAAGATGTGGAGAACATTGCAGCTGCTGCCATCATAAGCATGCAAGCTAAAGTATTTATCTTTTTCATTTTTTACCTTTTTTCTTTTTACCTTTTATAACTTGTATCTTACTCCCAGCAGGAAGGTTCTGCCATACTGATAAGTTCCCACGATGGTCTTATCGCTCTTCTGGCCCTCATACTCCAGGTTGCTCTTGTTCACGGTCTTCAAGTATCTCTCGCGCTTGGCATCAAGCAGATTGTTTGCCTTGAAGAAGACGGAGATGCCGTTCTTGAATTGCTTCTCGGCACTCAGGTCGAGACCGAACATAGCCTTATCCCACTGGTCGGCATCCTTGAAGGGAGAAACCAGGGCGAGCTTGGTACCCGTGAAGGAAGAGGCCAACTGCGCATTCCAGCCATTCTCCGTATCCTTATATAATAAGGAGATATTGGCGGTATGAGGAGCCTGGTTAACCAGCGGACGGGTCTGGGTTACACCCGTCTTATACTCGGCACTACCCTCCTTGTACTCACGCTTCGAGGTGGTGATTTCAGAATGGGTGTAAGTATAATTTGCCTTTACTCCGAAGTGGCGAATGTATTTGATGACGTCGATTTCGAAGCCCATGTTCTTGGCATTACCCAGGTTATCCGGCATGTAGTAAGCATCGGTTCCGGCACCAATCTTGCCATCAGATGTTACGAACACCTGCTCTATCGGGTCTTTCAGATATTTATAGAACACGCCGGCAAGAATCTGCTCTGTCTTGCTTGGGAACCACTCCCAGCGCAGGTCGATGTTGTCGATGCGGGCACGCTTCAGGTTTGGATTACCCTTTTCCTGATACTCCTCGCCCATAATCTGATAAGGCACAATCTCATAGAAGCCCGGACGGTTGATGGAGCGATAGTAAGAGAGACGCACGTTCATCTTCTTGGTTGGCGTCCATTTGATGGATGCAGATGGCAGATAATCCCAGTAGCTCTGCTCGCCCACCTGTCCCATGTTACGGAAGTGCTGGAGCATGGTGTAAATCTGGTTGGTATGCTCGGCACGGAAACCGGCATTCAGTTCACCTACCTCGCTCTTCAGGGTTACCATGGCGTAGGCGCCTCCGATGTGCTCCTTGGAATCGTAGTTGAGCTGCGAAGCCTGAGAATAAGGAGTTTTGCAAACCCAATCTATATTGGCATACTGCTCTAATCCGTTTCCATCCATCGTCTGCGAGATGTCGGCAGGATTGAAGATGTAAGAATAATATCTATTGCTGCGTTCTTTTCTGCGATACTGTGCACCCGCCTTCCAGAGAGCCTCCACATCGTTGGCGAAATGGGTATCGTAAGAAAGGTTGATGTAGCCTGCCCAGTCGGTATCCTTGTTGTGCTGGAACCGGCGCTCGGCACCCTTAGGCAGGGTCTTAATGATATTCTTATTGGCATCCCAGATGGAACCCGAAACGGCATCGCCGCCATTCTCGGCTTTTCTGCTCACGGTATTCGTCAGGGTTACGTAGGTTCTGTCCGGATCTTCCTCCTTTGCCTGCGAAAATACGCCCGACCAATCTACGGTAAAATCCTTGGTAAGATGATGCGTACCCTTCAGGTTAGTGGCGAAGATGCTCTGGGTGGTTGAGAGAGAGCGCACCTCATCGTCCTGGGTATAGCTGTCGGCTCCGATATATTCGGTGTTGACACTGTTATTGTATCTGATGCCCTTGGAATTGGTGCGCACATACATGTTGTACCATTCCAGCTTGTGGCCAGTCAGGGTTAAATCTATCTTGGCATGAGCACCCGTGGTAAGATCATGGATGCTGTAGTAGCGATGTTGCAGATTGGAAATGTACATTGCCTGCTCGCCCGAAGCCATCTTTACGGAATTGTAGGTGCGCTCGGTGCCACGGAAAGTATTCTGCACGCTTCCGGCAAGCATCACGCCCAGGCGGTCGTTCCAGAAGCGGTTGCCGATGCTCAAACCTCCGATGAAGTTAGGAGATGGCATGGAATGACTCTTCAGCTGAACAGGACCTTTCTTGAAATCACTCATCTGCGCCTTGTAGTCTTTTCCGAAAGCCTCGTAAGGAGCCTTCTTTGTATAATCAGAGCGGTTGCTGGTAAGATAATCTCTGCCATCCTTCCAGAAATAATCACTTGCTCCGATGGCTGCATTCGCCAGAATCTGGAAGTGGGATGGCGCATCCTTCATCACCATATCCACCACGCCACCGGCTGCATCGCCTTCCATATCAGCCGTCAAAGACTTGGATACCACGAGGCGATCCATCAGATCAGAAGGGAAGATATTCAACGGAATGTAACGGTTTTTATCATCCGGACTTGGAATCTTCACGCCGTTTACCAAGGTGTAGTTGTAGCGCTTGTCCATGCCTCGGAGGATGGCGTAGGAAGCCTCGCCCGATGCATCACGCTCCATGGTTACACCCGATACTCGCTGCAGAACGCTTGCCACGTTGACATCAGGCGAAAGCTGGATGCTCTGCTGGCTCATCACGTTGAGCACGTTGCCGGCATTCTTCACGGTTTCTATGGCGCTTCGGTCGCTGCGGTATTCACGATGACCGGTAACCACCACTTCGCCCAACTGCTTCAAGTCTTCATCCATCGGAATATCCACCTTGTCTTTCTTAGCCACATCTACTACCATCTCCCTGGTCTTGTACGACATGTAGGAAACGATGATGGTCACCTTGCCTTTATCAGGCAATTCATGCAGGGTGAAAGTACCATCAAGTCCAGTGGTGGTACTCACGTTGGGCAGCTCCTTTACTCGGATTACGGTTCCGATGAGGGGTTCACCCGTTTTGTTATCCTTGACTATACCATCCAGCGTATGTGCCTGGATGGAGGTAGTCGCAGCGGCTAGAAGCGCCGCACTCAGTAAAATTCTTTTCATCTATATCGCTATTGAAATCTTCATTCGTTTCTTTTCGCAAAAAAGCTCCTTTTACTTTTTTACCTTTAAAACCGTGTGGATGATTTTTCCATCCTTGTCAATCATCGACATTCTCAGCTGCTTCTTATCTGCTGTAAATACAGAGAAACCATCGGCTGGACTGCAGAACACAGTGCCATCGATAGGCTTCACAGGACGAGCCAGAGATGAAGAGGAATTGACTACGTAGTCGATGTTGTCGCCCTTCTTCTGGATGTGCTGGAAGTTGTGGATATGGCCGCAGGCATAAATCGCCACATTATTATATTTATGGAGGATAGGAAGAAGGCGCTTCTGCATGTCGAGTCGCTCACTCTCCTTCTTCTCGGTGTAGGCGTAGATAGGATGATGACCTACCACGATGACCCAGTCTTCCTTGGCATTCTTCAGGGTTTCGTCGAGCCAGGAGAGCTGAGCCTCTGCATCCTACTTGCAGGCATCAGGATATTTTTCTGACGCCTTGCGATAAGAATCGATAAGAGGTGTGGTGTCGAGGAAGATGACACGGATGGTAGTTCCCTTGTGGTCGAACACCTTGGTGTAATATTTGGCTGGCATCATCCAGCGTCGGCTCACCTTACCATAGTCCATAAAAGCCTGAGTATTACCACGATACTCATGGTTTCCACAAACCGGGAACCAGTCGAGCATCAGGTCTGGATGAGAATAAACATATTCGTAATTGGTAAGCCACAGAGGGTCCTGGGGGGAAGCCACGCCATTGAAATGGTGGATGTCGCCCACGGCAAGTACGCATTCAGGATCTACCGTACCCGCCATCTCGCCCATCAGTTCGGCGATAGGCTTCTGGTCGTAGTAGCCGTTTCGACCCATATCATTGGTCATGTAGAGGGTGATTTCACCCTTCAGTTTCTGCCATTCGGCAGCATTCGCCTTCCAGTTAGGATCCTGCGGAATAGCGGTTGCTGCACTCTGAGAGCAGGTTGTTAATGCTGCGTTTTGCGCCTGTGCAGTCAAACCTCCGCCCAACAATAAAGCCGAAGCCAAAACTACAGTAGCTACTCTACCTTTCATCATAGCAAAGCCATTCATGCTACTATGCTTACCCGATACTTTCTTTTCCATTTTTCTTTATCTAACTATAATACCTTTCTATAATACCTTTATTAAAGATTTCCCCTTTCGGGGTAATTCCTGTTAAATTTCGGGTGCAAAGGTAGGGGTATTATGTGTCAATGAGGTTACAAGGATTTTAATTAGCAGATAAAAGATACTACAATTTTATTACGGGAGTTTCCCCCGATGCTTTTAGGGAAAATCATACGCTGGTTTATGGTTTTCCCCTTGTTGTTTTCAGCTATTCTCCCTATCTTTGCACCAGAAATAAATAAATGCAGTAATAAACCTTTAAAGAGAAGATAGTTATGAAAAGAATGATTATGACATTGGTAGCAGTATGGATGATGATTACATCTATGAATGCTCAGAGACTGACAAATATTCAGGCAGAAGCCCGTTTTATCACAGATAAGATGGTGGTGGAACTGGGATTGAGCAGCGCCCAGCGCAACAGCATCCTGAACATCAATCTCAATTATCTCAATGGCATCCGAAGCTATCGCGACATCGATGCCTACGGCTGGCATTACCGCAACAAGCAGCTCAAGCGCATGATGACCGCCAGACAATGGAAGAGATTCAAGGACTCTTACTATTTCTATCGCCCTATCGGCTGGCAGAATCATGTGTATGTTCACCATATTTACACCAAGTATCCAAAGTATAACTGGGGACACGACAAGCGCCGCCCTCGCCCTGAGTGCAGCTACGGAAGACCAGGATGGCCAGGCGGAACCCATGTAACTTATGGACCAGGAAAGCCGTGCAAGCATCACAAGTATCACAAGCACGACAAGAAGTGGAAGCACGATAGAGATTGGGATGATGATGATGATGACGATGATGATGATTGAGATAATGACAGGGAAAATGACTGAGATTAAGACAAACATTCGATGATAAAACAGAAGAAATCCAAGCTAGAGATGATTCTCCGGCTTGGATTTCTCGTCAAATAAAAACTAACTATGCCGTCTAACTAATCATTAATTACTAACAAGATGTCTTCCACAATCTGCTCATCGAGCAGGCGATTATCCGAAAGCAACTCCTTCACATCGTATCTGTCGTAGAGTCCCTTCCTGATGCCGCCCACCATCACCTTCATTTCTGAAGTGCCATAGTAAGAGGCGATACGCTCGCCGAAACCGCCATCCTTCGAACCATCCTCCAGGGTTACCACCAACTGATGGTTTGCTTTCAGGCTATCCAGCGTCTCGGCATCCACCTCGTTCAGATAACGTGGATTGATGAGCGTAGCATCGATGCCCTTATCAGCCAACAGGCGGACTACATTCTCGCCCTTCTGATAGAACGAACCGGCGGCGATGACTGCCACCTTCTCGCCCTGGTGCATTACCTTGTACTTTGCCTCGTAACCATATTCAGCATCAACGGCTTCTGACGTATGAACCACGCCATTGCTTGGCACGCGGATGGCGATAGGTTTCTTATCCTGCAGAATGCTCCAGCGGAGCATGGCGAAATACTCCTCGCAGGTGGTTGGAGCCAGATAGATGAGCCCCGGAATGCTGCAGAGCATCGGAATATCGAAAAGGCAGATGTGGGTGATGTCGTTCATCGAGTTCACTCCGCCTCCTACCACGTTGATTACGGCTGGGTTGGAATTGATGCAGAGGTCTTGCGCTATCTGGTCGTAGGTACGTTGGATAAAGGTGCTGTAAACGGTCCAGACAGGATGCAATCCACCCTTCGCCATTCCCGAAATCATGGCCACCGCCTGCTCTTCGGCGATTCCCATATCGATGTGCTGCTTGCCAGCCAGTTGGCGCTTATCGGCAGTAAAGCCACCTGCGGTAGGAGTACCGGCGGTTACAGCGATGAGGGTCTTATCCTGCTTCATCTCGCTGAGCATCCAGTCAGAGAATAATGTACCGTAATCCTCTGTCGGAGCAACCTCCGGGAGGATTCCATCGGCATTCCTTCTTGGTCGCGAACCGTCTTCCAAATTGAAAGGCATTCCCCAATGCCAAGCCTCCTTATTGGCTACGGCTGGCGCAAATCCATGACCTTTCTCTGTGTGAATGTGAACCACGGTAGGCTTATTCGTATCCTTCACGCTCTCGAAAACCTGGATGAGTTTTTCGATGTCGTTACCCTCTTCCAGATACTTGTATTCAAAGCCCCACGCCTTGAACCAGTTGTGCTCGCAGGTGCCGTTGCTCTCGCGCAAGGCACGCAGGTTCTTGTAGATTCCGCCATGATTTTCGGCGATAGACATTTCGTTGTCGTTCACCACGATGACGATGCCCGTGCCGAGTTCCGAAGCCTCATCCAGTCCCTCGAAAGCCTCGCCGCCCGAAAGGGATCCGTCGCCGATAATGGCGATGATGTTCTCATCGGTACCCTTGATGTCTCGCGCCTTCTGCAAACCGGTGGCAAGACTCACGGAAGTAGAAGTATGCCCCACCTCAAAGTTATCATACTCAGGACATTCGGCAGGAGAAGAATAGCCCGAAATGGCATTCATGTCATCCACATCGCCGAGGAATCCCGCAGCTCGTCCGGTGAGCACCTTATGCGGATAGCATTGGTGGCTTACGTCAAACACGAGCTTATCCTTTGGTGCATTAAAAACGTAGTGAAGCGCCACGGTAGCCTCCACGAATCCCAGGTTTGGTCCCACATGACCGCCATGTTTGCTTACACGGTTCAGCACAGCCTGTCTGGTTTCATCAGCCACCACCTGCAACTCCTTCAAATCCAGCTTCTTCAAGTCGGCTGGCGACTTTATTTTCTCAATATACATTTTCTTATAGTTTTAATTATGATTTCTGGGTGCAAAGATACGAAGAATCTTGAAAACACGCATTACCCAAACTACAGAAAAAATGAATAATTCTCCCTATTCCTTCACATCCAGCATTTCCGGATGCTCCATCCGCTCCTTTTTCTTGAGTTTCTTCACCACTTCGGAATAACTGTGGCGAATCAGGGCCTGGATGAAATCATCTTCCAGCGTGCCATAAAGGTTTACCTGATTCCAGTATTTCTTATTCCAATGCCATGCGCCTTCTATTTCGGGATGCACTTCCCGGAGTTCGAGGGCGTAATCGGCATTACATTTCATCGTAACCCACTCGGGGCGCTCCAGGTCAACACAGGCAAAGATCTTGCCCAAAATGCGAAACACCAAGGTCTGCTCATCAAAAGGAAAAGCCTCGGCTACGAGGGGAAGCGAGAGGCAATACTCTCTAACTGATTCTATATTCATCATTTCTTCTGATTATTTCTGATTAAAATGTTTCTATGTTTTAGGGGACAAAGATAATAAATTCTGATGAAACGGCAAGCCTTATTCCATAAAAAAAAGAAAAACTTTAAAATAACTCCCTTATGGGATACCTGAAAGCAATCTTTTTGTAACTTTTTCAAGAAAATATTTGGTAGTTACATAATTTTATTGTAGATTTGCAGCAGATTTTTTAAAGAAGGAGTACTTATGCAGAAGAAAAAGGATAAAAACCTGATGAAAACGGATGTAAAACCGATGAAACAAGGACTGCTGTCCCGGATTTTCCATCTCTATTACGATGGTTTCAGGACGATGACGCTGGGCAAGACGCTCTGGGCTGTCATTCTCATCAAGCTTGCCATCATCTTCCTGGTGCTCAAGCTCTTTTTCTTTCCAGATTTTATCAATACGAATGCCAAGAACGGAGACAAGGCTGGCTTCGTTTCCAAGGAAATTCTGAACAGATAAGACTCTGAATCCCCGCAACCTTCACATCGAAAGAAATACAAAAACATTATATAATAACAATTCTAAAACCATTCAACTATGATGACAAATCTATTGTTAGACATTACATCAGCGACCATCGACTGGTCGAGGGCGCAATTCGCACTCACGGCCATCTACCATTGGCTGTTCGTGCCGCTCACCCTGGGACTGGCAGTAATCATGGGCATCTCCGAAACATGCTACTACCGCACCAACAAGCCGTTCTGGAAGCACGTAACCCGTTTCTGGCAAAAACTCTTTGGCGTCAACTTCGCCATGGGCGTTGCCACAGGCATCATCCTGGAATTTGAATTCGGCACCAACTGGAGCAACTACTCCTGGTTCGTGGGCGACGTGTTCGGCGCTCCCCTAGCCATCGAAGGCATCCTGGCATTCTTCATGGAGAGCACCTTCGTGGCCGTGATGTTCTTCGGCTGGGATAAGGTGAGCCGGGGCTTCCACCTTGCCTCCACCTGGCTCACGGGACTTGGCGCCACCATTTCTGCCTGGTGGATTCTCGTAGCCAACGCCTGGATGCAGTATCCGGTGGGACAGGAATTTAATCCCGATACCATGCGCTTCGAGATGACTTCGTTTATGGATGTGGCACTCTCGCCATTCGCCATCAACAAGTTCACCCATACCGTTACTTCCTCCTGGATCATCGGCGCCACCTTCGTAGTAGCCGTAAGCTGCTGGTATCTCCTGAAGAAGAGAGAAACCCAACTGGCGAAGGCGAGCATCAAGATGGGTGCCGGAGTAGGACTCATCGCCACCCTGCTGGCTGCGATGACCGGCGACAACTCTGCCTACCAGGTGGCACAGGTGCAGCCGATGAAACTGGCTGCGATGGAAGCATTATATAATGGTGGAAACGGCGAAAGCCTCACGGCGATAGCAGCCGTTCATCCCTTCCGGCAGCCCGATTACGAAAACGAGCAGGAGCCAGCCATGCGCATCGCCATCCCCAACATGCTCTCGTTCTTAGCCACCCGCACAGCCGATGGCTACGTGCCTGGCGTAAACGATATTATCAAGGGTTACACTAAAGAGGATGGCACCCGGGAACCATCCGTGCAGGAAAAGATAGCCCGGGGCAAGAAGGCGATAGTTGCCCTGAAAACCTATCGCGAAACGAAGGCGAAAGACCAGCTCCCTATCCTCAGGGAGAATATGAAATACTTCGGATATGGTTACATCAAGGACGCCAAAGAACTGGTACCGAGCATCCCGATCTGCTTCTACGCCTTCCGCCTGATGGTGGGAGTAGGCTGCCTGCTCATTCTCTTCTTCGCCCTCAGCCTATTCCTGGTCTATAAGAAGGAAATCGCCCAATACCGATGGTTCCTCATTTCCGCCATCATCATGATTCCGCTGGCTTACATCGCCTCAGAATCGGGCTGGATAGTAGCAGAAATCGGTCGCCAGCCTTGGACCATCCAAGACCTGCTGCCAGTAAGTGCCGCCATCTCCGACATCGAAGCAGGCAGCGTGGCCACCACCTTCTTCATCTTCCTGGCACTCTTCACCACCATGCTTGCCGTAGAAATCAGCATCCTGGTGAAGCAGATTAAGAAAGGACCGGAATATGAATAAAAACTTAAGATGATAAACTTAAGATTATGAATTAACTTTATGACATTAGTATTATGACATACGAATTTTTGCAATCATACTGGTGGTTCCTCGTATCATTATTAGGAGCCCTACTGGTGTTTCTCATGTTTGTACAGGGAGCCAACACCTTGATATTCTGTTTGGGAAAAACGGAAGAAGAGCGTCGCCTCATCATCAACTCTACGGGACGAAAATGGGAGTTCACCTTCACCACGCTCGTCACCTTCGGCGGAGCCTTCTTCGCCTCGTTTCCATTGTTCTACAGCACCAGTTTCGGCGGAGCCTACTGGCTGTGGATGATTATCCTGTTCTCGTTTGTGATTCAAGCCGTGAGCTATGAATTCCAGAACAAGATAGGTAATTTTCTTGGACCGAAGACCTTTCAGATCTGCCTCATTATCAACGGCATCGTGGGTCCGCTGCTTCTTGGCGGAGCCGTAGCCACCTTCTTCAACGGCAGCAATTTCCTGATAGACAAGGGCAATATTACCAACAGTCTGCAACCCGTCATCAGCCGCTGGGCAAATGCCAGCCATGGTCTTGATGCCCTGCTCGACCCATGGAACGTAGTGCTGGGACTTGCCGTACTGATGCTAGTCCGTATTCTGGGCATGCTCTACATCAAGAACAACATCGAGCACCAGCAGATTCAGGAGCGCTGCACCCGCCAGTTGCCATGGAATGCCCTCCTCTTCCTATTGTTCTTCCTGCCATTCCTCATCAGATTGCTGGTAAAAGATGGATTCAGCACTTCTTCTTCCGGCATTACGATTGAGAGTATGAAGTATCTTCACAATCTCCTGGAGATGCCAATCTTGCTTGTAATATTATTAATAGGTGTAGTACTCGTTCTTTTCGGCATTTTCAAGTCATCGAGGAGCGTGCAGTATAGAAAGGGAATCTGGTTTACGGGCATCGGAACCGTGCTTACCGTGCTGGTTCTGCTGCTGATAGCCGGCTGGAACAATACCGCCTACTATCCATCTAACATCGACCTTCAGAGTTCGCTCACTCTCGCCAACAGTTGCAGCAGCGAGTTCACGCTCCGCACCATGGCGATAGTTTCCCTCCTCATCCCGTTCGTGCTCGCCTACATCGTCTTTGCCTGGCGCGCTATCGACCGCAAGCGCATTACGCAGGAAGAAATAGAGCAGGGAGAAGCGTATTAAAAAAGGCAGTGAAAGCCTATTAAATATGCTCCACACGCCCTGATCAGGGCGTGTGGAGAAGACGTCCCATCAAACAAAAATCTGTAACCAATCTTTTGTCTTTCTAAATAAAAGCAGTATCTTTGCAGACATGAAACAGGAAATCATAGATAAAATCAACCGATTGGCAAGCCAGGATGAGCCTTTTCTCTTTGTCATCAACTACCAGGCAGACGAGGCCTTCATCCGCAAGCTATCAGATATAAATCCCGAAGAATGCCTCTTCGATTTCGAAGGAAAAGGGAACTTCTCTCATGCCAGGAAAGAGACTTGGAAGGAAGAGATTTCGGAGACTACCTGGCAGATAGAACCCCCACTTTACGAGGATTACGAGCAAAGCTTCAACATCGTGAAGAGCAACATTATGGCGGGCAACAGCTATCTTACGAATCTCACCAACCGGGTTCCCGTAAGCTGCAATCTTTCATTAGAAGAAATTTTCCATCGTGCAAAAGGGAAGTATAAACTGCTGCTCAGAAGAAAGAGAACTCAAGCAGAAGATAAAGCTCATCTGAAAGAAGAGAACATAGAAGAGAATCTCACCCCCTTCGTCTGCTTCTCGCCCGAAACCTTCGTCAGAATCAAGGGCGGAAGAATCTACTCCTATCCCATGAAGGGAACCCTGGATGCATCCCTCCCCAATGCCGAAAAGCTGCTGATGGAAGACCGGAAAGAGGCGGCAGAACACGCCACCATCGTAGATCTGATAAGAAACGACCTGAGCCGGGTGGCAGAAGATGTAAGGGTAGATAAATACCGTTACGTCGACGTGCTGCACACCAACAAGGGCGACATCCTGCAAACCAGTTCAGAAATCAGCGGTCGCCTGCCCGAAGATTACCCGCACCATCTGGGCGAAATCCTCGATGCCCAGCTCCCAGCCGGTTCCATCACGGGTGCCCCGAAAGATAAAACCATGCAGATTATCCAAGAGGCAGAAGGCTACGACCGCGGCTTCTACACGGGCATCATGGGAATCTACGACCAGGGCGAACTCAACTCTGCCGTCATGATAAGATTCATAGAAGAAGAAACTTCGCCGGTTGATTTTGAAGCCGACGGAGAAAAGAATTTCAAGGCAAACGAAGGAAAGAAGCCGAAGAAAAGCCGAAAATTGTATTTCAAGGCAGGCGGCGGCATCACTTCGAAGAGCGATTGCCGGAGGGAATACGAGGAAGTGATTCAGAAAATCTATCTTCCGTTTTAAATCCACCTTTCATCTTAGAAAAAAATAAAAGAGATTATGAAACAGCAATTTATAGAAACAATAAAGATCAAAAACGGCAAGGCTCTAGCCCTACCCTATCATCAGGCAAGAATGGAGAGAACCATCCGCAGGTTCTTTCCAACCCTCGCATCTGAAGAAATAAAACTCTCATCCCTCATTTCCCCAAAAGAGGAAATGAACCTTTACAAGGCACGAGTGGTTTATGGCACCCAGGGCGTGGAAGCCATCGAGTACGCCCCCTACAAGATGAAGGAGATTCATTCCCTCAAGGTGGTAGAGGATAATAATATCGACTACACCTATAAGAGCACAGACCGAAGTGCGCTCAACGCCCTGGTAGCCCAGAAGGACGATTGCGATGAAATCATCATTGTAAAGAACGGGCTCATTACCGATACCTCCTTCACCAATCTCGCCCTTTTTGATGGCAACAGATGGCTCACCCCCAAGCATCCCCTGCTCCAGGGAACCAAACGTGCCCAGCTCCTGGAAGCCGGCATCATCCTGGAAGCCGACCTCACACTAGAAAACCTCAGAAAGGCGGAAAAAGTGAGTCTCTTCAACGCCATGATAGATTTCGGAGAGCGGGAAGTAACCAAGATTTTCCTACCGGATCAAAACTGATTAAGCCCACAATTATAAAGAAAGAAATTCTACAGCTCTATCACCTCCAAATCATCCGGAACGAAGATTCTACCCTTGAAGTTCTCGGCAGCTTCACGAGTATAATTTTCTTTACGATTAGCGAGTGTTTTCTCCTCCGTATGATACAGGATAAGATTCTTCACGCCCAGTTCCTCCGCCAGTTTTCCGGCATCAAGCGCCGTACTGTGGCATTTCTCATAAGGCTTGAACGTATCGCGGTCTGCATAGAGACAAAACGCCTCACACATCATCCAGTCAGCCCCCACTATGTAGCGTCGGTTCTGCTCGTTATAAGGTTCATCACCCAGGCACGCCAAGACCAAAGGCTTATCCGATTCATCAGAAGAAGGCAACTCTGCTCGGAATCCGAACTGTTTTTCCTTAGTAGACTGAATATCAAAGCATTCCAACTTCATATCCCCCACTTCGAAGCAATCGCCATCTTCCAACTGATGGAACACCACCCTTTCAGCCACCTTAGCCAGTTGCTTCTTGGCAAGAATCATGTCGATGATGGTCTTGATCACCTTTATCACCTTATCGTTTCCATACACATGCAGCAATCCCTCATATCCCTTACATTGTGCCACCATTCGGATTACCCAGATTCCCCCCAGCACATGGTCGGTATGCGCATGGGTAACGAAGAGGTGATGAATGTCAGAAATCTGAACATTTATCTTCTTCAGCTGCGCCAGTATTCCGTTTCCTCCGCCCGCATCCACCAGCATCAGGGTGCTGGGAGTTTGGAGCACAAAACAGGTATTATAAATCTGGGAAACCGTAGCATTTCCCGTTCCGAGCATCGTAATTTGAGTCGTTGTCTTATCCATTGTCTTATTCGTTATCTATTTGATTCACGCCCACAAAACTACTCATTTTCTGATAAACCACCAAGAAAAAGCCCCGAAAACTTTGCTTATTCCAAATAATAATCTTAACTTTGCGGCATAAAAACAAAAAGCAGGTTTCGATTATGGCAAAAATAGAAAGACAAAAGCGAATCTATCGCAAGCGCATCCCTTACGGAATGCAGAACTTTGAGGATGTAATGGAAAGAGATTGTTACTATGTTGACAAGACCCCATTCATAGAGAAAATAGAAGAATCTAACATGTATTTCTTCTTCATTCGCCCTCGCCGTTTCGGCAAGAGCCTTACCCTCTCCATGCTCGAAAACTATTACGACATCAACAAGAAGGATAAGTTTGAAAGCCTCTTCGGCAAGCTTTACATCGGAGAGAATCCTACCCCTGAACGCAACAGCTATCTCATCCTTCACCTGAATTTTGCCATGATTTCAGCAGGATTGGATAATTATAAAAAAGGACTTGATGCCCATTGCAGCAACAAGTTCAATACCTTCTGCAGCAGATACGCCCACCTTTTGCCACCGCACACAAAGGAAGAGATGAACCAAAAGGAAGATGCCGTTGCCCAATTGGGATTTCTATGCGACAAATGTGCTGAAGCAGGCTTGAAGATTTATCTCTTCATCGACGAATACGACCACTTTACCAATCAGATTCTTGCCCACAAGGAGCATGAAAAACGATACCGCGAGCAGACTCACGGTGAGGGATATCTACGACATTTCTTCGACACAATCAAGGGAGCCGCAGGAGATTCACTGGGCAGAGTTTTCGTTACAGGAGTAAGTCCCGTAACAATGGACGATCTGACCAGCGGTTTCAACATCGGTACCAACTATTCCCTGTCTCCGGAGTTCAACGAAATGGTGGGATTCACCGAGGAGGAAGTGCGCCAGATGCTGGCTTATTACGCCAGCGTGCTGCCATTCCGCCATAGCGTGGATGAGCTGATAGAAGTGATGAAGCCATGGTACGACAATTATTGCTTCTCAGAAGAAAAGTACGGCAACACAACCATGTACAACTCCGTGATGGTGCTCTACTTTGTAGATAATTACATCCGCAACGATTATGATATTCCGAAGAAACTGGTGGAAACCAACATCCGCATCGACTACGACAAGATTCGCATGCTCATCCGCCATGACAAGGAGTTTGCCCACGATGCCAGCATCATACAGGATATCGTGACCAGGGGATTCACCACGGGAACCCTGATGGAGAATTTCCCTGCCGAGCGCATCAACGACCCAGATAATTTCCTGAGTCTGCTCTTCTATTTCGGCATGGTAACGATAGACGGCACCTACCAGGGCAATACCCGCTTTGTGGTTCCCAACGAGGTGGTGCGCGACCAGATGTACACCTATCTGCTGGATACTTACAAAGAGGACGACCTCACCTTTGAGCAATACGACAAGACCCAGCTGGAGAGCAAGTTGGCTTACGAAGGCGCATTCAAGCCCTACTTTGCCTACATAGCCGATTGTCTGAAGCGCTTCTCCTCCCAGCGCGACAAGCAGAAGGGCGAAGCCTACGTTCATGGTTTCACTCTGGCGATGACGAGCCAATGCAAGTTCTACCGTCCTATTTCTGAACTTGACAACGATGGCGGTTATGCCGACATCTTCCTGCTGCCCCTCTGCGACATCTATAAGGACATAGAAGATTCCTACATCGTGGAATTGAAATATTGCAAGCCGGGCACCAGCAATGAGCAGCTGAACCATCTCTTCGAGGAAGCCTCAGCCCAGATAAGGCGCTACGCCAATAGCGACATCGTGCACAAATCCGTGAAAACCACGAAGCTTCATCAGCTCGTTGTGATTTACCGGGGAGCAGAGATGGCGATGTGCGAGGAGGTGGAATAAATAAAACGGAATAAAAGAAAGTGGAATAAAAGACATACAGAAAGAAAGGGCAAAAGCATCATATCATATATTGACAAGGTAATGCTCTTGCCCTTTTATCTTTAACGGATAATGTATTTCAAGATGCCGATGGTAGCAATCTTGGCTTCATTAACTTCCGGGATTTCTATGGTCTGGAAGCCATCTTTATTGAGTGGCTGCAGTTCTATTTTTGAATGAACTTCCACCCCTTCTTCGTTCACAGTTTTCTCGCTATAAAACTTTTTGAAGGTATATTTTCCGCCATATTCCTCGTAATATTCATTCACCTGCGAGAGTACGATTTCTCCCTCCCTTGAACCTCCATGATAACGTTCAAACACGCATAAGTCTCCATCCTTAATTTTCGGCAGCATCGAGTTGCCCTTGGCATGAACCACGAACATTTCCCTATTTGGAGTGAATGGTAATGAGGATACATCCACCCATCCTTCCGTCTCCGGCTCCTCATATTTATCGAAGTAGCCACAGGCAGCTTGGATGGAATACAGAGGGAGGAAACGGGTGAAGCGGTCGGAAGGAGAGATGCTATGAAGAATTGCTGTATTCAAGCTGTCCCCATCCATAAGCACATCAAACATATCCTGCATCAATTTCCAACCATCTGTACTACCAGGCTGATAGGCATATTCCTCATTATCATTATAATACCATGTACCATTAGCAGCTATTACAATACCGCCAACGTAATTTATTCTGCCTTCAGCCAAGTTGTTCAACATAGAAAGACGCTTCTGCAAAGCCTCAGCCTTGTTTTTCGTGTCTTTAGATGCAGCCGTCTGACCTCCTTTGGTGTCAAAGATGCCGATAGTACCATCCTTCTTTTTGAAAATCCAGTCGGGATAGAAAAGTGCTTCTTCGTTGCGTTCTTCGCTGAAATAACGAATGGCAAGCCAATCCTTACCGCTATCTCCATTCTTAAACCACCATTCTATACCATCCTGACCCTCAAGATACTTGTAAAAGCTCTCTTCCGTTTTTCTGCCAGTATAGTCTTGCCCCAAGAAGAAAGGATGCAACAGGCATTTCTGCTCCGTCAACTCATCATGTTCTTCTGTATAAGAATACATCTTCTTCAATACAAAAGGAACACTCTGCCGCTTTCGGTTTTCCTCTCTGCGCTTACGTAATTGTTCTTCGAGCAAAGGATGGTATGCCTTAAGAGTTTCTGTGATAAGACGTCTGAATATACTTGAAGCAGAACCGTTTAATGCATCATGCAAGAAAATACGATACCATTTATCTTCGTCTTCATTCTTCAGAGCATAATACTTGAACCACAAGCGTATGGCACTTTTCAAAGTTGGTACAGAACGCACGATGTTTCCTACCTTGCAATCATTATCTGATTGCGAACGCAGGATTTCCACCAAAGTGAAAGTAAAGAGTTTCTGCACATCACTCCTACTCCACTCGCGCTCTACCCCTTTAGCTTCCTTAAGGTTGATTCCAATATTTTCGTAATCATAGAATTGAGCATCTGAAACAATCTCATGCGCCAAATTTCCCTTCAAGTTGAGTCCTTTAGTTTCTAGTTTCCTTTTTACAACATCATCAAACACATCCTCATCAGTAATGCCGAAATAGCGATTGAATGTATCAAACAGACATTGTTGGAATTCACCCGATTTACCCAAATCTCCATAATCTACACGCGACAGCATATCTGTCATCAGATTCGGGTCGATGATGTAGTCTTCCCCCTTTTTGTTGTAAGAGATAAGCGTTTTTGGCTTGTTGCCCATTCCGCCATAATCAGCCTCTGTTACAGCTTTGCGTGAGAAGTTGGTATAAAGATAACCATTACGGAAAACCTTAGACACTTCTTCGTGCATGATTGGAACACGGAGAATTCTACCGATGGTCTGAGTACTGAAAATTTCAGATTTTATATCACGAAACATAACTAAAATCTGAGCACGGGGACAATCCCAACCTGTACCGGCTGCGGTTTTAAACAGAAGGTATTCGTATTCGCTATCATTCCGTTCCAGCCCCTCAGGCTTAGCCTTACCAGTAAACCAAGATGCAATTCTGTTTGCCTTTACCCCCTGCGAGATAAGATATTCTTTCGTAATCTCTTCCTTGGTAGGCTGCCCCTGTTCTATCAAGGTTTCATCATCATTTGGCAACTGGATAATAACTAGCGGATTGACGTTTTTGCCGAAGGCCTCAATCTCCGCTTTAAGTTCCCTGCGCTTTTCGATAGCAAGTTTCAGCAGGACATGATCTTCATCTTCGCCTTGATATTTATCCAAATCCTCTTTCGTCTGGGTAACGATGCTCTCCTTAATCAGCCCTTGTGCTACCACATCTTCATGCTTTATTACCACATTCGAGTCATAATCTGCAGCTTTTACCATCACTTCAGGAGGCGGAGTAGCAGAGACATGAATGCAGATTTTCGGGTCGAGTTTGCTAATCACGTCACGATTAGCAGCTTCGGTTACATTCAGATGGCACTCGTCGATTATAAATACTATTTCCACGCCGTTGGCATGGGTATTCTCTACAAAATCCTCGAAGTATACTCTACTCTCATGTCGCTCATCTGGATTTTCCGGTCGTCTGTATATACGGTTTCCGGCTTTCTCGCTCACCAGTTTTTGCCAGTTGATGAAAAGCACATCGTTTTTCTGCAGAGCCCCAAGGCTAAAATCTTCTATCGTCAACAATCGACCATGCTTACTCGTAGGGAAGTAGACATCAAACTTATGCTTGCTCTGCATGGCGAGGTCGTCGGAGAATGTAATCCATACATAAGCCACCTCTCTATCCCAATCTGGCTGTTCTGCCATCTCGCAAATCATCTTCTGAGTCATATAAGTCTTACCGCTTCCTGTAGGAGCTTTCAGAACAACAGGAATCTGGCAATCTCCATGTCCCCATAATCGCTTTATATTAGCCACCAGTTTATCAACGGCTTCTATCTGAAAAGGTATCTGTTCCATACTTTCTTAAGCATTTAAAGATTTGTAAATATCGAGGATAGGCTGAGGAATGCTCTTCAGATTTACCCCAGAAAGATATTCGAAATAGGAATCGAAAGAACCGACGTCGCCCCAACTGAAAATATATACATTCTTCACGCCCTGAAGCTGCTCTACTTCATGAACAAATTCGTTGAAATATTTCGGGCGATAATCTTCTTTAAAATAGATTGCCGTCCATACATCATGATTTTTGTCCTTGAATATCTGATAGCTATCAGTTTTCTTCATTTCGTAAAGCGTATTCTCAGCCAAGGCCAGCAGGCATCCAGCCTTTTGGGCAAGGATTGTCTTGTCATGGTCTGTAGCCTGATTGGCCGTACTTGTTCCTACGAAAGAAGTGCGATAATACTTGAGAGAATTGCCGAGAGGCGGACAAGTTTTCTTTTTCGAGATTTCTCCTTGCAGCATAAGCACCCCATCTTTAACATGCACATCAAACGAATGATACAACTTTTCATTTTCCTGCTTTATTTCGTTTATCCTTGCAAGATAATCAGGAACTTTCTTTAATGATGTAGGAGTCAGTTCTTCCTCAAATAATACTTTCGAAATCTTTTTGTCAGTCACATATCCGCCAATAGCATTTTCGATACGTTTTCTTGTTATCTGTGTAATAGTTTCGAATCCAGCATTAAAAACGCCCTTACAATTGTTCTTGGCTAACTTCTTGCCTTTTTTGATTTCATAAGTCTTTTCTGGCGCTTGAACTAAGATTACCTGACCTGTATAGCCTCCATCCAAAAATGCATGCCCTGTAGCCCCACTACCGGCAAAAAAATCTAGAACAACAAGATTTTTATTATTACCTTTAGCTATTTTCAACAAATACTGTATAAATGCAATCGGCTTCTTTCCGCCATCAAAAGGAACGCCACCTTCTGTTCCAACCAGATTGAACTCTTGTTCAAAATCCAAGAAATTAGGATATGGAATTTCTTTTGTGTCATTTCTCTGTAAAGGTGCTCCCTGGAAGTAAAATCCGTTTGCGTGAGAACTATCGCTTCTAGAGAGGAAATATCTACCATCCCTGCCATCATCCCCCATATTAGGGACCTTATAAATTACCCCAAAATCATTATTTCTTTCTTCGAGGTAGCTCATGTGAAATCTTCCGGAACTATTACCCGTCTTTATGGAACCACGAATATTTATTTTCTTAAGATGTTCAAAACTTGGTTCATATTCTACAATCCGATATTCTCCAGGATGAAAGACTTTTACTTTCTTACCTCCCATCATAATTATTTCCGGATTATCTATCAACTCCTCAATTTCATAAATATAATCTTTAGGATCAGAATTGTCAACTATACGTTTACTTATGTTAAACTTGTCTGACTTCCTATACATCAAAAGCAATTCTGTCGTTTCGTGCATAGGTTTATCACCCTTGAGAATTCTATTCTCATGACGCACTTTTATTGTGATAGTGGTAATATAATTAGAATAACCAAAAACACTATCACACAGCAACTTTAAATTTGCATATTCTTCTTCATTAATGCTGATATAGATAACTCCATCTTCTTTCAACAAAGAAGATGCGAGTTTCATTCGTTTGTCCATAAACGACAACCAAGAACTATGACGTAACGGATGATTCTTTGGCAACTGGGTACCATCAGGATATTTATCTAGGAATCTCTTATCCTTATACGTAAACCCATCACTACCCGTATTATAAGGAGGATCAATATAAATTACATCCACCTTACCTTGATGCGTATAATTAAGGCAAGTAAGAGCATGATAATTATCACCTTCTATGAGTATATGAGTAGGTTTTCCATCATCTGTCGTGATGGAAAGATCTGGTACTTCTTCAAGAATCGGAATAGCATTTTCTCCTCCAGCTTCAAAAGCTTCAGGCACATCTATCCAATGAAGTCCAAAACGGTTATCTTGCTTCAACTGAGCATTAAGATAAGCCACTTCACCCTCCAAATCTTTTATTTTTCGATGTAGTTCATCAATATTGTCTGCCATATTCTGATAGTTATTAATAGCTGCATCCAACTATCATCAGGCTACTCACAAAGAGACACAAAAGAAGGGTGTGAACGATTCTTAAGGTCTTCCGTGGCAAGCGTAGGAAAGTCTGAACCACCGTCAAATATAAGAATGCTCACACCCTATATAGGGCATGAACATCGACTCTACATATTTGACGAGAGGCTCACCTATGCTTACCACAGATGAAGCCAACCATTATTGGTGCGGTCGTATATTCAGAAAGAAAGTTTCCTACGCTTTTTCCGGAAGACCACAATAATAGTCAATGCTTTGTTTTTACTAAAATGTCTGGAAGCGGCTCCTGCCGAATCCATCCGCAAAGGTACGAAGAAACTGGCAAAAAACAAAATGAAAGGGGATTTATTTTCATTTTTTACCCAAATACAAACGAATAAATATTAATTTCTCACACTTTACAATAGGATTTTGCCTATTAAGATACTTAAAATGCTTTTAACTCTGCAAGGCATAGGTTACTTGAAAACTCAAGAAGAGGAATGTTGGTACTACTATTAAGAGATGACAGAGAACCGCAAACGAACTTTCGATGATTGCGAAGGTGAAAAGAGATAAAACGGAGTTGAAGCTTTCTAGAGGAAATGGGGGCTTCGGGGGTGCCGGTAACAGGATCAAAACAGAAATGATTTTCGGGCAAGCGTTCCAGTTGTTCCAATTGTTCCAAATAGGTTTTCATAGGACAACATCCCTTTATAGAGACCATATAACTACTTAATATATAGATAGTTATATATAAGAAGGTGGAATGGAACGCTCAAAAAATTAATTGGAACAACTGGAACGCTCCGCCCAACCCAACTTCTATCTAAAAGGCTCATAATCAATAAATTATGTAGAAATAGAGACTAAGAATTTGAAGTACAATATCCCATTTCAACCGCTCCGACGATGAAAAAGCTGGGAAAAGGCATCGAATAGGTGCAACTTTTGCTCTCTCAGGCATCAAAAGACATGCAGGAATCCTTATTTCCGATGCTCTTCCCGATACTCGAAGTGGAGATAAATGGGGCTATTTTTCAGTATTCCGCCCTCAATTAGGGGAAATCATGCCGTATGAAGACCTATCTTGTTGCCGATTCGGGCTATAATAAGGAACAACTGTCCAACATCGCTGAAACTATCTGTCCCAACTTCCGTGAACACGAAGAAAAGAGATTGGAGAAAAATGTTCCGCTATCGCACGGCATCGCACGCTATCGCACAACTAACAAAACGGGATTTTGTATCTTTGCATCGTGATTCAGAAAGCGCGCAAAATCACTTGCCCAGTTGGAGAAAAAAATCTCCCAAATTGGGAATATAAAAAAGCCTGATTTAATCCGATAAAAAAAGAGCCCCCAATGCGGGAAAAACATCGGGGGCTTTTATTTTGATATCAAAAATCCTTAGTAAGGAAAAAGGAGCGGAAGAACGAAGGTCATCACAACGCCGATGATAATCTGCAGAGGCAAACCTACCTTCACGTAATCCATAAACGTATAGCCACCCGCCTTCATCACCAGCGCATTAGGAGGCGTGGAGAATGGTGAGGCAAAGCACATGCTGGCGCCCAACGTAACCGCAAAGAGGAAGGAATAAGGACTCACACCTACCTGCTGGGCCGCCACCAGGGCAATAGGAGCCATCAGCACAGCCGTGGCAGTATTGCTGATAAACATCGTCATCAGAGAAGTGGTGAAGTAGATGCCTGCCAAGAGAGCTGTAGGTCCCATCGAACCCAAACTCTCTACCAGCCCCTGAGAAACCAAGGCAGAAGCACCCGTCTTCTCAAGCGCCGTAGACATCGGCATCATGGCGGCTATCAGTACGATGCTCTCCCAGTTGATGGTCTTGTAAGCCGCCTCCACATTCCGGAAACATCCGGCAAAGACGGTCAGCAGTCCGGCGATGATGACCGCCGTGACCGGAGCCACAGGAATGAAATCGAACACCATCATCGCAATCATCAGCAGCATGATGGCAGCCGCCACAGGCGCCTTATAATCCAAGAGTACCTTGTCGGCAGTCTTCTCTGGCTGGTCGATAACCACCCAGTTGCTCGTATCGGTAGCCAGATGAGCCAGATTGGTCCATTCGCCCTGCACCAGGAGCATATCGCCCACATGCAGCTTGGCGGCTATCAGATTGTCGGTAATATATTCATCGCCACGCTTTACGCCCAGCACGTTGATGCCGAAACGCTTGCGCAGGTTGGCATCGCCTATGCGCAGACCGGAAAAATTAGACGTAGGCATCACCACGATTTCGGTCAGTCCCAGGTCGTAGAAATCAATCTTCACATCCTTCATCTTCCTGAGGCCGTAATCGCTGGCAAAGCGTTTCATCTTCTCCTCCTCACCTATTATATATAAGGTATCGTGAACCTGAATGGTACTGCTGCTCTTCGCCATGTTCTGGCTCACATCCTTCACCAGTCCCAGTCGCGATTTCTTCTCGTTTCTTATCTCGATGATACTCACGCCATATTTCTTCTGAATGCTCAGATCCTTCAGAGTTTTGCCCACGATATCCATCTGCTCGCCATTCTCGTCGAGGGCGGCAGAAGGGCGGCGGCTAGGCACGATGTAGCGATGCAGATTATCGAGCAGCTGATATTCGTCTACCAGGTCATCAAGCGATTTGCCCTGCTTCTTTTTCTTTCCGCTCTGCTTTTTGCTAAGGAAGATTTTGCTGAGCGGCATGAGCACGATGATGCCGATGGCGATGACGATGATGCCCACAGGGAAGAAGCTGAAGAAGGCAAGCGGCTGATAACCGCCCTCGGTCAATACTTCATCGATAACCAGGTTGGGCGGCGTACCGATGAGAGTAAGCATTCCACCCAGACTTCCGGCAAAGGCGAGCGGCATGAGGAAACGCGACGACTGCATGCCCGAGCCCGCAGCTATGCTCATGATGATAGGCATCATGAGGGCCACCGTTCCGGTATTGCTCACGAAGGCGCCGATAAAGGAGGTTACGAGCATTACGAGCAGGAAGGTGATGGTTTCGTTGCCGCGCGAGAGCGCCATGAGCTTATTGCCCGTAAGCTTGGCAAGTCCGGTCTGCATGATAGCTCCACCCACCACGAAGAGTCCTATCATCATGATGACGATGGGCGAAGAGAAGCCCGCCAGCGCCTCGGCAGGTGTCAGGATACCCAGAACCAGGAGTGCAGCCAGGGCGGTAAGTGCCACGATGTCGCCCCTCACCCTGCCCCAGATGAACAGGGCTACCGTAATAACCAATATGATAAGTGTTGTTGTCATGTGCTTTTTTTGGCTGCAAATATACGGAAATAAAGTGAGAATTAAGAATTTGTGGGAAGAAAAATGAAGAAAAATCTTGCATAATACAGAGATTTATGCTAACTTTGCAAACAAAAAAGTTAGCAACATGACAAAGAAAGGTAAACATACCGTATTATTTATCTGCCTGGGCAACATCTGCCGCTCTCCGGCAGCCGAGGGAATCATGAAGAGTCTTGTAGAAAAAGCAGGGCTTCAGGATGAGTTTGAAATCGATTCTGCGGGCATCGGGAACTGGCACGTAGGTCAGTTGCCCGACAGCCGCATGCGCAAATGTGGCGCCGAGCATGGCTACAATTTCAACAGCCATGCCCGCCAGTTCCAGAAGTCAGACTTCGCCCGTTTCGAAACCATCGTGGTAATGGACAACGAAAACTACCGTGCCATTACCTCCATGGCTTCTTCAGAGTCTGATAGGAAAAAAGTAGTGCGCATGGCCGATTTTCTGACCCATCATCGCGAATACACCACCGTTCCCGATCCGTATTATGGCGACTATAGCGACTTCGAGCTCGTCATCACGCTTCTCGAAGATGCCTGCCAGGAGTTGCTGGACAGCATTATCGGGGAAGGGTAAAAACAGATAAAACAAAAAGGGATGAATCATCAAAATATCAGATTGATGCCTCATCCCTTTTTTCAATTTAAAATATTTATACCGTAATCTCGCCCGAGCCATAGCAACGATGATGATGCTCATCATAAACTACACAGAACTGGCCGGGAGCCACACCATGAATTGCCTCTTCTGAATGAATCATCCAGCGGCCGTCTTTCAGTTTTTCTATCGTAGCAGGATGATACTCCGGCGTATGACGAATCTTGAAAGTCACCTTCTGCATAGCTACCTCGCGCGTAAGAAAATGGAAATCATGGAGAGGAAAATCCTTCTTGTAGGCCGACTGCGGATCATAACCATGACTCACATACAGGATATTGTGCTCTACATCCTTCTTAATCACGAACCAGGGACCGCCGCCAAAGCCTAAGCCCTTGCGCTGGCCGATGGTATGAAACCACAAACCCTTGTGCTCGCCTATGCGCTTGCCCGTCTCCATCTCTATGACATCGCCCGGCTTTTCGCCCAGATAACGGCGGATATAATCATTATAATTTATCTGTCCCAGGAAGCAGATTCCCTGGCTGTCCTTGCGCTTGGCATTTATCAGATGCTCCTCTTCGGCTATCTCGCGAACCTCATTCTTGATATGATGGCCGATAGGGAAAATCGCTTTTTTCAATTGCCAGCTCTCTATCTGAGCCAGGAAATCGGTCTGGTCTTTCACAGGATCAGGACTCGTGACAAGCCATTTATCGCCATTTTCATCCGTTTCGGTCTGCGCATAATGCCCCGTGGCGATGAGGTCGTAGTTGTGCCCCATCTTCTCATCGAAGGCGCCAAACTTAATCAGGCGGTTGCACATCACGTCCGGATTAGGCGTAAAACCCGCCTTCACCTTCTCCATCGTATAACGGGTTACCTCGTTCCAATATTCATGATGACAGTCAACCACTTGCAGCTTGCACCCATACTTTCTAGCCACAGCCGTAGCCATCTCCAGGTCCTCCTCCGAAGAGCAGTCCCACTCCTCTTTCTCCTCAGGACCAATCTTGATGTAGAAGCAATCAGGATGCAGGCCCAGCTGGGCAAACTCCCAAACCACAACCGAACTGTCGACGCCACCCGAAAGGAGCACGGCAATTCTCTTATCCTTTATTTCGTCAATATTCAGCATATTCTTTCCTGTTTATAATAATCCGGTTGCAAAATTACGAAAAAAAACTGATATAATGAGCAAAGAAAGGGCTAGAAATGCATGAGAAAGAGAAAAGAAAAGCCCGCAAAGCCTATTTTTACTATAGAAAACACTTATAGCCGCATTCGTAGCTTTTAAACATAAAACGAGTTTTGCTTTCGTTTTTATCCATACCTTTGCAATCGATTTCATGAAATCGATTGCAAAGAATGTTTTTGAAAATTCAGTATTTACATTAATAGATAAAGAAAAATGGAGATTTTAAAAAATCTATTTTATGGCTTCCCAGACCTTTGGGGAGGCGGAGTAGCCCACTCTGTGATGATTCTTTCGCTGGTCATCGCCTTGGGTTTGTGTTTAGGTAAGCTCAGAGTAAAAGGTGTTTCCCTGGGCTTGGCTTGGATTCTGTTCATCGGTCTTATCTTTGGACATTTCTCTCTCAACCTTGACGAGCATCTGCTCCACTTTCTCAAGGAATTTGGCTTGATCCTCTTTGTCTACTCTATCGGTCTGGAGGTAGGTCCGGGCTTCTTCGCTTCGTTCAAGAACGGCGGCAAGAGTCTCAACCTGCTCAGCATGATCGTTGTGGCCCTGAGTATCATTACTACCTTAGTCATCTTCTCATTTTCGGGAACATCCATCACCTCTATGGCAGGTATCCTTTCGGGTGCCGTAACCAACACTCCTGGATTGGGGGCAGCCCAGCAGGCATTCAGCGACCTGCGCCACATCGACGCCCCATCCATCGCAGCCGGCTATGCCATCGCCTATCCTATGGGTGTGCTCGGCGTTATCCTCAGTTTCATTATATTAAGGTTTGCGCTACGCGTAGACAAGCAGAAGGAAGAGGATGAAGCTAAGCGAGGCAAAGGACATCTTGAAGCGATGACCCTGAACACCTTCGCCGTAAAGGTTTCTAACCAGATGGTTTTCAAAGATACCGTCAAGCAGATCCGCTATCTCCTGAAGCGCGACTTCATGGTTTCCAAGATTATCCGTAACAACGGCGAACGCCAGAACGAGGTGGTTAACGGACAGACCGTGATAGAAGAGGGCGACATTCTGCAGATTGTGGCTCATCCTACCGTAGAAGAACCTATCATCGCCCTGCTCGGCGAGAAGGTTGACGTAAAGGACGAGGAATTCAGCAGCGAACTCATCAACCGCCGAATCCTGATTACCAAACCGGGCATCAACGGCAAGAGCATCAGCCAGTTGCAGATTAGAAGCAACCTTGGCGCCAACATTACCCGCGTGAACAGAAATGGTGTAGACCTCATCGCGACCCCAGACCTGAAACTCCAGTTGGGCGACCGCGTAACCGTAGTGGGCAAGGAACTCGCCATCGCTCATACCGAGAAGGTGCTGGGTAACCAGATGAAGCGTCTGAACTACCCTAACCTCATCCCAATCTTCCTGGGCATCATGCTGGGTTGTATCGTAGCCAACATTCCGTTCTTCATCCCAGGCATCAACGAGAATCTGCGTCTCGGACTTACCGGCGGTCCATTGGTAGTAGCCATTCTGATAGGTTATTTCGGACCGAAATACAACCTCGTTACCTACAATACCATTTCAGCCAACCTGATGCTTCGCGAAATCGGCATCTGCATCTTCCTGGCTTGCGTGGGTCTCGGCACAGGCGAACAGTTTATCCAGACCGTAGCATCAGAAAGCGGACTGACCTGGATACTCTACGGCATCGCCATCACCATGATACCAATCATTCTGGGCGGCATCATCGGCAAGCTCGTGTTCCACATCAATTATTATACATTACTCGGCGTATTGGCAGGTGCCAACACCAACCCTTCTGCCCTGGCTTACGTACGTGAGCAGACTTCGGCAGATGCGCCAACAGTAGGCTATGCGAATGTATATCCATTCGCCATGTTCCTCAGAATTGTAACCATTCAGATTATTATTTTTGTATTCGGATAAACATATATGACAGAAAAAGAATTGAAAACCTGCGCTTGCGTAGAGGACAACTGCAACTGCAAGGAAATAGCAGAATCAGAACTCAGAAGAAAACTCGACTTATTATTACGTACCGGTAGCATTCTCATGGAGAGTGCTGCCGACACATCCCGCATCATGCGAACCATGAAGCGTGCAGCAGCTTTCCTCGGTCTCGACGAGCGATACATGCACCTTTACATCAACTGGAACGTGCTGATGGTAAACTATAGCGACGAGGAGCATTCCTTCTCCAAGTTCCAGAGATGCGAGAAGCACGGTATCAACCTCACCTCTATTTCCCAGGTAAGTAAGCTCACCTGGAAGGCCATCAAGGAAAACTATTCGCTCGAACAGTATGAGCAGGCCCTGAACGACATCAAGGCCACCCCACGCAGCTTCACCCCTTGGCAGGTAGCCATCGGTGGCGGTTTTGCCTGCGGCGGATTCTGCATCCAGTTCGGTTGCGACTGGCCAGCCTTCTTCTTCTGTTCGCTTGCAGCCATATTGGGTTTCCGCCTGAGAATGTTCTTGCCAACCAAAGGCTGCAACAACTATGTAGCCATCGGCATTTCGGCTTTCGTAGCCACCCTGATAGCCTGGTTGACCTCATTCCTTTCGCTCAATCCATCTATTGCCGAAGCGCTTCCAACCTTCATGCATTCAGATACCCCTTGGCATCCGCTGATGGCGTGTGCCCTCTTCATCGTGCCGGGAGTTCCACTCATCAACTTTGTGTGCGATATGCTCGACGGATATATTGAGGTGGGAATGGTTCGTGCCCTGAACACCCTGCTGATGATCTTCGCGATGGCTTTCGGTATCGCCTTCGCTATCCAGGTTTGCCATATCGACAACTTTGTGAAGGATCTTACGATGACTCCTCATCACGAATACTGGGAGTTTGCCATAGCAGCTGCCGTATCGGCCATGGGTTTCTCTACCATCTTCAGCATACCTCGCCGTCTGTTGCCGGTTGTAGCCGTGGGCGGTATCATCGCCGTATGCTTCCGCAATTTCGTCAATCTGGGTCCATCTAACGGCAACATCGGTCTCGACATGGGTCTGAGCATCGGTTCGCTTGCCGGTTCTGCGCTCATCAGCATCATTGTGATCAAGGCGCGCCATTGGTTCCATACCCCTCACCAATGCATCACCATTCCTAGCGTTATCCCAATGGTACCGGGAGTTCTGATGTATCGCGCCCTCTTTGCCTTCATCGACATTCATGGCGTGATAGGCGAAGTAACCGTGGGTATGAACAACCTCATCAAGGCTTCGCTCGCCATCATCTGCATCGCCCTGGGTGTGGCAATTCCAAACGTATTCTTCCGCCGTTTCATCGCCGACAACCGCAAGCGCAAGCTGCTTGCCATGCTGGTAGAAAGAAAGAAGAAGAATGGCGAATTCGTAGATTTGCACGAAGTAGAAATCAAATAATCATCTGGTTGGAAATCTGATTTTCATCGGATGATAACCGGATAAAAAGAAGTAGAGATGCGATAAAACATCATTTTATTCTTCCCAAAAAGAGGATATTAAAATAAATGTTTTATCTTTGCACCCAAATTTAGCTATCGGTTATTTCTATAGCCGATAGCTTCAATAAAGGAACAATATGGAAATACGACAACTGAAATATTTCTTGAAGGTAGCCGAGACGCTCAACTTCTCAGAAGCTTCGCGCAAGTTATACATCACCCAGAGTACCCTCTCACAACAGATTTCGCATCTGGAACAGGAGATTGGTCTGCCCCTCTTCGAGCGCAATTCTCATGAGGTTTACCTCACAGAGGCGGGCAAGGAATTGAGACCTTACGCCCAAAACGCGGTCAATTCTGCCGAAGCCTGTGTAGACCACATGAACGATCTGAAGGAAATGCTTACAGGCGAACTGAACATCGGCGTAACGTTCTCCTTCAGCAACATCATGTCCGAGACGCTCATCGCCTTTCTCCACGCCTATCCTCATGTAAAGCTCAACATCCAATACCGCACCATGCAGGAACTGATGGACGGACTGAAGAAGCGCGAACTCGACCTCGTTTTGGCTTTCAAGCCTCTGAAGAACGAAAAGGCGGTAGACAGCCGAGCTATTTTCAGCAACCGTCTTGCCGCCATCGTGAACGTGAATCATCCGCTGGCGCGCCTTTCATCGGTCAAGCTTTCCGATCTGGAGCGTTACGACCTCATCCTTCCTTGCAAGGGTCTGCAGGCACGCAACGCCTTTGATCACATGGTAGAGGGCAAAGATTTGAACTACAAGATTATGGTAGAGGTGAATAATGTAAACATCATCTTCGACCTTCTGAGCCGCAGCAATCTGGTGACCATTCTCTCCGAATCGACCACCATTCTGCAGAACGGCATGAAGGCGATTCCTATCGATGCTGCCGACAACGAAATGGATGGCTGCATCCACATTCTGAAAGATGCTTACATGAAAAACTCAGCCCAGGAGTTCATCCGCATGCTGAGCCAGAGCACCAGCATCCTCGCCAACTTTGCGCTGAAGGATATCCTGAGATAATCATCTTAACGCCTGGCGGCTCGCGAGCCTATTTGCTTGCGGCTAGAACAGATAAAAAAATCCTCGTTCGAGTTCTTTTTCGAGCGAGGTTTTTTTCTTCTTTTTACCTTTATGGGGACCAGCGATGGAATCGCTGGGAACGGGGGACGCAAGGGGGCTTTTTACCCTTTTACTTTTTTACCTTTTTACCCTTTCTTTCTTGCGATGATAATCGTTACACCTGCCAGGATGGCGAGGATGCCGAAGGCAAGCTGAAGGGAGAAACTCTCGCCGAAAATGCAGACGCCGATGATTACCGCCGTTACAGGCTCCAGGGCTCCCATGATGGCGGCTGGCGTGCTGCCGATGAGATTGATGGAGATGGTCATGAAGAAAAGCGACAATACCGTTGGCAACAAAGCCAGCTGGGCAGCACAGAGCCATTGTTTAGGTGTTTGAAGCATCTGTATCGGCTCGCCTGCAATAAACGAATAGACAAACATCGTAAGCAGTCCGAAGACTAATATATAAAAGGTAAACTTGATGTTCGACATGCCCGGATTCTTCCATTGGTTGATGGAGATGATGTAAAGGGCATAGAGCAGGGATGAACACATGACGAGGGCAAAACCCGCTGTGCTCAACTTATCGTTTCCATCGCCCTGATAGAGCAATCCTACTCCCGATATCGCCAGAAGAATGGCAAGCGAGGTAGACCACGTTACCTTCTCGTGGAAGAAGACCGTCATCAGGATGGCCGTCATAATAGGATAAACGAAGAGGATGGTGCTGGCAATACCTGCCGCCATATAATGGAAACTGACATAAAGCGTAGCTGATGAGAGCGAAAACATGCAGCCCAGCACGCCAAGACGAATCAGATGTCCCCACTTCACCTTGAAACTCTCCTTGCGGAACAACATCACCACGGCAAACATCAGTACCGCCAAGAGATAACGATAGATGAGTACAGAACTGGAATTGAATCCGTCGCCATAGAGTTCGAGCGTGCCCAAAGGATTGGTACCATAACATACTGCGGCAACAACACCCGCCGCAAAGCCTTTAACTTTATTACTGCTTGTCATTAGATTAAATACTATTTTTTTCTTATACTTCTTGTTATCTATCTATTTCGGGCTACAAAGTTACAGCAAATATTCGAGATAAGCTAACAAAATCGTATAAATATATTGTAATATCTGAGAAAAAACGCTCTTTTCTTGTGCTTTACGAAAATAAATTGTACCTTTGCAATATCTTTGAAAAAAGATAATCAGATGAAACATTAAAAACTAAACAAAAGAATTAATAACAATGGAACAGATTAAGAATGATCAGCTCACACTTGAGATTTCATCTCTCGGAGCAGAACTTCAGAGCATCAAGGATGCTAATGGTAATGAATATCTCTGGGATGGCGACGAGAAATACTGGAACCGCCACTCTCCTATCCTCTTCCCTATCGTATGCGGATTGTGGAAAGACACTTATCGCACAGAGGGCAAGGAGTATCACCTTCCTCGCCATGGTTTCGCACGCGATACAGAGTTCAAACTCGTTGGCAAGACTGCCGACCGCCTCACCTTCGCGCTCATCGACAACGAAGAGACTCAGAAGAACTATCCTTACCACTTCAACCTTGCCATTTCTTACCGCCTGCAGGGCAACGAGATTCATGTCATCTGGCACGTAGAGAATACCGACGACAAGGAAATCTTCTTCCAGATTGGCGGTCACCCAGCATTCATGGTTCCTGGCTGCAAGAAGGGCGAAGAAATGAAGGCTACCCTGAAACTCGACAACGAGGCTCCTGTTCGTCTCTATGGTAACGTAGGCGGATGCATCGACCGTCAGGCTAAGGAAACCGTAGAAACCGACAAGGGTATCTGGGAAGTAAACGAGGAGACTTTCGCAGAAGATGCTGTTATCTTCGACAAGAGTCAGGTTAAGCAGGTGAGCATTCTCAACGAGCAGGGCGAACCTCATGTAACCCTCGAGTTCAAGACTCCAGCCGTAGGTATCTGGAACCCAACAGGCAAGCACGCTCCATTCCTCTGCATCGAACCATGGTATGGTTTGAGCGACTGGGCTGAATATGATGGCGAGTTTAAGGACAAGTATCTGATGAACCGTCTACAGCCAGGTGCAAGTTTCATGAGTGAGTATATCATCAGAATTGAGAAATAATGGAAGAAAAAGACAATTTGCAACTCCCCGAGAACGCATTCCGCGAATTGAAAGACGGGGAGGATTATAAGCCGCTGATGTCGCCTGACAAGGTTTATCCTGAGGTGAACGGATGGTCAGTTACATGGGGAATCGTGATGGCAGTCATCTTCTCTGCCGCCGCAGCTTATCTGGGCTTGAAGGTGGGTCAGGTGTTCGAAGCAGCCATCCCTATCGCCATCATCGCCGTGGGCGTAAGTACCGCTACCAAGCGGAGCAAGGCGCTGGGCGAGAATGTCATCATCCAGAGCATCGGAGCCTGTTCGGGTGCTGTGGTGGCAGGAGCCATCTTTACCCTGCCAGCCATCTACATCCTGCAGGCTAAATATCCGGAGATGACTACTTCGTTTATGAAGATCTTCATGGCTTCTGCCCTGGGAGGAGTGTTGGGAATCCTTTTCCTTATTCCTTTCCGCAAGTACTTCGTAAGCGATATGCACGGCAAGTATCCGTTCCCTGAGGCCACGGCTACCACGCAGGTACTGGTGAGCGGAGCCAAGGGAGGCGACCAGGCTAAGCCGCTGCTCATAGCCGGACTGGTGGGTGGTCTTTACGACTTTATCGTAGCCAGTCTGGGATGGTGGAACGAGAATTTCACATCGCGTGTGGTAAGTCTGGGATGCGACCTGGCTGACAAGGCTAAACTCGTATTCAAGGTAAACACAGGTGCTGCCGTATTAGGTCTGGGTTACATCATCGGTCTGAAGTATGCCTTCTTCACCTGTCTGGGTTCGCTCGTAGTATGGTGGCTGATTGTTCCGGGCATGAGCGTTATCTTCCATGATAGCGTGCTGAGCGCCTGGGATCCTAGCATCGTGAAGACCGTGGGTGCGATGAGTCCGGAGGAAATCTTCCGTGCCTACGCCCGCAGCATCGGTATCGGCGGTATCGCCATGGCAGGAATCATCGGCATCATCAAGAGCTGGGGCATTATCAAGAGTGCCGTAGGTCTGGCTGCCAAGGAGCTGAAGGGCAAGAGCGATGTGGATGAGAACGTGAAGCGCACCCAGCGCGACATCTCTTTCAAGATTATCGCTATCGGTTCGCTTGTTACCATCCTCGTAACCTTCCTCTTCTTCTGGTTTGGCGTGATGGAGGGCAACCTTCTCTTCGCCATTATCGCCATTCTGCTCGTGGCTGCCATCGCCTTCCTCTTTACTACCGTAGCGGCTAATGCCATCGCTATCGTGGGTTCAAACCCTGTTTCGGGAATGACCCTGATGACGCTCATCTTCGCCTCTGTGGTGATGGTGGCTGTAGGCCTGAAAGGTCCTGGCGGCATGCTGGCTGCCCTGATTATGGGTGGTGTGGTTTGTACAGCCCTCTCGGTAGCAGGTTCGTTTATTACCGACCTGAAGATTGGTTACTGGCTGGGAACAACTCCTAAGAAACAGGAGGGATGGAAATTCCTCGGTACCCTGGTGAGTGCGGCTACCGTGGGCGGTGTGATGATGCTGCTCAACGAGACTTACGGTTTCGCATCGGGTTCGCTTGCAGCTCCTCAGGCTAATGCTATGGCTGCGGTTATCGACCCTTTGATGAATGGTGTGGGAGCTCCTTGGGTGCTCTATGGCATCGGAGCCGTGATAGCCATCGTGCTGACTTATTTCAAGATTCCTGCCCTAGCTTTCGCTCTGGGTATGTTTATTCCGCTGGAACTGAACGTTCCTCTGCTCGTGGGTGGAGCCATCAACTGGTATGTCACTTCGCGCAGCAAGGATGCCAAGGTGAACAGCGAACGTGGTGAGAAGGGAACGCTCATCGCCAGCGGCTTCATCGCCGGTGGAGCCCTGATGGGTGTGGTTAGCGCCCTCCTGAAGTTTGGCGGCATCGAGGTAAGTATCGCCGACAGCTGGTGGGTTAATCCGATGTCTGAGGTTTGTTCGCTTCTGGCTTACATCTGCCTCATCGGTTTCTTTATCAGAGCCACAAAGAAATAAAGAATAGGCTTTTTACAAATAAGACAATCGCCTGGATGCATCTGAGCACCCAGGCGATTTTTTATTCTATCCGAATATTTTTTCTATCCTACGATTCCGCAGCTACGAAATCCATCGGCTTGACGCCAAACTGCTTCTGGAAGCACTTGGCAAAATAGCTAGGACTGCTGAAACCTACCATATAGCTGATTTCGCTGATGCGGTAGTTTCCTTCTTTCAGGAGCTTTGCGCCCTTCTTAAGTTTCACGAGCTGGATCATCTCGTTTGGCGTAACATCGGCAAGACCGCGAATCTTATTAAAGAGCGAAGAGCGGCTTATGCCCATCTTCTCAGCAAGGAACGCCACGTTGAGTTCCGGATTCGCCACATTCTCTTCGATGATGCGAGACATTCGTTCCAGGAACGCATTATCAACCTGAGTTGGAGCAATCTCTGCTATCGGCTCAAGCGGAGTATGAGAGAACTTACTTCTCAACAGACGGCGCATCTCAAGAAGCTGTCTTACGCTTGCCTCAAGATACTTCATCGAGAACGGCTTTTCTATGTAGACATCGGCTCCACAGTTCATACTCTCCGTCTTCGCCGCATCATCGGTTTTTGCTGTGAGCATCACGAACGGGAGATGAGAATATTCAGAATTTTCACGCACCCTACGGCAGAACTCCGGACCGTCCATCTCCGGCATCATCCAGTCGCTTATGATGAGCGAAACCGGATGTTTCTCCAGTTTACGGAGCGCATCCTTTCCGTTGTCGGCGGTATAAACCGTATACATCTTTTCGAAATGAGCCTTCACAAACTGGCGCATGTCTTCATCATCATCCACAATCAGCATCGTCGGTTTTGCCGGTTCACGAAGCGGACTGGCAACAGCAACGCCTGCTTTTTGAGAACCTTGCTCAACTGAAGTTTCATCTGTCAGCAGATTTTCCTCAGCAACAGTTTCTTCTTCCTTCACCATTTCGTCTGCCTTCTCTACCACAGCATCCATCTGGTTGAGCGGCAAGGTTACGATAAAGGTAGATCCCTTACCTACTGCAGATTCTACTTCAACCATACCATGATGAGCCCCAACGAGATTCTTCACGATGTTGAGACCGATTCCGGTTCCCGGTTTGTTGTCGCGTGCCTGATAGAAAACTCCGAAGATTTTCTCCTTTTCGTCAGGACTGATTCCCAATCCGTTGTCTTCCACCTCTATGCGGAAATGGTTTCCATCCTCCAGCAAGCGGCAGGACAAGCGTACATAATCCTCGGTATATTTCAAGGCGTTGGTCATCAGATTGCTGATAACCTTGGTAATGGCCTCCTGATCAATCATCGCCACGAGCTCATCGGCTGGATAATCTACATCAAGACGAATGCTTTTCTGCTCGAAGGTAGGAGCAAAGCGCTCTGCCACAGCATGCATCAGCTTCGAAATGTTGTTCAAACGGAAATGAACCTGCATGCCCTTCTGCTGCACTTTGTTGAAATCGAGCAGCTGATTAACTAGCAGGAGCAACCGCTGGGCATTACGGTCGATAACAGAAAGCGTCTGCGTGATAGTCTCACCATCGGAAAGTTTTCCGGAAACCTGTTTCCAATGCTCTTTCAGACTCTCCAAAGGTCCGATGATAAGCGTTACCGGCGTACGGATTTCATGGGCTATCATCGTGAAGAACTGCAGGCGGGCATCTCTCATCTCCTGATCCTGCTTGAGTTCCAACTGGTCGAGTTCTTCCTGATGACGGAGTTTCTCACGTTTCAACCGGCTCTGCATGAACCAGTAGATTGCGTAACCGATGAGCAGAAGATACAGAATCTTGGCTGGCAGAGACCTATGCTGATATGGGCATCAAGGGATTCAAGGTGGATTTCATGGACCGCGACGACCAGACCGCCATCGAAATGGTGGAACGCCTGGCTGCCTGCACAGCCAAGCATCATCTCATCCTCGACCTGCACGGCATCTACAAACCGGTAGATCTGAACCGCACCTATCCTAACATCCTCAACTACGAGAGTGTTTTCGGTATGGAAGAGTGCCGCTGGACGGAAGCCAAGAATGATATGCCACTCTATGATGTCACCTTCCCATACATCAGAATGATGGCAGGACAGGTGGATTTCACACCGGGAGCGATGAGAAACGGAACCCGAGACAACTGGAAGGCTATCTACACCAAACCGATTTCGATGGGAACCCGATGCCACCAAGCTGCCTGCTACATCGTACAGGACAGTCCGTTTACGATGCTCGCCGACACCCCTACCAACTATGAGGCTGATGAGCCATACACCCGATACATTGCTTCATTGCCTGTAGTCTTCGACAAGACCATCGTGCCACAGGGCGAAATCGGAAAGTATATCGTTACCGCCAGAAAGAAGGGCAACGACTGGTATGTTGGCGGTCAGAGCAACTGGGATGAGCGCACGCTCACCCTGAAGTTTGACTTCCTCACAGATGGCGATTACGAGGCTATCGTATTGAAAGACGGTATCAATGCCAATCATGATGCAGAAAACTACTAGATAGAGAAATCTGTCATCAATCAGAAATCGGAAATGAAAATCCATCTTGCTTCGGGCGGTGGATTCGTCATCAAGGTTATCAAGAAATGAACATTTTAAAAAAGAAGTTGATATGGTTAATAAGAATATAATTGTAACACTATTCGTAACGGCAGCTGCGGCAGTTCCTCAGACAGGTGCTGCCCAGAAAGCTGCCTACAACACTCCGGGAGCCGGCAACCCTATCCTGCCTGGTTATTTTGCCGACCCAACCATCAAGAAGTTTGGTGACACCTATTATATATATGCTACTACCGATGGTAGCGGAGCCGGTTTCGGACCGGCACAGCTCTGGTGTAGCAAGGATTTCAAGAACTGGACCCTGATGCCGATGAACTGGCCAGACAGCCACTGGATCTGGGCACCGGATGTAATGCAGAACGAAGCCGACGGCAAGTATTACTATCTCTACTGCCAGCCTTGCAAGCTCCATCTGGGTGTGGGCGATACACCTCGTGGTCCTTGGAAGAACGTGCTGGGCGAGAGCGAAGCCGTGCTCGTACCGGATAGATTCGTAAAGAATGCCATCACCCTGGATGGTCAGACCTTCCGAGATGATGATGGTTCGGTCTATATGTATTGGGGCACCTGGGGCATCTACAAAGGCTTCGGTTGTGGAGCAGGTAAGCTGAATCCTGACATGAAATCATTCAGCGAAACCAAGCTCATCCCGAACACCGAGGTTACTCACTTCTTCGAAGCTCCATTCGTCTTCAAGCGCAACGGCATCTACTACTTCCTCTACTCCTGCGAGCATTGCGAGGATGCCAGCTACCGCGTAGATTACGCCACAGCCAAGAGTCCGCTCGGTCCTTATACCTACCACGGAACTATCCTCAAGACCAATGCCGATGGAACCGTTCATGGTCCGGGACACAACAGCGTGCTCCAGGAAGGTGACAACTACTACATCGTATATCATCGCCACGACAATCCGCATTCCAACCGTGGATTCCATCGTCAGGTGGCAATCGATAAACTCGAATTCAATGCAGACGGTACCATCAAGGAGGTCATTCCAACCCACGAAGGTCTCGATCTGAAACCGGAGATGAAGGTAGCAAAGAACCTCGCCTTCGGCACCAAGGTTACAGCCTCTTCCTATTACGACAACGACTTCCGTCCGGAATATGCGGTTGATGACAACAACGGCACACTCTGGCGCCCTCGCACCACCGGACCAGCCTGGATTCAGATTGACCTGGGCAAGAAGCAGAGCATCAAGAGCATCTGGACTCAGTTTGAATACGGAACACAGTTCTATCAGTATCTCATCGAGACATCGAATGATGGCAAGCACTGGCAGACCTTCTCCGACAAGCGACAGAACCGTCTGGCTGGTTCGCCGATGGTAGATTTCGGAAATGCCAAGGCGCAGTACATCCGCCTCACCTATACTGGCGGACAGAAGAATGGTTTCGGTGGCGCCATCTGGAACATCAAGGTTTACGGTTCCGCAGAAGATTCTGCCCCACAGCAGTGGCTCGGTCTGACAGCAGCCGATTTCGATGGTACAACCTGGCATAACAACGAGGGAATGCTTGCCGGCAAGTTCTCGCTCCTTCAGGGCACCGCCCTCAGAGAGCGCATGGCTGGCAAAGATGCAATCACCCTGCAACCAGGTGCCCAGCTGGTGATGACTCATCCGCAGCTCGGCAAGACACGCAAGCATACCCTCACCGCCCAAGCTTTCGACAACGGAAGCTGGCATCAGATAGATGAAAACGATCCTCGACTGAATCTTTCTGAAGGAAAACTGGAAATTAGTGCAGGCGAAAAGCAATTTACCCTCACCAATCTCCGTTATTATAACTGGGAACAGGAGGCGGCAGAAAAGGCTTTCGATGCCCAGAGCAACATCGTGCGTGAGGCAGTAGCCGACAAGAACTGTCAGGGACTGGTGGTAGATATCAGCGCTGACTACTACAACGAGGGCGATACCGTGCCTTACATCAAGAACGGCAGTCCGTTGGATGTTCACCTCAAGGGCGAGTTCGAGACGCAGCACGATACAGCAGCCATCATCAAGACCATAGAGGGCAAAAAGGCATTCACCTTTACCGGCAAAGAGAGTTACAGAAGCAACTTCATGCTCCCAGCCACTATCCGCGACAACGCTCCATACACCATCGAGGCATGGATTCTGAATCCGGAGATTGCCGAGAATGAATGCGTAGCCGATTTCACCTCTTCTCACGATGAACTGGAAAAGCTGATGCTGGTAAACGGCACCGAACCACGCTGCGGTGTGATGAACCACTACGGATGGTATGAGGATGCCGGCTACAAGGAGATGAAGACCCTGGAAGGCAAGTGGCAGCACGTATATGTCTGCTTCGACGGCAGAATCGAGAGCATCTACATCAACGACAAGCTTATCAGCCAGAAGGATATCCAGCTCCTCGTCAAGCCATCGCAGTTTATGCTTCTGGGCAAAAATGCCGAAGAGACATGGCCTTTCTCAGGCTATCTGCACTCATTAAAACTCTGGGATAAATACATTCCTTACAAAAGACAAACAAAATAAACTAGCAATACATGAAGAAGATTTTAGTAACATCAGCCTTGGCAGCATTGGCATTGATGCCTGCTTCGGCACAGAAGGTGAACAAGAGTTCGGGTGGTTATCCTATCACACCGGTGCCTTTCACATCAGTAAAGGTTTGGAACAATACGTTCTGGGGACAGCGTATCGAAACCTCTCGCAAAGTAACCATCCCGCTGGCTTTCAGCAAATGCGAATCAGAGGGAAGATACAAGAACTTTGAGCGCGCAGCTCATCCCAGCGACACCTATGATGTGGGCAAACTGATGCCCTACAGCTTCGACGACACCGACCCATACAAAACGATTGAGGGTGCCAGCTACGTGCTGCAAACTTATCCTGACAAGAAACTCAAGGCTTATATCGATAGCGTGCTCGATATCATCGCTCCGGCTCAGGAGGCTGACGGATATCTCTATACCGCACGTACACAGAACCCGAAGCATCCTCATTTCTGGGCTGGCGACAAGCGCTGGAGCAAGGAAGAGGAGCTGAGCCACGAGCTCTACAACCTCGGTCACATGGTAGAAGGTGCCGTGGCTCACTGGCAGGCTACAGGTAGCCGCAAGTTCCTCGACATCGCTATCCGCTATGCCGACTGCGTGGTTCGCGAGGTTGGTCCTAACCCAGGACAGGCTTGCGTGGTACCGGGACATCAGATTGCCGAAATGGCACTCTGCAAGCTTTATCTCGCTACAGGCAACAAGAAATATCTCGAAGAGGCAAAGTTCTTCCTCGACTATCGTGGCAAGACATCTATCAAACAGGAATATTCTCAGAGCCACAAACCGGTATTGGAGCAGGACGAGGCTGTAGGTCATGCCGTACGTGCTACCTATATGTATGCTGGTATGGCAGATGTAGCTGCCCTCACCGGCGATACCGCCTATATCCACGCCATCGACCGTATCTGGGACAACATCGTGAGCAAGAAGCTCTACATCACCGGAGGTATCGGAGCTACCAACAACGGCGAGGCTTTCGGCAAGAACTACGAGCTGCCTAACATGAGTGCCTACTGCGAAACCTGCGCAGCTATCGGCAATGTTTATGTCAACTACCGTCTCTTCCTTCTCCATGGCGAGAGTAAGTATTACGATGTATTGGAGCGTACCCTCTACAATGGTCTCATCAGTGGTGTGAGCATGGACGGCGGCGGCTTCTTCTACCCTAACCCATTGGAGAGTATGGGTCAGCATCAGCGCCAGGCTTGGTTCGGCTGTGCCTGCTGCCCTAGCAACATCTGCCGTTTCCTGCCATCCCTCCCAGGCTATGTATATGCTGTAAAAGATAAGAATGTATATGTCAACCTCTTCCTCAGCAACTCTTCTTCTCTGAAAGTAGCCGGCAAGAAGGTGGCTTTGAGCCAGGACACACAGTACCCTTGGAACGGAGATATCGCCATCAAGGTGGATGACAACAAGGCAGGTCAGTTCGGTATGAAGATCCGCATCCCGGGCTGGGTAAAGGGTCAGCCAGTACCATCAGACCTTTACTACTACAGCGACGGCAAGCGACTGGGCTATACCATCACCGTAAACGGCAAGAAGGTAGAGGCTAAGGTAACAGAGGATGGCTATTATACCATCAACCGCAAGTGGAAGAAGGGCGATGTGGTTCGCGTTCACTTCGATATAGAGGCACGCACCGTACGTGCCAACAACAAGGTAGAGGCCGACCGTGGCTGCATCAGCATCGAGCGTGGTCCTATTGTATATTGCGCAGAGTGGCCAGACAACAAGGGCTTCGACATCATGAGCATCCTGGAGAACCGCGAACCTCAGTTCGCTGAGGGCAAGCTCTCGTACGATGGTTTCATCGACCCTAAATATAAGAATGTACTGACACTCTACAAGGGTCAGAACATGGAGACCTTGACTGAGAACGTGCAGACCCTCGCCTACGACAAGAGCGGCAAGCTGAGCACCAAGGACCAGACCCTGACTCTCATCCCATACTTCGCCTGGGCTCATCGTGGCAACGGCAATATGAAGGTATGGTTACCACAGGATGTCAAGGCAGCAAAGCCATCAGCTCCTGCAACTCTCGCAGCTCAGGCTAAGGTAGAATTCTCTTCTCCTGTGCCTGCCAAGAGCAGTATCACCGACGGACTGGTTCCAGCCGATGAGAACGACCGTTCTGTCCCATACATCCACTGGTGGCCTAAGAAGAACACCACAGAGTGGATTACCTACACCTTCCCAGAGAGCAAGGAGATCAAGACCAGCACCGTATATTGGTACGACGACCAGCCATGGGGCGGTTGCAAGGTGCCAGACAGCTGGAAGCTCTACTATCAGGACGAGGCAGGCAACTGGAAGGAAGTTCCAGGAGCCGATGCTTATCCATGCAAGCGAGGTGTAGCCTGCATCGTGAATTTCGACCCAGTGAAGACCAAGGCTGTAAAGCTCGAACTGAAGCAGCCAGAAACTCTGTCCTGTGGTTTGTTTGAGTGGAGCGTGAAGTAATAAGACTTATTTTTAAATATTTTTTTTCAAGAATTGCCATATTGCCATATCAGCCAGTAATCTATCTGATTACAAAGCTGTTAGGGGTATGGCAATTCTTTATTTTTAGGGGTTATCTGCCATATATTGCCATGAACAATCTTTATTCATAACTTCGCCATCGATGCGGAAGAAATTACGTCCCGACGTAGCATCTGATACATCGCGACGTAACAACAACTGCGTCACGACGCAGCATCAGATACGTCGCGACGAAAATGAGGGTACTAATTCTCACTATAACAATATATGGCAATTCCCGGCGCTTTTCCGAGAATTACCATACGTACTTTTACGCTGAGTATCAACCATTTGCACATACAATATGGCAATTAAAACAACGCATTCAAACTTTTTTTTTATTTTTTCTTCACCAGTCTAATGACATACCCAGACCAAAGGCACCATACGGCAAGTATTCCCATCACGAAGATAAATATATATGTAGCAATACTACCTATGAAGATTCTACCGCTATGAGCCTCCAGAGCCACATTCCATAATGACATGGGCAGTTGGTTCATATAAGCGGGTTGTGGCGCAAAGTCGGTTCCTTCATTATACTCAGCAATGACAGGCGTATCAGAGAAATCCTGGCTCATACCTGCTATCGCCTTTTTTCCGAATGGTGCGCCAGCGTTCTTTAAAGCAGCTTTCCCGGTAGAATAATCAACGGTTGTACCCTTTACTCTATCCCAAACAAAGAGACCACTAAACGAACCGCAATACCATTTGCCATCTTTGCTTTGCTGAAGGACATTCAATCCCATAACACTGACTGGTGGAGTATTGGAGATGGACTCCAACTTTCCTGTCTGGAAATTCACGGAAAAGAAACCATCCGAAGTTGACAAGAGCCAGTCACCGAACTTTTCATCATAACGCACCACACGGAGTTTGTCATTCCAAGGGTTCTTGCTATGAAGCGTCGTCCCAGGAATAGACGGCATCTTGTTCAACACCAAGGCTATCATCACTGGTGGACGAAGACACCAACCTGTCAGGGCTATCAACAAAGTAAGCATGATGGTATATCGGCCTATTTTGTCATGCCATTGTAGCGAAAAGCGAAGCAACCTCTTCTGTTTAGGCTTTAACCAGAAGATAAGACCTGAGATGCAGAGCAACACCAGGATGATGGCAATGCCATCTACGATGAGTTTACCAATGCTGCCAAACAACTCTCCGCTGTGAAGCAGCCATATCGTACGAAAGACTGTAACCTTCCCATCATACTCCTTTGGCATAGGTAATTCTATCCGGTGGAAGTTCTGATAAGGTGGCAAGGAAACATAAGCATAGGAGCGGCTGAGAACCAAAAGCGTATCTCTATGAGCAGAAATGTCGCTCAACTTCTCTTCCGGCTCTGTTGGAAGAGTTACGCTTTTCCATATTTTGTGACTCCCCAACCGGTAAAGTGAAAATGGAGATACCGACCAGACAGAACCATCATCCGTTCTGATAACATTTCTTATCTGTCGGCAGTCTGCTCCTGCTGGAATCCCCTTATTAAAGTCCCTGAATGTGGATGCTGTAGAATCCGTTTGCCAGATTCCCCCGTTTCCATACAGCAATATGGCATCATCCAAAGCAAGCGTTCCCCTCAGCAACCCGCCATTCCAATTCTTAAATTCATAGCGGCTTGGCAGATATTTCCTGCTCACGTCCACATCTTTGATAAGCGAACGGTGGTTGAGCAAAATACCCGACAAGCAGAACATCAGCATGAAAAAGCTCATACCGATGCCTAACCATTTATGTTGTTTTCTCCAAGTTATTTTCTTATTTAGCATATTCATAATCATTATTACTATCTTGAATCAGGCTGCAAAGGTACATATTTCTAAGAAGGTATGCAATACCTAAAAATAATGATAATGAGGATGCTATTACAGCCATTACATTAAGAGTTTGGTTAGCATGTTTAAGGCAAGAACTCATAAAACGCTCATTTTAAGCTATTTGGAATCTTTAGTATGATTTTTTCCTCAAAAAATTTGGTAATTTCAAATTTTCGCCTTATCTTTGCACCCAATATCAGAAAATTCTCGGGGTTGACTGGATTTGACGGCGAGATGAAATGGTACGTAAGCATGCGGAGGCTCGTTGGCTACCTCCTTAATCCTAGTGAACAAAAAATTAATTGGCGAAAATAACTACGCTCTCGCTGCCTAGTCGAAGTATAGTAAACTAGCTTTATTCCAGCACAGGGTGCTGGAACGAGACATCGCTCAACGGATGTTGTTCCGAATCTTGTTGATCAAGCGGTGCAGGTAAATCGGAAATAGTTCATGTACGCCTCGTTGCATGGATGAAATTTTAGAGGATAAGGGTATGATTGGTGGTCCAGGTCCTGTCATGCCTCGAAAACCGAAGGCTGGAATAAGCATGTAGAAAGCGTATGGTTTCCTTGTGCGGACGAGGGTTCGAATCCCTCCAGCTCCACCCTATTTGATAGAAACAAAAAACTCGCAGATTCTTTCTTTAGAATTTGCGAGTTTTTATTTTGCTGTTATTGTTTTCTCAAACTTTCACGATACTTCAGAGGTGACATGTGCAGATGCTCTCTTACATATTTACCGAAGAATGAGGTATTGGAGAAGCCCAGTATACCTGAAATCTCCTTGATTGTTTTCGTTGTAGAACGGAGATAATAGGTGATATCAGCAAGCGTATACTCCGTAATCCACTCGATGGCAGTCTTGCCGGAATGGCGCTTGCAGATGATGGAGAGATATTTGGGCGTGATGCAAAGCTGCTGCGCAAAATATTCTACAGGCTGATGCTTGATTTCGCTCTGCTGCAACATCTCCAGGAACTTATCAAAGAAATCGCTGGCACTGGTTCCCAACGTTTCTTTCGGGAGATCTGTCAGCAAAAGATTGCTCACAGCGAGAAGAGCACTCTTCAGGAGCGTCTCCACTATCTCACGGCGATATGGTTTCCACGAACTGCGGTCGTTGAACTTCGGATCCAGACAGAGGCGCACCAAGTCGGTGAACTTAGAATAGAATACCATATCCACCTCGTTCATCTTCAACACCGAAACCTTGCTCACATACATGGCACGGTTCCATACCGAGATATGAGAACGAAGAATACCAAGCAAGCCGTGATTGCTGACACACATGGCTGTGCATGCAAAATCTTCCGACACCTCTTTGATGTCGAGAACAGAGTTAGGCGGACTGATAAATATATCGCCCTTCTCTACCACGATTTCCCGCCCGTTGAGTTCAGCTCTCAGGCTGCCTCTCTGACAGGATGCAATCATGTTCATCTGGAATCTCATAGGGTCGGGGTTCTGCAACACCTTGACATTATCTATAATCAAGATGTCCTCATCCAGATAGCTCGCACTGATTTCTGCACTCTGTGCGAACTCACCTTCTTCGATACGCTGCCTGACGTCCTTCTGTTCTTTCATTAATATGATTTTTTTAATTTCTTCACTCTTCGTTCTTCACTCTTCCCTATCAAAAAGCCTCTCTGTATTTATTTTCGTCCTTATCCTCCAACATAGAGAGATAACTCTGATAGCGGCTAGCTGCAATATAATGTTCCTCAACCGCCTTGATTACCGCGCACCCCGGTTCGTGGGTATGGGTACAGTCAGAGAACTTACAATCCTGAGAGAACTTGAAGATTTCCTTAAAATAGCTGGTCAGCTCTTCCTTTTCGATATCAAAGGTACCAAAGCCCTTGATGCCCGGAGTATCAATGAGATAACCACCTTCCGGCAGTTCCAGCATCTCACTGAAGGTTGTGGTATGCATTCCGCTATTATGCGCCTCGCTGATTTCGGCGGTACGCTGCTCTGCATCAGGAATGAGCTGGTTGATGAGGGTTGACTTTCCTACCCCGCTGTTGCCGCTCAACAAAGATTTCTTATCCTTGATAAGAGGTCGCAACAGTTCAACACCTTCGCCTGTAGCTGCCGACAATTCGATACATTTATATCCGATGGTTTCATAGAGCGTACACATCATCTTCTCGTAATGCAATTCTTCTTCTGAAAGTATGTCACTTTTATTGAAGATGATGATAACAGGCACTCTATAGGCCTCAGCGCCAGCCAGGAATCGGTCGATGAAGGTAGTAGAAGTCTGCGGATAATTCACCGTTACCACAAGCAGTGCCTGGTCTACATTAGCTGCCAGAATATGACTCTGCTTACTGAGGTTAGGTGATTTACGAATGATATAGTTTTGGCGGTCTTCGATAGAAGAGATAAATGCCGTACCCTCCTGGTTGGTAATAAGCTGCACATAATCGCCTACAGCCACAGGATTGGTGCTGCGGATGCCCTTCAATCTGAAAGTGCCCTTGATTTTACTTTCTATCAGCTGGCCATCGTCTGTCTTGACGGTGTACCAGCTGCCTGTATTTTTAATAACGAGTCCTCTCATTATCACTTATTAAATAATGTAAGTCCAGAATGATTTAGACTGTCATGATTTCCTTCTCCTTCTCGTCCATCAGGTTTTCGAGCTGCTTGATGTACTTGTCGTGGAGTTTCTGCAAATCGTTCTCAGCATCCTTCTCCAAGTCTTCAGAAAGTCCATCCTTGATAGCTTTCTTCAACTTCTCCTTGATTTCCTGGCGCACGTTGCGCACCTCAATCTTAGCACGCTCAGCAATCTTATTACACTGCTTTACGAGTTCCTTACGGCGCTCACCTGTTGGCTGAGGAATACCCAGACGTACGATTTCGCCATTGTTCTCAGGAGTGATACCTACACCACTATCCATAATAGCCTTTTCGATATCCTTGATAGCCTTTTTGTCCCAAGGGCGGATAGCGATAGTACGGGCATCAGGGGTTGTAACTGTAGCTACCTGGTTCAGAGGAACCATACTGCCATAACTATTTACACGCACACCATCGAGGATGGCTACATTAGCACGACCAGCACGAACATGAGAGAGTTCCTCTGCGAGATACATTGCTGCCATCTCCATACGCTCTGCTGCAGAATTCAAAGTTTCTTTAACGTCTATCATAATTATATGTTTTTATTTTATTAATTCTAATCTTTTCAATTCTTCGCCCACATAGTTGGTGAGTTCTACAAACTGCTGGATAGTGAGCTGCTCAGGGCGCTTGGTCATGATGTCGGTGGTGTAAAAATCCTCGCGTGGGGTTACACCCGGGAACATCTGCTTAAGGCTTACACGGAGCATCTTGCGACGCTGGTTGAAGACTGTCTTTACCAGACGCTTAAACAGTTTTTCATCACAGCCAAGATCAGTCACCTTGTTACGAGTCATACGGATTACTGCACTCTTTACCTTTGGAGGTGGGTTGAACACATTCTCATCTACCGTAAAGAGATATTCCACATCATACCATGCCTGGATGAGCACACTGAGGATGCCATAGGCTTTGTTGCCTGGTTCTGATGCCATACGCAATGCCACCTCGCGCTGGATCATTCCGGTACAGCAAGGAATGAGATCCTTGTAATCGAGCATCTTGAAGAATATCTGCGATGAGATATCGTATGGATAATTACCTGTCAGTACAAACTGCTTTCCATCGAATATCTGGTTCAAATCCATTCTCAGGAAGTCTTCACCGATAATATTATCCTTGAGTGTAGGGAAATTCTCATGAAGATACGCCACCGACTCCGAGTCGATTTCCACTGCCTTGACGGGTCTTGGTTTCTCTACGAGATATTGGGTAAGAACGCCCATACCTGGTCCGATTTCGAGAACAGGTATATCCGGGCAGGCATCCACCGTATCGGCGATGCGCTTTGCTATATTGAGGTCGGTCAAGAAGTGCTGACCGAGATTCTTCTTAGGCTTTACAGCTTTCATATCTTATCTTTATATTATATATTTTGCAAAAATACGATTATTTTTTGAGAATCCACACGAAGTATGCGATTTTTTTTATCTTTTTGGGTAAAAAAGGGAAAGAGCCACTTGTTTCTTTAAAAAAAGGCTATACTTTTAGCCATAAATGGCGCCCAAGCGTTTATTTATGCTAAAAATATGCAGATTCGAACGATATTGTCAATAAAAGTATTATCTTTGCATCTAATTATGGATATAAAGAAGATAGCAAACAACATATGGAAGGTGGCTTTGTCGCTCATTCTGGGTGGCGCCATCCTTTATTGGATGTATCGCGGATTCGACTTCAAACAAGTAGAAGATGTTCTGCTTCACAAGATGAGTTGGACCTGGATGCTGCTGTCGTTCCCTTTTGGCATCTCTGCCCAGGTGTTCAGAGGATGGAGATGGAAACAGTCGCTGGAACCATTAGGCGAGAAGGCCCGCTCCAGTATCAGCATCTACTCCATCTTCCTGTCCTATGCTCTGAGTCTTGTAATTCCTCGTGCGGGCGAGTTTGCCAGATGCGGCGTATTGAAGAAATGGGATGATGTTTCGTTTCCGAAAGCCTTGGGTACCGTCGTTACAGAAAGAGCCATCGATTCACTCCTCGTGCTGCTGATTACGGCGCTGGTCTTTGTGATGCAGATTCCGGTATTCCTCAATTTCTTTGAGAAAACAGGTACGAGCATGGACAGTTTACTCAGCCAGTTTACAGCCACAGGTTACATAGTGACAGCTATCTGTGGCATAGCAGTACTCATCCTGGCTCACTATCTGCTCAAGCGACTCGCTATATATAATAAGGTGAAAGCAACACTGGGAGGACTCTGGCAAGGTATCATCTCGCTGAAAGGTGTCAGAAATGTACCGCTCTACATCGCCCTTACACTGGGCATCTGGTTGAGCTATTTCTTCCACTACTATCTCACCTTCCAATGCTTCGAGGCAACCTCCCATCTTAATCTGATGTGCGGTCTGGTGACATTCATCGTGGGCAGCATAGCGGTCATCGTACCAACTCCTAACGGAGCCGGACCTTGGCATTTTGCCGTCAAGACAATGCTCATACTCTATGGCATTCAGGCAAACGATGCCCTCTTCTTCGTTCTCATCGTACACTCCGTGCAAACCCTGCTTGTAGTCCTTTTGGGAATCTATGCCTGGATAACACTGGCGTTTACCGGGAAAGTGAGGAGTGAAGAGTGAAGAATCCTCTTGCTTTAGGGCGTATGTCCAACTTAACATTGAACATTTAACATTAAAATAAAAATAATATGGCTGACATTAAGAATTTGAACCCAGTTGAAATCTGGCGTAACTTTGACAAGTTAACACAAGTTCCACGTCCATCTGGACATTTGGAAAAGATTCAGGCTTATTTGCTCGATTGGGCAAAAGAAGCAGGTGTAGAGGCTTTCCAAGACCCAGCAGGCAACATCGTGATGCGCAAACCTGCTACTCCAGGTATGGAGAACCGCAAAGGCGTTATTATGCAGGCGCACATGGACATGGTTCCTCAGAAAGCACCAGACAGCAAGCATAATTTTGAAACAGACCCTATCGAAACCATCATCGATGGCGACTGGATACGTGCTAATCATACAACACTCGGTAGCGACGACGGACTTGGCGTAGCTACAATCATGGCTGTAATGGAATCAAAAGATTTGCAGCATGGTCCTATCGAGGGCTTGATTACCGCCGACGAAGAGACAGGTATGTATGGTGCCAACGATCTCCCAGCAGGCGAACTGAACGGCGACATTCTCTTAAACTTCGATACCGAGGTTTGGGGTGAGTTCGTTATCGGTAGCGCTGGCGGTATCGACATCACAGCAACTCTCGACTATAAAGAGGTAGAAACCGACAAGGAAGATGCTGCCGTTAAGGTAACCCTCAAGGGATTGAAAGGCGGTCACTCCGGTATCGAAATCAACGAAGGCAGAGCGAATGCCAACAAGTGCATGGTTCGTTTCGTGCGTGAAGCTATTTCAGAACTCGATGCCCGTCTAGCTTCATGGCAGGGCGGCAACATGCGCAATGCCATCCCATTCCAGGCTGAGGTTGTTCTGACCCTGCCTAAGGAGAATATTGAAGCTTTGAATGACCTGGTAGCAGACTGGAAGGACGAAATCTGTGATGAGTTCGAAGGCATTGAAACAACTGAGAACATCGAGTTCTTCGCTGAGAATGTAGAGACTCCTAAGATGCAGGTTCCTGCCGAAATCCAGGATAATCTTGTAGATGCAATCTACGCTTGCCACGATGGCGTATTGCGTATGGCTCCATCTATGCCTGAAATCGTAGAGACCTCTTCAAACCTCGCAATCGTTGAGATTGGTGACGGCAAGGCTGCTATCAAGATTCTGGCCCGTTCTAGCCACGAATACTACAAGATGTATCTTGCCACAATGATAGAAAGCTGTTTCAACATGGCAGGCATGAAGGTTGAATTCAGCGGCAGCTATATGGGATGGAACCCTAACCCTAAGAGCGACATCCTGGAACACGTATTGAAGGTTTACAAAGAGCAGAACGGCACAGACGGTAAGGTACAGGCAGTTCACGCAGGTCTGGAGTGCTCTATCATCCTGAGCAAGTATCCTAACCTCGATGTCGTATCATTCGGTCCTACTCTTCTTAGTCCTCACACAGCCAATGAGCGTTGCCAGATCAGTTGCGTAGCTCCTTTCTGGAACCTCGTCAAGCAGCTCCTGACAGAGATTCCTGCAAAGTAAAAAAATGGGGAACGAAATTACAAAAAGATTAAAAAAGAAAGCCGAGAGTGAAAATTCTCGGCTTTTTTGTTCCAGTTTTCAAAAGAAATCATTACCTTTGCAGTCGATTTCGCAAGTCTTGTAAAATCTCTGTAGCAGATCATACAAATTCACTTGCATAAGTTTCATTAAAATAACACCAAAATGGACGATTATCACGCGGAGAACAATAATGAATTGTAAGGCGTGGAGATTCAGCAACGACGAAGCCTTTCAGTAGGCCGTACCCAAGCGCTAGTCTCCATACCCCAAACTTTTATTATGTGGAGATTAGCAAACTATGAAGACTTATTGGAATATAGACAAGAATCTGACTGTACTCAATGAGTGGCAGCCAAACTGCTGGATACAAGTAACATGTCCAACTGATGAAGACCAGCGCTTGCTGGAAGAAGAATTCAAGATCCCTGATTATTTCCTCTCGGATATCAGCGATACCGATGAGCGTGCCCGCTATGAATATGACGATGGCTGGATGCTCATCATCCTCCGTATCCCTTATGTCAAGGAAATACGCAGCCGTACCCCATACACCACCGTGCCTCTGGGTATCATCCATAAGCGCGATGTTACCATCACCGTATGCTATTATGAAACCAACATGATGATTGATTTCGTAAGCTACCAACAGAAGCGCAGCGAGGGGTTCACCGACTATGTAGACATGACCTTCCGTCTCTTCCTTTCATCAGCGGTTTGGTATCTGAAGCGATTGAAACAGATCAATTCGCTCATAGAAAAGGCAAAACGAAACCTCGATCATGGTGTGAACAATGAGAGCCTGATTGGCCTGAGCCGCCTGCAGGACTCCCTTACCTACTTCATCACCTCTATCCGAGGCAACGAGAATCTCCTGTCTAAGTTGAAGTTCAAGCTGCAGGTGGACGAACTTGATGCCGACCTCATCGAAGACGTAAACATCGAGATGACACAGGCACGCGAAACTACAAGCATCTACTCCGACATTCTGGAGTCGACGATGGATACCTATTCGAGCATCATCAACAACAACATGAATACCACGATGCGTACCCTGACCAGTATCAGTATCGTCATGATGTTGCCTACGCTGATTTCCTCATTGTTCGGTATGAACTTAATCAACGGTATGGAAGACAGCCATTACGGATTTGCCATTGCCCTGGTTATCTCCGTGCTCGTTTCTGCACTTTCATGGGGCTTCCTTAGATACAAGCGCCTGCTCTAAGCATATACCACTCTGATATGCATTAAGTAGCCCGAAAGAGCACATAAAACGATGATTAGCAAGAAAAAGGCAATTATAAATACAAAAAAAATTAAAAAATCGAGTATCATGGCATGATATTCGATTTTTTTTTTTAAGTTTGCAACTTATTAATAATATAATTTTGTATGGGGTCGAATTGCGGATAAGCGACTATCGGCCCAAGAAACTCGAATCATAAACTAAACAAAGTGACATGATGGACTCTCAAGAAAAAGCTCTGTTGCAGCAGAGCACCCTGGAAGACCCTGCCAAGAAGGCTTATGCCACCAAGCAGGAAGTGCTCGAAAGAGTAAAGGAAATCGCTCATAGCAGCGAAAATCCAAACAAGGAGGAACTCGACCTACTCAAGACTACTTTCTACAAGATTCATCTCGCAGAAAGAGACGCACAGATGAAAGAGTATCTCGCAAAAGGCGGTGACCCAGAGAAGTATATCCTTCTACCGGATGACACCGAAGAAGCCTTCAAGGCTGAGATGCAACTCATCAAGGAGAAAAGAGCCAAGATCTTCCTGGCACAAGAAGAAGAAAAACAAGATAATCTCCGCAAAAAAGAGGAAATTATCGAAAAGATAAAGGCCATGACCACCTCACCGGAGGAGGCCAACAAATCATATCAGGACTTCAAGGCCTTGCAGCAGGAATGGAAGGAAATCAAAAACATCCCTGCAGACAAGGCAAACGAGGTATGGAAGAACTATCAGCTCTATGTAGAGCAGTTCTACGACATGCTCAAGTTGAACAGCGAAGCTCGCGAATATGACTTCAAGAAGAATCTTGAAGCCAAGACCCAACTCTGCGAGGCTGCAGAGAAACTCAATGAGGAAGAGGATGTTATTTCTGCCTTCCACCAGCTTCAGGACCTCCACCAGCAATATCGCGAAATCGGTCCTGTTGCCAAGGAGTTGAGAGAGCAGATTTGGGAACGTTTCAAGGCTGCTAGCACTGTTATCAACAAGAAGCACCAGCAGCACTTCGAAGACCTGCGTGCCAAGGAAGAGGAAAACCTCGCCAAGAAAACTTCCCTCTGCGAAAAGGTAGAGGCTGCCAACCAAGGAGAATACAAGACTGCCAAGGACTGGGAAAAGGTTACCCAGGAAATCATAGAGATTCAGAAAGAGTGGCGCACTATCGGTTTTGCCCCTCAGAAGATGAACGTCAAGATTTTCGAGCGTTTCCGCATCGCCAACGATAAATTCTTCAACAAGAAGGCAGAATTCTTCAAAGGATTGAAAGATACCTACTCTGCCAATCTCGAAAAGAAACAGCAACTCGTAAACAAGGCAAAGGAACTGGCTGACAATACAGACTGGAAGAAGACTGGCGACAAGTTCATCGCTCTTCAGAAAGAATGGAAGAAGGTGGGTACCGTACCTCACAAACAAGGCGAATTGCTCTGGAAGGAATTTCTGGATACCTGCAACAAGTTCTTTGAAGCCCGCAACAAGCAGAATGCCGGTTCACGCAGCGAGGAACATGCTAATCTGGACAAGAAGCGCAACATTATTGCCCAGCTCAAGGAACTTGTAATTGCAGAGATTTCAGACAACGATTTCCAAAAGAAGCTCAAAAATCTTGCCAAGCAATACAGTGCAATTGGACACGTTCCTTTCAAAGAGAAAGACAAGGTCTATAAAGAGTATCATGAGGCTATCGATGCAGCCTACAAGAAACTTCACGCCACCAACGCAAAGCGCCACTTCGACAACTTCAAGAACAACCTGAAGAATGTTGCCAAAGAAGGCGGCAATGCACTCGGCAATGAGCGTGGTAAACTCTTGCGCCGCTACGACCAGTTGCGCATCGAGATTACTACCTACGAGAACAACCTCGGTTTCTTCAATACGGCCAGCAAGAAGGGCAACAGCCTGGTAGAAGAAATGAACCGTAAGATTGAGAAACTCAAGGCTGACCTCGAAATGGTAAAGCAGAAAATCAAGGCTATTGATGCCGAGAAGAAATAAATACAATAAACCCCAGGGCGAAAGCTCTGGGGTTTATTGTTATGAATACTCCATAAAACAGAATTCCTATAAACAAAAAAACATCTTTCATTACTGAAAGATGCCTTACCGTATGAGTTGGGATACCCGGACTCGAACCAGGAATGACAGGACCAGAATCTGTAGTGTTACCATTACACCATATCCCAAACTTAAAATAGAACTTTTTGATTGTTGGGATACCCGGACTCGAACCAGGAATGACAGGACCAGAATCTGTAGTGTTACCATTACACCATATCCCAATATCAGCAAACAAGATGTTCTTTTCTTAATTGCGAGTGCAAAGGTACTAGTTTTTTTTGAACCAACAAAATTTTTCGGCACTTTTTTCTAAAAAAAGCGCAATTTCTTTAATTTTCCACATTTTTTTTGCCTTTTAAGTCGATTTTCCATTATAATAATGTATCTTTGCAGAAAAATAGAGAATATAAATTAAGTAAGAAAGAAAAGATAAATGAACACAGTTAAACAACTCGTAGAGACTATTAAAGAAGGTATACAAGAAAAGAAAGGTCAAGACATTGTTATCGCCGACCTGACAGAAATCGATGGAAGCATTGCCAAGTACTTCATCATCTGCCAGGGAGGAAGCCCTACTCAGGTTGAAGCTATCGCAGGTTCTGTAGGAGACATCGTGCGCAAGAACCTGAAAGAAAAACCTGTAAATGTAGCTGGTCTCGGCAACGACCAGTGGGTGGCAATGGACTTTGTTGACGTATTAGTACACATCTTCCTTCCGGAAGTACGTGCTTATTACGACCTCGAACATTTATGGGAGGATGCAAAGCTTACCCATATACCTAATCTAGACTAGTCAGTCTCTCCCATCCTACATGATGAATCAGACATTGTTTTTCGACTAAAAGTTATACATATAAAATAAAATGGAACAAAGCAATAATATGAAGCCTCGTGGCAATGGCGGACCAAAGATGCCACGATTTAATATGACCTGGCTTTTCACCATCTGCCTCATCACCATGATCATCCTCTTCTTTACAGGAGGAGGCGATGCGATTGGAGGCAGCGCTGCCAAGGAAGCCACATACACCCAGTTCAAACAGTATGTAGACAAGGGTTATGTGCTCAGTGTTGTGGCCAATAAAACAGAAAGCACCCTCAAAATATACATCAACCCGAAATATACGCGCGATGTATACAATATGCCGGCAAAGTCTGTAGGTCCTAACCCATACGTAAAAGTACAGTTCGGCTCGGTTGACGAAGTGGAACGCTATGCCAACCAGATGTTGAAGGAAAAGAAGATACGCTCCTTCAGCTACGACAACCAGAAGGATAACGACTTCTTAAGCACGCTCTTCAATCTGGCACCTCTGCTCTTCTTCGTATTCTTCATCCTTTGGATGTCTGGAAGATTCAGCGGCGGTATGGGCAGCGGCGGTATGGGCGGCGGCATCTTCAGCGTGGGCAAAAGCAAAGCTAAGATGTACGAAAAGGGAAATGCCATCGGCATCACCTTTAAGGATGTGGCCGGACAGGAAGGTGCCAAGCAGGAAGTGAAGGAAATTGTAGACTTCCTGAAAAACCCACAAAAATATACCGACTTGGGTGGTAAGATTCCAAAGGGAGCCCTTCTCGTAGGCCCTCCGGGAACTGGTAAGACCCTCTTGGCTAAGGCTGTTGCCGGCGAGGCTGGCGTACCTTTCTTCTCTATGAGCGGTTCCGACTTCGTTGAAATGTTCGTAGGTGTAGGTGCCTCACGTGTACGCGACCTGTTCCGCCAGGCTAAAGAGAAATCACCTTGTATCATCTTTATCGATGAGATTGATGCTGTAGGCCGTGCCCGCAGCAAGAACCCAGCCATGGGTGGTAATGATGAGCGCGAGAACACCTTGAACGCTCTCCTTACAGAGATGGATGGTTTCGGTACCAACAGTGGTGTCATCATCCTTGCAGCTACCAACCGTGTAGACATGCTCGACAGCGCCTTGCTCCGTGCCGGACGTTTCGACCGTGAAATTCACGTAGATCTCCCTGGTTTGAACGAACGTAAGGCTATCTTCCTGGTTCATCTCAAACCTATCAAGATAGACGAAACAGTAGATGTTGATCTACTGGCCCGTCAGACTCCTGGTTTCTCGGGTGCAGATATTGCCAACGTTTGTAACGAGGCAGCCCTCATTGCTGCACGCCACGACAAGAAGGCTGTGTGCAAACAGGATTTCCTCGATGCAGTAGACCGTATTGTAGGCGGTCTGGAGAAGAAGACTAAGGTGATGACTGCCGACGAGAAGCGTAGCATCGCTCTCCACGAAGCAGGCCACGCAACCATCTCATGGTTCTGCCAGTATGCCAACCCTCTCATCAAGGTTACCATCGTGCCTCGTGGTCAGGCTCTCGGTGCTGCATGGTATCTGCCAGAAGAGCGCCAGATAACCACCAAGGAACAGATGCTCGACGAGATGTGTTCATTAATGGGTGGACGTGCCGCAGAAGAACTCTTCACCGGTCATATTTCGTCAGGAGCCATGAACGACCTGGAGCGCGCCACAAAGAGTGCTTATGCTATGGTAGCTTATCTCGGTATGAGCAAGACGTTGCCAAACATCTGCTTTTACAACCGGAACGAATATGCATTCCAGCGTCCGTACTCTGAGTCTACAGCCCGCGAGATAGACCAGGAAGTTCTGAAGATTGTCAACGAGCAGTATACTCGTGCCAAGAACATTCTGATGGAGCACAAGGAAGGCCACAATGCCTTAGCAGAACTTCTGATCAAGAAAGAGGTGATTATGGCAGAAGACGTAGAACATATCTTTGGCAAACGCCCTTGGTTGAGCCGTTCGCAGGAAATCATGGAAGACGAACAGCCTAAGATAGACGATGACGCCGTAAAGGAACTTCCTGAAGTTCAGGCTGCCATCAAGGAGCATGAAGAGAACCAGAAGAAGAATGCAGATTCTGATGAGACTTCCAAGAAGGATGAAGGTTCGGAAGAAAACAAGAACGAATAAAACAAACCGATATGACTGACAAACAGAAGAATCTAGTGATAAGATCCATCACAGGCGTATTTTTCGTGATGTGCATGGTATCTTGCTTTCTCAATCCCAGGGCAATGGTTATCCTGTTCGCCCTCATTACCGGATTGAGCATCTGGGAGTATTGCGGACTGGTAAACCAGAAGGAGAATGTTACGGTAAACCGTTTCATCAGCACCGTGGCGGGTGTTTACTTCTTCCTTGCCGTGGCTGGTTTCCGCATGTGCATTGTGGGCAATTTTGTGGTTTTCGTACCTTATCTGCTCACCATCCTCTATCTCTTCATCAGCGAACTGTATACAGGCAACAAGGATGCCATCAACGATTGGGCTTACACTATGCTCTCTCAGTTGTACATCGCCTTGCCTTTCTCGATGATCAATGTATTGAGTTTCGAGACATCAACTTTCGATGGCCAGATACATTACGACATGCTGTTGCCTTTGAGCATTTTCATTTTCCTCTGGACCAATGATACCGGTGCCTATTGCAGCGGTTCGCTTTTCGGCAAGCATAAGCTCTTTCCTCGCATCAGTCCAGCCAAGAGTTGGGAAGGCAGCATAGGCGGAGGCATATTCGTACTGATAGCAGCAGGTATCATCGGCTATATCGCCAACGATGGCGAAGCCCACCGTCTCAGCATTCTCGGTTGGGAAGGTTTAGGTCTGGTTGTGGTATTCTTCGGCACATGGGGCGATCTGGTAGAAAGCCTCTTCAAGCGTACCCTCGGAGTAAAGGATAGCGGCAACATCCTGCCAGGACATGGAGGCATGCTCGACCGCTTCGACTCTTCGCTCATGGCGATACCGGCAGCAGTAATCTACCTATACACCATCCAGTTGTTTGGATAATACATCTTTTATGAGATAAAGGCCAAACCTTAGTTTGGCCAAGCACAAAGAAAGGCAGGGATTCCTCAAAGAACCCCTGCCTTTTTTTTTCATATCACCATAAAAAACACAAGTAGCTTCGTTGGCTCACGAAAGTACTTGCGATAAACTATGCTGTTATCTATTATATTTCTTCAGTGCCTGCTTCACCATCTTGCCCCATGGCTTGATGAGATCATCTGTCCAGTTGCCGGTAGCCTTGGCACGTGGCAAAAGCATGGAACAGGTTTCATCCTTATCCGAAACCGACCAGTTTACCCAACTCACCTTGTTTTTCTCCATTACATCGAGCCATTTCTGATACTCATCAGGAGCCAGAGGACCATTACCCGAAGCCTCCATACCAGCACATTCTGATACAAAGACCGGCAAACCGCTCTTCACGGCAGCCTCCAGTTTATCACGCAGATAATCTTTATGGGTGGCTGCATAGAAATGAAGGGTATACATCACATTCTCCACACCCTCGATAGGGCTCTTTGCTACGATATCAATATCCTGGTCCCAATGCGGACAGCCCATCAGGATGATATTATCCGGATCATACTTTCTGATTTCCGTGATGATGGTTTTAGCGTATACCTTCAAGTCTTCCCATTTATCCTCAACAGGTTCATTGTAGAGTTCGTAAAGCACATGAGGATATTTACCATACTTCTGCGCCATCTTTCCGAAGAAGGCCTTAGCCTCGGCTGTATGCATCTTGTGTGCATGCCAGTCGATAATCACGTAGGTATCATTCTTGATGGCGGCATCTACCACCTGGGTAATGCATTTTAGAGCAAAGTCTGGATTTTCCAGATAGTTGTCGTCTATCTGAATTCCCATGGCTGCTCTGATGATGTTGGCATGCCAGTCTTGCACAAGCCATTTCACCGCATTTTTGTTGTAGAACCGAGGCCAGATGTTGTGCCATCCCAGACTCACGCCTCTCAACACTACAGGGTTACCACTCTGGTCGCAAAGCTGCGCACCTTTTACCTGCAACTGTCCCCATTGCTTTACAGGGTTTGCTGCATACACTTGTGCCATACAAAAGAGGGCACAAATGAGGGTCATTAGTTTTTTCATTTTTTTTAGGGTTTAAAATTAAATATATATTTTTGGGTTTGTTTTTTTTAGGATAGCTAATACTCCTACATAGGTAGCAGATACAAATCTGCCTTAGTCAGCAGTTCTGCAGCGGATTGATATCCGCTGCAGAACTAAAAGAGATTGATTTTTATCAAAACATTTCACCTTTTTCCTGTTCTTCTTCAAAGCGTTCACCCTTCTGGGCTTCCTGCGCCTCATACTGTGCCTGGGCAACACGCTGCTGAGCCTCACGTGCCTTAGCCTCAGCAGCCAGTCGGGCTTTTTCTGCTCTTATTCTTGCCAGTTCAGCCTCTTTTTCTGCTCGCTTCTGCGCCGCCAAAGCTTCCTCTTCGGCACGTTTCTTAGCAGCCTCGGCTTCAGCTATCGCCTTCTGTCGCGCACGTTCTGCAGCCTCAGCTGCAGCTTTGGCTTCAGCTTCAGCACGCTCACGAGCCATACGGAGAAGCATTTCCCTACGCTTAACCAGAAGATCAAACATGATGCCCGCAGCCTCATCCGGCGCAACCTTATCGCCTAACTGAGTTCGAACTTTCTGATATTCTGCCAACATCTTATCCCTGCCAGGTTCTCCCGGAAGAATCTGATAAAGTTCGTTGGCAATACCATCAACCGTAAAGCGGTCGGCAAGCATCTCCGGCACAATCTCCTTATTGGCGATAAGATTCACCAGCGAGATAAACTTCACTTTGATGATATGCTTGAAACCGAAACGGATGAGATGAGGTACAGGCGTTTCATAACATACCACCTGAGGCACATCGAAAAGAGCCGTCTCTAAAGTTGCAGTACCACTGGTAACAAGAGCTGCCGTAGCATGCGACAAGAGCGGATAAGTCTTGTTACGCACCAGTTTGACAGGTGTACCTTTGATAAACTTCTCATAGTAAGCATCGTCTATCGAAGGAGCACCGGCAAGCACCATCTGATAATCTTCAAAACGCTCAGCCACCTCAATCATCGCCGGCAGATTGTCTTTGATTTCCTGCAGACGGCTTCCTGCCAGCAAAGCGATAACAGGACGATAAGTGTCAAGATTATTCTCCTGACAGAACTCCGTAAAACTCTGATGATATCCCGACCTGAACTCCCCTACTTCCTGAGCCGTAGGATTACCCACATAGTGAATAGGATAACGGTGCTTCTTTTCGAAGAACGGCACCTCGAATGGCAAGATAGAGAAGAGTTCAACGATATCACGTTTAATGCTGCGGATCCGCCACTCCTTCCATGCCCATATCTTAGGAGAAATGTAATAATAGGCAGGGATATTGGTGTTCTTTTTCAAGAACTTAGCTATCTTGAGATTAAATCCCGGATAATCTACCAGTATCACTACATCCGGCTTCCATTTCACAATATCTTCCTTGCATCTCTTCAGGTTCGAAAAGATGGTACCCAAATGTAGCAGTACAGGCACAAAACCCATATAAGCCAACTCCTTAAAATGCTTGACGCGAGTGCCACCTTCAGCAGCCATCAAATCACCGCCGAAGAAACGGAATTCAGCAAACTCGTCTATTTTTTTCAACGAGCGCATCAATCTGCTGGCATGCAAATCTCCACTAGCCTCGCCTACTATCAGGTAATACTTCATAATTCAAAATTCTTTAACCAATCATAATCCGTTACATCAATCTTAGTTGGGGTTATAGCGATGTAACCATGATTCACAGCCCATTGGTCGGTATCCGTTGCCTCTGGTTCGTCATTACGGTATTCACCCACCATCCAATAATAATCATATCCATGCGGATGAGTGCGATGATCCACCTCATTGATCCAGGAGCCACGAGTCATCCGGCAACCCTTGAAACCCTTGAACGGAGGCAAAGCCGGGAAGTTGACATTCAGACAGGTATATTCTGGCAATCCCTTCTCCAGCACCATCTTAACAACCTTCAGTACCCCATCGCGCAAAGGAGTGAGATCAGCATTTTCATCATAATTGCAACTGCTGAAGGCTATGCTTGGAATATGCTGCATACAGCCCTCCTTAGCTACACCCATAGTTCCCGAATAATGATTATTCACGCTCGAATTGTCACCATGATTGATACCGCCGATAATCAGATCAGGCTTGCGATCAGCAAGAAACTGATCCAACGCTAGTTTCACACAGTCAACCGGTGTGCCGCTACATGACCAAACCTCAACATCATTCCCCATATTGTGGCGACGCTTCAGGCGCAAGGGAGTAGTAGCCGAGAAGGCACAGGCGAATCCCGAGCGGGCACTTTCCGGTGCAACAACCAGCAGGTCGCACCAGTCTTTCAGAAAGTTCACCAGGGTCTTGATTCCATTGGCATGATAGCCATCATCATTCGAAATTAATACTAACGGTTTCTTATTTTCCATAAAAATATCTTTCTTTTTGGTGCAAAAGTACGAAAAAACCTTTAAAGATAGCGACTTTCTCACAATATTTTTGTATCTTTGCCGAAAATTTACTAAGAAAATGGGAAAAATCATCGCATTAGCTAACCAAAAAGGCGGTGTAGGAAAGACTACTACCACCATTAACTTGGCAGCATCGCTTGCCACGCTAGAGAAAACGGTACTCGTAGTGGACGCCGACCCACAGGCAAACGCTTCCAGTGGATTGGGCGTGGACATCAGCGAGGTAGACTGCTCGCTCTACGAATGCATCATCGACCATGCAGACGTGCGCGATGCCATCTACACCACCGACATTGATGGACTCGACATCATACCTAGTCATATCGACCTGGTAGGTGCCGAGATAGAGATGCTGAATCTCAAAAATCGCGAAAAGGTGATTAAGACATTACTGCAGCCTATCCGTGACGAATACGACTATATCCTGATAGATTGTTCGCCTTCGCTCGGCCTCATCACCGTCAATTCGTTGACGGCAGCCGACAGTGTCATCATCCCAGTTCAATGTGAATATTTCGCTCTTGAAGGTATCAGCAAATTGCTCAACACCATCAAGATAATCAAGAGCAAGCTGAATCCGAAACTTGAGATAGAAGGTTTCCTGCTCACCATGTATGATAGTCGTCTACGCCTTGCCAACCAGATATACGACGAGGTGAAACGCCACTTCCAGGAATTGGTGTTCAAGACCGTAATCCAGCGCAACGTGAAGCTGAGCGAGAGTCCGAGCCATGGTCTCCCAGTTATCCTTTACGATGCAGAAAGCAATGGAGCCAAGAACCATCTGGCCTTGGCAAAGGAGATTATCAACAAGAATAGTTAAGATTTGGAAATTGAACTCTTTTAGAAAGTTCAATGTTCAAAATTAAAAGTAAAAAAATGGCAGTACACAAGAAATACAACAACGGTACAAAGAGCAACGCTTTAGGACGCGGACTCGATGCCCTCATCTCTACCGAGGGAGTGCGCACCCAGGGCAGCAGTACCATCAATGAAATTCCTCTCGACCAGATTGAGGCGAATCCCAATCAGCCACGCCGGGAGTTTGACGACGAAGCCCTACATGAGCTCGCCGAAAGCATCAAGGCCATAGGCATCATCCAGCCTATCACCTTAAGACAGGTTTCAGAAAACAGATTCCAGATTATCGCCGGTGAACGCCGCTGGCGCGCTTCACAACTTGCGGGGCTGACAGCTATCCCTGCATACATCCGCACCATCAGCGATGAGAACGTAATGGAAATGGCGCTCGTAGAGAATATCCAGCGCCAAGACCTCAACGCCATAGAAATAGCACTCGCCTACGAACACCTTCTGGAAAACGAGGGTATGACACAGGAGAAAATTTCAGAACGTGTGGGCAAGAGCCGTGCAGCTATCGCCAACTATCTGCGACTGCTCAAACTTCCTGCCCAGGTGCAGATGGCACTACAGAAGAAAGAAATCGACATGGGTCATTGCCGTGCCCTACTGGCCCTCGACTCACCTTCGCTGCAAATCAAGTTGTTCAAGGAGATACAAAAGAACGGCTACTCAGTAAGAAAGGTTGAAGAGATGGTACAGCGACTCAAGAGCGGAGAAGACATCGAGAGCGGTAAGAAAACCATCACGGCTAAGGCTCAGATGTCTGAGGAATTTACACAACTCAAAAACCGCCTGTCACAGTTTCTCAATACAAAAGTGCAGTTCACCTGCTCTGCTAAGGGCAAGGGAAAAATCAGCATTCCATTCGCCAACGAAGAGGAGCTGGAGCACATCATGAATGTTTTCGATCAGTTAAAGCAAGAATAAAAGTGAAACTCAGTATATCACAAATCTGTTTGGCAACCCTGCTGCTTCTGGCACCGATGGGCGCACAGGCACAGAAGTCGAAACAAAAAAAACAAGTGACCGATGTGCCAACCATTGCATCAGCCGACTCGGCAAAAATAGCCATAGACTCGATGCTTACCGCACAAGACAGCAGCAAACTGGCAAGCCTCACCCAATCAGCAAAGCCTGTACGCAAAAAGCGCAACTGGGCAACCTGGCGACCTGATACCAAGCGTGCCATGTGGTTGGCACTTGTATTACCTGGTGCCGGACAGATATACAATCGCAAATATTGGAAACTGCCTTTCATCTATGGCGGTTTCGTAGGCTGTACATACGCCATCACCTGGAACAACCAGATGTATCACGACTATTCGCAAGCCTACATGGATATTATGGACGATGACCCCAACACCCAGAGCTACAATCAGTTTCTGCACTTGGGTGCCCAGATCAACGAATCGAACATAGAACGCTATAAGGAAATCTTCCGCAAGCGAAAAGATAAATATCGCCGTTGGAGAGACTTGGGAACCTTCGTCATGATAGGCATCTATGCCTTCTCAGTGATTGATGCCTACGTAGATGCATCGCTCTCGGAATTTGACATCTCCGATGATCTCTCGCTCAGAATAGAGCCTACCATGCTGAATAACGGCAACAAGACTGCCAATCCGCTGCGGTCTGGAAGCCTCGGCGTAAGTTGCTCACTCACATTTTAATGCGTGAGGAGTTAGAATACACCTATATATGTTATAACGCAAAATAGAAATTAGAAACATAGACGAGATAAAACATCAATATGAAGAAAATACTAGTCATGGCAGCAGCGATGCTGTTCAGCTTACAAGGCATTCATGCCCAAACCGACGTTACAGAAGAAACAGATAACGATGATATCATCACCGTTACCGACAAAGACGGAAAGCAGGAGGAAATCGAAGTACCTGAGGGAATGGAAGATAACCTCGATAGCCTGCTCCACCTTTACAATGCACAGACTTACATGATGGCAGATACAACCTGCAAATACCGCGATGTAAACCCTGTCTTTGAGAAGGAAGTGTATATCGACCGTCTGAAGAGAATGCCTACCATCATCGAAATGCCATACAATGAGGTAGTACAGAAATTCATAGACCGATACAGCGGCAAACTACGCCGTTCGGTAAGTTTCATGTTGGGAGCAAGCAACTTCTACATGCCTATTTTCGAAGAGGCATTAGAGGCTTACAACCTGCCACTGGAACTGAAATATCTGCCAGTTATCGAATCGGCACTTAACCCTAAAGCTGTATCACGCGTTGGTGCCACAGGTTTATGGCAGTTTATGCTGCCTACCGGCAAGCGATATGGTCTGGAAGTAAACTCACTCATCGATGAACGCCGCGACCCGGTAAAAGCATCCTATGCAGCCGCTCACTATCTGAGCGACCTGTACAAAATATTCGACGATTGGAGCCTCGTGATTGCAGCTTACAACTGCGGTCCAACCAATGTCAACAAGGCCATCCATCGTGCAAAAGGCAACGCCGACTACTGGAACATCTATCCATATCTGCCAAAGGAAACACGTGGATATGTACCAGCTTTCATCGCTGCCAACTACATCATGAACTACTACTGCGATCATAACATCTGCCCTATGGTAAGCGAACTGCCAGTAAAGACAGACACTATCGTAGTATCAAAAGATATCCACCTGGAGCAGATTTCCAAAGTGCTGAACATCAACATCGAGCACCTGCGCAATCTGAATCCACAGTATCGTCATGATATCATCAACGGATTGAACCATCCGATGGTATTGCGTCTTCCATCTACCCTCATCGGTAGTTTCATCGACCAGCAGGACAGCATCTGTGCTTACAGAGCCGACGAACTCTTCCAGAAGCGCGCTATAGTAGATGTCAACGATGCACAGCCTACCTATAGCCGCCCACGAAGCAGCTACAGTCGCCACAGTGCTTATTCACGCAGCAAGAAGAGCAGCAAACGAGGCAGAAACAGAAAACAAGGCAGCAAGAGTGTTACCATCAAGAATGGTGATACCCTTTCTGAAATAGCAGCACGCCACGGAACAACCGTTAAGAAACTGCGCAAACTGAACGGCATCAAGGGTAACAGTATCCGTGCCGGAAAGAAAATCAAAGTGAAATAAAAGAACTACGTCCGCTGTAGTTTTTTCAGTCTAATTAAGAACATTATTTATTGGAGAGACCCACTATGGATGACCAGAACTTGAAAGACCTCGAAAGAGAGCAGGCTGATAACCAGTTGATTGGCGATGCCTTTCAACACCTGCTTGACACCTACCTGAGTTCGCGACACCGCAAGAAGGTAGATATAGTGACCAAGGCATTCAATTTCGCCCGACAGGCGCACAAAGGTGTGCGCCGCCTCTCGGGCGAACCATATATCATGCACCCTATCGCCGTGGCTCAGATAGCCTGCGAGGAGATGGGGCTCGGCTCAACGAGCATCTGTGCCGCACTGCTTCATGATGTGGTAGAAGATACCGACTACACAGTAGAAGATATCTCAAACATCTTTGGAGCCAAGGTGGCACAAATCGTTGATGGACTCACCAAAATCAGTGGTGGAATCTTCGGCGATAAGGCATCAGCACAGGCAGAAAACTTCAAAAAACTGTTGCTCACTATGAGCAATGACATCCGTGTTATCCTTATCAAGATTTGCGACCGCCTGCACAACATGCGCACGCTGGAATCGCAACCGGCCAACAAACAATACAAGATTGCGGGCGAAACCTTGTATATTTATGCACCTCTCGCCAACCGATTGGGCTTGAACAAGATCAAGACCGAACTCGAAGACCTCAGCTTCCGCTACGACCATCCACAGGAGTATGCCAACATAGAGCATAAACTTGCCGATACCGAATCGCAGCGCGATACCCTCTTCGAGAGTTTTACTGCACCTATCCGCGAAGAACTCGACAAGTTAGGCGTAGAATACAAAATCAAAGCACGTGTGAAGAGCCCTTATTCTATTTGGAACAAGATGCAGAACAAGCACGTTACCTTCGATGAGATTTACGACATTCTTGCTGTGCGCATCATCTTTACGCCAAAGGTAAGAGCAAACGAAGTAAACGAATGTTTCAATATCTACGTAGCCATCAGCAAAATCTACAAAAGCCATCCTGACCGTCTACGCGACTGGTTGAACCATCCGAAAGCAAACGGTTATCAGGCACTCCACGTTACCCTGATGAGTAAGCAGGGAAGATGGATAGAAGTGCAGATCCGTTCCGACCGTATGGACGAGGTAGCAGAAAAGGGGTTTGCTGCCCACTGGAAATACAAAGAAGGAAACGAAGGTGAATATACAGAAGATGAGAACGAGCTGAACGACTGGCTCAGCACCATCAAGGAGATTCTGGACGATCCGCAGCCGGATGCCATGGACTTCCTCGATGCCATCAAGCTGAACCTCTATGCTTCAGAAATCTTCGTCTTCACACCAAAGGGAGAAATCAAGACGATGCCGGCAGGCTGTACTGCCCTCGACTTCGCCTTCCAGATTCATACCTTCCTGGGCAGCCACTGTATCGGAGCCAAGGTAAACCATAAGCTGGTTCCGCTGAGCCATAAGCTGCAAAGTGGCGACCAGGTTGAGATTCTTACTTCCAAGAGCCAGCATGTACAGGAAGAATGGGTAAACTTCGTCAGTTCGGCCAAGGCAAAGAGCAAGATTCTTGCCATCCTGCGCCGCGATTCACGAGAGGTTCAGAAGAAGGGAGAAAACATACTCACCGAATGGCTCAAGAAGAACAGCATCGAGATGAGTGCGTCGGTGGTAGACCGCCTATGCGATTTTCATAATATCCAGAAGCCTGAAACCCTCTTCCAGTCATTGGGAGACCATCAGATTATCCTAGGCGATAAAGACTTCGATGAGTTGCAGGGCAAGCCTAAAAAACAGCAGACCAGCAGCTGGCGCAATTATATCCCATTCCTGGGCAAGAGCAAGGAGAAGGCTCAAGAAAAAGGCATCGTGAAGCCTCAGGATCTTTTCGTGGTGGGCAAAGACTTCAACAAGAAGAAGCCACTCATCCTGACCGAGGAGAACATCAACCAGTTTATCTTCCCTAGCTGCTGCCATGCGATTCCTGGCGATGACGTTATGGGCTTTATCGACAACAAGAACCGCATCGAAATCCATAAGCGCTCTTGCAGCATAGCAGCCAAACTGAAGTCCAGTTTCGGCAACCGCATCGTAGATGCCAAATGGGACATGCACAAGCAGATACTCTTCGATGCTACCATCGAAATCAAGGGTATCGACCGTAAGGGCATGCTGCTGGATGTAAGTAAGGTGATTAGCGACCAGTTGGGTATCAATATCCACAAGGTAACTATCAGTAGCGACAACGGCATCTTCGACGGTACCATCGAACTCCGTGTTCACGACCGCGAAGAAGTTAAGACCATTATGAACCAACTCCGAAATATTGATGATCTGCAAGAAGTACAGAGAATCCTGTAACTTAGGAGTTTATGATAATAAAGAAAAGATAAATAATAGAGAATCGCCGGATTTAAAATCTGGCGATTCTCTATGAAATCATACAGATTTCAACATCTTATAAAAACAGATTCAAAACAACAAACTTAAAAACAATATGAAAAAATTATTCTTATCATTTTTAATGATGTTGACCCTGTTGCCTCTGGCAGCAGCCAACAAGTATGACAACCCCGACACGATTGTAGTATCCCGTGATGGTACCGGCGAATTCCGCACCATCGACGAAGCCATCGAAGTATGTCGTGCTTTCATGGATTACAGCAAGGTAATCTACGTAAAGAAAGGCGTGTACAAGGAGAAACTCATCCTCCCTTCATGGCTCACCAACATCACCATCTGTGGTGAAGACCGTGATAACACTATCATTACATGGGACGATCATGCCAACATCAAGATGCCTACAGGTGGACTCGATTCAGAAGCTGCTGTAAAGGGTAAACCGATGGGTACATTCCGCACTTATACCCTGAAGGTACAGGGCAGTTACATCACCCTGAAGAACATCACCATTGAGAACAATGCTGCCAAACTGGGACAAGCTGTCTCCCTGCATCTTGAAGGCGATCATATCCTGGTTCAGAACTGCCGTCTGCTGGGCAATCAGGATACCGTTTATACAGGTATAGCCAACAACCGTTCAGCCTTCTATGATTGCTACATCGAAGGAACCACCGATTTCATCTTTGGTCCGGGAAGAGCATGGTTTGAGAATTGTGAGATTCGCAGCAAGGCCAACAGCTACATCACAGCCGCATCCAGTCCTGCCGGTCAGGAATATGGCTATGTATTCAACAAGTGCAAGCTTACCGCCGAGCCAGGTATAGACAAGGTTTATCTGGGCCGCCCATGGCGCCCTTATGCAGCTACCCTCTTCATGAATTGCGAAATGGGCAGCCACATCCGTCCAGAAGGATGGCACAACTGGGGCAAGCATAGCAACGAACAGACAGCCCGCTACAGCGAATATAACAACCATGGTTCAGGTGCTGCAACCAAGGCACGCGTAGCCTGGAGCCGTCAGCTCACCAAGAAAGAAGCAGCTAAAGTTACCATCAAGAATGTCTTCGGCGAAGAAGCGTGGTAACCCTAGCTAATCATAAAGTCCAAAGTTACTAAACCAGTCCATCGAGCTGCTTTTTGAGTTCTTTGAGCTGGTCTCTTACAGAAATAAGGGTGTCGAGAACTTCAGAAGATTTCTCGGCACCCGTTCTGTTTTGGTTCAGATACTTACGGGCAGCCGCAATCTTCAATCCCTTCACCTTGATAAGGTTGTAGATGAGCCTTACCTGCTCAATATCCTTATCGGTATACTGACGCACTTTATTGCCAGCAACCTTCGGTTTGAGAAAAGGAAACTCCTTTTCCCAATATCTCAACGTAGAGTCGTTTAGACCAAACATTTCACCTACTTCCTTGATAGAATAGTACAATTTCGTTGTTTTATCTGGAATTATTGCCATTTTTTCCGTCTTTAATTTCAAAAATAATTAATTTAGTTGCAAAATTAAACAATTCTTCTTATCTTTGCAAAGATTTTCGGAAGAAAATGCCCTAAAGGGCAAAAATATTTTCTGAGAGGACTCTCAATCCCCTCTCCAAAACAGGAAAAAGAAATTAAAGATAAATATAAAAAAGATATGATGACAGCTAATGAAGTGCGCGAATCCTTCAAGAAATTCTTCGAAGGTAAAGGCCACAAGATTGTTCCATCAGCACCTATGGTTATCAAGGATGACCCAACGCTGATGTTTACAAACGCTGGTATGAACCAGTGGAAAGACATCATCCTCGGTACAAAAGACCCAGGCAAGGATGTTCGTCGTGTTGATACTCAGAAATGTCTCCGTGTAAGCGGTAAGCACAACGACCTCGAAGAGGTGGGTCACGATACTTACCACCACACCATGTTCGAGATGCTCGGTAACTGGAGCTTCGGCGACTACTTTAAGGAGGGTGCCATCGATATGGCATGGGAGTATCTTACTGAAGTTTTGAAGCTCAACCCTGCCGATCTCTACGTTACCGTATTCGAGGGTAGCAAGGAGGAAGGTCTGGAACGCGACAACGAGGCTGCAGGTTACTGGGCTAAGCACGTGCCAGCCGACCACATCATCAACGGTAACAAGCACGACAACTTCTGGGAGATGGGCGAAACAGGTCCTTGCGGTCCTTGCTCAGAGATTCACGTGGATTCTCGTACTCCAGAGGAGAAGGCTCAGGTGCCAGGCCGTGAGTTGGTAAACAAGGATAACCCTCAGGTCATCGAAATCTGGAACATCGTGTTCATGCAGTACAACCGCAAGGCTGATGGTTCTCTCGAACCACTCCCAATGCACGTTATCGATACAGGTATGGGCTTCGAGCGCTTGGTTCGCATGTTGCAGGACAAGCACTCTAACTATGATACTGATATCTTCCAGCCAATCATCAAGGAAATCGAGGCTATCTCTGGCAAGAAGTATGGCTTCACTACTCCTACTGGTGAGAATGGCGAGGGCAAGGATGAGCAGGAGAAGATTGACATCGCTATGCGTGTCTGCGCCGACCACCTCCGTGCCGTAGCCTTCTCTATCGCCGACGGTCAGTTGCCAAGCAACGCTAAGGCAGGTTACGTAATCCGCCGTATCTTGCGCCGTGCCGTACGTTACGCTTACACATTCCTCGGCCAGAAACAGGCATTCATGTACAAGCTCGTCAATGTATTGGTAGAGCAGATGGGTGCAGCCTTCCCAGAGTTGCCAGCTCAGCAGGAGCTCATCACCCGTGTGATGAAAGAGGAAGAGGATTCATTCCTCCGCACCTTGGAGAAGGGTATCAACCTCCTCAATGGCGATATGGACGAGCTCAAGGCTCATGGCGAGACTCAGCTTGATGGCGTAAGCGCATTCCGCCTCTTCGATACATACGGTTTCCCTCTCGACCTGACAGAGCTCATCTGCCGTGAGAATGGTTACACCGTAGATGCTGCAGGCTTCGACGAGGAGATGAAGAAGCAGAAGGAACGTGCCCGCAATGCTGCTGCTGTAGAGAACGGCGACTGGGAAGTTTTGAAAGAAGGCGACCAGAACTTCGTGGGTTACGACTATACAGAATATGAGTGCCACATCCTGCGCTACCGCAAGGTGACTCAGAAGAAGAACTCTTTCTATGAGCTGGTACTCGACAACACTCCATTCTATGGTGAGATGGGTGGACAGGTTGGCGACAAGGGTGTACTCGTTAGCGAGAATGAGACCATCCAGGTTATCGACACCAAGCGCGAGAACAACCAAAGCATCCACATCGTAAAGGAGTTGCCAAAGGATGTAAACGCAGATTTCATGGCTTGCGTAGATATCGAGAACCGCGAGGGAAGTGCAGCCAACCATACAGCTACCCACTTGCTCGATTACTGCCTGAAGCAGGTTTTGGGCGACCACGTAGAGCAGAAGGGTTCTTATGTAGATAAGGACACCTTGCGTTTCGACTTCTCTCACTTCCAGAAGGTAACTGATGAGGAGCTCCGCAAGGTAGAACACATGGTAAACGAGATGATCCGTGCCGACTATCCATTGGATGAGCACCGCGATACTCCTATCGAGGAGGCTAAGGAACTTGGCGCTATCGCCCTCTTCGGCGAGAAGTATGGCGACAAGGTTCGTGTGGTTCGCTTCGGTCCATCTGCCGAGTTCTGTGGTGGTATTCACGCCAAGAGCACCGGTAAGATTGGTTTCTTCAAGATTATCTCTGAGAGCAGCGTAGCAGCCGGCATCCGCCGTATCGAGGCTTTGACAGGTAAGGCTTGCGAGGAGGCTATCTACGGTTTGCAGGATACCATCGTAGCCTTGAAGGGCTTGTTCAACAATGCCAAAGATCTCGAAGGTGTCATCAGAAAGTACATCGACGAGCACGATGCCTTGAAGAAGGATGTTGAGAAGTTCCAGGCTCAGGCTGTAGAGCGTGCCAAGGATAAGCTTGTAGAGAATGCAAAAGAAATCAACGGTGTGAAGGTTGTTACAGCCGTATTGCCAATGGAGCCAGCAGCTGCCAAGGATTTGGTATTCAAGGTTCGCGAGGCATTGCCAGAGAACATGATCTGCGTGGTAGGTTCTGTTTATAACGACAAGCCTATGCTCAGCGTAATGTTCAGCGATGATATGGTTAAGGATCACGGTTTGAACGCTGGTAAGATGATTCGCGAAGCTGCCAAGTTGATTCAGGGCGGCGGTGGCGGTCAGCCTCACTATGCTCAGGCTGGCGGTAAGAACAAGGACGGCTTGAGCGCTGCAGTAGATAAGGTTGTAGAGTTGGCTCAACTGTAATCAGCTTCCACAAATGAATATTTGATAGAGTTATCTTAACTCTTATATATAATTAAGGTATAAAGGGTTGTAATCCATCTTTTCGAGGATTGCAACCCTTTTTCTATTGACATTAAAGGGGTCTCCATATCATAATTATCAATTTATGATAATCATCAAATGATAAAATTCCTTATTTCATTATCATTTTATGATAATCACTTTATGATAATCGGAATAAAAGTTGTATCTTTGCAGAAGATAAGCTGCACTCGGCAATTTGTAAGCAAGCTTACATTGCGCTCCTTTGCATTATCTTTGCAGCCGTTGAATATATAATAAGGTATAGATATGGTAATGAAGAATCCTTTTGTCACAAATGGTTACGCCGGTCCGGAATACTTCTGCGACCGTGTGGAAGAAACCCAGCACATCACAGAGATGCTGACCAATGAGAATAACATGGCTCTGATTTCCCCTCGACGCATCGGAAAGACAGAGCTGATTCACCATTGCTTTGCCCAGCCAGTCATCCAAAAAGATTATTATACTTTTATCATAGACATCTATTCAACCAATTCCGTCAGCGATCTGGTCAATATGTTCGGCAAAGCCATTATTGATGAACTTCGCCCTAAAGGCAGAAGCGCTTGGGAGAAATTTCTGATAGCACTCTCTTCTCTCCGTTCAGAAATCTCTTTCGATATCAACGGGGCTCCAGTTTGGGGAATAGGCATCGGCAACATAGTAAATCCCGAAATTACGCTTGATGAGATATTCTCTTATCTCAACCAAGCCGACAAGCCATGTCTTGTTGCCATCGACGAGTTTCAGCAAATCACCAACTATGCCGACAACCGCATAGAAGCTTTACTCCGTACCTACATTCAGCGTTGCACCAATGCCCACTTCATCTTCTCGGGTTCTCACCGCCATCTGATGGCAGAAATGTTCACATCTCCTGCCCGCCCATTCTATCAGAGCGTGACGCTGATGAACCTGAAGCCTCTGGATGTGGAGAAATACAAGGAGTTTGCCACAGCCAAGTTCGAGGAGCGCAACAAACATCTAGATACTGCCATTATCGGAGAACTCTTCGCCCGTTTCGGTGGTGTCACTTCATACATCCAGCGAGTAATGAATGTTCTCTTCCTCAAGACTCCCGAACAGGGTACCTGCACTCTGGATATGGTAGATGACGCCATCAACTACAATCTCAACATGGCATCAGACACCTACGAGACCCTTCTGCGCCAGATGCCGGAAAAGCAGCGCAATGTCTTCATCGCCATCTCTGCAGAGGGCGAAGCCAGAAGCGTAAAGAGCGGAGCCTTCGCAAAGAAATATCATCTCCCGTCGCCAAGCTCTGTAAATTCCGCCCTGAAGGGATTGCTGGAGAAGGATTTCATCACCCAGCAGGATGATGCCTACGTGGTATATGATAAGTTCTTCGATTTATGGCTGAAGAAGTATCTGAAATAGTATAAGGTGATTCCAATATTTTTTGCTACCTTTGCACCCAAATTTAAATATATATTCAATATGGCTATTATAAAGACAGTAGAGGGAAAAAATCCTCAATGGGGAAAGAATTGTTTTATCGCTGAGAACGCCGTACTGACCGGCGACTGTATTCTTGGTGATGACTGCAGCATCTGGTATAGTGCGGTATTGCGCTCTGACGTGGATGCCATCAGATGTGGAAACAGAGTGAATGTACAGGATTGTGCATGCATCCATCAAACCGGTACGATGCCTTGCATCCTGGAGGATGATGTATCTGTGGGACATGGTGCCATCGTTCATGGAGCTACCGTTAGAAAAGGCGCACTCATCGGAATGAATGCCACCGTGCTTGACAAGGCTGATATCGGTGAAGGAGCTATCATTGCAGCAGGTGCTGTAGTTACCCATGGCACCAAGGTTCCTGCACATGAGATTTGGGCGGGAATTCCTGCCAAGAAGGTGAAAGCTTGCGCTCCCGGCCAAGCCGAAGAATTTGCCAAGCATTATTCCGGCTACATCAAAGACTGGTATCTTAAGGATGAACAGATTCATAATATATAAAAAATAATCTTTACTAATAAAAAATATAGTATAAACTTTATATTAATAATATACAATGATACAGAATAAAATGCATCAATTCATCAAAGGTTGTTCTAAGTTTAAGCCAAAGAATAAAATACTGTATATAAGTATCATATACGCAAGTATACTCTTTACTGGCTGCCAAACAGTACAAACTATTGTCAGCCATCCTGATTACGATATGTTTGATTTACTTAGAGGACATAATACATATAATCAGGCCCAACAATTTCCTTCAAAAGGTTACAAAATACGTGGTATAAGATACCATGATGTGGTGGTAAAGAAATTCCCAGATAACGATTCGTTGTTTTATTTAAAATACAATCCGAAATACGAAGAGCGCAATTTCTATTTTACTGTAATTGATAAAAATACAGTAGATACACTTTTATCCTATGCATTGGATAAGAAAAAAGTTTCAGGAGTCTATCGTAGAGAGGAATATGTAGATAAAGCTTTGGTGCAACTTGGTATTAAAAATTACCAATCAAACGAAGGACTTTGGACATATTTCGCACCAAAATATAAAATGGTAAAAGGTAACCTACCAACAGATATTGTGAAAAGTGGTTTCCATCGTGAATATGAAGTTTTCAACTACAAGGCTGCACAAAAGGCATACTACTTGCAACGCCATCCAGAGCAGAAGAGATCTGCGTTTGAAATTCTTGGAGCTCTTTATATTATCAATCATTTATCCAAAAATGGAAGAAAAGATAATGGAATATACTACAATGGTTTACATTTTAGTAAACAAGCAGACGTAGAAAATTACAAGAACGCTAATGGTTTGAAATAAAAAGCTTTGCCATGAATGTAATCGCAAAAAGGGTTACAATCCATATTTCCGAGGAATGCAACCCTTTTTCTTTTGTTTTTTATCCTATTATTTGTGGTAACAATACTGCGTTAAATTAATATTTAATCGTCTGTAAATCAATAACTTATATTAAGAAATGCTTATGAAAACTTAACT